>VOFK01003225.1_pt1 | contig 209875 bp, 318 predicted proteins | sample 5384121 | NCBI WGS metagenome assembly VOFK01 (sample SAMN12384730, study PRJNA508395) | human gut metagenome | isolation source: healthy gut J | host: Homo sapiens | reverse complement strand
TTTTCGGTAACAAATGCTTTGGCGCCGGAAGAATAGTCATATCCGCTTTTTGCCGAGTCAATCGCCTGACAGATAGGTTAAATCGGTAACATCAACAAAGTTATCGAAAAACAAGTTTTCGAGGTCATCTAAAAACTTTGAATCGGGTGATTTTGGAAAGCGTCTGGGACTATAGTAAAACCACAAATTCCCCGAAGTGATTTTGAGTAAGCGAGAAAATCAGGGAGAAGCTTTATCCGTAGGGATAGAGAAAATACGTTGAATAATCAAAGCCCACAGAAAGCTTGCAGCTGGTACGATGGTCGATGAAATGATTTAAAAGAAATCGGAATTAACTCATCAATATCGATACGAGAAAGAAAAGCAGGTTTGTCATTTTCAAATTTTTCTTGGCAATCTGAAAACATCTGCCAAAAGAAAGCTGTTTGTATATATCATAGATATCAGAATAACTCCTTTCTTGGGTGTGTGGATTTAAGTTTTAGTCAACCTTGCCATAAATTACATTCAGTGAGGAGTTATTTGTTTTAACAAAAAATGCCGTATTTATGCGGCTTGTGGCGTGTTTCTCGCAAACGCCTCAATAATAGACGAAAGAGAGGGGCACATCGCCCGGAGGAAAGTAATATGTGCGACAGCATTATCGTTGGCAGTGGAAATTGCAGGTACGGCGGCAAGGGAGACTGGCAGAAGAAGCGAAAAACGCAACGTTTTAGTAATAGAGAAACGCAGCCATATCGGCGGGAACCGTTATGACCGCATGGATGAACATGGTATCTGATCCATCAGTAAGGGACCCCATATATATCTACACGGAATGCATGTAGAAGAGGTTTGCGACTCTCAAGGTTTACCGCCATGTGGGACATCTTTCCGGCATGGCGGTAGCACAGGTGGGTTTTCGTAGCAGCCGATCCCGGTTCCATTTCAATCTGAATACACCACATATGGTCTTTGGAAAAAGATAAAAGCAGAGTGGAACCGAAAAGAAGCTGGACAGATCCTACGGTTATGGAAGTAAGGTCCCGGATCATGGAATCCTTTAGAGAAAAGTGAGATGCAGGGACTCCGCGAGATCTGCAGATTATGTCTATCAGAATATAGCTTTCTTCTCATATTATACAACAATGGAAGCAGTGACAGAAGCCGGAAGAGATCAGTGAGGAAGTAACCGGACGTGTACCGGTACCGATCTTCAAGCGAGATAACGGATATTATACGGACCGCTATCAGGGAGTTCTCGGGCAGGGATTCCACCGGATGCTCCGAAATCTGTTAGACCATCCTCGAATAAGTTACGATCGTGTTAGAGCATACGTGATGCAGAGATTTTATTCTCAGGAAGATGAGATATTGCATGCAAGCGAGCCATTTTCCTCGTGAGTAAGTGATCTCATACGGGAGCAGTGGGACGAATTATTTGACTGCTGTGATGGAAAGCACTTCCGGCAGTCGTTCCCTGATTTTGCATTTGAACATTGCGATAGCACCCTATCAGGGCAGAAGTGTGGTCAATTATATGGTCAGTGAAGATTTGATGGGCGATTACTGAGTTCAAATATCTGACGAAACAAAGACACGGATGGGAACCACGATCGTGAACATCTCAGTTTCGATACAATAGGTACATGGAGAACTGAAGCGATCTTATTACTATAAGAACTTTATCTCTGTTAATTCTCCAAGGAACAGTCCAGGCATTTCATAACATAGACGTGCCGCTTAAAGAAGGCAATGGATTCAACTGAAAAAATGTCAATCAATGTCAGAGTTAAGAATAGACGATTCCGGCTGTTAATCGGGGGCGAGGGTGACGTGAGACGTCACCAATTATCAGATTATTTCGGTTCAAAAAAGACATGATTACCGAAAATCGTGCGCCATCCATCAGAAAACGGAGGACATGGAGAGGCGGTCGGTCACTGAATACGAAACGCAATAGGGAATTTTCTTTAAAGTAGTAGACAGTGATGACTGGGTAGATGCAGAGGCATATCAGAAGATATTGGCAACACTGCGTGAATTAGTCGGCAACGGAAGCCAGTTGGATATGCTGATCAGTAATTTTTGTCTATGAAAAAAGAAGGTGCAAAGCATAAAAAGTCATGAAATATACTTCGGCGATCCCGAAATTGTTTACCTGGAAGGATGTGCGGCATTTTTCAAAGGGACAGTATATTTTGATGCATTCGGTTATTTACCGGACACAGCTTTTGAGAACTGTGGATTAAATTGCCAAAGCATACGTTTTATGTGGATAATCTGTTTGTCTATGTACCGCTTTCCTTATGTAAAAAATATGTACTATCTGGATGTGGATTTTTTACCGTTATTACATCGGCAGAGAGGATCAGTCCGTCAATGAGAGCGTGATGATCAAGCGGATCGACCAGCAGATCAAGGTCAATAAAATCATGGTAGATTCCTATGATCTGTGGAAATTGCAGGATCGAAAGCTCAGAAAATATATGTTTAATTACTTAGAGATCATTACCGTGGTATCTACGGTTATGCTGATCCGTTCCGGCACAGAAGAGAACCTTGAGAAAAAACGGGAGCTGTGGAATTATATCAAGCAAAAGGATCTGCGGTTATTCCATCATCTGAGAAATGGAATTATGGGTGGAACGATGAACCTTCCGGGTAAGGGAGGCAGAAAGATTTCGATCGCTGCATATAAGATTTCTCAAAAAGTAGTTGGATTTAATTAGTATTTGGATAATTATGAAAGGAACGAGTAGCAATAACTGTGGAAATTCGGTTTTTGACTGCTCGTTTTTGTTGCAGTATAGGATTAGGGTGTCAAAAGGCGGATTCAAGTTTTTTGATTGGCAGATTACACAAAGCCGGGTCTATTTTGTTCCGTTGTACAAAAATAAGAAAATCTAAGTCTGCCTGAGTTAGGTTGCGATGGAGTGACGTGTACGTCTTAAACGCCCCGTCCATGGGGCGTTAAGACTTTGCTGCCGTCCATGGCAGCAAAAACACTATACATGAACAGGCAGACTAAGATTTACTAATTTTCTCCCAAAGTCACAAAAGCAGTCCCGGTTTTATGCAATTTGCCAGTCACTCAGTTGTGAGCCGCTTTTTGACACCCTAATCAATATAGACAGTAAATCCACGTTGCTACAAATGTGAGGTCACTTCATATATTATCTATTCATAAAATGAAATGTATTTTTGATTTTGAACTGACGGCAGAGGAAATGCACCAGATCGAAGAACTTGATACCGGAAAGAGTCTTTTTCTTCTCACATCATAATCCGGAGATGGTGGAATGGTTTATGAGTTTTGTGTAAGGATGTGGTATAATTGGCATTTAAAGGGATAGTAATATAGTAGGTTAAGGGAAGAAACATAAAAGTGTGAGATGCTAATTCTTTGTAAAATCAAAAGAGAAACCCCTCTATGCAGTATTGCCGTTTTTGTGATAAGATATATAAAAACTAATGCCGCGTCAAACAGTACCTGTATGGAAGAATGTTTGGACAAAGGCATCAGATTAGGAGCATAGGATGATAACTGAAAGATCAATGAATATAATTGTTACAGCCGGAGGAACGAGCGAACCGATCGATAATGTCAGAAGGATCGCAAATACGGGAACCGGCAGACTAGGAAGTCTGGTCGCGGATGAATTAGCAGAGGCAGACTGGACAGACCATATATTTTATGTCTGTGCCAAGGACTCGATCCGCCCGGTATCAAAGCGGGTAACCTGTGTGGAAATACAGAGCGTTGCGGATCTGCAGGAGGCTGTAACAGAGCTTACAAAAAAATATATGATCCATGGAGTCGTGCACAGCATGGCAGTCAGCGATTACAAAGTCCGTTCGGTATCAACGATTGATAGTTTATCAGAGTATTTAGAGAACCGGAGCGCAGAGACGGGTGATCTGCAGAAAAAAAATCGTACAGGGAATGGATGAGACCGATTTACGGGAAGGGGTAGGAAAACTGTCCTCACAAATGGGAGCACCGTTACTTTTGTTAGAGCCGACACCGAAAATCCTTCCAATGTTCCGGGAAATGGCACCACAGGCGGTAATTATCGGTTTTAAGCTGCTAAGTCAGGTTTCCGTGGAGGAGCTTTTCGATACAGCGCATCGTTTACTTGTAAAAAAACCGCTGCGATTTTGTACTGGCGAATGATATGACAGAGATTGATGAAAACCATCATCGTGGTTATCTGATTGATCCGGAAAGAAAAATACAGACCTTTGACACGAAGCAGGAGATCGCCAAGGGAATTGTTCAAACAATATACAGTGAGGTGGAACACAGATGAAGAAAAATATAATATTAGGTGTTACCGGAAGTATTGCAGCTTATAAGGCAGCCGATATTGCAAATACATTGACAAAAGAAGGACACAGCGTTCATGTGATCATGACAAAGGCAGGCATGGAATTTATCACACCGCTGACCATGCAGACCTTGACAAAAAACAAAGTTCACACAGACCAGTTTGCACCTTATGTGCCTTCGGAAGTAGAACATATTTCACTTGCACAGAAAGCAGATCTGTTTCTGGTGGCTCCGGCAAGTGCAGATTTTATCGCAAAAGCTGCTGCAGGGATAGCAGATGATATGTTGACGACGGTATTGTTAGCAACCCGGAACGTTCCGATTCTAGTTGCCCCTGCTATGAATACCGCGATGTACGAAAATCCGATCACACAGCGCAATATCAGAACACTGTCAGAGTTCGGGGTTAAGATGATCGAACCGCGTGAGGCATTACTTGCCTGCGGAGATTTAGGAAAGGGCGCATTAGCAGATACAGAGGATATTATCTCCGCGGTTCAAAAAGCATTATGCAAAGGAATTTGAAAAGCAGGCAGAGTAAAAGTCGGCAGAAAAATGGCAAAAGAAAAACAGAAGAAAACAGCTTCTGATAAAAGAGTCATATAAAAAATAATAAGTAGTGAAAAGAAAGCCCCATGGTAATCATACGAATCTGAAATCTGACGATTGGAGATCCGTACCATACCACGGGTTTTTTTTTGATTAAAAATGGCAGGAAAAAATTTAATCTTCCTGTAAATTATGTAGTTCGTTTAACAGATCATTTTTCAGATCATAGAGCTTCTTACTTAAATCTACATGGATCTCATGCGGATTGACAAAACGCTTGGTCTCTCATCCCAGATCGTGTCTTTTTCTTTTTGTTACAGATCTCCTGGATCTCCATAACGCTTGGAGATTCATAGATACATTTTCCATCTTTAAAGACCGGCACAAGAAGCTCGCGTAACGTATAGCTTCCACCGGCTAAACGTGTCTTTTTTTCCAAGGCTCGTTCGGGTCAAAAATGGTCATATCTTCCTCCGGGTCAAAGACTTCGCCGACTAAACAGATCAGGTCAGCACGGATCTTTCCGGTATTCTTGTCATAGATACGATAAATCGTCTTATTTCCGGGATTAGTAACTTTTTCCGTATTCTCAGATAACTTGATCTTAGGAATAAAAGTACCGTTCTCATCCCGGATGGCAGCTAATTTGTATACACCGCCAAAAGCAGGATTGTCTTTTTGCCGTGATCAGGTTTGTTCCAACACCCCAGGAGGTGATCACAGCACCCTGAAGTTTCAGGCTCTCGATCAGGTATTCGTCTAAATCATTAGAAGCAGAGATGACTGCATCCGGGAAACCGGCTTCGTCTAACATTTTTCGTACTTTTTTAGAAAGATAAGCTAAGTCGCCGCTGTCCATACGGATTCCGTAGAAAGTAAGAGGAATACCGGCTTCACGCATTTCTTTAAAGACGCGGATGGCATTTGGCATACCGGATTTTAAAGTGTCATAAGTATCGACTAATAAGATGCAGGCAGACGGATATAATTCTGCATATTTCTTAAATGCCGTATATTCATCCGGAAAACTCATGATCCAGCTATGTGCGTGGGTACCTTTGACAGGAACATCAAAAAGCTGTCCGGCGAGGACATTAGAAGTTCCGGTACAACCACCGATCACGGCAGCTCTTGCACCATAAGTTCCGGCATCCGGTCCCTGTGCACGGCGAAGACCAAATTCCATAACGCCGTCACCTTTTGCTGCATAGCAGACTCTGGCTGATTTCGTAGCGATCAGACACTGGTGGTTTAAAATATTTAAAATAGCTGTTTCTACTAACTGTTGCTTCCATGATCGGAGCAACCACCTTAATGATCGGCTCACGCGGGACAATAACGGTTCCTTCCGGAATGGCATAAATGTCGCCGGAAAAATGGAAGTTGGCAAGGTACTCTAAGAAGTCATCATCAAAGATGTTCAGACTTTTCAAATAGGCAAGATCATTTTCATCGAAATGAAGGTCCTTGATATATTCAATGACCTGATCGAGTCCTGCGCAAATTGCATATCCGCCGTCACATGGATTGTTGCGGTAGAAAGCATCAAATACAACTACTTCGTGGTTCTGTGTCTTGAAATATCCCTGCATCATTGTCATCTCATACAAATCTGTCATCAGGGTTAGGTTTAATGTACTCATAATAATTTACATGAAAAAAACATGTACTCCTCTCTTTTTCTTGTGGTACAGACTGTAGTCTGTGCTGTGACAGCAAGCTGTCTTGTCAGTCTAATTAACAGAAATTATACCACATTCTGCTATTTTTACAAGGTTGCATTTGGTTTTTCGCAGGAATGGTTGAGGAAAACAGGGATAACATGATATAATTTTCAAAAGTTGTGAGCCGACATAGGAAACAGTCAGGAGAAAAAAAACAGGTCATGATACAGCACATATTTTTTTGGATTTAGACGATACGATATTTGATTTTAAGAAAGCGGAGCGGATTGCCTTGAGCAGAACCCTGCGTGAAGGGGGATCAAGCCGACGGAACATATTCTAAATCGCTACAGTGAGATCAATCTTTCGCAGTGGAAACTATTAGAATTAGGAAAACTGACGCGTGAGGAAGTGTTAGTAAGGCGTTATGAGATATTGTTTCAGGAAGTGGGAATGTCCTGTGATGCGAAAAAAATTTCAGAAAAGTATGAGGATTTTTTTTTAGAGAAGGACATTATTTTATTCCGGGTGCAAAAGAACTGTTAGAGGATCTGTCAAAAAAATATCATTTGTATCTGGCATCGAACGGAGCCGTGAAAGTGCAGATGAGCAGGATCCAAAGTGCCGGAATTGAAAAATATTTAGAGAAGATATTTTTATCGGAACAGATCGGATACGAGAAACCAAGTCCGCAGTTTTTTGAAAAATGTTTCGCACAGATTCCGGATTTTAAAAAGGAAGAAGCACTGATCTTAGGTGACAGTCTGACTTCCGATATCCGGGGCGGAAAAATGCCGGGATCCTGACCGTGTGGTTTCATCCATCTGGAAAAAAGGTCGAAGAGGAGATCGTGCCGGATTATGAGATTGGAAAGTTAGAAGAACTGAAAACGATTTTGTCCTTTTATTCCTGAAAAAATGCAAGGGAACGGTTGACAATCCTGGCCGTTAGGATTTATAATTCTAACGAATCAGATAAAGAATTAAAAAGACAATGACGAAGACAGTAGGATATTGGCAAAAAAGTGACAGCGAGCCGGAGCAGGTGAAAGCCGGTATGAGTAGCCATTATTACGAACATCACTTCTAAGTTGCAGCCTGAACCCGGCATTAAAAATATATAGAAGGTATATATTAGGAAGAGATTATTTTTAAGGCAGGCAGTAGGTGCTGACGGAGGTCTCCACGTTACGGAGAACATGTATGCAGGAGCAGGGCTTCTAAGTACAAGGTAACAGGTGGTAACGCAGAAAATATGCTCGCGTCCTTTTACGGGACACGGGTTTTTTTATTTTATAAGTGCGGATGCCAAAGCTATATTTTTATATAGGTATATGGTACAAATCCAATATTCCAAGTTTCCTTGTGCAGGACATTCCGATGAACCTCAAAAAACAGACATCGTGTTCGCCAGTGGACTTCACGATGTCTTGAGTTTCATCTCCATTGCACAAAAAGAAACTTTCCATATTGGATTTGTACCAATTACTACGATATCTGAAAATATAGCTTTGGCATCCGAAGCATAAAAAAAGAAACCACTTTATGTAGTGAATATAATAGGAGGAACACAGATGTACAACAAAGTATCAACTAACATGAACTTTGTCGAGCGTGAAAAAGAAATTGAAAAATTCTGGCGCGACAATGACATTTTTAAAAAAAGTATGGAGAACCGGAAAGAGGGAGAAACCTATACATTCTATGACGGACCGCCTACTGCAAACGGAAAACCGCATATCGGTCATGTATTGACCCGTGTTATCAAAGATATGATCCCAAGATACCAGACGATGAAGGGCAAGATGGTTCCGCGAAAAGCCGGCTGGGATACTCATGGACTTCCGGTAGAGTTAGAGGTAGAAAAACTCTTAGGTCTGGATGGAAAAGAGCAGATCGAAGAATACGGATTAGACCCATTCATCGAGCAGTGTAAGGAAAGCGTCTGGAAATACAAGGGTATGTGGGAAGATTTCTCCCATACCGTTGGTTTCTGGGCAGATATGGAAAACCCATATGTTACCTATGATAACAACTTTATCGAGTCCGAATGGTGGGCTTTAAAGGAGATCTGGAACAAAAAGCTGTTATACAAAGGCTTCAAAATCGTACCATACTGCCCACGATGCGGTACACCTCTGTCCTCCCATGAGGTTGCACAGGGATATAAAGACGTAAAAAGAGCGTTCCGCAATTGCAAGATTTAAGGTAAAAGATGAGGATGCTTACATTCTGGCATGGACGACAACTCCTTGGACACTGCCTTCAAACGTGGCACTTTGTGTAAACCCGGATGAAACCTATGTAAAAAGTAAAAGCAGGCGACGGATATACCTATTATATGGCAGAAGCACTGTTAGATTCCGTTCTTGGAAAACTTTGCCGATGAGGAAAATGGTGTAAAAGCCTACGAAATCTTAGAGACCTATAAGGGCGGTGATTTAGAAAATAAAGAGTATGAGCCACTCTTTGATTTTGCAAAAGACATTATCGCAAAACAGCATAAGAAAGCATATTATGTAACCTGTGACACCTATGTAACGATGGGCGATGGTACCGGAGTTGTACACATTGCACCGGCATTTGGTGAAGATGATGCACAGGTAGGAAGAAAATATGACCTTCCGTTTGTACAGCTTGTCAATGGAAAAGGTGAAATGACCGAAGAGACACCATACGCAGGCGTATTCTGCAAAAAAGGCAGATCCAATGGTGTTAAAGGATTTAGAGGAAAAAGGCCTGTTATTTGATGCACCAAAATTTGAGCACAGCTACCCACACTGCTGGAGATGTGATACTCCGCTGATCTACTATGCGAGAGAGTCCTGGTTCATCAAGATGACCGCTGTGAAGGACGATATGATCCGCAACAACAATACGGTCAACTGGATTCCGGAATCCATCGGTAAAGGACGTTTCGGCGACTGGCTTGAGAATGTTCAGGACTGGGGTATCAGCCGTAACCGTTACTGGGGAACTCCACTCAACGTATGGGAATGTGAATGTGGTCATCAGGAGTGTATCGGAAGCCGCGCAGAGTTAGCAGAAAAGAGTGGAAACCCGGATGCTGCACAGGTAGAGCTTCACAGACCATACATTGATGCCGTAACCATCAAATGCCCGGATTGTGGAAAAAATGAAATGCACCGTGTACCGGAAGTTATCGACTGCTGGTTCGACTCAGGAGCCATGCCGTTTGCACAGCATCACTATCCCTTTGAAAATAAAGAAGTATTTGAGCAGCAGTTCCCTGCACAGTTCATTTCAGAGGCAGTAGACCAGACTCGTGGATGGTTCTATTCCTTGATGGCAGAGTCCACACTGTTATTTAACAAAGCTCCTTATGAAAATGTAATCGTTCTCGGCCACGTACAGGATGAAAACGGACAGAAGATGAGTAAGTCCAAAGGAAATGCCGTTGATCCGTTTGATGCACTGGAGCAGTACGGAGCAGATGCGATCCGCTGGTATTTCTACATCAACTCCGCACCGTGGCTGCCGAACCGTTTCCACGGAAAAGCAGTACAGGAAGGACAGAGAAAATTCATGGGTACCCTGTGGAATACCTACGCATTCTTTGTACTGTATGCAGAGATCGACCAGTTTGATGCAAACGAAGTATACTTTAGACTATGAAAAAAACTTACCGGTTATGGATAAATGGTTATTGTCCAAACTGAATACACTGGTTAAGACGGTCGATGAGAACCTTGGAAATTACAGAATCCCGGAGGCAGCAAGAGCATTGGATTCCTTTGTGGATGACATGAGTAACTGGTATGTAAGAAGAAGCCGTGAGCGTTTCTGGGCAAAGGGAATGGAGCAGGATAAGATCAATGCATATATGACCTTGTATACCGCATTGGTAACTGTCGCTAAGGCAGCAGCTCCGATGATCCCGTTCATGACAGAAGAGATTTACCAGAACCTTGTCAGAAATCTGGATCCGTCAGCACCAGAAAGTATTCATCTGTGTGACTTCCCGGTTGCAAATGAGCAGCACATTGATAAAGAATTAGAAGACAATATGGAAGCTGTTTTAAAAATCGTCGTAATTGGCCGTGCATGCAGAAACACAGCGAACATTAAGACAAAGCAGCCGATCGGAAAGATGTATGTCAAAGCAGATTTTGCACTGTCAGAGTATTTTGTTGAGATCATCGAAGATGAGCTGAATGTAAAGAGCGTGGAATTTACAGAAGATGTCAGTGCATTTACAAGCTACACCTTCAAACCACAGCTTCGTACCGTAGGACCAAAATACGGTAAATATTTGAAACAGATCCAGCAGACTTTAGCATCCTTAGATGGCAATCAGGCAATGGCGAAACTCAAGGCAGAAGGGGCGCTCAAGCTTGACAATATCAGCGACGAGGTTGTATTATGTGAAGAGGATTTACTGATCAGTATGGCACAGAAAGAAGGCTATGTTTCTGACAGTGAAGGTGGGGTTACCGTGGTACTTGACACGAATCTGACACCGGAACTGATCGAAGAAGGAATGGTAAGAGAGATCATCAGTAAATTACAGACCATGAGAAAAGAAGCAGACTTTGAGGTAACAGACCGGATACATGTAACCTACAGCGGTTCCGACAAGGTAGGCGAGATCTTTGGAAAAAGTATGGTGAAAATATCAAGACGGTAGTTCTTGCAGATACTGTCACAGAGGGAACGACAGACGGATATCAGAAGGAGTGGAAGATCAACGGAGAAACAGTTCTTCTTGGTGTTCAGAAGGCACAGTAAACAATTATAAAAAGAGGAGTTTGCTTATGAATAATGAAACTTTTGACAAAGCGCAGTTTATAAAAGATGTACAGGACAACGTGAAGAACCTGTACCGCAAAACCATCAAAGAGGCAACCCAGCAGGAGATTTTTCAGGCGGTTTCCTACACGGTAAAAGATGTGATCATTGATGACTGGCTTGCAACACAGAAAGCGTTTGACAAACAGGATCCAAAGATGGTCTATTATATGTCCATGGAGTTCTTAATGGGTCGTGCTCTCGGTAACAACTTGATCAATTTGAAGGCATACAAACAGGTAAAAAGAAGCACTCGAAGAGATGGGACTGAATCTGGATGTCATTGAGGATCAGGAGCCGGATCCGGCACTTGGAAACGGTGGACTGGGTCGTCTTGCAGCCTGCTTTATGGAATCCCTCGCAACACTGGGCTATGCAGCATATGGCTGTGGAATCCGTTACCGTTACGGAATGTTCAAACAGAAGATCAAAGATGGTTTTCAGGTTGAGGTACCGGACAACTGGTTAAAAAGACGGTTATCCATTTGAATTGCGTAGACCGGAGCATGCCTGTGAAGTAAAATTTGGCGGATATGTCCGTGCAGAAGCAGGTGAGAACGGAAGAACCCGTTTTATTCAGGAAGGATATCAGTCAGTAAATGCCGTACCATACGATATGCCGATCATCGGATATGGTAATAACGTGGTAAATACTCTGATGATCTGGGATGCAGAGCCGATGAACTGCTTCGAGTTAGATTCCTTTGATAAAGGAGATTATCACAAAGCAGTAGAGCAGGAGAACCTTGCTAAGAACTTAGTAGAAGTTCTTTATCCGAACGATAACCATATCGCAGGAAAAAGAGCTGCGTTTAAAACAGCAGTACTTCTTTGTATCTGCAAGCGTACAGCGTGCCATAGCACGTTTTAAAAAAGAATCATCCTGACATCCATCAGTTACCGGAAAAAGTAACGTTCCAGTTAAACGATACACATCCGACCGTAGCCGTAGCAGAGTTGATGCGTGTCCTGTTAGATGAAGAAGGTTTAGAGTGGGATGAGGCATGGGAGATCACAACCAAGACCTGTGCATACACAAACCATACGATCATGGCAGAAGCATTGGAAAAATGGCCGATTGAGATATTCTCCAGATTACTGCCTAGAATCTATCAGATCGTAGAAGAGATTAACAGACGTTTCATCCTTGAGATAGAGAAAAAAAATATCCGGGCAATCAGGAAAAAGTCCGCAAGATGGCAATTGTCTATGACGGACAGGTAAAAATGGCACATATGGCGATCGCAGCAGGATATTCTGTCAACGGTGTGGCAAGACTTCATACAGAAATCTTAAAGAACCAGGAATTAAAGGATTTTTACGAGATGTTCCCGCAGAAATTCAACAATAAGACCAATGGTATCACACAGCGCCGTTTCTTAATGCATGGAAACCCACTGTTAGCAGACTGGGTAAGCAACAAGATTGGCGAGGACTGGATCACGAACTTAAAACATTTAAAGAAATTAGAGATCTATGCGGATGATAAGAAAGCACAGCAGGAGTTCATGCAGATCAAGTACCAGAACAAGCTGCGTTTGGCAGAGTACATCCAGAAGCACAACGGAGTGGAAGTAGACCCACGTTCTATTTTCGATGTACAGGTTAAGAGACTGCATGAGTACAAGAGACAGTTATTAAATATCCTGCATGTGATGTATCTGTACAATCAGTTGAAAGAGCATCCGGAAATGGAATTCTACCCAAGAACTTTTATCTTCGGAGCAAAAGCAGCAGCAGGATATAAAAATGCGAAGCTGACGATCAAACTGATCAACAGCGTTGCAGATGTGATCAATAATGACCCGAGTATCAATGGAAAGATCAAAGTCGTATTCATTGAGGACTACAGGGTATCGATTGCAGAGTGGATCTTTGCGGCAGCAGATGTCTCTGAGCAGATTTCTACAGCAAGTAAGGAAGCCTCCGGTACAGGTAACATGAAGTTCATGTTAAATGGTGCTTTAACACTTGGAACTATGGATGGAGCCAATGTGGAGATCGTAGAAGAAGTTGGAGAAGAGAATGCATTTATCTTCGGTATGAGTTCCGATGAAGTCATTGAGCATGAGCAGAAACGTGATTACAATCCGATGGATATTTTCAATCAGGATCAGGACATCCGCAAGGTATTAATGGAACTGATCAATGGATTCTATTCACCAAACGATCCGGAGTTATTCCGTGATCTGTATAACTCACTGCTGAATACACAGTGTACACAGTTTGCAGATACCTATTTCATCTTAGCAGATTTCCGTTCCTATGCAGAAGCGCAGAAACGTGTGATGGAAGCATTATAAAGATGAAGAAGGCTGGGCAAAGAGTGCAATTTTAAATGTTGCAAATTCAGGAAAATTCTCATCCGACAGAACCATCCAGGAATATGTGGATGACATCTGGCACTTAGATAAAGTAACAGTAGATATGAGTGTCGTTGAGGATTAATCGGTATTAATAGAATATAGGGATCGTGTGAAAAACCGGAACAGAAGGCTGGGAGGGCTGGATGTTTCCGGTTTTTTTGATCAGCAAATTACACAAAGCCGAGTCTATTTTCCCCAAAGTCACAAAAGCAGTCCCGGCTTTGTGCAAGTTGCCAGCCACTAAATTGTGAGCCGTCTTTTGACACCCTAATCTTAATAGGTAAAAGACTGGGGAAAATATTATGAGAAAAATGGAAGAATTATGATACCAATATCGGTACAGGTACATCATTCGTTTGTGGATGGAATACATATTGGACGATTGGTGAATAAATTACAGGGGTATTTTGATAGAACAGATTAATGAATGCCACAGATTTGGACAATTGTAAGTATGACACGATCCGTATCGTACATGTGACAGGACGATTCTTACTATTTTCTGTAGAGTATGTTACCTTCTGATCAGCCATTAGGCAGTCAAATACCTGTGATATTTGACCCTTGCGGCAATAAAGCAAAAGGAAGGTTAGATAAGATGAACAGAAATGGAAAGAAATTATTGACTTTAGGAATGGTGTTGCTTGTAATGTTTGTAATCTGGACATTTCAGAGATATTTAGTTGGTGCCGGAGCATCATCCTTGCGTGAAGTCATCAAATTATTCTGGACCTTCCGTGTTCCGTGGGGATGGACATACACTGCCGGAACAGTAGCTGATTGGGTGGCACAGTTTAGTTTTGGATTTTATAGTTTGATGCTTACATCTTTGTTGTTAGGGTTGATTGTAATGGTGTTATATAAGCCACGAACCTGGTGTACATTTTGTCCAATGGGAACAATGACGCAGGGTATCTGTAAATTAAAAAATAATGAAAAGAAGTAATACTATAAGGTGATTCATAAAAGGCATATGTCAAAAACATTATTGACATATGCCTTTTATAGGACTATTATATAAGAAAAGCGAGAAAGGAGCAGTTTATGCCGAGACCAGTAAAATGCAGAAAAGTCTGCCATTTCCCCAATGTTTTAGAATTTCTTCCGGCAGATGATACTGAGAAAAAAACACCCATTGTTCTAACGGTAGATGAGTACGAGACAATCCGTCTTTTGGACAAGAAAGGTTATAGTCAGGAGCAGTGTGCAGTATCTATGCAAGTTGCAAGAACAACAGTTCAGCGAATTTACGAGATCGCCAGGAAGAAGATCGCAGATGCACTTATCGACGGGCATCCACTCAAAATTGAGGGCGGAGATTTCAGAATCTGTGACGGTCAGAGCGGCAACTGCAGCTTTGGAGGATGTTACAAGCAGGAAATTTACAAAAAATATGCAGCAGAAAAAGGAGAAGGTATCATGAGAATAGCAGTAACATATGAAGATGGACAGATTTTCCAGCACTTTGGACACACAGAGACATTTAAGATTTACGATGTAGAGGAAGGAAAAGTGGTACATTCAGAAGTAGTAGATACGAATGGAAGCGGACATGGTGCATTGGCAGGAGTTCTTAATGCATTAAATGCCGATGTTTTGATCTGCGGTGGAATCGGAGGAGGTGCTCAGACCGCATTAGCGGCAGCAGGAATTAAGCTTTTCGGAGGAGTTTCCGGAGATGCAGATAAAGCGGTAGAAGCTTTTATCAATGAAACACTTGAGTATAATCCGGATGTGAAATGTTCTCAACATGAGCACAGCCGTGGAGAAGGACATACATGTGGTGAACATGGATGCGGAAACCATAGCTGTCATTAAGAAGAAAAAAATACAATACGAAAGGATGCGTCAAGGTAATGCGAGAATTATCGTGATACATCCTTTTGTATTTGGAATGATTATTTTTCTTTCACTACTTGTCGAAAGTGATGGATGGAATGTACAATATTGTTAATGATCCAGAGATATTTATTTTGGAAACAGCTTAATCAATTTGGAGGTATAAAATGAAAGCACATAAATATTGGTCAATCGGAGCAATAGTTACAATGGTTGGAACTTTTTATACAGGATATAAAGGGTTAAAAGCAGCACACAAATACTTTGCATTTGGCTCTCTGATATGCTTGATTATGGCAGTCTATTCTGGTCATAAAATGATTTCTGGCAATAAGAGGACAAGAAAACAGATGGGAATGAAAGAAGTGGAGGAATAAAATATGTTAGAAGTAGGAAAAAAAGCACCGGACTTTGAATTGCCGGATCAGAATGGAGAAATGCATAAATTAAGCGATTATGCAGGAAAAAAAGTGATCCTATATTTTTATCCAAAGGATAATACGCCAGGATGTACGAAGCAGGCATGTGGCTTTTCTGAGCGTTATCCACAGTTTAATGAGAAGGGAGCTGTTATTCTCGGAGTGAGCAAGGACTCTGTAGCGTCCCACAAGAGATTTGAAGAAAAATACGGACTGGCATTTACACTTTTGGCAGATCCGGAGCGCAAGGTGATCGAAGCGTATGATGTATGGAAAGAAAAGGAAAAAATTATGGAAAAGTATCTATGGGTGTAGTAAGAACTACATATCTTATTGATGAGCAGGGAATCATTATAAAGGCAAATGATAAAGTCAAGGCGGCAGATGATCCTGAAAATATGCTTAAGGAATTGGCATAATGAAGATTATTTTATCACCTGCAAAAAAAGATGATAGTAGATACCGATAACTTAGCACCGGTTGAATTGCCTGTCTATATTGATAAGACAGCAGAGATATTGAGCTGGATGAAAAGCAAATCAAAAGAAGAACTGAAAGCTATCTGGAAATGTAATGACAAGATTGCAGAGCAGAACTTTAACAGATTGGAAAATATGGATCTTTATAACAGGCTTACTCCGGCTGTTTTAGCATATGAAGGGATTGCATTTCAATATATGGCACCATCTGTGTTTGAAATCCAGCAGTTTGAGTATTTGCAAAATCATTTAAGAATCCTGTCTGCGTTTTATGGCATTTTAAAACCAATGGATGGAGTGACACCTTATCGTTTAGAAATGCAGGCAAAGGTTGGAATTGGAGATACAAAAAATCTGTATGAGTACTGGAGAGACTTGTTATACCGCTCAGTAATCGATGAAAGTAGGATTATCATTAATCTTGCATCAAAAGAATACTCAAAATGTATAGAAAAGTATCTGACGCCACAGGACAGATATATTACGATTGTATTTTTGTGAGTTATTCGGAGATAAATTGGTAACAAAAGAGTACCTATGCCAAGATGGCTCGTGGTGAAATGGTCAGATTCATAGCGGAAAGTAATATTGAAAATCCTGCGGAGATTCAGGAATTTGACAGACTCGGATATTCGTTTAGATCTGATTTATCTTCAGGTTCCGAATATGTATTTGAACGCAAAATAAAATAGTTATTCAGGTAAAAGATGCTCAGTTTGACAGTTTTTATAATAATGAGAATTATTACTATTTTTTATTGACAACAGGATGATAGTGGTATATAATCCTTATTAAGAATTAATCCTAATAAGGAGGACTAATGACAAGTAGGAGAAATACCATTCAAAAAAGATCTTGTAAGAAATACCGTATACGAAATGAGAAGACACGTTACGGCAAATGAAGTGTATGAATTTATAAAAGAAGCATATCCTACAATTGGAAAAGGGACTGTATATAGAAATCTTGATATATTGGTAGAAGAAGGTGCATTAAGAAAGGTTGAAGTTCCGGATGGACCGAACCGATTTGATTTTACATTGAAAAATCATTACCATGTCAGGTGTGTAAAGTGCGGTGAGGTTTCAGATGTGGATATGGATCAAATACCGGATTTGCTGGAAAGAATTCATAACACTCATGGAATTGAATTTTTGGATTATGATATTTCATTTAAAGGCATTTGCCCGAAATGCAGGGAGAAGGTAAAGGAGGAACAGCATGGATAGGAAAGCAATGTATAAGTTGAGTTATGGACTGTTTATATTGACCGCTAAAGAAGCAGAAAAAGATAACGGATGCATCATTAATACAGCCATTCAGGCAGCTTCGGAACCAAACCAGTTAAGTATCTGTGTAAATAAGGCAAATTATACGCATACCTATTAATTTAAGTGGCGAGGAAGCGTTAAAGCTTAAGGAATCTGCAGATTCATTGAAAAAGATTATGGAGACAATTGAATTATAAATTTTACACATGGAAGGAGAAGAAGGCATGGAAGTAAGGTATTATATATGTAAGCATTGTGGAAACATTGTTGAAAAGGTAAAGGATAAGGGTGTACCTGTAATTTGTTGCGGAGAACCTATGCAGGAATTAAAAGCCGGAGTGACAGATGCTGCTGTCGAGAAGCATGTACCTGTATATACGGTGGAAGGCAATCATGTTCATGTTGTTGTCGGAGAGACAAAACATTCAATGCTTGAAGAGCATTTCATTGAGTGGATCACATTAAATACCAATCAGGGAATTTACAGAAAGCAGTTAAATCCGGGGCAGGAACCGGCAACGGATTTTTGCCTTTGCGATGGTGAACAGGTAGAAGAAGTATATGCATATTGTAACCTGCATGGATTATGGAAATGCTAAAAGCATTTATACATATTAAGGTTACAGAACAGCACAATATAACAGTAATATGAATTACAAGATTTATCCGAGAAAAAAACAAATCTTCATTGTATTTATGGTGAAAAAAATATTACTAAAATTCCATTTAAAACAGATGTGTCAAATGTGATTTTGTATCATCATGAACATGCCGATGGAACTGGCCCTTTTCAAAAAAAGTGGAATGAAATTCCATTGTTTGCAAGGACTTTATCAGACGATGAGTTTTAAGGACATCACTTTAAAAAGAAATCGAAAAGAAACCAGTTTTTTTTTCAAGAACATCGATCTATAACTATTTTCAGACAAAAGAGGAAATATTTCTTGCACTTTTGAAAAGAGAATATGATTCATGGATCGAACAACTATGTGAGGCAATGGAATCAAAAAGAAACCATTATGATCTGGAAGAAAACAGCAGAATAGAGCTGCTGGTAGAGTTTAAAGTCTCATATGGCAATGCAATGAAAACCATTATGGCAATGTTAGAAAAGTTCCGCAAAGATATGGATTTTGAAAAAAGGCAGGAATTTGTATATTCTTTTTTCCCGTTTATGTTTGGAATATATCTGTATACCGTTGTGACAAAGAAACAGAAAGAGGCAATGAAACTGGCGGGAGTGGATTATACATACAGTTCATTGTACAATCTGACTTTTTGTTGCAGTTAGAAGGATGCTTAGGAATTAAAAAGGTAATCTCAAAAACAAAATAATCCGTGATAAATATAGGAACGTTTTGACATAAAAAGCATAAGAATCAGGCAGACAAGGGACAAATCCTAGTCTGCCATATATTTTTTGCCGTTTATAAGCCTCTAACCATTCTCTTTGCAGATCAGCCAGCTCTTTCCCTCTTCCGTTTCGGATATAATCTAAAAAGAGTTCTAACCGTTCGAGCGAGGCATCCTCTCCGACGGTCAGGATATAATCCTCCCAGAAGGAAAGTCCTGCCACTAAAAAAGCGTTGAGGATCAGAGGTGTAATGGTATTTCCACTTAAAAAAATGATCGTGCGGTGAAAGAGGAACATCGCCTGTGAAAGGGCATGGATGCCATCTTCCTTTGCCTTGTAGGTTTTCTGCTAAAAGCTGCTCTAACTTTGCAATATCCTCTTGGGTATGGTGTGCGGCTAATGCTTCCAGAGCAGGACATTCCAAAAAGGCGCGTACATCTAAAAGACTCTTGGCAGTCGAAGTGTTCAGATAGCCGCCATTATATTTCATAATAGCCATCAGTGTGTCGAGGTTGCCGTTTTGTGCATAGTCAGCCACCCCGTAACACCTTTTCGGCTGACCACGTCTAAAAACCAAGACGGGAAAGTTCACGGATACCCTCGTGAACAATCGTTTTGCTGATGTTCATTTCATCTGCAAGCTCGCGTTCGGTAGGCAGTCGTTCCCCTGGTTTTAAGGCACCGGAGAGGATCATTCCTTCAATTTTTTGTATAAAAAGCTCCTTAATGGAAGGAGCGATGATTTCTCCAAATTTCATAAGACACCTCTTTTTGTATTGAATGGTCAGACCAGGACCATACAAAAAAATATAGCATGTACAAAATATTTTCGCAATAGAAAAAAAGCTGAAAAGTTAAGTTTAAAGAAAGTTGAACTAAGGAAAACGCACAACCTTCCGATAAATAAGATAACAACGATTTATTGAGAAGTCAGGGACGGTAGATGAGAAGAAGAAATCTTTTTTTGTGTACCGTCCTTTTTTTTGTTTTAAGTGAAAGAGGAGGAAAAAGAGATGGTCGTACAGTCGTCAAATATCGGAATGCGAAGCGAAAGATATTACAGAAAACGGAAGAAGAGGTCAAGAGTCTGCAGCTTTGGGGAACCTCAAAAACGGACAGGATGAGCTTCAGATGGGGAATGCCCTAAAAGAAGGCGGCGTGGATGCAAAAGAGATTGCAGAAGCTAAAAACACGGTAAAGAGCAGCAGAAATATTCAAAAGCAGGAGGGCTCTGAACTGAAAAAAGAGTATCCATCAGATCCAGGCAGAAGCGATCCAATATCTGTTAGACCTCTTTTTTCGGGGACGGAAAAGGAAAACACACAGCTTTGGATATGCTTGGACAGACAAATGCACAGGCATTTGGAGGAAGCTATCAGGAGATCAGCTATTATTCAGAAGAGGAGACAACTTCCTTTCAGACAGAAGGAACGGTTAAAACCGCGGATGGCAGGGAAATGTCGTTTCAGATCAAAGTGGAAATGTCCCGCTCTTTTTACTTCTTATATGGAAAAAAAGAGTGGACTTTGGTGCAGCAAGGTTGTGCGATCCTTTAGTCATTAATTTAAACAGCTCCACCGCACAGGTGGCAGACCAGAAATTCTATTTTGACTTAGATGCAGACGGAACGGCAGACCGGATATCCATGCTAAAGAGTGGAAGCGGATTTTTAGCACTCGATAAAAATGGAAACGGAAAGATCGATGACGGTTCCGAGCTGTTTGGCACGCAGAGCGGAGATGGATTTGCAGATTTAGAGGAATATGACATCGACAAAAACGGCTGGATCGACGAGGCCGATGAGATTTTTTGACAAACTGCGTATCTGGGTACGGGATGAAAATGGCAATGACAAACTGTTGAAATTAAAGGAAGCGGGAGTAGGTGCGATCTGCTTAAAAAATGCAGATACACAGTTTTCCTTAAATTCCCGGTATTCCAACCGGACGAATGCTTACATCCGGAAAACAGGAATCTTTCTATATGAAAACGGTGGTGTCGGGACCGTACAGCATCTGGATCTGGCACAGTAACCGGAAGTCATGGCAATTCCAACTTGTATTTTTTGCGGAAATGATACTATAATAAATGCATATTTATACAAGGAGGACTTATTATGAGAAACATGAGAAAGGCTGCAGCAGTTCTGTTGGCAACAGGAATGATATTTGCATTGACAGCTTGCGGTGGAAACAAAAAAGTAGAGAATACAGTAAATTCCATTGATGACTTAGAGGGAAAGAGCATCGGTGTACAGCTTGGAACAACTGGCGATATTTATGCATCTGATTATGAAGGTGACAAGGCAGGCACTAAGATTGAGCGTTATAATAAAGGAACAGATGCTGTACAGGCATTAAAGCAGGGCAAGATTGACTGCGTAATCATCGATTCACAGCCGGCAGAGGCATTTGTAGAAAAAGAACGACGATTTACAGATTTTAGACGAGCCGTTTGCAGACGAGGAGTATGCAATCTGTATTTCAAAAAGACAAACCGGAGTTAACAAAAGAGTTTAACAAAGCATTAGCAGAGTTGAAAAAAGACGGAACACTGGATTCTATCGCAGATAACTATATCGGTGATGACACAAAGGGCAAAACCCCATACGAATCCCCAAAAGACATTGAGTATCCAAATGGAAAACTGGTAATGGCAACTAATGCAACTTTTGAGCCATATGAGTACTATGATGGTGATAATATCGTAGGTATTGATGCAGATATCGCAAAAGCAATCTGTGACAAGCTCGGATATGAGTTACAGATCGAAGATATGGAATTTGACTCTATCATTGCAGCAGTACAGTCAGGAAAAGCAGATTTTGGTGCGGCAGGAATGACTGTAACAGAGGATCGTCTGAAAAACATTGACTTTACAGACAGCTATGCAAAAGCAAAACAGGTTATCATTACCAGAAAGTAGAGCAGAGGGCTGACAAGTGAGTGGTTTTAAGGAAAGCTTCTATCAGAATTTTATTGAAAAAAGACAGATGGCAGTATCTGTTGACCGGTTTGGAGAACACATTTACTGATCACCATATTTGCGGTTTTGATCGGAGTAGCCATCGGTTTTCTGGTAGCGATTATTCGTGCGAGCCATGATAAGAATGGTTCATTAAAAATATTGAATTTTATCTGCCGGGTGTATCTGACGGTAATCCGTGGAACACCAACCATGATACAGTTGATGATTACATACTACATTATTTTTGCTTCCGTGAATGTGAGCAAGATCTTTGTGGCAGTATGTGCATTCGGCATTAATTCCGGTGCCTATGTGGCGGAGATTGTGCGTTCCGGTATCATGTCCATTGATCAGGGACAGTTTGAGGCGGGACGAAGCCTTGGCTTTAACTATGTGCAGACCATGCGCCTGATCATTTTGCCGCAGGCATTTAAAAATGTCCTTCCGGCACTTGGAAATGAAATGATCGTGCTGTTAAAAGAGACATCCATCAGTGGATATGTAGGAACGATGGATCTGACCAAGGGTGGCGATATTATACGAAGTACCACCTATGAGGCATATCTGCCACTGTTTGGAGTTGCGGCAATTTACCTTGTGATCGTTATGCTGATGACAGCAGGTGTCAATAGACTCGAAAGGAAATTGAGAACAAATGAACGTTAATGAAAATGCGCTGATTCAGGTACAGGATTTAAAAATCTTTTGGTACGCAGGTGGTATTAGGCGGGATCACAACAGAAATCGACCAGGGAGAAGTGGTAGCCATCATCGGACCATCCGGTTGTGGAAAATCTACCTTTTTACGCTCCTTAAATCTGTTAGAAGAACCGACATCAGGAACGATCCTGTTTGAAGGAACGGATATTACAGATAAGTCCGTGGATATCAACAAGATGCGTCAGAAAATCGGTATGGTATTTCAGCAGTTCAATCTGTTCCCAAACTATACCATACAGAACAACATTACGCTTGCACCGGTAAAACTCGGATTGATGACACAGCAGGAAGCGGAGAAAAAGGCAAAGGAACTGTTAGAAAGAGTCGGACTCCCGGAACGTGCCAATGATTATCCATCCCAGTTATCCGGAGGACAGAAGCAGAGAATTGCCATTGCAAGAGCACTTGCAATGAACCCGGACGTGATGCTCTTTGACGAACCGACTTCTGCACTTGACCCGGAAATGGTAGGCGAAGTGTTAGAGTTGATGCGTGAGTTAGCAAGAGACGGAATGACCATGGTGGTTGTAACCCATGAGATGGGCTTCGCAAGAGAGGTTGCAAACCGTGTTCTGTTTATCGATGAAGGGAAAATCCAGGAAGAGAACACACCGGAGGAGTTTTTTGCAAATCCAAAGAACCCAAGACTTCGGGAATTTTTATCCAAGGTATTGTAGAAAAAATTAAACTTAAGTTTAATAAAACACAGCACCGTTCATTAAAGGCGGCGCTGTGTTTTTGGATTTATTGGAAGATTTTCTTGTGGCTTAGAACTTATAAAAATGATACAATAATACTGTTGCATTTATGGGACACATTCGTTGTAGAACATAAGAAGGAAGAGAAAGAAAAGATTATCTGGTACGGAGGAAGAACATGGCATTTACACATCTGCATGTCCATACGGAATACAGTCTTTTAGATGGTTCAAATAAAATAAAAGAATATGTAGCAAGGGTCAAAGAACTCGGAATGAACAGTGCTGCCATTACAGACCACGGAGTCATGTATGGAGTCATAGATTTTTATAAAGAAGCAAAAGCGCAGGGGATCAATCCGATCTTAGGATGTGAGGTCTATGTTGCACCAAATTCCAGATTTGACCGGGAGACGGTACATGGAGAAGACCGATACTATCATCTGGTATTATTAGCAGAGAATAATACAGGCTACAGCAATCTGATGAAGATTGTATCCAAGGGATTTGTAGACGGATATTATTACAAACCGAGAGTGGACATGGAGGTTTTAGAGCAGTACCACGAAGGGATCATTGCACTGTCTGCCTGCCTTGCCGGTGAAGTGCCAAGAGCAATCACAAGAGGAAATTACGAAGAAGCAAAAAGAGATTGCTTTAAAATATCAGAAGTGTTTTGGAAAAGAGAACTACTTCTTAGAACTTCAGGACCATGGAATCCCGGAGCAGCAGAATGTCAACCAGCATTTACTGCGGATGAGTCAGGAGCTTGGAATCGAGTTAGTGGCAACAAACGATATCCATTATACCTATGCCAAGGATGCAGAACCACATGATATCCTTCTTTGTATACAGACCGGAAAAAAATTAGCCGATGAGGACCGAATGCGTTATGAGGGCGGACAGTATTACGTCAAATCCGAGCAGGAGATGGCAGAACTGTTTCCCTATGCAAGACAGGCCTTGGAAAATACACAGAAGATCGCAGACCGCTGCCATGTCGAAATAGAGTTCGGCGTGACCAAGCTGCCGCATTTTGAAGTCCCGGAGGGTTATGATTCCTGGAGTTATCTGAACAAACTGTGCTTTGACGGATTGAAAAAGCGTTATCCGCAAAACCACACGGAATTAGAAGACCGCCTGAACTACGAGTTAGGTGTCATCAAAGAGATGGGTTATGTAGACTATTTCCTGATCGTCTGGGATTTTATCCACTATGCGAGAGAGCATGATATCAGTGTGGGACCGGGAAGAGGAAGTGCGGCAGGAAGTCTGGTGTCCTACACAACGGGGATCACGAATATCGATCCGATCAAATATAATCTGCTGTTTGAGCGTTTTTTAAATCCGGAGCGTGTCTCCATGCCCGATATCGATGTGGATTTCTGCTATGAAAGACGGCAGGAAGTCATTGACTATGTCGTAAGAAAATATGGCGAGGACTGCGTGACCCAGATCGTCACCTTTGGTACGCTTGCCGCCCGCGGTGTCATCCGCGATGTCGGAAGAGTTATGGATCTGCCGTATGCTTATGTGGATGGCATCGCAAAAAGCAGATTCCGATGGAATTAGGCATTACGATAGAAAAAGCATTAAAAATGAATCCGAACTCCGCACGATGTATGAAAACGATGAGAGAGCGTAAAGACACTGATCGATATGTCAAAGAGGCTCGAAGGACTGCCAAGACATACCTCCATGCATGCAGCCGGAGTCGTGATCAGTCAGAAATCCATGGATGAGTATGTTCCGCTATCTAGAGCGTCAGACGGAGCGATCACAACACAGTTTACGATGACGACCATCGAAGAACTTGGATTGTTAAAAATGGATTTCTTAGGACTGCGTACCCTGACCGTCATACAGAATGCCGTGCGTATGGCACAAAAAAGCAGTGGAAAACAGATCAACATTGATGAAATAGATTATCAGGACAAAGGTGTCTTAGAACTGATCGGCTCCGGTAAGACAGAGGGAATCTTCCAGTTAGAAAGTGCCGGAATGAAGAACTTCATGAAGGAATTAAAGCCGCAGAGCCTAGAGGATATCATAGCCGGAATCTCACTTTACCGTCCGGGACCAATGGACTTCATCCCGGCATATATTAAGGGGAAGAATCACCCGGAGGAAGTGACCTATGACTGCCCGCAGCTAGAACCGATCTTAGCACCGACCTATGGCTGTATCGTTTATCAGGAGCAGGTCATGCAGATCGTGCGTGACTTAGCAGGCTATACGCTTGGAAGAAGTGATCTCGTGCGTCGTGCCATGTCGAAGAAAAAAGGCTCCGTCATGGAGCAGGAGCGGAAGAACTTCGTCTATGGAAATGAAGAAGAAGGAGTTCCGGGCTGTATCGCGAATGGAATAGACGAAAAAATTGCAAATAAAATCTATGATGAGATGATGGATTTTGCTAAATATGCATTTAATAAATCCCATGCAGCCGCATATGCAGTCGTTGCATACCAGACGGCATGGTTAAAATACTATTACCCGGTAGAGTTTATGGCATCCTTAATGACCTCCGTTATGGACAATTCCACGAAAGTATCGGAGTATACACTGACCTGTCGGAAAATGAATATAGAGATACTGCCACCGGATATCAACGAAGGAGAAGGCGGATTTTCTGTTGCGGGAAATGCGATCCGCTATGGACTGTCTGCGATCAAGGGTGTGGGAAGGCCTGTCATTGAGACGATCATTGCAGAAAGAGAAGCCAATGGAGCATTTTCCAATCTGGAGGATTTCTGTAGCCGTCTGAATGGAAGGGAATTAAATAAAAGGACTATAGAGAACTTTATCAAAGCGGGAGCCATGGATGAGTTAGAAGGAACAAGAAAACAAAAGATCATGATCTATTCAGCTATTTTAGATCAGATCAACGATGAGAAGAAACATTCCATCGCAGGTCAGATGAGTCTTTTTGACTTTGCAGATGAGGAAACAAAGCACGATTTTGAAATCCAGTTACCGGATGTGGGAGAATTTCCCAAAGAAACGCTGTTAGGATTTGAAAAAGAAGTCTTAGGAGTCTATATCAGCGGACATCCGTTAGAAGAATATGAAGAAAAGTGGAGAAAAAATATTAGTGCCACCACGAACGATTTTATCTGGGATGAAGAGACCGGAAAAACGAAAGTATCCGATAATGAGAAAGTGATCGTTGGCGGAATGATCACGGATAAGACCATAAAATATACAAAAAATAATAAGACCATGGCATTTTTAACGTTAGAGGATCTGCTTGGAACCGTGGAAGTTATTGTCTTTCCAAGAGACTATGAGCGGTATCATACTTATCTGAACGTCGATGAGAAAATATTTGTCAGCGGTCATGCAAATGTGGAAGAAGATAAGAACGGAAAGATCATCTGTGAAAAAATCTATGGATTTGATGATACGAAAAAAGAATTATGGATGCAGTTTGCCACCAAAGAAGAGTATCAGCAGATGGAACAAAAACTATTCCAAATGCTTCTTTCTTCTGACGGCAATGACCAGGTTGTCATCTATCTTTCCAAAGAAAAGGCGATCAAGCGTCTTGCAAACAACCGGAATGTCCATATAGAGCCACAACTTTTAGAGAATCTTCGGGAGTGTTTTGGAGAGGATAACGTAAAAAGTTGTGGAAAAACCCATTGAAAACCGTACGAAAAGAGATTAAAATGGAAAAAGCAGGAGGAAGAGAGAATGGCAAAAGAAGTTAAGACAATCGGTGTCCTCACCAGTGGAGGAGATGCACCGGGTATGAATGCGGCGATCCGTGCCGTAGTACGTCAGGCAATTACAAAAGGTTTGAATGTAAAGGAATCAAGCGTGGTTACGCAGGACTTTTACAGGAAGAGATCATAGATATGCATGCACAGGATGTTTCCGATATCATCCAGCGTGGAGGAACCATTTTTACAGACAGCAAGATGTATGGATTTCACAACACCGGAAGGACAGCAAAAAGGTGCGGAGATCTGTAAAAACATGGAATTGACGGTGTTGTAGTCATCGGAGGAGACGGTTCATTTAAAGGAGCACAGAAATTAGCAGAGCATGGGATCAATACGATCGGCCTGCCGGGAACAATCGACTTAGATATTGCATCCACAGAGTATACGATCGGATTTGATACGGCAGTTAATACTGCAATGGAAGCGATCGACAAGGTGCGTGATACCTCTACTTCTCATGAGAGATGTTCCATTATAGAAGTTATGGGACGCGGAGCCGGATATATCGCACTCTGGTGTGGAATTGCCAATGGAGCAGAGGATATTTTACTTCCGGAAAAATATAACTATGATGAGCAGATGATCGTAAATCATATTATCGAGAACAGAAAACGCGGCAAAAAGCACCATATCATCATCAATGCAGAGGGAATCGGACACTCCACCAGTATGGCAAAACGGATCGAGGCTGCAACCGGAGTAGAGACCAGAGCAACGATCTTAGGACACATGCAGCGTGGCGGAAGCCCGACCTGTAAGGATCGTGTCTACGCATCGACCATGGGAGCGAAAGCCGTGGATCTGCTGTTAGAAGGAAAGACAAATCGTGTGGTAGGTTATCGTCACGGAGAATTTGTGGATTTTGATATTGATGAAGCACTTGCAATGCAAAAAGGAATTCCGGAGTACCAGTGGGAAATCTGCCGGAATCTGTCAAAGTAGGAACGGATATGATCACAAGTACGAGTAATGCACAGATAAAAAAAATCATACAGCTGAATACAAAAAGGAAAGGCACGTCGAAATTCGCGTGCCTTTGTTGTCGAGGGAGTAAAAATGTTTTTAGAAGCTCCCTTAGACTGGATTGAAGAGGTCTATCTTGCAGAGAATTTTTTAGAAAAATATCAGGGATCGAAAAAAGAAGAGTATAAACAGGAGCTTTTAGAAAAATTAGAGACTACCGGATATGAAACTGTATCGGATCAGGTATTCCGTCATGCAGCGGATACGATGACACCGCAGGGAATTTTGTGCATCGTAAAAATGCCGGAGTACCGGAGAGAGGACTTATCGGGAGGCTCTGATCAAAAGAAAGCACCGCTGCTGCTCGTAACAGAAAATGTGCAGGACCCCGGAAACCTTGGAACCATGTTCCGTACAGCCGAAGGAGCGGGAGTGACCGGAATCCTGATGAGCCGCGATACCGTGGATATTTTTAATCCAAAGACGATCCGTTCTACCATGGGATCGATCTACCGGATGCCGTTTTTGTATACAGAGGATTTAAAAAAAGACATTTCAGAGCTTCAAAAAGAAGGCATACACTTCTACGCAGCACATCTGAAAGGAAAGGCTTCTTATGATGAGGCAGACTATCAGAAACCGAGTGCTTTTTTAATTGGAAATGAAGGAAATGGCCTGACGACGGAAATTGCCGACTTAGCAGATGTCTATATCCGTATTCCGATGGAGGGAAAGTTAGAATCCTTAAATGCCGCTATGGCAGCAGGGATATTGATGTATGAAGCGAACAGACAGAGAAGAACATAACGGAAAAGGCTATCGGATGAGATAGCCTTTTTTCTTTAACTGTTCTTCAATCCGGTCAAAGACTTCCGGGGAGGATGCCTCAACGGTATGCATATGATTGCCGCCGGTAAGTTCCTTGAGCGGTTTTGCCGGAGTGGTAAAGAGACGTGTGGTAAAATCGTCCACATCCACACGGTTATTCAAGATCAGATCAACGGTAATGGCACCATAGATTTCATGCATGACCGTAACATCTAATACCTTTCCACCGCAGTCCACAAAGGTATAGAGTTCGTCCTGGATCTGCTCATCCGTATGTGAAACCGCAAAGGTACGTTTGAAATTCTCCGTGTCCTTTTCCGGCTGATAGAGCAGATAGCCCCGATAGGTGCTTAAGATATTTTTATTGGTGGCACGTAAGAGTGCAATGTCCTGTACAATGATCTGACGGCTCACACCGCATTTTCCTGCAATTTCCGTTCCGGAGAGCGGACTTTCTGAGCCTGCAAGTAATTTTAAAATAAACTGACGACGTTCGTCTCCTTCCATGTTAGTCCTCCTCAATTACCTGAATTTCCATATAGTCAAAGTCAATATGTTCAATAAAACTGTCCTGATAAAAACGTGCCTTGCCATGGCGTTTTTAAAATCCGAAATGGTATTGTCTAACCAGATCGGAACACCAAGGTCAAAGGTGTGGCATGCTTCATCTAAAAGCATGAAAAAATTTTATGGGTTCTTGTATCGTCCCTGTCATCGGTCAGACAGAGATCTTTTTGCATACGATTGTCTTTAAATATTTTAAACCAGATCCGCATGGGAATATCCTTTCTAAAAAGTTCGATCACAAAATAGAATAATTTTACATCAAAACATATTATATCAGATATGGGCATCTCTTCACAAGCTTTTCTAATCGTGGTATACTATTATATATAACGTAACTAACATAACGGAGGTTAAGGTCAATATGCAGCAGCAGTTTGACGAAGGCGTCGACAGTTGGAAAAGTGTCATGTTCCTTTATAATTCAGCATTAAAAAGAAGTCAGTACAAAACTGGAGATTTTGAACGATGAATTTCAGTATGTACATCAGTATAACCCGATCGAGTACATAAAATCCCGTATCAAATCCCCGGAGAGTATCGTAAAAAAATTAAAAAAGAACGGATATGAATCATCCATACAAAATATGGTAAATTATGTAAACGATATTGCGGGAATCCGTATCGTCTGCTCCTTTTACATCAGACATCTACCGGATGGCGGAGATGATCGGAAAGCAGAACGATCTGACCGTAGTGTCTATCAAAGATTATATCAAGAATCCAAAACAGAGCGGCTATAAGAGCTATCACATGCTTGTGACGGTACCGATCTTTATGTCGGACAGAGTCATTGATACCAAAGTAGAGATACAGATCCGTACGATCGCCATGGATTTCTGGGCAAGTTTAGAGCATAAAATCTATTACAAATTTGAAGGAAACGCACCGGAATACATCAGCCGTGAACTGAGAGAGTGTTCCGGTATCGTATCCGTTTTAGATGATAAAATGTTGTCCTTAAATGAGGCAATCCTAAAGGCAAAAAGCCGAAGCAGAACACGAAGCAAAGAGTTAAGGATGTTCTAATCAGTCCCACCCGGCATATATATGTAGGGGAGGGAAAAGATATGGAGCGTAAATCTTTTAAGTGGATGATCGTGGATCTGATGTTCATGTACATCGTGACCGGACTCGGGCTGATCCTCATGGCATTTTTAATGGAAAAGTTTCAGTTGAACGGAACATTTGTAGAAGTAGGGGTTACGGTGATCTATGTGGTATCAGGGATCGCAGGCGGATTGATCGCAGGAAAAAAGATGAAGAGAAAAAAATTCCTGTGGGGACTGTTATTAGGAAGCCTGTACTTTTTGATCTTGTTTGCCGTATCGGCAGCATTGGCCGGAGGGCTTCCGAAAGATCTGGTACATATGGGAACGACACTTGGGATCTGTATGGCGGCAGGAACACTTGGGGGCATGATGAGTTAAAAAATGCTTTTCAACTGAAAAATATTATGCTATAATGTCAAAAGATATTTTATTTTCGGGAAGCGAGAAGCAGATAACCGGAGAAATTTGAAAGGAGATTTCATTATGAAACACATAAAGACATTAAATACAAAAAAAATTACAGAACACAGTAAAAAAAGGCGGATGTGGCGAGTGTCAGACATCCTGTCAGTCTGCATGTAAGACATCCTGTACCGTAGGAAACCAGACTTGTGAGCAGAGCAAATAGTCCGTACAAAATCATAGATACATGGTATGAACGACCGTTCGCAGTTGCGTGCGGTCATTTGTGCGTTATATAAAGATGAAAAAAAGTAACAGGAAAGAGAGGACTATCAGGTGGTTCATCAGTATATCAATAATGGTTATCACATTGTGTTAGATGTGAATAGCGGAGCCATTCATGTTGTAGACGAAGTGGTATATGATGTGATTCCGTTATTTGAGAAACACAGCAGTGAAGAGATAACAGGTCTGCTTCGTGAAAAATACAGCGAAGAAGAAATCCGTGAGGCTGTGGAAGAGGTTGCCCAGCTAAAAAAAGAGGGAAGTCTGTTTACACCGGACGCCTACGAGGCAACCGCTGATCGATTTTAAGAAACGTCCAACCGTGGTAAAAAGCACTCTGTTTACATATTGCACATGACTGCAATCTGGCATGCCGCTACTGTTTTGCGGAAGAGGGCGAATATCATGGAAGAAGAGCGCTGATGTCATATGAGACAGGAAAAGCGGCATTGGATTTTCTGATCGCAAATTCGGGAAGCAGAAGGAATTTAGAGGTGGATTTTTTCGGCGGAGAACCGCTGATGAATTTTGAGGTAGTAAAACAGTTAGTAGCTTACGGAAGAGAGCAGGAAAAAAAACTGCATGACAAGCATTTCCGTTTTACCTTAACAACCAACGGCGTACTTTTTAAATGACGATATCATGGAATTTGCCAACCTTGAAATGGACAATGTGGTTTTTAAGTATCGATGGACGTAAAGAGGTACATGACCATATGAGACCATTCCGAAAAGGAGCCGGAAGCTATGATCTGATCGTGCCGAAGTTCCAGAAGTTTGCTAAGAGCAGAAAATCAGGAGAAATATTATGTGCGTGGTACCTATACACATTTCAACACAGATTTTTCCAAAGACGTGCTTCATTTAGCGGACTTGGGATTTAAGCAGATTTCCGTAGAGCCGGTGGTGGCAGAAGAGACGGACGATTACGCGATCAAAGAAGAAGATTTACCGGTACTTTTTAAAGAATATGATGATTTAGCAGCAGAGATGGTAAGAAGAAATAATGCCGGAAACGGATTCAACTTTTTCCATTTTATGATCGATTTAGAAGGCGGTCCGTGTGTCTATAAACGCCTTTCCGGTTGTGGTTCCGGTACAGAGTATTTAGCAGTGACACCATGGGGAGATTTATATCCTTGTCATCAATTTGTCGGTAATGAGAAGTTTTTAATGGGAAATGTACATGACGGCGTAGTGAACACCGGACTTCAGGAAGAGTTCAAGTGCTGTAATGTATATGCGAAAGAAAAAAATGCCGTGACTGCTTCGCAAGATTTTATTGCAGCGGTGGTTGTGCGGCAAATGCATACAATTTCCATGGAGATATATTAAAAACCTATGAAACAGGCTGTGAATTACAGAAAAAGGTGTAGAATGTGCGATCATGATAAAAAGCAGCCATGGCAGAACAAGAAGATTAAGAGAGGAAAAGAAATGAAAAGCATGAAAAAGAGCAGAGGGATCATCACTCTCATTCTCGTACTCGGAATTTTAGCCGGTCTGTGCTACTATTCCGCAACCATTATTTCTTCGACCGGAGTAGGAGAAGACCGGAGCATTAACCTTGGTCTGGATTTAGCAGGTGGTGTATCCATTACCTATCAGGTAGTCGGAGACAAGCCGACCGATGAACAGTTAGACGATACCGTCTATAAGTTACAGAAACGTGTGGAAGGCTACAGTACGGAAGCACAGGTATACAAAGTCGGAGATGACCGTATTTCCGTTGAGATTCCGGGAGTCAGCGATGCAAACAAGATTTTAGAGGAACTCGGAAAACCGGGAACTTTGGAATTCCAGACAGAAGATGGTAAGACCTTCATGGATGGATCTGCAGTTGCGCAGGCAAAAGCAGCAACCATTACAAATGATACCGGAAACAAAGAAAATATCGTAGAGCTGACCTTAACCGATGAAGGAGCAAAGACATTTGCAGAGGTCACATCCGCAAACGTCGGAAAAGCACTTCCGATCGTTTACGATGATGAAGTCATCAGTTATCCGACCGTACAGCAGGCAATTACCGGAGGAACTGCACAGATTTCCGGAATGGCAAACTATGAAGAGGCAGAGTCCTTAGCTTCCCAGATCAGAATCGGTTCCCTTTCCCTAAAGTTAGAGGAGATGCGTTCAGAGGTAGTAGGTGCACAGCTTGGAGAAGAAGCGATTTCAAGCAGTTTGAAAGCAGCAGCGATTGGTCTTGTGATCGTTATGATCTTTATGATCGTGCAGTACTTAGTACCTGGTGTGGTAGCCGCATTCGCACTTGCAATCTATACGACATTAGTGATCGCGACCTTATATCTGTTTGAGATTACCCTGACCTTACCGGGTATTGCCGGAATTATCCTTTCTATTGGTATGGCGGTGGATGCGAATGTCATTATCTTTGCCCGTATCCGCGAAGAGATCGCAGATGGAAAGAGCGTGGCAACCGCAATTGAAACAGGTTTTGCAAGAGCACGTTCCGCGATCTTAGATGGAAATATTACAACATTGATCGCAGCAGCAGTTCTTGGACTTCGCGGTTCCGGTACCGTAAAAAGGATTTGCTTCTACATTAGCGATCGGTATTATCCTTTCAATGTTTACCTGTATGGTAGTTACGAAGGTGCTGATGCATGCAGTTTATGCGATCGGTGTCCGTGATGCGAAATTCTATGGTAAGGCAAAAAGAGCGTAAGCCATTTGATTTTGTCGGAAAGACAGGAATCTTTATTGCAATCTCCTGTGCGATCATCGTGTGTGGCTGTGTAGGAGTAGGCATGCACAAATCAAGTGATGGAACCATTTTAAATTACAGTCTGGAGTTTAAGGGTGGAACGTCTACCGCAGTTGTGATGGATAAACAGTATTCCATCAAAGAGATTGATAAAGAGATCGTTCCTCTAGTAGAAAAAAAATTACAGGCGACGGTAACGTACAGGCACAGGCAGTCGAGGGTACCAAGCAGATCATCATCAAGACCCGTACGTTGTCACTGGAAGAGAGAACAAAGTTAGAAAAAGACCATGACCAAGAATTTTGGCGTGGATAAAAAAGATATTACATCCGAAAGTATCAGTTCCACCGTCAGCAATGAGATGAAGACCGATGCGATCGTAGCAGTTGTGATCGCAACGATCTGTATGCTGCTCTATATCTGGTTCCGGTTCAAGGATGTACGTTTTGCGGGAAGTGCGGTAATTGCACTGAGCCACGATGTTATCATGGTATTTATCTGTTATGTGTTAGCATGGATTTCCGTAGGAAATACCTTTATTGCATGTATGTTAACGATTATCGGTTACTCGATCAATAATACGATCGTTATCTTTGACCGTATCCGTGATGCATTGAAAAAACATCATGCACAGACAAAGGCAGCATATAAAGAGATCGTCAACAAGAGTATTGCACAGACCATGTCAAGAAGTGTGAATACTTCCATTACAACCTTTGTTATGGTATTAGTTCTTTATATTATGGGTGTAACCTCTATCCGTGAGTTTGCACTGCCATTGATGGTAGGACTTTTAGCAGGTACTTATTCTTCTATTTGTCTTGCGAGTGAGATCTGGTATCTGTTGCGTACGAAAGGTATGAAGAAAAGAATAATATGTGGTGGTATCTGGCAGTGATGAATACTTTGGGATTTGCACTGATGGGACTGGATAAAAAAAGAGCCGGGGAACATCAGTGGAGGATCTCAGAGCGAACATTATTCTTAGTGGCGGCCTTAGGCGGAAGCGTGGGGAGCTGGCTTGGAATGTATATTTTTCACCACAAAACAAAGCATACTGGTATTTCGTGATCGGAATACCGGTGATTTTTGTATTGCAAAACATTTTGTGGTACTTTATAATGATGAATAGTTAAAGCCAAAACAAGACAAATCAATGATGGAGGATAAACGAATGAATTTACTTCAGGAAGTACAGGCAGTAGACCGTGAGGTAGCAGATGCTATTACAGCAGAAATGGAGAGACAGAACAGTCATATTGAACTGATCGCATCCGAGAACTGGGTAAGTCCGGCAGTGATGGAGGCAATGGGAAGTATTTTAACCAATAAATACGCAGAAGGATATCCGGGAAAAAGATATTATGGCGGATGTGAATGTGTGGATATTGTAGAAAATCTTGCAATTGAACGTGCAAAAGAGCTGTTTGGCTGTGAATATGTCAATGTACAGCCACATTCAGGAGCACAGGCAAATATGGCAGTACAGTTTGCAATGCTGACACCTGGCGATACGGTTATGGGAATGAACTTAGACCATGGCGGTCACCTGACACACGGAAGTCCGGTGAATTTTTCCGGAAAATACTTCAATATTGTACCTTATGGAGTAAACGATGAAGGTGTCATTGATTATGATAGAGTCATGGAAATTGCAATGGAGTGCAAGCCGAAGCTGATCATTGCAGGTGCAAGTGCTTATGCAAGAGTCATTGATTTTAAGAAATTCAGAGAGATCGCAGATGCATGCGGCGCATATCTGATGGTAGATATGGCACATATTGCAGGTTTAGTAGCAGCAGGACTGCATCCAAGCCCGATCCCATATGCAGACGTAGTAACCACGACCACACATAAGACACTGCGCGGACCAAGAGGCGGTATGATCTTAGCAAGTGCAGAGTCCAATGAGAAGTTCAACTTTAACAAAGCGATCTTCCCGGGAACCCAGGGTGGTCCTTTTTGATGCATGTGATCGCAGCAAAAGCAGTATGTTTTAAAGAAGCATTACAGCCGGAGTTCAAGGCATATCAGCAGGGAATCATCGACAATGCACAGGCGCTCTGCAAAGGTCTGATAGACAGAGATATCAAGATCGTTTCCGGAGGAACAGACAACCATCTGATGTTAGTCGATTTAACGAACTATGACCTGACAGGAAAGGCAGTGGAGAAATTATTAGATTCCGTAAATATTACATGTAATAAAAATACGATCCCAAATGATCCGAAGTCTCCATTTGTAACAAGCGGTATCCGTTTAGGAACAGCATCCGTAACCTCCCGTGGCATGAAAACAGAGGATATGGATGACATTGCAGAGGCAATTGCACTGATGATCAAAAATGGTGAGGACTCCGCAGAAGAGGTCAAAGCCATTGTGAAAAAAACTGACTGACAAATATCCGTTAAAATAATTCTTAAGAATTTTATAAAATCGAGAAAATACAAAAAAGACATGCTATAATGAGCACAAATTGATTTTTGTGCTCATTTTAAATTATGACATGATAAAAAATCAGAGTATTCAGGAGGCTAGAATGGATAAAGAAGAAAAAAAATTATTATCGGTGTTGTGATCGCCGTGGTTGCCGTAGCGGCAGTCGTTCTAAGTATCGTATTGGCAAAAGGCGGCGGAAAAAAGCGAAAGATAAAGTGTATGTGGAAAAAGTCAAGACAATCTGCGGCAATGATGCGGGGACAACGAACCGTTTTTCCGGTGTGGTAGAGGCACAGGACAGCTGGAAGATCAAACTGGATGGCGATAAAAAGGTCAAAGAGGTATTTGTCAAAGTCGGAGATGAGGTCAAGGAAGGAGATCAGCTCTTTTCCTATGATATGGACGAGACAAATTCACAGATCGAGCAGGCAAATCTCGAATTAGAGAGTATCACAAACGAGATTAACGATTACAACAGCCAGATTGCAACCTTAAGTGCAGAAAGAGATGCGGCACCGGAGGAAGCAAAGTTCGACTATACGACGCAGATTCAGAGTGTGCAGAATGATTTAAAACAGTCTGAGTACAACCGAAAGAGCAAACAGCTTGAAATTGATAAAATGAAACGATCTCTTGGAGATGCCGTGGTAACGAGCAAAATGGCAGGTGTCGTAAAGGCGGTCAACAACAGTAACGGTGGTTCCGATGACGGTTCTTCTGACGATGCATTTATGACCATCCTTGCGACCGGTTCCTATCGGGTAAAATGTATGATCAATGAGCAGAACATGTCTGAGATATCCGAGGGAGAGCAGATGCTGATCCACTCCAGAGTAGATGAAGATCAGACCTGGAACGGTACAATTTCAGGAATTGATATGGAATCGCCGCAGTCAAACGGTGACCAGTACACGGACAGCAGTGATTCTTCCGATACCACAACCTCTTCAAAATATCCGTTCTATATTAATTTAGAAAATTCAGATGGAATGATGTTAGGACAGCATGTGTTTGCGGAAGCAGATCTGGGACAGGGACAGAAGAAAAAAAAGGTATCTGGCTTATGGAATCCTATATCGTAAAAGAAAAAAAAGGAAGCCTATGTCTGGGCTGATAACGGAAAGGGCAAGCTGGAAAAACGTAAGGTTGAGCTTGGAAAATATGACGAAGAACTTGGCGAGTACAAGATCAAATCCGGTCTGAAAAAAAGATGACTATATCGCATGGCCGATGGATGGCTTGTATGAAGGTGTAGAAGCAGTTAAGAATGAGAGCGAAGTAGATTATGATGCACCTTTATATAAGGATCAGCAGGACAGTACAGAACCGTACACAGAGGACAGTGCAGAGCCGGCAGATGATGCGGTCGAACCAATGAGTGGTACGGGACAGCCGGTTGATGGGGTCGAAGCGGAGCCGACGGAGGAAACGACAACGGAAGAAGACGGTGCAGCACAGGATGCAGAACAGCCGGTCGATGAGAATGAGACGAGTGGAGAGGAGTAAAAATCCATGATATTGAACTTGGAACATATTTACAAAGATTATCAGCAGGATAAGCTGGTGGTCCCAGTATTAAAGGACGTCTGCTTACAGGTAGAAGAGGGGTGAATATGTGGCGATCATGGGACCGTCCGGTTCCGGAAAGACCACTCTGATGAATATCATCGGATGTTTAGATCAGCCTACTTCCGGAGTCTATGAATTTTCAGGCGAAAATATTTTATCCTATAAAGACAGGGAACTTGCAGCAGTGCGTTCTAAAAAGCATAGGATTCGTATTTCAGAACTTCCAGTTACTGCCGAGGGCAACTGCTTTAGATAATGTTGCACTGCCTTTAAGCTATGCAGGCGTAAAACCAAAGGAACGAAAGGAGCGGGCATTTGTAGCATTAGAGCGTGTGGGTTTAGCAGACCGTGCAGAGTTTCGCCCGAACCAGTTATCCGGTGGTCAGAAACAGAGAGTTGCCATCGCAAGAGCTGTAGTAAACGAGCCGAAGATCCTGCTTGCAGATGAACCGACCGGAGCATTGGATTCAAAATCGGGACAGCAGATCATGGAACTGTTTGAAAAATTAAATGAAGAAGGCGTAACGATCGTAATGATCACTCACGATGCAAAGGTTGCACACCGTGCAAAACGGGTAGTTCACATCATAGACGGAGAACTGACCGAGGAAAAGGAGGAAGAGAAGGATGAATAAAAAAGAAAGTCGTAATTCTGGTCCTGGTCATTGTTCTGGCAGCAGGAGCTGTAGGTGGCGGAATTTTTGCCTTCAAAAAAGCAAAAAGGATAAAAAGACAAAGGTGGACGTTTATCCGGTATCTGTAATGGATATGGGTGGCGGATATGGTAACGGAGAGTCCTACAGCAGTGGAACGGTTACAGATGATAAGTCACAGGTGATCTATCTTGAAGACAGTGATAAAGTGGCGGAGGTCTATGTCAAAGAAGGCGATAAGGTCAAAGAAGGCGATCCACTGATGCGGTATGATATGGAAGAAGCAAATCTCAATGTCGATATGAAGACCTTGGATGTGGAAAATGCTGAAAATGATCTGGTGATCGCACAGCGTGAGTTAGAAAAACTGAAAAACATGACTCCGGTGGCAGAGACACCAACCGTACCGGACGAACCGGAAGAGCCGGCACCAAAACCGGAAGTTCCGGAAAAAGACGGAGATGCCTATAACATCATCGGAAAATCCGCGAAGTCCTACGAAGGAAAAGGAACACAGGAGAAACCATACCGTTTTTTATGTACAGAGAAAGCGTATGTAACCGGAGAATATCTGAATTACCTGAAAAAAACATTCCTATACGGCAGTCTTTGAAATCCATGAGGATAACAAGAAGGATGGAGATGTCCTGAATGCATGGCTGGTAAACGGAAGCAGTATAAAAGAAGAATACGATGCGGAATCCCAGTGGTCTGTTGCAAGCCGACAGGAAGTAACGGATGAAGATACCACAGAACCGGATACCACGGATGACAGTGCGGATGATGAGAGTGATAGTGGTGATGATGAAAGCAGTATGGGATATACCGCATCAGAACTTGCAGAAAAGATCCGTGAAAAAGAAAAGGAGATCCGTGAACTGGATATTACAAAGCGAAAAGCAGCCTTAGAGTTAGAGGAAGCAAAAAAAGTATCAGGAGACGGCATATTAAAAGCCAGTGTCAATGGAACCGTAGACACAGCATGTGATCCGAGTGATCCGCCAAATGACGGTTCTCCGTTCTTAGAAGTAAGAGGACAGGACAGCCTCTATGTGACCGGAACACTGAGCGAGTTGATGCTAGGAGAAATCCAGACAGGTCAGAAGGTTCAGATCAGTTCCTGGGAGAGCGGCAAGACCTATGAAGGAGAGATCACGGAGATTTCCACTACACCGGTAGATGGCAGCAACTACATGGGCGATGGTAATCCAAATGCATCTTATTATACTTATAAAGCCTTGGTAAAAGACAGCAAGGGGCTGCATAATGGAGAAGGTGTAGATTTAAATATCAGCCAGGATGCAAATTCAGGAAGTTCCGTACTGTGCATCGAAAAAGATATGTGCGTACCGTAGACGGTACATCGTATGTGATGAAAGAAGATAAGAACGGAAGATTGAAAAAGCAGAAAGTAAAGACCGGAAAGACTTACTACGGTCAGGCAGTGGAGATTTTATCGGGCTTAGACGGAAGTGAATACATTGCATTTCCATATGGTAAAAATGTCAAAGAGGGCGTGAGAGTCCGCGAGACAGATGAATTGGCATATTAGGAGGAAGGAAGAATGATAGAAAATATAAGATTATCGTTTCAGGGAATCTGGTCCCATAAGATGCGTTCCTTTCTGACGATGCTGGGAATCATTATCGGAATTGCGGCAATCATAGCTATTGTATCTACAATTAAAGGAACAAACGAACAGATCAAAGAGAATCTGATCGGCTCGGGAGACAATACGGTCACGGTCAGCCTGTATCAGGGCGACTGGGAATACGATATGTCTGCAGGCGTTCCGGATGGAGTCCCTGCGATTTCAGAGGAGATGTTAGACAGCATCAAGGATACCGATAAGGTAGAGGATGTATCTGCATTTTACAAAAAAAGACAGGACTATGACAATATTTTTTTATAAAAATGTTTCCTTAGCAGGAGGATATCTCTATGGTATCGAGCAGAACTATCTGGATACCTGTGATTTTTTATCCTGCGGGAAGGCAGAGGTTTTGACAAAGAGGATTATAAAAAACAGAGAAAAGTGGCACTCTTAGATTCGGATTCCGAGCAGACATTGTTTCAGGGAGAGTCAGCAGTCGGAAAAACGATCGAGATCAAAGGAGAGCCATATGTGGTTGTCGGTATTGTGACGAAAAAGCAAGACCTTTGAGCCGGTCATCAATTCCGTAGAGGATTATTATACTTATATGCAGGAGTCGAGCGGTGCAGTCTATGTGCCAAAAAGTAACGTGGCCGATCATCTATCAATATGATGAGCCGGAAAATGTAATTTTGCGTGTAAAGAGTACCGATGACATGACACGTGTAGGCAAAAAGACCGCAGATTTATTAAATGAGAATCTGAGCGTGTCCGATGATACGATGAAATATAAGGCAGAGGATTTATTAGAGCAGGCGAAAGAGATTCAGGAGCTGAGTGATTCCACAAACTCCATGTTGATCTGGATCGCCGGAATTTCCCTTTTAGTAGGTGGTATCGGCGTTATGAACATTATGCTGGTATCCGTAACCGAGAGAACCAGTGAGATCGGTCTGAAAAAAGCACTCGGAGCAAGAAAAGGCATTATTTTGGGACAGTTTTTAACAGAGTCCGCAGTGCTGACCAGTCTGGGTGGAATTTTTGGCGTGATCATCGGGATCATACTGGCACAGGTCATTTCGAAAGTAAGTGATATGCCGGTAGCGATCAGTATTCCGGCAGCAGTCGGAGCGGTCGTATTTTCCATGCTGATCGGAATTATCTTTGGAATGCTGCCATCTTATAAAGCAGCAAACCTCAATCCGATCGATGCCCTGCGTCATGAATAGGCATATGATATGAAAAATTACTTGCACACAGGACATAATCGCGTTATAATAAAAAGTGCAAAGAATAAGTACCAGGCGTTAACGGAAGCTACGATTGCAAAGGTGTTCAGAGAGTCGGTGGTTGGTGAGAACCGGAGATTGGAGCAGTCTTTCCACTTTCTCAGTCGGCAGTGAGAACTGCAGGGGTGACAGTCCCTTATCCTGTCGATGAGAGGTCAGTTCCATGAATTTAGTATTCGAAAAAAAGATCTGACAAACCGGGTGTCAACGCGGGTATACCTTCGTCCCTGTAGCACGTCAGAGTGCAAAGAGGGACGGAGGTTTTTTTGGTTTTTCTATAGGAAATGTTTTCTATAGAAAAACTTTTGGGCGAAAATGCAACCCTTAGTTCTTGATTTTTTTATAGGAGGATTTATATGTTAGATTTAAAATTTTTAAGAGAGAACCCGGATATTGTAAAGAAAAATATCGAAAATAAGTTTCAGCAGCAGAAACTTCCATTAGTGGATGAAGTGATTGAGTTAGATGCAAAGGCAAGAGCAACCCAGCAGGAAGCGGATGATCTGCGTGCAAACCGCAACAAGATTTCTAAGCAGATCGGTGCTTTAATGGGCCAGGGTAAAAAAGGATGAAGCCATGGAGCTCAAAGCACAGGTAGAAAAAAGATGCTGCCCGTCTTTCTGAATTAGAAGAAAAGGAAAAAAATTACAGGGAAAGATTACAAAGATCATGATGACGATTCCGAACATCATTGATCCATCCGTACCGATTGGAAAGGATGATTCCTGTAACGTAGAAATCGAAAAATTTGGTGAGCCGGTCGTACCGGATTTTGAAATCCCATATCATACAGAGATTATGGAGCGTTTTGACGGCATTGACTTAGATGCAGCAGGAAAAGTAGCGGGCAACGGTTTTTACTATCTGATGGGTGACATTGCAAGACTTCATTCCGCAGTGATTTCCTATGCGAGAGATTTTATGATCGACCGCGGATTCACATACTGCGTACCGCCATTTATGATCCGCAGCAATGTAGTGACCGGCGTTATGTCTTTTGACGAGATGGATGCTATGATGTACAAGATCGAGGGAGAAGATCTGTATCTGATCGGTACCAGTGAACATTCCATGATCGGAAAATTCATTGATACCATTAATGAAAAAGAAAAACTTCCATATACATTGACCAGTTATTCTCCATGTTTCCGTAAAGAAAAAGGAGCTCATGGAATCGAGGAGCGTGGTGTATACCGTATCCATCAGTTCGAAAAACAGGAAATGATCGTAGTATGTGAGCCGGAAGAATCCAAACTGTGGTATGACAAGCTGTGGCAGAATACGGTAGATCTATTCCGCAGCCTTGACATTCCGGTCCGTACCTTAGAGTGCTGCTCCGGTGATTTGGCAGACTTAAAAGTAAAATCCTGTGACGTAGAGGCATGGTCGCCAAGACAGAAGAAATATTTTGAAGTCGGAAGCTGCTCTAATTTAGGAGATGCACAGGCAAGAAGATTAAAAATCCGTATCAAAAACGGAAAGGAAAAATATTTTGCACATACACTTAACAACACAGTTGTTGCTCCACCAAGAATGCTGATCGCATTCTTAGAGAACAACTTAAATGAAGACGGAAGTGTAAATGTTCCGGAGGCACTGCGTCCATATATGGGTGGAAAAGAGAAACTGGTGCCGAAGCATTAAGGGTAGTGTTCAACATTTCGATGAATCTTTAGCAAAGCAGGAAGCGTGTTAGGAAGAGGGAATGTTCAGCAAGCTCCCGCCAATGATTCCGAGTTTCCTTGTGCTAAGCATTCCGATGAACCTCCTTCAAAGCAGGAAGCATGTTCGCCAAGGGGCTCCATGCTTCCGGGAGTTTCATCTCCATAGCACAAAAAAGAAACTCTTCATCATTGGCGGGAGCTCGCTGGGATATACGCTTTCTAAGACAGTTTGTAGAGAAGATGAGGAAGAAGTTAAATAAGAGATGTCACTCAAAAGAATGAGTGGCATGTTTTGTTTTGAAATTCTATTCTGCAGCAGATAAAATGAGAAATAACTATATCTGCATTGTATATGAGATTCAGTGATGTAAAATCCATTAAGTCAGTAAATATTTCCTAAAATTCATGGAGGATGCTTTTGATAATCCTTTTCAAGAGAATCCCTAATAGGCTATTTTAGAATTTTTCATATATAGATTCATTAAATAATTCTCAAAATGCTATTCTTTTTTTAAATTTCTAAACAATTTACCCCAGAATTTTCCATATACACACAATGTAGACGGGAACAGCAGAATTGTACAAAAATCCGGTTGTAACCCACTTCCCACCATGCTATAATACTCTCAAAGCATATTTTCTTTTATATAAGGCGGCAATTCTGCCGTAGTCTATTACAAATCTAATTCAGATCAGAAAATTCATGCTTTTCCAACATTATGAACAGCAGGAGTTTTCGAGAAAAAAGGATAAGAACTCCTGCAAGACAATTTCACACAGGAGGTAATACTATGACAGAAACCCCAAACGAGATCCGTGTTGCAAAAAACCATAAGGACAGATTATTCCGCATGATATTCCGTGAAAAGAAAGAGCTATTGAGCCTTTATAATGCGGTTAACGGAACATTTTACACGAATGCAGAAGATTTAGAGATTGTAACCTTAGAAAATGCCATTTACATGAATATGAAAAACGATCTGGCATTTATCATGGATTCCTATCTGAACCTTTATGAGCATCAGTCCACTTATTCTCCAAATATGCCGTTGCGGGATTTGTTTTATATCGCAAAGGAATTACAGGGGCAGGTTGATCACAGGGATCTGTATCGCAACACACTGATCAAAATCCCGACACCGAGATTTTTAGTATTTTACAATGGTTCGGAAGAACAGGCAGAGAAGAAATATTTAAGATTATCAGATGCATTTCAAAAATCGATGGACGATCCGGATTTAGAATTAGTGGTAACCATGCTAAATATCAACCTCGGAAAGAATCGAAAGCTATTAAATCAGTGCAAGACCTTGAAAGAATATGCCATCTATGTAGAAAAAGTACGAACTTATGCAAAGAATATGAAGAATGTAGAAGAGGCAGTGGACAAAGCGGTGACAGAGTGCATTAATGAAGGAATCCTGCGGGAGTTTCTGCTTCGAAACAGGAAAGAGGCGGTAGAAATGAGTATCTTTGAATATGATGAAGAAGCAGTCTTTGAGATTGTCCGAAAAGATGAATATGAGAAAGGACATCAGGAGGGAATTATTGAAGGAAAAGTAGAATCTATTTTGGAATTATTGGAAGATATCAGTACAATACCAGATAAAGTTCGTGAAAGAATCCACAATGAAAAAGATATCAAAGTCCTGAATAGCTGGTTAAAACTGGCGGCTAAAGCAGAATCTATAGATGAGTTTGTATCAAAAATGTAGATAGCGGGGGGTATATGTTCAGCGAGCTCCCAACAATGCTTTCAAGTTTCCTTGTGCTGAGCATTTCGATGAACCTCCCTAAGAGCAGGAAAAACGTGTTCGCCAGAGGACTTCACACTTCCGGGAGTTTCATCTCCATAGCACAAAAAGAAACTCTTCATCATTGTCGGGAGCTCGCTGGGATATACGCTTTCCATACAGTTTGAGAAAGATTCCTAAAGACAATTTATAGAGGAAATAACAAGATTCAAATAACAGATGTTACTCGACAATGAGTGGCATTTTTTGTTTTAGAACTTTTTACACAAAGCTGTTTCCTCGGCTATTCCCACAGACAGTTGCGAGGCTTCCGTCGTGAGGAGCACGCTGCCGCTCATGTTTTGTGCCTGTCTGAGCCTGTAGGGCGAGTTGCACAAAACATGAGCAAAAAAGGCATGTGCGACGAGCAGGAAACGCAGCATGTCCGTGGGAATAGCTGGGGATAGCCGCCTGTATAAACAAAGTTTCCAAGAAATCCCCTTGCCATCCCCAATTCCATATGTTAAAATCTTAACGAACAGTATTTCGGATGAAAACTGTATCATTTTGATAATGTCATCCTTTCCATTTTGTACAGCATGCAGCAGACAGAAATGGAGGTGCATAGCGATAGGAATAGGAATTATAGGTGCCGGGAAGGTAGGTACAACCATGGGAAAATATTTTGTTACCCATGGCGAAGAAGTCAGCGGATTCTACAGCAGAACCGTAAACAGTGCCAAAGAAGCGGCAAAATTCTGTAACACAAAATATTTTAGCGAGTTAGATTCACTCATTGAGGTAAGCGATACTCTGTTTATAACCGTGACAGACGGGGCAATAAAGGAAGTATGGGATTGCATTGCAGCAAAAGATGTGAAGGGAAAATCAGTCTGCCACTTTAGTGGCTCATTATCAAGTGATATATTTTCAAATGCAGAGCAGGCAGGAGTATCTGTTTGTTCACTTCATCCAATTTACGCGTTCAGTAACAAATTCACAGCTTATCAAAATTTAACAGAGGCAATTTTTACCGTAGAGGGCGACGAACAGGCAGTTGCGGATATCTATCGGATGTTTGAAAAACTACCGAACAGGTTAGTACTGATCCATACAGAGGCAAAAAATGCGTTATCATGCGGCAGTCAGTATGGCGAGTAACCATGTCATCGGGCTTTTTGTCCATGGCAGTAAAAAAATGTTAGAAGAAGCCGGCATAGAGAGTACAGCGGCTTATGAAATGCTGACACCGTTGGTAAAAAATAACGTAGAAGCGGCATTGAAGTACGGATGCGAACAGGCGCTGACCGGCCCGATAGAACGGAACGATCTTGGTACGGTAAGACATCATTTAGAAGTGCTGTCAGAAGAACAAAAGGCGGTGTATGATGCGATCGGCACAGAACTGGTCAGAATCTCAGAGAAAAAGCATACCGAACGAAATTACCGGCAGATGAAAGAACTGTTAAGGAAAGAAAGTGAATGATTGGAGAGCAAAAATGAAGAACACAGTAGTAACAATACAGGAAGCAAAGAAACGCGGCGAAAAAAATCACCATGCTGACAGCCTTATGATTATTCTATGGCAAAACTGATCGATGAATCAGGCATCAACATGATCTTGGTGGGAGATTCCTTAGGAATGGTCATGTTAGGATATGAAGACACCTTATCCGTAACAATGGAGGATATGATACATCATACAAAAGCAGTTACAAGAGGAGCAAAAAATGCATTGATAGTTGCGGATATGCCGTTTATGTCCTATCAGGCATCTGTCTATGATGCAGTCTGCAATGCAGGCCGTCTGATGAAAGAGGGACGGGCGCAGGCAGTCAAGTTAGAAGGCGGCAAAGAAGTGTTTCCACAGATAGAAGCAATCACCAAAGCGTCCATACCGGTTGTGGCTCATTTGGGACTGACCCCGCAGTCCTTAAATGTGTTCGGCGGATTCAAGGTGCAGGGAAAATCAGAAGAGGCAGCTAAAAAATTAATCGAGGATGCCAAAGGAGCAGAAGCGGCAGGAGCGGTAGCCGTTGTTTTAGAGTGTGTTCCGGCAAAATTAGCAGAATTGATCTCAAAACAGATCAACATACCAACGATCGGCATTGGCGCAGGTGCAGGATGTGACGGACAGGTGCTGGTATATCAGGATATGTTAGCAATGTTTGGCGATTTTAAACCGAAATTCGTAAAGCAGTTCGGACAGATTGGCGAACAGATGAAAGCAGCTTTTTCACAGTACATCAAAGAAGTACAAAACGGCGTATTTCCGGCGGAACAGCATACCTATGGGATCAGCGACGAAATGTTAGAGAAATTATATTAAGAAAAAGTATCTTATCAGAGGAGGAAAAAACATGCAGTTAGTCCATACAATAGACGAAGTAAGAGCACAGGTAAAAGCATGGAAACAGGAAGGGCTGAGTGTCGGACTGGTTCCGACCATGGGCTATCTTCACGATGGTCATAAAAGTCTGATTGAGCGTGCCGTAAAAGAAAATGACCGTGTAGTGGTCAGTGATTTTGTGAATCCGATACAGTTTGGAGAAAACGAAGATTTAGGAAGTTACCCAAGAGATATAAAGAGAGATGCGGCACTTTGTGAGGCGGCAGGCGTGGAACTTTTATTTAATCCCACACCGGAGGAAATGTACTATAAAGACAACTGTACTTTTGTGGATATGAACCGTTTGACGGATGTGCTTTGTGGAAAGACAAGACCGATCCATTTTTCCGGAGTATGCAGCGTAGTGACCAAGCTATTTCATATTGTAATACCGGACCATGCCTATTTTGGACAAAAAGGATGCACAGCAGTTAGCAGTGATCCGCCGGATGGTCAGAGATCTGAATTTTGATATTGAGATCGTAGGATGCCCGATCGTACGTGAGGCAGACGGACTTGCAATGAGTTCGAGAAACACCTATCTGAATGAAGAAGAGAGAAAAAGGCAGCATTAGTGTTAAGCCAGGCAGTCCGTTTAGGAGAAGAACTGGTAGAAGCAGGAGAAAAAAATGCAGCAGTGATCAAAGAAAAAAATGATCGCCCATATCGAAGCGGAGCCGCTTGCAAAAAATAGATTATGTGGAGATCGTGGATGCACAGAGTTTAGAACCTGTGTCAGAGATTCAGGGAGAGATCTTAGCCGCAATGGCAGTTTATATCGGTAAGACCAGATTGATAGACAATTTTATCAGATAGAGGGAGAGCGAAGATGTATTTAAAAATGTTAAAAGGAAAGATCCATCGTGCGGTTGTAAAGCAGGCGGAATTGAACTATGTTGGCAGTATCACGGTGGACCCGGTGCTGATGCAGGCGGCTGGGATCTTAGAATATGAAAATGTCCAGATCGTAGATATTGAAAAACGGAAATCGTTTTGAGACCTATACGATAGCCGGAGAGCCGGGAAGCGGGATGATCTGCTTAAACGGTGCGGCGGCAAGACAGGTGCAGACCGGAGATCATGTCATTATCATGGCGTATGCACAGATGACCCCGCAGGAAGCAGAGCAGTTCTTACCGGCAGTCGTATTTGTCGATGAAAATAATGCGATAGAGCGGATCACCAGCTATGAAAAACATGGAGAGATTGCATAAGACAAAAAATAAGGTTGAAAAATCTTACACAATATGATAAACTTTTTACAATTTAGGCATAGCACAGAATAAGAAAAAAAGAGAATCTCCCTCTTTTTTTTTGAGAAAATTTAGAAAGGACAGGGTAAAGAATGAAAGCTTTTCTGATCTTAGAAGACGGAACTGTCTTTGAGGGAACCAGTATCGGTTCACAAAAAGAGGTTATCAGTGAAATTGTATTTAATACATCCATGACAGGATATTTAGAGGTAATGACCGATCCATCCTATGCCGTACAGGCAGTTGTCATGACCTATCCACTGATTGGAAATTATGGAATCACACCGGATGCAGAGTCAAAACGTCCATGGGTGGACGGATATATTGTCAGGGAGTTATCCAGAATGCCAAGCAATTTCCGCTGCGAAGGAACGATACAGGACTTTTTGAAAGAAAATGACATACCTGGGATCGCAGGAATTGATACAAGAGCATTGACAAAGATCCTTCGTGACAAGGGAACCATGAACGGTATGATCACCACCGATGAACACTATGAGTTAGAGAAGGTTCTTCCGAGGTTAAAAAGAATATCAGACAGGAAACGTAGTAGATAAAGTAACCTGTGATGAGAAAAGCGTATTAAATGGAAAAGGAAAAAAAAGTAGCCCTGTTAGATTTAGGAGCGAAAAAAAATATTGCAGACTCCTTACATGACAGAGAATGCGAAGTAACGATTTACCCTGCCCACACAACAGCAGAAGAGATTTTAGCAACCAAACCGGACGGTATCATGCTGAGTAACGGACCTGGAGATCCGAAGGAATGTCAGGCAATCATAGAAGAAATCCGTAAATTATATGAATCCGATGTGCCAATCTTTGCAATCTGCTTAGGACATCAGCTCATGGCATTAGCAACCGGGGCAGATACCTATAAATTAAAATACGGACATCGCGGCGGCAATCATCCGGTCAAAGATTTAGAGACTGGAAGAGTCTATATCTCATCCCAGAACCATGGCTATGCAGTGGATGATAAAGCATTAGATGAAAACATTGCAGTTCCGGCATTTGTAAATGTCAATGATGGAACCAATGAAGGCTTAAAATATATCGGAAAGAACATTTTTTACGGTACAGTTCCACCCGGAAGCATGTCCGGGACCCCAGGACAGTTCGTATTTGTTTGACCGTTTTATCACAATGATGGGAGGGAACCAGTAATGCCAAAGAATCAGGATATCAAAAAGTATTAGTTATCGGCTCCGGTCCTATTGTCATCGGACAGGCAGCGGAATTCGACTATGCAGGTACCCAGGCCTGCCGTTCTTTGAAAGAGAAGAAGGGGTAGAGGTAGTACTTGTAAACTCCAACCCGGCAACCATTATGACCGATAAAGAGATTGCAGACGAGGTGTATATTGAGCCACTGACCGCAAAAAGTCTTAGAGCAGATCATTTTAAAAAGAAAAACCGGACAGCGTACTTCCGACCTTAGGAGGACAGGCAGGACTGAACTTGGGAATGGAGCTTGCAGAATCCGGATTTTTAGAAGAACATGGTGTGAAACTGATCGGAACAACTGCGGAAACGATTTTTCAAAGCAGAGGACCGTCAGGCATTCAAGGACACAATGGAAAAAAATCGGTGAGCCTTGTGCGCCATCTTTAGTCGTACACAACGTAGAAGACGGTATCGCATTTACAAATACCATCGGTTATCCGGTCGTATTACGTCCGGCATATACCTTAGGAGGAAGTGGCGGTGGTATCGCCCACAATGAGACAGAGCTGATCGACATCCTTTCTAACGGACTGCGTTTAAGCCGTGTAGGAGAAGTATTAGTAGAGCGCTGTATCGCAGGCTGGAAAGAAATCGAATACGAAGTAATGCGTGATGCCAACGGCAACTGCATTACGGTATGTAATATGGAGAATATCGACCCGGTCGGCGTGCATACCGGCGATTCCATCGTAGTCGCACCATCCCAGACCTTAGGCGACAAGGAATATCAGATGCTCCGTACATCTGCTTTAAATATTATATCAGAATTAAACATTACAGGAGGATGTAACGTACAGTATGCTTTGCATCCGACAACATTTGAATATTGTGTCATCGAGGTAAACCCTCGTGTCAGCCGTTCTTCCGCATTAGCATCAAAAGCAACCGGATATCCGATTGCCAAAGTAGCAGCGAAGATCGCACTGGGCTATACCCTGGATGAGATCAAGAACGCCATCACCGGAAAAACCTATGCAAGTTTTGAGCCGATGTTAGATTATTGTGTCGTAAAGATACCAAGACTTCCGTTTGATAAATTTATCACGGCAAAGAGAACACTGACAACACAGATGAAAGCAACCGGAGAGGTTATGAGTATCTGCACTAACTTCGAGGGAGCGCTGATGAAAGCCATCCGTTCCTTAGAGCAGCATGTGGATTCCATGATGTCCTATGATTTTACGGAGCTTTCCAAAGAAGAGCTTTTAAAACAGTTAGAAGTGGTAGATGACCGCAGGATCTGGGTGATCGCAGAAGCGATCAGAAAAGGAATCTCCTATGATACGATCCATGAGATTACAATGATAGACCACTGGTTTATCGACAAAATTGCAATCCTTGTGGAAATGGAGGAGCGTTTAAGAAGCGAAGAACTGACTACAGACCTCTTAAAAAGAAGCAAAACGGATAGAGTTCCCGGATAATGTTATTGCAGCACTGACCGGAAAGACAGAAGAAGAAATCCGCGATCTGCGTTATGAGAACGGAATCGTGGCAGCATTTAAAATGGTAGATACCTGTGCGGCAGAATTTGAAGCCAGCACACCGTATTATTACTCCTGCTTTGGAAGTATCAACGAGGCAGAAGAGACACATCCGGAGAAAAAAGTACTGGTACTTGGTTCCGGACCGATCCGTATCGGTCAGGGTATCGAGTTTGACTATTGCTCTGTACACAGTACCTGGGCGTTTGCAAAAGAAGGCTATGAGACCATTATTGTAAACAATAACCCGGAGACCGTATCCACAGACTTTGATATTGCAGACAAGCTCTATTTTGAGCCACTGACACCGGAAGATGTTGAAAACATTGTGCGTTTAGAAAAACCGGACGGAGCAGTGGTACAGTTCGGTGGACAGACTGCGATCAAATTAACCGAGAGCCTGATGAAAATGGGAGTTCCGATCCTTGGAACCAAGGCAGAGGACGTAGATGCCGCAGAGGATCGTGAATTATTTGACAAAATATTAGAAGAAACAGAGATTCCAAGAGCAGCCGGTGGAACCGTCTTTACGGCAGAAGAGGCAAAAAGAGGTAGCAAACCGCCTCGGATATCCGGTATTGGTACGTCCTTCTTATGTACTTGGCGGACAGGGCATGCAGATTGCATTGAACGATGAAGAGATCGAAGAATTCATGGCAGTCATCAACCGCTATGCACAGGATCACCCGATCTTAGTAGATAAATATTTACAGGGAAAAGAAATCGAAGTCGATGCGGTATGCGATGGAACAGACATCCTGATCCCGGGAATCATGGAGCATATTGAGAGAACCGGAGTACATTCCGGAGACAGTATTTCCGTATATCCGGCACCGACGATCGGAGAGGATATCAAGGCGACCATCGTAGAATATACAAAAAACGATTGGCAAAAGCACTTCATGTCATCGGATTAATTAATATCCAGTTCATTGTTATGGACGGACAGGTATATGTGATTGAGGTAAATCCGCGTTCATCCAGAACCGTACCATATATCAGTAAGGTAACAGGAATTCCGATTGTAGACCTTGCAACAAAAGTAATCATCGGTAATACCTTAAAAGGAATGGGTTATCCGACAGGTTTAGCACCGGAGGCAGATTATATCGCAATTAAGATGCCGGTATTTTCCTTTTGAAAAACTGCGTGGTGCAGAGATCAGCTTAGGACCTGAAATGAAATCAACCGGAGAATGTCTGGGTATTGCAAAGACATTTAACGAGGCACTGTACAAAGCATTTTTTAGGTGCAGGAATTGTCCTTCCGAAATATAAGCAGATGCTCATGACCTTAAAAGACGCAGATAAAGAAGAAGGTGTCGCAGTCGCAAGACGATTTGAGGCACTTGGTTACAAAATCTATGCAACCAGAAGTACGGCAAAATATCTGCAGGAGCGTGGTGTCAATGCCCTGCGTGTCAATAAGATCTCACAGGAGTCACCAAACGTTATGGACTTGATCTTAGGACATAAGATCGATTTAGTGATCGATACCCCGACACAGGGACGTGATAAGAGCAGAGACGGTTTCCTGATCCGAAGAAACGCAATAGAGACCGGTGTACACTGCCTGACATCCTTAGATACGGCAAATGCATTAGCACTCAGCTTAGAGAATGCAAGTGATGAGATGACACTTGTGGATATTGCGACAGTAAAGAATATCTAAAAATTAGGAATAATAGGAATCAAGTAATGAAAATAAAGTGATCAAATTACTAAGAATCAGGAAGTAGATAGTAGGAAAAACCGCGGAGTCAGATGACTTCGCGGTTTTTTTTGCTTTTTAGCCAGTTTTGCTTTGGCTTTTCGGAAACGGTTCATCATTTCCGTGACATAAGAGTCAGTCTGGAACTGTTTTAAAGTTTCCTCATCCACCTGGATGCGGTTATCCAGCGTTTTCATCATATCCTTGATCTGAAATTTTTCCGAAACATCGGGATCACTCAGATCATAAATCTGGTTATCCGAAAAACGTAAGATCAGAGGTTTCAAAAAATCATCCGGATTCGTCTCTAAGATCAAGGCTTTATCCCCACTGGTCAGATCGACGCATGCTCCCTGCGGAAGAATGTTGATACATTCACCGAGAGCCTGAACCACGGTAGAGTTAAAAAAGTCAGGATGTTCAAACAGATATTTCATGGTCACAACCTCAGACTGTGGTTCAAAGCCATAGCGCATAGCGGTCATCTGGTCAAAGCAGCCGGCAACACGCAGAACCTGGGTGCCAAACCGCCAGGTATGCTCTTTCATCTCCGGATGGGCAATATGGTTTGCCGGATGGATCATCTCCGCGATTACTTGTAGCGTCATTTTTGGAAGATGATATTCATTGGTCTGCGGTTTTAAAAGTGCAAAAGCATCTCCTCTGGCAAGACACAGTTTTTTATAATCAGCACTCTCGACATCTTCAAAGTCCGTCAGTTGATCAGAATCCAGATAGAGATACCCGGTATCATACAAAAGAGCGGCTTCCACTAATGCAAGCTGTTCTTCATAGGAAAAAAACCGAGATGGTATGTCAGGATGGCACAGAGAATACCGGTATTCAAACCGTGTTTATAGACAAAATCACCGGAACTTCGGAGATTTTGTGAAAAAATAAATCTTGTGGTCAAGGTTTCCAAACTCACGGATAATACTTTTACAAAGTTCAGAGAGCTTATCCGGTTCTTTTCCGGTTACTAACTTGCCAAGTTCATCCCGCAGCCGGAACATATACATGGTCTGGAACTGTTCAAAATGCAGCTCTTCTTCACTTAAAGGCGGCAGGAGTTCTGCCGGGTCTAAAACATAGATTCCGATCAAAGAGAATTTGCGGATGCTGTTGATTCCCTGAGGAGTCAGTTTCGTGTTACGTTCGTATAAAAGAACCCCTAAGCGGTTATAGATGGGTTTTGCAAGTCTCATACCGGGACATAAATCTTCTGTTTTTACAAAATGCATAATATCCCTCCCAATACATTGGTTTTACATAGAATATTGATTTATTTTAGCATAAACGGATATAAATGACAAATGACATCTTGGAAAGCATAAAAAACTATTGTAAAATAATTAATAAAAGAAGGCTTATAAAAAGTGCAAAAAAGAGGGATGAAACATTTAACAATGAAAAATAGAGGGTGAAGCAGTATGGGAAGCGTAAAAACTATCAAAAAAGGAATAGCCATTGCCTTGAGCATGATGCTGGCGGTAACCGTATTACCAACAGGATTTGGAGTGCCAAAAGTACAGGCAGCAGGCGAAATGCTGTATGTGGGAAATATACGGGTAACAGAGGCAAACGCATCGGATGTTCTTGGAAATAAGACTATTTCCTATCAGGCATCCGCGCATACACTGACACTCAATGGGGCAAATCTGACGACTCCGATGAAGGCCGGTAAATATATCTATGGCATTCGGTAGGAAGGAGCAGGACAGACGCCGAACCTTGTCCTGAACGGTACAAATACGATCACAACAGGAAATGTAACCGATGCAAAAAGAGTGCTACGGAATTTATTTAAGTATGAATGATACCTTTGAAAATTTCCGGTACCGGAACACTGAAGGTCACAGCCGGAAATGCAATGGATGACAGCATGGGAATTCTGACCGGAAGCCTTAAGATGGAGCAGGGAAGTGTAGAGGCACCTGCAGGAAAAGAAACCATATGTAAAATTAAACGTATCTTCCATTATGCTTCAGGTAAAAAAGCAACTTGTAAAGTAACGGTAAAATAAAAAGGAACTGACATGAAAAAATACGGAAAACTGCTCTGTGCATTTACTTTAGCGGTCACGGTAACCTTAACAGGTTCCTCCTCCATAGCGGTCCATGCAACAGAACAGAAAATTGAAGACACCAAAGGAAAACTGAATGAATTGCAGGAAAAGAAGAAACAGGCAGACCAGAAAGTAAAAAGACCTGCAAAACAGCAAAGACAGCATGGGGCAGGAATTAGAAAATCTGGATGCAGAGCTGGCTGAGATCAGCACTTCTCAACCGGTCTAGAAAAATAAGATTACAGAAAAGCAGAACAGTATCCGTGAAACAAAAAAAGCAGTTAAAGAAAGCAAAAAACGTGCGAAAAAGCAGTATCAGAGCATGAAAAGCCGTATACAGTTCCTGTATGAAAACGGCAGTGAATCGCTTTGGATGTCCTTATTGAATGCGGAATCCCATGTCGGATTTTATCAATCGGGCAGAATACGTCAAAGCGATCAGCAGCTATGACAGGGAAAAAATTAGAAGAATACGAGCAGATGTGTGCAAAGATAGCTTCTGACAAAGCCAAATTAGAGGAAGAAGAGAAGAGTCTGCAGGCATTAGAACAGAAGACAAAAGAAAAAAAAAAAGGAACAGATGAATACGCTGATCGCATCCACAAAGGAAAACATCAGCAGATCGGAACAGGAAATCGGTGAGACGCAGAACCTCTCCGCAGAATATGAAGCCGAAATAGAAAAGCAGAAAGCATATGAGGCACAGTTAGAGGCACAAAAGGCAAAAGAAGACGCAGCAAGGATGAGTGAGATCAAGGCACAGGAAGCCGAAGGGGCAGATGGCTCCAAGGTGCAGACACAGGCGGGAGATTTAGAACTGTTAGCGGCACTGATCGAGTGTGAAGCAGGCGGAGAGCCATACGAAGGAAAGTTAGCAGTCGGCAGCGTAGTGCTGAATCGCGTGGCAAGCTCGCATTTTCCAAACAGCGTAGTCGGGGTCATATACCAGAGAGGTCAGTTTTCGCCGGTAGCAAGCGGTCGATTTGCAACCGTATTGGCAAGGGGAGCAGATGCTTCCAGTACACAGGCGGCACAGGAGGTCATCGGTGGCAGAATCACGGTCAAATGTCTCTATTTCCGGAGAAATAACGGAACGATCCAGGGAACAGTCATTGGCAATCATGTGTTCTATTAACTTGAAGTAAAAGCGGGATTTTGTACCAACTATACAAAAAATCCCCGCTTTTTTTCAATCTCGGAAAGGATTTTGATAAATTTTTAACAATAAGGTTTTTGTTGCATTTTTTAACAGATTATGCTATCATTATTAACGAAGTAAAGCTTAGGTTGAAGTACATAAATTCTTTTGATTTAAGCTTCGAGTAGTAAGGAATAAATTAAAAACTCAGCAGTTTTTCAATTTATTTTTTTTTAAGTATGAGATTGTTAAAAAAATTAACATCTCATCCACACAAAGAAATCATAAAAAGGAGAAGAAGAAATGGCAGAAAAAGTAGTTTTAGCAGGCGCATGTCGTACAGCAATCGGAACTATGGGAGGAGCTTTAAGCACAACTCCGGCTCCAGTTTTAGGATCTATCGTTATTAAAGAAGCATTAAACAGAGCTGGTGTACCAGCAGAAAAAGTTGATCACGTATATATGGGATGTGTAATCCAGGCAGGATTAGGTCAGAACGTAGCACGTCAGGCTTCCATCAAAGCAGGATTACCAATCGAGACACCGGCAGTTACAGTAAACGTTGTATGTGGTTCCGGTCTGAACTGTGTAAACATGGCTGCACAGATGATTAAAGCAGGAGATGCTGACATCGTAGTAGCAGGTGGTATGGAAAATATGTCTATGGCACCATACGCAGATATGAGCGGACGTTACGGACACAGAATGAACAACGCTACTTTAGTAGATACCATGGTAAACGATGCATTATGGGATGCATTCAACAACTACCACATGGGAATCACAGCAGAGAACGTAGCAGAGCAGTGGGGCTTAACTCGTGAGCAGTTAGACGAGTTCGCAGCAACTTCACAGCAGAAATGCGAAGCAGCTCAGAAAGCTGGAAAATTCAAAGATGAGATCGTTCCTGTAGAAGTTAAGAAGAAAAAAGAAACTGTTATCGTAGATACAGATGAAGGACCACGTCCTGGAACAACAAAAGAGAGCATCTCCAAATTACGCCCGGCATTCAAGCCAGACGGAATTGTTACAGCAGCTAACGCTTCCGGAATCAATGATGGAGCAGCAGCAGTTGTTGTTATGAGCGAGAAAGCAGCAAAAGAATTAGGTGTTAAGCCAATGGCTACTTTCGTAGCAGGAGCACTTGGCGGAGTTGACCCATCTATCATGGGTGTTGGACCGGTTGCTTCCACAAAGAAAGTATTTGCTAAGACAGGCTTAACAATTGATGATATGGACTTAGTAGAAGCTAACGAAGCATTCGCAGCACAGTCCTTAGCAGTAGCACATGACTTAAACTTCGATATGAGCAAAGTTAATGTAAACGGTGGTGCAATCGCTCTTGGTCATCCGGTAGGAGCTTCAGGATGTCGTATCCTTGTTACACTGTTACACGAGATGCAGAGAAGAGACGCTAAGAAAGGTCTTGCAACACTTTGCATCGGTGGTGGAATGGGATGCTCTACTATCGTTGAGAGAGACTAATCAACAACAGGTATCAATAGCCGGTGTCTGATGGCACCGGCATCAAAAGTTAATAAAATTCCATAAGGAGGAACTGACATGAAAGTTGGTATTATTGGAGCAGGAACCATGGGTTCCGGTATTGCGCAGGCATTTGCACAGACAGAAGGATATGAAGTATGCTTATGTGATATTAATGACGAATTTGCAGCAAACGGAAAAGCTAAAATTGCAAAAGGATTTGAGAAGAGAGTTGCAAAAGGCAAAATGGAGCAGGCAGCTGCAGATGCTATCTTAAACAAAATCGTTACAGGTACAAAAGAAATTTGTACAGATTGTGACTTAATCGTTGAGGCAGCTCTTGAGGTAATGGATGTTAAAAAACAGACATTCAAAGAATTACAGGATATTGTAAAGAAAGATTGTATCTTTGCTACAAATACATCTTCCCTTTCTATCACAGAAATCGGTGCAGGAATTGACAGACCGGTAATCGGTATGCATTTCTTCAACCCGGCTCCTGTTATGAAACTGATCGAGGTTATCAAAGGCGAGAATACACCGGACGAGTTAAAAGACAAGATCGTTGCTATTTCTAAAGAGATCGGTAAGACTCCTGTAGAAGTAAACGAAGCTGCTGGTTTCGTTGTAAACAGAATCTTAATCCCATATGTAAACGAAGGTGTTGGCATCCTTGCTGATGGCGTTGCTTCTGTAGAGGGAATCGACACAGCTATGAAATTAGGTGCAAACCATCCAATGGGACCATTAGAGTTAGGTGACTTAATCGGATTAGATATCTGCCTTGCTATCATGAACGTATTATATGATGAGACAGGTGATCCTAAATACCGCCCGCATCCATTACTTAAGAAAATGGTACGCGCAGGCAAATTAGGACGTAAGACAGGCATCGGATTCTACGACTATTCAAAATAATAAGATGAGCAGAAGGAATAACGGGGAACATTCCCCGCTGTTCCGTATGCGAAATACCTCAAGATGAAACAAGCATTTTGGGGAATTTGCTCGTTTTAAAATAAATAAAGTAAATGGAGGAATATAAATCATGGATTTTTGTTTAGATAAAAAACATGAAATGGCGAGAACTCTTTTCAAAGAATTCGCTGAGACAGAAGTAAAACCTCTCGCTCAGGAGGTTGACGAGACAGAACATTTCCCAGCAGGAACTGTTGAGAAAATGGCAAAAGCAGGCTTTATGGGAATTCCTGTACCAAAGGAGTACGGCGGACAGGGATGTGATCCTCTTACATATACCTTATGTGTGTAGAAGAGTTATCAAAAGTTTGTGGTACAACAGGTGTTATCGTATCTGCACATACATCTCTTTGCATCGACCCGATCATGACATATGGTACAGAAGAGCAGAAGAAAAAATATGTAACACCACTTGCAAAAGGTGAAAAACTTGGTGCTTTCGGTTTAACAGAGCCGGGTGCTGGTACAGATGCTCAGGGTGCTCAGACAAAGGCTGTTTTAGATGGTGACGAATGGGTATTAAACGGATCAAAGTGCTTTATTACCAATGGTAAAGTCGCAGACGTTTACATTGTTATCGCTATCACAAGTGTGACAGAAGACAAGAGAGGCAGAAAGAAAAAAAAAGAACTTCTCTGCATTTATCGTAGAAAAAGGCACTCCGGGATTCTCCTTCGGAACAAAAGAAAAGAAGATGGGTATCCGTGGTTCATCCACATATGAGTTAATCTTTGAGGATTGCAGAATTCCAAAAGATGCTTTATTAGGACCTGAAGGAAAAGGTTTCCCAATCGCAATGCATACATTAGACGGTGGACGTATCGGTATCGCTGCTCAGGCTCTTGGTATTGCTGAAGGTGCATTAGATGCAACTATCGCATATGTAAAAAGAGAAAAAAACAGTTCGGTCGTACAATCGCTCAGCAGCAGAACACTCAGTTCCAGTTAGCTGATATGGCAGCAAAGATTGATGCAGCAAAATTCCTTGTATATAGAGCAGCTATGGCAAAAAGCAACACAGAAAGTATATTCTGTAGAAGCAGCTAAAGCAAAATTATTTGCAGCTGAGACCGCTATGGACGTAACAACAAGATGCGTTCAGTTATTCGGTGGATACGGATACATCAGAGAATACGATGTTGAGCGTATGATGCGTGACGCTAAGATCACAGAAATCTATGAAGGTACATCAGAAGTTCAGCGTATGGTTATCTCTGGTGCTTTATTAAAATAATCGCGATTCCAGCGGATTGAAAATGAAGTCATTAAATCAAACATAAGGAGTGAAATTACCGTGAAAATAGTTGTATGTGTAAAACAGGTACCGGATACAAAAGGCGGAGTTAAATTTAACCCAGACGGTACATTAGACAGAGGTGCTATGCTTACAATCATGAACCCAGACGATAAAGCTGGTTTAGAGGCAGCACTTAGAATTAAAGATGAGTACGGCGCAGAGGTTACTGTACTTACAATGGGTCTTCCAAAAGCAGACGAAGTTCTTCGTGAAGCTATGGCAATGGGAGCAGATGATGCAATCCTTGTAACAGACAGAGTATTAGGTGGAGCTGATACATGGGCAACATCTACAACTATCGCTGGAGCACTTAGAAATATTGATTATGATTTAATCATCACAGGTCGTCAGGCTATCGATGGTGATACTGCACAGGTTGGACCACAGATCGCAGAGCATTTAAATCTTCCTGTAATCTCTTATGCACAGGATATCAAGATCGATGGAGATTCTGTTATCGTACAGCGTCAGTATGAAGACAGATACCATGAATTAAAAGCAAAAATGCCTTGCTTAGTGACAGCACTTTCTGAATTAAATCAGCCACGTTACATGACACCAGGTGGAATCTTTGACGCATATGATCAGGAGGTTACCGTATGGGGAAGAGCAGATCTTAAGGATGTAGATGATTCTGATCTTGGATTAAAAGGTTCTCCTACACAGATCGCAAAAAGCATCTGACAAAGTTCGTAAAGGTGCAGGCGAAAAAGTTACTCTTGATGCAACAGAGTCTGTTGACTACATCATGGGTAAATTAAAAGAGAAACATGTAATCTAATAAGAATAAGGAAAAGTGGTGAATAAAAAGTGGAAAAAATGAACTTAGAAGAATATAAAGGAGTATTTGTCTTTGCACAGCAGGTTGACAATGAGTTAACCCCAATCGCTTTTGAGTTAATTGGAAAGGGTAAAGACTTAGCAAAAGATTTAAACACTGAAGTTACAGCTGTACTTATTGGTTCCGATGCGTAAAGAGCCTTGCTGACGAGTTAGCAGAGTACGGTGCTGACAAAGTTATCGTTGTAGACGATCCTGAATTAAAAGACTACAGAACAGAGCCATATGCACATGCACTGGCATCTGTAATCAATGAGTACAAACCGGAGATCATGTTAGTTGGTGCTACAGCAATCGGTAGAGATTTAGGACCTCGTGTATCCGCAAGAGTTAAAACAGGTTTAACAGCAGATTGTACTGTACTTGAAATCGGTGAGTTCAAAGGTGTTGCAAACCAGTTATTAATGACTCGTCCTGCATTCGGTGGTAACACAATCGCTACTATCGCTTGCCCCTAACACACGTCCTCAGATGGCAACAGTACGTCCGGGCGTTATGCAGAAATTAGAGCCTGTAAAAGGTGCTAAAGCAGAAGTTATCGAGTACAACCCAGGATTTACTCCTGACAACAAATATGTTGAAATTTTAAAAGTTGTAAAAGAAGCTAAGAGTGCAGAGAACATCATGGACGCTGCTAAGATCTTAGTATCCGGTGGTCGTGGAGTTGGTTCTGCAGAGAACTTCAAAATGCTTCAGGATTTAGCAGATGTACTTGGCGGAATGGTTAGCTGCTCTCGTGCAGTAGTAGAGAATGGCTGGAAACCAGTTGATGTTCAGGTAGGTCAGACAGGTAAGACTGTACGTCCTAACTTATACTTCGCAATCGGTATTTCAGGAGCAATCCAGCACGTTGCAGGTATGGAAGATTCTGATATCATCATCGCTATCAACAAGGATGAGGATGCTCCAATCTTTGATGTAGCTGATTACGGTATCGTTGGAGACTTAAACAAGATCGTTCCAGCATTAACAGAGGCTTTAAAAGCAGAGTTAAATAAATAATCAGAATGATATAAGACTTAGAGGGACTGTCACATGAATGTGTGGCAGTCCTTTTTTTGCGTTATAGGATTAGGGGAATATTGTGTTTCTTATAGAGAAAAAAGCCCTTCGGGCGAAGATGCACAGTTCGCGGAGAAGTAAATAGCTGCGATGCAGCACCACTCGCGCGAAACAAAAGCTGTGCTGTGTAAGAAACCAGAGCGTGGGAATGTGCAAAGCACACGTTTGTTTCAATATTATGTGAAAAAATTAACAATACTACTTGAAAAGCGTTTTATTTTGTAATATGATACATAAAGACTGTCATAACAGTCATTAGAATAAATACAGAAAAACCAGGAAAGAGAGGAAGAGACCATGAGAAAAAATGGAAAACTGAATACCACTTATATGGTAGAGATGGCATTATTAATTGCGATCATTTTAATTATGGCTTTTACCCCTATCGGTTACATTAAGACATTCGGATTAGAAATTACGCTGATTGTTGTTCCGGTGGCGGTAGGAGCTGTAGTGTTAGGACCGACTGCAGGTGCAATTTTAGGAGGCGTATTTGGACTTACAAGTTTTATACAGTGCTTCGGAATGAGCGCATTTGGAGCGATGCTCTTAAGCATTAATCCGGCAGGAACATTTGTTGTATGTTTTGTAACACGTCTTGTAATGGGATGGTTGACAGGACTGATCGCACAGGGATTGAAAAAGGTAAAAGCATTAAAAGGAGCATCTGTCTTTATTGCAAACCTTTGCTGTCCACTGTTGAATACCCTGTTGTTTATGACAACACTGATCCTGTTCTTCTACCAGACAGAATTTATCCAGGGACTTGCAAAAAATATGAACGTGGCAAATCCATTTGCATTTGTCATTGCATTCGTTGGAGTAAACGGTTTAGTTGAGGCAGCAGCATGTTTCGTAGTCGGAAGTGCAATTACAAAAGCATTACAACATTCCGTAAACAAATAGAATCTATATAGGGAAGCCTATCTGTGAAAAATACCCCTGAAGCGATGTCGTGATATGTTCCGGAATCCGGGACACATATCATATATACGACTTTCGTATCAGGGGTGTTTTGTGATAGAATGAACACATAGGTAGAAGCAAGGAGGAACAAGGAAGTGGCAAATAAAAAGCTGATATCGTGGAATGTCAATGGTTTACGCGCCTGCATGGGAAAGGGATTCATGGAATTTTTTGAGCAGGCGGATGCGGATATTTTTTGCCTGCAGGAGATCAAGCTGCAGGAAGGACAGATAGATTGGAAAAAAGAAGGCTATTATGCCTATTGGAATTATGCAGAGAAAAAAGGGCTACTCAGGAACAGCCATATTTACTAAAGAGGAACCGTTACAGGTCACTTATGGATTAGGAATCGAGGAGCATGATAAAGAAGGACGGGTGATCACATTAGAATTTCCGGAGTATTATCTGATCACTGTGTATACACCAAATTCCCAGAGTGAACTTGCAAGGCTGGACTATCGTATGAAGTGGGAAGATGATTTCAGGGCATATCTATTGCAACTTCGGAAAAATAAACCGGTCATTGTCTGCGGGGACATGAACGTGGCACACAAGGAGATCGATTTAAAGAATCCAAAGACAAACAGGAAAAATGCCGGATTTACGGATGAGGAGCGGGCAAAGATGACGGAACTTTTAGAGAGTGGCTTTATTGATACGTTCCGCTATTTTTTTATCCTGATATGGAGCAGATTTATTCCTGGTGGTCGTATCGTTTTAAGGCAAGAGAGAAAAATGCCGGATGGCGGATTGATTATTTTTTAGTGTCAGAAGAGTACAAAAGAGCATTTAGCAGATGCTAAGATCCATACGGAAGTTTTTGGCTCCGACCATTGTCCGGTCGAATTGGATCTGAAGTAGGAAGGACAGAAAAAAATATGGTATACACGATCACTTGTAATCCATCGCTGGACTATGGTGTTACCGTGGAGAATTTTCAGATGGGGCATACGAACCGGACCGTGACCGAACAGATGAATGTCGGTGGCAAGGGGATCAATGTATCCATTGTATTAAAACATCTGGGGATTCCTACAAAAATACTGGGATTTACAGCAGGATTTACGGGAAGAGAGATAGAAAAAAGAGAATCAAAGAGCTGAGGAAATCGAGGCAGAATGGATACGGCTGCCGCAGGGAGATTCCCGCATTAATGTCAAATTACTTTCTAACGAAGGAACGGAGATTAACGGACAAGGTCCTGACATTTCTAAAAAAGAGGAGCAGGAGCTAGAGGAAAAAAATTAGGCATTCTTACAAAAAAGAAGATGTCCTGGTTTTAGCAGGCAATGTACAAAAGAGCTTAGGACAGACATTTTATGCAGATATGATGAAGAAGTTGAAGGATAGACAGATACGGACCGTGGTGGATGCATCCGGGGAACTTCTAAAAGCAGTACTGCCTTATCATCCGTTTTTGATCAAACCGAATCAGGATGAATTAGAGGGACTGTTTCAGGTCAAAATGAGTACGAAAGAAGAAATGTTTGCCTATGCGAAACAGTTGCAGGAAATGGGAGCATGCAATGTATTGATTTCTTTAGGGGAGATGGTGCATTGCTTTTGACAGAACATGGAGAGCAGCAGATGCAGTTAGATGCTTTCCAAAGGGCGAGGTGCAAAATGCAGTTGGTGCAGGAGATTCCATGGTGGCAGGTTTTTTAGCCGGATATATGGAGCATGCTTCCTATGAAGAGGCATTTCAAATGGCAGTTGCAGCAGGAAGTGCCAGTGCATTTTCAGAGCATTTAGCAACCAGAGCGGAGATTGAGCAGATATTGCCTTTACTTCTGGATTCATATCAGATACAATAAAAACAATAATAATGGAAAAGTGAGGAAATAAAAATGGCACAGAACCCGATCGTTACAATCGAAATGGAAAACGGAGATATTATGAAAGCGGAGTTATATCCGGAAATTGCACCAAATACCGTGAACAATTTTATCAGTCTGATCAATAAGGGATTTTATGACGGATTGATCTTTCACCGCGTGATCAACGGATTTATGATCCAGGGAGGATGCCCTGACGGAAATGGTATGGGAGGCCCAGGCTATGGGATCAAAGGTGAGTTTGCACAGAACGGTGTGATCAATCAGATGAAGCATACCGCAGGCGTATTGTCAATGGCACGCGCAATGCATCCGAATTCAGCAGGAAGCCAGTTCTTTATCATGCATAAAGACGCACCACATTTAGACGGCTCCTATGCAGCTTTCGGAAAGATTACCGAAGGTATGGATGTGGTAAATAAGATCGCAGAAGTACGCACAGATTACAGTGACCGGCCAATGGAAGAACAGAAGATGAAAAAAGTAACGGTTGAGACGTTTGGAGTAGATTATCCGGAACCGGAGACCGTCTAGACATTTTATCATAGAATAAGAGTATGAAAAAAGAGCTGATTCAATTATTAAAAGGAAAAAATGCATATATACAGACCCATGACTTTCCCGATCCGGATGCACTTGCCACAGCCTTTGCATTACAGGAGTATTTGAAATATTACGGGATCGAAGCAACAATCTGCTATGAGGGGAAATTAGAGCGGGCGAGTGCGATCCGTATGCTCGATAACTTTGGGATTCAGGTCAAAGCGGCGGACAGACCAAGGGAGCATTGCCGGAAGATGCCTGCGTGGTACTGGTGGATTCTCAGAATCAGAATTCCAATGTGACCGATATCGGTGGGCAGAAGTCCGCGTGTATTGACCACCATCCGGTACATCATGAGTGCGAGTATGCCTATCGGGATATCCGGAAAACAGGAGCCTGTGCAACGATCGTTGCGTCCTATTTTGTGGAAGATGGAATCATACCGAAGCCGAATGTTGCCGCAGCACTTGCCTATGCGATCAAGATGGATACTGCGGATTTTACCAGGGGAACAACACAAAAAGATACGGATATGTTTGCCTATCTGTTCCGGTATGCGGATTGGGATCTGGTACAGAATATGTATGCGGATACGCTGGAATTAGCAGATCTGTCTGCCTATGAGGCTGCAATCCAAAGTATTGAAATCTATGACCGGGTAGGTTTTGCATTTATTCCTTTTGAATGTCAGCCGGCATTGATCGCGATGATTTCTGATTTTATGAAAGCATTGGATGGCGTGGATGTTGTCATTGTTTATGCAAGACAGGAGGATGGAATCCGTTTTTGCGGTACGCAGTGATGAAAAACGCGTCAATGTAGGTGTCTTATTAAAAGAGATGCTTCACGGTATTGGTGATGGAGGCGGTCACCCTGCGATGGCAGGAGGCTGTATTTCCAAAGAGATTGCCGAACGGCTTGGAGATACATTGCATGAAACGGTAAAACGGCGTTTTATGCAGGGAATACAGGAGATGCGGGATGGAAAATCAATTGAGATGCGTAATGTTTAACCGCGAAGAGTTCCTGATAGAACATCAGCTAGATGCTGATGTTCTGTTTTTATTAGAGGGACTGTATCAATATGGGGTGCGGGTTTTAAATCTGGACGGAAAAACCACAAAAGAGGATATGGAAGAAAAGCTGTTGCAGGCAGGCTATCGGACAGAAGAAACCCTGTTAATAGCGGCAGAGGATGCAACACTGCAAAACGGAAGGGAGATCGGGCTTGCCACGATCGCATTTGTAAATCAGAAGAAAAATGGGCAGACTTATTCTGCGGCAGACATTGTCGTGGAAGGCTTTGGAGAGGTGGATTTTTATTTTTTAGAAAGAATCTACCAGAGAAAACATGGGATTCCGTGGCGTGTGATCGAGACGGAACGGACTTATCTCAGGGAGATGACGGTAGAGGATGTCGATGCCCTCTATGAAATCTATGCACAGGAGGGGATGACGGATTTTATTGAACCGCTCTGTGAGAAACGGAGGATGAGATCGCCTATACGAAGGCATATATTGAAAATATGTATGTCTATTACGGCTATGGAATGTGGTTAGTCTGTGATCGGGAGAACGGAGAGATCATCGGCAGGGCAGGCTTAAATACACAGGAGATCGAGGATGAGATCGTATTGGAAATGGGTTACCTGATACGGCAGGAATATCAAAGACAGGGCTATGCCTATGAAGTCTGTACGGCAATTATGGATTATGCAAAAGAGGCAAGTGGTTTTTCGGAATTGAGCTGTTTAGTAGAGGAAGAAAATCATCCGTCCTTAGGGTTGTTGCAAAAATTGGGATTTTCTTTTCAAAAAGAGGTGGATATCCTCGGAAAACGGATGAAAAGGTATGTTTATGCACTATAGACATTGCTTTTTTTATCGTTTTTTTATTATAATTTATTCTATGTTTAGATATGCTGGTGGCGGTTTACAAAAGTATAAATTTAGGAAAAGTTGGTGAGAGAATGGTTGATATTTCTACAGAGAAGTTAGAAGAATTAGAAAATGAAGTGACTTCCCAGAATACAAAGCTTAAAAAAATGGAAGAATTTGTCAGTCCCGATAAGCTCTATCAGGAACTGATCCAGAGTGTGCGTAAATATCATCCATCTGCGGATATTTCCCTGATCGAGAAAGCATATCGGGTAGCAAGAGAGTCACATGAGGGACAGGTGCGTAAATCGGGTGAACCATATATCATCCATCCTTTGTGTGTGGCAATTATTCTTGCCGACTTAGAATTAGATAAAGAGACGATTGTTGCGGGACTGTTGCATGATGTTGTGGAAGATACGGTCATGACGGAAGAGGAGATTGCAAAAAAGAGTTCAACCCGGATGTGGCATTGTTAGTCGATGGTGTTACGAAGTTGGCACAGTTGTCCTATGATGCAGATAAGGTGGAAAAACAGGCGGAGAATCTGCGAAAGATGTTTTTTAGCAATGGCAAACGATATCCGTGTCATTCTGATCAAATTAGCAGACCGTCTGCACAATATGCGTACCTTAAAATATATGACACCGGAGAAGCAGAAGGAAAAGGCAAGAGAGACCATGGATATCTATGCTCCGATTGCCCAGCGACTCGGTATTTCTAAAATTAAGATCGAATTAGAGGATTTATCCTTAAAATATTTAGAACCGGAAGCATATTATGATTTAGTAGAGAAGATCGCACTGAAAAAAGAGTGCAAGAGATGACTATATCCAGAAATTAGTAGAAGAAGTCCGCAGCCATATCACCAATGCGGGCATTGAAGCAGAGATTGATGGAAGGGCAAAGCATTTCTTTAGTATTTATAAGAAGATGGTCAATCAGGATAAGACCCTAGATCAGATTTATGACCTCTTTGCCATTCGGATCATTGTAAAAGATGTCAAGGACTGCTACGCGGCATTAGGAGTCATCCACGAGATGTACAAACCGATACCGGGACGTTTTAAGGACTATATTGCGATGCCAAAGCCGAATATGTACCAGTCATTGCATACAACACTGATCGGACCGGACGGACAGCCGTTTGAGATCCAGATCAGAACCTATGAGATGCATCGGACAGCCGAATACGGTATTGCCGCACACTGGAAGTACAAAGAGGCTTCAAACGGTGGCAATGTAGAGAATCAGGAAGAAGAGAAGTTAAGCTGGCTGCGTCAGATTTTAGAGTGGCAGAAGGACATGTCCGATAACCGGGAATTTATGAGTCTGTTAAAAAGTGATCTGGACCTTTTTTCAGATACGGTATTCTGTTTTACGCCTTCCGGAGATGTCAAAAATCTTCCAACCGGCTCTACGCCGATTGATTTTGCCTATGCGATCCATTCTGCCGTAGGGAATAAGATGATCGGTGCAAAAGTCAATGGCAAACTGGTAACGATTGACTATGTCATCCAGAATGGTGACCGGATTGAGATCATTACTTCCCAGAACTCACACGGACCGAGCCGTGACTGGCTGAATATTGTCAAGAGTACACAGGCGAAAAATAAGATCAATCAGTGGTTTCGAAGTCAGTTCAAGGAAGAGAATATCGCAAAGGGTAAGGAACTGATCTCGCAGTATTGTAAGATGAAGAGTATTGAACTCTCAGACATCAATAAGCCGGAATATCAGAATAAGATTTTAAGAAAATATGGATTCCACGACTGGGATTCTGCTCTGGCAACCGTGGGACACGGAGGACTCAAGGAAAGTCAGGTTGTCAATCGGATGTTAGAAGAATACAAAAAGGACCATGTCGTACCGATAACAGACTCGGATGTTTTAGAGAATATCCAGGATGCGAATATCTCTAAGACGATCCCGCAGAAGTCAAAGAGCGGAATTGTCGTAAAAGGACTGTATGATGTCGCAGTACATTTTTCAAAATGCTGCAGCCCGGTACCGGGAGATGAGATTGTCGGTTTTGTGACGAGAGGAAGAGGCGTATCCATACACAGAACGGATTGTATCAATATTATTAATCTGTCGGACATGGATCGTGCCAGACTGATCGATGCAGAATGGCAGCAGGGAGCAAGTGAGGGCAGCAACGGACTCTATCTTGCAGAGATCAAGATTTTTGGAAACAACCGTACCGGATTGTTAGTAGATATTACAAAGATTTTTACGGAGCGTGGAATTGATATCAATGCGATCAACTCCAAAACGAGTAAGCAGGGAGTAGCAACAATTTCCGTTTCCTTTAATACAAAGGGGCAAAATGGAGTTGCAAAGTCTGGTGGATAAGATCCGTCAGGTGGAGAGCGTGATCGATATTGAAAGAACAACCGGTTAGAACAGAAGTGACAGGTGAGGTAAGGAATGGCAGATTTAAAGGTAAGACATTTAGTAGTCGGCGCGGTGGCAACGAATTGCTATATTGCAGAAAATAAAAAAGACAAAGGAAGCACTGATCATTGATCCGGGTGACAATGCAGCGCGGATCGTACAGATCATCAAAGAGGATGGCGTTGTTCCGCTGGCTGTGCTTTTGACACATGGACATTTTGACCATGCAATGGCAGCGCAGGAGGTTGCAGAGCAGTATGGGATAAAAAATCTATGCTCATGAGACGGAAAAAGGAGACCTTAGAGACACCGCAGATTAATTTATCAGGAATGATCGGCAGAACATTGACTTTTCATGCGGATTGTTATGTAAAGGACGGCGAAATTTTAAATCTTGCGGGATTTGAGATCCGGTGCTGCATACACCGGGACATACCCAGGGTGGTGTCTGCTATTATATCGAAGAGGAAAAGGCGTTGTTTGCCGGAGATACACTGTTTTGTCAGTCTGTTGGCAGAACGGATTTCCCAACAGGAAAGTCCTCGACACTGATCCACTCCATTCAGGATAAACTGATGCCGTTACCGGATGATACGATGGTCTATACCGGCCATGAAGACATGACAACGATTGGAATGGAACGAAAATACAATCCGTTTTTATAGAGAGCGTAATGGTGAAAAAATATGATTACAGTTAGTTTAAATGAGGCAGATTTTGAGTATGACATCCATTCATTAGTGAAGGCTTTTTATCCGAAAGAGGATGTCAAAGTATTTGCCGACAGTGAAAAAATTGCAGAGTTAGAAGAAAAAGAAACTCCATTGTTCCACATGGAGGTTCTTTTTTTTTTCGAGAGCAGAAAATGTGATTTCTGCCAGTGTCTTAAATGCAAAAGCGAAGACAGGAGAACCAGCTCTTGCGTCGATGCAGATACAGGTGGATTTTTCTGACAGGAAAGAGACGAAAAACCGACTGAAACGCGGTATTTATCAGATGTTTTCGGAGCATACGGGACAGACACTTCCGTGGGGAACACTGACCGGGATCCGTCCGACAAAGATCCCGATGAGTATGTTAGAAGAGGGAAAGAGCGAGGATGAGATCCGCACCTTTATGGCAGACACTTATTTTTGCAGCCCGGAGAAAACAGAGCTTAGTATTGATATTGCCAAACGTGAATTAGGGCTTTTGAACAAATTAGACTATGAGAAAGGCTATAGTCTGTATATTGGAATCCCGTTCTGTCCAAGTACCTGTCTGTACTGTTCTTTTTACTTCCTATCCGCTGTCTGCGTGGGAAAAGCGTGTGGATGAATATTTAGATGCTTTAGAAAAAGAGATTGACTACACAGCCAAGCAGTATCGGGATCGGCATCTGAATACGATCTATATTGGAGGCGGTACCCCGACGACTCTGGCACCTTATCAACTGGACAGGTTGATCAGAAAAATTAAATCCAGTTTTGATTTGTCTTATCTTTTGGAGTTTACGGTTGAAGCCGGAAGACCGGACAGTATTACAAAAGAGAAGTTAGAGGTTTTGCGTTCCCATGGGATTTCGAGGATTTCGATCAATCCACAGACCATGAAGCAGGAAACGTTAGATATTATCGGACGGCATCATACGGTAGAGCAGACCGTTCAGAGCTTTTTAACTGCAAGAGAGTTAGGATTTGACAATATCAATATGGATCTGATCGTAGGACTTCCAAATGAAAATTTAGAAGATGTCCGTCATACGATGGAGCAGTTAGAGAAATTACAGCCGGATAATGTTACCGTACATTCTCTTGCCATTAAACGTGCGGCAAGACTCAATATGTTTAAAGAAGATTATACAAATCTTAAAATGGAGAATACCTGGGAACATATTGAAGTGACGGCAGATTATTGTAAGCGGATGGGCTTGCAGCCCTTATTATCTCTATCGTCAGAAAAAATATGGCAGGCAATTTTGAGAACGTGGGATATGCGAAAGAAGGAAAGGCAGGAATCTATAATATCCTGATCATGGAAGAAAAACAGACCATCGTGGCATGCGGAGCCGGAGCTTCGACGAAACGTGTCTGGAATACGCCAAATCCGGATGGCACGCATCGGATCGAACGGTGTGAGAATGTCAAGGATGTAGCTCTTTATATCGAAAGAATTGATGAGATGATCGAGCGGAAAAAGAGGCTTTTTGCAGAGGAATAAGAGGAAACAACATGAATCTGATCAATATAGAGAATCTGACAAAGGTTTACACGGAAAGAAAATTATTTGATAATACATCGTTTTCATTACAGGATGGAGAAAAAGTAGGGATCATTGGTATCAATGGAACCGGAAAGACAACGCTTCTGCGGATGATCATGGGAGAAGAAGAGACCGATGAGGGCACTATCACGACTGCGAATCATGTAGTAATGCGTTATCTGCCGCAGCATCCGGAATTTGAGCCGGAAAAAAGCAGTCTGGAGTGTGTGCTGGAAGGAAATGTGACGGAAGAAAACCGTTGGTCTGTAGAAAGTGAAGCCAAAACGATGATGACCCGGCTTGGCATTAAAGATTTTATGCAGCCTGCAGGACAATTATCCGGTGGACAGAGAAAACGTCTCGCATTGATATCGGTACTTCTTTCTCCGGCAGACATTCTTTTGTTGGATGAGCCTACGAACCATTTAGATAATGATATGGCAGACTGGCTGGAGGATTATCTGAAAAAATGGAGGGGAGCTCTTATCATGGTCACACATGACAGGTACTTTTTAGACAGTGTGTGTAACCGGATCGTGGAGATCGATAAGGGCAAAATCTATAGTTATCAGACGAATTATTCCGGGTATCTGGAACTAAAATCCCAGCGTCAGGAAATGGAAACAGCCAGTGAACGAAAACGTCAGTCGATCCTGCGTGTGGAACTGGAATGGATACAAAGGGGAGCAAGGGCACGTTCTACAAAGCAGAAAGCACATATCCAACGTTATGAAGAGTTAAAGGGATCGTCAGGCTCCGGTGCAGGATTCTCAGGTAGAATTAAGTTCTATTTCCACAAGAATGGGAAAAAAACGACCGTGGAATTAGAAAATATCTGCAAGGCTTATGGAGAAAGAAAACTGATCGATGATTTTTCTTATATTTTCTTAAAAGGGGACCGGGTTGGATTTATCCGACCAAATGGTTGTGGAAAATCGACGTTAATGAAAATTATCGCGGGTATTATCCCACAGGACTCGGGCAGGTTATTATCGGACAGACCGTGAAAATGGGATATTATGCGCAGGAAATAGCTTCAGAAAAAAAGCGAGGATGCACAGGAAATCGATCTGTCCTATATGGATCCGGCTCAGCGGGTGATCGATTATGTAAAAGATACGGCAGAATATATTCGGACTGTGGATGGAGTCATATCCGCAACAGTCTTATTGGAGCGTTTTTTATTTCCACCGGAAAAACAGTACAGTCCGATCGGAAAGCTGTCCGGTGGAGAAAAGAAAAGATTAAATCTGCTTCGGGTACTGGCGACATCCCCGAATTTTATTTTGTTGGATGAGCCTACCAACAATCTTGATATCGCTACGCTGACCATCTTAGAAGATTATCTGGATCGTTATGAGGGCATTGTTGTTACGGTATCGCATGACCGTTATTTTCTTGATAGGACCATGAAGCGTATTTTTGCCTTTGAAGGAGACGGAAAATTAAGACAATACGAAGGCGGCTATACCGATTATTCTCTGAAAAAATCAGCAGAGAAAGAAGCGGAGGAAGCAGAACAGGAAAGGAAAACCGGTAATGGAGTAAAAACGGACGCACCGGTCAACCAAAGGGACAACGTACCCGTGGCCCACAGAAGTTGAAGTTTACCTATCAGGAGCAACGGGATTATGAAACGATTGAAAGTGAGATTGCCGCATTGGAGGAAAAGATAGAGATGCTGGATCAGGAGATGGCAGCAGCTTCCACAGATTTTGTGAAACTCAATCAACTGGTAACAGAAAAAGAGGAGACAGAAAAGCTGTTGGAAGAAAAGATGGACAGATGGATGTATTTAGAAGATCTGGCGGCAAAGATTGCGGAGCAGTAGAGAAAAATAATCTTAATAAAATCTTATAGAAACAGCAAAGAATAAAGAAGCCGCATTTGTTATACTTAATCAAAAATAAGATAACAGAAAAGTGAGGAATTTATATATGAAAAAAGAAAGTCAAACCACTTTACACAGCTTCTTTTTTTGTGATAGCGGTAGTGGTAAGTGTTCTGTTTGTCGGATTGCTGGCAGTGCTCCTGTTGACCAATCAGTAATAGGAGGATCTTATTTTAGAATTCACAATATAAATCTGTCGTAAAAATTTCTGTAAAGCCGAATGAACAGGGTACAACAGAACAGGTTGGTTATAAACCGATAGATATTAAATTGTAAGTTGGAGAGGTTCGAAGTTGCTCATTGTGCGAAATACATAATTATGCTATAATTATGTCATAGAAAGGAGTGAGTCAATATGCCTCTTATCATGCCTATTAAGGAATTGCGGAATACAACTGAAATTTCTAACATTGCACATAAGCAGCAGGAACCTATCTTTATTACGAAAAACGGGTACAGTGATCTGGTAGTAATGAGCAGTGAATTATATGACAAATTTGCACGAATTAACCGCATTGACCAGGCTATTTATGAATCTGAACAGGAAGTCTTGAATGGGGCAGAAGCAACAGATGCCAATATAGTATTTGAAGAACTGGAGAAAAGCATTTTTGGATAAATACCAGGTAAAGATAAATCCTAGGGCGATACGCGAATTAAACAGTATTTACGAATATATTGCAAATAAAAAGTCAGATATTGAGAATGGAAAAAAAGCAGTTAGGAAGAATTAAAAAAAGCTATTTTGAAGTTAGCAACTTTTCCATTATTCTCATCAGGAACGTACGGAAGGCAGATATGCGAAAGATGATTATAGGCAGTTGTTGATCGATAATTATATTGTTATTTTTCGTATTGATGAAGTCAACAAAATCGTTTACGTTATAACGGTACAATATCAGGGACAAAACCTATGAACCAGGCACCAAATGATGTAAGATAGATCATTTGGTGCTTTTATATGTTTTCAAAAACATTTGACAAGTTACCAAACGGTTACTATAATACAGGGTAATCAACAGACAAACCAAGAAAGAGAGTAACATGGAGACCATTCTGATCATTGACGATGATGTTGCAATCGGTAATCTCGAACAGGAAGTGTTAGAGCGGGAAGGCTATCTGGTGCAGCGTGCCTATTCCGGAACGGAAGCACTGCTGCTTTTAAAAGAAAAGAAACCGGATCTGATATTGTTAGATCTAATGTTACCCGGAATGTCCGGTGAGGATATTTTACCTCAGATACAGGGAATTCCCGTGATCGTTGTCAGTGCCAAAACGGCAGTAGAAGATAAAGTGGAGTTGTTGCTCGGCGGTGCAGTTGATTATCTGACCAAGCCATTTGATACGAAGGAGCTGCTTGCGAGGATTGCAGTCCGTTTAAGAGAAAAATCCTCGCCCCGGTTATCTCCCGTTTACACCTATGAGGAACTGACGATAGACACGGCATCACATTCTGTTTGCGTTGCCGAAAAACAGATTAATTTAACAAGAACAGAATATGCCATTTTAAAACTTCTGATGCAAAATCCCGAACAGGTAATAGCGAAATCCGTTTTATTAGACTGCATCAGCATGGATACCTCGGATTGTACGGAGAATTCCTTAAAGACACATATCAGCCATTTGCGAAGTAAATTGAGAGAGGTATCAGGCAAAGATTATGTGGAATCTGTCTGGGGGATCGGTTTTCGGTTAAAAAGGAACATCTTAACCATTTCTCAACGATTTTCTTAACCGTTTTCTTAACCTCTGCCGGATAGAATGTTCTCTATCAGGCAAACACCGTCCATTTATATGGACATGACTGCGGCAGATAATATCAGGCAGCAGTTGTTTTTTCTCCTATGGCATATCCGGGATATAACTGGATGGCGCAGGCGGTCAGTGATCTGAGTGCGGCAAATGCACCATCACTTTCTCTGTGGAATCAGTTGAGCAGCTTATATGATGTATGCACATCGTCTCTACAGTGTTGGTAGTAGTCCTGTCGATCGTGTCATTAGTCATAATTATCATTGCGGGGATCAAAGATAAGAGCTGCAGATCCTATGGTATCTGTGCAGGGATCAAAGATAAGAGCTGCAGATCCTATGGTATCTGTGCAGGGATTACATTAGGAATGATATTGGTAGGAGCATTGGGGATGAACATGGTTCCAAAAGCATATTTTGGAGTCGTAGAACGGTTCAGTGTCTTTGCTGCCACAGGATTTAATGCGGTGCTTGGCATACATCTTTATCTGATGGATTCTAAACGGTAAAGAAGAATTTGGATACCAAGATATAAAGTAACGCAACCAAAGTTAACATGAATCTGAATAAAATGATAAGTTTGTATGGTGTAAAAAAGAGATAAAACGGAGCTATAATAGACTCATCAGAAAGGAGATGGTCTATGGTGTTAGCAGAAAATCTGGTTATGCTGCGGAACGTAAAAAGGCATGACACAGGAACAGGTCGCAGAGGTCATAGGGATTTCCAGACAGTCTTACGCAAAATGGGAGCAGGGAGAGACAATGCCTGATATTGAAAAATGCGACAGGCTTGCCGCTTTTTATGGAATTAAGATAGACGCACTGCTCCATTATGAGGAGAAAGTCGGAAAGACGAAGGTTGCACCGCCGCCGGAAGGAAAAAAATTCCTATGGGGAACGGTCAAGGTCGGAAACCGTGGGCAGATCGTGATCCCGAAAGAGGCAAGAGATACGTTTGCATTAAAAGAAGGAGACCGGCTGGTAGTCCTCGGGGATGAGAAACAGGGAATTGCATTGATCAAGGCAGAAAAATTTGAAGAGCAGTTGAGAACAAGTATAGAACTTAGCAGAAGAGAAATGGAGGAATAGGGTATGAAGTGTCCAAAATGTGGAAAAGAAATGAGAACAGGTTATTTATTTACGAGCAAAGACGGAGCATTCAGTTTTGCGAATGAAGTGCCGGGAGTGTTTGAAAACGCGAAAAAATCAGAGGGATTCGTAGAGATCACACCTTTAAAGGCGAGTCACAGAACCAATATAGCAGCAAATTGCTGTGACGAATGCAGAATGGTTGCATTTGAATATTAGTCTGTAAAAAGTAAAGGGGGCAGAATGGTGAAACATTTAGTAATATATGTACATGGAAAAGGCGGTAACGCCAACGAGGCAGAACACTACAAAGCCCTTTTTTGCAGAAAGTGATGTGATCGGTTTTGACTATCAGGCGCAAAAATCCGTGGGAGGCACAAAAAGGAATTTTCCTCTTTTTTTGAAGTGCATAGTCAGGGGGTATGATTCGGTTACTCTGATCGCAAACAGTATAGGAGCATTTTTTTTTCAATGAGTGCTCTCACTAAAAAACAGGTTGCTCAGGCAATCCTCATTTCCCCGGTCGTAAACATGGAAAAAATTAATTGTGGATATGATGATGTGGGCGAACGTAACAGAAGAAGAACTGCGCATCAAAAAGGAAATTCCTACGGAATTTGGAGAAAAAAGATAATCTGACATCCATAGAAACAATATCCGAATTTGCAGAGCGTATCGGTGCATCACTTACGGTCATGAAGGATGGGGAGCATTGGTTTCATACGGAGGAACAGATGGAGTTTTTAGATGACTGGATCAGGAATATAAAAGAAATTAAATCAGGATTAAATATATTGTGATTCGGAAGAGAATATGATGATAAAATTTCAGCGGGAGTGCATTTGAACGATGCACTCCCGCTCAGACTGTAGACAAAGACCTCGGCATTCCGCCGAGGATTTTTCTTTTGAAAGAGGCTAAAAAGTCAGTATTTTCAAGACTTTTAAGCCTCTTTTTGGTATAATGAAGATATCAAAAAAAGGCGGTATTTTCATATGATGACTCAAGAAACTGAAAAAGTGAGAAAACAAATGCAGATCGTATGTATCGATGATCTTGTTCCACAGGATCATCTTCTGCGGATTATCGATAGAGCAATTGACTGGTCATTTATTTATGACCTTGTTCGTGATACTTATTCTGATGGCATGGGACGTCCGAGCATTGACCCTGTAATGCTTATTAAGATTCCTCTTATTCAGTATCTGTACGGAATAAAAAGTATGCGCCAAACCATCAAAGAGATTGAGGTAAACATGGCATACCGTTGGTTTCTCGGACTTGAACTTTATGACCCCGTTCCCCATTTCTCTACATTTGGGAAGAACTATACCCGGCGTTTTAAGGATACCGATTTATTTGAGCAGATTTTTCAGCATATCCTAGAAGAATGCTATCGCTTTAAGCTGGTTGATCCAACAAGAAATCTTTGTTGATGCAACACATGTCAAAGCAAGGGCTAATAACAAAAAAGATGCAAAGACGAATTGCACAACAAGAGGCCTTATTCTATGCCGATATGCTACGCAAAGATATCAATGCTGACCGAGAATCACATGGAAAGAAACCTCTCAAAGATAAAGACGATCATAATAAGCCAGGATCCGGCGGCAATGATAAATTTGAAAACTATACAGATGACATTCCACTAGACGGAAAAACCATCAAGTGCAGTACAACAGATCCTGAAAGTGGATGGTTTCGAAAGGGAGAACACAAGCATGTGTTTGCATATGGGATTGAAACTGCCTGCGATAAAAACGGATGGATTATAGATTTTACAGTAAATCCCGGCAACGAGCATGATAGCAGAACTTTTAAAGGGCTTTATGACAAGCTTACACATGTTGGAATGAAATACTGTATTGTTGATGCTGGTTATAAAACTCCTGCGATAGCGAAAAATGCTTATAGACGATGGCGTGACACCGGTATTTCCATACAAACGCCCGATGACGAAAGATGGATTTTTCAGAAAACATGAGTATGTGTATGATGAATACAATGATGCATACATTTGTCCTGGTAATCATTTCCTGCACTACAGCACCACCAATCGAGATGGGTATCGGGAGTACAAAAGCTGCGGAAAAAAATCTGTGAGGGATGTCAGTATCTGTCGCAATGCACAGCTAGCAAAGATCATGTAAAACTTGTTACAAGACATGTTTGGGAAGACTACATGGAAACATGCGAAGATATACGTCAAACAATTGGTATGAAAGATTTATATTCACACCGTAAAGAGACAATTGAAAGAATCTTTGGAACAGCAAAAAGAAAACCATGGATTCCGATATACACAAATGTACGGAAAAGCGCGGATGAAAATGAAGGTCGCGCTCACCTTTGCGTGTATGAATTTAAAAAAAAGCTTGCAAAATGTAAGAAAGAATGGGGATTACAAATGGCATAAAGCCAGTGGGAAATATGGTTGTTTAAACCCAAACATCTTTATAGTGATAGAAAAAGGCTCCGAGAAACATGATTTCTCGGAGCGCTTTGTCTACAGTCTGAGCGGGAGTGCATTTGAACGATGCACTCCCGCTTTTTACGTTAAATATTTATTATTTTGTTTCTTGCTTCTGTTTTTTAAAGAACAGTAACATCCATATGCCTGCACAGACGATCAGAATACCGATCCATACGACAGGATGGCTATTGTCCCCGGTTTTCGGAGAGGATGGGTCAGTAGGATTTGTAGGATCTGACGGAGTAGCAGATTCATTTTTCGTGATGGTGAATGTGTCCTCTCCATCCGTGCTGCCATCCGTGTACTGAACAAGGAGTGTGTAATTTCCTGCAGGCAGTGTCTGCAAATATTCAGCTTTTAAGGTGATGATGGTACTACCAGCCTCAATTTCGTAGTATTTTTTATCCACGACCGTACCGTTGATGACGATGCCGGCAAATTTCTTATGGTAGCCATTGACCTTGAAGGTCAAGCCGTTATCCTTGTTGTTTTCCTTCCAGGTGCTGCCGTCGCCTGAAGTGATATCATAGGCGGTTAAGGCCTTCAACATAGTATCCAGGATAGCCTTGGTGTGTTCACCTGCCATGTTCTTTTCGCCAGCAGACAGAGCATCGTAAGCCTTCTTTGCGTCTTCGTAGGCATCGATGGCAGCCTTGTTATCAGGCTGAGTCTTGTCAGCGGCAGGCATGGCCTCCGCTTTTTTCACGGCTTTTTCCGTGTTTTCGATGCTTTTGAGAGCGGATTTTATTGCATTTATGTTGGCAATAAGCTGTTTTTTTCTGATTAGCTGTGTAATTACTGCCATGAGAGTTTAAAAACTTTTCCATGGCTTTGAGTGCCGTTGCCAAATCGCTCTTCTTACCGGTAGACAGGTTAGAAATAACAGGAATGACCGTGCCATCGGACAATTTGGTATTACAGCCCTTGCAGTAGCTGTTGCCGGTATGACCTGCTTTTTTTGGTGGTAGGTTCTACCATGTCCCGGATTTCCGTTCCGCCTACATGATGTTTGGCATCCAGTGTACCATAGGCCTTAGAACAGGTGGTACAAACGGCTCTGTCCTTACAGGTTGCCGTGCCACCGGTATGTTGAGTCTTTTTCCGGCAGCTTTGCAGCGGGAGCACTTCTTCCAATGCCTGTGGGCATCACTCTGCCATGTGTTACTGGTGAAATCATGACCGAGGGCAGCGATTTCTTTGTAGCTGGTGTAATCGCAACGAGAACAAGTGTCATAAGCGTTCCAGCCTTTTTCCGTACAGGTCGCAGCTTTGGCTTTATGAGAAATCTTGTCATGGCCGAGAGCAGCGATCTCTTTTGTAGGTCGTATAATTGCAGTTGGTGCAAGTAAAATAAGTGTTCCAACCGATTTCCGTGCAGGTCGCAGCCTTTGCATCGTATTTGGCAAAATTATGACCAAGTGCATCTAATGTTTCTACTTTTGTTGCAGAGCATACGGTACAGGTATAGGTTTTCTGCCCTGCTGTTGTGCAGGTAGGCTGTGTAGTCACTTTGCCGCTATTCCACTCATGAGGGGATTCCGTGTCGGTGACATCACAGCGGGAGCATTTTTTCCAATGATGGTCAGCATCAGTTTGCCATGTATCGCCGGTAAAATCGTGACCAAGGGTATTGCCATACGGCAGACTGCAGCCTTCGCATATGGCTTTTTCTGTACAGGTGGCAGTGCCACCGGAGTGGTTGACTATATTGTCCTTTCCATTACAGATAGAACATGAATGCCAATGGCTGGTAGAGTCCGTCTGCCAGGTTGTTCCCCAGTTGTGTTCGCATGCAACGAGAAGGTTGTTGCTTCCACTAAGAACGGCACTGATCGAGGTGTCGTTGTTTTCATACTGAAATTTGTCCGGGGTGGCATATGCCGCACGACCGGAAGCAATTTGAACGTAATTAGAACTATTTGGCTCCACTTCCGTTGTGACACCGATCGGGGCAGTGTTTGTCAGTTCACCCATAATTTTAATGATCTGTCCGTTAGGCAAATAGATATTGTTTGCTTTGCCACTCTTTTTGTTCCCGGTGACGTTGATATTACCGGAAATATTGAATTTTTTGCTTTCACCGTTAAAATATACACCGCCGCCGTTAACTGTCGCGGTGTTGTCTGTGACGTTGCCGCCCGTAATAGTGAGTAGTCCGCGTTCATTGATGTAAACACCACCGCCATTGCCGGTTGCGGTATTGTTTGTGATGCTGCCGCCATTGATTTGGAGTGCACCTTGGCCTTTGTTCCAATTTGAGGTGTTTTTGCCGCTTTTCACATAAACGCCGCCACCATCTGTTGCAGTGTTCCCGGTAATGGTTGCTGAGCCGGAGATTGTTAAAGTATCACAGGTCCGATAATCGCCTATGTGATATACACCGCCACCGTAGGTTGCGGTGTTGCCTGTGATATTGCCGCCGTTGATAGTGATATTTTCGTCGTATGTGTAAATACCGCCACCTTGCTCAGATTTATTGCCTGTAATGGTAATACCGTCGGATATGGTAAGGGTCATATTCGTGAATACACCACCGCCACGCTTATCTGCTGTGTTGTTGCTGATCGTGCCGCCGTATAGCTTTAGATAAGTGCCCACCGATATCACGCCGCCACCGGTGTCGGAACATGCATTGCCACTGATCTCACCGCCGTACATCGTGAAAGTGCCGCCGGTATGCATATTTACACCGCCGCCCTCATTGCTTGACCCGTTAATGACGTGGTTATTGGTGATCTTACCGCCGTACATCGTGAAGTCGCTTTGTTGCGATTCCACGCCGGCACCGTCGCCGGCGGCAGCACTATGAGCAGAAATGTCTATACGGTTCCCGCTAATCTCACCGCCGTACATAATAAAATCGCCCGTTGAACTGCTGTCCCCGAGTCTCACACCCCTTCCGTACACGTCGGCCGAGTGAGTGATCGTGCCGCTGCCTTTACAGTCACACAATACGAGTTGTGCGTTACCATAAACGCGGATGACCGCATCAAAAGCGTCTGTCGAATCAGTGGTTCTCGTGATGCTGTATCCGTTCAGACAGAGATAGAGCGTTTTTCCATCTTTGACAGGGAGTTGTTCGCTTCGTGCCGCATTGCCGCTCAGATAGACGTAGGCGGTGTTGTCGTCACCATAGTCAATATCCGATGTTCCGTCCCACGCCGTCCATACGACATCTGCACATTCTCCCGTATGGTCACCGATGTCTGTGTGCGTTGTACCACAGATCGGGTGTGTATGTGTGCCGTCATCTGCCAATGCAGTTACATTTGTCGTGCACAGCGTGGCACATAGGAGCAGTACTGCTCCGAATACTCCCTTTCCGAACTTTCATGGTTCATTCCCTCCTTTTCATATGTTCCTCAATATTCTTTGTTCACCTATGGACTTGACATCAAGGCAGACTTTCTTAATAATGGTATTATACATTGTTCATCTATGGGAACGAAGCAAGGGGTTGGAACGAAAAATATGGAAAAGGATACAAAAAAGTTATTTCAGATCACGGAAGCAGCCCATGCCTGCGGTCTTTCCCGTAGTACATTGATGCGCATGGAGAAAAAAGGGTTGCTTACGCCTGCCTATATTGCAGCGGAGAGTGGGCGAAGGTACTACGACAACCATGATGTGGCACGCATTTTGCAGATTGAAAAATTCAAGAGTATGGGGCTTACTACAGAGCAGATCGCAGACTACTTTGCTCAGGGTGGTGAAATATCGACGCTGCTGGCGACGTTAGAGAGCCGTCTGCAGGACATCCAACGCAATGTAGAAGAGTTGCGACTGCGGACGATGGAGGCGCCGGGTATCTCCGTGCAGATCATGCGGCAGCCTGCTGTGACCTGCAGGATGCGGGAGTGTATGGGGCGTACGGTTGCAGATAAGTACGCGGATATGTACGATTTTTACAGCGAATGTGTCCGACAGGGCTGTGTTCTCTCCGAAGAGCCATTGTTTACGATTTCGGATCGACAGGACTATTTAGAGGGTTATATCAGCAGTGAGCCATATCCTTATACTGTCTGTGTTCCCGTGCAACCGGAAAAAGCACCTGCGGATGCGCTGGTATTACCGGAATGTCGTGTGTTATCGGTGCTGTACTGCGGTGATTATTCCGGTGTGGATGAGGCGTGGCTGACACTGGGGCGGGAGGTGAAGGCGCGCGGCCTGACACTTGCAGGTAATCCGCGTGTCCTTGGTATCGTTGCTCCATATACAGGTCGTGAAATCGAAAGCCGGCGGTATTGCTCAAGATTTGTCCTGCCGGTGATGGAGTGAGGGGGAGTTGCGTCCTTTCACAGTTGTGTGTTCTTTTTTTGTTACATAGTCAGAAATATTTTTCTGATTTTATAGAAAAGTATGGTTTTGAAGATATGTATTCCGGTGGATTTTATCCCTTTGAGAGCCTTGAAGAACACTGGGCTTACTGGTCGAGATATATTTTAATCAACCGCTATATGGACTGCGACAATGGAACCTATCAAAAATTGTTTGAACTTGTAAAAGATAAAGATTATTTTGTGCTGACGACAAATGTGGATCACCAGTTCCAGAAGGCCGGGTTTGACAAACAAAGGCTATTTTATACACAGGGAGATTACGGACTGTTCCAGTGCAGCAAACCTTGTCACCGTGCCACTTATGATAATGAAGAGGTCGTGCGTGAGATGCTCAAACGGCAGAAAGATATGAAGATACCAACCGGGTTAATACCTCACTGCCCTGTCTGTGGAAAGCCAATGACCATGAATTTAAGGGCGGATGATACGTTTGTTCAGGATGATGGCTGGTATCGTGCGGCCGAAAGATATTCTGAGTTTCTCTGCAGGCATAAAGAGACAAAAATGTTGTTATTAGAGCTTGGCGTTGGAATGAACACTCCCGGTATCATCAAATATCCGTTTTGGCAGATGACGGCTCAGAATCCCAATGCTTATTTATGTGAGTATCAATGCCGGGGAAGCCTATGCACCGGAAGAAATCAGGGAGAGGGCTATTTGTGTGAATGGGGATATTGGGGAGGTTATTTGCCGATGTCATTGACTCTGTTGTATGGGATGGGTATAATATGATTAGAATATTACTATCACTATAAAAGCAGGGAGGTATAGCTATGAATATTCGTCCATCCGCAGCAATTCGTCAGAATTATAATGAAATTGCTGATATGTGCAGAAAGACCGGAGAGCCAGTGTTCCTTACTAAAAATGGTGAGGGAGATTTGGTTGTTATGGATATTGGAACATATAATCGTAGAGAAAAAATGCTAAAACTTCGTGAGGAACTGCTTGCCGTTGAGGAAGATAGAATGCGTGGAAGTAAGGGATACTCGGTTGAGGAAGTTACTGCAATGATGCGAAATGCGATCAGGGAGGCAGAAGGATATGGAACAGCAGAGTAAGTATCGTGTGATCGTATCCGAGCGGGCAACGCAGATGCTCGTTTCACATGTTGCATTTTTAGCACAGACCAGCCCGGAAGCAGCCGAACGTCTGACGGTAGAATTTGAAAAGACAGCTCATTCATTAGAAGTGATGCCCCAGAGATGCCCGTGGCTTACAGGGGAATATATTCCCAGAAAGGCTTACCGTTTTATTTTGTTTGAAAAACGTTATATGATAATTTTCCAGATAGTAGATGACATCGTTTATGCCGACTGTGTGGTAGATTGCAGACAGGATTACAATTGGCTCATTCAATAACAATAGAATAATTATAACCCCAAAAACGTCACCCCCCCGCCGGTGACGTTTTTCCTATCTATAAAAAACCCCTTGGCAAGTGACCGACTGGTAACTATAATAAAAAGTAACCAATCGGTCACTGTTTAATTTAAGAGGAGAATGCAAATGGAAACAAGAGAAAAAAACACCAAAGAAAGAATTTTAGAAGAAGCATTAAAACTTTTCTCGCAAAGCGGCTATATGGGAACTTCCATGAAACGATATCGCAGCCGAATTAGGCGTTACAAAAGCCGCGTTGTATAAGCATTACAAAAGCAAGCAGGAGATATTAGAAAGTATTGTAGAACGAATGAATCAGATGGATGCAGAAAGAGCAAAAAAATATGAGATGCCGGAAGGAAATATGGCAGAAGTGATAGCAGAAGTGATAGCAGGATATAAGGACACCGCACTGGATAAGATCAAGCAGTATACAAAGGTACAGTTTTTACATTGGACAGAGGAAGAATTTCCATGTCGTTTCCGGAAAATGCTGACCCTAGAGCAGTACCGCGATCCGGACATGGCAGAACTTTACCAGAACTATCTTGCAAAAGGTCCGGTGGCTTACATCGAAAAAAATATTTGCGGGACTTACAAAAAATGATAAAGATGCAAGACAGTTAGCATTAGAATTCTATGGACCGATATTCCTGCTCTACAGTCTTTATGATGGAACGGACGAAAAACAGGATGTAACAAAAATGGTAGAGCAGCATGTAGAACGGTTTTCAAAGAGATTAGAGGATACAGAAGAAAGCAGTAAAAGAGATTGATAGACAGAGGAGGAAATAAAAATGAAAGCAATTATTTATACATCAAATGCAGGAAGCACGGTGCAATATGCACAATTATTAGCAGATGAACTTCATCTCCCGGTATATAGTGCAAAAGAAGCAAAGAAAAAAGTACCTGCCCATTCAGAGATCATTTATCTTGGCTGGATCATGGCAGGCGGGATCAAAGGTTATAAAGATATGGTAAAAAAATATAATGTCCGTGCAGTCTGTGCAGTCGGTATGAGCCGGACAGGGACACAGACAGAAGAAGTGCGTGCAAAGAATTTCATACCAAAGAACATCCCATTGTTTACATTACAGGGCAACTTTGATCTGGAAAAATTGCATGGTGTATACAAGATGGCGATGAACATGATGGTAAAAACAGCCGGAAAATCCTTAGCAGAGAAAACGGATCGCACACCGGAAGAAGATGATCTGTTAGAAATGATGACAAACGGTAAAGGACGGGTTTGTCTGGAAAATTTAAACGCAGTCATCGAATGGTATCATAACGAGCGATAAAAAGGAGGAAATTAAATTGAAACTTTATTTTGGTAATACAACAGCTGCCGTAACGACCATTATGATCGTGGCATTAATAGGCTTTATCGGATATTCCATATGGAACCGGACGAGTATTGACAGTTGGGGACGCAGAAGTCTGTTTGTACTGGTGTATGGACTGGTCGTATGCTGCTTTGGAGTAGCCATTATCATTCTTGCAGCCATAGCAACACCGATCGCAAGATCACAGCATATGCGTGAGATCTGGTTCTATGTCATGTCAGGGGGGTGTTCTTAAAAGTTGCAGTGATGGAGATTTCGAGAATCTTCCCGGACGTTTTTGTTGTATCTTGACGCATCGTACCGCGAAAAGTATAATAAGGCGTAGATGTAAAAAATGCCTATGGGCAAATGAACGTCCGGAAAAAGAAGATGGAGGAATGAAAGATCATGGCATTAAAGAAGAAACCGGTTACAGGAATGAAAGATATATTGCCACAGGAGATGCAGATTCGGGACTATGTCATCAGTGTGATCAAAGAGACTTATGGAAGATTTGGTTTTACTTCTATAGAGACTCCTTGTTTAGAAGATATTGGAAATCTGAGCAGCAAGCAGGGCGGTGAGAATGAAAAGCTCATCTTTAAGGTATTAAAACGTGGAGAAAAGCTGAATTTAGAAACGGCAAAAACCGATATGGATGTGGTAGACATGGGACTGCGCTACGATCTGACGGTTCCGCTGGTACGTTATTATTCGAACAATGCCAACGATCTTCCGGCTCCATTTAAAGCATTGCAGATGGGAAATGTATGGAGAGCAGACCGTCCACAGCGTGGACGCTATCGCCAGTTTATGCAGTGTGATATAGATATCTTAGGAGAACCGAGCAACTTAGCAGAGATTGAATTGATCTTAGCAACGACAACAACACTTGGAAAATTAGGATTTAAGAATTTCCAGATCCGTATCAATGAGAGAAGGATCTTAAAGGCAATGGCAGCATACAGCGGATTTGCCGAAGAAGATTATGATACGGTATTTATCATATTAGATAAGATGGACAAGATCGGCTTAGACGGTGTAGCAGAGGAATTAGAAAAAGAAGGCTATGCCAAAGAGTCTATTGAAAAATACTTAGACTTATTCAAAGGCATTGAAAGTGCCGAAAACGGAATTGCCTATTTAGCAGATACCTTAAAAGAGGTCTTAGACGAAGAAGTTTCTAAGAGCCTGGATGAGATCATCACCAGTGTAGAAGCTACCAAAGAAGCAGATTTTGAAATGGTATTCGACCCGACACTGGTACGCGGAATGTCCTACTATACAGGCACCATTTTTGAAATAGCCATCCCGGAATTCGGCGGAAGCTGCGGTGGCGGCGGACGTTATGACAAGATGGTAGGCAAATTTACCGGAAAAAAAGATGTTCCGGCATGTGGATTTTCCATTGGATTTGAAAGAATCGTACTGTTACTGTTAGAGAACGGCTTTGAGATTCCGACACAGCCAAAGAAAAAAGCATACTTAATCGAAAAAGGCTACACTGCTGAAAAACTCTGTGAAGTTATGAAGCAGGCACAGGAAGAGCGAAAAAGCCGGACAGCAGGTATTAGTCAGCCGTATGAATAAAAATAAGAAGTTCCAGAAAGAGCAGCTTGCAAAAGAAGGCTATGAAGAAATTGTGGAATTTTTTAACAGATAAAAAATGGAGGAAGATAGAAAATGGCAGAATCAATGAAAGGTCTGCACAGGACACACAGATGTACCGAGGTTTCTAATCAGAACATCGGCGAAACTGTCACTGTGATGGGCTGGGTACAGAAAAGAAGAAATTTAGGAAGTCTGATCTTTATTGACTTAAGAGACCGTAGCGGACTCTTACAGGTGGTTTTTGATGAACCACAGGTAGGAAGTGAAAAGGTTTTGAAAAAGCAGGAAATTTAAGAAGCGAGTTTGTCGTAGCCGTAACCGGTGTGGTACAGAAACGTTCCGCAGCAGTCAATGAGAGTTTAAAAACCGGAGATATTGAGGTCATTGCAAATGATATCCGTATTCTTTCCGAGGCAGAGACACCACCATTCCCAATTGAGGAGAATTGCCAGACGAAGGAAGAACTGCGTTTGAAATATCGTTATCTGGACTTAAGAAGACCGGATTTACAGAGAAATATCATGATGAAGAGCAAGGTGTCCATGCTGCTTCGTAACTTTATGGAAAAAAGAAGGATTTTTAGAGATTGAGACACCGATCTTAATGAAATCCACACCGGAAGGTGCAAGAGATTATTTAGTGCCAAGCCGTGTGCATCCGGGTTCTTTTTATGCATTACCGCAGTCACCGCAGCTTTATAAACAGCTTTTGATGTGTTCCGGATATGACCGTTATTTCCAGATCGCAAGATGTTTCCGTGATGAGGACTTAAGAGCAGACAGACAGCCGGAGTTTACACAGGCAGACATGGAGCTGTCCTTTGTCGATGTAGATGATGTCATCGATGTAAATGAAAGACTTTTAGCTTATGTATTTAAAGAAGCGATCGGAGTAGACGTACCACTTCCGATTCCGAGAATGACCTGGCAGGAAGCAATGGACCGTTTCGGTTCAGATAAGCCGGATACCCGTTTTGGCATGGAGTTAGTAGATGTATCAGAGACCGTAGCCGGATGTGGTTTTGGCGTATTTACCGGAGCATTGGAAAATGGCGGTTCTGTCCGTGGTATCAATGCCAAAGGTCAGGGTGCAATGCCAAGAAAGAAGATCGATAAATTAGTAAGTTTTGCAAAGGATTACGGCGCAAAAGGACTTGCTTATTTAGCAGTAAATGAGGACGGCACCTACAAATCCTCTTTTTGCAAAATTTATGACCGAAGAAGAATTAGCGGCATTAGTAGAAAAGATGGGCGGAGAGCCGGGAGATTTACTTCTCTTTGCAGCCGATAAAAATAAAGTGGTATGGGATGTGTTAGGAGCACTTCGTTTAGAGCTTGCACGCCAGTTAGAGTTATTAGATAAGAACCGGTACAACTTCTTATGGGTAACAGAATTCCCATTATTAGAGTGGTCTGACGAAGAGAACCGTTTTATGGCAATGCACCATCCGTTTACCATGCCAATGGAAGAGGACTGGGACAAGATTGATTCCGATCCGGGGAGCAGTCCGTGCAAAGGCATATGATATTGTCTTAAATGGTACAGAGCTTGGAGGCGGTTCCGTCCGTATCCATCAGGACGATATCCAGGAAAAAATGTTAGAGGTACTCGGATTTACCAAAGAGCAGGCGCATGAGCAGTTTGGATTCTTATTAGATGCATTCAAGTATGGAGTACCGCCACATGCAGGACTTGCCTATGGTTTAGACCGTATGGTCATGCTGATGGTGCAGTGTGATTCTATCCGTGATGTCATCGCATTCCCGAAAGTAAAAAGATGCATCCTGCCTGATGTCACATGCACCAAGCCCGGTAGATGAAAAGCAGTTAGAGGAGCTTGGAATCGAAGTAAGCGAGCAGGAAGAAACCGAAGCAGAATAATGATTTATTAAAAAAAGCGGAACGTTCACCTTTTTTAAGAAGAGTGAGCGTTCCATTTTTTTACTATACAGAAAACCGAAAATATTTCACGGCATTGTTATAACAGATGTCAGTCACTATTTTAGAAAGCATTTCCCGGTCATTTGGATATTTGCCCTCCTCGACCCATTCCCCGATCAGTTCACAGAGGATCCTGCGGAAATATTCGTGTCTGGTATAAGACAGAAAACTTCTCGAATCCGTCAACATCCCGATAAAGTTCGACAATACTCCGTTAGCTGCTAAAGAGCTTAGATGATCCCGCATACCGTCGTAGTGGTCATTGAACCACCAGGCACTTCCATGCTGGATCTTTCCAATTGCAGAATCATCCTGAAAACAGCCAATGATCGTATCGAGAATGGCATTGTCATTGGGATTCAGGGAATAGAGAATCGTCTTTGGAAGCTCATTTGTCAGTGAGAGTTCATTTAAAAAATCAGCCAGTTCATTTAAAGGAGCCGAATAGCCGATACTGTCAAAACCGGTGTCAGGACCTAAACGTTTGAACTGCCTTTGGTTATTATTGCGTTTGACACCATAGTGAAGTTGCATTGCCCAGCCTAATTTGTGGTACTGTTTTCCTAAAAAGTAAGCAGGGCAGTTTCAAACTGCATACGTTCTTCGAAAGAAACCGGACGTTCATCGAGAACCTTAGAAAAAATAGCCTCTGCATCTTCTTCGGAGCAGGGTTTCCACGGAATATGGGAAAAAACTGTGGTCAGAAATGCAGCAGCCATGCTCCTGAAAGAAGCCCATACGGCGTTTCAGTGCCAAACAGAGTGTCTGGAATGAAGAAATCTTTAAATGAGTCACTTCTCCTAAGGGAAAGAAGATAGTCACAAAAGGCAGGACTGTCAATGGCAAAAAGCACGGTCAGGCCTCCAGGTTGGGAGTACCATAACATCAAAGCTGTTATCCTGTGAGATTTCCTCATGCCATTTCAGACTGTCAATCGGGTCATCTGTGGTACATATTAAATGTACATTAGATTTTTTGATCAATTCTCTGGCACACATATCAGGATTGTCTAAGCGTTCGTTACATAATTCCCAGACCTCCGGTGCAGTCTTTTCACTTAAGATCCCATTATATCCAAAATAGCGTTGCAGTTCTAAATGACTCCAATGGTAGAGTGGATTTCCGATACATTTTTCTAAGGTCTTAGCCCACATAAAGAATTTCTCGCGGTCTTCCGCATCTCCGGTAATGTATTCTTCATCAATCCCATTTGCCCGCATCAGCCGCCATTTATAGTGGTCGCCTTCTAACCAGACTCTGGTAATGTTTTCAAACCGTCGGTTCTTTGCGATTTCACGCGGATTCAGATGGCAGTGATAGTCTATGATCGGCATATTTTTTTGCATAATTATGATAGAGCAGCTCTGCCGTCTGATTTGAAAGTAAAAAGTTTTCGTTCATAAATGATTTCATTTTTTCCTCCTTGCATAAAGCGCAGAAATATTGGTCATGCTGATAAAAGTATTTCTTTCATAAGCAAAAAATATACAAAAAGGAATTGGAGGAATCATATATGAGTGAGAAAAAATGAGGCACGCCCCTTTGGTGCGAGGGATAAATGGGGGTATTTGTTTGGAGATTTTGGAAATGATTTTACCTTTATCTTTGCAAGCTCTTATCTGATGGTTTTCTATACAAAGGTTTGGGGGATTTCTGCAAAGACCGTTGGAATTCTCTTTTTTAGTATCCCGCTGTGTGGATGCGTTTACTGACATTGGAATGGGAAGGATCGTGGATTCCATAGAAACGGCAAAAGACGGGCGGTTCCGCTGCTGGCTGCGCCGGATGTGCGGTCCGGTGGCATTGACAAGTTTTCTGATGTATCAGTCAGGGTTAGCAGGGGCATCTATGACCGTCAAACTGATCTATATGTTTGTAACCTATATTTTATGGGGTTCAATATTTTATACGTCAATTAATATTCCCTACGGTTCTATGGCATCGGCGATTTCCGAGGAGCCAAAAAGATCGTGCGGCACTTTCTGTCTATCGTTCATTAGGAGCTATTTTTGCAGCAACCTTTATCAGTGTCGTAACACCGCTGATCATCTACTATACCGATGTCAATGGAAATCAGGTGGTCAGTGGAAGGAACTTTACGATCTTAGCAGGCGTTTTTTCCATAGCAGCCATTATCTGTTATCTGCTCTGCTATGCAATGACGACAGAGCGTGTACAGATAGAGAAGAAAGAACGTGGGGAAAACACCGGTCTTGGTGCAGCAGTGAAAGGGATTTTTACAAGCAGGGCATTGATGTCTGTCATTTTAGCAGCCATTCTGCTCTTATTAGCAACACTGATGAGTCAGGGGATCAACACCTATCTGTTTGCCGATTATTTTAAAGATACCAAGGCACTGGCACTGTTCAGCCTTTTGAACCTGCCATCGGGGATCATCGTGGCAGTTGTTTCCGGAAAAATTTCCACGCGCTACGGAAAAAAAGAGTCTGCCGCGATCGGATGCTTCTGGGCAGGGATCATCTATCTGATCATTTACTTTTTACACACGAAAAGCCTTGCGGTGTTCATCACACTTTCTTTCTTTGCAATGTTAGGAATGAACTATTTCAATATGCTGATCTGGGCACTGATCACAGATGTGATCGATGACAAAGAGGTGCGGACACATTCCCGCGATGATGGAACCGTATACGGATTCTATTCTTTTGCAAGAAAAGTCGGACAGGCATTGGCAGGAGGAGTCAGTGGTTTTGCACTTTCCGCTATCGGATATGATTCCCTTGCAGCGGCGCAAACCGCGGAGGTACAGGGCGGAATCTACGGGATCGCAACGTTATTTCCAGGAATTGTCTATATCCTCGTAGGACTGGTTATGATATTCTTATATCCGTTATCGAAAAAAATTGTAATCCAGAATACAGAAGAATTGAAACGTCGCAGAGAGGAGACTTAAAACATGAAATTATCATTCAGATGGTATGGAGCGGATGACAAAGTAACATTGGAAAATATCCGTCAGATACCGAAAAATGGAAGCCATTGTAACAGCAGTCTATGATGTACCGGTTGGAGAGGTATGGAGTGAAAAATCAATTGCAGATTTAAAAAACAGGTGGAAGAAAACGGACTGAAATTTGAAGTGATCGAGAGTATTCCGGTGCATGAGGAGATCAAGCTCGGAAAACCGGACAGAGACCGCTATATTGAGAATTATTGCGAAAATATCAAGAAGGTGGCAAAAGCCGGAGTGAAGTGCATCTGCTACAATTTCATGCCGGTATTTGACTGGACGAGAACCCAGTTAGACCACAGATTGCCGGATGGCTCCACTACCTTAGTTTATTATCAGGAACAGGTCGATAAAGTAGATCCGCTGAAAACAGACAGCGATCTGACCCTGCCGGGCTGGGATGCTTCATACAGCAGGGAAGAATTAAAAGGGATTGTAGCAGAGTATCAGAAATTAAGTGAAGAGGATCTGTGGAACAATCTGGAATATTTCCTGAAAAAAATCATTCCGGTAGCGGCAGAGTATGATGTCAACATGGCAATTCATGAGGATGATCCATGCTGGAGTATTTTTGGACTTCCACGCATTATTACCGATGAAAAAAATCTTGACCGCTTCTTAAAATTAGTGGATGACAGACACAATGGGATCACACTCTGTACGGGTTCTCTTGGATGCTCCGGACACAACGATGTAGCAAAGATGGCAGCAAAATATGCGGCAATGGGAAGAATCCACTTTGTGCATATGAGAAATGTCAAGATATTGGATAATGGATTTGAAGAAAGTGCACATCCGTCCTCCTGTGGAACACTGGATATGTATGCGATCGCAAAAGCATTGTATGACAATGGCTTTGACGGCTATATCCGCCCTGATCATGGAAGAATGATATGGGGCGAGACCGGAAGAGCAGGATATGGACTGTATGACAGGGCGCTGGGGGCAGCATATCTGAATGGGTTGTGGGAGGCAATTGAGAAAGAGAGTATGAAGTAGGAGAGAGTGGAGCGGGTGAGGGGGTGTTGGCTGGGTGTTCTACACACCGCCTTTTGTTCCATGTCTGGGATTTGGATGTTCTAAATACCCTGTGGGACGTTGCCGGATGGGGACGAAACCGGAGCAAATTCGCCATCCATGGCTCAGTTGCTCCTTTTGCGGGCATCCGTGCCCGCAAATTTCTGATATTGACAGGCTATTAAGAACATCCAAAATCCAGCCATAGTCACAAAGAGGAGGTGTGTAGAACACAGCAACATAACCGTCCCCTCAACGAACACCCCAACCACACGTTTCTCCTTCTCAATTGAGAAGGAGAAACGAAACACTTTTTAGTTGTGCTGAATTGGTATGTTGTGCTACCCCATGCATGACAGCGCCCCTCACCCCCAAAAAAAGAACAACAACATTAAAAAAAAGAATCATTATAGTGAAGAAGGAGAACACACATGAAACTACCACTTAATACAGACCTGACCGGAAAAACGGTCGTCATCACAGGAGCAGGAGGAGTCCTTGGTGGCATGTTCGCAAAAGCATTAGCACAGGCTGGCGGAAAGGTTGCACTTTTAGACCTGAATCAGGAAGCAGCGGAGAAAGCAGCAAAGGAGATCAGCGAAGAGGGTTATATAGCAAAAGGCTATGCGGCAAATGTACTGCAAAAAGAAAGCCTTGCAGCAGCGCATGAACAGATCAAAAAAGACTTTGGCTTGTGCGATATTCTGATCAATGGTGCGGGTGGAAATAATCCGAAGGCAACCACAGATCAGAATATTATGTGCCGGGAGAATTAAAAGAGGGAGAAAAATCATTCTTTTTGATCTAGAACAGAGCGGAGTGGAATTTGTATTCAACCTGAACTTTATCGGAACACTGCTGCCAACGCAGGAATTTGCACAGGATATGTTAGAGAAAGAAGGATGTAATATCATCAATATTTCTTCCATGAACGCTTATACACCGTTAACAAAGATTCCTGCATACAGTGGGGCAAAAGCGGCTGTATCGAATTTTACGGAGTGGTTAGCAGTGCATTTTTCAAAAAGCCGCATCCGTGTCAATGGAATAGCACCGGGATTTTTTGCAACAAAACAGAATCGAGAGCTTTTATTTGAAAAAGATGGCACACCGACACCACGAACAGGAAAAATCTTAGCAGCGACACCGTTAGGACGTTTTGGAGAATCCGAAGAATTGATCGGAACACTGCTGTTTTTACTGAATAACGAAGCCTCCGGCTTTATTACCGGTGTCGTGATCCCGGTAGACGGAGGATTTCAAGCATATTCAGGAGTATAAATGGAGGGCATATGGTAAAAGTAGATTTAACAAAAAAACCTTATTTTTTAGAAAAAGAAGATATACAGTGGGTAGAAGATACCATTGCAGAAATGACAACGGAAGAAAAGATCGGACAGCTTTTTGTAAATATGGGTTCCGAGCGAAGCGAGGGGTACCTGAAAGATGTTTTAGAAAAATATCACATCGGTGCGGTGCGTTACAATCCGGGAACATCTAAAGAAGTGCATGAGCAGAACCGTATTTTGCAGGAAAATGCCAAGATCCCGCTTTTGATCGCAGCCAATACCGAAGCGGGTGGAAACGGAGCCTGCACCGATGGAACAGAGATTGGCGTAGAGGTTAAGATCGGAGCCACCAATGACCCGAAATATGCCTATGAGATGGGAAGAGTGTCCGGGATCGAAGCGGCGGCACTTGGATGCAACTGGTCTTTTGCACCGATCACCGATATCAACCGCAATTGGAGAAATCCGATCATTTCCTCGAGAAGTTTTGGTTCCGACCCGGATATGGTGTTAGAAATGTCCAAAGCCTATATGAAAGGTTTTATGGAAAGTAACATGGTCTGTGCCATGAAACATTTTCCGGGCGATGGAATCGACGAAAGGGATCAGCACTTAAGCAATTCGGTCAACACTTATTCCACGGAAGAATGGGATGCAACCTTTGGAAAAGTATACAGTGGAATGATCGATGCCGGGGTTCATACCGTTATGGCAGGTCATATCATGCTTCCTTCCTATCAAAAATATTTTAATCATCAGATGGAATTAGAAGACACACTTCCGGCAACACTGTCAAAAGAACTGATTGACGGACTCTTAAAAGAAAAAAATTAGGCTTTAACGGAATGGTCGTGACCGATGCGTCTCATATGGTAGGTATGACATCCGTCATGAAGCGAAGCAAAATGCTTCCGACAGCGATCGCAGCGGGTTGTGATATGTTCTTATTCTTCAATGACCCGGAGGAAGATTTTTTCTTATATGATGGAAGGTTATCGTAGTGGGATCATTACAGAAGAACGCTTAGAGGATGCCCTTCGCAGAATCCTTGGCATCAAGGCATATTTAGGACTGCATAAGAAAAATAAAAAAGAGATCGTTCCTCCAAAAGAAGGCTTAAACGTCATCGGAACTCCGGAATTTAAAGAGATTGCGGCAGAAGTATCGGACAAAGCCATTACACTGGTAAAAAATACGGGAACTTCACCGTTGCCATTATCCGTAAAAGAGCATAAGAGAATTCTGATCGTGCCACAGGAGACACCGAACCCGTTTGCATTTATGATGGGGGGAAAGAATAAGAAAAAACCGGTTGAATATTTAAAAGAGAAGTTAGAGGCAGAAGGATTTGAAGTCACGATCTATGAATCCATGATGGATAAGATATTAAAAGCCCCGGAGGAAGAAGCAGGAAAAATGATGTTAAATATGTATGCCGGAAAAGCTCCGATTTCCTCAATCACAGATAATTATGATCTGATCATCCAGCTTGCCGAGATCACCAACCTCTTTGGAGTGACACAACGTATCAACTGGAAAATGAGTAAGGGAACGCCGGATATTCCGTGGTATGTGCATGAAGTGCCAACGATTTTTATTTCGTTAGCAAGTCCGTTCCACTTAGCAGATGTTCCGCAGGTAAAAACGTATATCAACTGCTATGACAAGAATGAACACACGTTAGATGCACTGGTGGAAAAACTTTTAGGACGTTCGGAATTTGCGGGGAACAGATCCGGTAGATTCTTTCTGCGGTATGATGGATACCAGAATATAGTGGGAGAACAATATGAAAAAAAAAGAGCATGACTATTTAATCTGTATTGACAGTGACGGCTGTGCCATGGACACCATGAACAGCAAACATTTTTATTGCTTCGGACCGGAATGGGTAAAGCAGTACGGCTTAGAAGACATCCAAGAAGAGGCATTAAAATACTGGAATCAGATCAATCTCTATTCAAAAACCCGTGGCATCAATCGCTTCAAAGGACTTGCCATGGGATTAGAATGGGCAAAAGAAAAAGGTTATGAGACAGAGGGACAGGAGGAGTTCGTGGCTTGGACAAAAGAGGCACCGGAACTTTCAAATCCTGCCCTTCTGGCTCAATGCCAGAAAAAAGAAGAATCCCTGTATGGAACAGGCACTTTTGTGGAGTATTCATGTCAATCTTGCCGTCAAAGAGCCGGGAATGGAACAGGGAGTATTTTACGGAGTCAGAGAAGCATTAGAAAAAATGAGCCCAAAAGCGGATTTAGCAGTGGTATCTTCGGCAAATGCACAGGCGGTGGAAGAAGAGTGGTCAAAGTATGAGTTAAAGCCATACTGCAAAGCACTGCTTAGTCAGGAAGCGGGCAATAAGGCAGAGTGTATCCAAAAACTCTCGGCTCTCGGCTATCCGCCGGAGCAGATCCTGATGGTAGGAGATGCCATGGGAGATTATGAAGCCGCGAAGAAAAACGGTGTCTGGTTCTATCCGATCGTAGTCAATAATGAAAAAGAAAGCTGGCAGCAGCTACAGGAGGAGGCATATCCGAAGCTTCTGCATGGAACTTTTGATAGGGGGTACCAGAAAGAATTGTTAGACAAGTTTGAGAGAGGATTTCAAAAAACATTATAGCATTTAGAACGTATGGTAGGTGCCCTGCACAAATCGAATATTCCGGGTTTCCTTGTGCAGACCATTCCAATGAACCTCTAAAACAGAAATCGTGTTCGCCAGTGGGCTTCACGATTTCTTGAGTTTCATTTCCATTGCACAAAAAAGAAACCTTCCATATCCGATTTGTGCAGGCTGCTACGTTACGAGATGGAAAGGTTTGTGTTGTATGGGTGAGCATGTTACATAGAGATTAATTTATAGGATTAGAGTGTCAAAAAGCGGTTCACAACTTAGTGGCTGGCAACTTGCACAAAACCGGGACTGCTTTTGTGACTCAGGCAGACTTAGATTTTCTTATTTTCGTACAACGGAACAAAATAGACCCGGTTTTGTGCAAGTTTGCCGATCCAAAAACTTGAAACTGCCTTTTAATACCTTAATTTTTACAGGAAGTCTGCTTATTGGAAAATATACCTAATGTTTTTCTATTAAACGAATGGAGAATTCTTCCGGTGCATCTGAAAAGTCGATCGCATCCATATTTCCGGCAGAATCATATTTTGCATTGTCATACCGGAATGTGGCTCCGTTTTTTTCTAAATGATAGATGGTACGTTTCAAATAGCGGCAGGAGATAGTAAGTTCTTTAGTGCTGCCGGATGAGAGATTTATAAGTCCATGCAGGGCATCGGAAAGGTTGTTGCCTGTGTGTGGGAAAGGCAGTGTGAGCTCATCAATTTTTAAATCCAGCATCGTGCGTACCGTCTGTCTGGTCAATCGGGTGATTTCTTCAAAATTGCCGGTGGCAAGCAGTTCCGGTTTTACCATCCAGGTTCCGCCGCAGGCAAGGATCTTTGGATAGTCTAAGAATTCAGTCAGGTTTTTGCGGAGTTACTCCACCGGTCGGCATAAAACGCATGGTATGGTAAGGAGCTGCAAGAGCTTTGATCATGGACAGTCCACCGGAAGGAACGGCAGGAAAGAATTTTACGGCATCTAAGCCCATTTCGATCGCCTGTTCCATATCACTTGGATTTGAGATTCCTGGTGTGATCGGAATATTTTTTTCGATACAGTGGGAAACAACTTTGGGATTAAAGCCGGGGCTTACAATGAATTTTTGCTCCGGCGGCAATGGCACGGTCTGCCTGTTCTGTTGTTAATACGGTACCGGCGCCGAGCAGCATATCCGGGAACTGATCTGCCATGATGCGTATGGACTCTTCCGCGGCAGGTGTACGGAATGTAACTTCTGCACACGGAAGGCCGCCTTTGGTCAATGCGTCTGCTAATGGGGCAGCATCGTATTTGTGATCTATGGCAACCACCGGTACGACACCGATATTTGAGATTTCTTCTAAGATTTGGTTCATAATAATACCTCCCTCTGTTGGAATTCCTATAAGGTATTAATGTCCGACAGGAGGTAAAAAATATACGAATATCCATGATTAAGATAAAGTCTGGAATACATCACTCGTTCGCATTTTCAAAGAGCCTTTTTACAATGTATTCGTTCTGCGGAGCATCCGGATTGCTCATCAGATAGAAAAGCTGCTGTAATGCTAAATCTACCGTGCGGTGGATCGGTCTGCAGATCGTATCAAGACTTTTAAAAAGCACTGTGCTGCGGTTTTCCGTAGAAAATCCGGTCAGGGAAAGCGGTGCATCATGCAATTTGTTATATTCATAAATATAAGGGGCAAGACGTTCCGTTACTTCGATAGAAGCAGCTAAAAGTCCGGTGCAGCCTTTTCCGGTGATGTGCGAAGTCAGATTCTCGATATAGTCGCGGTCTGTTGTATTACATTCAAAAATCCAGTCCTCGTGAAATCCTTCCGGTGTTGTCTCCATAGCGGCACGATATGCCTGAATGATCTCACGGCTTGTAGAAAATTTAATATTCCGGCAGATTAAAGCGGTCTTTGGGTATCCTGAATTTACCAAAAAGAAAGGACAGCCTGAAATGTTGCAGAGTAATCACTCTCTATGATCGAGGTATGTTCGCAGTCCGCAGGTGCGCGGTGGATAAAGACAACAGGTATATTTGGTGCAATGGCATCTGCAAGTTCCTTGTATTCGCTGGAATCGGAAAGAATGATGATGCCTTCTGTAGTCCGTCCGAAAAATTCAAGATAAAATCTTTCTTTTTCTAAATCGTGGTTTGTGAGTCCGATCACCAGTTTGTAATCTTTCTGGTAGAGTTCCTGTTGAAAAAGATCCATAAATGCAGTTGTAAAACTACTCGAAGCATTTGCTAAAATGAGTCCGATCGTACGTCTGGTTCTGTTTTCCATCGGTATACCACCACCTTTTCTGTCATTTTGTACATTATAACATGAATTATAAGAAAAATAAATGAAAAACACACAAAAGTGTTTACAACCAAGACAAACTTCGTTATGATAAGGATATTCTTATCAAACATCCCGTCCGTCACCAATGATAGGAGGTCATTGGTTGGAGGTTGTATTCTGGAGTCCCGCAAGAGGGGGCAGACTACAAGAAATATGAAAATCTTAGCAAATATCTACAGAATCCATTACGGTATGCAGGTACGGACCTTTGAAAATTACGAAGCATATGGAAAGTATCATTTTATGGAAAATATGCAAAAACAAAATAGGCAAAAAAAGAAAGGTCATGTCTTTGTGGATTGCAAAAACGACCGGAACAGACAGGTGTGGAGACTTCTTCAAAGAGCCGATACCGTTGTCATCAATTTTCCACAGGAGTATCCGGTACTTCTGAACTATTTTCAAAATCATCCCCGCATATCGGGAAATATCTTTTATCTTATCAGCAACAGTCCGTCTGATCCCATGGATAATGAAAAAAATATACCGCAGCAGAGTGTTTCGTTTAGAACCGGAAGAAACAGGGGAGTCATCCCCTATGACGTGAGGTTTGAGCATTACTATGCAAAAAATCAGGGGTTTGCCTGTCAAAAATCCGTTATAAAGGGAGAACCCTGTGGAGTAGGAGAAGAGTTTGCAGCTAAAACTTTTGAAATTGCTGTGAAACTTTTAAAAATGAATTGCGTTTTTGAGGGAGATACGTTATATTATTGCTAAAGTAAAGGAGAGTGATTTTTTGGATTCGAGTGAGGCGATACGGCTCATAATTCTGGTGGTATTGATTATGCTTTCTGCATTTTTCTCATCGGCAGAGACAGCACTGACCACCGTCAACAAAATACGAATGAGAAAACTGAGCGATGAGGGCAATGAAAGGGCAAAGACGGTATTAAAGATTACGGAGAACTCAGGAAAGATGCTGAGTGCGATCCTGATCGGAAACAACGTAGTAAACCTTTCCGCTTCTTCTATTGCAACTACACTGGCAATTGATATGTTAGGCAGTAAGGGAGCAGGAATTGCAACCCGGAATTGTAACACTGCTGATCCTGGTATTTGGTGAGATTTCACCGAAAACAATCGCAACGATCCATGCAGTGCCGATTTCAATGGCATATGCCAATGTCATCTATTGGCTGATGAAACTGCTTACACCGGTTATTTTTGCCGTAAACCAGATTGCAATGTTCTTCTTAAAGATTTTGCGTGTAGATCCGAATACGGATCAGAATAAGCTGACAGAAGAAGAATTGCGTACCATCGTGGATGTTTCCCATGAGACAGGTGTCATCGAAACAGAAGAAAAAGACATGATCAATAATTTGTTTGATTTTGGTGATGCGGAGGCAAAAGAGGTTATGGTACCGCGTATCGATATGACTTTTGCAGACATCAACAATACCTATGAGGAGCTGATCGAACTGTTCCGAAAGGATAAGTTTACAAGACTTCCGGTTTATGAGGACAGTACCGATAATGTCATCGGTATTATCAATATGAAGGATCTGCTGCTCTATGATGACAAAGGAGACATTCCATATCAGGGATATTTTAAGAGAGCCGTATTATACTTATGAGCATAAAAAAATACCGCAGAGCTGTTTATGGATATGAGAAGCTCATCGATCAGTATTGCGATCGTATTAGATGAATACGGGGCAACCGCAGGACTTATCACACTAGAGGATTTATTAGAAGAGATTGTCGGAGAGATCCGTGATGAATATGATATAGATGAGGTAGACTCGATCGTATGGCTTGGTGACCGCGAGTATGAGGTGCTTGGTTCACAGAATTTAGAAGATTTGTGCGAGGAATTAGGACTGAAGTTTGAATCGGAAGATTATGATTCCATTGGCGGATATGTGGTCGGCTTACTAGATCATTTTCCAAAGCCGGGTGAGAGCATCACAACGGAGGATGGAGTCAAACTGATCGTCGAGGCAATGGATAAAAACCGTGTGGAAAAGATACGCTTGATCCTCCCGGAACCGGAGAAAGAAAAAAGATTTGTAAAATTGTTGCAAAGAAAGAGTAAAAGTTTTCAAAAAGATTTGACGTAGGCAAAAAGGTTTGCTATTGTCAAGACGGATATGAAACCCGTTTGCAATAAGACAACGAGACTTTTGTTGTGCAGAGCAGCAGGAGTCTCGTTTTTTAAATCAGAAAAAGAATGAAAAGAGAGGGAATGAATGAAGCCGGAAACGAAGAAAATAGTAACAGCGTTAGGTCTGATCAGTTTTACCGTAGTCATGTTAGGGATCGCTTTGAATTTTGGAAGCGTATGCCGCTGGATCACGAGGCTGATCGATGTCTTTATGCCGTTTATCATTGGCATTGTATTTGCATTGTTTTTAAGCGTGCCAATGAACTTCATGGAACGGAAGGTATTAGCAGGAAAACAATTTGATAAAATGAGAAGGACACTGGCTATTTTGATCACACTGGTGCTGGTATTCGGCATGATCGGAGCGGTGGGGGCATTGATCGTTCCGCAGCTTACTAAGACCGTCAGCAGCATCATTCAGGCAGTGCCGGAAGCAATGCAGAATCTGGATAATTATCAGAATGAGTTATCCGAAAAATTTCCACAGTTTGCAGATACGATTATCAAGGTCAATTTAAGCAGTGAAAGAATCATCAACGAAGTCATAGGTTTTTTAAATAACTGGATGAATAACTCAGACAGTTCGGCAATGGCAAGATTAAGCGGCACTTTAGGGAATGTGCTGAATCTGTTTATCGGTTTGATTTTTGCTATTTATGTACTGGCACAGAAAGAAAAACTGAAACGGCAGACAAGAAATCTGTTACAGGCATATCTCAAACCATCGGTTTCGGACGCAGTCTGGAAAGTGGGAAAATTAACAAGCATCACATTTCAGAAATTTATTTCAGGACAGTGTTTAGAAGCCTGCATTTTGGGAACGATGTTTTTTTATCACGATGACAATATTTAAAATACCATATGCACTGTTAATCAGTGTACTGATTGCAGTAACATCCCTGATCCCAATCTGGGGGAGCATTTATCGGATGTATCATCGGCTGCTTCCTGATTGCGGTAGTGAATCCGATGCGCGCATTGGGATTTTTAATTATGTTTTTAATATTGCAGCAAATAGAGGGCAATCTGATTTATCCTCATGTAGTGGGCGGTTCGATAGGACTTCCGTCTATCTGGGTATTGGCAGCAGTAACTGTCGGCGGTAAACTGTACGGCATTGTGGGAATGATATTTTTCATACCAATCTGTTCCGTGCTGTATACACTTTTAAAGGAGAATGTCAGATACCGTTTAAGAAAAAAGGAAAAAATTTAGCAGTTGTTAAGGAGGAAGAAATAAATGCGTAAGACAAAAATTATCTGTACATTAGGACCGGCAACAGACCGTGGGAATGTATTAGAACAGTTAATCAAAGAAGGCATGAACGTTGCAAGATTTAATTTTTCACATGGTGACCATGAGGAGCAGAGAGGAAGAATTGAAAAACTCCGCAGTCTGCGGGAAAAATGCGGACAGCCGGTAGCGGCACTGTTAGATACCAAGGGACCTGAAATCCGCTTGAGGGATTTTGAGGGAAAAAAAGTAATGTTAGAAAAAGGACAGACCTTTATTTTAACAGGGGAAGAGGTTTTAGGAAACAGAGAGCGTGCATCCATTACTTATGAGAACCTCTGGCAGGATGTGACCGTCGGAACAAAGATTCTGATTGATGACGGACTGATCGGGATGCAGGTGGATAAGATTGAAAATAAAGAGATTTACTGTACTGTTTTAAATGATGGAGCGGTATCAAACCACAAGGGAATCAATGTACCGGGCATTCATCTGGCAATGGATTATCTGAGCGAGAAAGACAGACAGGACATTTTGTTTGGAATCCAGGAGGATATGGATTTTGTGGCGGCATCCTTTGTGCGTTCCGCGGATGATGTGTTAGAAATCCGCCGACTTTTAGACGAGAATGGCGGCTGGAATATCAACATTATTGCCAAGATTGAGAATGGAGAAGGTGTGGACAACATTGATTCTATTATTGAGGTTTCCGACGGAATTATGATTGCCCGCGGTGACATGGGTGTGGAGATTCCATGTGAAGAGGTGCCGGTGATTCAAAAGATGATTATAAAGAAAGTATATAAAGCAGGAAAACAGGTCATCACGGCAACACAGATGTTAGATTCCATGATGAAAAATCCAAGACCGACAAGAGCAGAGACCACAGATGTTGCGAATGCCATCTATGACGGAACAAGTGCCATTATGCTTTCGGGAGAAACGGCAGCAGGAGATTATCCGGTGGAGGCACTGCGGATGATGGTTCGTATTGCTGACCGTACCGAGCAGGATATTGATTATAAAAAACGATTTTTCCGTTATGAAAAAGAAGAGCAGCCGGATGTTACCGATGCAATCTGTCATGCAACCTGTACCACAGCGCATGACCTGAATGCAAAAAGCAGTCATTACCGTTACGAAGTCAGGAAGATCGGCAAGGGCAATTTCAAGATATCGTCCGGCGTGTCCGATTATCGGCTGTACCATGGAAGAAAAGGTCAGCAGACAGATTAACCTTTCCTGGGGTGTCTATCCAATCGTAATTAAGGAAGAAAAAAAATGTATTTGATTTATTCGCACATTCTATCGTAGGTGCAAAAGAACATGGATATTTAGAATCAGGAGATACGGTAGTCATTACGTCCGGTGTACCGATCGGAAAATCGGGAACAACGAATATGATGAAAGTAGATACCGTACACTAAGAGAGAGGAGCATGCAGATGGCAGTCAGTTATCCAAAAGAACTTTCAAAGTGCAGTAATGAGGAGATTTATCTTGCACTCTTAGAACATGTAAAAAAAAACTTGCAGCGCAAAAAGCAGGGAAAGATACAACAGAGAAAGAGAAGAAGAAATTATATTATATTTCTGCAGAGTTTCTGATTGGAAAACTCTTATCTAACAATCTGATCAATTTAGGGATTTATGAAGAAGTCCGAAAGGAATTAGAGGATGCGGGAAAATCCCTGTCCGAGATTGAAGAATTAGAACCGGAACCGTCACTTGGCAATGGTGGTTTAGGAAGACTGGCAGCCTGCTTTTTAGATTCTATTGCAACGCTGGGACTGAATGGCGACGGTGTGGGTCTGAACTACCATTACGGACTGTTTCGTCAGGTTTTTGAAAACAACGCACAAAAAGAACTTCCAAACCCATGGATAGAAAAGGAGAGCTGGCTGACAAAGACGGATAAGACGTATACGATCCTGTTTGGCGGTTTTTCGGTGCAGTCACGGATGTATGATATTGACGTGACCGGTTATGAGAACCGTACCAATAAACTGCATCTGTTTGACATTGAATCTGTAGATGAGGACATTGTAAAAAAAGAAGGGATTTCTTTTGATAAGACAGACATTAAAAAAGAATCTGACGCTCTTTTTTATACCCGGATGACAGCGATGATGATGTACGTATCCTGCGTGTGTATCAGCAGTATTTTATGGTGAAAGCAATGCGGCAAGACTGATCTTAGACGAGGCAAAAGAGCGTGGCTCGGATCTCTATGATCTGGCGGATTATGCCGTGATCCAGATCAACGACACACATCCGACCATGGTAATCCCAGAGTTGGTACGGCTTTTGATGGAAGAAGGTCTTTTTTGATAGATGAGGCAATTGACATTGTCCGAAAGACCTGCGCATATACGAATCATACGATTTTAGCAGAGGCATTGGAAAAGTGGCCGATCGGATATTTAGAGAGGGCAGTACCACAGCTGATGCCGATCATTCGTCAGTTGGATAACCATATCCGTAAAGAAGTCCGTGATGAAAGTACCTATATTATTCAGGATGGACTGGTGCATATGGCACATCTGGATATCCACTATGGGTTCAGTGTCAATGGTGTGGCACATCTGCATACGGAGATTTTAAAGAATAATGAACTGAAAAATTTTTTATCAGCTTTATCCGGAAAAAATTTAATAACAAGACCAACGGAATTACGTTCCGAAGATGGCTGCTGCATGCCAATCCGAAGCTGACCGAACTGATCACGGAGCTTATCCGAGATGGCTTTAAAAAAAAGATGCAACAGAATTAGAAAAACTGGCACAGTTTGCAGAAGATGAGGCAGTCTTAAAGAGGATTTTAGAAGTAAAACAATCTGCAAAATGCGAGTTGAAAGATTACTTGAAGCGGGCACAGGATATGGAGTTAGACGAACATTCTGTTTTTTGATATTCAGATCAAAAGACTGCACGAATACAAAAGACAGCAGATGAACGCGCTCTATGTGATCCACAAATATTTTGACATCAAATCGGGGAATCTTCCAAAGAGACCGATTACTGTGATCTTTGGGGCAAAAGCTGCACCGGCATATATCATCGCGAAGGATATTATTCATCTGATTTTATGTTTGCAGGAATTTATTGCAAATGATCCACAGGTGTCACCATATCTAAAGGTAGTGATGGTAGAAAACTATAATGTGACGGCAGCAGAAAAGCTGATCCCGGCATGTGACATTGATGAACAGATCTCACTTGCTTCTAAAGAGGCATCGGGAACCGGAAACATGAAGTTTATGTTGAACGGAGCGGTTACCATCGGAACGATGGATGGAGCAAATGTGGAGATCGCACAGTTAGTCGGCGAGGACAATATCTATATTTTTGGAGAATCTTCTGAGACTGTGATGGAGCACTATGCAAAAGCAGATTATGTGTCAAAAGATTATTATGAAAAAGATGAGGATATCCGGCGGGCAGTGGACTTTATTGTCAGTGATGAATTAAAACGAATCGGCAATGAAGAATATTTAGAGCGTCTGCATCACGAACTGATCTCTAAGGACTGGTTTATGACACTGTTAGACTGGAGAGATTATATGGAGACGAAAGAGCGGATGTTTGCCGATTACGAGAAGCGTTCGGAGTGGGCAAAGAAAAAATGCTTATCAACATCAGTAAAGCGGGATTTTTCTCCTCAGACAGAACGATTGCGCAGTACAATGAGGATATCTGGAAGCTGTAGAGGAAGTTTAGATTGCTCTTTTCATTTTGAGGTAAACTTGATATACTTGTATCAATGTCGTATTTAGATATTTCGAATAGAAAGAATAAGAAGTACGATGGAAAATAAGAGAGAATCTGGAGAAGTAGAATGAAATTTCAAAAAATATATGGTAGTTGGTATCTTAGGTCTGACCATGGCATTGGGATTTAGCGGATGTCAGAGTGAGAACCAGAAGAATCAGGATGCCTATCGTAAGATTGGAATTAACAGTATGGCAGAGGGCGATTATGATAAGGCGGTCAAATCCTTTCAGAAAGCCTTAGATACGTCATTAGGAAAAATCGGTGCCGAGGAGATAGACATCTGTTATTATAAGGCAGCTGCCCAGTTTGCAAAAAAAGATTATGACGGTGCGATCGAAACTTATACGTCACTGATCGATTATGATAAGGAAAATGCGAATGCATACTATCTCGCGTGGAAGTGTCTATTTAGATACAGATAAAAAGACAAGGCATTCAAAGATTATAAGAATGCGGTCAAATATGCAGGAAGAGAGTATGAGATTTACGAGGGCATTTACGAGAATCTGACCAATAAAGGTGAAACAGAGGAAGCGAAGAACTATCTGAAAAAAAGCACTGGACATCAAGCCAAAGGATGGTGCAGATTATGCGGAGCAGGGACATGTGTACTATCTCTTAGAAGATTATACACAGGCAAAGAGCAGTCTGGACCGGGCAATTGATAAGGATGATAAGACAGCGCTGCTGTATTTAGCAGAGGTCTATAATGCAACGGATCAACAGGAACAGGGGCAGGCACTTTTAGAAAGCTATGTCAAAGAAAACGCAAAAGACAGTGAAGCGTTGAATACCTTAGGCATGATGCAGATGAAAGACGGTAATTACGAGGATGCTTTAAAATATTTTCAGATGGGCTTGAAAAAATAAGGATGCCGTGAACAAACAGGAACTGATGAAAAATGAGATTGCCGCCTATGAGTACAGCGGTGATTTTGAGTCGGCAAAAAAGACGATGCAAGCCTATATCAAAGAATATAAAAGTGACGAAGAGGCAGTCCGGGAATACACATTTTTAAAGACCAGATAGGAGAAAAGCATGCCGCTTTATGAAGTAGAACAGGAGACAGAGCGTGTCATTTTAGTAGGTGTTTCACAGCAGGACGGCGACGATGCCGAGGATTCGGTAGCAGAGTTGGCAGAACTGGTGGAGACTGCCGGTGCAGTCGTTGTGGGAACACTGATCCAAAAGAGAGAGAATATCCATCCGGGAACCTATGTCGGAACCGGAAAGGTATTTGAATTAGAAGAACTGATCGAAGAGACCGGTGCAACCGGTATTGTCTGTGACGATGAACTGTCACCGGCACAGTTGAAAAATTTAGAAGAAGCATTAAAGACGAAGGTCATGGACCGGACTTTAATTATTTTAGATATTTTTGCGGCAAGGGCTTCTACCAGCGAAGGAAAGATACAGGTAGAATTAGCACAGCTAAAATACCGGTTAAGCCGTCTGAGCGGACTGGGGCGCTCTTTATCCAGATTAGGTGGAGGAATCGGCACCAGAGGACCCGGTGAGAAAAAATTAGAGATGGACAGGCGGTTGATCAACAGCCGTGTGGCACAACTGAATCGGGAATTAAAAGAGGTGCAAAGGCATCGTGAGGTCAACAGACAGCAGCGGAAGCGAAGCGGGATACCGGTGGTGGCAGTGGTCGGTTATACCAATGCAGGAAAATCCACACTGTTAAATCATTTAACGAATGCAGAAGTTTTAGAAGAGGATAAGCTGTTTGCGACCTTAGATCCGACAACGAGGATTTTAGAACTGACCAACCATCAGAAGGTGCTGATGACAGATACGGTAGGATTTATCCGCAAACTGCCGCATCACTTAATCGATGCTTTCCGGAGTACCTTAGAGGAGGCAAAGTATGCAGATATCATTTTGCATGTGGTAGATGCCTCAAATCCGCAGATGGATAAACAGATGTATATCGTATATGATACCCTGCGGAATTTAGAAGTAGAGGGCAAAAAGATCATTACGGCGTTTAATAAAACAGACCGTATCGGGCAGCCGGAACCGCTGCATGATTTTCGTGCGGAGCGGACTGTTCATATTTCCGCAAAATACGGAGACGGTTTAGAGGATTTAAAAAATATCTTAGAAGAAATTTTACGCGAAGAAAAAGATTTTTTAGAGTGCACGATACCATATCGGGATGCCGGAGTCATCCAGAAGATCCGCGAAAAGGGCGAGCTTTTAAGCGAAGAATACCGGGAAGACGGCATTTTTGTGCGTGCCTGGGTACCAAAAAGAGTTTCACTATATGTAGAAAGTTCAACAAAAAAATGAACACTACATATAGTGCTTTTTTATATTGACTTCAAAAATGCGATTTGATAGAATAGACGTACACGATTTGAAAAGCGTATCTTTTGAACAGATATGGAGGGTGATGGAATAATGTTCAAAGTAGTGAAAAGAGACGGGGAGACCGATGACTTTAATCTGGCAAAAATTCGTGGAGCGATAGAGAAAGCGTTCAAAGCAACGGGCAAGGAATATACAGATGATATCATAGAACTGTTAGGGCTTCGGGTCACTGCAGATTTTCAGTCTAAGATTGAAGAGGGAGTTGTCCATGTAGAGGATATCCAGGACAGCGTTGAGACCGTGTTAGAGCAGGCGGGTTATACAGATGTTGCAAAGGCATACATTTTATACCGCAAGCAGCGTGAAAAAATGAGAAATATGAAGGCTACAATTTTAAATTATAAGGAAATCGTAGACAGCTATGTAAAGGTTGAGGACTGGCGTGTAAAGGAGAACTCCACAGTTACCTATTCAGTAGGAGGTCTGATCTTAAGCAACTCCGGAGCTGTTACAGCAAATTACTGGCTGTCTGAGATTTATGATGAGGAGATCGCAAATGCACACCGCAACTGTGACATCCATATCCATGATCTGTCCATGCTGACCGGTTACTGTGCAGGCTGGTCTTTAAAACAGTTGATCCAGGAAGGTCTTGGTGGAATTCCGGGTAAGATCACTTCTTCTCCGGCAAAACATCTTTCCGTACTGTGTAACCAGATGGTGAACTTCCTTGGGATTATGCAGAATGAGTGGGCGGGAGCACAGGCATTTTCTTCCTTTGATACCTACCTTGCACCATTTGTCAAAGTGGACAACTTATCCTATGAGGAAGTAAAAAAATGCATTGAGTCATTCATCTATGGTGTAAATACACCAAGCCGCTGGGGAACACAGTCACCGTTTTCCAATATTACTTTAGACTGGACCGTTCCAAACGATTTAGCAGAACTTCCTGCGATCGTTGGTGGCAAAGAAATGGACTTTAAGTACAAAGACTGTAAAAAAAAATGGATATGGTCAACAAGGCATTTATTGAAACCATGATCGAAGGAGATTACGGCGGAAGAGGATTCCAGTATCCGATACCGACCTACTCTATTACGAGTGATTTTGACTGGTCTGATACAGAGAACAACCGTCTTTTGTTTGAAATGACATCGAAGTACGGAACACCGTATTTTTCAAACTATATCAACAGTGATATGGAGCCGAGTGATGTGCGTTCCATGTGCTGCCGTCTGCGTCTGGATCTGCGTGAACTGCGGAAAAAATCGGGTGGTTTCTTCGGTTCCGGAGAGAGTACAGGTTCTGTAGGTGTAGTAACGATCAATCTACCGAGAATTGCATATCTGTCTAAGAATGAAAAAGAATTCTATCACAGATTAGATTATATGATGGATATTTCGGCACGTTCTTTGAAGATTAAAAGAGGCGTTATTTCGAAGCTGTTAGATGAGGGACTTTATCCGTATACCAAGCGTTATCTGGGAACCTTTGACAACCATTTCTCAACGATCGGGCTGATTGGTATGAACGAAGTGGGACTGAATGCAAAATGGCTTGGCGAGGACTTAACACACGAGAAAACACAGGAGTTTGCCAAAGATGTTTTAAATCATATGCGTGAGCGTCTGAGTGACTATCAGGAGGCGTATGGTGATTTATACAACTTAGAAGCAACACCGGCAGAATCCACAACATACCGTTTGGCAAAATATGATAAAAAGCAATATCCTGGCATTATTACGGCAGGACGTGAGGGCGAAACACCGTATTACACGAACAGCTCTCATCTTCCGGTAGGCTATACCTCAGATATTTTTGAGGCATTGGATATTCAGGATGAGCTTCAGACCTTATATACCTCAGGAACTGTATTCCATGCATTCCTTGGAGAAAAACTTCCGGATTGGAAAGCGGCAGCAACGCTGGTACGAAAGATCGCACAGAACTACAAACTGCCGTATTATACGATTTCTCCAACCTATTCGATCTGCAAAGAGCATGGTTATATTGCAGGCGAGCATTTTACCTGTCCTCATTGTGGAAAAAAGAAGCAGAGGTTTACAGCCGGATCACCGGTTATTACCGTCCGGTCCAGAACTGGAATGATGGAAAGACACAGGAATACAAAGATCGTAAATTATATGAGATCAGTCCTTCTAAATTAAGTGAAGTCAAGACAAATATTGTTACGATTTCAAAGGACGAGGTCAAAGTGGAGCCGACCGATAACATCCGCTATCTGTTTACAACAAAGACATGTCCAAACTGTGCAGCAGCAAAAGAAATTCTGGGCGAAGAAAAATTATGTGCTGATCGACGCAGAGGAAAATCAGGAACTGGTTGAAAAATACGGTGTGATGCAGGCACCGACGCTTGTCGTAGTAGAAAATAACAGGGCAAAAAAATACGTCAATGCGTCAAATATCAAAAAGTATGTAGAAACAAAATAATCTCCAATATGCAGAAAAAAGATTGAAATAGAACGGAATGCCGCAGCAAGCGATAGGTTGTTGCGGCATTTAAAAATACAAAAAAAAACTATTGAACAAAATACGCCAGAGTCAGTATAATAGCATTTGTGTTTAACACTTATGCGCGAGTGGCTCAGTTGGTGGAGCACGACCTTGCCAAGGTCGGGGCCGCGGGTTCGAGTCCCGTCTCGCGCTCTTTTTTATTTTTAGTTAAACCCCTGCAGCATGAGACTTTGCAGGGGTTTTTCTTTGTGTAAAAGGAACTACATGATTGAGTGACCGAGAGTGACTGTCATCCGATAATGAGATTGTTTTTAAGCAATTCTTGCATAAGACATCTCCCCCATCCTATAAACTTTACTAAGAATAAGTTTCGTGGTTCGTATGAAAATAAAAAAAATCAGAAAAAAGAAAGCAGCATCCGTGATCGCAGCGACACTGGTTCTCTTTTTGGCGGGAAACGGAGCAGCGTCCTTGACACATCAGTGTCTGAATAATTTTTCCCCGAAAAAGGAACAAGTGGAAAACTGGGGGCTTGGATTCGGGGCGGAAGGCACGCAGCCAAGCGGAAATGCGAAACACCGGAGGAACTCAAAGAATACGATGCACATTATATCGGAGATGCAAAAAAAGAAGGTATTGTACCTGACGTTTGACTGCGGCTATGAGAACGGCAATACGGAAAATATCATGGTGGCATTGAAAAAGCACAATGCACCGGCAACCTTTTTTGTGGTGGGGAATTTCTTAGAGACGAGTCCGGATCTGGTAAAAAAGATGGTAAAGGAAGGATATACGGTAGGAAACCATACCTATCATCATCCGGATATGTCCTCCATATCGGATAAGGCATCTTTTCAGAAGGAATTAGAGGGAGTGTCAAAGTTATATAAGGAAATCACCGGAAAGGAAATGACGAAATACTACCGCCCGCCACAGGGAAAATACAGTACGGAAAACTTGAAGATGGCAAAAGAACTAGGCTATCAGACCTATTTCTGGAGCCTTGCCTATGTAGACTGGAATGTGGATGCACAGCCGACAAAGGAAGAAGCGTTTAACAAACTGCTGCCAAGAGTCCATCCGGGTGCGATCGTACTGCTGCATAATACATCTAAGACAAATGGGGAAATACTCGATGAACTGCTGACAAAGTGGGAAGAGATGGGATATACATTCAAACCGCTTTCAGAATTAAAATAAAGAGTCATATTTTAACAGGTGGAAGCATAATCTATAGTAATGAAAAAATGAGGAGGTTCCATTGAGTTCAAAAACAAAAATCGTAGTATTCCACATGAAAGAATTGATCTATACGGCAATATTTGTGGGATTGGCAATTCTTTTTATCATACTGATGGTATGTATGTTTGATAAAAAGGAGATGACAAAAAGACAAAAGAAACCATGAAATATCAGGCAGGAGTCTATACCTCCTCAATCTTATTTAACGACAATGTGTTGGATGTTGAGGTGGCGGTAGATGAAAAAAAGATTAAATCCATTTCACTGGTAAATCTGGATGAATCGACGGCAACCATGTATCCGTTAGTAGAACCGGCATTTATGGAGAGTCTGTCAGAGCAGATCTATAAGAAACAGTCGCTGGAAAACATTACATATAGCGAGGAAAATCAATACACCAGTATGGTCTTAATCAATGCCATAGAGGACGCATTAGACAAAGCGGAGATAAAAAAGTAGCGGAATCACTACCAAAGAAGTCAGTATATCAGTATAATAGAAGCATGATTATAAAAATGTGAATGACGATTCATGCAAGATAATCAGTACAGAATAAAGAGCCCCACGGAAATTGTATACAATCTCCGTGGGGGTTTGTACATTTGAAAAAACAGAAATCCTACTCTGCCTGCACTAACGAATTCTGGTAATCTGCAAGTGCGGAAGCATCCACTTCAATCGTCTCAGCAGTCTTATTAGAAGCCTGTCTCTGATAAATGGAATAACCACCCCAGCCGATGATAGCTGCACACAGTGCGACAGCGCATACACGGATGGTGGCGAGCTTTGTCTTTTCTTTTTTTGCATGTCTTTTTTACGGTTTGCCTTAGCGGCTTTATTACGATCTACTTTTTCCTGGCTCATAGTATGAAAAACTCCTTAATAGAAATATTTTTTTTTGTATTATAGCACATTTTTATGCAAAAGAGCAAAAAAATAAGAAAGATAGTAAAAGTGCGGTTGCAAGCATAGTAAAAATGGGATAAAATCAATAGTGAATAAGTAGCAGAGGAGAACATTATGAGCAGAGCAGACCGTATATTTATAGATATGTGTAAAGATATTTTAGAGAACGGTGTCAGCACGGAAGGCGAAAAAGTCCGCCCGCACTGGGAAGACGGAAGCAGTGCCTACACCATCAAGAAATTCGGAGTCGTCAACAGGTACGATTTATCCGAAGAATTTCCGGCAATTACACTTAGAAAGACAGCCATTAAGAGCTGTACGGACGAAATGCTCTGGATCTGGCAGAAGAAGTCTAATAATATCAAAGATTTAAACAGTCATATCTGGGATGAATGGGCAGATGAGAATGGGTCTATCGGAAAAGCCTATGGCTATCAGTTAGGAGTCAAACATCAGTATAAAGAAGGTATGATGGATCAGGTAGACCGCGTCATTTACGACTTAAAAAACAATCCATTCAGCAGACGGATTATGACAAATATCTATGTACATCAGGATCTGCACGAGATGAACCTCTATCCATGTGCATACAGCATGACCTTTAATGTGACACAGAAAAAAGGAGAAGATCGTCTGACCTTAAATGCAATTTTAAATCAGCGTTCACAGGACATTTTAACGGCGAATAACTGGAATGTCTGCCAATATGCCGTGCTGGTTCATATGCTGGCACAGGTCTGTGACATGAATGTCGGGGGAACTGGTACACGTCATAGCAGATGCGCATATTTATGACCGCCATATACCGTTAGTCGAGGAGCTGATCCAAAGACCGGTTCATGATGCACCAAAATTTGCATTAAATCCTGAGATTAAAGACTTCTATGATTTTACACCGGAGGATGTGACTGTGACAGATTATGTGACAGGTCCTCAGATAAAAAATATTCCGGTAGCAGTATAATTGCCGCCAAAAAGGAGAAAACACCATGAATTTAATTGCAGCAGTAGATAAGAACTGGGCAATCGGACTTAAAAACAAATTGTTAGTAAGCATTCCGGCAGATATGAAGTTTTTCAGGGAAACGACCACAGGTAAGGTAGTCGTCATGGGAAGAAAGACATTAGAGAGCTTTCCGAACCAGCGGCCGTTAAAAAACCGGGTCAACATCGTACTTACCAAAGATACGACCTATCAGGTTAAGGATGCAGTGATTGTCCATGACATAGAGCAGTTAAAAGAGAAACTTGCAAAATATCCGTCAGAGGATATTTATGTGATAGGTGGAGAGAGCATCTACCGTCAGCTTGTCGATGAGTGTGATGTTGCACATATCACAAAAAATAGATTATGCATACGAGGCAGATGCATATTTCCCAAATCTGGATGAAAAGGCAGAGTGGGAAATCACGGCAGACAGCGAGGAGCAGACCTATTTTGATTTAGAGTATCAGTTCCTGAAATATGAAAAGAAGTCATGCTAGAGAATTTTATATACAGCGTTAATGTCACATTCCCGATTTTTCTGGTTATGGTTTTAGGCTGGTTTTTTTACGGCAAAGGGGAATGTTTAATGAGAATTTTATTAATATAGCAAATAAGTTTAATTTTACGGTGACACTGCCCTTTATGGTATTTCGTGATATTTCAGCAGTAGATATCCGCAAGGTGTTTGATGCCGAATATGTGCTGTTTTTGTGCGGTGGCAACATCGGTATGCTTCTGGGGCATCTGGGCAGCAGCCAGATTTTTTGATGAAAGATAAGAGTATGACGGGAGCGTTTGTGCAGGCATCATTTCGCAGCAGTGCGGCAGTTATGGGATTGGCTTTTATTTCAAATCTGTATGGTCCGTCTGCGATGGGACCTCTGATGATTATCGGAGCAGTACCCCTTTATAATATCTATTCCGTCTTAGTGCTCACCTTTGAAGCAGAGGGAGAAGAACAGGACCGGGATACGGGAAAATTAAAAGAAGTATGTGTAAACATCTTAAAAAATCCGATCATTTTATCTATTGCATTGGGATTAGCAGCATCCCTGCTGCGTCTGGATTTTCCGGTACTGATCGATAAGACAATCAATAATGTGGCATCAATGGCAACACCGCTGGCATTGATCACTTTAGGAGCAGGCTTTGAAGGAAAGAAGGCACTTGCAAAGATCAAACCGACATTAGTGGCAGCCTTTATCAAGTTAGTGGCGCAGGCAGCCGTGTTCATACCGGTAGCCATCCACTTTGGATTTACGGGAGAGAAACTGATCGCCATTATGGTCATGTTAGCGGCGCCGGCAACGCCAAGCTGTTATATCATGGCAAAGAGCATGAAAAATGATGATGTGCTGACCGCAAGTATCATCGTGGTCACAACCCTGCTTGCGGCATTTACGCTGACTGGGTGGATATTTATATTGAGAACAATGGGGTATATCTAACGAGTTGTGGAAGCAGGAGGAAGTATGGATATTACAGGAAGAAAATTATTTGTAAAAGCATTACAGGAAGAGGGCGTAGATACCATTTTCGGTTATCCGGGCGGAATGGTTACAGACCTCTTTGATGAATTATATAAACAGGATGGCATTGAGGTGGTACTGCCAAGACATGAGCAGGGCTTACTGCATGAGGCGGAAGGATATGCCAAGGCAACCGGAAAAGTCGGTGTCTGTCTTGTCACAAGCGGACCGGGAGCAACGAATATCATTACCGGATTAGCAGATGCACATTATGACAATATACCGTTAGTCTGTTTTACCGGACAGGTTCCGTTAAATCTGATCGGAAACGACGCTTTTCAGGAAGTGGATATCGTTGGAATGACAAGAAGCGTTACTAAATACGGCGTGACGGTTCGTGACCGTAAAGATTTAGGACGCATTATTAAAATGGCATTTCACATTGCAACGACAGGCAATCCGGGACCGGTTTTAATCGATATTCCAAAGGATATACAGGTGGCATCCGGCCCGGCAGTCTATCCGGACAAAGTAGAGATTCGCGGATATAAGCCAAGCACCGGTGTACATATCGGTCAGTTGAAAAAAGGCTACAAATTATTAAAGGCTGCAAAAAACCGCTGTTTTTAATCGGAGGCGGTGTCAATGCGGCAAAAGCCAATAAAGAACTGTTAGAGTTAGTAGAATGTACGAAGATTCCGGTAGTTACCACTGTAATGGGAAAAGGAGCGATCCCGACCGATCATCCGTATTATATCGGAAACAGCGGTATGCATGGACGATATGCAGCAAATCTTGCAGTCAGTGAGTGCGATGTACTTTTTTCCATCGGAACCCGTTTTAATGACAGGATCACCGGAGATCTGAACGAGTTTGCACCAAATGCAAAGATTGTACATGTCGATATAGATACAGCATCCATTTCCAGAAATGTTGTGGTGGATGTACCAATTGTAGCAGATGCAAAACTTGCGATCCAAAGACTGTTAGAGTGGGCAGAGCCGCAAAAGACGGAGAAATGGAGAGCCTGCATTGCACAGTGGGAAGAAGAAAATCCGTTACAGATGCGAAGAGACCGTGGACTGACCCCACAGATGATCATGGAAGGCATCAATCAGGAATTTGATGAAGGAATCATTGTTACGGATGTAGGACAGCATCAGATGTGGGCAACCCAGTATATTGACTTAAACGAGAAAAAAAGCGTTTTATTACCTCCGGTGGACTTGGTACGATGGGCTTTGGCTTTCCGGCAGCCATCGGAGCAAAGATCGGATGTCCGGATAAAGAGGTGATCTGTATTACCGGTGACGGTGGATTTCAGATGAATATTCAGGAATTTGCAACCGCAATGTGTCAGGAGACGAATATTATTGTCTGTGTATTGAATAATTATTATCTCGGGATGGTACGTCAGATACAACAGCTTTTTTATGGAAAACGCTATGAGGCAACCTGCCTGAAAAAGAAGAAAGGCATGTCCGCCGCGCTGCAAAGGACCGGGAGCGGACTGTCCGCCATACGAGCCGGATTTTGTAAAATTAGCAGAGAGCTACGGGGCATCCGGAAAGAGAATTGAAAAGGAAGAAGAGATTCTGCCGGCATTGCAGTGGGCGAGAGAGCAGCAGACACCGGTGGTACTTGAATTTATGATAGCAACTGAGGAGATTGTGCTTCCGATGGTAAAGAGCGGCAATCCGATGAGTGAAATGATCTTGAAATAGGAGGAAAGAGATGGAACGAGACATGAAGAACCGCTGGATCGCATTATATGTGGAAAACCAGGTCGGTGTGTTAGCAAAAGTGTCCGGACTTTTCTCCGGAAAATCATATAATCTGCAAAGTCTGACGGTAGGTACGACAGAGGACGAGACGATTTCCCGTATGACCATCTGCGTAACCAGTGACGATATTACGTTTGAGCAGATCAAAAAACAGTTGAACCGTATGGTGGAGGTCATTAAAGTGATCGACCTTACGAATATCCCAATCCATATGAAGGAGATCCTGTTTGCAAAAGTAAAAAGATGTACGGCAGAGGAAAAAGCGGAGGTCTTTCAGATCGCACAGGTATTTCAGGTACAGGTAGCAGATATCGGAAAGGACAGTGTCCTTTTAGAGTGTAAGCTGTCAGAAAGACGCAATAATGAACTGATTGCACTGTTAAAGTCAAAGTTCAAACAGATAGAAGTCGTACGGGGCGGTGCAGTTGCGATTGAATCCATAAGTACATCCTGTAGATAAAATAGGAGAGGAAATGGTTGGATGAGAAAAAGTAATTTTGAAGCTGATACAAATATGACAGATATGGTCTGCGATTTTTTGATCGGGATTGCTGTGGTCATATTGAGTTATCTGTTTTTTTGGCAGAAGTGGGGAGTTTTCCCCCGCTTTTTCTGTTATGGTTTTGCATTTTCCGTTATTTTTATCTTAGAAAAAAAGGACGCAGGCTTGTATGACAGGACAAGATTTTTCTATATAGACAGAACCATTAAAAAAGTGACGTTTTCGTGGATGGTTGCCGGGGGTATTTTGCTTCTTTGCATACTTCCGAGCGGAGAAATAAAGCAGGACAGAAAAGCCTTGATCTTCTGTGCGATACTGTTCTACATCCTGTTTGTGATGATCGCATTGGCAAGGAGGATGCAGAGTCAGAACCGTAACCAGACAAGAACGCTTTTAGTCGGAAACTGTGAGGAATATGAAAAATTTCGTCATTTTTTAAAAAAAGACAAATCTGAATCTGAATATCGTCGGATATGTTGGCGATGGAGAAGAGCCGGAATATGTAGGCACCATGGAGAATTTAGAAGAACTGATCCGTGAGTATGCGGTGGAGCAGGTGTTTTTCATGCAGAATATCAAAAATCAGGATTACAGAGGACAGATCGCGCTCTGTTCCCGTATGGGTGTCAGTGCAAGTATCGTCATGGATTCTGTACCAGTCAAATTATGGTGACAGCTATGTCAATGCACTCGGAACTTATCCGGTAATTACATACCATACCGTAACACTCAATGTATATAAACGCAGTATTAAGAGAAGTATGGATATCATCGGAAGTCTGGTGGGGATCATTTTAAGTTCTCCGATTATGTTAATTGCTGCGATCGCAATTAAGTTAGACTCTCCGGGGCCTGTTATTTTTAAGCAGACACGCGTGGGCAAGAACGGAAGACATTTTACAATCTATAAGTTCAGGACCATGTGTCAGGATGCAGAAAAGAAAAAGGCAGAACTGCAAAAAGAGAATGAAGTGAAGAGTGATCTGATGTTTAAGATGGAAAATGATCCGAGGATCACGAAAGTAGGAGCATTTTTAAGAAAGACCAGTATTGATGAACTGCCACAGTTTTTTAATATCCTTTTTAGGAGATATGAGCCTGGTGGGGAACACGTCCGCCGACATTAGACGAGGTGCAGAAATATCGTGCGGATCACTGGCGCAGGATCAGTATTAAACCGGGACTGACCGGAATGTGGCAGGTCAGTGGAAGAAGTCAGATCACATCATTTGATGAGATTGTAAAGCTGGATGTCAGCTATATTGATGAGTGGAGCTTAGGACTGGATATCAAGATTTTGATCAAGACAGTCTTTGTGGTACTGAAAAGAAAAGGTGCTTATTAAGAGCAGAAGGAGGCAATGATGGGGAAAAAAAAAGCGGTAGAGCTGTATCGCTGTAAGAATCAGCATGTTACAGACGCATATGATACGGCGGTATTTAATATTTGTCTGCAAAGAGAAAAAAAATGGCTATAAATCTTTCCATTTATGCGGATGTGAGCCGGGAGTAGGTACGACCTCCGTGGTAATGGAGCTTGCGATCTCATTATCCTGTGCAGGCTGGAAAACCGTGATCTTAGACGGAGACTTACGAAAAGGAAATAATTACAAACGTCTGAATGCAGATAATAAAAAAGGATTGGCAGATTATGTCCGGGGAGATATTGGAAAAAAAAGATATGATATATAAGACGAACTGGCCACTGTTAGACTATATCCCATGTGGAACTATCAACGGAGAGAATCCGCTGCATCTTTTATATGCATCTAAAATGGCAGAAGTCATGGAAATATTAGAAAAGAAATATGACTTTGTACTCATTGATGTACCGTCTGTCAACAGTTCCGTAGATGCAAATATTTTTGCCGTAAAGTCGGATGCAACGATCATGGTTACGGCAATGGACGGTTCTTCTAAAAAATGTTTAGAAGATGCCTATGAGGAACTGATCGCAAACAGTGCAAATGTTGTCGGAGTGATCGAAAATAAGATCAGTATGGAAGAATACAAACGTTATCTGAAGGATTATGACTATTTTGACAAGAAGAAGTTCGTAAAGAACCGAAAGGAGAAATATGAGGCAGATTAAGAAGATCATTGGAGGAATGTTGTGCTGTGTACTGATCACGGGATTGTTTTTTCTGTGCCGGTTGATGCAAGTAAGAAAAAAGCTGCAACAACAGATACGGAAACAACAGAAACGGATACGACAAAGCAGGATGACAAGGACAAGAAAGAGACAAGCACAACTACAACGCGTGTAACAAGCAGTGCAAAACCAAAAGACGGTGAGATTTCTAAGGTGATCGTTGAGTCCTATGAGATTGAGGGAGATACTTCACCGGGAGATGAGTTTACCATTAAGGTAACGATACAGAATACCAGCAGCCAGTTTGATGCAAAGGATATCGTTGGATTTATGTATTTCCCAAACGGTGGTCTTTATATCCAGAACGGTGAGGCAAATGAGAAGTTCTGTGCCGTTCTTGCACCGGGAGAAACCACGGTATTAGAGTACAAATTAGGCGTGGCAGAGACTTGTTTAGATGACACGGCGTTGATCGAATTAGATATTGACTATTTCAGTAATAATAATGCCAATGTAACGAATGCCAACTTCACACCGGCAATTGTACAGAGCGGTGATCTGTCTATAGATCTCTTGTCTGTAGCAAAAAGTGTGGAAAATGGTACGAAGCTGTTAGTCAGCACCCGGTATGAGAACAAAGGGGAAAAAGACATTAAAAAAGTCATCATGCATGTGACCGGAAGTGTCAAGGGCGGAAAAGCCGATATCAAGTTTGACGAAATTGATGCAGGCAAGGTTCAGACAAAAGAAGGGTTTGTGGAGTTAGAAGGCTCCGGTATGCAGCAGATCAAAGTTTATTTTACCTATGAAGATTCCAAGGGCAACCATTATAAGACGAAAGAGCAGACTTTTAAGGTGGAGATTACCCAGAAGGGTGTCAAAGAGAGCAAGTCAAGGATCAAGAAATTTATTGATGAGATTAGCAATCCATTCTGCTTAACGATGATAGCGGCAGCAGTGGTGTGTCTTGTGATCGTATTGTTATTTGTACTGGATAAGAGCCACAAATCAAAGCTCAGTAAGCGGAAAAAGAGAAGAAAGGAAGATCGTGATGAATAATAAGCGTTTGATAGAAATTGATGTACGCAGATGTTTCAAGGCATTAAAAACACATCTGTCCTGGATCTTTATGTCGGCAATCCTGTTTCTTGCAATCGGAATCGTATTTGCACTTGCCACCGAAGAAAAACAGGATATGTATAAGGCATCTTCGAGTGTGTACTGTATCACAGAGGGCGGGGATTATTCCGCAACTTATGACAGTACTAAGCTGATGATGACTTATGCAGAGATCGGAAAGAGCCAGACGGTCTTAGAGAGAGCCAATCAGATCATGGGTAACCGTTATGAGAGCACACAGGATATTTTAGATTTAGTGGATATTGATTATGACGAGAGTGCAGTGATTGAATCCGCATTGCTCCGTGTGAATGCTGTCGGACCGGATAAAGATGAAGTGGTAGAGGTTGCAAATGCCGTAGCAGAGGCTTTTGTGATCGAGATGTCAAACATTACGGAAAACGGAGATGCAAGAATTTTAGATAAAGCAAAATTTGCAGAAAAAGATGTGAATGCACAGAAGAATATCTTAAAAGTTGTCGGTATCTTTGCCATAGGAGGTGCCGTGCTCATGTGTATCTATCTGGTATTGAGAGAGATTTTTCTCAAACAAGTTAGTAACGGTAAAAGACGGAACCCTCTATGGAAAGATCAATATCATTGGTGTCATACCGGTTTTAACAATACGGATGATTAAGGATTTAATTTAATGACAACTAATTCCGGTGGATTGTTAAAACGCGGAATGGAGGCATCTCCAAGTCCACGGCTTGAGATCAGGGTGGCATCACCGATGGTATATTCGCCTCCGGCATATTCCGGGAAGAATGTACCGTCATTTCCAAAAAATTCCGCCCCAGATTGGGAGTCGGACAATGCCGCCATGTGCGTGGCCGGAGAGGATCAGATCATAGTGATATGGTGCAATCTCTTTAAAGTTATCACTTCCATGATAAAGAAGAATGTCAAAATCTTTGTCAGAAGCGATCGGAAGGGAGTCGGTCAAGTACTGTGAAAAGTATTGTCTGCCATACAGAGTAATGGACTGACCGCCCTTTTTTAATTTTACCGAATCATTATCCAAGTCAGTGACACCATATTTTTGAAAGAGAGCTAAAAGCTCCTGATACTGGGTTGCAGCAAGAGAGGTAAGCTCATGATTTCCGGTAACAAAATAAATCGGTGCAAGGTCTTTGATCCCTTTTAAAAGGTCTTCAACACTGCTGATGGAATCGTGGTCTTCATCTACGATATCACCGGTCAGTGCAATCATGTCCGGTTTGGCAGCTTTTATTTTTGAGATCAGTTCTGACTGGTTTTTGCCGAAATTTTTGCAGTGGAGGTCAGAAATCTGTACAATCGTATAATCGGAAAAAATGCCGATGGGATTTTCTTATTATGATAATTGTAAGTTGTGACAGTCAAAGGAGTCTGCAGACCGTGATAAATATAAACGGCAAGACACGCAAGCAGCACAAAAAAAGCAATGAGTGATATCATTCTGGATTTTTACTTTCGATCTGGATTTTTTACTCATATGAAACCTCCTGAAAAACTAGGTGTATCATATCATAGGTATGGTCAAAAATACAAGGTGAGGGAAAACAATGAAAAAAAGATATTATACATAGCAGAGGCCTTTGGCGGCGGTGTATTTACCTATTTTACGGAGCTGGCAAATGCAGTCGCCGAAGAATATGAAGTGCTGATCGCTTATGCGAAAAGAGCAGAGACACCGGAAAATTTTGAACGTTTTTTCCGCTCAGATATCCGTTTCGTGGAGATTTTGCATTTTCAAAGAAGCGTGAATCCCCTGCAAGATTTTAAAGCCATGCAGGAAATCCGTCATTTAGTGCGGGAATATGACCCGGATATCATCCATCTTCATTCCTCTAAGGCAGGTTTTTGCGGAAGAATGGCGATTAACTGTAAAAAACACAGAGTCTATTATACACCGCATGGATATGCTTTTTTAAAACAGGATGATTCTGCCCTCAAAAGAAAGATTTATTTTTTAGCAGAAAAGGTTCTCTCCATGAGCCATGCAAAGGTGATCGGTGTATCTAAAGGAGAATATGAGGAAGCATTAAAACTTACAAAAAATGCAATGTATATCAACAACGGAATTGATATTACAAAGATCCCAAAGAGCGGTAAAAAAGAATTTGACAGGGAACATCCGGTCATCTGTACTTTAGGAAGGATCAGCTTTCCAAAGAATCCATCGATGTTTAACCGGATCGCAGAGTCATTTCCTGAATGGAAATTTATCTGGATCGGGGATGGAGATCTGCGGAGTGAATTGACCGCATCGAATATTGAGATCACCGGCTGGATGGACAGAGAGGAAGCCACAGAACAGCTTGCAAGAGCAGATGTTTTTCTGATCCCATCCCTTTGGGAAGGACTTCCGGTGGCACTTTTAGAGGCAATGTATCAGGAAAAAGCTCTGTATTGCCAGCCGTGTCATTGGAAACCGGGATGTGATGATCAATGGGGAAAATGGATTTTTAGCAGACCGTTATGAGGATTATGTACGGATATTAAAGGACGTTTCAAGCGGTAAGATTCCGGTGGAGAAGATACAAAAAAGAGCAAAGCAGGATGTGACAGAGTCCTATAGCACCACGAAGATGTGTGGAGAATATTTGCGTGTTTACAGAGAGGATACGAAATGAGTCAGAGTTTGATCAGTGTAATTGTTCCGGTTTATAACGTCAAAGAATATCTGAATACCTGTGTGGAGAGTATTCTAAACCAGACCCATGAAAATTTAGAGGTTATTTTAGTGGATGACGGGTCTACCGATGGCAGCGGAGAAATCTGCGATTCTTATGCAAAGACCGATACCAGGGTACAGGTGCTGCATACCACAAACGGCGGACAGGCGGCGGCTAGAAACCGCGGAATTGAGGTCTGCAAAGGAGAATATCTGACGTTTATAGACAGCGATGATTCCATGGAGCCGGAATTGATAGAAACGCTGTATCTTGCACAGAAAAAGAGCGGTGCGAATCTGGTATCCTGCCGCTGGAGAAATGTCTATGAAGATGGCAGGATCGAGAGAAGCAGTGGTCAGACCAGTGGAAGTGTAAACGTCGGCAAAGAGGAAGCCTTAAGGCGGATGCTTTATCAGATCGATACCGATGTCTGTGTCTGGGCAAAGCTGTATCAGAGAGATTTATTTAAGAGTCTGCGTTTTGAAGAGGGAAAAATCTATGAGGACTTTGCCATTATGTTTCCGATATTAGAACAGACCCAAAAGGTTACTTTTTTAGGCTATGACGGTTATTGCTATTTACAGCGGAGTGCCGGAACCATGCGGCAGAGTTTTCACCGAAAAAAATGGTACTGATCGACTACGCGGAAGTCATGTATCGGCACATCAGTACAGTTTATCCAAAGCTGGCAGAAGCGGCGGCATACCGTGCGGCAAGAGCGGATTTTAACATCTATTTACAGATTCCGAGAACGGCAGAATACAAAGAGGAACGAAAAAGAGTCGAAAACTGCATCAAAAAGTACCGCAAAACCGTGTTAAGAGACCAGTATGCAGGCTTTGGAACCAAGGCACCACTGCTTTGTACCTGGATCAGTTTCGGACTGGTTTACCGGTTAAAGGATATGAAAAAATTAGGGAAGAGGCAGGGACAGATATGAAAAAGAGAATTGCACATATTGCAGGCGGCTTAACAACCGGTGGTGTAGAAGCTGTGATCTATAACTATTTTTCTAAAATAGACCGTAAGGACTATGAGCTGTATTATATTACCTATGATACACCCGATCCGGCGGTAAAAAAGAAATTTGAGGATATCGGATTTCATGTCTATGAGGTAACGAAAAAGAAGGAAAACCTTAAAAAGAGCTGCAAAGAGGTTTATACGATCTTAAAAGAGAACCACATTAATATTGTACATTCCCATATGACCTTAATGTCGTTTGTGACCTCTTTTTTAGGCAAACTCTGTGGAATTAAGGTGCGGATCGCTCATTCCCATTTAGCGTTATACCCGACAGGAATCAAGAAGCCGGTCTATGCATTTTTTAAGTTCTGCACCAGAGTGACTTCTACCGATTATATGGCATGCGGAAAAAAAGCAGGAGAATATCTCTACGGTAAGGCAAATATGAAAAACGGCAGAGTACGGATCATGAATAATGCCATTGATACTGAAAAATATGCATACAACGAAGAGATACGGAATAAGAAACGCGAGGAGCTTCAGATCGGTGACCGTTTTTGTATCGGACATGTCGGCAGATTTGCAGAGCAGAAAAATCATGCATATTTAATTGACATTTTTTATGAGGTTCATAAAAAAAAGAAAGAGGATGCGGTTCTGCTTTTTAGTCGGTGATGGGCCGTTACAGGAAGATGTAAAAAGCCAGGGTACATCAGTATGGTTTAGACGATGCGGTTATTTTTGCAGGCTCAAGGGATGATGTGGGAGAACTGTATCAGGCAATGGATTTATTTGTACTTCCGTCTTTATTCGAAGGACTTGCACTGGTATTAGTTGAGACACAATGTGCCGGATTGAGGATTCTGGTATCGGATGCTGTAACAGATGAGATCAAGATGACAGACCGCATGGAATATCTTCCATTGCATGATAAAAAGGTATGGGTCAATAAGATCCTTTCTATGACAGAAGAGATCAAAGAAGAAAATCTTGCATTACGGAGCAGGGGAAGAGAAGAAGTAGCGAAAAGCGGTTATGATATTATGACCGAAGCAAAGAAGCTGGACCGGTTTTATGAAAAGAGACTGGAAGGACGGCGTTAGGAGAAGGATATGGCAGTTTACATCATTATGACAATTATATCGATGCTGTTTGCCGGCTATGCACAGAATGTTAAGGAAGTGGAAAGTCTGGATTCCACCTACCGGATCCTCGGTGTGATGGCATTTTTACCATTTGCGGTTGTGTCGGCACTCCGTTATCAGGTCGGAACAGACTGGCCGATCTATAATGATTATTTTCATTCAATCCCGGCAGGAGGCAAGAAATTTACGGAACCGTTGTTCAATCTGTTAAACCGTTTTCTGTATCATTTTACACAGAATTCATACATCTTGTTTGCCGTGGTAGCGGTACTTTTGCTGAGTTTTATGTTTTTGACCATTTTTCAGCAGTCAGAATATCTTACGCTTAGTATTTTGATCTTTGTTGTCAGTGGAGATTTTTTTAACTCACAGAACCAGATCCGCCAGATGCTCGCCACGGCAATCCTGTTGTATGCTTTAAAATATGTCTATGACAGAAACTGGAAGCACTATTTTTTACTGTTACTCATTGCAGCGGGAATCCATATCAGCGCATTGCTGTTTGTACCGGTATATTTTATCTATGGAAAAGGGGTCAATATCAAAAAGCAGATCATTGCCTACCTGATCCTTGGCATATCGGTGCCGATTTTAGGAAAACTGATACTGCGTCTGATCTCTAAGACAAAGGTACGGATGGTATATCGGTTCTATGTATGATACGAATAATTTCTATCTGATCGGATTTGTGTTTACACTCTTTTTCTTAGCGATTTTTTATTACTATGTATATTGTAATCCGGAGCATGATGTAAAGTATGAGTTTTATGTAAACCTTTACTATTTAGCGGCGGTAACGGTCCTGTTTTCTTCCGTAGTGCCGCAGGCAGATCGTCTGATGAAGCTGTTTGCATCTATTACCTGTTTAGCAGTTCCAAAGCTGGTATTCAGGGAAGAGGACCGCAATAAAAGGATTCTTTTGTATATGTTAGTAGTAGGGGCGTTTACGGTGAAATTAGTTTATGATGTGTACAGAAACGGCTGGTATGATGCAGTACCGTATCAGACGATTTTTTTTCGACGCTGTAAGGAAATAGAATTATGAATCAGAAATTTCGCAATTTTTTAAAAAATTTCATGCATGCACTATCCGCGAATGTCATCCGTCTGATGATCTCCGTGGTGATGACACTGGTACTTCCAAGAATTTTAGGAGTAGAGGAATACAGCTACTGGCAGTTATATCTGTTTTATGTGACGTATACGGCATATTCATCGATCGGCTGGTGTGAGGGTACTTATCTGAAATATGGTGGAATGGAATATGCCAAGTTAGACCGCAGCCGTATGGCAGGACAGTTCTGGGCATTGGCAGTCTTTTAGTTGATCTTCTGTACGGTTTTTGGTACGGCAGCTCATTTTTTTGATCGATAATCCATATAAAAGTACGATCCTGATGCTGGCACTGGTATCTTCGATGTTTGATATCCTGCGTTATCTGCTGCAGAATATCCTTCAGACAACCGGACGAATCAAGGATTTTGCAAGGATCATGACTTTAGAAAGAATGTTGTTCTTTGTATTATCCGTTGGAGCATTGTTGTTAGGTTTCCGTAATTTTTATGTTCTGATCTTTATGGAGATCACAGGCAGGATTCTGTCCATGTGCTACGCGATGTATGTGTGCAGGGGAGATCGTCTTTGCAAAATTAGACAGTTTTCATGAGATCACAAAGGAATCAAAAGAGATTATCGGCATCGGCTATAAACTGTTAGTCGCTTCCTTTGCAAGTCAGCTGATCATAGGAATTGTCCGTTTTGCGATCGAGCAGAAGTGGGGAACGATCGTATTTGGAAAGGTTTCACTGACACTTAGCCTTTCGAACATGGTCATTACCTGTATCGGTGCGGTCAGTGTGGTACTGTTTCCGATGTTGAAAAAAATGAAGGAAGAGACCTTAGAGGAATTGTTTTTGACCATGCGAACGGTTCTGACCGTTCCGGTTTTAGCAGTGCTGATCTTTTACACACCGATGCGTTGGATCTTAGAGCTTTGGCTGCCGCAGTATCATGACAGCCTGCACTATCTCGCAGTGCTGTTCCCGATCTGTGTCTATGAGACACGTTCCGTTGCCCTGATCGACACCTATCTGAAGGCTTATCGGAAAGAAAAACTGATCCTTTTTAACAGTCTTGTGACAGTTGGTATCAGTGCATTGCTGTCCTGGATCACGGTATTTTTAATGGGAAGTCTGGATGCGGCAGTGATCAGTATTGTGCTTTTTGATGATGTTTAAAAATATTTTTTCCGAGAAAATGTTACTTCGAAGCAGCCTTCCTGTCAAAGTCTGGAAGGACAATATTTTAGAGGTTGCATTGACCGGGATTTTTATTCTGGTGAACTGGAAGATTGGTGGCATTACTGCAATGCTGCTTTTATACAGCGGCATATATCATCTATGTGTTACTGAAATCAAAAGATATTAAGCGGGAAATGAAAAATCTGAAAAAAATTGCAAGAGGATAACAGTTATGGCAAATGAGAAGAGAAATGCATCCATTGATATAACAAAATTTATACTGGCACTGATCGTTGTAATGCTGCACAGTGCAACGGAATGTCTTGGAACAGAGCATATGGCAGTCCGGGTGATCGAATACAGCGGACGTTTCGTTGTACAGTTCTTTATGATGGTTTCCGGGTATTATTTTACGAAAATGTTAGTGGAAAAGGGAACCGGTTTTTTGAGATTTTTCGTGCGGATGATGAAGATTTATCTGCTTTGGTCAGCCGTTTACATTTCTCTTAGTTTTGCAGTGAATGTTCTATTAAATGGAGAGAATGCAGGCGAGGCAGTGCTTGGCTATGTAAAGAATTTTTTCTTTGTCGGAAGCTACTGGCATCTGTGGTATATGGTCGGATTGATCTATGCACTCTGTCTGACGACACTTTTTTATAAGATCGCAAAAGAGCGGGGACTACGGATATTACTGGGGGGCAGTATCGTATGTTTTGTATTCGGAGCACTCTGCTATGCCTATACGCCGCTTATGGAGCGGATCACATGGCTTAGACCGTATCTGGATGCATCCTGGTTTTCCTCGTTTTCAGAGATTATGTGTCTGGGAATCCCATGTTTTATCTGGGGATATGCGGTGGTTTTATTCCAACAGAAAAATGCAATGAACCCGAAAAGGGATGGCAGATTACTGATCCTTTCGTTGATCTTATATACGGTAGAATTCTGGAGTATCGTAGGTCTGACCGGAAATACACATATACGAAGCTTACTCAGCACACATTTTGTTACATTTTTCCTGATGCTGGTATTATTAGAGCATCCGGCAAGTACATGGGAAAAACAGGGACTCTTGTGTAAGGACTATTCCACCTATCTGTATTTAGCCCATCCGCTTTTTATTGCGATCTTATCTGCCGGACAGGATATGATCGGCATTCAGCAGCCGGCAGCACTGTATGTTTTAGAAGTACTGGCGTTCACATTGTTCAGCAGAGTGGTGCTGCAGTGGTGCAGACAATTCAGGGTAAGGAGAAGGGGTACGAATGAAAAATAGAAATGTATCGGTAGATTTATTCCGCTTTTTGGCGGCACTTAGTATTATGTTTTTGCATACCTGCTGGGGACTGGATGACAGCCTCTTAAATGCCTATCCGATCATTGGGATTGTCATTGGACGATATCCGGTCATTTTATTCTTTACGATATCGGGATATTATTGTTTTTTGCAGATTTCAAAGGGACGCAATGCAGCAAAGACACAGACACGCAGTCTTTTTGAAGGTTTACTGTGTCTGGACGGTGGTCTATTATCTGATGAGTTTTGTCTTGAATGTAGCAGCAGGATATGAGCCTGTTGGAAAATTCTTCGCGGAGAGAGTGCTGTACTTTTTTACCGAGGGCAGTTATCCGCACCTTTGGTATGTGGTTTCTTTGATCTATGTTATGATACTCATCTGTCTGGTATATGAATTATGCGGTGAGAAGGGAATCCGGATTTTGGCTGCGGTATCGATGATCCTGTTTATGATCGGTGTCCTTGGAACATCGTATTTGCCGCTTGGAGAACAGATTCCGGTGTTGGGAGATTTTTACGGATGGAAATATTATTTTGTATTCCGCAACATTTTCTGTTTAGGGCTGCCGGGAGTGATGTTCGGTTATTATATTGTAAGACTTTTGCCTGTAATAGAAAAAAAAAAGACCAAAGCTGGCAGAAACAGGATTTTTTATCACGTCCGTTTTAGGTATGATAGAAGGAATGATTGTCATTCAAAAGGGATGGATCTCTGATTTTCCGAGTATGTTTTTGATGCCGTTTGTACTGATCTTTGGAATGTCCTGTCTGATCAGACATCCGTTAGGGCAGTTAGAAAGTCATGCGGTATTTTTAAAAAGGATGTCGTCGTATATTTATTTTGTACATCCGGCGGTGATCGCAGTGCTCGGATTTTTACTACAGGTGACAGGTGTGCACCTTTCTTATTGGATGGATTATATCATTGTTGCGGGGCTGGTGTTATGCTCCGGAATCATTTTGATGAAGATAAAAAGACCGTGGACAAAGCTGTTTATTTAGAAGAAAGTGGTGAGAAAGAAGATGAAAAAAGCGATCAGGATCTGGGGAGGTCTGCTGTGTGCCGTTGTTTTTATTCGTGGCAACAGTCGGATGTACCAACGGCATGAAGGGAAAAAAAGGAGTCCTATCTGTATCAGTTTGAAGGATATGACTATCAGTATGCCATTACGAAAGACCAGCAGGAGAAAGTGTTTCGGATGACGCCTGCAAAACGGACGGTCGAGGTATTAAATGGAGTCGGAAAATATACGATTTTAGGAGAAGCGGACAAACCGCTTTATACAACCGATAAGATGAAAGATTATACGGTGGATGAGTCGGGGAAAAATCCGGTTGTTACGGTGCATTATGCCTTATCGGACAATGCCGGGGATGTGACTGCGATCTATACGCTCTATAAAGAGTACATGGATGTTGAGATTTCTTTAGAAAACTACAGTGGAAAAGATGCTGCTTCGGCATACTATGTCAGGGAATTCACAAAGAAATATCAGAAGGTGGAAAAGCGGAGTGTCGGAACGTGGAAATTTCCGGAAAACGATGATTTTCCATATCAGACCTTTGACAGTCTTGCCTGGATCCACAGATTTAAAGATGGCGGAAGTATGTACACGTTCTATGAAGGTGAGGAGGCACAGCCGAAGAATTATTTAGAGGCTTACCCGGAGCATGCCATTCCGCTTACAATGTCAGACGATAAGCAACCACAGGATAAACTGCATCTGGCACTGGTATTTTCCACAAAAAAAGACACCAAAACAGCCGACAATCGTGCTTTGTTTGCGAAAAAGAATTTGGACATGGCACTTTCGTTTCAATGTACTACGAAGGGAACCGGAAGTGCGACTCTTTATACACAGAAGGATTTGAATTTTTCAATGGAAGTGGAAAATCTGACGGATCAGAAGAAAGACGCAGAAGTGTCCTGTCAGATTTACGGATATGACGGAAGTACCTGTTTAGAAAAGACGGAGAAGTTCTCTGTGAAAAAACAGGGAAATGCACAGAAGAAAAATTCTTTTAAAGCACCTTCCTATGGGATTTATTATGCGATCCTGACGATGCAAGTCAGGAAAGGATACCTACAAAGAGGTGTATCCGTTTGCCGTTTTAAAAAAAGCATACTTATCAATATACAAAAGAGCAGTCCGTTCGGCATCAGCGGTGTTCATTTTGGACAGTATCAGCCGAATGAAGATACGATCTCTATTTTACAGGAGCTAGGTGCAGCGAATGTGCGTGTCGGACTCGGCATTCCGGAATATGCGGAAAAGGATACAAAACTTTTAAAGAAAAAATCTTGCCAGCCTGAAAAAAGAGCGGTATCCGTATCAATGGTCAGTATCTGCTTTTAGACGACTGGTCGGAACCGCTCGACCCGAAGGCCTATGAACAGGCAATCCGAAGTGTGTTAGATGACGTTGGAGATTTACTCGATGGCTGTGAGGCGGGAAATGAGCCGAATCTCTATGCAACTTATTATGGTTATTCCAAAGAAGACTATATGGCATATTATTATGAGGTAAATTATACAGGAGCGTATCCGGCGATTAAGGATGCAGGACTAAAGTATTTAGGAGCCGGTGTTTACCAGGGTGAATCCATCTGGTTAGAAGGTCTCGATTACTATGGCATTATGGACAAACAGGATGTGTTAGTAACACATGGCTATGCATTTCCATATTCCCCGGATCTGACGAAAGACCCACAGGTAGAGCTGAGTTTTGAAAGCAGTCTGGTAAGAACCCGTCAGTTCTTAGATAAGACCGGAGACAAGACATGGTATTTAAATGAGTGTGGACTGCCAACGACTCCGGAGCAGACAGAGGGATTTCAAGCGGCGTGGATCTGCGGACACAGGCAGACTACATGGCAAGAGAGCTGTTGTTAGCGTTATCCTATGGTGTCGATGAGATAGAGGTCTATTCAATGTTTGACCAGCAGAATCTCTATCATACCATTATGCCGGAAGAATATGAGAACAATTTCGGACTGTTTTATCAGCAGGATTACAGCGGAAGGATTTTTCCAAAGCCGTCTGCAGCAGCTTATGCAAATATTACAAGGCTCTTAGAGTCTGTGGAAAAATGCGAGGAGATCTCTGCCGGTTCCGATACCGTGCGGGCATTCCGATGTGATCTGAAAAAAGAAAACGAAGAGCTGTTAGGCTTATGGAGCACGAAGGAGCGCTTAAGCAATGACAGTAATGAAAATATTGTAAGAACGCCGAATCTTCCGTGGGTCAATCAGTGGACGGAAAAAGGAGACCGTAACGATCCCGGTAGAAGCGAAATCCGCCAAAGTCTGTGATCTGATGGGAAATTCCTATGAGGTTCCGGTTACGGATGGAAAGATTGAGGTTGAGGCAACGGGAGCACCGGTGTTTGTGAAGTTGGAGAAGTAGGGACTATAGGCGAACGCCAAAGAATAAAAGATTAACAAAGGAAAAAAATAATCCCCCCATAAGCAGATTTTGGTTATTTACCTTATCTGTTTATGGGGGATCCTATTGTAAGTCCACATCTTTATGCGGCTTATTTTTTAATATTATCTCTGATATCATTTCTAATGCTATCTTATTGATCACACATCAAAAATGTTCTTTTTAGCGGGCAAGGATGTCTGTGATCTCACCAATATACATGGTGTGATAGTCATCCAGATTTGCCTTGGAGTACCATTTTTCATCAATGTCCATGTCGATAAACATATCTTTTGTGATTGGAACAGCCGCCATTTTTTTACAGATAAATGCAAGATTTCCTTCATCAACAAAAGGAACATCATTGTGATAATTCAGATTTAAGCCGGAAGTCTTGAATTTGTCTTCCTGCCGTCCTGAAACGGCTCCAAAGTATTTTAAATCGTTTTTGTACTTCTTATCAAAGAAAGTCATGGAAAATGTCTCTCCATTGTCGATGAATTCTTTGGTGTAGCGGGATTTACGGATAAAGATAAATGCAACGTTTTTGCCCCAGAGAAAACCGAGTCCGCCCCAGCTTGCTGTCAGTGCATTTGCTTTTTCTCTGTTTCCGGAAGTGATCAGCATCCATTCGGAGCCGATTTTTGTAAATGGGTCAATCTCGAACATATCGGAAGGATAAGTCTGAAATGTATGCATAAAGATACCTCTCTTTCAAAAAATATTCCTTCGCGGTGCAATGTGTTGAGTAATGCACGGGCATTCGCCCTATCATCCAACAAAAATGTAACCGACTTTGTGCAAGCACAAGTCTGCTACATTTTTATTAGATGGCACTGCTCATTGCTTACGCTCATCACTTCGTGAGTGGACTCACTCAGTAATTTCGTCGCTCGTCAATCATGCGAGTATGTTGACTCGCTTGCACTCATTATATCATATGTGTCAGGGGCATGTCAGTAAGAAAAGAAAAGTGAGATATAAATAAAAAGCATAAAAAGGGCATAAACTATAAATGAGAGTTATATTCTACATAAGCCATCGGAATAATCTTGACACCATTCAAAAAAAGTATAATAATTGACAACAGATATAGAATTAATACGTTAGGATGGAGGCTTATTTATGGAAATAAGAATGGAAAAATGTAAGGAATTAAAGCAGAAACCGGATCAGAAGCATTTAGGCTTCGGCAAATATATGACGGATTATATGTTTGTAATGGACTGGACAAAAGATGAGGGATGGAAGGATGCAAGAATTGTACCATATGCACCGATCACTTTAGAACCGGCATGTGTAACACTTCATTATGCACAGGAAACTTTTGAAGGTATGAAAGCATACCGCACGGCAGAAGGAAAAATCCAGTTATTCCGCCCGGAGATGAATGCAAAGAGAATGATCAACTCCAATGCAAGACTTTGCATGCCGGAAGTGCCGGAAGATATGTTTGTAGAAGCAGTAAAAGCATTAGTAAAAGTAGAAGAGGACTGGGTACCGTCAGAGCCGGAAACTTCTTTATATATCAGACCATTTATGTTTGCAACAGAAAGTGCTCTTGGAGTGCATATGGCAACTGCATACAAATTCATGGTCATCTGCTGTCCGGTAGGAGCTTATTATGCAGAGGGTATCAACCCGGTTAAGATTTTAGTAGAGGATGAGCTGGTCCGTGCCGTAAAAGGTGGAACAGGATTTACAAAATGCGGTGGTAACTACGCCGGTTCTATTTTAGGACAGGTAAAAGCAGAAAAAATGGGATATTCCCAGGTGCTTTGGTTAGACGGCGAGCATCGTAAATATGTAGAAGAAGTCGGAACCATGAACATCATGTTTAAAATTGACGGCGAAATCTATACAGCACCAATCGAGGGAACTGTTCTTCCGGGTGTGACCAGAGATTCCATGATCCATATTTTAAGAGACTGGGGTTACAAAGTAAATGAGACAAGATTATCCATCGATGATCTAATGAAAGCCGGACATGACGGAAAATTAGAGGAAGTATTTGGAACCGGTACGGCAGCCGTAATTTCTCCTGTTGGTGAGTTACGTTATAAAGATGATGTGATTACGATCAATGACTTCAAGATCGGTGAATTAACCCAGAAATTATACGATACACTTGACCGGAATCCAGTGGGGCAAGTTAGAAGACAAGTACGGCTGGACGGTAGAAGTAAAGTAGTATCCGTTTGACCATAAGTCAGTGACACATTTTTTTGATTTTTCCTGCATAAAATATTTTGAAGAAAAATATGAGGTTTTCTATGGCAGGAAGCAAAATCAGAGCCATGCAGACCGAAGGCGTGGACAGAGGAAAACTACAGGTAAATGTAACAGGAAGCAGGAGGCACAGACCGATTCCAAATGCCCGGATCCAGTTGTCCTATACAGCAGACCCGGAGACGGAGTTAGAGGAATTAGATACAAATGAGTCAGAGCAGACGGAACAGGTAACCCTCCCAACCCCTCCCTTAGAATATAGTATGCAGCCGGGAGAGCAGCAGCCATATGCAGAGTATACGATCCAGGTAACCGCAAGAGGATATCATCCGGTCAATGTTTCCGGTATCAATGTGTTTGCAGATGAGACAGCAATCCAGGAAGTTGAGTTAGAACCGACCGGAGAAATTGAGGAAGAACAGGAAAACATTGTGATTCCGGCAAATACACTGTTTGGAGATTATCCACCGAAAATTGCAGAAGCAGAAGTAAAACCGGTAGCAGAAACCGGAGAGATCGTACTTAATCGCGTAGTCATTCCGGAGTATGTGATCGTGCATGATGGAGCACCAACGGATTCTACAGCAAAGAATTATTATGTACGTTACAGAGATTATATTAAAAACGTTGCATCCAGTGAAGTTTATTCCACATGGCCGGACGCAACACTGCGGGCGAATATTTTAGCGATCATGTCCTTTACATTGAACCGTGTCTATACGGAATGGTATCGGAATAAAGGCTATGATTTTACCATTACATCGTCAACGGCATTTGACCATAAATGGGTATTTGGACGAAATATTTTTTCCAATATCTCAAGAATTGTCGATGAGATGTTTGTGAACTATCTGTCCAGACCAAATGTAAGGCAGCCTATTCTGACACAGTATTGCGATGGTGACAGGGTCTCTTGTCCGAACTGGATGACACAATGGGGATCAAAGTACTTAGGCGATCAGGGCTACAGTGCAATTGAAATCCTTCGTTACTTCTATGGAAACAGCATGTATATTAATACTGCGGAACAGGTATCGGGTGTGCCGGCATCGTGGCCGCGGGTAGATTTGCAAGTCGGCTCAAGAGGCAACAATGTTCGAGTGATACAGGAGCAGTTAAATGCAATTGCAAGAAACTACCCGGCAATTCCGACCGTAACGGTAGATGGCATCTTCGGACCGGAAACAAGGGCGGCAGTACAGAAGTTCCAGTCGGTGTTCAATCTTCCGGATACCGGAGTGGTAGACTATCCGACCTGGTATAAAATTTCGGAAATTTACGTTGCTGTTACGAGAATTGCAGAATTATATCAATAGGGAAGCAGATTTTTATTTGAAATATAATTGAAATAACAAAATAGCACCAACTGTCAAATGATGGTTGGTGTATTGTTTTTTGTTTCGTAGAAATAACATAATAACCACCATGGAGGAATTATGCCAAACTATAAATTAACCATACAGTACGAAGGGACAAGATATAAAGGCTGGCAGGAGCAGAAAAATACGGAAGCGACCATCCAGGGAAAATTGCAGCGGGTCTTAGAGCGTATGACAGAAGAAGAGATAGATTTACAGGGCTCCGGCAGGACAGATGCCGGAGTGCATGCGAAAGGTCAGATCGCACATTTTCATACAAAGGCAGTGTGGGATGTGGAGGAAATCAAAAAATATATGAATGAATATCTGCCGGAAGATATTGCAATATTACAAGTGGAGCAGGTAGACGGGCGTTTTCATTCCAGATTAAATGCCAAGTCAAAGACCTATGAATACCGCATCTATAAAGGAAGCAAACCGGATGTCTTTGAACGCAGGTATGTCTGGCCAATGGAAGAAAAATTAGACGTGGCGAAAATGCGGGAGGCTACGGGGCATCTGACAGGGACACATGATTTTATGGCATTTTGCGGAAACCGCAGGATGAAAAAAACAACTGTCCGAACGATTTATCAGATAGAAATCGAAGAGACAGAACATGAGATCCGAATGCGCTTTTTACGGGAAGCGGATTTTTTTTGCAAAATATGGTCCGTATCCTGACCGGGACTTTAGTAGAAGTCGGACGTGGAGAAAGGACACCGGAGGATATGGAGTGGATTCTTGAGAGCAGAGACCGCCAACAGGCAGGATTTTTAATGCCGGCAAAAAGGATTGACATTGATGGAAGTGAAGTACAAATGAGACAGGCAGAGAATTGGACGGTGTGGGCAAAAAAAGCCGATTTTCAGGAAATAGGAAAAAAATACGGTATTGATCAGGTGACAGCCCGGATCATGCGTAACCGGGATATCATTACCGATGAGGAGATCAATAGTTATCTGAACGGAACGATGGACATGCTGCCATCGCCCTATCTGTTAAAAGACGTAAAAAAAAGCTGCAGGAATTCTTGCAAGAAAAGATAAAGTCGGGAAAGAAAATCTGCATTATCGGTGATTACGACATTGACGGAGTGCAGTCCTCTTATATTCTGTGGGAGGGAATTGAGAATTTAGGTGGAAAAGTCTATGTTACGATTCCTGACCGTATCAAGGACGGTTACGGGGTTAATGAGCAGTTAGTAGAAGCTGCCATAGAAGAGGGAGCGGACACGATCCTGACCTGTGACAATGGGATTGCAGCGGCAGATGCACTAAAAAAGCAAAAAGAAAACGGATTGACCGTAATCGTAACCGATCACCATGAAATCCCGTTTTGCGAAGAAAACGGTGAACGAAAAAGAGATTCTGCCGGATGCAGATGCGATCGTCAATCCAAAACAGAAAGATTGTGCCTATCCGTTCAAAAGAAATCTGTGGAGCGGTTGTTGCATGGCATCTGATACGGGTACTCTATGATATGACAGGAAAGGGCATGAAGCAGGCAGATGTTTTTATCGAAAATGCGGCATTTGCAACGATAGGAGATGTCATGGAGCTTCAACATGAGAACCGGATCTTAGTAAAGGAAGGTTTAAAACGGCTGAATCAGACAAAGAGTATCGGCATGCGTTCTCTGATCGCATCCAATAAGCTGGATTTAGGAGGAATAAAGGCATACCATATCGGATTTGTACTTGGACCGTGTCTGAATGCGAGCGGTAGACTGGATACGGCAAAAAAAGCATTGCTTTTGTTAAAAACAAAAGATGAAGTTGATGCAGGAAAACTTGCAGAGGAGTTAGTAGAACTCAACACGAGCAGAAAAGCCCTGACGGAAAAAGGAATCGAGGATGCCATGCAGTGCATCGAAACACAGGGACTTTCAGAGGACAGGGTCTTAGTCATCTATCTGCCGGACTGTCACGAGAGTATTGCAAGAATTATTGCCGGACGCGTCCGGGAACGCTATCACAGACCGGTTTACGTTCTGACAAATGCCAAAGAGGGAGTCAAAGGCTCCGGGCGTTCCATAGAAGGATATTCCATGTATGAGGAACTCTGTAAATGTCAGGATCTGTTGGACAAGTTTGGCGGTCATCCGATGGCAGCCGGTTGCAGTATGCAGCGTGAAAACGTAGATATTTTCCGAAAGCGACTGAATGACCGTTGTACATTGACAAAAAAAAGATCTACAGCCGAAAATACGCATTGATGTGCCGATGACGTTAGAATATCTGTCAGAGAAGCTGATCCATGAGTTTTCGGTTTTAGAACCCTTTGGCAAAGGGAACGAAAAGCCGGTATTTGCAGATAAAGAGCTGCGGGTGCGGGATATCAGAATTGTCGGAACGAACCGGAAATTTGTACGGATGAAGCTGGTCGATAAAACGAACCGGAGCTACCAGGCAATCTGTTTTGACGGAGATGCCTATGAGAATCAGAAATATTTAGAAGACCATAAGGAAAATCTTTTCTATAGTGTATTATCCGCAGATCAATACATTTTTTGGCGAGGAACAGATAGAAGTTCTGATCACACACTTCCGTTAGAGGGAGGAATGATAGAAGAATTCTAAAGATTTCCTTAAATTTGTCCGATATTTTTGACTTTATCAAGGTTCTATGTCAGAATGAATAAAAGCAGATTTTACGAAAATGAAATGGAGGAAAAAAAAATGAAAAAGATAATATAAAAAGAGTGATGGGTATTCTTTTTAGCAGCAACTATGAGTATATCCCTTTGTGATGCCTGCATTTGCATCCCAGACAAGTAATACGGATGAAGCGACTGAGGTGCAGGAACAGAATGAGCAGACAGATGCAAATGGAAGTGCAGATACTGCCAATGATACACAGACAACAGGCGGCAGTTCTGATCAGGGAACTGACGAGCAGAAGGAAAAATACAGCAGACAGCACAGGAAGTTCAATGAATTCCGATACGTCAGATGTGAATGCTTCCGATACGGGAAGTTCTGACACAGACAAAAAGACTTCTGACAATGCAGCACAGGCACCGGTAGAAGGCACCGTAACACAGGATACGGAAACCAAAAAGGAACCGGTAAAGGGAGAAGTTCAGACAGAAGTTGCAGACGATAATGTCGTGGTAGGAAAACATGACAAACCCTATTTAGCACTTGGTGCAGACTTAACAGCAGAGCAGCAGGCAACCGTTCTTGGTCTGATGGGAATTGATCCGGCAAAACTTTCCGATTATGATGTGGTACAGGTAACCAATGCGATGGAGCATGAGTATTTAGACGCATATCTTCCATCCAGTACGATTGGAAGTCGAGCATTATCCTCCGTATTAATTATGGAAGGAAAAAAAAAGGAAGCGGAATCCAGATATCCATTAAGAATATTTCCTATTGTACAGTCGGAATGTATAAGAGTGCACTTGCAACAGCAGGACTTGAAGATGCAGAGATCATCGTAGCAGGGCCGTTCCCGATTTCCGGTACGGCAGCATTGATCGGTGCGTTAAAAGCATATTCAGAGATGACCGGAGATGAAGTGAAGGAAGACAGTCTCGATGCAGCAATGAACGAAATTGTTGTAACAGGTCAGTTAGCAGATGCGACCGGCGGAGATAAAGTGAAAGCAGAAGAGTTGATGGCATATCTGAAGCAGGAAGTCGTAAAGAATGATTTAAAAGATGATAAGAGTATCAACGAGGCGATTGAACAGGGATGTAAGGAGTTTGATGTCCAGCTGACGGATGACCAGAAAGCGAAATTATTAGATGTATTAAAGAAGATCAGTGACTTGGATTTAGACTGGAATACATTGAAAAATCAGGCATCGGATCTGTATGACAGATTAGATGAGTTAGGACTGTTGTCTAACAGCGGCATTGAGCAAAATTAAAGAGTCTGTTCCAGTCCATTATCGATTTCTTTAAGAGCCTGTTTTAAGATGAAATAAAGAAAATAAGAAAAGAGAGAAAAAGACCGTTTTTTGATAATTGTTATCAGAAATGGTCTTTTTTAAAAAACTTAAAATAATAGCGTAAATATGGTAAAATATAGGAAAATAGGATGTAATAAAAGAATAATAAATGAAAAACAGAGGGATTGCATAATGTATGGAGAAACAAAATAAAAAAGTAATCTATGTTGGGATAGATGCATTAAAAGAATGCTTAGAAATGCTTTATGATCAGGGGTATCAGATCATACATATTTGTACGGCACCGGATGATGACTATGACCGGACGGTAGAGATTCAAAAATTTGCGGCAGATCACAGGATTCCGCTGTCCTTAGAAAGAGTGACAGTGGAGCAGATTCGGGTGTAACACTGCACAAATTGAGTGCACAATTCGATGCAGGAGATATTTTATTACAGGAGAAAATAAAAATAGAGCAGGAAGATCATCTCGTTACGCTGTTAGAAAAGATAAAAAAAGTTTCCGTAAAACTGTTATCTGAATATTTAAGCTCACCGGATGAGATCTGGGATCATGCCAGAGTACAGGGGCAGGGAGAATATTGGGAAGAGCCGGGGGAGATCTAGAACGTACATTTTCGTTGGATGATACCGTAGAAAAAATATCGACGACCCTGAGAGCGTTTTTATGGTTATGGAATCCTGTGTAATCTCCATGGACTGCCCATAGAGATTGTCAGAGGAAGTGTTGTAAATGATAATAGAAATGTGAATGGAAAGCTTTGTATTCCGATAAAAGAGAGGTATCTCCTCTGTGAGGAATGGAGGATTCCTTTTTAGAAAGATAGAGCTGCAGGACAGAGAAAATATTGAGACAATACGAAGAAAATATCAGCCGATGTTGTCCGATTATACATTTTCACTTTTGTATTGCTGGCAGGAAGAATTAAAACTATCACTATATATAGAAGAAGAATTTTTTGTTATCCGGGGCGAAGATTATTACTTTTTCCCGATCGGAGAGCCGAACCGGGTGAAAGAGTTTATAGAAGGAAAGTATGAGTACCAAAAGGCGGATGCAGACAGTGATTATGTACTTTTGAATCAGACAATCTGTGAACTGCAGGGAAGCCGATTTTATGTTATGAAATCCTGCATTGATACGATCGGAGCCCGGTATCGGTATAAAAAAGACGGTGCGTATTATTTATGTTATAAAGAACCGCCGGTATTCCAAAAGGAGCATACCACGGCGGCAATAGATAAGAGAATGGCAAGGTTTGAAGAGTGGCTTAGCAATCAGGAATGGAAGCCAAAGGTCATCACATTGTGCCGCTCTGCAATATCGGGATATCTGCCCTCAGACTACAGTCAGTATGTAGAGGAGCAGTTGTTAGAGTGTTTAGAAAGAATATATTCTATAAAAAAGAAAAAATAGAAAGGAAAAAAGCTGAGATGATTCAGCAGGAGAAAAAAATGGAGATCAATGTAACAAAACAGCCAGAAATACTGCAATAAAGAGAAGATCGATATGATATTGTTCAATGTTGCAAAAAGCGTTATGGAAGTATTTGAAATGACAGGCTTTGCAGATATTCTTACCATAGAGTAGAGAATGTGATAGAAAAATAAAAGATGACTTACAGAACCTAAAAAAAGGATCGCCTAGATCCTCTTTTTTAACATCTCTAAAAAACTTTTCTATCTGTAACGGTGTTCCCTGTTTTTCCTGTACGGCTAAGCGGTTCTCTTCACTGAATCCGACTAAAATATCGTGATTGGCTTCCGCTAAATAGTCCATGATACCGTCAATGTCGGACTTGATATTTTTCGGACAGTGGATATATAAATGCTTGTTTGCCGTAATGTGCAGCGTATAGGAAATGCTGAAATGATACCAGAAAAATTTGTGCAGGGTAGAATGTTTGTAAACCCAGATAATTTCCCGGATCGGTACGATCGCAATTCCGTATTTAGAAGTTTCAATAAAATAATGCTCTGTGATAAACATATCATCCGTGGCAAGCTGTGGTAATGTAGCAAGTTCTTCCTCTGCTTCGGCAAGAAAGCTCCGCAGGTTTGCCAAAACGGGATAACTGTCGTACCGGTGGTGACAATAACGGAAAGCGGTAATAAATAACTAACAGGATCAGACTGATGAATGCATAGAGCATACTTGCAAAGTAGAGAAATAACAGCAGATAACTGCGAAAATTCCTACAGTCCGGTTCATTAATATAATAAGGACTTACCTTAGAAGCAATGCCGGTTTCCGTCCAGTTCAGATCTTTAGAAAGGTTGTCTAATACGTCTTTCGCAGCACGGTCACGTTTTGGCAAGTCTGCCCTTGGTGTGTAAGGCAGTAATTTTTGGCAGTCCCTCTTCACTAGTGGAAGGGGAGAGCAGAACGAGGATACATTCATCACCGCGCATGGTATAGTAATAATAGCCGGTCGTAAATCCAAGACTTGTCTGTGTATAGCCGGTAAAGTAAAGATCCGTAAGCTTTGTATCAATATAAGAAACATCCTGTTTGTAAAGTTTCGTTAAGGAATCATTGCTGTCCGCCTTTTCCGGAACTACGATCTCTGAAATCGGTGAAAGGATCCAGAGTGCGAGAAGCAGGATCAGATAAATGATCGGAGAGATCATTTTGGTACGGCATACATCCTTAATGTTTTTTGTAATATAGTGTTCGTAATTTTCCATCATAAATTTTAGTATAAAGGTTGTATTTGAAATAATCAAGGAGAAACATGCGGATTGTTCGGTTGCTTTTCGTGAAAAAAATTGATACTATAAGAAGAATGGAGGACAGCCTATGAATGCGTACACAACTTTTGCCCAGGTCTATGATCTGTTTATGGATAACGTTCCCTATGAGGAATGGAGCAACTATATCGTATCGGTTTTAAAAGAATATGGAATCCATTCCGGTGTCATATGTGACCTTGGTTGTGGAACGGGAAAGATGACACGGCTTTTAGCCAAAGCCGGATATGACATGATAGGAGTCGATTTGTCGGAGGACATGCTTGCGATTGCAAGTGGGCAGAATGAAGAGGGAATCCTCTATCTCTGTCAGGATATGTGTGAGCTGGAGTTATTACGGAACGGCAAAGGCGATGGTGTCTGTATGTGACAGCATTAACTATCTGTTAGAAGAGGATGAGATTGTATGGACTCTGCAAAGCGTCAACCGGTACTTAGAGCCGGGTGGAATTTTTATTTTTGACTTTAATACGGTCTATAAATATGAAACAGTTTTAGGTGATACAACCATTTGCGAAAATCGCGAAGAGGGAAGTTTTATCTGGGAAAATTATTATGATAAAGAAGAGCAGATCAATGAATATGACCTGACACTTTTTATCAGGGAAGAAGAACAGCTTTATCGAAAATTTGAAGAAACTCATTATCAGAGAGGCTATTCACTAGAGCAGATGCACACATTAGTAGAAGAAGCCGGAATGGAGTTCTTAGCAGCCTATGATGCTGAAACCAAGAAGAGTCCAACGGCAGATAGTGAGAGAATTTATATTATTGCAGGAGAGAAAGGAAAATAGTATGTCAGATTATATTGTAAGAGCAACAGCGGCAAATAACCAGATCCGGGCATTTGCCATTACATCCAAAGACCTTGTAGAGGAGGCAAGAAGAAGGCACAACACCAGTCCGGTTATTACCGCAGGTTTAGGACGATTATTAAGTGGAGCCGCAATGATGGGTGCGATGATGAAAGGCGATGATGACCTTTTAACATTGCAGATTAAATGTGGTGGTCCGGTACAGGGCTTGACCGCAACTGCCGATGCAAAAGGAAACGTCAAAGGCTATGCAGAAGTGCCGGATGTCATGCTGCCGCCAAACCCACAGGGAAAATTAGATGTCGGCGGAGCAGTAGGACTTGGAATCCTGAATGTCATCAAAGATATGGGACTCAAAGAGCCATATGCAGGGCAGGTTGCATTGCAGACCGGAGAAATTGCAGAAGATTTAACCTATTATTTTGCAACCTCCGAGCAGATACCTTCTGCGGTCGGGTTAGGAGTGTTAATGAATAAGGATAACACGGTCAGACAGGCAGGAGGTTTTTTTATCATACAGCTTCTGCCGTTTACCGATGAAAAAAATCATAGAGCAGCTAGAGAAAAAAATCACGGAAATGAAATCCGTCACCGAGATGTTAGAAGAAGGCATGACACCGGAGATGTTATTAGAAGAAATTCTTGGAGACTTCGGTTTGGAGATTACCGATACATTGCCGGCACAGTTTTCCTGCAACTGTTCTAAAGAGAGAATTACCAAGGCGTTGATTAGTATTGGCAAAAAAGACCTACAGGAAATGATTGATGATGGAGAACCGATTGAGGTCAACTGCCATTTTTTGCAATACAAATTATACATTCAGTATTGATGAGTTAAAGGAGATTGCAAAGTGAAAGACGGATATATCAAAGTAGCAGCAGTCACTCCGCAGGTAACCGTTGCAGATGTCAAAGAAAATACAAGGGAAATCTTAAAAGTGATCCGTGAGGCAGCAGCCCAGAAGGCAAAAATTATTGTATTACCGGAGCTCTGTATTACCGGATACACCTGTCAGGATTTTATTTTTGCAGGAAATCCTGCTTCGTGAAGCAAAGGATGCACTGATAGAGATCAGTAATCAGACAAAAGGAATTGATGCGTTGATTTTTCTGGGAATACCGTTGAGTATCACGGAAAGCTCTATAATACGGCAGCAATTTTAAATCATGGAAAAATCCTTGGCATTGTGCCAAAACGTTATATTCCAAACTATAACGAATTTTATGAAGTACGTCATTTTACAAAAGGTATGGAAGAGCCGGTGGCGGTACGTTTGAATCAGGAGATTACCGTTCCGATGGGAATGAATCTGCTCTTTTGCTGTGAAGAAATACCGGAATTGAAAGTGGCAGCAGAAATCTGTGAGGATTTGTGGACGATGCAGCCACCAAGCATTGCGCATGCACAGGCAGGGGCAGTCTTGATCGCCAATCTGTCAGCGTCCGATGAAGTGACGGGAAAAGAAGCCTATCGCAGGGAATTAGTCAAAGGACAGTCTGCAAGACTGTTGTGCGGCTATATTTATGCAAGTGCCGGAGAGGGAGAGTCTACGCAGGATGTGGTATATTCCGGTCATGATCTGATCGCAGAGAACGGAGTGGTATTAGCAGAGTCCGAGCGTTTTACCAAAGGAATCCTCTACTCGGAAATCGATGTAAAAAAACTTACCTCAGAACGCAGACGGATGAGTACGTTTGAAACAACAGATAAAAGATATCAGGAAATTTATTTTTCTTTAGAACAGGAAGAAACAAAGATAACACGCTATATAGACCCGATGCCATTTGTGCCGGGAAGTAAGGCAGACCGTGAAAAACGTTGTGAGGAAATTTTTGATGATACAGGCACACGGACTGAAAAAGCGTCTGGCGCATACCCATGCAAAGAGTGCGGTTGTCGGAATTTCGGGAGGACTGGATTCTACGTTGGCGCTTCTTGTTACAGTCAAAGCCTTTGATTTACTTGGAATCCCAAGAGAACAGATTGCAGCGGTCACGATGCCGGGGTTTGGAACAACCGACCGGACTTATGACAATGCGGTGCATCTGATCCGGGAATTAGGAGCAGAGTTCATCGAAGTTCCGATTGCCGATGCAGTCCGCCTGCATTTTCGTGATATCGGGCATGAAGAAAATATCCATGATGTGACTTACGAAAATTCACAGGCAAGAGAGCGAACCCAGATTTTAATGGACATTGCCAATAAAAAAGGCGGTCTGGTAATCGGAACGGGAGATTTGTCGGAGTTAGCACTTGGATGGGCAACTTATAATGGAGATCATATGAGCATGTATGCAGTCAATGCTTCTGTACCAAAGACGCTGGTGCGCCATCTGGTGCGTTACTATGCCGATACCTGTGGAAGTGACAGACTTGCAGCAGTACTTTATGATGTGTTGGACACACCGGTCAGTCCGGAACTTCTTCCGCCGGAGGACGGTAAGATTTCACAGAAGACCGAGGACATTGTAGGACCTTACGAACTGCATGACTTTTTTCCTGTACCATATGTTAAGGTCAGGATATTCCCCGGCAAAAATTTACCGGATCGCAAAGATCGCATTTGCAGATGTCTACGATGAGGAGACCATTTTGAAGTGGTTAAAGATATTTACAAGAAGATTTTTTGCCCAGCATTTCAAGCGTTCCTGTCTGCCGGATGGTCCAAAGGTCGGAACGGTAGCAGTTTCACCGAGAGGAGATTTGCGGATGCCGAGTGATGCTTCGGCACAGATATGGTTAGAAGAATTAGAGGAATTATAAAAAATAGAAATCGTGTTGCCTTGGCTTCACGATTTCTTTTTTGATATTTGATATTTTTATTTCAGATATGATTATGATGGATCATCCCTAAATATGATGGAACTGTTTTTTTCATAGGATTCCTCAGCAGCAGGAGATTTCATATAAATCAAACAGAAGAAAATACCTGCCATTGCAAATGCGGTAATCACATCAAAAAAGGAATGTTGTTTTAAAAACATCGTCGATAAAATGATGCTGACACATAACAGTAAAGAAGGAAACAAATTTTGTCTTCTTCTTTTTCACGGAAACATTCACTCTTCATCACGGCAATATGGACACCTAAGGAGTTGTAAACATGAATACTCGGAAAGAGATTCGTCGGTGTATCGGTAGCATAAAGCCATGCAACTGCCTGTGTGAAAATGTTGTCATGTGCAAAACTTTCCGGTCTGAGCGTGTGTCCGTTAGGATAAATGGTAGAGACAACTAAAAAAATGGTCATTCCGGCAGCTAAAAAGCCACACAGCCGGTAAAAATCATGTTTGTTCTTAAAAAGAAGTAGGCAACTGCCGCTGCAACGTAGCCAAACCATAAAAAATATGGAATGACAAAATATTCAATAAAAGGAATGGAATCGTCAATTGCCATATGTATAATATGAAAATCGTTTGTTACATTTTTTTCTAAATAAGTAAACCATGGGAAATAAATCAGACCATATAAGAATACCCATATATGACTGTATTTCACCAAAAAGTTCCGAATATATTTCAAGAGTATCACCTCGTGTCTATTCTATGTTTTTAAAATTTCATTATTACCTGTGGATTATAGCACAGAGAAAATGAAAGAACAATGTGCGAAAATGGATTTTCACAAAAAATTAAGAAATTACAAGTTCTTAAAAAAATGTTACAATTTAACGAAAAAGTTGACATCAAAGGCGAAGATAATATAATACAATATAGGGTAACTGCAAAAGTTAAAGTAAGTGAGGATAAAAAATTGAATTCTGGAAATGAACAAGGAAACAAAAAAATATCAAAAAAAGGAACGATTATCGCAGCTTCCGTCGTAGGAGCGCTGGTAGTCATTTATCTTGCAGGAAGCATTTTCTTTCAGTCACACTATCTGCCAAGGACAGTGATCAACGGAATCTCCTGTACCGGAAAAAATGCGGATGGCGTAAAAGATGCGATCACGTCAGAGGTTAAGAATTATAAGCTGACGATCCAGGAGAGAGGAAAAAAGAGCGAAACAATTACCGGGAAAGGATGTCAGTATTTCCGTAGAGTTTGATGATACGCTTCAGAAGATTTTAAAGAAGCAGAACGGGTTTAAGTGGGTAGTTACTTTATTTTCCCCGGAAGTCTATGAATCGAAATCCATTGTAAGCTATGATGAGAATGCATTAAAGCAGCAGATGAATCAGTTGTCCTGCATGAACAAGGACAAGATGAAGCCGCCGGTGGATGCAACCTTAAAGGAAGATAAAAAAAAGACGGTTATGTCATTGTCAAAGAAGATTTAGGTACAACGGTAGATGAAGAGGTATTTTGGAAAAAACTTCAGGATTCCGTACTGAATTTGCAGTCAGAGCTTTCCATGGACAAGGAAAAAAATGCTATGTGGCTCAAAGGTAAAAAGAGAATTCTAAGACATTAAAGAAGACCTTAGCAAAGATGAAATCCTTAAAGGATGTAAAGATTACATATACGTTTGGGGATAAGCAGGAAGTGTTAGACGGAACGGAAATCTGCAAGTGGATTGAAGTTTGAAGAGGGCAAGGCAGTTGTGGATGATGAGCAGGCACTTGCTTATGTAAAGAGTCTGGGTTCTAAGTATAATACCGTTTATAAGCCAAAGACCTTAAAGACTTCATGGGGCAGCACTGTGACAATTTCAAATGGAAGCTATGGCTGGAAGATTGGTAATGATAAAGAATTAGAGCAGTTGAAAAAGGATATTGATGCCGGCAAGGACGTGACAAGAGATCCTGTTTATGCACAGACAGCAAACAGTCATGGTGAGAATGATTACGGAGATACTTATGTTGAGATCAATCTGACGGCACAGCATTTGTATTTTTATAAAAACGGAAATCTTGTAGTGGATTCTGATTTTGTATCAGGAAATATCTCAAAAGGTAACGGAACTCCGGTTGGAGCGTATCCGGTAACCTATACAGAGCGTAATGCAACCTTAAAAGGCGAGAACTACTCTTCGGATGTAAGTTTCTGGATGCCATACTGCGGCAATGTAGGTATGCATGATGCATCATGGAGAAAAACCTTTGGTGGAAACATCTATAAGAGAAATGGTTCTCACGGATGTGTCAACTTACCATATGCAGCAGCGAAGGCCATTTTTGAAAATATTGCAGCCGGTTATCCGGTCTTAGTATATGAATTACCTGGAACCGAGAGCCCGAAAGCGATCGCCATGGATCAGGGTGCATCGGTTGTGGATGCGATCAACGGTATCGGAGAGGTATCCTTAGGCAGTGAAGGTGCGATCACCAATGCAAGAAATGCTTATAACGGACTTTCCGAGGAAGCAAAAAGCTATGTAAGTAATTACAGTACCTTAGAGGCAGCAGAAGCAGCCTATGCAGGATTAGTCAGCCAGGAGGCAGAGAATCAGGCAAATAATGAGGCACAGGGACAAGCTAATGGTGTTATTGACCTGATCGGTCAGATCGGCAAAGTAACAACAGGCAGTGGAGATGCGATCAAAAGAGCAAGAGATGCCTATAATGCACTTTCCGGGACAGAGCGAAAGCCATGGTATCAAACTATGACACATTAACGGCAGCAGAGGAAGAGTTTAAATCTTTGTCTGAATCATAAAAATATATGGAAAATATAATACCTCTGAAGTGGATGGATGAAATAGAAAAATCTGTTGCTTTGGAGGTGTTTTTTTTTACTTTACTTTACTAAAGAGTTGTAGTAGAGTTATTTTTTAGAAATGTCAGGAAAGGTGGGAGCATTTTGGTTTCAAAAAAAGATAGCACAGGCATTGGCGGGAAGTTCTGTGATCCGTGCAATGTTTAATGAAGGAAAAGAAATGGCAGCACGTTATGGTGCTGACAACGTATATGATTTCAGTCTTGGAAATCCGGCAACTCCGGCACCGGAGTCAGTCAACCGCTCGATCAAAGAGATCGTGGACGAGATGAATCCGTTAGAGTTACATGGCTATATGTCAAATTCCGGATATGAAGATGTCAGAAGGGCAATGGCAGAGAATCTGAACCGGAGATTCCCAGACCTCCTTTGATGCACATAATATCATCATGACGGTGGGGGCAGCAGGCGGTCTGAACATTATCTTTAAGACACTGTTAGACCCGGAGGATGAAGTCATCGTCTTTGCCCCTTATTTTGGAGAATATAAGTCTTATGCAGCAAATTTTGATGCAAAGATCGTAGAGGTAGAACCTGATTTTGCAAGTTTTCAGCCTGATTTAGAAAAAATTTACAGGAAAGATCACGGCTAAGACGAAGATCGTGTTAGTCAATACACCAAATAATCCGACCGGTGTGGTCTATACGGAAGAGACACTGCAGGAAATGGCAGAGATTTTAAGAAAAAAAGGAGCAGGAATTTAAAACGGACATTTACTTAGTGTCAGATGAACCATACCGTGAGTTAGTCTATGATGACGTAAAAGAAATATTTTTAACAAAGTATTATCACAATACGATCGTGGGATATTCGTTTAGCAAATCCCTGTCACTGCCGGGAGAGCGGATCGGTTATGTCGCAGTACCGGATGAGGTTACGGATGCAGAAGATGTCATTGCAGGGTTAGAGGTGTCAAACCGAACCCTTGGATTTGTCAATGCACCGTCGCTGATCCAAAAGGCAGTCAGCCGGTGTGTGGAGGAAAAGACAGATATCGCATTTTATGATAAGAACCGCAAGTTACTGTATGAAGGGCTGATAAAGCTCGGTTTTACCTGCATCTATCCGCAGGGAGCTTTCTATCTGTGGATGAAGTCTCCGGATAAGGATGAGGAAAGATTTGTACAGGCAGCGAAAAAATATCACATTATCATGGTCAAGGGAGCAGCCTTTGCATGTCCGGGCTATGTGCGGCTTGCATATTGTGTTTCTCCACAGATGATAGAAAAATCCATGTCAGGATTTGAACAATTAGCGAAAGAATACGGGTTAGTAAAATGAAGAACTGGGAAAAAAAAAATGTAAGGCTGGTGACCCCATATACACCGGGGGAGCAGCCGAAAAAAAAAGAGATATCATTAAGCTGAATACAAATGAGAATCCATACTCGCCGGCACCGGGAGTACAGAAAGTACTGAAGGAATTTGAAACAGACAGACTGCGTCTTTATCCTGACCCGGCATCTTCTGAGTTAGTGGATGCAATCGCGTCAGAATATGGTGTAAGATATTCACAGGTGTTTGCCGGAGTAGGATCGGACGATGTCCTTGCAATGGCATTTATGACGTTTTTTAATTCTAAAAAACCAATCCTGTTCCCGGACATTACCTATTCGTTTTATGATGTCTGGGCAGAAGTATTTCGGATTCCCTACGAGACAATACCGTTAGATGAAGACTTTCGGATTTGTACCAAAGATTATCAGCGGGAGAACGGTGGGGTTATTTTTCCAAATCCGAATGCACCGACCGGCGTTCTCATGCCGTTAGAACAGGTAGAAGAGATCATCCGGGCAAATCAGGATATTGTGGTCATCGTGGATGAAGCCTATATTGATTTTGGAGGCGTATCCGCACTGCCTTTGATTGAAAAAAATACGAGAATCTGTTAGTGGTACAGACGTTTTCAAAATCACGCTCCATGGCGGGCATGAGGATTGGATATGCGTTTGGAAGTGAGAAGCTGATCGCATATCTGAACGATGTTAAATATTCATTTAATTCTTACACCATGGATCAGCTGACCCTGGCAATGGGAAAAGCCTCGGTGGAGGACCGGGAATATTTTAAGCAGACCACCGACAAGATCATCCGTACTAGAGAGTGGACAAAGGAAGAGTTAAAAAAAATTAGGCTTTCTGTTTGAAGATTCTAAGAGCAATTTTGTGTTTGTAACACATCCGAATGTTTCGGCAAAACAGCTTTTTGAGAATCTCAAAAAAGAGAATGTCTATGTGCGTTATTTTGCAAAACCGGAGCGTATCAGTAATTATCTTCGGATTACGATCGGAACCGACAAAGAAATGCAAAAGCTGATCTCTCTTTTGAAAAAATACTGCTAAAATAGGAAAATATTTTCTGCCTCGTGAGGCAGTGCAGAGATTTCATTTATGCATAGAAAAAGGAAAGTGCAGGAAATCTTGCGCAAACACTCACGGGGCAGACACTATTTTCGGGTAACTTAGCGTGCTTCTTTCGCATAAGTAGTGGTGATCAAGTCCTTATAAGGCGGTCTGTCGGTCAAAACGCCTGCTTCCTCTAAAATATCAAGTAAAAGCTCATAGCTGTCCTTAGTGAATACTAAATCGTCCTTCCAGGTATCCTGTTTCTGATAACGTTCCACGATCAGGGCAATGGTGGCTTCATCCGTATCTTTGAACTGAGGGGCAATGACGTTTGCAATTTCCGCAGCAGAATGATTGTTGACATAAGTCATGCCTTTTTGCAGAGCATTGGTAAAGCTCTGGATGAGTTCAGGGTGTTTTTTGATATAGCTTTCTTTTGCAGAAAAAGCCGTGTAAGGCACATAGCCGGAATCCACACCGAGGGAAGCAACCACATAACCGGAGCCTTCTTTTTCTAAATTGGTTGCGCCTGGTTCAAATTCAACGGAAAAATCGCCATTTCCACCGGAAAAAGCAGCAGCAGTGCTTCCAAAATCAATACTCTTGTCAATGGTTAGATCTTTTTTGGGGTCGATTCCCTGCTGTTTTAAAACATATTCAAAAACCATCTGTGGCATGCCACCTGTCTGCCACACGACCATGTAAATAATCGTCCGATATTTGCTTCGTGGTCATTTCCTCTGATAAATCCGGTAAATAGTTACGGGCAAGCAGGGAGATTTCTTTTTCGGATTTCATAATACGGTAAGGCTTTCGTGGATTGTCTGTATCCTTTAGGATATCGAGTGTTTTCATCAATTCGATATAAGGTAAAATACTCTGCTTTGTCTTTGAAAATCCCAGATCGGTAAGATGTTCTGACAGGTATTTTGCAGAAGTGTAACTGCGTTTGTCCTCTGCGATCAATTTCATAACGATTGCAATGATAGTATTTTCTCTGCAATTCATTTCTTTGGTAGGGTTGTTATTTATGAAGCTGGCTAAGCCATATTTTAACGTGATTTCCGGCATTCCGTTTTCATCCACTATGATTTTTTTGATCAGTAGTTCGATATCTTTATGCCCCAGAGTTCCTTTTGCAATTATGTGATCCATGATATCCAGAGGATTTTTTAAACTGTCCGCTATATCCGGTGCTTCTGTGGCAGATTTCTCCAGTTCTTTTCGTTGCATTTCCAATTCGTGAATTTGTTTACATAAATCTGTTTGCATAGACTCGTAAGCCTCATGGATAAAATCTTCATTGTGGATGGAAGTTTCGTTTTCGGCAGCCAGTGATAAATCCTTTATTTTTTGTGTAAGAAGGAGTTTTAGTTGATTTTTCCGGTCATCGATCGCGGTATGCAGTTCCTGTCTTTTTTGTTCTAAGCTTTTCTTCTCTGTTTGAAAATCCTCTGGATTATAGCCGGCAATTATGTCACTGAAAACATCTCTGCACACTTGGAGATAGGTCAGGATGTCTCTCATCAGATCGGCTTCTTCAATCAAATGAGCCTTAGAACAATAACGTTTCCCTTTCGTATTATAAGTGGTGCAGATATAATATTTCCGTTCTCTGCCGGAGGTCTGGCGTTTGATCGGTGTGAGACGTTTTCCGCAATCCTTACAGAACAGACAACCGCTGAATGGATTTGGAACTTCTGAACCTGCCCATTGTCCAAAGCTGCCACGGTAGTTTGTACGGCTGCGTTTTTCTTTTAATTCCTGCACCAGAGAAAACGTAGTCTCATCGATAATTGCCGGATGATGATTTTCAAATAGATACTGTTCTTCCCTGGGGATGCGACAGTCTTTGCCATGGATGGTTTTTCTGGCACGTTTTCGTAAGCGGAGCGTACCGATATAAAAATCATTGTCAAGTAAATCCCGCACCATGCTGTCTGACCAGCGAAAAGCAACGTTTCTTTTGGTTAACTGTCTGTTTTCTTATTTCATGCTCGTGCTGTTTCATAGAGGGAGTAGGGATTTGCTGTTCATTTAAATAATTGGCAATCTTTCGGTAGCCAAGACCGGAAAGATAGAGCCGATAAATGGATCGGATGGATTCCGCTTCGGCAGGATCAATGCTGAACATCGTCGGATTGTCTGTGTCACGCCGATACCCAAACGGCGGTCTTGTCAGCAGTGCACCTTCTTTTTGCTTCGCACCTATGGCACGTTTGATTTTTTTACTGGTGTCTTTTACATACCGCTCATTAAACCAGGTTTTAATCCCGATTGTATCATCGGCTGGTTCCATAGAATCATAGTTATCGTCGATCACAACCAAATGTTTTCCACGCTCCTGAAATTCGTCCAGTAATAAAAGCACTTTTGCGTTATGTCTGCCAAGGCGTGAAAAATCCTTGACATAGACAGTATCAATATCGTGATCCAGATCAGCCATCATCTGCTGAAATCCCGGTCGGTCAAAGACATAGCCGGAAATGCCGTCATCTTCGTACCAGCGGTCGATGGCGATGCCATGATCGGCTGCGTATTGGCTGATGATCAGCTTCTGGTTTTCTATGGAAACATAATTTTTTTTATCATCGTCTTTTGAGAGACGGACATATCCTGCATTCATAGAGGATCCTTTCTGTTTGAATGTAAATAGTCTATGAAGCATTATGGAATGATATGACATCGTCTTTTGCCCCCCCTAATCGTTAAAAAAATTGACATATAGATCGCAGTGTGATATATATAATATATCGTAGTTCGATATATCGCACTAAAAAAGGAAATGGACAATGGATGCACATATAAAAAAAGTTTATGTTCCGATGACGGAGACCGGATTTTATATTCTGTTATGTCTGCGTTCTCCGAATCACGGATATGGAATTGTACAGAAAGTAAAAAGGAAATCACAGACAATGAAGTCATACTCGGTCCGGGAACCATGTATGGAAGTCTGTCAAAAATGGAAAAAGACGGATTGATCCAATTTGTCTGTGAAGAAGATAAGCGAAAAATTTATCAGATTACAGATCTCGGTACAGAAGTTCTGGAATTGGAGTGGAAGAGGATCCGCAGATTGTATCGCAATGCACAGGAGAGAATGGAATGAGTGATAAGAAAAAAAGAAGTTCGCTGGTTTTCTATTATGGATTATGAAAAAGAAGCAGATTATCTGAGTAAAAGGCATCAGGAGGGATGGGAATTTCAACATGTGACATTTCCCGGCATCTATACGTTTAAAAAATGTGAACCGGAGAAGGTGGTTTATCAGTTAGATTATAATCAGGAAGGCATGAAAAATCAGAACGAATATGTTCAGATGTTTGAAGACTGCGGATGGGAGTATCTGATGGATTTTAATGGATACTGTTATTTTCGAAAACCGATGGCTATGATGCAGCAAAAAGAGGAGATTTTTTGCGATGATACCTCACGACTGGAAATGATGCAGCGGATTTTTTACGGCAGGATCATTCCGTTGATCGCCATTTTTTGCTGTCTGATCATAAATGGTTATATGTCCACGACCGAACATGGAGCACATAGACTTACGATCGTGTTTGCTGTATTAATGGTTTTATATATGGTTATCTTTTTACAGTTTGCCGTAAAATACTTTTTTCTTCCGACAGAAATTAAAAAAAATAAGATCAGTCGGTATCAGATAAATGATTTTTGATCAGTGCCTGGATACCATTATGGATATCGGCATCCGGATCGCCATCTGAAAAAGTGACAACCCGAAAACCGATGTCAGCATATTTTCTACGTTCGGCTTCAAATTCTTCCTGTGAAGAAAAATCACTGTGCCAGAGATAATACGTCGGTTTGTGCAAAAGACTCACATCTTTCAATGAAAGGTTTTATCACTATCATATAAAAGGTGGACAGTGTTGATGTGTGGATTTTTGGGGCAGTTATCTGTTTATTACTGCCGGATATGGAAGTAGATAAATAAAAAACTCTGTTCATTTTTTTAGAACAGAGCACTTTTTTCTCATTAACGATAATGTCATCTCCTATGTGAATCTGATGATATAATATCATAGGCATGTAATGGGGGCAAATAGGCATTCCCCATATCTAAATCGTAACAGCAACCTGCGTAATATAATCCGAACTCTGTTCTCCACGGCTGGGTGGACCCTCTAAATAGATGCTGCGAAACGGTCCTGTGGTCTGGATATGGTTGGTCTCTACATAGGTATTTAAGGTAGCGATCGCAGTTCCGATCCCCCTCATAAGGCCCGCGGTAATAGACACATAGAGCAGGGGATTCGGCAAACTCTGTCCGTTCTTCGCCTGTAAAATCGTCCTCGACCGGAATGCAGCACATCAGATCCAGACCCGTGTCAGGTTGTCCGATACGCATGGTAAACATTCTGGCAGACATGGACATCTTTCCGGTTCTGGCGGCGGCAATATAAGTGTCACGCAATTTGTCAGCCGCATCCTTTGTATCCTTACATTGATATTCTGCGGCAATAACATACCTGTTTTGGCAGGCGTACACGATGAATGCTTAAATCGCCCGGTTTTGCAGCACGCACCTGAAGCAACTGGATATTGCGGTCTAATGCAGCACGCAGATCCATCAGACGTTCCAGATGGTGGTCGAGATTTTTAGAATCATAATAATATTCCTTGATTTCTGAGAGAGACAGTCCTAAGGTCTGCAAAGAGCGGATGGAGCGGATCTGTGTCATATTATCGGCGGTATAGTAGCGGTATCCACTGTTTTCATCCTTGACGGCAGGTGTCAGTAAGCCCATGTCCTCATAGACAAGGATGGTTTTTCTGGTGATACCAAGAATTTTTGCGATTTCGCCTATTTTAAATAAATGATCGTCCTGCTTTTTCATGATCGTTCTCCGTTCTTTTTTGAAAAAAATATGTGGAATAAGGGTAGTTATCACTTGACTTGTCCCTTAGGGTACGATTTATAATTACTATAACAAAAAGTATGTAAGTTTACCAAAGGAGAATGCATATGAGGAAACGAAATCAAATGAAAAAAGGAATTGCAGCTTTGCTTTCGGGCGTATTGGCATTCGGAATGACAGCGGGAGTTATTCCGGGGTTCGGGGACAGCATGCAATCTGTATGGGCGGCAAACGGTATTGCACCGAGTGTGACAGCCTATGCAACAAAGAAACAGTTGAAGGATTATCAGACCTTTGGAACGGACACTAACGGAAAACCTAACAATAATATAGGCGTGCTGGCATTTGGTAAAAAATCAAGACGGAAAGCCGCAGGAATGGTATATCTTAGGAAACGATAACCGGATAGCTAGTGATAATGCTTCCATTTTTGCAGTCACCCCGGTTATAGATCGTCAGACATTTACGAACACAACGGAGGAAAACAGAACATTACAGGATAGTTGGGGGAATACGATTCATCAAAGAAACAGGAAACTGTAAGTCGTAATCATTACGGAGCAAGTGATATAAGAGCTAAACTGCAGAGTATAGCGAAGGATAAGAACCGCTTTTCTGTAGCAGAGCAGAACTTGATGAATGCGACTACGATAGAAACAAGTGGTTATATAGGTGGGAACGCGACCGAGTACCAATATAAAACTACAGACAAATTATATGCTCCGCACTATACGAAGGGAAAGACCATAGAAATAGGAACCTGGAGTACTAGATCGTTGTTACTGACTACCTATTTGAAAGACTCAACGAAGCAGGAGGGCAGTTCATGGGTATGGACACGCGTAGCCAATCCTGGATATGAGAATGATCAGCGGGTGTATGCTGTGGATGGTTATGGTAATGTTTCGACTACTTTTTCTATCAATGATTCAGCAAAAAGCATTTACCTATCCTGCTTCTAATCTGAATCTGACAGATGTTCTCTTTGCATCATCGGCAAAAGCGGCAACTTCTGATACCGCAGTGTCAGGTGAGATTGCACAAGGGAAAGCAATGACTTTGCGACTGAATGGAGGCGGCAAGGATATATTGGTACGGTAACCTGCAATGCTGACGTAGGACAGATCAATGCGAAAAAAGGAAATACCGCAGGTAATGTGGCACTTGTAGTACAAGGAAATGACGGAACGAAGGACTGGTATTACAGTAAACAGATCAGTGGAACAGATAATGTGATCGTAAATGCCTCTGATATCGCAGCAGAATCGAATACACCTTCTGATATTGATCTTGCAAATTGTAAAATCTGGCTGGAGGTAACGGAAGATAGTGTGGCTTATGCGGTTGAGGCAACAGCGACAAAAAAGACGTGGTTAAGACCGATATTTCATCGGTAGAGGTTACAGGGATTGACACACCGGTATCCAATACGGCATTAGATACTTCTGCTGTATGTGCGACCCAAGGGGTAAGCACAACTGCACCTGCTGTTACATGGACACCGAATCACACCAACGCAGGCTATAACACAATCTATACAGCAAGCGTTACACTTGCAGCATCTGCACACTACGAGTTTACAGATTCTCTTGTAACAGTGACCATAAATGGACATAGCGCAAGAGTAACAAAGAATGAAGATGGAACCTTAACGGCAATATACGAATTCCCTGCAACGGCAAAGGATAAACTTACAAGCATTACGGTACCGGGGACTGTTACAGTGGCGAACGGTACTGCTTATAAAGATATGAACCTTCCAACGCAGGTTAACATTGTGACAGAAGGAAATACGGTAGACAAAGCAGATGTTACATGGGATACAGCAAGTGGTAATTATGATCCGTCGGTATTGACAGAGCAGGTTGTAACTTTAAACGGTACGGTAACATGTCCGGAAAATATAGATGCAAATGGAGTAGCACTTTACTACCAGTATCACCATTACAGTCAGTGCTGCAGGTATTGTAGGCGCACCGACTCCATCGGTAGAAAGCGGTACATATACTGAGAACCAGAAAGTTGCATTAGCATCTTCTACAGAAGGAGCAACCATTTATTATACAACGAATGGTTCAGAGCCGGGGGAGAACGAGCGGAACAAGATATACAGGCCCGATTACTGTCCCAGGAACGGAAGGTCAGAGTATAACGACAACCCTGAAAGCCATTGCGGTAAAGAATGGTATGCAGGACAGTGAGGTAAAGACATTTACCTACATGATCAATATTCCAAAACCGATCGTTAAGCATACGATTACAGCTACAGCCGGAGCAAACGGAAGCATTTCTCCAAGTGGAAAAGTGGAAGTGGTCGAAGGAGCTGACCAGGCGTTTTCTATTACAGCAAATGAAGGCTATGAGATCGAATCCCTGAAAGTGGATGGAGCAGCCGTAAGTACTGCAACAAGCTATACATTTACAAATGTAAGGGCAGCGCATACGATAGAAGCAACCTTCAAACAAAAAGATTACAGTAGAGAAACCAAGTATCGGTAAACAGCCACAGAATGTATCCGTAAAAAGCAGGAGAACAGGCAACCTTTACAGTGGCAGCTACCGGAACGGACTTAAAGTATCAGTGGCAGAATAGACAGAAATGATGGTAAGGGATTTGCAGACATTGCCGGAGCAGACAGAGCAAGTTATACGACATCTGCAGTAGATAAAAAACTGTAACGGTTATAAATATCAGTGTGTGATCAGCAATTCCGCGGGTTCTGTTACAACCGGTGCAGCAACTCTGACTGTAACAGAGGATGTAACGCCTCCGGTTCAGCCTACAGTAAAGAAACCAGGTATCAGTAAACAGCCACAGAATGTATCTGTAAAGGCAGGAGAACAGGCAACCTTTACAGTAAAAGCTACAGGAACAGACTTAACATATCAGTGGCAGATAAACAGAAACAATGGCAAGGGATTCGTAGATATTACCGGAGCAGACAAAGCAAGCTATACGACTGGTGTGGCAGACATGCTTTGCAATGGTTATAAATATCAGTGTGTAATCAGCAATTCTGCGGGTTCTGTTACAACGAATGCAGCAACTCTGACAGTGACAGAAAGTACGACACCATCACCGGATCCGGTTTCCTATAAAATCCTTTGACGGTGCCAACAGTTCATGGACAGAGAATACAGATGGAAGTCTTACCATTCGGGGAAACGGTGAAATGGAGAAGTTCCAGAATGTAAAAGTGGATGGTAAGATCATTGATAAGAAAAACTATACGGTTACAAAGGGTTCCACGATCATCACATTGAAAGTGGATTATCTTAAGACACTTGCTACCGGAGATCATACGTTTGAAATCGTCTGGACAGATGGTTCTGCAACTACGAAGTTTGCAGTAGCAAAAAATAAATCCGGTGATAACAACAAAAACAACAATAACAATAATAAGAAGAACAACAGCAACAACGCAAAGAATAACCAGACAACACAGAAGAATCCTACAGATACCAAGAAGAAGGAACAGAGTGTAACAGCTCCAAAGACGGAGATACATCTGATATGACACTTTGGACCACACTTCTGATCGTATCCTTTGCAGGAGCAGCGGGAATCGTTGTAAGAAGAAACAATAAGACTTGTAAATAGGATTTCTGGTGAATAGCCGGAAGGTAAAATAACCGGAAGCGGTTTATAAGACAGGATAGAACAAGCTTCACTGACACGAGAGTGTTGGTGAGGCCTGTTTTTTTTCTATAGGAAATACCGTGTTTCCTATAGAGCAAGAAGCCCTTCGGGCGAAGATGCGTATATCCGGTAGTTCGGATTGCAACTTTAAATTGCCATAGAAAATATATCTTGCTATAATTTATGGTAAAGAATAACAAAACAGGATTTTTCAGTATAAAGTTGAGGGATGAAAAGATGGAACTGGATATCATAGGATTGGTAAGTGCCTGTTCCTATGCACTGGACTGCATAGAGGCCGAACTGGTACATGTTACAAACAGGCATGGAAAAAGAGTTGCATACATCAGTGTATGGCAGAAAAATTTGGAATTATAGGAGAGGCGCTGCAGGATTTAGCAATGTGTGCGCTGCTACACGACAATGCATTGACGCAGTACATATCGGAAAGAGGTACGGCATGATCTGATCAAAGATCAGACGATGGATATTTCTTCTAAAAAATTAGGTGTTCACTGTGTATATGGGGAGCAGAATATCAAAAAACTTCCCTTTTATACAGATGTGACAAATGTGATCTTATATCACCATGAAAATGCAGACGGTACAGGACCGTTTAGAAAAAAAATGGGAGGAAATCCCGCTGTTTGCAAGGATCATCCATTTGTGCGATACCATTGACATCATAGGAAATACCGGTGGTTATGATCAGCAGAACTGGGAGCAGGCAAAGGCATATTTAGTGAAATATGAAAATACGATCTTTGATGCGGAATGTGTGAAGGCATTCTTAGAAGTCTTTTCCGAAGAAAAATTTGCAGACATGGGAGGAGAAGAGTTAGAAAAACGCCTTTGGGAAAAGGTACCAAGAAAGAAGCAGTTCTGCGATGAAGGGACCTGTAAAGATCTTGCGGATTTTTTTGCACAGATCGTAGATTACAAATCTGAATTTACGGGGATGCATTCGATCGGAGTTGCCAAAAAAGCGGCAGCACTGGCAGAACACCTCGGTTATGACCGGTTAGATATTCAAAAAATCTATTTAGCAGGCGCACTTCATGATATTGGGAAAATGGCAATCGGAAATGAAATTTTTAGAAAAGCCCGGACGGCTGACCGATGAGGAGTTTTCTAAGATGAAAAACCATGCCGGATATACCTATATGATACTGTCGGAAGTAGAAGATTTTGAAGAGATACGGGACTGGGCAGCACTCCACCATGAGAAATTAGACGGCAGTGGATATCCTTTTGGCAGGACAGCAGAAGAGTTGAACGAGCCGGAGCGTATCTTAGCATGTGTAGATATCTATCAGGCACTGACAGAGAACGCCCGTATAAAAAGGCATGTCGCATGAACAGGCATGTGGAATTTTAGAGGATATGGCACAAAAAAGGGTGGATTGATGCCAAAATCACAGGGCAGGTCAAAGAGTGCTTCGGGGAAATTCATTAAAAAATCTTTTTCCCGATATTCTTTCGGGGTGTTTCCAACCTGTTTTTTAAAGATCTTTGTGAAATAATTCACATCGGGGATTCCGCAGGCTGCGGCAATCTCCTGAATTTGTAAGTTAGTAGAATTTAAAAAGAAAAATAGCATGTTCCACACGTTTCCGGTTCACATATTCTGTCAATGTTGAACCGGTTTCTTTTAAAAAGAGTGGAGAGATAACTTGAGTTGACACCGAGAAGCTCTGCCTGTGATTTAAGACTCAGATCGGCAGTTAAATCTGAGTCAATGCGTGTGAGGACTTTTCGGATTAACAGGGAATAGCCTTTCATCGAGTGATTTTTGACAAGCAGGCAGTATTTGTGAGCCATTTCTTTTTGCAGGGAAAAAGCATCCTCTTCGGAGGTGAGAGCCTCGATCTGATGGGCAAAGCGGGAGGAAAGGCTGTCAATATGAAGAGGGTGGACCGTACCGGCTTCTGCGGCTTTGCGAAGCAGGGTATTGAGGATGATCGTGTAATTTTTCACATTACGAAGAGAGTCACTGGTGCGTGGCTCTAAATCTTTGGATGGGAGGGCATTTAAAAACATTTCTGCCTTGTGAATCTGTCCTTTGGAGACTGCCTGTATCAGCATATTTTCCTTTGTGATAGCGTTCTTCTAAGAATTTCATACTGAAAAGAGTTTCTTCCGGCGAAGAGGAAACAGGGCGTTTAGCGACAGGCTGGTAATCAGAGGAAACAGATTTGTTGATTTCCTGAATAGAAAAAGCATCCATTCCACCGAAAAGTTCAGAACAGAGAACGTGTAAGGCAGTCAAAAGGAGCTGTTCATCGGAAACAGTGGTCAGTGACTGATAATAAAGCTGTAGCTGTAACAGCAGGGAATCGGGAAAAGATAGTTTTTTTGCATTTTCTAATAAGGACTCTGTGGAAATATTGCTCAGACGGTAAGGACCGAGAAGAAAGCATAGGCAGTTTCCGTGCCTTCAGGAAGCCGGAAAAAGAAATAGTGACAGAAAAACTCATCCTCAATCTTATAGACCCCTTGGGGCTTACAGTGAGAACAGAGGCGTTGAAACTCAATAAATAATCGGTGTCCGGATTTAAAAGACGGCGCAGTCCTAAATCCGGATCAGGTATTGTTCCATGGCTATCGCAGAGAATACGGAAGTTTAGATGAAATTGTTCCAGTAATTTTTGGAAAAAATGAAGTTCAGCTTCGTGTTGCATGGCAGAGTCCTTTCTAAATTACATTTTCTTTTCGTAATATTATTTCCCATTTTCGTAGATTTTTTAGATTAATTTTAAAATTTATAAAAATTCATAAAAAAAAAGTACCAGAATAGCAAAGAAATTCTACTCACGCTGTAACGAACAGATACGTTACAATCCGAATCACAACAGAGATAGAGGAGGAAAACGATGTTAGAACATTCTATGTTATATCCAAAGACAACATTGACAAGAAGAAGAATTTCCATGGATGGAATGTGGAAGTTTCATTTAGATGAAAGATCCGTTGGAGAGAACGAAGGCTGGATAGACGGGATTCCGGGAGAGGAAATGATCCCGGTGCCGGCAAGTTTTCAGGATTTTTATACGGAAAAAGATATCCGGGAATATACCGGAGATTTCTGGTACGAGACAGACTTCTTTGTGCCGGGCGAATGGGAAGGCAGAGAGATCCTGCTTCGGTTTGGAGCGGCAACGCATCGTGCAGGTGTCTATGTCAACGGTATTCTGATTACGGAGCATGAGGGGGGATTTCTTCCTTTTAGTGCAGATGTGACAACTGTGGTACGCTACGATTCTTATAATAAGGTCGTCGTAAAAGTCAATAATGAATTGAACTGCACCAATATTCCATGCGGAGAGACGATCACACTGCCAAATGGAAAGAAGATGTCAAAGCCGTATTTTGATTTCTTTAATTATGCAGGATTACAGCGGTCGGTATACCATTTGGCAGTGCCGAGAGAATCCGTAGTAGATTTTGATTTGGATTATGCAATTCATGGGAAAAATGCGGAGGTTTCCTATCAGGTAAGAACGAATGGAGAGCATGCGGTACAGTTGGAGCTTTTGGATGCTGAAGGTAGCTGCGTGGCACAAAAGGATGGAAAAGAAGGTGTTCTGTATGTGGAAAACGCACATCTATGGCAGGTTCGTAATGCTTATCTTTATCGTTTGCGTATCCGCATTATGGATGGCGAAGAACTCATTGATGAGTATGAGCAGGAAATCGGAATCCGTACCGTGAAGGTAGAGGGAACGGATATCCTGATAAACGGAGAGCCGGTTTATCTGAAAGGATTTGGAAAGCATGAGGACAGTGACATTGTCGGACGAGGTTTTAGCATCGGTATCATGAAGCGTGATTTTGAACTGATGAAGTGGATTGGGGCAAATTCCTTCCGTACTTCACACTATCCGTACAGCGAAGAAATTTATCAGATGGCAGACCGCGAGGGATTTTTGATTATAGATGAAGTTTCCGGCAGTGGGAATGTTCCAGAGTCTGATGAATTTTATGGAGGCAAGTACCGGAAAGCAGACCGCTTTCTTTGAAAAAGAGACAACACCGGTTTTATTAAAGGCACATTTAAGAGCCATTGAAGAGATGATTACAAGGGACAAAAATCATCCGAGTGTCATTGCATGGAGTCTTTTTGAATGAGCCGGAGACCACGAATGAAGCAGCAGTGCCATATTTTAAAGAAGTATTTGATTTTGCAAATAAGTTAGACATGCAGAAGCGTCCGCGTACCTTTGCATTGATTATGAACTCTTTGCCGGATACCTGTAAATGTTATCAGTTCAGTGACATCATTGCACTCAACCGTTACTACGGATGGTATATGAAGGGTGGCTATGAAATCTGTGTCGCAGAAGAACTTTTCCGCAAAGAAATGGATGCATGGAAAGAGAAAAAAAATTAAATAAACCTTTTATTTTTACAGAATACGGTGCAGATACACTTGCTTCTGAACATAAACTTCCGTCCGTAATGTGGAGTCAGGAATATCAGGATGAGTATTTGAAGATGACACATGAGGTTTTTTGATTCCTATGATTTTATCAAGGGAGAACAGATTTGGAACTTTGCAGACTTCCAGACCACAGATGGAATTATGCGTGTCAATGGCAATAAAAAAGGTGTCTTTACAAGACAGCGACAGCCAAAGGATATTGCATATAAGTTAAAGGAACGCTGGGAGAAGCTGCCGTTAGATTACAAAAAATAGAACAGACAGGAGAATACCATGGATAGAGAAAAGACAGTCCGTCCATTCGGTTGGCGGGATAAAGTAGGATATATGTTTGGCGATTTTGGAAATGATTTTACCTTTCTATTTGCCAGTACGTTTTTGATGATTTTTTATACAAAGGTATTAGGTATCAGCATGGGACTGGTGGGAACCTTATTTCTGACAGCACGATGCATTGATGCATTTACCGATGTGACAATGGGAAGAATTGTAGACCGGATGAATCCGAAAAAAGATGGAAGATTCCGTCCGTGGCTGCGACGGATGTGTGCACCGGTTGCGATTTCAAGTTTTCTGATGTACCAGTCCTCGTTAGCAGATGCGTCGATGACGGTCAAAGTGATTTATATGTTTGTCACTTATATCTTGTGGGGAAGTATTTTTTATACATCCATTAATATTCCATACGGCTCCATGGCATCTGTCTTAAGTGCAGATTCCGATGACCGTGCCGCACTCTCCACTTATCGCAGTGTGGGGGCAACGTTGGCGGGACTTATCATTGGTGTCGGTGGACCGATGTTGGTTTATACGACCGATGCAGCGGGCAACCAGCTTGTGCATGGACCGCGTTTTTACACTGATCGCAGGGATTTTTTTCCCTAGGGGCAATCGGCTGTTATCTGTTGTGCTATTTTATGACCACGGAACGGGTAAAAATCGCCCCGACACACCATGAGGAACAGGTCAGCTTCAAAGAAACCGTCAAAGCGCTTGTTTTCGAACAGAGCCCTGCTTGGGATCATCGCAGCCGCAATCTTATTGTTATTGGCATCCCTGATGACACAGTCTGTCAACCAGTACGTTTTTGTGGACTATTTTAAAAATAAAGAAGCACTGGCGGTAATGAGTGTTGCCGGAATCCTTCCAATGCTTCTGATGGCACCGTTTACCGTGCCAATCACCAGAAAATACGGAAAAAAAGAAGTGGGAGCAGTCGGCTGTATCATCGGTGGAATCGCGAGCCTGTTGTTATTCGTACTTCAGGTAAAATCAGCCCCAGTCTATATTGCCATTTCCGTCATTGGTTATTTTGGCTTTGGATTTTTCAATCTGATTATCTGGGCGTTTATTACGGATATCATTGATGATCAGGAGGTGCGGACAGGAAAACGTGAGGATGGAACCATCTATGCCGTATATTCATTTGCAAGAAAAATCGGACAGGCACTTTCCGGCGGATTAGGAGCTTATGCATTGGCACTTGTAGGATATGATTCGAGTGTTCAGGTGCAGACAGCAGAAGTGGCAGGCGGAATCTACAATGTGGCAACCTTAGTGCCGGGAATCCTTTATATCGGTGTAGGACTTTGTCTGATTTTTATCTATCCACTGAATAAAAAGAAGGTAGAAGGGAATATTGCAATTTTAAAAGAGAGAAGAGAGGTAAACTATGAGTAAGCGTGTGGTTACATTTGGAGAGATTATGCTGCGTCTGGCACCGGAGGGCTATTACCGTCTGGTGCAGGCGGACAAATTAGGGGCAACCTATGGAGGAGGAGAAGCGAATGTAGCAGTGTCTTTGGCAAACTATGGATTTGATGCTGCATTTGTCACAAGACTTCCACAGCATGAGTTGGGACAGGCAGCAGTCAATTCCCTAAGAAAATACGGAGTAGATACGTCACAGATTGTACGAGGCGGAGAACGCATCGGCATCTATTATCTGGAAAAAGGAGCATCGCAAAGACCGTCCAAAGTCATCTATGACCGTACCGGTTCAGCACTCTATTCTGCCCTCAAAGAAGAATTTGACTGGGAAAAAATCTTAGAAGGAGCCGAGTGGTTTCATTTTACGGGGATTACTCCAGCGTTGAACGACGAGGTAGCGGCAATCTGTTTAGAGGCATGCAAAACTGCAAAAAAAATGGGTGTGAAGATTTCCTGTGATTTGAACTACCGTAACAAACTCTGGAGCAAAGAAAAAAAGCCGGACAGGTGATGGGAGAACTTTGCCAGTATGTGGATGTATGTATTGCCAATGAAGAAGATGCGGCAGATGTTTTTGGCATTCATGCAGCAGACACCGATGTCATCACAGGCAGCGTGAATCGTGAAGGCTATAAAGAGGTTGCGTCACAGTTAGCCCGGAAGTTTGGTTTTGAAAAAGTAGCCATTACTTTAAGAGAATCTATTTCCGCAAATGACAACAACTGGTCGGCAATGCTCTTTGACGGGACAGACTATTATTTCAGCAGAAAATACGCCATGCATTATTGTTGACCGTGTAGGCGGTGGGGACAGCTTTGGCGGTGGTCTGATCGCAGCATTGTTAGAAGGGTATGATTCAGAAAAAGCGATTGAGTTTGCGGTGGCAGCTTCCTGCTTAAAAACATTCCATTGAAGGAGATTTTAATCTGGTATCAAAAGAAGAAGTCCTGAAGTTAGCAGGTGGAGATGCCAGCGGACGTGTGCAGAGATAAATAATAAGTCTTAAATAGAACATGTCATATGAAAATATCATATAACAAGCAAGTTACATGGTGCTGTGTCAGTCACCTGACCGACCACCAAGAACTTTCCTGCCTTTTAAATCTTCCCAGCGAAAGTCCGGCATTTCTTCTCTTGCAACTAAGAAGTTGCCGGCACGCTGGGTAAGCTGTGCAAAGTTGACAATTTTATCGTTTGCACCTTCATTATAGGTATAGACTGTCGTCTCCGGTCCCATGAAGCCGATATCCGCTTCATTCGAGAGTACGGCAGTCATTGTTTTGTCAGCACCAAAACCGGTTACCAGTTCTAAATCAATGCCTTCATCCTTAAAATAATCTTTTTCGATGGCAACATACATCGGTGCATAGAAAATAGAGTGAGCCACTTCGTTCAGTGTGACTTTTTGCAGCTTTTTTTCAGAGTCTTTGGAATTTGCACATCCGACGAACAGTGTCAGGAGCATAGCAAGACTCAAAAACAGAGCTATATCTTTCTTTTTCATAGAATCCTCCGAGTGTTTTTAGTTTAGCGTATGCCAAAATAAAAAAAAAGTGTTAGAGGAATGTAAAGATTACAGATATGGATGCATGCCGTCACACAGTTTTTCTTCAATTTTGATCAGGCGGTCGCTGCTGTCCATACTCAGCTTCATATTGGTTTTTATCCAGGACATTCCCTTAGCGATCTGATTTGGTTCTTTGTCAGAGCTGTTGTACTCCGAGAGGAGACTGTGCAGTTCGTTCCCTAAGGTTTCGTGGTGTTCCTTGCTTTCTGTGAGCAGGCTCTTTAAATTTTCATCATGTACGAAGTCAAGTACCTCGTCAATCGAAGCAACAGCCATATTAGTGCCTGCATCACATTCTATTTTTTGCTATGTTTCGTAGCCTGCACCAGTCAGATATGGAAGGTTTCTTTTTGTGCAATGAAAATGAAACTCAGGAAATCGTGAAACCCTCTGGTGCACACGATTTCCGATTTCAGAGGTTCATTGGAATGGTCTGCACAAGGAAACTTGGAATATCTGACTGGTGCAAGCGGCGAAAGAACATGGAAAAAAATAAAAGGTCGTGCTATACTACATACGGACAAATCAGAGATACGATACGAGGAGTGATTGACATGAAAGATATTTTGGATTTGCACACACATACGATCGCGAGCGGACATGCATACAATACGATGAATGAGATGATTGCAGCCGCAAAATCGCGGGGACTTGAAATCTACGGGATTACGGAACATGCACCGCGGATGAACGGAAGCTGTACAGAGATGTATTTTCAGAATTTCAGAATTCTTTCAAGAGAAAAAGATGGAATGACTGTTTTGCATGGAGTCGAATTAAATATTTTAGATGCGGAGGGTCATGTGGATTTAACAGAGAGAGTGCTTGCGGAGATGGACATTGGAATTGCAAGTATGCATCTGCCGTGCTATACAAGCGGAGGGATTGTGGAAAATACAAAAGCCTATCTGAATGTGATGAAAAATCCATATGTCAACATTATCGGACATCCTGACGATGCAAGATTTCCTATTGATTATAAAGAATTAGTATTAGGGGCAAAGGAGCATCATGTGCTGTTAGAGGTCAACAATTCTTCCCTGTTACCGACAAGCTATCGTGGAAATCCAAGAGAGTCCTATGAAAAAATGCTTGCATACTGCAAGGAATATCAGGTGCCGGTGATCATGGATTCGGATGCCCATGCAGACAATGCAGTAGGAAATCACAGTGAAGCCGTAAACGTATTAGAGAGTGTGGATTTTCCGGAGGAACTGATCGCGAATACTTCTACCGAACTGATCCGTCAGTATCTGAACTATTATATATATATGGATTAGGGTGTCAAAAGGCGCCTCACAACTTAGTGGCTGGCAACTTGTACAAAGCTGAGTCTATTTTGTTCCGTTGTACGAAAATAAGAAAATCTAAGTCTGCCTGAGTCAGGTTATGATGGAATGACGTGTACGTCTTAAACGCCCCGTCCATGGGGCTTAAGACTTTTGCTGCCGTCCATGGCAGCAAAACACTATGCATGAACAGCCAGACTAAGATTTACTAACTTTCGTCCAAAGTCACAAAAGCAGTCCCGGCTTTGTGCAATTTGCCAATCAAAAAACTTGGAATCGCCTTTTAACACCCTGATCATACATGAAAAAGAGCATCGAGGTCTTTACAAGTAGTTTTCAATACTATATAATATAATTCGAGGTGAATTTATGACAATAGATATGAAAAGACTTCTTAAGTGCAGTGACCGATGTTCTGCATAGAATCGACTATATAAAAGCCGGAGGATCTGCCGAATATTGATTTATATATGGATCAGGTCACTACGTTTATGGATTCCCAGTTAGAGGCATCGAAGCGTTATCCTGAGGACAAGATCCTGACAAAGACGATGATCAACAACTATGCGAAGAATAATCTGATCCCGCCACCGGAGAAGAAGAAATATACCAAAGAGCATATCCTCTGTCTGATCTTTATTTACTATTTTAAAAATATTTTGAGCATCAGTGATATCCAGCGGATATTAAACCCGATCACGGACAAGTATTTTGGAACAGACAAGGAAAGTTCCGTGGGTATGACGGATATCTACAGTGAGGTGTTCAGTTTAGAAAGTGAGGAGACAAAGAATCTTTTAAAGGATTTAGCGAGAAAGTATAGTATCAGCCAGAAGACTTTTTTTAGATTGTGAGGATCTCTCAGAAAAAAGACAGGGAATTTTTACAGACATTTGCATTTATCTGTGAACTGAGTTTTGATGTGTATATCAAAAAGACGCTGATTGAAAAAATAATCGATTCCCTTCCGCAGGAGGATAAGAAAGAATCTAAAAAAGATGCTAAAAAAGAAGCGAAAAAGACAAAGAAATAGAAGTATAGAAGAATAAAATAATCTAACGAATCCAAAAAGCGGAATCATGAGTGGGACAGAGCCAGTGCATCATATTGGCATGGCAAAGTTTCACCTATGATTCCGGTATTATTTTTAGTGTAATTTCAGTATTATTAGTATTAGTAGTATTTTATTAGTTTTCTCCGGCTGTTATTTTGAATATATTGATCAGGTCTGTTATCGGTTCTTCTTAGGATTCGGAATCATCATCTACAGATACCCGCTCAAATACCATATCATAACCGTCATTTCCGTAATTTAACGAGCGGTTGACACGGCTGATCGTTGCAGTAGAAGCTCCGGTTTTTTCTGCAATATCCAGATAAGTTTTCTGTGCGCGCAGCATTCGTGCTACTTCATAACGCTGCGAGAATGAGAGCAGCTCATTGACGGTACAGACATCTTCAAAAAAACGGTAACACTCTTCTTTATTTTCTAAAGACAGAATTGCATCAAATAAATGATTCACTGCCTCGGTATGAACATTTTTACTCATAGTATCAATCTCCTTTGATTAGTCCTTTGTTTACTTAAAATTTTAGCATATTAAAGTTTTGACGTAAACCCATTTTTTAAAGATTGACACTGAAACAGAAAAATGCTAGCCTTTAACAGAGATAAAAGAAAGATAAGGGGAATTTTATGTACGAGAAGTTAAATAATATGCAAAAAGAAGCCGTCTTTCAGACCGAGGGACCGGTACTGATCTTAGCAGGAGCGGGTTCAGGAAAAACGCGTGTGCTGACCTACCGGACGGGCTATTTAATAGAAGAAAAGGGAGTCAATCCCTACAATATCATGGCAATTACTTTTACGAATAAAGCTGCAGGCGAGATGCGTGAGCGTATCAAAGTGAGCAGGGTCGGATACGGGGCAGAGAGCATCTGGGTATCCACCTTTCACTCCACCTGTGTACGGATTCTTCGCAGACATATAGACCGGCTGGGGTTTGATAACAATTTCACGATCTATGATTCTGATGACCAGAAGACGTTGATGAAGGACATCTGTAAACGGTTAGAGATTGATACAAAAATTTACAAAGAGCGGACATTTTTAAATGCGATCTCTTCTGCAAAGGACGAACTGATGGACCCTGTAGCATTTGAACTGTCAGCAGCAGGAGATTACAACAGACAGCGTCAGGCAAAGGTATACCGGGAATATCAGGCAGCATTAAAAAAGAATAATGCATTGGATTTTGACGATCTGATCATGAAAACCGTAGAGCTGTTCCGTGCAGATGCAGAGGTGCTTGACTATTATCAGGAAAGATTCCGTTATATCATGGTGGATGAGTACCAGGATACCAATACAGCGCAGTTTGAACTGATCCGGACATTAGCGTCCCAAATATCAGAACCTCTGTGTGGTCGGTGATGATGACCAGTCCATTTACAAGTTCCGTGGTGCGAATATCTATAATATTTTAAATTTTGAAAAACATTTTCCAAATGCCAGAGTGATCAAGTTAGAGCAGAACTATCGTTCCACACAGACCATCTTAGATGCTGCAAACGGAGTCATCAAAAACAATGAAGGACGAAAAGAAAAGGCACTTTGGACAGAAAACGGCACAGGAGACAAGATTGATTTTGAACAGTTTGATACGGCATATGAAGAGGCAGACTACATAGCAAAAGATATCAGAAAAAAAGTAGAGGCCGGTGATTATCAGTATAAAGACTGTGCCATTTTTGTATCGTACGAATGCCCAGTCACGTCTTTTTTTGAGGAGCGTTTTGTCATCAGCGGGATTCCTTACAAGATTGTTGGCGGAGTCAACTTCTATGCGCGAAAGGAAATCAAGGATTTACTGTGCTATTTAAAAACGATCGACAATGCCAGAGATGATTTAGCAGTGCGGAGGATCATCAACGTGCCAAAACGCGGGATCGGAGCGACAACCTTAAACCGTGTGCAGGAATATGCAGATGCCCATGATATCAGCTTTTACAATGCGTTGCGTGGTGCAGAAGAGATCACCACATTAGGACGTGCCGCTTCAAAGATCAAACCGTTTGTAATGTTTATCCAATCCATGCGTTCTAAAGCGGAAATTTTAGGCGTATCAGAGCTGTTAAGGGATATTATCGAGCAGACCGGATATGTGACGGAATTAGAGGCCGAGGATACGGAGGAAGCAAAGGCAAGGATTGAAAATATTGATGAGTTGATCAGCAAGGCGGCAGCCTATGAGGATGTCTGTGAAGAAAACGGAGAGCCTGCGAGTCTGAGCGGATTTTTAGAAGAGGTTGCATTAGTTGCCGATATCGACAGTCTCGATGAAGATCAGGATTATGTTATTCTGATGACACTTCACAGTGCCAAAGGGTTAGAGTTCCCGCAGGTATATCTTGCAGGAATGGAGGACGGACTGTTTCCAAGTTATATGAGCATTGTGGCAGACGATGCGGCAGCGGAATTAGAAGAGGAACGCCGTCTGGCATATGTGGGGATCACAAGAGCAAAACAGAATCTTGCCATTACCTGTGCAAAACAGAGAATGGTTCGTGGAGAAACACAATATAATAAAGTATCACGATTTGTAAAAGAAATCCCAAGAGAACTGTTAAGCGGTGCTGTCCGTAAAGAAAAAGAGCATAAAGAGCCAAAAGCGGCAACGTATCAGCAGGCAAAGCAGATCTTCCGGGCAAAACCATACGGTATGCCGCAAAAACCGGAAAAATCTTTGGAACACCGGGCAATCCGGCATCGCTCGGCTATCAGGAAGGAGACCGCGTCAGACACATGAAATTTGGCGAAGGAACGGTGCAGAATATCGTGCAGGGCGGACGTGATTATGAGGTAACTGTGGACTTTGATAAGGTCGGTGTGAAAAAAATGTTTGCTTCTTTTGCAAAGCTAAAAAAAAGTATAAAATTTTTAAAAATTTACGAATTATGTATAGGCTATTAGGAAAAAAATATGATATACTGAAAAAAATCAAACAGTAACCAGCATATGGAAATGGAGGAGCGTGGCTATGAGCAGAGTAGAAGAGATGTTAAACGAGTTAGTAAAGAAAAAAAGAGGAAGAAGAGAAAGAAAATAACAAGGTTCTCAAAGTACTTGCAGTGGTAGGAATTGTAGCAGCAGTAGCAGGAATTGCATATGCTGTATATCGTTTCTTTTGCACCTGATTATTTAGAGGATTTTGAAGATGACTTCGACGATGAAATGGACGAAGACTTCTTTGACGAAGATGAGAATGAATGTGAGGACGATGCAGATTCAGAATAAGAAAGAATAATACGAAAGGGCTGCAATCATATTGCAGTCCTTTTTTTTTTTTTTTTTTGCTCTATAGGAAATACCATGTTATGTTAAAGCATAAAAAGTCGTGTTTCCCTATAGAGTAAAAGCCCTTCGGGCGAAGATGCACAGCTCGCGGAGGAGTAAATAGCTGCTATGCAGCATCGCTCGCGCGCGGAACAAAAAGCTGTGTTACGAATGAAAATAGAGTGTGGAAGTGTGCGAAGCACACTTTTTGTTGAGTATAGGTATAGGAGTATGTATGAAAAAAGGACAGGTTTTAGAAGGAATTGTAGAACGAGTGGCGTTTCCAAATAAGGGAATTGTCAGTGTAGAAGGAGAAGAACAGAAGGTCATTGTAAAAATGCCATCGAAGGACAAAAAATCCGTTTTTCCATCAATAAAAAAAGAAAAGGCAAGGCAGAGGGAAGACTCTTAGAGGTCATAGAAAAGTCCCCGCTTCAGACAGAAGAAGAGTGTGCCTATTTCGGAAAATGCGGCGGTTGTATGTATCAGGGAGTACCGTACCAAGAGCAGCTTAAGATCAAGGAAACGCAGGTAAAAAATCTGTTAGCACCGGTGCTTTTGAATGCAGGTTATGAGTTAGATGAGATTTTCGAGGGTGTCAAAGAAAGTCCGAGAAGTCTTGCTTATCGCAATAAAATGGAGTTTTCTTTTGGAGATGAAGTCAAGGATGGCCCGCTCAGTCTTGGAATGCATAAACGCGGAAGTTTTCATGATATTGTAACGGTGGACGGATGCCGTATCGTGGATGAGGATTATTCGAAAATTTTAAGAGGTGTACTGGACTTTTTTACCGAGCGTCAGGTTCCTTTTTATCATAAAATGGGTCATGTGGGTTATCTGCGTCATCTGCTGGTACGAAAAGCCGTCAAGACCGGAGAGATTTTTTAATTGACCTCGTAACGACCACGCAGATGATCGAGGGTATTGATACAAAAGAACTGTTATCAGAAATGGTATCTATGATCTGTTCCCTGGATTTAGAGGGAACGGTTGTCGGAATCCTGCATACGGAAAATGACAGTGTGGCCGATGCCGTGATTAATGAACGCACGGAACTTTTATATGGTCAGGATCATTTTGATGAGGAACTGCTCGGACTGCATTTTTCTATTTCGCCGTTTTCATTTTTCCAGACAAACTCTCTTGGAGCGGAGGTACTCTATGAGACGGCACGGGAGTATGTTGCCGATGCAGGAAACGGAAAGGTAGTCTATGACCTTTACAGCGGAACAGGAACGATCGCACAGATTCTAGCCCCGGTTGCCAAAGAGGTGATCGGAGTAGAGATCATTGAAGAAGCGGTGGAAGCAGCGAAAGAAAATGCAAAACGTAACCATTTAGAGAATTGTGAATTTTTAGCAGGCGATGTTTTAAAGGTGCTCGATGACATTGAACAAAAACCGGATTTCATTGTCTTAGATCCGCCAAGAGACGGGATCCATCCCAAGGCATTAGAAAAGATCATCAGCTACGGAGTAGAAAAGATGGTCTATATTTCCTGCAAGCCAACGAGCCTTGCAAGGGATTTAGAGGTGTTGTTAGCGAGAGGGGTATGAGGCAGAGCGGTTATCTGCTGTGTGGATATGTTCCCCGCAGACGACCGGGATAGAGACGGTAGTACTGCTTTCCCGCAAAAAGCCAGACGGACATATCAACGTAAAAGTTGAGTTTGGTGAGGGTGAGGGAAAAGTTCCGCTTGATAATATCGCTAAAAGAGCCGAAGAATACAAGCCCAAGGAACGAGTGACCTACAAAATGATAAAGGAGTACATAGAAGCTAAATACAGCTTCAAGGTACATACCGCATATATCGCAGAGGTAAAGAGAGATTTAGGCTTGCCAATGTATGATGCTCCTAATGCGGTAGAAGAATTGAAACAGCCGAGGAAGCATCCGACAGCGGAGAAAGTGGAAGCGATAAAGGATGCATTAAGATATTTTGGCGTATGTAGCTAATTTTTAGTGCATAGTTATAAAATTTATAAAACGACATTTACCGTTCTATATGGTAAGATTAAATATAGTAACGATTTTATAAATGTAGGTGGTAAACATGGGAGATAATCGAAGGATTTTTAGTGATAATGAAAAAATGGTATTATTTAATGAGGTCGATGGGCGATGTCCAATTTGTGGAAAGCCATTAACTAATACCAAGAATGGACAAATTATTAAAATGTTTGAAGTGGCACATATATATCCTGCGAATCCTCGTCCAGAGGAAGTCGAATTGTTAAAAGACGAGGAACGTTTGAGTAAAGACGTTAATAGTCTGGCTAATGTCATAGCGGTCTGTAGAATATGTCATAAAAATTTGATACACCACGAACTATAGAAGAATATCGCTCGTGGGTAAGACTTAAAAAGAAATTGTTGCAAGATGCACAGCTAAAAAATACATATGCACTTTTTAACATAGAGGAAGAAATAAAGGAAATATTAAAAAATTTAAATGATGAATCTTTAGAGGAAGACTTGGTACGGTTAAATTATGAATCTTTGAAGATAGAGCAAAAAGCCAACGACACCTTACCTTTTGCAATAAAACGTACCATTAAAAACGATGTGGTAGATTATTTTGACTATATTCATAAGATATTTATTGAAATGGACAAAGTAACACCATACAAATTTGATACCCTAGCAGCTCAGATAAAGGGATTTTATTGCAAGACTATGCAAATTAATCCTAACCAAGAATTCGTATATGCTTCTTTAGTGGATTGGCTTAATGAAAAGACAGGGTCATATTCAAGAAGGGCTTGTGAAATTGTGATTGCATATTTTATACAAGATTGTGAGGTGTTTTCATGATATTGCCGAATAAGCTAATAAGCTTTCAAGATTGTATTCTGGCAAAAAACGGTTTATATTTTAGAAAAGATTAGTGATTCAGATTTTTCAGTAATTGGGTTATACGAACAAGTGGAAACTCATTTTGAAGATTTAAATGAATATATGTTGGCTCTGGACGTTCTATATGTTCTTGGCAAAATAAAATATAATGAGGGGTTGCAGGTGATACAGTATGTTGAAAAAAAAATTAGTTGTAATATATTTTTGCAGAAAGAAATTGTATTTCATGAGGGTTTAAATGCCATTGTAGGAGATGATATTGCTTCTAATTCGATAGGAAAATCAACTATGCTTATGATTATTGACTTTGTTTTTGGAGGCGATGATTATATAAGTAAAAATCATGATGTAGTAGATAATTTGGGTCATCATGATTTCAGATTTATTTTTAATTTTGATAATAAGGATTACTATTTTATTAGAAGTACAAATGAATACAAATTTGTATCTATTTGTAATGAGAAATTTGAAATTTTACAGAGTGTAACAACGGAAGAATTTACCGCATGGTTGCAAGAAAAGTATGATTGTCAATTAGAATCGTTAACATTTAGAAATATTGTTGGTAGATATTTCAGAATTTATGGGAAGGAAAATTTAAATGAAAGAAAACCTATCCAGTATTTTGGAAAAAAGAAACAGCACCTAAATCTATATTAGCTCTTTTAAAATTGTTTGATAAATATAAATCATTAAAAGCATATGAGGAGCAAATAGAAAAATTAAAAAGTGACAAAACTACATTGGTTGATGCAGCAAAAAAGAATTTTTTGCCGAATGTCAACACAAAAAAAGTTTATTTAATAAAAATGAAAAAAAAAAAAGATTGAAGAATTAAGCGTACGATTAGAAAAAATAAAAAGAAGGAAATTGTAACAACATCGCTTGATTTAGAATCAATGGTTTCTCAAGAAATATTAAAACTTAAGAGGGAGAAAAGCCAACTTACTATTAAATTAAACTCATATCAAAGCAGATTGCTAAGAACACAAAATAATATAAAGAATAAACCTGTGAAAATTAGTGCTGAGTTAGAACAATTTGTGTATTATTTTCCAGATTTTAATGTAGAACAGGTTAATAAGGTGGAGGATTTCCATAAAAATATAAATAAAATATTAAAGAGTGAACTTGTAACAGTAGAGAAGGAATTAAAAGCTAAAATCGAGGAAATTAATAATCAGATAATAGAAATAGATAAGGAAATTGAACAGAAATTGTCCATAAAAGATGCACCTAAATTAGCAGCAGATGAAGTGGTTGATTTGGTGGCACAAATAAAACAGCTTAATGATGAAAATGGATACTATACCAAGAAGAAACAATTGGAGGGGACTATATCACAGGCTAATGATGATTTAAGTGAATTAAAAAGAAAAGGCATTAGATGAAATATGTAATGAAATAAATGTCAAAATGTACGAGCTAAATAAAAAAGAAATATATGTTGATGGAAGGCGAGCACCGACACTGAATATTCACGGAAGTAAATATTCGTTTAATACTGCGGGGGATACTGGAACAGGTACAGCTTTTGCTAACTTGATATCATTTGATCTTTCATTGCTGGAATTAACCCGTTTGCCGGCTATAGCTCATGATTTGCCATTGTTAAAAAACATTGAAAATGTTGCAATGGAAAACATTATTTCAATATATAGTAGAAGTGAAAAGCAAATATTCGTTGCTATTGATAAATTGAGTTCTTATGATGAGAAAGCGGCACAAATTATAAATAAACATAAAGTATTACAACTTTCGAAAGACAAATTACTCTTTATCAAAAATTGGAAAAGCAATAAATAAATCTAAAAAGCGTATCGTTAGAAATAATGGTACGCTTATTTTTTTTGCCCCTTTTTGCAGATTTGTACTTTCTCATGCTTTCCAATATAATGAAGCTAAAGAAGTGGAGGTATGCTTATGAGAGAGAAATTTAATCATCTGTATTTGGATAGCCACGAAAGAAAACTTTTTGATACATAGCCTTGTAGAGTTAAAAAAATCAGCTCATACAGCAAGGCAGATATACGGATTGTATTGACGAGCTTATTTTTAAGGTCATAAATGCACCGACCAAGAGAATGAAAATTGAATATGTCTAAGGCAAATTACGAAGCCGCTTATTCTTATTGATTTTAAGAGTAGGCGGCTTTTTTGCGTTCTCTGGTACTGTTTACATAGCTACCTTGACAAAGTGGCTAAATCTATGTGAAAGGAGGACGCATCTATGTCAAATTGCAAAGTAATTGCTCTGACTAACCAGAAGGGTGGTGTCGGAAAAACAACCACAGCGGTCAATCTGGGTGTAAGTCTGGTGCAGCAGGGTAAAAAAGTCCTGCTGATTGATGCCGATGCACAGGCAAATCTCACGATGGCTCTGGGGTATAACAGACCAGACGATATTCCCATAACGCTCTCTACTGTGATGCAGAACATCATAGACGATAAAACACTTGATGTTTCACAGGGTATTATCCACTACAGCGAGGGCGTTGACCTACTTCCGTCAAACATTGAGCTGTCGGGCTTTGAGGTAAGGCTAATCAATGCAATGAGCCGTGAGCGTGTGCTGAAAACCTATGTCAATGAGGTTAAAAAAGAATTACGATTATGTGCTTATTGATTGTATGCCGAGCTTAGGCATGATAACCATCAATGCTCTGGCGGCGGCTGACAGTGTAATTATCCCGACACAGCCATCCAAAATCGGTAAGGATAGGTCACACCTTTTGACGGGGATATTAAAGTGTCCCCTTTGTGGAAGTTCAATGTATACGAACAAACACGCTTGGACAAATAAAGACGGCACATACAAAGAGGTTTACTATTATATTTGTGGTAGAAATAAGCAGGAGCGAGGACATCATTGTGATTATAAAGCATCGCTAAGAAAAACAGATATTGAGCCACTTGTAATTGAAGCTGTTAAGGAATTGGTAAGCGATAAGTATTTTGCAAAAGAGATTGAAAAGCGTGTTGGCGTACAGACCGATACAACAGCTATTGATAAGGAACTTGCCAATTACGAGAGTAAGCTGAAAGAAGTAGATTTGAATAAAGCCCGTCTGGAACGAGAGATTGATAATCTGCCTATTGATGCTCGTTTCAGAGAAAGGAAAATCCACGACATGACTTTAAGACTTGATGCCTTGTATGATACGATTGTAGAGTTGGAAGAACGGATTGAAGATGCAAAGCTGAGAAAAAGTTCTATCGAAATGGAAACAATCACTCTGGACAATATTTACAAGCTTATGCTGAATTTCGGAAAGCTCTATGATATAATAAGTGACGAGGAAAAGAAAAGCCTTATTACTTATCTTATAAAAGAAATTCAGATATATCCAAATGGGGAGTCAGAGCAGCCTTTGAAGTCGATAGAGTTTAATTTCCCAATATATCGGGATGGTCAAGAGGTAAGGCGGCTCTTGTGGGAAAAAAAGGTAATACCGTTGAGAATGTGTGCCTTTTGGGCAAACGAAAACCAGATGCCAAGGTAAAAATAGGCATTGATATGGATGATTATTACCGTATCAGGGAGAATGCTGAAAGCAAATAAACCTTTACAAAACCGAATAATACACTGAATTAAAGCAGGATAGAAGCTGTTGATGCGTTAGAAGATAACGTGTCAGCGGCTTTTTCTTTTTATCTGAAAATCTATTAGTCAAATCTGAAAGGAGTCAATTCTATGGCAAAGAAAAATGTAAGGAATATGAAGGTTTGTGGACAGAGTGGTTATAAATATGAGACAGTTCCGGCAATTACATTAAAAGGAAAGTGGCTGGAAGAACTGGGATTTCATCTTGGGGATAATGGCAGGCTTATTTTTTTGTTTGAGGTCTCAAACTTTTATGTGACAAACATAACTGTCTGTGCTATTATAAAAACGATATAAGCGAAAATGACTTTTGCGGAAACGAAAGTATCGTTATATTTTTTATCCCTATACTTCCTATAATGGGAATGAATACTTGCAAATTTGATTACTAATATTTTTTCATTATTACAGGTACAATAAGAACATGTAATAGCGGAAATGAGGTATAGTTACTTGCAGATAGAGAAGTATATTGCGGATAAAATAACATCTTTATGTGAAAAGCGTGATATCAGTAAATACAGATTATCGCAACTGTCGGGAATTTCCCAGTCGTCACTGGGAAGAATCATGGCGCAGAAAAACCTGCCGTCGCTGATCACACTTGAAAAAATATGTACAGCTTTGGGCGTGACATTATCGCAGTTTTTTCAGGAAGGTAATTCAGAGAATCTGACAGAAAAACAGAAAGAAGTTTTAAGGATATGGAACAATCTGAGTACAAATGAGCAGGAAACAGTGATGTCAATGCTGCGTGGTCTTCGGAAGTAGAAGAACAGTTCGAGTATATGTATCGGCTGTTCTTTTTTGTTTTTCGGGCGCTAAAACGGTAAATTTTTCTTATGTATAGTTGAGCGTTAAAGTATAATAAAATCAATTTTTGGCATAAGATTAAGGCTATAATAAGGAAATTGGCAAACCAGATGAAAGTCTGGGACGCAAAGCTACAGGGCCTGTAAAATGGCAGCCAGTTGCATGAAATGACGTGCACTGTCTGTCTGACGGTACTTTTTTTTACGGTGTTACTTCATAGATGTAACAATAATAATTTTATCAGGAAGAGAGAAAAATATGAAAATCAAAAAGTACAAAGTGTATGTCTTATTCTGGCATGTGTAGTAGCAACAGGACTTATAGGGTGTGGGAAAACAGATGAAACACCAAAGAAACACGAAGCAATTACTTTTTATGGCTCCTTATTTGGATATAGACAGCTTCATAGAAGAAGTACACAAAACCTATCCGGAGATTGAACTGGAAGTTGTTCCGTACAGCGGAGCAAATACAACAACCTATCTGCAGAATATGTTAGAGGCGGATGATCTTCCGGACATCTGCACACAAACTTTTTATAAGCCAGATGTGGTGGATGTCAGTGATAAGATGATTGATCTCTCTGGATACGATTTTACAGATAATTATGTGGAATCACGCCTGAAAGAGGTATCCGATGAGGGGGCACTTTTATATGCTTCCATCTTTGTACAACTGTTATGGAATCACTTATAATAAAACACTGCTTGAGCAACATGGATGGAAGCTGCCAACATCTTTTACAGAGCTTGAAGAACTTGCAGACAAAGCAAAAGAAGCAGGAGTTACGTTATGTATGGCACAGATTCAGTACCCTGGTTCCGCCTTTCAGTATGTATGTAATATTGCGGATGCGGGATTCCTTAGTACCATGTCTGGAAAGCAGTGGCAGAAAGATTACCTGTCAGGAAAGGCAAATGTAAGCAATACACCAGGCATGATGGAAAGTATGGAATATATCCAAAAATGGAAAGACCTTGGGATGTTTGACTGTAGCAACAGTGATCCGACAGATGATGGTAAAACAAGAGAAGCTTTTATAAAAGGAAACTCGCTGTTTCTATTGGGACCACAGAATGGCATTATGGACGCAGAAGATACAACGGACAAATTTGGTCTGATGCCATATCTGTCTGAAGACGGAAGCAGGAATGTGTTTATTTTAAATGTAAACCGTTTTTATGGATTGAGTAAAAAGCTGGAGAATAATCCGGAGAAACTTGAAGATGCATTAAAAGTCATGAAGGTGTTATCTACGGTAGAAGGAACCAGTGCCCTGTATCCGGACAGCACATTAAAAGCAGGATTACTTCCTTTCAAAGATGCAAAGGCGGATGAAACCTTCTATGCAGATATTTCAGATATGATCAATGCAGGGAATACGACACCGTTTATTTATTCCGGATGGGAAAATACGATTGTAAATACCGGAACAAAAATGCTGGAATTCATGCAGGATCAGGCATCAATAAAGGATGTGGCAGACCAGCTGGATGAGGATCAGAACAGCGTGGTAAATAACCAGCCGGAAGTGATCACAACAGCCACAGAGGAAATCTCACAGGAAAGCTGTGCAAAGCTGGTGGGCAGATGTTTTGCCGAGGCGACCGGAAGTGACATTGCTCTTATATCTCTTGGAACATGGGTCAGTGGAAATGGCACGAACCAGAACAATGATGGCGTGAGCGGAAAACTGTATGCAAAGAATATTACAGATTATGATGTCTGTACCATTCTTCCGACTGGCTGGTCACGGACGATTAATACAATCAGACTGACAGGAAAACAGATTCAGGCATTGTATGAAGAAGGTTATGATGCAGTTGGTACAGGCAAAAATTATCCATATATGCTGGTAAATCCTGAAAATCTGAAACTGGAGGAAGGAAAGACTTATCAGGTCGCAATTTCCGGAATCAGTGAAAAACTGGCATCAGAAACAGAAGTGACAGACAGTGGTATTGTAGGCCTGGATGCGGCAAAAGACTTTTTGGGGCAATTTAAGACTTTAAGTGAAGCAGACGCTGAATGGAAATAAGCGGAGGGGAAGGATGCAGAAGGCAAAGAGTTACAGGAATTTAATATTGGGCTGCTGTATGGCTGGCGGAGCGATGCTTCTTGCATTCTTTTTCCTGTATCATACTTATATCCAGGATATTATCTATGAGGAACGGTTAAACCAGATGGAAGAAATTACCCGTCAGATGTTTCAAAATCTGGAAGATGTGATCGATTCCCACTGGGACCGGGTGACGGAAGAATGTAATTATCTGAGAGATGCAAATATACAGACTACAGATGAGCTATGCAGACATATGAAAAAGAAATATGAATTATCAGCATATGCAGATCATAAGATCATGTTGATGGCAGTGGATTCAGAAGGCGGATATTATACAGAATCCGGAAACAGGGGACTTTTCCGGGATCTGGATTATTTTGAAGAAAATCCTGAACAGATCAGTTTTGTTTTTGATTCTATGACGGACAACCAGTCAAAGATGATATTTCTGAATCGCCTGCAGGAACCCATAGATCTTCAGAATGGAGAAAAGAAAAAACTTCAATTCTCTATTTTGGAATTGCTCAGGACATGGAACAGCTGAATCCTTATTTTAACTGCGAGGCATATAATGGAAACAACAGTGTGTATGTACTGGATGATAATGGATTTAAATTGTTTAATAGCAATCAAGTAGAACTGATCAAGGGGCATAATGTATTTTTCTGTTTTACAGAACATGAAGTATCTTCACAATTCTTCTTTTGAGACAACAAAGGCGGAACTGGAAGAAAAAGGCTGTAGTTATTCTAATGCAGTTCTGGATGGAACAGAATATTTTTACGGGTTAAAAAGAATGGAAAATGCCGAATGGACCCTGATCTTTCTGGTTCCGGCAGAGTATGTTGCTGCGAATACCTTAAAACTCGTCAATTTTGTCATGATATTTATCGTTATCTTTACGGTTATCGTAGCTGTCTGCGTTATACTGGGAATTTCTTTTATTATGCGTAGAAATCAACAGGAAGCGATTCGTGTGGAGCGGGAAAATAATGCGAGACTGGAAACAGTGAATACAGAACTGCGGCAGGCAAAAAAAGCGGCAGAGGAAGCTTTTCAGGTGGCAGAGGAAGCGAACAGATCCAAGAGTAGTTTTCTTGCCAATATGTCTCACGATATACGTACTCCTATGAATGCAATCATTGGTATGACGTCATTGATCAGATATGATGCCGGTGATAAAGATAAGGTGATAGAGTATGCGGATAAAATTGATACATCATCACAGCATCTGTTAGGAATATTAATGATGTTTTGGATATGAGCAAGATTGAGGCAGGAAAAACAGTATTCCAATATTCTGACTTTTCTATTCTGGATTTTGTACAGGAACTTGACACTATATTTCATTCTCAAATATATGAAAAGAAGCAGACCTTTACAATTATAAAAGAAAATATCAAGCATGAGTGGGTGAATGGAGATCAGGTTCATCTGATGCAGATTTTCAGCAACCTGGTTTCCAATGCAGTGAAGTACACGCAGGAAGGTGGAGAAATTCAGTTTCTGGTAGAAGAATGTGAGACAAAGTCATCTGTCTATGCAAAGTACCGTTTCTTAGTCAGCGATAATGGCATGGGAATGTCGGCAGATTTCAAAGATACAATTTTTGATGCTTTTACTCGTGCTGAAAGTTCTATGACGAATAAGATACAGGGAACTGGTCTTGGAATGGCTATTACTAAGAATCTGGTTGAAGCAATGGGAGGCACCATTGATGTGGAGAGTGAACTGGGCCAGGGAAGCTGTTTTGAGGTTCTTATAGATCTGAGAATAGCAGAAGATAGAACGGTTGCTCTGGCGGCACAAGAAGAAACAGATGAGCAGGATGGTAATATCCTGCAGGGAATGAGGTTCCTGTGTGCAGAGGATAATGAGTTGAATGCTGAAATCCTGACGGAACTGTTAAAGATTGAAGGTGCAGAATGTACCATCTGTGAAAATGGTGAAGAGATTTTGAAAGCATTTGAGCAGTCTGCTCCGGGGGATTATGACATGATCCTGATGGATGTGCAGATGCCGGTTATGAATGGCTATGAGGCAACAAAAGCAATCCGAAGAAGCTCCCATGAACTGGCAAAGAAGATTCCAATCATTGCTATGACTGCCAATGCATTCTCAGAGGATATTCAGAATTCTCTGGCAGCCGGTATGAATGCCCATGTTTCAAAACCGATTGAGATGAAGGTACTGGAAAAGACGATCAGAAGCATAAAATCTGGTGGGGGGGTACCGAACCGCAGGTCACTGTACAGTGACAAATGGAAAGTAACCGGACATAGAAGAATCAAAAAGGATAGTTAGGGATGGACAGAAAATGAAAGGAAAAAGAGTGATTGCAGGCATTCTGCTTGCGGGAATTTTAGCAGTCACCCTGGCAGGGTGTAAAAACACAGATAACACGAAAGAAGAAACCGAAAAGCCTGTTATTACCCTCGGCAGTGACAACTATCCACCATACAATTATCTGAATGAGGATGGTGTACCGACGGGGATTGATGTAGAACTGGCTACGGAAGCATTCAAAAGAATGGGATATCAGGTGGAGGTTGTCCAGATTAACTGGGAGAAGAAAAAGGAACTGGTAGAGAGCGGAGAGATTGACTGTATCATGGGCTGTTTTTCCATGGAAGGGCGCCTTGACGATTACCGCTGGGCAGGACCATACATAGCAAGCCGTCAGGTGGTTGCTGTAAATGAGAACAGTGATATCTATAAACTGAGTGACCTGGAGGGAAAGAACCTGGCTGTCCAGTCCACAACCAAACCGGAAGGCATCTTTCTGAACCGGACGGATGAGAGAATCCCAAAACTGGGAAATCTGATCAGTCTTGGACACAGGGAGTTGATCTATACGTTTCTGGGGAAAGGATATGTAGATGCGGTTGCCGCACATGAGGAATCGATTGTTCAGTATATGGGGGATTATAACACAAGCTTCCGCATCCTGGAAGAACCGCTGATGATCACCGGAATAGGTGTTGCTTTCGCAAAAGAGGATGACAGAGGAATCTGTGAGCAGATGGATCAGACACTGGAAGAAATGCGTCAGGATGGCACATCCCTGAAAATCATCGGAAAATATCTGGATGATCCGGAAAGTATCTGGAGGTGGATGATCTTGGATATTAAGAGGAAAGAAAAAGAAAAAACGAATCCATCTGCTCGGTGGTCTGATTGGAATCTGTGTAGCTGTAGTCTCTCTGTTTTATTTTTTCCATGCGGAAAAGGCGGAAGCAGAAGAAGAATGGTGGAGATTGTAAACTATGTCAAAGTGCAGTGCTCAACCTACACCCATTATAATGAATCTTCGGAATCCAAAAGTCTCCTTCGTGCCATTGAAAGTGCCAGACAGATGAGTACAAATATTAACATGGAAACAGAAAACGGCGGTCAGCTAAGGCGGGAGTTCCTGAAAGAAAATCTGAAAACTCTCTGGGTGGATGGCATCCTTGTGCTGGATACAGAGGGAAAGACGGACTGTGAATACAGTATGGATGAATCTCTGACCAATGAGATTACGGCGTATCTGCAAAAAGACATTATCATGGATTTTGCCGGATATGAAGAAAGAACTTATTCGGAACGGTTTACCAGGGAAGACGGATCTCGTATTGACATTGCAGCCTGTGCCAGAAAAGATGCACCAGGTATCGTTGCGATTTATTATTACACATCTCCTGAATTTACCAGAAATTATACTCTGACAATACAGGGGCTTTTAAAGGGGTATAGTGCTCAGAAAGATGGAACGATTATAGTTGCAGACAATGGGATAGTTGTTGCCAGTAACGATGAAAGTCTGCTGGGACAGAATACAGCCGACAACGAAGTTGTTCAGGCAATGAAAAAGCATACAGACAGTCAGCATATTTTTCATTTGAAAAATGAAGGAATCGGATGTTACGGAATCATGCTGAAGCAGCGGGATTATTATATTTATGCATATCTTCCGGATACGGAAGTGTTCCATAATCTTCCACTAAGTGTAGCGGGTGTTATTTTTCTTTATTTTCTGATATTCAGTATATTTTTTGTTCTGGGGTCACAGAACCAATCAGGCACATCAGAAACAGGAACAGGAAAAAGATGAAAAATATAAAGCAGAACTTCTGATAGCTGCAAAAAAGGCAGAAGCAGCCAATGAGGCAAAAACAGAGTTTCTACAGCGAATGAGCCATGATATCCGGACTCCGATCAATGGAATCTGTGGCATGGTAAATATGGCAGATCATTATGCAGATGATATGGAGAAACAGACGGAATACAGGACAAAGGTGAAAGAGGCATCGAATCTGCTGCTGGAACTGGTAAATGATGTCCTGGATATGAGTAAGCTTGAGTCAGGTGAAATCGTTCTGGAAGAGATTCCATTTAATCTGAGCAGTATTTCCAGGGAAGTATTTGTTGTGATCGAGCAGATGGCGGCAGAACAGAATATCCGGGTCGCGTGGGAGAAAAAAGAAATCACACACTGGGATCTTATTGGAAGTCCAGGATATGTGAAACGGGTGATGATGAATATTCTGTCGAATGCAGTGAAATATAACAGAGAAAACGGACAGATCTATGTCAGCTGCGTGGAAATCCCGTCCGAACAGTCGGAAATGACGACAATGGAATTTGTCTGCCGGGATACCGGAATCGGAATGGCAGATGAGTTTCAGAAACTATATTTTTGAACCATTTGCACAGGAACATGCAGGAAGCCGCACAAAATTTGCCGGAACAGGACTGGGAATGGCGATTTCAAGGAAGCTGGTCGAGGAAATGGGCGGAACCATTACCTTTGAAAGTGAAAAAGGCATAGGGACGACATTTGTGATCCGGGTTCCATTTAAAATAGATCTGGATGCGGATAAACGTGAAGAATCGAAGGATGTATCAGAAAAATCTATAAAGGGGATGCATGTTCTTCTGGCAGAAGACAATGAGCTGAACATGGAAATCGCTGAATTTGTGCTTCAGAATGAAGGTGCTGAAGTGACCAAAGCATGGAATGGTCAGGAAGCTGTTGAGTTATTCAGAAAAAGTGAACCAGGTGAATTTGATGTCATTCTTATGGATATTATGATGCCGATCATAAATGGTTATGAAGCTGCAAAGAGGATCCGGTCTTTGGACAGAGAGGATGCAAAAAAAATACCAATCATTGCAATGACAGCAAATGCGTTTACGGAGGACAGAATAAGAGCAAAAGAAGCAGGGATGGATGAGCATGTTGCGAAGCCTATTGATGTGGAATTACTGATAAAAGTAATCCATAAATTGGTGAAATAATTGATATGGAAGTGACAAATAAGCGGTGAAATATAGGTAGGAGGACTAAAATATGACAATGCAGGAGTGCTATAAAGCTATCGGAGGAAACTATGAAGATGTCTTGGGACGCCTTCAAAGCGAAGCACTGATTCGGAGATTTACATTAAAGTTCCTTGAAGATCAGAGTTATCTACAGCTAAAACAGGCATTGGAAGATAAAAATTATGAAGATGCTTTCCGTAGTGCACACACATTGAAAGGGGTTTGTCAGAATCTTTCTTTTGACCGTCTGTATGAGGTTAGTAATGAATTGACAGAACTTTTGAGAGATAGAACCGGAGAGCAGCCGGGGATACCAGAAGCTATGAAAAAAGTAACAGAAGTATATGAGATGACGATTGAAGAAATAAAGAAGAGAATGTAGCATTAAGCGATGCGAAATTTAACAGGGACATATTGAAAGAGATTCTTGGAGATACTTATAATTATCGGGAAGCTGAAAATGGAAATCAGGCAATCCAGATGATAGGAGAAAATATTGGAATTGATCTGATGCTTTTGGATATCAATATGCCACAGATGAATGGTTTTGAAGTCTTGAAAATAATGAAAAGAAGCCAGTGTATTGCTGAAACTCCTGTAATCATGATATCTTCTGAAGATGCTGTTGATACTATGCGTAAGGCATATGAGTTGGGAATCACAGATTATATCACACGACCGTTTGATTCTGTGATTGTAAAGAAAAGAGTTCAGAATACCTTGGGCCTCTATATGAACCAAAAGCATCTGATTAATGTGGTTTATGATCAGGTTTACGAAAAAGAAGAAAATAATAATATCATGATCCAGATTATGAGTAATATATTGGGATCCCGTAACAGCGAGCGAGAGCAGAGAGAACACATCCTGCATATAAAAACAGCAACGGAGATGATGCTGAGACAACTGGTAAAAGTAACAGATGCTTATCCTTTGACAGAGGCAGATATTGCTTTGATCACAACTGCTTCTTCCCTTCATGATATCGGTAAGATCCGTATTCCGGAAGAATAAGACAGTTGTACACGGAGCTATATAAAGAGAAGAAAAAGACGAATCCCAAAGCGGACTGTCTGTTGTCTATATGTGATGCATTGGAGATTACTCCCGAACAGCTTTTGACAGGAAAAGGAATTGATCCAGAATACAAAGATGCAGATATGGATTATGAAGTTACCAGAGCGGATATTAGAATTTTGAAACAGATTCACAGCCTTGGAGATGAGCAGTATAAAAGATTCATGGCGTATATGAAAGCCTTGCAGAAGTTGGAGCAGATGGAGAACATGGTGGAGGAATAGAGATGGCAAATAAAATAGTTAGGGAAATTATTCATGCAAAGGGTATTGATATTGGGATTTACACGAAAGATTTTGAAAATGAATATATTTCGTTGACAGATATTGCAAAATATAGAAATGATAATGATCCCAGATTTGTCATTCAGAACTGGATGCGAAACAGAAATACAGTTGAGTTTTTGGCTGTTTGGGAAGAACTTCATAATTCAGATTTTAACCGTGTGCAATTCGAGGCGGTTAGAAGTGAGGCAGGATTAAACAGGTTTGTTATGATGCCAACCAAATGGATTGAACAGACCAATGCTATTGGAATAGTGTCAAAAGCAGGCAGATATGGTGGGGGAACTTATGCACATAGCGATATTGCAATGGCATTTGCAACATGGATTTCTCCAGAATTTCAACTGTATATTATGAAAGATTACCGCAGGTTAAAACAAGATGAAAATAGTCGGCTTTCATTGGACTGGAACTTGAACAGGGCTTTATCAAAGGTGAACTACCGTATTCACACGGATGCGGTGAAGGAAAATTTGATTCCACCAGAGCTGACACCAGAACAGATTGCTTATACATATGCCAGTGAAGCAGATCTTTTAAATGTTGCGTTATTTGGTCAGACTGCAAAGCAATGGAAAAATAATAATCCGGGTAAAAAGGGGAATGTGCGTGATGATGCAAATTTAAATCAGTTGTTGGTGTTGGCAAATATGGAAAGTTATAATGCTATTTTAATTGAGTAGGGGAAATCGAGAGTATCCCAAGTAATTACGCCATTTGATATGGTAACATCTAAAACTTCATTCAATGTAATTCCTGCACTTTTTAATACTTCTTTTGGCAGTCTGATTCCCTGGCTGTTACCCCATTCTTTTACTTGTGTTTGCATGAAAAACCTCCTTACAGATAGACGTATATACTTAGTATATACACAGAAAACAAATTTATCAATACCTTATTATCACTCCACCAACAAAGCCACCTGCGTAATAAACTTACTCGGATCCGTATGTGCCGGCGGACCTTCGAGATAGATATGCCGACAGGTTCCCTTTAAAGAAAATCCATGTTCCTTCGCATATGCGATCAATCTGTCGCGTATGTCAGGAATCGATTCATAGCTGCCGTGGTAAAAAATGCAGAGTGCTTTTTCTTCCGGCAGTCTGTGAATGTATTCGCCCTCACTCTGCGGTGGGACTGCAATACAATAGGAAATCAGGTTCGGGTCTTCTAACGGATATTCAATAAAAATACATGCGTTTGCTGGTGTCTGAGCCGTATTTTCGCATAGCATCAGGGATAATATACCGTAAATGTTCTTTTCTCTGTTCTACGGTGTCAGCACGCATTGTGCGGCGGTAAATGGTCTGTTCCGGGATCGTGACCGTATGGAGTTCAAAGTCATTGTCGCTTTTTACACGCTGTTTTAGTTTTTCAATATTGAGATTTAATTCATCACGAAGCTTTTCTAAACGCTCGATCATAGGCTCCATATCAGTAGTTCCGTCGTAATATGCCTGGATGTCATCCAAAGACAGACCGAGGGTTTTGCAGTACGCGGATCGTCCGTATCTTCGTCAGGGAGTCTGCCAGATAGTAACGGTTGCCGGTAGCCCCGTCTTTTACATCTGCCTGCAACAGATTTTTTTTTTTTCTTCATAATTCAATATAATTCTTCGTGTGATGCCAAGGGATTTTGCAATTTCTCCGATAGACATCAGACGATCTTCTTTCTGACTCATAAAACCTCCAAAAATGCTGTAAAATTTAGAAAAAAAACTCTTGTATCGTACACTGATGTACGGTGTAATATATATTATATAAAAAATGTAAAACTATGTCAATTTGGGAGTATAGATGTAAGGAGGTAACACATGAGGCAGACAAATAAGATAAGAAAGGGGATTGCCTGGCTGCTTTGCACAGTGCTGGTACTTGAATATTACCAATGCTGCCACAAATGTCAATGCAGATATCCGCAGCAGAGAATGCCGCAAGCGTATTTGTAGATGGTGTGGAATTGCATGCGGGCGGTAAGAAGTATTATTTAAAAATGGTGATACTGCTGATAGCGGTGCAACAGGTACTGATGAGGACCATAGTGCATATTACGATACGGCGGGTGAGCTTTGGCTGAATAATTTAGAGGCACATACGATCAAAGCGAATGGAAATCTTACCATATATGTATGCAACAATCAGGAAACAAATACGAATATCGTGACTGCCACGCAGAATGAAACAGCGATAGAGGTAACCGGCTATTTGACGATTCAATATGGTGGATATGGTGAAACAGGCAGCCTGACAGTGGAAAGTGACGGAAAAGAGGCAATACAGGCTGGCTCCGGCATGACGGTCTCAGATGGCGTGGAAGTGAAAGTCCGGGCGAAAAGTGGTGCTACAGCCATATCATCGGGAGGAGTGCTGAAAATCGATGGGATTAGGGACGAAGCTTGAAGCAGCGAGCGATGGCAGTACGGGAAAAAGGTATTTTTGCACAACAGAGTATTTATGTGAAAAACTCTGCTGTTCTGACAGCTTTTTTGGAGGTGCTGCTGCTTATGAGTCTCCTTCCGGTATAGATAAGAGTGGGTATGGTTATGAAGACTATAATGTATTTACCGGCGATGCTGCACCGGGAACACAGGCAGCCAAGGATACGGCATTAGATGGTTATAAATACATACGGATTGAGCCAACAGGTGTTGCAAATGTTAAGACATTGACTGAGCTGCAGGCGGCAGCCCAAAATCAATATATCAGTCTTATCAATGTCATGAATGACATAACGATCACAGATACGGTATATGTCAGAACAGCAGTGACGATCCAGAGTCCGGATGTATCCAATGTATCAAAGTTGATCCGGGGTAAGAGTCATACAGATGTAATACTGGATTTTGATGGTGCCAATGGTCATAAGTCAGATGTCGTTACATTGAAGAATATCATCGTGGATGGAAATAAGGACGGAAATACACAGACTGCATCACCGGCACTTAAATCTAAGAGTATTTTGGTAGATTTAGAAAGTGGTACCGTGATTGAGAATAACCATGCAAAGGAAGGTGCAGCCATATATGTAAATCATTATAGTACGGTGACTATGAAAGAAGGCAGTGAGATCCGAAATAATTTATCCGAGAGTGACGGAACGGTTTATGTGATTGGCAATGGTGGATATTTTGAAATGGCTGGTGGAACTATCAGTGGTAACACAGTTGCCGGCAATGGAGGCGGAATCTATGAATTTGGAGGTGGTTCCGCCCGCATGACCGGTGGAACCATCAGTGGAAATACTGCTAAAGGAAACGGAGGCGGTGTCTATAATGTAGAGAGACTGTATGGAGGTACGATCACCGGCAATAGTACAAGTGGAAACGGAGGCGGTGTTTTCGTTCCGGTAAGTGGAGCATGTCTTTTAAACAGTGATATCAATATCAGTGGCAATTATAAGGACGGTATCTGGAGTACAACAGAACAGCGCTATACCACAGGAACAGCCAATAATCTTTATCTGTCGGATTTCGGATCAAATGTATATGTGGAAGGTTCCTTAGCGGGAAATGCTAAGATAGGTATCACCAGTGCTCTCGAAACCTATCCTGTTTCCATAGGTGGAGGAGATGCCAGATATATCTATGGTAAAGGTTATGTGTTGAAAGAGTCGGATGTATCTAAATTTGTCAGTGATAAGAATGGTTTCGTAATAAAAGAAGACAATAATGAGCTTTTTTTGAAAAAAGAAGCTGCTACATTAAAAGCATCCGATTTTCAGTTTAAAGCACCACAAAGTCTGATCTACAATGGGGAAGCAAAGGCAGCAGAAATATCGAAAAAAAATGGGACTTCCTGCGGAGATATCACAGTAGAATATTATCGGAACGGAAAGAAAGTCACACCGGTCAATGCCGGAACATATATCGCAAAGATCAATGTGGCAGAAAATGATAATTATCTTGCAGCTTCCGGTCTGACAGACAGCAGCTGGACATTTACCATTGAACCGAGAAAACTGTTAGTATCCGTTGCGGATGTTGTGATTGACAGAGGTGATGCAATGCCGGAACTTACCGTCAGAGTAGATGGATTTGCAGATGGCGAGGATGAGAACAGTATTGCAGGATTCCAAAACCAACTGCCAAAGTAAAAGGAACCGTGAATACAAATGATACCAATGTTAAGAATTTTGAAGTAACTTACAGCGGTGGAAAGGCAACTGCAAACTATCAGTTCGTAGAAAATACAATTGCAAAGATTACGATCAATTCTACGGACACAACAGCACCAGAGATTACCGGTGTTACGAACGGAAAGACCTATTGCAGTAAGGTGACAGTAACCGTTACCGACAAGGACTTAGATACCGTAAAATTAGACGGCAAAAAAGTAACTTTAAAGGATGATAAGTTTACGGTCTCTCCAAAGAGCGGAAAACAGAAAATAGAAGCAGTAGACAAAGCAGGGAACAGGACAACCGTATCCATTACTGTAAATAACGGACATACCAAGAGTGACTGGATCATCGACGAATTACCTACTTCCACGAAAGAAGGAAGCAGACATAAGGAATGTACGGTATGTGGAGCAGTGGTAGATAGTGTCAGCATTCCAAAACTGACACCAAGTAACCCGGAGAATCAACAAAACCAGATCCGGAGAATCCGACCAAGCCGGACCCGGAAAAACCAACGAAACCGGATCCGGAGAACCCAACGAAACCAGACCCGGAAAAACCAACCAACCCGGAGAAGCCTACACAGAAGAAATATAAGGTGATCGAGGGGGCAGATGCTACCTATACGATCAATAAAGACGGAAATCTGACCATGCGTGCAGACGGTAAGTATAAGAATTTTAAGGGAATTGAAATCGACGGTAAGACCGTAGACAGCAAAAATTATACGGCATGGAGCGGTTCTACTTATGTAAAATTCAAAAAAAGATTTTGTAAATACATTATCTGGAGGAAAGCATACCGTAAAATTCACATTTACAGATGGTTATGCGACCACCAGTCTGACGACGATTGCAAAGAAGCGATAATTCTGATACTAAGAATCCTTCCGATAATAAAAAACCGGATACAAATACGAACACATCGGGCAATGGAACAAACAATACAACAACCACAGCCAATACACAGGTAAAAGCACCGAAGACCGGTGATACCTTCCAGCCGATACTCTGGGCAGGAATACTGTGTGTTTCTGTAGCAGGAATGGCAGGAGTTGTAGCAGCCGATAAAAAAGAGAAAGAAATGTCAGTAGGAAGTAAAAATAAGAAGTATTAATATAAAGAGTTCATAGGAAACACAAACTGAGCCTCATTCACAGAAAGAAGTGGATGGGGCTCAGAGTTTTTTATGCTGATCACAGAGGTGGGGAAGGGTCAATCTGACTAATTATTTTCATATCATAGAGCATGCAGATGAATTGACGCAGATGTTAGCGGAGAATCAGGGCATACAGTGAGGACGGACAGAGCCTGACTGTTGCGATCATCTTAGAATCTTAACATATTACAAAAATCCTTAAAATCTTCCTTTACATTACTGTTTTATCATGGTAGTATACTAAAGTACAGTGAATGAAAAAAGGAGGATTTTTTTATGAAAAGAGCAACCGGATTTGCAGCAGTGCTTATGGCAGCGGCAATGGTATTTACAATGGCAGGCTGCGGAAGCAGTAAAGACGCAGATACATCTGCAAAGAAAGAGACAAAGACAGAGGATTCTAAGGATAAGGAAAATTCCGATAAACAGTTTATCGTTGGATTTGATGCAGAATATCCTCCATACGGATATAAAGATGACAATGGCGAATATGTAGGATTTGACTTGGATTTAGCACAGGAAGTATGTGCCCGTAACGGCTGGGAACTCGTAAAACAGCCAATCGACTGGGATTCTAAAGATATGGAGTTAAATTCAGGTTCCATCGACTGTATCTGGAACGGATTTACGATGACAGGACGTGAGGATGACTATACATGGTCAAAACCATATGTAGATAACTCTATCGTTGTAGTAGTAAAAGAGGGTTCAGGAATTGAGAAAAAAGAGGATTTAGCAGGAAAAGTCATAGCCGTACAGGCAGATTCTTCAGGACTTGCAGCTTTGACAGATGAAGAGGACAACGAAGAAAAAACTTAAAATTAGCAGCAAGTTTTTCAGACTTACAGCAGGTAGCAGATTATAACACAGCATTTATGAACCTTGAGGCAGGAGCCGTAGATGCGATCGTAGTAGATATCGGTGTGGCAGATTATCAGTTAGAATCCAGAACAGGATTTGTAATGTTAGATGATAAGATCCGTACAGAGCAGTATGCAGTTGGTTTCAAACTTGGAAATGAAGAGTTAAGAGATCAGGTACAGAGTACATTAGATGAGATGGTAAAAGACGATACATTTGATGATATCGCAAAAAAAATGGGATTTATCAGATATGGTATGTCTTGGTAAGTAAGGAGCAAAGAAATGGCATTTGATATCATGTTTCGTCAGCTTTTACCGGGTATGGGGGCATCTGTTTCCATATTTGTGCTGACGTTGCTGTTTTCTCTTCCATTGGGACTTTTGGTGGCATTTGCGAGAATGTCTAAGATAAAACCGCTTCAATGGATCACAAAATTTTATATATCCATTATGCGTGGAACACCGCTGATGTTACAGCTTTTAGTGGTTTATTTCGGACCGTATTATGTATTCCGGCAGAATATTTCCACCGAATACCGGTTCTATGCAACGATCATCGGATTCAGTATCAACTATGCGGCGTATTTTGCAGAGATTTACCGCTCCGGTATCCAGTCGATCCCGGTAGGACAGCGTGAGGCAGCAAAAGTCCTTGGATATTCCAGAGTTCAGACATTTTGGAAGATTATTTTTCCACAAATGGTAAAAAGGGTGCTGCCACCGGTAACAAATGAGGTTATCACACTGGTCAAAGACACTTCACTGGCATTTGTATTGGCATATGCAGAGATGTTTACGATCGCAAAACAGATCGCAGCGGCACAGACCACGATCGTACCATTGTTTGTAGCAGGACTGTTTTACTACATATTTAATCTGATCGTAGCGGTAGGTATGGAGTATTTAGAAAAACGCCTGTCTTATTATCAGTAGGAGAAATGCGATGAAGTTATTAGAGATAGAGAATTTAAAGAAAAGTTTTGAAGACCTCGATGTACTGCATGACATTTCTCTTGGGGTAGAAGAAGGAGAAGTCGTTGCGATCATCGGTCCGTCCGGTTCCGGAAAATCTACGCTGCTGCGTTGCTGCACAGGCTTAGAGCAGGCAGACAGCGGAACAATCCATTATGAAGGAAGTTACGGACTGGTATTTCAGAATTTTAATCTGTTTCCACACTATTCGGTGTTGAAAAATATTATGGATGCGCCGATCAGTGTCCAGAAGCAGAGTAAAAAAGAAGCAGAAAAAGAAGCAAGACGTCTTTTGGAGAAGATGGGCTTAGGGGACAAAGCAGATGCCTATCCATGCCAGCTTTCAGGGGGACAGCAGCAGAGGGTAGCCATTGCAAGAGCACTTGCATTAAAACCGTCAATTCTGTTTTTTGATGAACCGACAAGTGCATTAGATCCGGAACTGACCGGAGAGATTTTAAAAAGTAATCCGTGAACTTGCGGAAGAAAAAATGACCATGGTGATCGTGACACATGAGATGAGCTTTGCAAGGGATGTAGCAGACCGCGTGATCTTTATGGATGGCGGATATATCATTGAGCAGGGTGATCCAAAGGAAGTCATCGAACACCCGAAGGAAGAACGGACCAGACAGTTTTTGGCAAGATTTATGCAGGGATAAAAATCGAATTCACAAATATAGTTTGCATTAGAGGGAAGGTTGTACTTTCCCTCTTTTTTTTGCTCTATAGGAAATACCCAAAACTACCCTTTTACACAGGGGGAAAATACTCTTATACTACTATAGAAAGAAAAAAACACAGAAAAAAGGGGACGGTATGAAAAGAACCGAAGAAAAACAGGGAACATTAAGATGGGATAAATTAGACAATACAGCACATGTATTTCCGGTCATTGCCGGAAATGAGATGACGAATGTGTATCGGATCAGTGTTGTCTTAAAAGAAGAAGTACAACAGGATCTGTTACAGCAGGCATTGGATATTGTATTGCCAAAATTTGAAATTTTTCATGTGCGGCTGCGGCAGGGAATTTTCTGGTATTATTTTGAAGAAAATGTAAAGAGGGCTCCGCGGGTGCATGAGGAGGAAACCTATCCATGCCGTTACATTGTACAGAACAAGAATCGGAGTTATCTGTTCCGGGTAACTTATTATAAGAAGCGGATCAATTTAGAAGTTTTCCATGTGCTGACCGATGGAATGGGCGGTATCAATTTTTTACGGGAGCTGACTTATCAATATCTGCGTCTGGCTCATCCGAAACTTCGTGAGCAGGTGGGCGGCGATGCTCTTTGCAGTGAGACTTCGTTAAATACAGAGGATAGTTTTATCAAGAATTACAGAAAGAAAGCAGCCAGAAAGATTTATAAGACCCAGAAGGCATATCTGCTCAAAGGAGAAAAATTCAAAGAGCCGGAGTTTGGCGTAATACACGGATATTTGAATATCCCACAGCTAAAAAGTGTCTGTAAGAAGATGGGAGCAAGTATCAATGAATATTTAGTCAGTGTCTTTATCTGGAGTATTTATACGGAGTATATGCATGGGATGCCGGAGAAACGTCCGGTCCGTGTCGCCGTTCCGGTCAATCTGCGTCCGTTTTTTAACTCTGTGACGACAAAGAATTTTTTTGCAATGGTCTCGGCAGAATTTGAAGCCAAAAAGGAAACCTATACCTTTGAAGAGGTACTAAAGATCGTGTGTGAGAGTCTGCGGTCACAGATCAATAAAGAGCATTTAGAGGATATTTTTTCTTATAATGTATCCAACGAAAAGATATTGATCGCAAGGGCAGTCCCGTTGGTATTAAAAAAACTTGCCATTCGTTCGGTCTATACATCGGCGGCACTGGCAAATACTTCTACAATTACCAATATAGGAAATATTTCCGTGCGGGAGGAATATGAGCCATATATAGAGGGATTTCATGCCTATCTTGCGATGTCCAAAGGGCAGAACTTAAAAGGAACGATCTGTTCTTACAAGGATACACTGGTGTTTACGTTTAGTTTTATTTTAAAAGATACTTCCGTACAGAAGGCTTTTTTTAGAAAGTTAGCGTCCGATGGACTGGATGTTTCAATAGAAAGTAATGGTGTGTGTTATGAGTAAATGCAGAAATTGTAAAATAGAGATTTTAGACCGTACCGGAGTCTGCCCGCTGTGCCATTGTGTGGTGGAACAGGACGGAAGCGAAAAGAGAAGCGGCATATCCTGATGTGGGAATCCGGGAAAAACGTTTTGCACTGATCATCCGTATCTATGTATTTTTGGCCGTTATGGCAGAGGCACTGTTGGTATTCATCAATGTAAACCATCATAAGGGAATCTGGTGGAGTGCGATCACGGCAGGCAGGAGTATTTATTTACATTTATCTGATCATGAAGATCGGAATCCAGAACGATGCAGGCTACCGCAGTAAGATTATTTTTTTGACGATATTCAGTATCGGACTGCTCTTTCTGATTGATGAAGTGGCCGGTTATCGTGGCTGGTCTTTGAACTATGTCCTGCCGGCAGGCGTGATCATGCTGAATGTGGCGATCATACTTTTGATGATCGTCAACTGGAGGAACTGGCCGAGTTATCTGCTGTTTCAGCTTTTTTGCATTTTGTGCAGTATCTTTCCGATCATTTTATGGAAGAAGGATGTCATTACAAAACCGTTTTTAAGTGAAATCGCACTTGCTGTTTCGGTATTTTTGTTCCTCGGCACCTTTATCATTGGCGGAAGCCGTGCGAGAGCGGAATTGAAGAGAAGATTTCATGTTTAGGAAACTGAGGCGTAAGGAGTAAGAAGAAAATATGGCAGAAAGTATCAGAGGAAAAGTGATCCGCGATCTGATTGCCCGTTTTTTTCAAATGATCTGTTGATCGGCAAAAAAGATAAAAAAGCGGAGAGTTAAGAAAAAAGAGCTGTGGATTTAGAACCGGAGTGGAAATGTCCGGAGCAGTTTACCAATACCATGATCCTTATGGAAAATTTTTACCATGGAGCTGTTAGAGCCGGTGGAAAATGTGGGCAGCCGGGTGGTGCTGCAGCTTCATGGAGGCGGATATATTGCCACGATGAAGAATGCATACCGTTCGTTTGCGGCACTTTACAGTGAGTTGGGCGGCAACTGCCGTGTATTGACCATTGATTACCGGGTTGCACCGGAGCATCCGTATCCGGCGGCATTAGAGGATACGATCGCGGCATATCACTGGCTGTTAGAGCAGGGATATCCGGCAGAAAAAAAAAATTGTTGTGGCAGGAGATTCCGCCGGTGGCGGATTGGCATTGGCACTCTGCCTATGGCTGAAAAACCATAAAGAACCGCTGCCATCCGGTGTGATCGCCATGTCACCGTGGACAGATTCTAACGATCAGCGGCGAATCAGTGGAAACAAACTTTGAGAAAGACCCATTGTTTGGAAAAACAAGGGACAGCATGTTATATAACAAGGACTACCTTGGAGACAATGACCCGACGAATGAGTATATTTCTCCATTATTTGGTGATTATGAAGGATTTCCACCATTGCTGATACAGGTGGGCTCCTATGAAATGCTCTTAAGCGATTCGACCAGAGTTGCGAAAAAAGCAAAAGAAGCCGGAGGCAAAGTAAAACTTTCCATATATGAGGGAATGTTCCATGTGTTTCAAATGGCAATGCTGCTGATGCCGGAATCGAAGAAGGCATGGGCAGAGATCAAACGTTTTTTGCATTACTTAGATACAGAAGAGAATGAAATGCAGAACATAAGTAAAGAGGAAAAAGCATAGGATTCTACAGAAAGAAAAAATACTGTGGAGTTATCATGAAAAAAAGCTGCAAAATGGTTGTTATGTATCAATCTGCTGGCATGGACACTGCTGGCAGTTCAGGTTTTGACTGTAAACATGGAGCAAAGAGTCGCACAGAATACGGTTCCTGTTCAAAATGGAGACGTGCAGGCAAAAGGAGAGGACGCAGATGCAGTGAAAAAGAAGGTAGCACTGACTTTTGATGATGGTCCTGATCCGGATTATACGGAGATGCTCTTAGACGGACTGAAAAAGAGAAATGTCAAGGCAACCTTTTTTTTGTTGGGAAAGCAGGCAGAAGCATATCCCGATATCGTAAAACGCATGCATAAAGAAGGGCATATGATAGGAAATCACTCCTATGACCATGTCAATCTAGCGAACCTTTCTAAAACGGATGCGGCAAAGCAGATTTGGATGACAAGTGAGGCAATCCATAAGATTACCGGAGAATATCCGCAGTATTTAAGGCCGCCGTTTGGAAATGAGCCACCGGAATGCAGTTGTGCGAAGAATATGATGACCGTGCTTTGGGACGTGGACCCGCTCGACTGGTGCTGCGGAAGTTCGTCTACGGTCATAGAAAAAGTAGTAAAAGCGGTGGAGGAAGATGATATCATTTTACTGCATGATGCATCGGAAAGCAGTGTGGAGGCAGCACTTGGGATCATTGATGCCTTAGAAAAACAGGGATATGAATTCGTTACCGTGGATGAGGTGATTTTTGAATAAAAATCCATAAAAATGAAATTTGTATTGCTTCAACTTGCAAAATGATGTATATTTTATAAGGATAAGGGGATAAAAATGGATTTATTTGACTACATGAGAGAACAAAATATGCAAAATGAATCTCCGCTGGCAAATAGAATGCGACCAAAGACATTAGAGGAGGTGGTTGGACAGCAGCACATTATCGGAAAGGATAAGCTGCTTTACCGTGCGATCCGGGCAGACAAGTTGAGTTCGGTTATTTTCTACGGACCACCCGGTACCGGAAAACCACACTTGCAAAGGTCATTGCGGGAGCAACGAAAGCAGAATTTGTGTCGATCAAATGCAACTGCCGCCGGAAAAAAAGGATATGGAGGCTGTGGTCGAACAGGCGAAGAACAGTCTTGGCATGTATGGAAGACGGACGATCCTTTTTATAGATGAGATCCATCGCTTTAACAAGGGACAGCAGGATTATCTGCTTCCGTTTGTCGAGGACGGTACGATCATCTTGATCGGGGCAACCACAGAGAACCCGTATTTTGAGGTAAATGGGGCACTGCTCTCAAGGTCAGTCATTTTTGAATTAAAGTCATTAGATAAAGAGGACATCCGCATACTTTTAAGACGTGCCGTAACCGATGAGGAACGGGGAATGGGTGCCTACCATGCCGTTTTAGAGCCGGATGCCGAGGATTTTTTAGCGGATATCAGTAATGGAGATGCAAGGGCAGCATTAACGGCAATAGAGCTTGGCGTGCTGACCACGGAGCGGAGCGAGGACGGTAAGATCCACATTACTTTAGACGTAGCACAGGAATGTATACAGAAGCGGGCAGTGCGGCGGTATGATAAAATGGGAGATCAGCACTATGATACGATCTCTGCATTTATCAAGAGTATCCGCGGTTCGGATCCGGATGCAGCCGTTTATTATCTCGCCAGAATGTTGTATGCAGGCGAAGATATCCGGTTTATTGCAAGGAGAATGATGATCAGTGCATCCGAGGATGTGGGAAATGCAGACCCGAATGCATTGAATGTGGCAGTTTCTGCAGCATTAGCAGTAGAGCGGATCGGGATGCCGGAGGCAAGGATCATTTTAGCACAGGCAGCTACTTATTTAGCATCGGCTCCAAAGAGTAATGCATCCTATTTAGCCGTTGACCGGGCAACCGAGTGCATGAAGCAGACGATGACTGCTCCGGTGCCGGTACATTTACAGGACGCCCATTATAAAGGAAGCGAAAAATTAGGACATGGTCTGGGTTATTTATATGCACATAATTACCCGAACCACTATGTAGAACAACAATATCTGCCGGATGCCTTAAAAGACGAGGTCTTTTATGAGCCGACAGAGATCGGTTATGAAAAACAGATCAAGGAGCATTTACAGTTTTTAAGAGGCAATCAGACAGAAAACTAATATGATAAAGCATGAAGGAGTTTAGGAGGAAATATGAAGTCTTATCAGGAAATGTCAAAAGAAGAGTTGTTACAGGAAAAAGAAAGTTTGAAAGCAGCGTATAAGGAATACCAGAAGATGGATCTGAGTCTGAACATGGCAAGAGGAAAACCGGCAGTCGAGCAGTTGGATATGGTCATGGATATTTTAGACGTACTGGATTCTAAGAGTGAGATGGTTGCAGAAAACGGAATTGATGTACGCAATTACGGTGAGATGGATGGTATTCCGGAAGCCAAAAAACTGATGGCAGATATGATGGGAACAAAAGCTGAGAATGTACTGGTATTTGGAAATGCAAGTCTTACGATCATGTATGATACCGTGTCACGTTCTATGACACATGGTGTCTGCGGAAGTACGCCTTGGTGTCATTTAGATAAGATTAAATTTCTCTGTCCTGTTCCGGGATATGACAGACATTTTGCGATTACCGAGCATTTTGGCATCGAAATGATCAATATCCCGATGACAGAAGACGGACCGGATATGGATATGGTAGAACAGTATGTCAATAATGATCCTTCCGTAAAAGGAATCTGGTGTGTGCCGAAATATTCCAATCCACAGGGTTATGTCTATTCCGATGAGACGGTAAAACGTTTCGCGGCGTTAAAACCGGCAGCAGAAGATTTCAGGATTTTCTGGGATAATTCCTATGTGGTACATCATTTATATGAGGACAGACAGGCAGAGCTTTTAGACATTATTTCAGAGTGTGAAAAAGCAGGAAATCCGGATATTGTCTATGAGTTTGCATCTACTTCTAAAGTGACCTTTGCGGGAGCAGGAATTGCAGCCATGGCATCTTCAAAAAAGAATCTGGATTTTATCAGAAAGAGTATGACCATTCAGACGATCGGTTATGACAAAAGTCAACCAGTACCGTCATGTAAAATATTTCAAGAATTTAGATGGCATCAAAGCAAAGATGAAACAGCATGCAGACATCTTACGTCCGAAATTTGAACTGGTGGATGAGATTTTAACCAAAGAATTAGAAGGTCTTGGTATCGGAACCTGGACAAAACCTCTCGGCGGTTATTTCATTACCTTTGAAACCTTAGAAGGCTGTGCAACTTCTGTGGTAAAAAAAGCAAAAGAGGCAGGCGTAGTCCTGACCGGAGCCGGAGCACCATTCCCATATGGAACCGATCCAAGAGATTTTGTGATCAGGATTGCACCGTCTTATCCGACTTTAGAGGAACTTCGTCAGGCAGCAGAAGTCTTTGTCCTCTGCGTTAAATTAGCTTCGGTAGAAAAATTATTAGAGGCATAAAAACTGCTACAACATCAGGGCAGCGTAAACATGTGATATAGAAACTTCATATAAATAAACAGGAAATAAGTGGCAGAATGTCAGAAATCCGCAAAGTATGGTTATGGTAAGGGCTGTACTTTGCGGAAGGGATGTTCTGCCATCCTGCTTTTTTTGATAAAGGATTTTCTATAAAAAAGACACATTCTGCTACAAAAATATGCCTATGAGAAAAATGCTCCGAAAGGTACAATACGGATAAATAACAAGGTGGAGGGCATATCATGTTAAAGATTAAAAATCTGACAAAAGTATATGGAGACAAAAAGGCGTGGCGACGAACAGGAAACGCAGCATGTCAGCGGGGATAGCCGAAGACAGCGGCATCCTATAAAGGAAAAAATACTCATAATCGCATTCAAAATCGGTTGTAACCCATTCGCCCCCATGCTATAATACCCTCAAAGCATATTTTCTTATATAAGGCGGCATTTCTGCCGTAGTCTATTACAAATCTTATTCAGATCAGAAAATTCATGCTTTTCCAACATTATGAACAGCAGGAGTTTTCGAGAAAAAAGGATAAGAACTCCTGCAAGAACAATTTCACAACAGGAGGTAATACTATGACAGAAACCAAAAATGAGATCAGTGTTGCAAGAAACCACAAGGACAGATTATTTCGCATGATATTTCGTGAAAAGAAGGAACTATTGAGCCTTTATAATGCAGTCAACGGAACATCTTACACAAACACAGAAGAACTAGAGATTGTAACCTTAGAAAATGCCATCTATATGAATATGAAAAATGATCTGGCATTTATCATGGATTCATACCTGAATCTTTATGAACACCAGTCCACTTATTCCCCCGAACATGCCATTGCGGGATCTGTTTTATATTGCAAAAAAGAATTGCAGGGGCAGGTCAATCACAGGGATCTGTATCGCAACAAACTGATTAAAATTCCAACACCGAGATTTTTAGTTTTTACAATGGTTCCGAGGAGCAGGCAGAAAAAAATACTTACGTCTGTCGGATGCTTTTCAAAAATCCATGGACGACCCGGATTTAGAACTGGTAGTAACCATGCTAAACATCAATCTCGGAAAGAACCGGAAACTTTTAGAACAGTGCCAAACTTTAAAGGAATATGCTATCTATGTGAAGAAAGTAAGAACCTATGCAAAGAGCATGAAAGTAGAAGAAGCGGTAGACCGTGCGGTGAGAGAATGTATCAATGAAGGAATCCTGCGGGAGTTTCTGCTTCAGAACAGAAAAGAGGCGGTGGAAATGAGTATCTTTGAATATGATGAAGAAGCAGTCTTTGAGATTGTCCGGAAAGATGAATATGAGAAAGGACTTCAGGAAGGAGTCAAAGAAGGAGTCAGTTGCAGGGAAGGCAGAGGATATTTTAGAACTGCTAGAAGATATTGGCACAATACCAGAGGAAGTGCGTGAAAAAATAACAGGTGAAATTGATCTTGAGATTTTGAAAAAATGGCACAAATTGGCGGCTAAGTCAGAGTCTATAGATGAATTTGTGTCGAAAATGTAAGTAAGGGAAATGTAGTTAGAGAGGGTATTTGTTCAGCGAGTTTCCGATGATTATTCCAAGTTTCCTTATGCTGAGCATTCCGATGAACCTCCTCCAAAGCAGGAACCGTGTTCGCCAGAGGGCTCCACGCTTCCAGGAGTTTCATCTCCATAGCACAAAAAGAAACTTTTCATAATCATCGGAAGCTCGCTGGGATATATGTTTTCTAATGGGGTTGGGGAGAGTAAGTTAAGCTCTACGTTGAGATTTCCGAGAAGGTGTTGCCGGATGATAGTGGCGAAAGAGACATAGATATATAAAACGGTTTTAGTATCGTGAATAGATTTTATTATGTAAACTTATCGATTTGTTGAACCTTCTTTACAATCATTAGAGAATCTTCTATATTGATACAATGCTGTTTCCCGGCTATCCCCACAGACAGTTGCGGGGCTTCCGTCGTGAGGAGCACACTGCCGCTCATGTTTTGTGCCTGTTTGAGCCTGTAGGGCGAGTTGCACAAAAACATGAGCAAAAAGGCGTGGGGACGAACAGGAAACGCAGCATGTCAGTGGGGATAGCCGGGGGAACATGAGCATGAAAAAGGTATAAAATATACAAATCATACAACCCTACCCCTACGAGCATTTCCGATATTTCTGTATCCATTTCATCGGTATCGCAGAACCGAAGATAATACCCAGTGCAATGGCACCTGCCATCTTGAAAGTTTCCAGCCCCATAGAGGCAGCCATTCTGCCGTGATTCATGATCAGGTGGTAAGAAGTATAATAGATTCCGGCACCCGGAACTAAAGGAAGGATTCCTGTTACCAGATAAATAGTAACGGGAGCTTTTTTTATAATAGAAAGTATTCTTGCTAAAACGGTTACAAAGAAGGTAGCAAAAAGGGCAGCGATTACAACACTGTTGCCGAACTTTTGAAAAAGCAGGTACATTCCCCAGGTAAAGCAGCCGCAAAGACCGCAGGCAAAATACTGTGAGCGTGGAGCAGAAAACAGTATGGCAAAAAGCAAAAGGTAGAAATAAACGCTAATAATAATTGTCCGATCATAATAAAGTACCTCCGAAAAAAACTGGTAACAGGTCATCACGGCACCGACTCCCACAGCAATGCAAAGGGCTGTTACAAGTGCGTCTACCATGTGAATGACACCGGAAAGAAAATCTACATTAAAGAAATCCCGAATAGCATTGGTTAAAAGCAGTCCCGGAACAAGTGGCATGATACAGCCGATGACCATTTTATCGACCATGACAGGTGCATGCAGGGCATAAGGTAAAATGCTGAGTGCCGTTACGAGAGCACTTGCGGCAATCGTATAAAAAAAGCGGGAGGACTGCCGTATTCTGGCATGGTACAAAAAGGACTGCAGGGCAATTCCAATAAAAAGAGAAAAAAAGCAGTCTAAATATTTTCCACCAAAAAGCAGGGTAAATGCGGCACAGCCAAATCCGGAAGCCAGGTGTCGGAGTAACTGTTTTTCACTGAGAAGGGTGCTGCAGCTTTTTTTCATTTTTTGATAGCTTCTCCCGGAGGATAGTGGAACTCACAGATTTCGCGGGAGAGCTGGTTTACGGCAGCAATCCGTTCTAAATTTACATTGCTGAAAGCAACATGACGGACCAGACTGTAGGGGTGGCTGCCCTGTTCATCAATGGTGGCAAAAATTCCGTTTGAGAGAACATAGACATTGTAGTCTGTGATGCCGTAGGATTCAATGATCCTCATCATCGTATCTTCCACGCGAAAAATTTCGCCTCCGTTTTTTATGAGAATTTCTCCGGCAAGCACTGCCAAAGATAAAATTTCCTGATTTTTATTCATAGTGACCTCGTGTATTTGTATCAATGTAAATTAGCGATGTGTGAGAAATGACCTCACGCAATCTATAAATAAAGTATGCAAAAAAAAAGAGGAGCTTGTCAATCTTTATTTCAATAAAAAAGAAAAGAATATTTTTAGAAAAAACTGACATACTAGAGGCAAATGGAAAAACGAGGTGATAAGATGAAACAGAAGACATACAGACTGTGTCTGTTTTCCCTGATCGTCATTGTATTGGTAGTTGGGCTCCTTTGTTATGATCGTGCAGGAAAACAGGCACAGAATATGGCAGGTGCCGTGCTGGTGATGGAGGAATAGATGAGCAGTCAGACGATTTATATTAAGATAGATAAAAATGTATTGGTACATAACCGCAATATTACGCTGGGTGACATCGCGAAAATTGAGTGTACGGATGTCGGGATGTTGCGCAAGATCCGTCAGAAAAAAGTGTATTCTTTTCAGGGAACGCATGCGAAAAAAAATCAGTTTCAGGTATTTTCCATATTAAAGATCATTCAGCTGATCCATGAGGATTAGCCGAATGCAGATGTGCAAAATGAGGGTGAGGCAGACTTTATTGTGGAATATGTGCCAAGACTGAATCCACCGATGGGGGTTGCTTATTTAAAGACCATTTTATTGTGCATTGTGATCTTTTTTTTTCGGTTCCGCCTTTACAATCATGGCATTCAATAACGATGTCGGCGTCAGTGAAGTTTTTTGCAAAATTTTATATGCAGGTGATGGGAAAAGAGTCCAGTGGATTTACGGAACTGGAAGTGTTTTATTCTATCGGTATTGCGTTTGGAATCCTGGTATTTTTTAACCATGTCGGAAGAAAGAAGATGACACCGGATCCGACTCCGCTGCAGGTGGAAATGCGTAAGTATGAAAATGATATAGATACAACATTTATCGAAAACAGCAGCAGGGGAGGAAGCAATATCGATGTGGGTTAATCATGTGATCTTAGCATTGATGGGATTGTTTGCAGGCTTTGCAGTATCTGCCGGAACATTTGCTTTTTAATTGCCATCGGTGTTATCCCGAGACTGATCGGAAAGTCGAATACGGCAAGGGCGGTATTTTCTTATGAAACGATGATCCTGTTAGGGGCGTTGTTGGAAATATAATCTCCACCTATTCGGATATGTCCATGCCGGCAGGCAGGATTTTTGTTGATCCTGTTCGGTTTTTGTGCAGGCATTTTTGTGGGCTGCATTGCCGTTTCTTTAGCAGAGATCATCAATACATTTCCCATTGTGTTCCGGCGTTATAAATTGAGTATCGGACTGGCATGGGCACTGGCATTTATGGCATTTGGAAAAATGGCGGGTGCATTGTTCTATTTTTGGACAGGGTATATGAGTACGCTGTAATAAGGAGGAAAACAGAGTGAAGGAAGAAGATAAGCAGATTCAAAATGAAGAGTATAACGAGTATGTAAAACAGGTGACTCCGACGAATAATCTTTTTTGGAAATATGGTAAAAAGCATTTATCGTAGGAGGCGTTATCTGTGTCATCGGTCAGGTGATCTTAAACGTAGCTATGAACCGGTTTTGGACTTGACAAAGAGACGGCGGGAAGCTGGTGCAGTATGTTGTTGATCTTGTTGAGTATTATTCTAACAGGATTTAATATTTACCCAACGTTCGCAAAATGGGGAGGTGCCGGAGCATTG
>VOFK01000429.1_pt1 | contig 210000 bp, 214 predicted proteins | sample 5384121 | NCBI WGS metagenome assembly VOFK01 (sample SAMN12384730, study PRJNA508395) | human gut metagenome | isolation source: healthy gut J | host: Homo sapiens | reverse complement strand
GGCAAAAAGATGGAGCCTTTTTCAAAGGCATCGCCCACCACATCCAGCGCGGGGATCAGCGTTTCGTTCACCACCTGCAAAGGTTCGCGGGTTTTCAGGGCTTCCTCTGCAGCGGCGCGGGCTTCGTTTTTCAGGCCGCGGCGCACGGCTTCAAACAGAGCATCGGCCCCTGCTGCACCGCCCGCCGGGGCGGCGGCATCAGTTTTTGCCACCTGGGAGGTCTGCACCTGCACATTGGCATAGGCGGCAACGTAATCATTGCACTTTTCGTCCTGGCTGGTCAGCACACGGTAGGCGCGCACGGCGGCCATCATTTCCGGCGTGTTGGGGTTCATGATGGCAAGGTCCAGCCCGGCCTGCATGGCCAACGTCAGGAAAGTGGTATTCATGTAGCCGCGGCAGGGCAAACCAAAGCTGATGTTGGAAACACCCAGCACGGTGCGCACGCCCAGTTCCTTTTTGCACATGGTAATGGCTTTCAGGGTTTCGGCAGCGGCGCTGCTGCTCGGCAGAAACCGTCAGCGTCAGGCAGTCGATGTAAACATCCCCGCGGGGAATGCCGATAGCATCCGTTGCGGCCACAATGCGCTTGGCAACCTCAAAGCGGCCCTCTGCCGTTTTGGGAATGCCGTGTTCATCCAGTGCCAGACCAACCACAGCGGCGCCATACTTTTTGCACAAGGGCAGTATCTTTTCCAGCGTCTCCGGCTCACCGTTGACCGAGTTGACGATGGGTTTGCCGTTATAAATGCGCAGTGCGCGGGCCAAAGCATCTTTGTTGGAAGAATCCAGCTGCAATGGCAGGTCGGTGATGGATTGCAGTTCCCGCACCAGCATTTCCAGCGTGGCAGGTTCGTCAATATCCGGCAGACCGGCGTTCACGTCCAGCAGCTCGGCACCAGCTTCGGCCTGGGCTACGGCCTGGGCGCAGGCATAGGCGCTGTCGCCCTCCCGCAGGGCCTGCTGCAAGCGCTTTTTGCCGGTGGGGTTGATGCGCTCGCCCACCACGGTAATGCCGTTTACCTCCACGCAGCGCACGGGGGTACACAGGCGGCTGCGCACAATAGGGGTTTTGGCGGCGGGGGTTTTATCCTGGGTCAGCTCTTTCAGCAGGCGGATGGATTCCGGCTCAGAGCCGCAGCAGCCGCCCAGCATGGAAATTCCGGTGGGCAGGTAGGCGGCCATCTCAGCGGCAAACTCCGCCGGGGGTGATATCATAGCTGCCGTCCAGGTTCGGCAGGCCCGCATTGGGCTTGACAAACACCGGCATACCGGCGGGCACCACACGGCAGAGCCGCTGAGCAAAGGGCAGGATTTCCTTGGGGCCCAGCGAGCAGTTGATGCCCACGGCGTCCGCACCAAGGCCGGCGGCGGTAATGCCGTAGCTTTCCACTGTGCAGCCGGTAAAGGTACGGCCACGGGCCTCAAAGCTCATCGAGGTAAACACCGGCAGGTCACAGTTTTCCTTTGCGGCCAGGATGGCGGCTTTCAGCTCATACAGGTCGGTCATTGTTTCCAGAAAGACGAGGTCTGCCCCGGCTGCGGCACCGGCGCGCACCATCTCAGCAAACTGGGCGCAGGCATCCTCAAACGGCAGGGTACCGGCCGGGGCCAGCAGCTCGCCGATGGGGCCGATATCCAGTGCCACCAGGGCACCGGTTTCCTGCGCGGCGGTCCGGGCACATGCGATGGACGCTTCGATCACCTGCTGCACAGTATAGCCGGTTCCCTTCAATTTACGAGGGTTGGCGCCAAAGGTGTTTGCCAGCAGGATATCCGCCCCGGCGCGGGCATAGTCCCGGTGGACGGCAGTGAGCACATCCGGCATGATAAAGGCGGCCAGTTCCGGCTTTTGTTCTGTGGTCAGGCCGCGCAGCTGCAGCTGGTGCCCATGGCGCCATCCAGCATAATAAAGCGGCGGCGGGCAAATACTTCCTCAATTTTCACAGGTGGTTCCCCTCTTTCTGTATTCGCACTTTTCGCGCAGCAGGCAGTGCCCGCACCCGGCGCGGGCCCCCGTTACCGGGTGGTCCGCCACGCCAAGGATGGCTGTTACGCTTTTGCGCGGGGTCAGCAGATTTTCCGGCGTGACCGCCATGCCAAGGCCGCGCACGGTATCCAGCGCAATGGCAAACGGCTGCTGCAAAGTCAGCGGGCAGTCCCCATAGCCGGGGGAAAAACGCCCCGTCAGGTAGTGCCCCTGCGCCTGCACGCTGGTGCGGATCTCGGCTTCCAGCGCGTTGCACAGCTCTTCCATCACAGCGGGAAGCCATCGCATCCACCACAGCGGCCAGGGCAATATCCGTCAGCTCCAGGCGGCGCATCAGGGTATCAGCCCCGCTGCCAAGGGTAACGGCCATCAGCACCATGGCATCGCAGCCGCGCAGGTGGCGGGCAATATCATTCCCGGCGTTCTGCAGCGGCAGGGCGGTCAGCGGCAGCTGTTTCCACACGCCGCGCGGGGTGGCGGCGGCGCGCAGGGCGTCCTCGGCTTTTTGCAGCAGCACCTGGGATGCAGCATCCGGCTGCCAGCCCCTGCCCCAAGGTAGCGAAGGGTTTCGGCGCGGGTATCGTTTTGCGGGTAGGCTAATTGCACAGCGTTTCACTCCCCCTCTATGGGGCCAACAGGCCGATTACAGCAGGTCCTTGATGCCCTCATACACAGCGGCGGCAACCTTGGCGTCATTCATGGCATACAGGTGCACACCGTCCGCGCCGCCCTCGATCAGATCTCGCAGCTGCTGCACGGCATAGTCAATACCGGCAGCATACAGGCTTTCGGGGTCGTCCTGGTAGCGGGAGATCATGCGGGTAAACTCCGAAGGCAGGCTGGCGCTGGAAAGTGCCACCGTGCGCTCGATCTGGCTGCGCTTAACGATGGGCATAACACCGGCAGACACCGGCAAAGTGATGCCTGCGCGGCGGGCCAGGTTCAAAAAAAGCGATAAAAGTGCATATTATCAAAGAACAGCTGGGTCAGCAGGTGGGTGGCACCGGCCTCCTGCTTAAAGCGCAGGTTGGCAACATCCTGAGCCAGGGTAGCGGCTTCGGGGGTGGCCTTCGGGGTAGCAGGCAGCGTGGATATCAAATTCCGGCTGGGTCTGCCACACAAACTGGGCCAGGTCGCTTGCGTGGGCAAAGTCCGGGCTTTCGGGGCGGGTGGGGGTGCGGTCGCCGCGCAGGGTCAGCACGTTGCGCACACCGGCGGCATTCAGCTGGTCCAGCAGCTGGGCGGCCTTTGCCTTATCGCTGCCCATGCAGATCATGTGGGCCAGCGGCTCTACGTTCAGGTCGTTTTTCAGGAATTCGGCCACTTCCACAGTGGAAACGCCGCCCGTGGAGCCGCCTGCACCGTAAGTAACGCTGATAAAATCCGGGTTAAGGGTGCGCATGGTGCGCAGGGTGTCCTTCATTTTACCAAAGTTGGCGGTCTGCTTCGGGGGGAAGCACTCGATGGAAAACACGCAAGGCTTGCGCTTGAACATCTGGGAGATCTGCATAGGATTCATCCTCCTGTATTTTTATTACTTTCCTCTATTTCTACCCAATTAACGTACGGGAACACTTTCCTGCCGACTTACTGGGGTCAGGCACACAGAGTCAGGCTGCCGGGGGTTACGCGGCGGGAGCCAGCTCTTCGTCCGGCTGTTTTGCCGTCTGCACAGTAAAGCTGCCATCCGCCTGGGCGGTCACGGTCACCGTGCCGTACAGGTCGGTGCGGTAAAAGTCAATGCCCTCATCCTGCATTTCCTGGATAACCTCGCGGTGGGGGTGGCCGTAATCATTGTTCAGGCCGCAGCTGGCAACCACAAGCTGGGGCTGCACCTGCCACAGCAGTGTTTGGGTGTTGGATGTGGACGACCCATGGTGCCCGGCCTTGAACACGGTGGACCGCAAGCGGAACGGATATTGCTCCGCCAGGGCGGCTTCCTCGTTGCGCTCGGCATCGCCGGTATCCAAAAAGGTAAAGTTCCCGGCTTCAAACCGCAGGCAGAGCGACATATCATTTATTGCATCGTCACTGCCCGCCGTATCGGCATCCACACCGGGCAGCAGCACGGTCAATGTGCCGGTGCCGATGGTGTACTGCTGGCCGGTATAGGCAGTTTCCACCGGTACGCCGCATTCCTGGGCGGTTTGCAGGGTGCGCTGGGTCTGGCCGGTCACGTCAGTTTCGCTCAGGTCGGGGGTCAGCAGGGTCTGCACATCAAAGTTCTGCAAAACGGCCTGCATGCCGCCCACATGGTCGGCATGGGGGTGGGTCATCACCAACAGGTCCAACTGGCTTACACCATAGCTGCGCAGGTCCTGCACAAGGTTCTGCCGGGCATCCTTGGGGCCTGCATCAATCAGGCAGGCCGCACCGTTCTGCAAAATCAGCACGGCATCCCCCTGCCCCACATCCAGGAACACCACTTCGGTTTCCCCTCCGGCAGCGGGGCTGTGGTTTCGCTCTGGCTGGGTTCCAGGCCAACCCATTGGTAAATCTGGTCCCAGCTGGGCACAAAACCGTTGCCGCCGTAATTTTCGACCACATACAAGGCAACGGCGATGAGAACAGCGGCCACAATGGTCCACACCTGGGGGCGGCGGTAGGAATGGCGGCAATACCTGCGCCGCCGGTATTTACTCACCCTGGCCCAGCTGGCGTTCCTGCCACTGGGCGCGGGTCAGCAAAACGGCACGGGGCTTGGCGCCCTCATAGGGGCCGATAATCTTTTCCTGTTCCATCTGGTCCATGATGCGGGCCGCACGGGCATAGCCCAGCTTGCAGCGGCGCTGCAAAAGGCTGGTGGATGCCTGCCCGGCTTCGATGACGCATTCCACCGCCTGTTCAAACATGGGATCGCGGCTGCCGTTGTCATCGTCCGAATCGGAGCTGCTGCCCTTGCCGCCCTTTTCGGCCACGGCACGGCGCTCCATCTCGGCAATCATCTCTTCATCATACTGGGCGCTGGAAGTGGATTTGATAAAGTTCAGCACAGCGCTGATCTCTTCATCCGTCACAAAGGTACCCTGCACACGCACGGGCTTGGAAGCACCGACCGGCAGGAACAGCATATCGCCGTTGCCCAGCAGCTTTTCGGCGCCGCCGCTGTCCAGAATGGTGCGGGAGTCGATCTGGCTGGAAACTGCAAATGCAATACGGCTGGGGATGTTGGCTTTGATCAGGCCGGTGATAACGTCCACGCTGGGGCGCTGGGTTGCCACAATCAGGTGGATACCGGCCGCACGGGCTTTCTGGGCAATGCGGCAGATATAATCTTCCACCTCTTTGCCGGCAACCATCATCAAGTCGGCCAACTCGTCAATGATAATGGCGATATAAGGCAGGTGTTCCAGCACATCGGGGTGCTGCTTGGCCAGCTTGTTATAGCTCTTGATATCGCGCACATTGTTTTCGGCAAACAGCTTATAGCGGCGCTCCATCTCGGCCACACTGGCCCCCAGGGCACCGGCGGCCTTGCGCGGCTCGGTCACAACGGGCATTAACAGGTGGGGAATGCCGTTGTACTCAGCCAGTTCCACCACCTTGGGGTCGATCAGAATCAGTTTGACATCTTCCGGACCGGAGCGGAACAAAAAGCTGATGATGATCGAGTTGACGCAGACGGATTTACCGCTGCCGGTGGAGCCGGCGATCAGTAGGTGGGGCATTTTACACAGGTCCGCCACCTGGGCTGTACCGGCAATATCTTTACCCAGCGCCATGGTCAGTGGGCTGCGCATGTTGATGTAGTTCTGGGATTCAAACACCCCGCGGATGCTGACGGTAGACCGGATCTTGTTGGGCACCTCGAATACCGACGGCGGGTTTGCCGGGAATGGGGGCTTCGATGCGCACGCCGGCGGTGGCAAGGTTCAGGGCGATATCATCCGACAGGCTGGTGATACGGCTGACCTTGATGCCCGCCTGGGGCTGCAGCTCATACCGGGTCACGGAAGGGCCGCGGCAGATATCCAGGATATGGGTCTTAACACCAAAGCTGTCCAGCGTGTTCACCAGGATATCGGCGTTTTTCTTCATCTCGGCGGCCGCGCCGCGTTCATCTTCCGGCTTGGCCGCATTGAAAAGGTTCAAAGATGGGTAAGTATACGGCGGGAACTCCTCTTTGGCCTGGGCGGCAAAGGCTGCCGTAGCTTCGCTGCTGGCATCCTCGTCCGCTTCGCGGGCTGCACCGGCGGGTGCGGTGGCTGCCGGGGCGGCAGGGGCTTTCGCCATTGCTTTGGCCACGCTGGGCGGGCTGGAAATGGGAGCCGAAGCCGAATTGCCCATGCTGGAAGATACCCGCAGCCGGTTGGGGCTGCCGGGGCGGCGTTCATCCGTTACGCTGTATACTTTAGGCGCAGCGGCGGCAGGCTGGGCCGCGGGCTGCGGTGCCGGGGCCTGCACGCTGACCCGCCCGGTGAGCAGATCCGATACCGGAATTCCGGCGTTCCAGGCAGCCTTGGCTGCATCGAAACCGCCCTGGTCAAAGCTGCCGCCCAATGTGGGGATGGCTGTAACAGGGGCAGGCGCTGGCTGGGTGGGTTCCGGCACCAGCGGTGTTTCAAAATTATCCGCGCTTTCGCTGCTGCCAACGTCATCCGGTTCCGGCAATTCCTCTACCGGCTCCAGCGGGGTGGAAAAATCTTCCGCTGAGGCGGCAGGTGCGTTATCATCCGGTTCCGGGGTCAGCGGGGTTTCAAAACTTTCCGCTTCTTCCTCATCGGGCAGGCCCACATCGGCACCGGCCACGGGGGTATCCCGCCCGGTCACGGCGCGCTGGATCAGGTCATTCAGGCTGTCTTCCTCCACCGGGGCTTCCTCAGCCTGCTGGGCTTCCGGTTCCAGGTGCAGCTCAAAAGCTTTCTTCCTGCGGCTGGGGCTGGGGTTCCGGCTGGGGCGCGGGGTACTTGCGATGATTCAACTGCTCCAGCGGGTCAAGGCCAAAGGTGCCGCCGGGGCCGATATCAATTTTCTGCAGCGGGTCATGCTGCACGGCGTTCTGCAAAGCGCGCTGGGAAGCATCCGGCCCCAGGTCCACATCAAAGTCCGAACGCTGGGCGGGCGGGGCAAAGCTTTGGGTGTGCTGCACGCCTTGGGGCGCAGCCTGGGCACGCTGCATATCGGGGTATGTTGCGGTGCCGGGCTGCGTATACGCCTGCTGGGGCTGGGCCGCCGGCTGGCCGGCCTGCGCCGCGGCGGCTGCCTGGTCGGCAGGGTTTGCCTGGGCCGCATTGCGGCGGGCGGCTTCCTCCTGTTCCAGATAGGGGGCCACATCAAAGGGGCGGCGGGTGCCAGACTGCGGCGCGGCCGGAGACTCGCCGGCCATGGGCGGCAGGCTGCCGGTCAGGTTTTCAAGGGATTCTTCCTCCGCTTCATGGCCAAACAGCTGGGTATCATAAGCGGTTTCTTCCTCCGCACGGGCGGCGCGGCGGGCTTTGAACTCCTGAATATAATAGCTGATGAACTGCACCACATCCACCGGGGTAACGGCAAAAAACACCATCAGCCCCATCAGGATGACAATAATCATGACGATATTGGCACCGGGACGGCCACAGACGGCCAGCAGCGATGCACCGATGGGCACGCCCAGCACACCGCCGGTCCAGAACTTGCGCTGCCCCCAGGCAAACAGCATCTTGACGGTCTGCCAGGGGGTATCCCCTACCTTAAAGTCCGAGAAGATGACCGCCGTACCGGCCAGCAGCACCGCCAACAGCAGCACCTTGCCAATGAAAGTGCCCACATGGTAACCGGATGCCAGCAGATAGGCCAGATACAGCAAAAACGGGCCGACAAAATATGTAACCACACCAAAGGTGCCAAACAGCCAGCTGCGCAGAACATTCCAGAAGCTCTGCCCCGGCACCAGCACCAGCGCAATGGCCAGAATGCCAAACCCGGCCAGCACCACGCTGCGGATCAGGTTTTGCTGCTGGGCGCGGCGCTGTTCCAGCCTGGACATCCGCTTTTTGCTGCCGGAGGCCGAACTGTTGTGTCTGGCCCCGGAGCTGCTGCTTTTACTGCTTTTGCTGCCGGAGGCGCGGTATGTGTTTTTACTGCTTTTTCCGTTTTTGGCGGAACTTGAACGTGCCATGCTCTCCCTACCTCTTTACTATAATATGCGTATATTCAGGCTGCCCTGTTCAGCGGGCAGCCATTGTTGATTTGCTTTGGCGCGGCGGGCCCGCATAAAGAGACTTTCCGCGCAGTGATTTTATCTGGCATCCGCCACGGCGGCTGTGCCGTGCTGTTTTGGGCAGGGGCATACTGCCCCTTATAGCATAAGGTATATTGTAGCATGAAAACGCCCGCTTGTAAAACCCCTTTCTCTTTCTATTTTCATCAAAGGCAACACCGCACAATTCCCGCCTTGCGGCTTAAGCACCGCTCCGGCAGCTGCGGCACAGCATCTGCGTTGCCAAAATGCTCAATAAGACATCCAGTATTATCTGCGCTTTTGGCTTAGCATCTGCCGCACCTCGCTCGCCGTATCGGCACTTAGAATTATGCGGTATTGCCCAAAGCCTTTCCGCCCACTGGCGGGCAGCGCCCCCTCAATATCCGGTTTTCCCGGCGTCGATTTCGGCATACAGGTAGCGCAGCGCATCGCCCAGGTTGCCGATGGCGTCGATCAGCCCCTCTTCCACAGCCTGTTCCCCGCCCAGCACGGTCCCCATATCCATCACCAGCTCCCCGGTATTGTGCATCAGCTGGGTAAAGCGCTTGGCGCTGATGCCGGAATGCCCCGCCACAAAGCTGACGATGCGCTCCTGCATCTGCTCAAAATAGCGCAGGGTCTGGGGCACCCCCAGCACCATGCCGGAGTGGCGCACCGGATGCACCGTCATGGTGGCGGTGGGCACAATAAAGCTTTTGCGGGCCGAAACCGCCAGCGGGATACCGATGGAATGCCCGCCGCCCAGCACCAGCGTTGCGCTGGGCTTGCTGATGCCGGAGATCAGCTCCGCCAAAGCGAGCCCGGCTTCCACATCACCGCCCACGGTATTCAGGATGACCAGCAGCCCCTCAATGGCGGGATCCTCCTCAATATCCACCAGCTGGGGGATCACATGCTCATACTTGGTGCTTTTCTGGTTATCGGGGGCCAGGCTGTGGCCCTCAATGGTGCCGATCACCGTCAGGCAATAAATGGCATGGCGGCCCTTGGTGGCGGGCACAATGCCGCTGTCCGTGATCAGGTCATGTTCCAGCCGCATGCGCTCCACATCCTTGGCGTCCTTGGCAGCATGGGGGGCGGGCTGTTGTTTTGGGGTACGATTTGGCATGGCGGGGGTCCTTTCCCTTCCGACAAAATCGGTGCGCCGGGCAGTGCAAAACCCGGCTATACCCTGACAGTATGCCCCGCTGGTACGCTTTTTTATGCACAGAGGGGCGCGACTGAGCAAAAAAAGCGCGGAAAAACTTAGATAAAAAATTGACAATCGGCACAAGATTGATTATACTTTTACTAGAATTTACATCGGAATCACACAAGAGGCAGGGTGTTCCCTTTACCCCTGCCCGGAGAACGGGAGATTAGTCTTTATGTCATCAACAATGCAAAACAAAGCATCGTTGCCCGTGATCAAGCGGCTGCCCAAATATTACCGCTACTTGAGCAACCTGCAGGCAGATGGGCGTGATAAAATTTCTTCCAGCGAGCTGGCCCGCATGATGGGCACCACCGCCAGCCAGGTGCGGCAGGATTTTAACTGTTTTGGCGGTTTTGGCCAGCAGGGCATCGGCTACAAGGTGGATGTGCTGCTTACCGAGATTGGCAAACTGCTGTTTGGCAACGGCGAGCTGCTGCCTACCGTGCTGATCGGCGCCGGCCGCCTGGGCACGGCGGTCTCCAGCTTTATCAGCCGCGATACCAACGGCTACAAATTGATTGCCGCGTTTGATGTCAACCCCGCCCTGGAGGGCAAGGAGATCAGCGGCGTAACCATCCGCCCACTGTCCGAGCTGGAAAGCTTCTGTGCGGCGCACAAGCCGGTGGTCGCCGTGCTGTGCGTGCCGCGCCAGAGCGCCATGGACCTTTCGGACGAGCTGGTTCGGCTGGGTATTCAGGGCTTCTGGAACTTCAGCCACTATGATCTTTCGGTCGTTTATCCGCAGGTCACAGTGGAAAACGTCCATTTGGGCGACAGCCTGATGAGCCTTGGCTACCGGCTGCGCAGCCATGATGAATAAAAGCCGGGCACACAGCACAGGACTGTTTCCGGCGGGGGTGTACCCCAGCGCCTGCCCTGGCATGGGTGCAGGATCCTGTGGTACACCCCGATTTTCATGCTGTTTTTCACTTTATTTTAATAAGGAGCCAAACATGGCAAAGCTATATTACCGTTACGGCGCAATGAACAGCGGCAAAACCACGGCGCTTTTGCAGGTTGCTTTCAATTATAACGAACGCGGCATGCGGGTGCTGATTCTGAAAGCCAGCGTGGACACCAAAGGCGGCGATCATATTGTTTCCCGCCTGGGGGTCAGCCACAAGGTGGATGTGCTGGTCAGCCCGGACATGGACATCCTGGATATCGTCCGGGCCGATACCTCCGCCCATGGCAGCGCCCCTGCCTGTGTGCTGTGTGACGAAAGCCAGTTCTTTACCCCGGCGCAGGCCGAGCAGCTGTTTTTGGTCACGGTGGACCTGAACATTCCGGTCATCTGCTATGGGCTGCGGGCGGACTTTTATGAACCGCGGTTTCCCCCGGTTCCACCCGCCTTCTGGAGCTGGCCCACACGATCGAGGAGATGAAAACCATCTGCGCCTGCGGCCGCAAAGCCACCTGCAACGGCCGCAAGGTAAACGGCGAGTTCGTGTTTGAGGGTGCTCAGGTTGCGATTGACACAGTGGATGCTGTAGAGTATCAGAGCCTTTGCCCCCCAGTGCTGGTACCGGGAATACCGCGCTTTCCTGAAACGCCACCCCGCGCACCAGTGATCCATTCTTTTATTTCAATCTGTGTTCCGCCCTTTTTAATAAGTAAATGACAACATATATGGCACAAAAGCCGCTGCCCAGCCTTGCAGCACCGCTTTTGTGCCATTTTTGTTTCCAACACTTTGCGGCGCAATTTTCAGAGCACCAAAAGGCTGCATATACAAGATATGTTTTATGTGCAGCAATTTTCATTCCATTTTTCGCACATATTTTGCTATCGCGAATATTTTTAGCATACTGTATTTCTTCCCATTGCAAATTATGCACGAATGCGCAAAAGAAGTGCGTTTGCGCACATTTTTTGCGTTACCGAATTTGTGCGTTTGTTTTCTGTGATTCATTCGGCATTTTACACGTTTTCCCCTATAATTTCGTTGTAACCGTTTGCAGCATATACAAATACGCACAAATCGCCTCAATTTATGCAAGATTTTGCCGTAATTTTTGTTAGATGCGGGGTTGAGCTGCTTCAGCATTATGCATAAATCGTTTTGTCTTAGTTCGTATGTTTTGACATGAGTTGATTTTTTGCCCATTCAATTAAAGCAATATTTGTTTGTTTTTATAATTTGCACACCATTTTGGATATTTTTTTGATGTTCACAATTTGTTATTATAATAGCGTTGAATGAAGCGGTCAGTTGTCAGGCCGCTCGTTATATGAACATTTTTAGGAGGACTAAAACAATGAAAAAGGCAATCGCCCTTGCAATGGCCAGCGTTATGGCTGCTGGCCTGCTGGCAGGCTGCGGCGGCTCCGCTGCCAACAGCACCGCAGCTTCTTCCGAGGCCGCTTCTTCTGAAGCTGCTTCCACCTCTACCGAGGCTGCTACCGAAGCTCACACCGTCAACACCACCGATCCCATCACCCTGACCATCAGCTGGTGGGGCGGCGATGCCCGCCAGGCTGCATACGAGGCTGCCTGCAAGGCATTCACTGAAAAATACCCCAACATCACCGTTGAGTGCACTTACGGCCCGTGGAACGGCTGGGAGGAAGCTCAGTCCACTGCCCTGGCTGCCGGCACCGCTGCCGACGTGATGCAGGTCAACTGGAACTGGCTGTTCCAGTACTCCGGCAAGGGGTCAGAGCTTCGTTAACCTGAACGATTACTCCGATGTGCTGGATCTGACCCAGTTCCCCTCTAGCGCTCTGGATGCCTGCACTGTGGCTAATTCCCTGCAGGCTGTGCCCGTCGCTATGGCCGGCCGTATTTACTACTGGAACATGGCAACCTTCAAGAAGGCTGGCCTGGACCACTACCCCACTACTGAGCAGGAGCTGCTGGACGCCGCCAAGACCTTCCAGGAAAAGCTGGGCGATGACTACTATCCGCTGGCTGCCGGCCCGCTGGACCGCATGATCATGATGACCTTCTACCTGGAAAGCAAGTACGGCGAGCCCTGGGTTACCGACAGCACCCTGAACTACACCGTTGAGCAGCTGCAGGAAGGTCTGGAATGGATTCAGAGCCTGGAAGATAACCACGTGATGCCCGACCTGAAGACCATGAACGCCGCCGGCGATAAGACCATCACCGATGGTCAGGCCTGATCACCGGCAAGTACGCCGGCATCTTCACCTGGGACTCCAGCGCACTGAGTGCAAGCCAGAACCTGCCCGACGACGCTGAGTACGTTGTTGGCGACGAAATCAAGTGGGGCGAGGCTGCCAACGGCGGTTTTGCCAAGGTTTCCATGGGTATGGCTATTACCCAGAGCTGCGAACATCCTGTTGAGGCTGCTGCCCTGATCAACTTCATCCTGAACGAAAAAGAGGGCGCTTCCATCATGGGCACCCAGTGCGGCATGGTTTGCTCCAAGGCCGGCCAGGAATACGCCAAGGAAGCCGGTGCTGTCAACGAGCTGATTCTGGAAGCCAACACCAAGGTTATGGCTTTTGTTGACCAGCCGTTCGACCCCTGCTACGAGAGCACTTCCCTGAAGGACGAGACCAATGGCGTGTACGGCGATGTGTTTGAAGGCTTCAGCTACGATCAGTATGATTCCGCCGAGGCTGCCCAGATCCTGTACGATGGCATCTGCGAAGCACTTGCCTAATCCCCGTTTTCACAATTAACCTTACACATCAGCAAGGCTGGCCCCGGCCCCATGGCGGTGGGGCCAGCCCTTTATTATGTAACAAGGAGGTTTCCTTTATGAGCGCACCTGCTGCCAAGACAGTGACCCGCACTCCTTTCAAAAAATGGTGTGATGAAAACGTTGGCCTTTTGTTCCTGATTCCCTGGATCATTGGTTTTGTGGTGTTCAAGCTGTATCCGTTTGCCACTTCCCTGTTCTACAGCTTTACGGATATGAACTTCTTTGACGGCATTACCAAGTACGGCCTGATGAACTACATCTACATTTTTCACCAACAAGAAAACGCTGACCTCGTTCATCATCACCTTCCGTTATGCCCTCATCACCGTTCCCCTCAAGCTGATTTTTGCTTTGTTCATCGCTTACATCCTGAACTTCAAGATCAAGTGCGTCAACCTGTTCCGTACCATCTACTACATTCCTCCATCCTGGGCGGCTCTGTTGCCATTGCCGTTCTGTGGAAGGCCCTGTTCAAAGAGGATGGCATCATCAACATGCTGCTCTCCTTTATCGGCATTCAGGGGCCCAGCTGGCTGGCTGACCCCGATTACGCCATGGTCGTTATCATTGTGCTGCGTGTATGGCAGTTCGGCCCCGCCATGGTGCTGTTCCTGGCCGCATTGAAGGGCGTTTCGGTCGACCTGTACGAAGCCGCCACCATCGACGGTGCTTCCAAGACCCGCCAATTCTTCTCCATCACCGTGCCGATGATCACCCCCGTTATCTTCTACAACCTCGTTACCCAGATCGCTCAGGCGTCCCAGGAATTCAACGGTCCCTACATTATCTTTAATAATGGCGGCCCCCCGCGGTTCCGTCATGCTGGTTTTCGCTGCTGGTTTACAACTATGCGTTCAAGAGCAACGAAAATGGGTATGGCCTGCGCCATGGCCTGGGTCATGTTCATCATCATCGCCCTGCTCACTGTCATCGCATTTGGCAGCCAGAAGCATTGGGTCTACTATGCTGACTGATTGAAGGAAGAATTGATTTATGGGTATGAAAGCACGCGCCAATGTGGCAACCTTCTTCAAGTATTTTGTTCTGATTTTGATGGGCTTTATCATGGTGTACCCGCTGCTGTGGATGGTGGGCTCCACTTTTAAGACCAACGCCGAGATTTTTACCAGCCTTTCCCCGTTTACCACGCATCCCACCCTGGATGGCTATTATAACGCTGTGACCAAAACTTACGGCGGCGATATCACCATCTGGCGTGCATTCCTGAACACCTACAGCTACGTACGTTATCCCCAAGGTTGTGTTCACTGTTATTTCTTCTGTCATTGCTGCTTACGGTTTCAGCCGTTTCAAGTTCAAGGGCCGCGATTTCCTGTTCGGCGTTATGATCATGACGCTGTTCCTGCCGCAGGTTGTTCTGAACGTTCCGCAGTACATGATGTACAACAAGTTTGACTGGATCAACAACCCCCTATACCCCGCCCTGTGGGTGCCGTCCCTGTTTGCTACCGAAACCTACTTTGTCTACCAGCTGGTGCAGTTCATGCGCAGCATCCCGCACGATCTGGACGAAGCCGCCGCCATTGACGGCTGCGGCCCGGTCAAGATCCTGTACAAGATCATCTGCCCCATGCTCAGCCCCTCTCTGGTCGCCTGTGCGCTGTTCCAGTTCATGTGGAGCTGCAACGACTTTATGGGTCCCCCTGCTTTACGTTACTACCCCCGCGCAAATACCCCATGGCAATCTTTGTTAAGCTGTCTATGGACAGTACCAGTGAAGGCATTTCAGTGGAACCGCATCCTTGCCTTGTCCCTGATTTCCATTATCCCGCAGCTGCTGGTTTTCTTTGCCGCTCAGGATTCCTTTATTGACGGCATTGCCGCTGGCAGTGTAAAGGGCTAAGGCAACACCGCACAATTCCCGCCTTTGCGGCAAGCACCGCTCCGGCAGCTGCGGCACGGCATCTGCGTTGCCAAAATGCTCGATAAGACATCCAGTATTATCTGCGCTTTTGGCTTGGCATCTGCCGCACCTCGCTCGCCGTATCGGCACTTAGAATTATGCGGTATTGCCCTAAGCTTCAAGTTTTTTCCAAAACTTTTGATCTTTTGCGTCGAAACCACTACACAGGCTGCCCCGTACCGCTGCAAAAGGGGTACCGGGCAGCTTTTTTTTTTTGAAAACTCCGGCCACTGGCTTTTCTCGCTTTTGGCCGTTCCTAATATTCAGGATGCAGCCGGAATAAAAAGCTTTCGGCTTTCCGCTGTATTCCGGCACATGATGGGGTGCCTTTTCTGCTGATTTCTTTGCATCGCTCTCCCCTGCCCTGCTTATCCGTTAGGGGCAAAACAAAAGGCACGGCTGCCTGTTGGCAGCCGCCGGGGGTTGTGGTTTTGTGCTGTAACATTTTTGGCCTTATTTTTCCGGTTTGTTTACCCGCTTGAAATATTGGCGGTACTGCTGGGGCGAAAGCCCTGTGGCATCTTTGAACACCCGCCGGAAATGCGCGCTTGTCATAAAGCCTGTCTTTTCCGCCACGCTGGAAATGCTTTCGTTGGTCTTTTCGATCATGTTCTGCGCCGCTTTGATGCGTACGCCGTTGATGTATTCGATCAGGCTCAGGTTGATGGTCTTTTTGAACAGACGGCTGAGGTAATACGGGCTGATGTAAAACTGGTTGGCAATGCTTGTCAGGGTCAGCTTCTCGGCGTAATGCTCCGCAATATAGCCTTGGATCTGGCTGACGATGCGGTTGGTCACCCGGCCGCTGTCGCCCCCCAGCTCATGCTGGTTTCGCACATCTTTTTCAGCTGCAACAGCAGCGTGGCCAGCAGCATTTTGCGGGTCACAGCGCTTTCGGGGCTGTTTTCGTCCTGCATCTGGATCAGCTGCTGCAGGATGGAGTAGATATAGTTCTGCTGCTTAACCGTGATGTTGCTCAGCAGGTGGTTGTTCTCCTCGCTCATAAAGCTGAACAGGTCAATCTCCGGGAAAGCCCCGCTGATCTCCTGCAGATACTCACGGCTGAAATTGCACACAATGCGGCTGGTGGGGCCATCCCCTACCGAACCAGTCTTGTGGATCTGGTTTTTCCCCAATCAGGATCACATTGCCTGCATTGACGATATAGGCGGAATCCTCAATAAAATAGCGCCGCGCGCCTTCCACTTCATAATACAGTTCATATTTGTGGTGTGTGTGGAAACTTCCCATATCGTAGCTATGCTCGCGGTCGATCATATCGATATAAAAGTCCACATGGGGGGAATAGGTATATTCCTTTTGACCATCCTGTTCAAACCTCCCGCCACGCCCCGCCCAAGCATTTTTTTGCCAGTTTTAGGGCAGAACGCGCTTCAATTTTGTTGATTTATTTCATATTAACACATTTCTTGTTGAATTTCAAAACTTTTTTCATTTTTTACGGAGGAAATTATCGTATGAAACTCGCTCTCGTTCGTGCCTGCACCCGCAGCGCCTGTTTTGAGCTGCAAAACAACACCTGCTATACCGCCCCTGCCCCGTTCCGGGTTCAGCTGAACGGCCAGACTGTGCTGGAAGCCTGCTGCACCAACGTGTTCAGCGTGTTCAGCCTGGAACCCGGCAAAACCTACCACCTGGAAGTGCTTGCCACTGATGGCGATACCGGTACACTGGACTTTGCCACCGCGGCGGAAAGCTTTTTTGTAGATGCTTCCCGCTATGGCCTGGTGAATGACGGCGTGACCGACAACACCGCCTTTTTGCAGGCTGCGCTTTCCACCTGCCCGCCGGGCGGCACGGTGTATGTGCCCGCCGGTACTTACCGCACCCAGAGCCTGTTTTTGTGCAGCAACACCACCCTGTACCTGGAAAAAGGCTGCACACTGCTGGGCGGCACCGACCGCCGCGAATATCCCATCCTGCCTGGTGTGCTGCCCTGCGCCGATGAACAGCACGAAGCCTATCTCGGCGGCTGGGAGGGAAACCCGCTGGACTGCTTTGCCGGTTTAATCAATGTCATCAATGCCGAAAATGTGACCATCACCGGCGAAGGCTGCATCAACGCCAACGCCGACAACGGCGACTGGTACCAGCACATCAAGGTGAAACTTATCGCTTGGCGGCCACGGCTCTTCTTTACCAGCAAAGCCAAGAATGTGACCCTACACGGTGTGGAGGTGTGCAACAGCTTCTCTTGGACCATCCACCCCACCTACTCGGACGGGGGTGAACATCCTGCAGCTGCAGATCCACAACCGTGCCGACAGCCCCAATACCGACGGCATTGACCCCGAAAGCTGCAAGAATGTGAACATCATCGGTGATTCCATCCATGTTGGCGATGACTGCATCGCCCTCAAGTCCGGCAAACTCTTCCTTGGCACTGTGATGCATCCCCCCTGCGAGAATGTGACCATCCGCAACGGCAACCTGAGCCGCGGCCATGGCGGCCTGGTTATTGGCAGCGAGATGAGCGGCGGCGTGAAAAAATGTGGTGATGACCCAGTGCCTGATGGACCACACCGACCGCGGCCTGCGCATCAAGACCCGCCGCGGTCGCGGCAAGAACGCCGTGATCGACGGGCTGGTGTTCCGCAACGTGGAAATGCGCCATGTGCTGACCCCATTCGTCATCAACATGTTCTACTTCTGTGACCCGGACGGCAAGAGCGACTATGTACAGAGCCATGAACCCCTGCCGCTGGACGATGCTACCCCCCGCCTGGGCAGCCTGACGATGGAAAATATCACCGCCACCGACGCCGAGTATGCAGGCTGCTGGTTCAGCGGTCTGCCGGAGCAGCCGGTTGAAAAAGTGGAGATGAACAATGTCAGCATCTCCTTTGCCGAAAAACGCCGGGGCTGGCCACGCCGCCATGATGATGCGGTGCCGCCGAATGCAGCAAGCTGGCGATCTGGGCCGAAAACGTGAAGGAGATTCACTTCCACAATGTCAAACTGGAAGGCTATGCAGGCGAACGCCTGAACTTTATCAACGTTGGCAGCTTTAAGGAGGATTAAGCCATGACCCATGAAGAGATTTTGACCACCCTGGGCAATTATGTGGATTATCTGATTGCCGGCAGCTCTGCCGAAGCCCCACTGTGGAACATTGAAAAGGTGCGCAGCGGCAAGCCCAATAAATGGAACTATGTGGACGGCTGCATGATCACCGCCTGCCTGAGCCTGTACAAGACCACCGGGGATGAAAAGTTCCTGAAGTTCTCCCGCGATTTTGTAGACTACTTTTTCAATGATGGCGACGAGATCTACACCTTTGACGCCAACGAGCATAACCTGGACAACATCAACCAGGGCAAAAACCTGTTTTCCCTGGTTGATTTGACCGGCGAACAGCGCTACCGGGATGCCATCAACACCATCCGCGCCCAGCTGGACACCCAGCCCCGCACCAAGGATGGCAATTTCTGGCACAAAGCCATCTACCCGTGGCAGGTTTGGCTGGACGGCACCTATATGGCGCAGCCATTCTACATGGAATACGAGACCCGCTACAACGGCATGAAGGGCTGCCAGGACAGTTATAAGCAGTTCATGAACATCAAAAAGTACATGCGAGACCCCAAAACCGGCCTGTACTACCACGGCTATGATGAAAGCCGCCAGATGTACTGGGCCGATCCTGTAACGGGCTGCAGCGCAAACTTCTGGCTGCGTGCCATGGGCTGGTTCCTGGTTGCCATGGTGGATGTTCTGGAGCGCATGGACGAGCAGATGTATTATGAATACCGCGCCATTATGGCTATGTTCAAAGAAGCAGTGGAGGCCATGATCCAGTTCCAGGACGCCGAGACCGGCATGTTCTGGCAGGTCATTGATAAAGCCGGCGTACCGGGCAACTATCTGGAAACCTCCGGCAGCTCCCTGTTCGCTTACGCCGTGCTCAAAGGCGTGCGGCTGGGCTACCTGCCCAAGCGGTTCCGCGCTTACGGCGAAAAGGCATTCTATGGCACCTGTGACAAATACCTGGGCGTGAACGATAAGGGCGAGCTGCAACTGTCCGGCATCTGCCTGGTAGCCGGTTTGGGCGGCGCCACCCGCCGCGATGGCAGCCTGGAATACTATTTCAGCGAGCCAGTTGTGGAAAACGACGCCAAGGGCGTTGCTCCCCTGCTGCTGGCCTATACCGAAATGATCATCCAGTAAGGAGGTTCCGCTGTTATGGCCGTATTTACCGTTGGTGCCCGCCTGCATGATTACGGTAAGGGGCACGCCTGATGAGCTGTTTGGCAAGGTTTCCGCAGACGGGTTTGCCTGCGTGCAGCTGGCCTACAAAAAATGCGTGCCCGGCGTTGCCAGCTATGCGAACGTTACCCCGCAGCTGGTGCAGAACACGCTGGAAGCGCAAAAGAAGCACAACATCGCTGTTGCCGTGCTGGGCACCTATGTGGAGCTTGCCATCGCGGACGAAGTGCAGCGCAGCGCCAACGCAGCGGATTTCAAAAGCCAGCTGGCCGTGTGCAAGGCGCTGAACGCGGGCTGCATTGGCACCGAGACTACCGGCATGCACAAGCAGCCCGCCGGCACCACCCGCGAGCGAGCCCAATATATGCTCTGCAAAAGCCTGGAAACCATTCTGCCGGAAGCCGAGCGCCTTGGCGTGACCGTTGCCATTGAGCCCGTTGTTGGCGACAGCACCAACACCCGCAGGCAGCGCGGCACATCCTGGATATGATGCAAAGCCCCGCGCTGGGGTCATCCTGGACATGAGCAACCTGGTCAGCTTTGAGGGCAAGGACAACCAGCAGCCCCTGTGGGACGCCATGGGCGAGCTGCTTGGGGACAAGATCAAGGCCGTACACTTTAAGGGCAAGAACTTTGCGCCGGACGGCACCATGCTGCACACCAGCCTGGAAGATTCCTGCACCGATTACGCCGGTGCCTTTGCCATGCTGCGCACCCTGCCGCAGCCGTTGCCCGTTCTGCGCGAGGAAGCCGTGCCCGCCCGTGCTGCCAGCGATATTGCTTTTATCAAACAGTTTTTCTAAGGCAATACCGCATAATTCTAAGTGCCGATACGACGAGCGAGGTGCGGCAGCTGCCGGAGCGGTGCTTAAGCCGCAAGGCGGGAATTGTGCGGTGTTGCCCTAAGGTGTAATGCCGCTTCTTTTTGCCCCACCGGACCGGAGTATTTGCACTGATACCATGGAAGCCTTTTTGTGAAAGGAACCGATTCAATATGGAACGCAAGCTTGTAACCGTTGCCGTGGATGGCAGCGCTGAATTTACCACCCCTGACCGCCGCTGCTGCCGCGCAGGACCCCGCCCAGCCGCTTCACTTTGTGCTGGGGGCCGGGACCTATTATGAACGCCCGTTTTTGGAACTGGCGGATTACATCATCACCGGTGCCGGGATGGGGCAGACCGTGATCTCCGCCGGGGCCGCCGGGCGCGACCCCTGGCCCGGCGAGGAGCGCACCGGTACCTTTCGCAGCCAGACGCTTTTCCTTGGCGGCGGCAGCGCCCGGCTGGAGCACCTGACCGTGGAAAACACCGCCGGTGATGGTGCGGACCGCGGCCAGGCGCTGGCGGTATATGCCGATGCCAGCCGTGTGTGCATGGTGGATGTTTCCCTGCACGGCAACCAGGATACGCTCTTCACCGCTCCCCTGCCGCTGGCCGTGCGGCAGAAAAACGGCTTCCGCGGTCCGCGGGAGAACACGCCCCGGCTGGACACCAGACAATACTACCGTGACTGCGAGATTTCCGGCAACATTGATTTCATTTTCGGCGGGGCCAACGCGGTGTTTTGACCATTGCCGCATTGTGCCCGTTGCCCACCGCGGCGTTACCAGCTATATTGCCGCCGCCAGCACGCCGCAGGGCAAGCCGGGCTACCTGTTTGCCGACTGCACTGTGCAGGGCAACAGCCCCGCAGGCAGTGTCTATCTGGGCCGCCCGTGGCGGCAGTACGCCCGCGTGTACTGGCTGGACTGCGATTTAAGCGATGAGATCATCCCCCTTGGGTGGGACAACTGGTCTGACCCCGCCAACGAGGAAACCGTTCACTTTGGCGAGTACGGCTCCAAAGGCCCCGGTGCCCCCAAAGCAAGCCCGCCCGCGCCGGTTACGCCGCCCTGAATGATGAAGCCTCCGCCCAGGAAATGCGCGCCATGCTGGCTGAATTCCGGGCCGACTTCGGTGCAGAAGCGTAACACGCTCTTTGCGGAGCTGCCAATTATAACATTCCACCTCCTCCTAAGGCAACACCGCACAACGAATGATTTTATGTTTCTCCGCGGCGGGGTGAGAGCATCCCGCCCTACTGGTATTTTAGAAGGTTAGCCGCGCAGAATAAAATGTTCTGTAGGAAATGGTCTTGACCGTTCCGGGGCCTTGTCCAAATCTGGCATAATGAGATTTGTGATCGGGCCCGTCCGGCGGCCAGAGGGCTGGCCGCCCCACTTTCCCCTACCGCCCTGCTACCCACACTCAGGATATAACAACAGCCCCGGTTCTGCGTTTGCAGAGCCGGGGCTGTAATACTTAAATGATACCTATGTACCTTATTTACCGCCCATGAAAGCCGGCAGAGGTTTGTCCTCTTTGAGCCACTGGTGGTATTCGGCGGTAGCGGCAAATTCCACGTCACCGGCGGAGTTCAGCGCAGTCTCAACGGAGTCCTGAATAACGCCAATGATGAAGCCAACGCCGACAACCTGCATGGCAATATCATTGGAAATGCCAAACAGCGAGCAGGCCATGGGGATGAGCAGCAGCGAACCGCCCGCAACACCGGAAGCGCCGCATGCGCCCAAAGCCGACATGACGGACAGCAGGATGGCCGCCGGCAGGGAAATCTGGATACCGAGCGTGTTCGCAGCGGCCAGCGCCATAATGGTGATGGTGATGGCCGCGCCGTCCATATTGATAGTTGCGCCCAGCGGGATGGAAACCGAATAGATGTCCTTATCCAGCCCCAGCTTCTCGCACAGGGACATATTGACCGGGATGTTTGCCGCAGAGCTGCGGGTGAAGAAGGCGGTCAGGCCGCTTTCGCGCAGGCAGCGGAACACCAGCGGATAGGGGTTGCGGTGCAGATAGATAAAGATGATCAGCGGGTTAATGACCAGCGCCATAAACAGCATAGTGCCCACCAGCAGCAGCAACAACTTGCCGTACTGGGTAAAGATGGACAAGCCGTTGTCCGCTACGTTGGCAAAGACCAGGCCCATAATGCCGAACGGTGCCAGGTTGATGATCCACCGCACAATGGTAGAAATTGCATCCGCCGTGTTGGCCAGAAAGTTTTTGGTGGTGTCACTGCTCAGATTCTTCATTGCAAGGCCGAACAGGCAGGCCCACATCAGGATACCAATGTAGTTGCCGTTCATAATCGAGGCAACCGGGTTGGAGACAATGTTGGAAAGCAGGGTGTGCATCACATCACCCAGGCCCTGGGGCACCACATCCGCCGTGGCAGCTTCCGCCAGAACCAGCGTCTGCGGGAAGATTTTGCTGGTCACAACGCTGAGCGCCGCCGCCACAAAGGTGGTGAGCATATACAGCCAGACCACCGTGCCGAACCGGCGGTCCAGCTTGGAGGAGCCCTGCGCCAGTGCACTGGCAACAATAACAAACACCAGCACCGGTGCAACGCCTTTCAGCGCGCCGACAAACAGGTTGCCGAATTCTTCGATCCATGCAGCACCGGGGCAGATCAAAGCCAGCACCGAACCGATCACCAGGCCGATTGCAATGCGCAGGATCAGGCTGGTGGAGTTGTCCAGCGTTTTGGCCGCTTTTGTGAGTTGATTCATAACGATTCCTCTTCCCTATTTTAATTGGGTTTGGCAGATGTTCCGCACCTGCCCATTCCGCAGCCGCCCGCACAAACGGTTTCGCGGAATGTTTTCCATTATACCGCAATCGTTCAAGATTGCAAGAGGCGGACAGGTGTGCCCTGTGGAAAAACAATCTATTTTTATCGTTGATACGAAGTAAAAAATACTTAAAAAATGTTTTTGTGGACAATATATCTGTGTTCCGTACGCGGACATTTCGTTGTATGAAAGAGGGCAGCATACGAATACACTGCCCTTTTATCTTGCTTTACTGGGAACACGGTTTAGAGCCAGATTCAGTGCCACAGGGAAACGCAGGCATATGGAAATTCGCCTGACAGCTTGTGGTAAACCTTCATATGGCCTTTTTTCCTCACTGATACCGGAGCGGTAATCATCTCTCTGCTTTTGGCAGGGCAATAAACAACTTAAAAGCCAAGACAAAGAAAAAGAGCCTCAAGCCAAAGCTTGAAGCTCTTTGGTGCGGATGAAGGGATTTGAACCCACACTCTTTTAAGGGAACTAGAACCTGAATCTAGCGCGTCTGCCAGTTCCGCCACATCCGCTTATTTTGTTTGGCCGCCTCACCGGCGACGAATATTATTATAACCAAGTATCCCCCTTTTGTCAACACTTTTTGAAAGTTTTTTTATTATTTTATGCCTTTTTAGTTTCGTCAAAATACAGTTCGTTTCATCGTCATTTATTTCCCATATCTTACAAAGTTTTTCCTGTTTTTGTTTTCCGAACTCCCCTTTTTCATCCGAAATTCCTCTTTCCAAAAGAAAAACACAAAATTTCCTTTGTGATTTTTTCAAAAAAGAGTAGCGATATTTTTCTTTTCCCCGTAAAAGGTCGACTTTTTATAAGGCAATACCGCATAATTCTAAGTGCCGATACGGCGAGCGAGGTGCGGCAGCTGCTAAGCCAAAAGCGCAGATAATACTTTGTGTATATATCGAGCATTTTGGCAACGCAGATGCCGTGCCGTAGCCGCCGGAGCGGTGCTTAAGCCGTCAGGCGGGAATTGTGCGGTGTTGCCATAAGGCTGCGGAACGGTCAATCCCGTTCCCTACAGCATTTTTTCAGCATGTGGCTAATGATACAGTGCCCTATCGTACTTTTCATCCGCGGATGGATTTCAAAGTTTTATTTTACAACTTCACAAGTATCTTCCCCGCACCGGAATCCGATTGCCCTTCTCCCCTATCCCCCAACCGCGCGTACCGTTCATCTTCATCCGCTCCCCCACCCCAAAACAAAAGGCATGTGCCCCCTTATCTCTATCATAAGGTGGGCACATGCCGTTACATTATCATGATTTTATCACGCCAAAGTCATCAGGCAATGCAGCCATCGGCAAAGCTGTTGCGCTTGGCTTTCTCTTTCTGCTGGTTGCGCTTGGCGATGATTTCTTTGCTCAGACCAATACGGTTGGTCTTGAAGTGGAAGAACGGGCGTTCCGGTACGGTGAAAATCTCCACCGGACGCATGTAACGTTCCGGCAGGCAGGCATTGATCTTATCGCGCACATCGTCCAAGGTATAGCCATCTTTGAGCTGGACGTACAGGTACGGCAGGAAGCAGCCCTCGTGCTCATCATCCGGCACGATAACAAAGAACTCGTCCTTGATGCCCTTGATGTCAGCATCGGCCACGATGTTCTCCAGCGGCTGCACCATCAGGTCGCCGCCGCCAAAGCGCGGGGATGCGCCGCGGGTCATCGTGTAGAGCACACCGTCCTCGGACATATAGCCAATATCGCCGGTGTGCAGCCAGGTCTTGCCGTCTGCGTGGACCTGCAGTGCCTTGGCGGTTGCTTCGGGGCGGTCATAGCCCAGCATCACGCCGGGGCCCGTCATGCAGATCTCACCGGGGGTATTGTAGGTCAGCTCTTCCTGGGTGCCGGGCTTGAAGATGCTGATGACGCTGTGGATCATCGGCACACCAACGTTGCCGTCACGCACCGGGAACGGAGCCATGGGCAGAGTGGCGTTGGAGCCGGCCTCGCTGCTGCCGTAGCCGGCAGTAAAGCGCAGGTTGCAGTTATGCTGCTTAAGGAACTCCTCAACATTGCGCAGCTGCTTGTTGTTGAATGCCTCGCAGCCGGCGCCGATGGCCAGCATGTGGGACATATCATAGTCAGCCGGAAGACGCTTGCTGCGGCGGATAACCTCCACAAACATGGGGATCAGGGGCCAGTTGTTGGGGCGGTAGCGCATCATTTCCAGGTCAACATCGTACACATCCACAAACGGATCCAGAATGAGCAGCATACCGCCGGCCAGGGGCAGCAGCATCATGGAAACCACAACAGCGATCAGAGCCGGGGGCAGGATGGTCAGCAGCCAGGTGGGGCGGAATTTATCCGAAGCGCCATAAAAGTTCATCTGGGCCAGCACGCCGATGATGCTGTGTGCAGAATGGATGACCTGCTTGGAAGGGCCGGTGGAAACCGCTGGTGTAGGCGCGCAGCAGCGGGCGGTCAATGTTGACAGGAGCGGGCACAAAGCCGCGAAAACGCTGGCCCATGTTACAGAAATCAGCCCACATCATGGTATCAGAGCCACGGGCGGGAACATCCGGATACAGGGCATCCAGAGAATGCTGCAGGTAAACCGGCATAGCGGCGCGGTCGCCGCTTTCCAGAGCGGGAACGATAACATAGGTATTCACGTTGGTCTGCTCACGGTAGGCTTCGATTTCGGCCTTGGAGAAGAAGTCGTGAACAAAAATCACCTTGGCATTGGCTTTCTGAACAGCTTCAATGTTTTCTTCCAGGGTGTTGTCACGGCACAGCAGCGAAGCGCCGATGCGCTCGGCTGCCAGCAGCAGATAAATGAATTCCGGCACAGAACGCAGGAACACGGGGATCTGGTCCCCCTGCTTGATGCCAAGCACCTGCAGAGCGCGGGCGGTGGCGTCCACCTTACGGAACACGGTACCCCAGGTGATATCCACGCCATAGTAGTGCATGGCAACCACGTTAGGGTCTGCAGCGCGCACGGAGAGGTACTGCTCTACGGTGCAGGCCGGAACCTGGATACCGCGCAGAACATCCGGATAGAACTTCATCCAGGGGCGGTCAATGCTGGGCTTGCCAGTCAACATCGCGTTTTCATTCATTGCAATTTCCTCCAAATGTCTTTCCCTTATAGTTGCAGGGAATTAAATTATCCAAATCAAATCACGCCAAACCTTTATGGCGCTTTCCCCTGCTGTGCACATCGTTGCACAGCGTCGCCGAACCATAATGCTATAATTATCTTCGGTGCTGAACATAGTATACCATTCCTGTTTACGGAAAGCACGAGAATCCCATGGCACAAATTTCCAGAAATTGATTCCGCATGATTCACTTTTTTCACATGGATTTTCACGCTTTGGCATGGAGTTTTCTTGCAATTTCATTTTCTCGGCACAACAAAAGCCCCAGCTACCGCAGCAGCCAGGGCTTTATGTTTATGCGTATGTATGTTGTATTTTTAGATTTTGTTCATCCAGCTCTCTTGCAGTTCTTCCATTTCATCACTTTTGGCGCGGGTAATCAGATGGATTCCCTGCAGGACATGATGGATGTGCTCCGCAATGGCGTTGCGCTCTTTTGTCACGTTCTGGTCATCCAAATTCCAGACCTGATCAAAATATTCACTCAGGCGGTCTTCCATCACACTGTTGTTGACCATTGCAATCCGGTTGATGGGGCAGTTGTTATCCAGCCGAAGATACGATGCAGCGCCAGAAAGAAACATATTGGGGTCCGCCACATACTGGAAATCGTTCACAATGCGGCCGCTGATCAAGCGGAATTCAAGTTTTTCACGCTGCTTGCAAAGCTGCAGCACATAGCTGATGCACCGGCTGCGCTGATCCGGGGTAAGGTTGACCTTGTAACTGAAAAAGTCCAGCTCGCCGGAAACCGCCATGGAGGAAAATGCAGCTTCATAAATCAGGATGCGGATGTTTGTTTCCTCCACCACACCTTTGGCAAGGTTGTGTACGCTACGCAGCTCCGCAGGGGTAGCACCCAAAAAATCTTTCAGCTCGGCCTCGTGGGCGGTCAGGATCTCTTCAAACAAGTCATCCGGCAGCAGAAGCTCATTCAGGTGGCCGAACATCCACCGCAGATTGGAGGCCAGCAGCGTGTGCATATAGTCGTAGTGGCTGATCAGCTGGCGCATGCTGGTATCGCGGAAAAGCTGGTCATCCCGCACGCAGAGCTTGGAGAAGTTATCATACAGGCTTTCGCAGTTCTGCGGGTCCTCGGTGGCGGTAACGGCAGCGCAGCGGCTGTGGCTGACCAGCAGGCCGGTAATGGCAAAATCGCCCTTGACCACAAACACCGCGCGCCCGGCAGCCGCGGTGCTGCCAAACAGCTTGAAATGAATATGGCTGAAGTTGGTCAGCACGTTGATAATGAGCGCGGCATCATAGATGGGGTCCCATTTTTTGCGGCTGATATCGATCATCAGCTTGAAATAGACGTTATCATAGCTGCGCTGGTCCACCAGCTGGCCGTTTTGCAGGTTGGCAACTTTCAGGCGGTATTCGCGCGCCATTTCCATCAGGTCCATCACAGCCACAATGTCCAGCTGGCTGACGCGGCGCAGCACGGGGTGCGCCATTTTGGTCAGGTATTGCAGCATGTTCAGCTCGGCCCAAAAGTCCGTATAGGGGCCAATGCGCGCCTCGCCGCTGTCCAGCTCCTCTTGCAAATAATCATATTCAGCAATCAGGTTATCATAAATGGCGGCTTTCAGGTCACTGGGGATGCTAACGCTGTATTCCCGCAGCAGCAGGTCACGGCCATCATCGGTGGCTTCATCCACCACGCAGGCACTGATGCCCTCCATCACGCGCTTTTCAGTCTTTTTGGCAGGCAGCATGCGGCCGCTGACCCATTTGCTGATATAGGAAACATCGTATTGCAGGCGCTTGGCCAGGGTATAGTTCTTGACCTCCGCAACTTCCAGCAAATGCTCCAGCAGAATGCTGAATCTATTTTTATCTTCCATTGCACCAAATCCTCTTCACCCATTTAGTTTACACTTTTCTTTTATTCTATTATACAAGTTCCATATTTCGATTGCAAATTCAAATGATAACAGGTAAGGAGAAAACGAAGAAAATATATTAAAATCTTTCACAATTCGCGGCCGCATTCTTTGGCATTCATGCCAGTTTGTTGTTTTTTTGTTGTTTGAACTGACAAAGTTTGTTTGTTCTGCTTGTGATATCCTCCAAAAATTATACTTCGCGCGCCATATTTGCCAAATTTAGCCGCAGCTTTTTAGTAGATTTTGCCCTTGCACCGGCCTGATGTGTTCGCCATGTTTTTGTGTGTTTCCTTTATTATGCGGGTAAGGTAAATTGCGATTTTTTAATCGTGTACTATTTCTAGCTTTCGGCGGGGTGGGGTCCCCCGCCCTACTGATTGTTTAAGGGTGTGCTGCCCATTATAATTTGTTCTGTAGGGAACGGTCTTGACCGTTCCGAGGCCTTATCCGATTGGTTGTGATGGGATTTGTGGCAGGGCAAGGTGCCTGCGGGCGCAGTGACTGTTCCAAGGCGTTGGATTCGATTGCTTTAGGGCAATACCGCATAATTCTAAGTGCCGATACGGCGAGCGAGGTGCGGCAGATGCCAAGCCAAAAGCGCAGATAATACTGGATGTCTTATCGAGCATTTTTGGCAACGCAGATGCCGTGCCGCAGCCGCCGGAGCGGTGCTTAAGCCGTAAGGCAGGGGTGTGCGGTGTTGCCTTGGTTTGCGGCAAGGAACCACCCCCTCAGGCCGCTCCGCGTCCAGCTCCCCTCCAGGGGAGCCACCGCAATCATAAGGTAAGATACTGGCTCCCCTTAGGGGGAGCTCCGGCGAAAGCCGGTGAGGGGTGGTTCCTCGCGCAGAGCCTGATAAATGAGATTTGTGACTGGGCTCATCCGGCGGCCAATGGGCTGGCCGCCCTACCGTACAGTTACCAACAAAAGGCCTGTAATTTATATACGCTCCTCCCGGGGCGTCGGGGACGCCGCCCCCTACGGCATAGCAAGGTATATTGCAATTTTTAAATTGTGTATTGTTCCCAGTATTTCGGCAGGGTGGGGTCCCCCGCCCTACTGGCCCGGCAAATATTTCACCGAACCTATGCCCACAAATACAAAAATGCCGCAGCAGACTGTTACATCTGCTGCGGCATTTTTATTTAGAGGTTAATGGGCTGGTTACAGCTCATTGTTCGGCTGTGGGATTACTGCAGAACGCCGGTGTTCTTATCAAAGTGATAAGTGCGGCCGTCGATGACTGCATCGCCCTTAGCCATGGTGCCATAGATCGGGTCGAAATAGTAACGCTTGTCAGCGCTCCAGCCCTTGATCATGTGGCCCTGTGCATCGTAACGGACCCACTTGCCGGTGCCATCGGCGCGGTCAGCCCACTGGCCAGCTTTGGATTCCTGATAGACATCCTTGCTGGTGGCTTTCTTGCCCTGATCAACAGAGTCCAGCCAGTACCAAGCATCGGAAGCCGGGTCATAGATTTCCTTGCCGCGGCCATCCAGGCCCTGGCGAACGCCCTTTTCGTACCAGAAGTCAGCGCCTTTGATGGTCAGCCACTGGCCGTCCAGAGCGATACCGGTGTACTCGTCAAATGCGCAAAGGTACACCGTCAATATCGCCTGCGCCCTTAGCCATAGCGCCGGTGATCAGGTCAAAGTAGTAGGTGCCCTTATCGGTCGTCTGCCAGCCCTTGACCATGTGGCCGTTCTCATCGTAACGGACCCACTTGCCGGTGCCATCGGGCTTATCAGCCCACTGGCCGGCGGCGGATTCCTGGTAAACGTCGCTTGCTGACGGTCATTGCGCCGCCCTGGACAGCATCCAGCCAGTACCAGGCGTCGGAATCGGGATCATAGATCTCTTTGCCGCGGCCGGTGGTACCCTGCTTCACGCCCTTTTCGTACCAGTACTTCTTGCCGTTTTCTTCAACCCAGCCGTTCTTCTCGCCGTACTTGGCGGTGTAGTCCCTTTGCCGTTGAAGGTGACAGCAGCGGTGGTAACGCCGCTGGTCTGCTTTACAGTTGCATCCACGAACTGTGCACTTGCGCAGTTCTTATCGGTGCAGGTAAAGACAGCCATTGCGGTAATGGTGGTCTTTTCAGCGGCACCATGGACGGTGCGCGTTTCGGGTTCAGTAGACGGTACCTCAGTCGGCTCCGGCACAGCAGTCGGCTCCGGCACAGCAGTCGGCTCCGGCACAGCAGTCGGCTCTGCCGGCTTTGCGGTCGGAGTTGCGGTCGGAGTTGCGGTCGGAGTTGCGGTCGGAGTTGCAGTCGGAGTTGCAGTCGGAGTTGCGGTCGGAGTTGCAGTCGGAGTTGCAGTCGGAGTTGCAGTCGGAGTTGCAGTCAGTGCCTCAAACACAGCGCTAACGGTAACATCAGCGGCAGGCATCGTGAAGGTAGCCTTGCCATCGGTCACGGTCAGCTTTTCGGTCTTTTTATCTTCGCCGATCTGATAGCTGTAGGTCAGGCTGTCAGCCTTGAGCTGGTAGTTATCAGCTGCCTTAACGGTAACGGTAACGTCGGTGCCTTCAACAGCTGCGGCCGGGTCTACGGTAACAGTGCCGTTCTCAGCAGGAGCTGCGGTAACCTTGTATTCCTTAACAAACTCTGCGCTGACGTTGACAGGGTAAGCAGGCATTGCAAAGGTGTAGGTGTTGGCTTTTTCGGTATCAGCCTTCACTTCAACGGTCTTATCGGTGTTGTCAGCGTCTTTGTAGGTAACCTTCACGCTGCCAGCCTTCAGGGGCATAGCCGGTCGCGGGCTTAGCAGTCAGGGGTTACGGTTTCCTTCTCAGCTGCTTCTTTAGCGGAAGCAGTGATCTCACCATTGGTCAGGGGAGCAACATTGACCGCATAGGTCTTGGCGTCTTTGGTAACGCTGATGGTCACATCGCCGTCCGGCATGGTGAAGGTGTAAACCGTCTTAGCCTTTTCGGTGGTAGCCTGGGCTGCGGCTTCGTCCTGCGCTGCTTCCTGAACTTCAGTCAGGGCAACATCGGTATCGCCGTTCTTTGCGGTAACGGTAACGATATCGGTGCCTTCCTTTTCTACGGTCAGGGTAACGGTATCGTCCTTGATGTAGGTTTTTGCTGGTGGTGCCCAGGGTCAGGGTAACACCTTCAACTGGATCGGGCAGGGTAACGGTGTGGGGGGTGCTTTCGGTTGCGGTATGGCAATCAGAGCACAGGTACACATTGTTGCCAACGGACTTGGTTTCCAGCTCGTCCAGAGCCCAGGTATGGCCCTTGGGCAGTGCGTTGTCAGCGTACACCTTTTTACCCTTGGTCAGGCCGTACTTGGTGGTGCGGTCCTGGGTGTAAGCAGGGGGTATCGCACCATGCTTCAACGGAAACATTGGTGGTTGCGCCGCTGTTCCAGGTCGCTGACCATGTCGGACATCGGCATGGTTTCAACCAGGTTAGCGCACCACATGAACTCTTCGTTCTTGTTCTTCTCGTCAGAGCTGCCCATGTTCTGGTTGTAACTCGGGTTGTAGTTCCAGGACTCGGTCTTGTAGCTCTTACGGTTTGCATAAGTGCCGGAGGCATCGGTCTTGACTTCTGCCTTGCCGTCCACCAGTTCCTTATAGGTGTTGGACAGGTTGGTGCCGACAGAAACGACCAGCTGATCCTTGGTGGTGTTGATGCCGGTGATCACAGTCTGGCCCTGCTGGGTGGTGGTAGCAAAAGCTGTAGCTGTCACGCAGGGTCAGGCCCGCCAGAGGATGGTTCTTGAAGGTGTTCAGATACTTCACACTGCTGGTATCCTGGGCGCTATCCATGATAACCATGCTCATGCCGGGAAAGTGGGTATCGGGAACCATGTTGCCGTCCTTATCCTTGGTCAGCTTAATGCCGCCATAGACGGTGTTGTATTTTCCTTCACTTCTTCCACTGCGCCGGTGGTCGGGTCCATACGGTAGATGGCGTTGTTGACGTTGAAGTACAGCTTGCCATCATACAGTGCGGTAGAGTGTACCAGTGCGGGGGTAGATCCGCTTTGCAGCAGCGTCTGCCAGGCACTCGGTGTTCAGGTTGTTTTCAACCTTGGTATGCTTATCTTTTGCACTGGTATCGATCTTATAGATGGTGCCAGCTTCGGCCAGGACCTTGGCATTGCTGTCGTCATCATTGAAGTTGCTGCTGGTTTCCTTCAGATCGTTGTAGTACATCAGGATGATATCAAACGGGTCATCCGTCTTGGTAAAGACTGCTCATGCTGAAGCCGCCGGGCCTGCTGCTGCTGGAATCCTCTTTGCGGATATAGTAGTTCGCATCACGCGGACGTGCTTCCAGAGTATCAGGGGCCCTGGTTCTGCATCTTCTTCATGAACTGCTGCATCTGGGAGTTGTTACCAGAGCTGCCGGAACCAGAGAGCTGCCGCTGTTGCCGTTCTCGGCCTGCTGGCGGCGCATGTTGTTGTACAGGTTCTGGTTGGTCGTGGTATCAACGTAATAGAAGTAATTATTGTCGAAGTAGATGGGGCTGCAGATAGAGGTGAACCAGGTATCCTCGTAGCAGGTATCGGTGTAACGGGTCTCGTTCTTGTTCTCCGCCTTGGTGTAAGAGTAATGCGGCTTGCCGTTGTTCAACACAACATTGCCGTCATCATCCACATCGGGATTCTTGTTCTTGGTGTAGGTGTAGCCATCGTACAGCGAGTCAATGTAATCATAGTACTTGCTGTAACGGCCTTCCAGACCGGAGGGAGAAACCAGGAAGTTGACATGGCGCATGTCGCCTGCGTTCTCAACGCGAGTCTGGGCCATGCACTCGGTGTTCACATCGTCATAGCAGACGTCAACATAGTACCAGTTCTTGTTGGGTTCGCCGGTGGTCATCGTAGCAGACTTGCTGTTGCCCTGCAGCTTGTTGACCTTGACTGCGTTGAAGTAGTGGACATTGTTGAACATGCCGCCGCCGAACGCATTACCGGCAACACTGGTATCAGAAGTATCGCAGTAATACAGGATCTGGGCAAAGTCAACAACAGCGTTATCGCCTACTTCATCGGGGGTCTTCCAGCTGCCGTCATCATTCTTATAGATGCTCTTGTTGTCAGGCAAATTCTGGACCATGTAGTTAAATGCAGATGCATAGCCCAGGCAGATGCAGCCATACTCAACGCCCTTAGCGCCGATCTCGCCGCCCAGCAGGGCACCGAAAGCAGTCATCTGGATGGGATCGTTGTTGCCGCCGCCGGTGATATCGCCCATGGAGCCCATATCGAATTCTGCAACCTGGGAGATCCAGTCGTGCAGGATCAGCAGCTTGGTGACATAGTCAGCGCTGTCCCCCAGCTTGGCAACCTGTGCCAGACCTGCATCACGGATGGCTTTCAGAGCTTCGCCATAGTTCATGATGTAGGACATAAAAAAGCCCTGCGGAAGGAACTGCAGCATAAATGCCATGGTGGTCGGCGGCACATCCTGGTTGGGGTCCATGCTGCACAGCACTTTGATTGCGCCCATGGTGCCGGTGATGCTGCCATCCTCGCCCTGCTTCTGAACGCCCTTGGAGGTCCAGAACGGGGCAACCACGCCGAAGTACTCTGCTTCGTCCTGGTTGAACTGCGACAGCTGGAAGTAGTAGTAGTTCATCTGCGCAGTCGAGACATCGTAAGTATTGGTAACCTGGTTGCCCTGGTCGTCCACATACACGGCAGTCTTCTGGCTGTCGTACAGCAGCAGGCTGTTCTTGCCCTTGTTGTCGCCGCTCTGATAGGTGAAGTTCACCTTGCTTGCGTCAACCGGGTTGTTCTGCATATCGTACCAGTTGCCGCCATCCATTGCGGACACCAGGGTAACGCCGGTGCCGCCGGAGGTGGTATCCAGGGTCGGGGTGCCGCCCACATTGATGTAGACGGAATTGTTATTCTGGTCTACCACAACGCTGACCGGCATGGTCATTACCGGCTGGGTTTTGATTTCTTCGCCGCAGACAGCGCACTTGAAGGTGACGCTGGTGCATTCCCAGTCAATGGTAACGGGAGCGCCGGCAGAAATTTTGCCGGTTTCGCTGTCATAGAACAGCTGGGCGTTGCTGTAGTCAGCTTCCAGCTTGCCCTCGACCTTCTTCATTTCCCAGTTGAAGGTAGCAACAAAGTTGCCATCTGCATCCTTGGGCACGGCATGGTTCTGGCAGGGCAGGGCGGCAATGTCGTCGGTGCGGGTGGTGGGTTCCTTGTATTCCTTCTTAACCGGGCTCTTGTCAGCGGGCACGCTGGCAGAGTAAACGGTCTTGCCGGCAACGCCGGGCTTTGCCTCGGTGGTATCCTTGGTTACGGTGCCTTCTACCTTCTGGTAGGCATCGCCCTTTTCACAGGTATACACAGCGGTGTAAGCCCAGCCGTCATCGGTCTTGGTCCAGTAACCATCGGGGGTTTCCTTCCAGGTGTGGGTGTGGCCATCCTCCGGGTTGGTGTCATTCCAGTACCATTTCGGCTCGCCATAGGTATGGCCGTCTGCAGCGGCGCTGGCAGCAAAGGTATCGGAGTTTTCAGCAACGTAAGCCTGTGCGTAGCTGTCAGCCTGCTGCGCAATCACTTCATCATCGCTGTTGGTCATGGACTCCATCGCAGAGGTCATGCCGGAGCTGCCGGTAAAGGTAACGGCGGTCACAACGCCTGCGGCGTTCGTCTCATAGCCCAGGTCGGTAACGGCGCTGGACAGATGATACGTTTTGATGGTGGCAGCCATCACCGATGCCATCTCGTCCTTGTTCAGGCCATAGGCTTCGGTGTTGATCTTGCCGGCTGCGGCGCTGGCGTACATGGCATCGGCCAATGCATTTTCCAACGCTGCAAGGCTCATGCCCGCCTTGCTCTGTGCAGTCGCTTCCAGCTTGGCATCGTCCTGCTCCAGTTCATGCACTTCCGCCCTGGGCAGCCAGCGTTTGGGCTGTCTGCTTGATCAGGTCTGCGGTGCTGGTGAACTTGGGCAGGGACTGCACAGCGCTGGCCGCGCTTGCTGCGCTAGCTGCAACAGACTGCGCTACCGAAGAATCAATCTTGGTAGTTTCGGCTGCTGCGGGAAGCGCCACGCTTTGGGCAACCATGGCTGCTGCCAACACGGATGCACCAAAACGCTGAAGGTTTTTCTTCATAGTTTTATCCTCCCTTAAGTGTTACTACTTTCCCCTTTTGTGTGAAAAGTGGTACGGCAGATGTGCGGCACTTTGCAGGTGTTGATTGCAAAACGCCTGGTTGTGCTCCCTCGGTCTGGCGATCCCTTGCCGGGCTGCGGCCTGCTTTTTGGGGCTTTTGGCCCCGGCACAGCGGCTGACAAAACGTTGTACCGGCTGCATGCCTTGATCCCGCAAATGATAACCATTCCGACACATCTAGGTATATACATTATATCACAGTTGCCAGAATTTGCATAGTTAATTAGAGCGGTTTCTATGTAAATTTTTGTCCTTGAATCAACTGAAACCTGTTTTTCGCACATTATTTGCGCTGCGATGCGGTGACTCTTTGGCGGTATTTATTAACATTTTTGAATGACTTATTCCCGTTTTTATCAAATAATTAAACATTTACCCCGATAATGTTCTTTGCAATCTCTTAATACAATTACCCGGTATTGTGATCGCGCATTTTTTGCCATTTCGGTTTGGCTTGTTGTTGAGAGATTTGGCAGAGATTGGAGGAAACTTGAAGGGAAAAATTGGAGGTTGAGAATTGCCCATTATAAATTGTACTGTAGAGAGCCTTCCTGACCGTTCCGAAAACTTAGGGATAGATCAACCCTTGCCCCTTAACCGCGACCTGAAATACAACTTCCCAAGGTAGGGCGGTGTGAGTGCCCCCTTCTGCTCCACTTTTTCAAAGTTCCGAATGGTGTCCTCTCCCCCTATCTACAATTCCTGAATGTTTTCATGATGCCTTCCTTGGTCTTCCACACCCGGCCTTTGCCCCCTCCCCGCCCCATAAGTCGTACACAACAAAAAGGCCCCTGCCTTAACAGCAGGAGCCTTGAAAGCTATATCACAAGCCGAAAATTACTTCTCGATCTTGGAAACAACGCCGGAACCAACAGTGTGGCCGCCTTCGCGGATAGCGAAACGCATGCCTTCTTCCATGGCAACCGGGGTGATCAGCTCAACGTGCATATCAACGTTGTCGCCGGGCATGCACATCTCAGTGCCTTCGGGCAGGGTGATGATGCCGGTAACGTCGGTGGTACGGAAGTAGAACTGAGGACGATAGTTGTTGAAGAACGGGGTATGACGGCCGCCTTCTTCCTTCTTCAGTACGTAAACATGGCCATCGAAAGTGGTGTGGGGATGAACAGAGCCGGGAACAGCCAGAACCTGGCCACGCTCGATCTGGTCACGGTCAATACCACGCAGCAGAGCGCCGATGTTGTCGCCAGCCTGAGCGAACTCGAGGCTCTTGCGGAACATTTCCAGACCAGTGATGGTGGTGGTCAGCTTCTCTTCCTTCAGACCAACGATTTCCATCTGATCGCCGACATGAGCAGTACCACGCTCAACACGACCGGTAGCAACGGTGCCACGGCCGGAGATGGTCATAACGTCCTCAACGGGCATCAGGAACGGCTTATCAGCAGCACGGTCCGGGGTCGGGATGTAGCTGTCAACAGCGTCCATCAGCTCCCAAATGCACTTGTATTCCGGAGCATCGGGATCCTTGGAAGTGCTCTCCAGAGCCTTCAGAGCGGAACCACGGATGATCGGGGTGTTGTCGCCGTCGAAATCCTGGCTGTCCAGCAGTTCGCGAACTTCCATTTCGACCAGGTCGAGCAGCTCTTCGTCGTCAACCATGTCGCACTTGTTCAGGAATACAACGATGTAGGGAACGCCAACCTGACGACCCAGCAGGATGTGCTCACGAGTCTGAGGCATCGGGCCGTCAGTCGCAGCAACAACCAGGATCGCGCCGTCCATCTGAGCAGCACCGGTAATCATGTTCTTGACGTAGTCAGCATGGCCCGGGCAGTCAACGTGGGCATAGTGACGCTTCGCGGTGTGGTACTCAACGTGAGCGGTATTGATCGTGATACCACGAGCCTTCTCTTCAGGAGCCTTATCGATGCTGGAGTAATCCATGAAATCGGCGTCGCCCTTCAGAGCCAGAACCTTGGTGATAGCGGCAGTCAGAGTGGTCTTGCCGTGGTCAACGTGACCGATGGTACCGATGTTGACATGCTCCAAAGAGCGGTCAAATTTTTCCTTTTCAGCCATTGGAAGTATCCTCCTTTAATTCAAACAGATAAAATAGCCTGTTGTAAGGCTATCATACTAGATTTTTCAAGAAAAATCAAGTATTTTGCGCGAATTTGTGCAGAATCAGCCCTTATGGCGCTCGGTCATGATCTTATCTGCAACACTCTTGGGAACCTGCTGGTAATCAGCCGGCTCCATAGAGTACTGGCCACGGCCCTGGGTCTTGGAACGCAGGTCAGTAGCGTAACCGAACATCTCGGACAGAGGAACCATAGCGGTGACACGGGCAGTGCCATCGGTGGATTCCTGGTTCTGGATCGCGCCGCGGCGGCTGTTCAAGTCGCCAATGACGTTGCCCATATACTCGTCAGGAACAACAACGTCAACCTTCATGATGGGCTCCATAATGACGGGGTCAGCCTTCTTCATAGCATCCTTGAATGCCATGGAGCCGGCGATGGAGAACGCCATTTCAGAGGAGTCAACTTCATGATAGGAGCCGTCCCACAGAGTGACCTTGACATCCACGACGGGATAGCCAGCCAGAATGCCGGACTTCATCGCGCCCTGGATACCGTTGTCAACAGCGGGGATGTATTCCTTCGGGATAGCGCCGCCAACAATACCGTTGACAAACTCATAACCCTTACCCGGGTTGGGCTCAATCTTGATCTTAACGTGACCATACTGGCCCTTACCACCGGACTGACGTGCGTACTTGGTTTCCTGGTTAGCATCCTTGCGGATGGTTTCACGGTAGGCAACCTGAGGTGCGCCAACGTTAGCTTCGACCTTAAACTCGCGGAGCAGACGGTCCACGATGATTTCCAGGTGGAGCTCGCCCATGCCGGCGATGATGGTCTGACCGGTTTCTTCATCGGTCCAGGTACGGAAAGTCGGGTCCTCTTCAGCCAGCTTAGACAGGGCAATACCCATCTTCTCGCTGCCGGCCTTGGTCTTGGGCTCGATGGCAACGCGGATAACCGGCTCGGGGAAGTTCATGGACTCGAGGATGATGGGATGCTTCTCATCGCACAGGGGTATCACCAGTGGTGGTGTTCATCAGACCAACAGCAGCGGCGATATCGCCAGCGTAGCAGATGTCGATATCCTTACGGTTGTTTGCATGCATCTGCAGGATACGGCCGATACGCTCGTCCTGATCCTTAACAGAGTTGTAAACAGTGGTGCCAGCCTCAACGGTACCAGAGTACACGCGGAAGAAGCACAGCTTACCGACATACGGGTCAGTCATAATCTTGAATGCCAGTGCAGAGAACGGCTGATCATCGGAAGAAGTGCGATCTTCTTCCTCGCCAGTCTCCGGGTTGGTGCCCTTGATGGCCGCAACGTCGGTCGGAGCAGGCATATAATCAACGATTGCATCCAACAGTTTCTGAACGCCACGGTTCTTGTAAGAAGAGCCGCAGACAACAGGAACGATCTCGTTGGAAATAGTAGCCTTACGCAGAGCAGCCTTGATTTCTCCCTTGGTCAGCTCTTCGCCTTCCAGGTACTTCATCATCAGCTCTTCGTCGGTCTCAGCAACAGCTTCGATCAGCTTGTCATGATATTCCTGAGCCTGTTCTTTCAGGTCTTCAGGAATTTCCTCAACGCGCACATCATTGCCCATATCATCATAGTAGATATCGGCTTTCATGTCGATCAGATCGATGATGCCGCGGAAAGTGTCTTCCTGGCCGACAGGCAGCTGGATAGGCACACCGTTGGCATGCAGACGATCATGCATCATCTGTACGCAGCGGAAGAAGTCAGCACCCATGGTATCCATCTTGTTGACGTAAACCATGCGGGGAACCTTGTACTCGTCAGCCTGGCGCCAAACGGTTTCAGACTGAGGCTCAACGCCACCCTTTGCGGCCAGAACGGTAACAGAACCGTCCAGAACACGCAGAGAACGCTGAACTTCAACAGTAAAGTCAACGTGGCCCGGGGTGTCGATGATGTTGATACGATGACGGTTCTTTTTGAACAGAGCCGGATCGTGCTGGGTCTCGGTGTGGCTCCAGTAGCAGGTGGTTGCAGCGGAAGTGATGGTAATACCACGTTCCTGTTCCTGCTCCATCCAGTCCATCGTAGCAGCGCCGTCATGAACTTCGCCGATCTTATGGTTAATACCGGTGTAGTACAGAATGCGCTCGGTGGTGGTGGTCTTGCCTGCGTCGATGTGGGCCATGATACCGATATTTCGGGTCATTTGCAGGGATACGTCTCTCGGCGTTGCCATGGCTTAAACCTCCTCAGTAAGCAGATCAATAACGGTAATGCGCGAAAGCCTTGTTGGCTTCTGCCATCTTGTGGGTATCTTCGCGCTTCTTGACAGCGCCGCCAACGTTGTTGGTAGCGTCGATGATCTCGGCGGCCAGGCGAGCGGACATGGTCTTTTTCACCACGGCTGCGGCTGTACAGAGTCAGCCAGCGCAGGCCGAGGGTCTCGCGGCGGGCGGGGCTGACCTCCAGGGGAACCTGGTAGGTGGAGCCGCCGACACGGCGGGCCTTAACTTCGAGGCTGGGCATGATGTTTTCCATGGGCTTCTCGAACATTTCGAGAGGATCGTTGCCGGTCTTCTCTTTGACAGTCTCAAAAGCTTCGTAAACGATCTTCTGAGCTACGCCCTTCTTACCATCCAGCATGATGCTGTTGACCAGACGGGGTGACGAGCTTGGAATTGTAAATAGGATCAGCCAGAACTTCGCGCTTTGCGATTTTACCTCTTCTGGGCATCTTTCTTCCCTCCTTCACATTAATGATATCATCGGTACTCGAAAGTTAAAGAAAACTCCCGTTATGCCACAAAAAGGGTCAGCTGACCATTTTATGGCGAAAAAAGATGTTTCCTTACTTCTTGGCACCGGCCTTGGGACGCTTTGCGCCGTATTTGCTGCGAGCCTGGTTACGGTTTGCAACACCCTGAGTATCCAGAGTACCACGGATGATGTGGTAACGGACACCGGGCAGGTCCTTAACACGACCGCCACGGATCAGGACAACGCTGTGCTCCTGCAGGTTATGGCCGATACCAGGAATGTAGGAGGTGACCTCGATACCATTCGTCAGGCGGACACGGGCAACTTTACGCAGAGCAGAGTTGGGCTTTTTGGGGGTCATGGTACGAACAGCGGTGCAAACACCACGCTTCTGGGGGCTGTTCATGGTGGTGTACTGCTTCTTCTGGGAGTTGTAGCTCTTCTGAAGGGCAGGAGCAGTGCTCTTGGTTACCAGGACCTCACGGCCTTTGCGTACGAGCTGGTTAAAAGTAGGCATTTCTTTTCTCCTTTCTTGATTATTCCGCGCAGTTTTTTGCGGGGGTTGTGCTTCCATTTTGGCCGCACTTGACCCCTTAACTCACGCATTTATTATAATAGCGGATAAACCACGCTCTGTCAAGAGTATTCACAAAAAATATTTCAAATAATCGTGCAAGATGCTGATTTTCTGCACCGGGGGTTCTAAGGCAATACCGCACAATTCCCGCCTAACGGCTCAAGCACCGCTCCGGCGGCTGCGGCACGGCATCTGCGTTGCCAAAATGCTCGATAATGTCGGGTTGCGGTACCCGCATCGTGCTTCGGGGGCAAAAGCCCCTCGCACTCTGCGACCGCTGCCCCTGCTTCGGTTTGCTGTTTCCGCCACTGGCAGCGCTCACCTTTGCAGCATCCAGTATTATCTGCGCTTTTGGCTTAGCATCTGCCGCACCTCGCTCGCCGTATCGGCACTTAGAATTATGCGGTATTGCCCTAATTTTGCGCTTAAGGTGTATCTGAAAACAAAGAACATGACGGATATTTCGCAAACGCAAGCAGAATTTAAGGCAAAGAGCCATCGGAATCCTTTGCGGATTCCAAGGCTTTTTAACGCAAAATCCCGCCGTGTTTGCAGAAACAGACTAAATTTTCGAATTTTTCAGATACACCCTCGGACTTTCCCCTGCTTATTTTGCAGCTTCCAGCTGTGCCACGCAGGCTTCGGCTTCGTCCAGAATGCGGCCGAACTTATCCAGGGCAGCATCCACCGGGGCGGGGGTGGTCAGGTCCACACCGGCATGGCGCAGCTCATCCAGCGGGTAAGCGCTGCCGCCCATGTGCAGGAACTCCAGGTACTTCTTAACAGCCGGTTCGCCGTTCTTCAGGATGCCCTCGGACCAATGCCACGGCAGTGGAATAGCCGGTTGCATACTTATAAACATAGAACGGGCGGTAGAAGTGCGGGATGCGTGCCCACTCGTACTGTACTTCGTCATCCACAACCAGCTCCGGTCCAAAGTAGTCCACAATGAGCTTCTTGTACAGATTGTTCAGGGCGGCGGGGTTCAGGGCTTCACCGCGCTCGGCCATGGCGTGGGCATCGCGCTCAAACTCGGCAAACATCGTCTGGCGGTAGACGGTCCCCTTGAAATTTTCGAGGTACTGATTCAGCAGGGCCAGGCGGGTTGCGGGATCCTGGTTCTTTTCTGCCAGCAGGTGCTCAATGAGCAGGTTCTCGTTGACGGTGGAAGCGACCTCTGCGACAAACAGGGTATAGTCGGCATACTGGGCAGGCTGGGTATGGCGGCTGAACCAGCTGTGCATGCTGTGGCCCATCTCATGCGCAATGGTGGAAACGCTGTCCAGCGTACCGGTAAAGTTGCACATGATATAGGGGTTGGAATCATAGCTGCCGCCGGAGTAAGCGCCGCCGCTCTTGCCCTTGTTGGGGAACACATCGATCCAGCGCTCGGCAAAGCACTTGCGAACGATGGTGCCGTACTCTTCGCCCAGCGGTGCAACGGCATCCAGAACCATCTGCTTGGCCTGGTCATAGGTGTAATGGGCGCTGACGCCCTTGGTCAGCGGGGCGTACACATCATAGTAGTGCAGCTCGTCCACACCCAGGATGCGCTTGCGCAGAGCAACATAGCGGTACATATCCGGCAGGTGCTTGCGCACAGTAGCCACCAGGTTATCATAGACCTGGCCGGGCACGTTCTCCCCTGCCATGGACATGGCGCGGGAAGATTCATAATGACGGACGGAGGCTTCGGCGGTAGCGGTCTTGACAGCGCCGGAGTAAGAGGCAGCCAGCGTGTTGATGTGCTGGCGGAAAGCTCTTGTAGTAGCTTTCAAAGGCATTCTTGCGCAGCACGCGGTCATTGGAGGTTTTGCAGCAGGATGTAGTTGGAAGCGGTCAGCTCCACATCGTTGCCCTCGCCATCCTTGACGGAATCGAACACCATGTCGGCGTCTTCCAGGTTATCGGCAACATTTTTCGGGGTGCCGAATGCCTCACCGAAAGCAGCCAGCAGCTTTTCTTCCGGGGCGGTCAGGGTGTGAGGCTTTGCACGCAGCAGGTCCTCCAGAGCAAAACGATAGGGGGCAACCTGCTCGTCATCCATGATGGCATCCAGGGTTTCCTGCGGCAGTGCCAGGATTTCCGGCTGAGCATAGGCGATGGTACCGACAGCCTTTACATATTTGGCGGTAGCGCGGGCATCCATGCTTTGGGCGTCATCAGCACGGGTATCCTCGCTCAGACGCAGGCTGGTGTAGACAGCCAGGTTTTCCAGTTCACGGAACACGCCGATTTCTGCATCATAAAATTCACGAATGCTGGCAGCGTTGTTCAGCTTGCCCTCCCAGGCAGCCAAAGCTTCAATTTGGGGGTCAATGGCGGCAAAAGCCTTTTCCCATTCCGCATCGCTGGCGTACATTTTGGTCAGGTCCCACTGGTACTGCGGGTCCATCTCTTTGCGTTCTTTCAATGCTTCCGACATGGCGGATTCTCCTTTTCTATATGGTGTCTTTCTGAGCCAGTCAGGGGAAGCGTTCTCCCCTGCCCTCCACGCAGGCACTATTCATCCTGCACAGACAAACCCAGTATAAAAGTATTATACACCAAATGTTAGAAAAAACAAATCCGTTTTTCTTTAAGGCAATACCGCATAATTCCCGCCTTATGGCTTAAGCACCGCTCCGACGGCTGCGGCACGGCATCTGCGTTGCCAAAATGCTCGATAAGACATCCAGTATTATCTGCGCTTTTTGGCTTAGCAGCTGCCGCACCTCGCTCGCCGTATCGGCACTTAGAATTATGCGGTATTGCCCTAACTTTCTTTATTTGTCATTTGCCCGGCTTTCCAGCAGGCTTCTTACTTCTCCTGCCAACGCTTCACTTTCATTTGTCGTAAAGATACAATCAGACTGGTCTTTCCCGATTCTGAAAAACACCTGATAGTCTTTATTCCCCTGAAACGTCAGCACATCCAGCATCATGGGTTCGCTTTCCCCTGCCTGATAAGTAACCCAAAAGCGCAGCCGCAATGGATTGGGGGTGATTTTTCCCGCCTGTTCATTGGTCACGCCATTGCGGCAGACAAGATATGCGGTTGTATTCCCCTGGTCGGAAGTCAGGTCCACCCGCTGCATATAAACACCATTTCCCATTGTTTCGCAGTGCTGCATCCATGCGGCAACTGTGGGGTATTGCTGCCATACATCTTGTGGTACGTTCCACATCGCTGTACTTTGGTAGTTTGCAGATGCCACAAAAGCAATGCACCATAAAAGTACCGCCAGCAGCGTTGCTGCCGCTAAATACAGGACCCGCCTTGCTGCTGCTTTTGCAGCCGTTGCAGCGCCGCTTTTTCCCGCCGCTATAAAAAAGAGTCCGCTTATTGAAATGAACAGAAGTATCAACAATCCAATTGCCGCGCCAAGCCCAACAAATTGCAGAGCAAGCCATAGCAAAATTGCCATTACCGCAATCAGTACCCACGTTTGTTTTGCTGTCAGGCTTCCGGCCGTTTCTGCCTTTTCCTGTACATCTGGTTCTCTTGTTTCTGTCTTTTTCTTCCAAAGCAGCCTCTTCCGGCAGGATACCCAACAGTTCTCGGAGCATAAACAGGTTGGCTGTGCCGGGCAGAGCTTTCCCCGTCTCCCTTAATTAAAGATATTGTTGGGTAAAAAAGAAAGGTCAGTCGATTTTGCCGATGAAGCGGTAGTAGATTTCTACTTCCTGCTCACGGCTTCCGTGCTCGCCCTTGACAGCTTCGTGGACGGTTATTTTTTCAATTAGAGTGTTCAGAAGTTCGGCGGTCAGCTCCACAGGGTTGACATACTGTTTCATCAGGGCAATCCACTTTTCAGCATCCGCTGCGGTCTGTACGGCGGCTTCCATCGTTTCGTGAAGCTGTCTTATTTTTGTTTCAAGCTCCTTTTGCTCGTTCTGGTACTTCTCGGACAGCATATTGAAGTTATACTCGGTTATGCGTCCGGCAGACCAGTCCTCATACATTTTAGCAAACAGCCCATCAACCTCGGCTTTACGCTTCTCTGCCTTTTTCAGCTCCGCAGCCTGCTTTTTCTTTTCGCAGAGTTTCTTTCCCTGTCGTTGGCATTGAGCAGGCGTTTCAGCAGCTTGTCCTCGTCTTTCTGTGCCATCATAGACCAGTATTGCAGTCTTGCAAGCACATAGGCATACAGTACATCATAGCGGATATAGTGCATGGAACACTGGCGTAATCCCTGCCCGTTCTTGCTGCAATGGTAGTACCCGTATGGGTTCTTATTCTGCTTGTTTTCCCCATAGGCTAAAGACCATCCGCAGTCTGCACATTTTATCAATCCTGCGAAAATCTGTGTCGTACCGTTTCTGCGTTTCCTGCGTCTGCTTGCAATCAGCTCCTGAACTTTTTGGAACACTTCTTCAGAAATGATGGCTTCGTGGGTATTTTCCACACGATACCATTCTTCCTGCGGCTTCCGCACCTTTTTCTTGTTCTTGAATGAAATGTTGCTCTGCTTGTTGTGAATGCTGTGACCGATGTAGGTTTCCTCTTTCAAAATGCTCTTGACCTGTGCTATCGTCCACGCATAGGCTTTTTCTGCGGGCGCACCGGCGTAGATATTGGCGAAAGTCCCGTATCTTTCATAGTTCAGCCAGCCGGGGGTAGGTACTTTTTCCTCCACCAGAATCCGTGTAATGCTGGCGGCTCCACGCCCGTGTACAGCAAGGTCAAAAATCTTCTCTACAATCCAGCGTGTTTCCGGGTCGATCAGAAGATGACCTTTTTTGTCCGGGTCTTTTACATAGCCCAGCGGTGCATAGGCTCCATAGTGTGCGCCATTGGCAAATCTTGTGTGCATGGCAGCCTTGACCTTTTTGCTGGTCTGTCGGGCGTGCATTTCATTCAGGATGTTTAAGAACGGTGCAAGCTCGCTTTCTCCGTTGATGGTGTCCACATTGTCATTGATGGCAATGTAGCGTACTCCCTTGCTGGGGAAATAGATTTCCGTGTACTGACCGGTCAGGATATAGTTTCTTCCCAGACGGGATAAGTCCTTTGTGACAACGCAGTTGATTTTCCCGTCTTCGATGTCATCAATCATCCTTTGGAAACTTGGACGCTCGAAATTTGTCCCGCTCCATCCGTCGTCAATGTACTCGTCTACAACGGTCAGCCCATGCTCTGCGGCATACTGTCTAAGCATCATGCGCTGGGTCTGGATACTGCCGCTTTCCCCCTGTAATTCATCGTCACGGCTCAATCTCAAATATAGTGCAGTGTTATAAATCGTTGTATTGTATGGTTGTTTCACGGTTAAAAATCCTCCTTCTAAAAGAAACAACCCACGCTTATACAATACTCGCTGGTACAAGTATATCATAAGCGTGGGCTGATTGACAGTCGTTATTCCGTATTTTTTTTCAGGAAGCGGCGGCAGCGTGCTGGATCACATCTTCCAGCAGGCTGTCAAGCGGCTTCCCATCCTGTGCGAAATGCTCCGATACCTTGATACGGACTTTCCCCATGACAAAATACTGGGTGCCGTCTTTTTTTTCGGTAAGCAGGGTGCCGCTGTTTTTTGTTATTGCTCTCGTTTTTGCTTTTTGCCATAGGCAGTTACCTCCATAAATGAAATATGCCCGACAAGGGAATGTCAGACAGGTGTACAGCCGCAGACTGTCTCCGTGTCAACCAAACCGTGTCAACCGGCAGAAAAGACTTTGAAAACAATCCATAGGCGCTCTATTATTACTTTTTTTTTTCTTTTTCTTTGATTTCTTGGTTGACATGGTTGACAAAGGAGAGAAATGCCCCAAATATCAGGCTTTTCCCCGTCAACCGGCTGTCAACCAAAGCGTCAACCAAACTGTCAACCGGTGGCTTTTCAGAATGGAAGTTCCATTTGCCGGGCTTCTTCTTCCGTGATTTCCTGAAAACCGTCCCCCCCCGGGCGGAGCTTGGTTGACACGCTCCCAGCCTTTTTGAGAACCGTATTTCTTATACCGCTTCGGGCTTTTGTAGGCTACCCAGCCCTGTATGATGCCGCCCGCAATGCCGGTATTCATAATCTCGCAGATTGCCCGTGTCTCCCAGTCTGCCGGGGAATTTAAGTTCCCCAGCGCTTCCTCATAAAGCTGCTTGGAACATACCCTGTCGCCGGTGTAGTCCTCCAAATAGGCGTAGATCATGCCGGCCTGTGTGTCTTCCTGCATGAAGTCCTGCTGGTGGGCGTTCAGGTATCGGTTCATTTCCATGCTGAATGACAGCTTATACTTCCCACTGCGATAAACCGTCATGGCTTCCGCCCACATCTGTTCGATATACGCCCTCGCCGCCGCTTCATCGTCCAGTATGGTGAACCTCCGCCCGTTCCGGGTACACCGTCACGGGGAGAAAGCGCCGGTTGCCGGTGCGGTCACGGGGCAAAAAGTCCTGCCGGTTGGTCGTCCCTCCAAATACACATTGCCGCAGCCGGTCTGCCGGATGTGTCTCATACGGCACTTTGTAGGTTTCTTTCTGGCGGCTTAAGAATGACTTGATTTCCTCAATACTCTTGGCGTTGGCTGTGGCAATCATCTCCGACATCTCGATAATCCAATGCCCTTGCAGCTTGCGGTACACATTTTCATCGTCCAGCTTCTTCAAATCGTCTGAAAACCATTCGTCCCTACCTGCCAGCAGCCGGAAAAAGGTAGATTTCCCGGCTCCCTGACCACCAACCAGACAGAGCATGACCTCAAACTTGCTCCCCGGTCTGAATACCCGCCGGATGGCTCCTATCAGGAACAGTTTCAAGGCTTCATAAGTGTATTCGTCCGTATCGGCTCCCAGAAAGTGATGCAGGGCGTAACGGATGCGCTCTGTGCCGTCCCATTGCAGGCTGTTCAGGTAATCCCTGACCGGATGGTAGCGGTTTTCATTGGCAACAATCTTGATGGCGCTCTGCACCTTTTTCTCGCTGGTAAGCCCGTAATTTTCTTCCAGATACAAAAGCAGGTAGTTCATGTCCATGTCGGTCAGCGTGGTACTGGTGCGCTCCCAGCCCAGCGGCTTCACAATGTCAATCTGCTCCGTCAAAAGGTTCAGGCGCAGCGCCCCACGAAACAGCGGGTCACGCTGGAACACCGTCAGGCAGTTTCGGATGCTGTTCTTCACGCCGCCTTTCTGCGTCCCCTCTAATGTCTCCCGGATTTCTGCTGGTGTTTGCGCCGGTTCCATTGTATCCATCGTCTTTTTGACCGCTTCCTGCGTTTCCAGCGGCAATCTCTGAAATTCGCTGTTCACGCCGCAGCACCTCCTTTCCCCTGTGCGGCGATCAACGCCGCTTTTTCTTCTATTTCTCCGTATAACAAAATATCCAAAAGGTATTCTGTGTAGCTTATCCTCTGCAACGCTTCCACAAAAAGGGATGCCAGATGGCATCCTGCGGCTGTGGGGCGTATGCTGTTTTCAATGCTCCAACAGGCGCAGATAATCGCATAGCACCCGGAAACAATACCGTTCCGTTTCCTGAAATCTCTGCTCCGCTGATTTTTGTCGGGGCTGTGACCTGTTGTGACGCTTCCTATCTGGCGGCGCATTGCCGGATTTCTCATAGGAAACGCCGAAGTCCTCCGCAAGCCTGACCGCAGCTTCCCGTTTCCCCAATCCATGCAGCAAAGCGGCAAAGTCGATCACATCCCCGGAAGCCCCGCAGCCGAAGCAGTAAAAGCGGCTGTCCACTTTCATGCTGGGCGTGCGGTCATTGTGGAATGGACAGCAGACCATGCCGTTTCTCCCCACCCGGATTCCATAGAATGAAGCAGCCTGCCGGGTGGTAACAGACTGTTTCACCGCTTCAAATACATTCAAATGCTCCCTCCATAAAAATACTGGTAGCGGTAAAGCTGCCGGTTATATCATAGCTCCATCTCATGTTTCTTTCTCTGTACTGCCTGTGGCTGCTCCCTCCGGCGCAGTGCGGTATCTACGGCGTTCTGCACCTGCCGTAGCCGTATGACTTCCTCCCGGTGGTGGCTTGTGCTGCGGAGACAGTTCGGCATACTCTGTTTTTAACTGTGCGTATTCCTGTTTCCATGCTTTCAGGGCAATGGGTTTTCCGTCCAGTTTTTTCTTTCAGAATACGGCGGGCGGCATAAAACAGCCGTAACTCCGCATCGTGGGATGTTTCAAATTTCTCCCTCTGTTTCTTAAACTTGATATTGTTCAATTCCGTATGAATAGGTTTTAGCCGCTGGTAATTCTCGCCCTCCCGTATCAATTCCTGCAATTCCTTTATCCGGGCAGATTTCTTTTTTCATGGAGTCGCTTAACGCTTCAAATTCTTCGTTGACAGAGGAAAGACGCTCCTGCAAAATCCTCTAATGTGAGCAGCTTATTTTCCGTCAGATAATTGACGGCTTCGGCAAACTGCTTTAAGTTTCCGGTTCTGGCTTTATTGCTCCATGCCCCTGCGTTGCGCTGGTTGTAATAAGCGATCAGCAGGTCGGCAAGGCTCGGTGTCTGCGGTTTAGAAAGTTCTTCTTTTACCTCTGCCATCCAGACAAACAGGGCTTTGATCTTCTTCCTCACATCCTGCATGAGCCGGTTGGTGGCTTTAATCCAGCGGTTCAGTTCCCCTTTCTCGGTGCGGATGCCCTTTGCTTCCATCTGCCGGACATTAGCTCCCTCGTGGACAGTAGGTATCAGGTCAAGCCCCTGCCGCACATAGGAACGGTGGTCGATACGCACATCCAGCCCTTTTTCCTCAAATTTTGTATTAACGGCAGCCGCCCACTGCTCCCGCCAGTGTTCCAGCGTTTCCGGCTCATGCCAGTCTGTTGTATGGACAGCGTTAAACATATAATCGCCGTTTTTATCCCGGATTCGGTTTCCATCTTCATCAAGAAGATATTCCCGACGCTGTTTTTTTGTCCCCATGTGCCATCCGGGTTCAAAGGGCGCATGGTTGTCATCACATGAAAATGCGGGTTAGGGATGCCGCCGTCCTCTTTCTCCGGGCTGTGAAAAGCAAGGTCGGCAATCATGCCTTTTGTCACAAACTGCTCCTGTACGAACTTCCTCGCCAGCTCCATGTTTTCTTCCAGCGTCAATTCATTCTGCATGGCAATATCAAAGGAATAGGCAAGCTGTGCTTTTGGATGTTTCTCGCAGTTCTCCACAGCATTCCAGAGGGTCGCCCGGTCAAGATATATTTCCGGCGCATGGGGCGGCAGCATGATTTCCGAAGCGATCACGCCGCCCTTTTTGGTGTAATCGCTGACTTCTCCATAGTAGCTGCTGTAAAGACGCTCCCCCGGCTCGATAGGCTGCGCTGGCAATGGCGCTCTGACCGGCGCTGCGCTTGATCTTGTGCGATTGAAAAATGATAAAGTGCTATCCTTAGTCACCGCCTTTCTCCTGCCCGGAAATACGGGCGTGGTTCTCTGTGGCAGACCGGATGAAATGCTCCGCCTGCGGCAGATTCAAAATGCTTTCCATGAGGGAATAAAATTCCGCTTCGGATAGCTCCTTTGTCTGTGGTGCAATGCTCTCAATAGCTGCCCCACGGGTAATCAGCCGGTGCGTCCTCTGTTTCCGGGAACCGCTTTCCAGATACGCCTGCCGGTTTTTCAAACGCTGCATTTTCCGTTTTTCCTGTTCCAGCAGGACAGTGGTTTTTTCATATTCCTGCTTCAACTGTTCCAAAGATTTTTCCATGTTCTCACATCCTTTGCTGATAAGATAAAGAAAGACCATCCGCAGACAGTCCGTGTGTCAGTGCTTCTATAAAACCCGATGAAAAGGGAAAACCGCAGAGCGGATTTCTCTTTGCGGCGGGTACACAGGGATAGCCGCTTTAGCGGCGCAAGGGGGTGTAGCCACCTTGTCGGAGCGAAGCGAACGCAGACCTCGGATTGCTGATTTTATCAGCGGCAGAGGTAAGCTCCGCAGGACGCACGATACATGGTCTTTAGACTATGTATAGAAGTGCGCCCTTAGTTCCTAAGGGATTTTGCCGTTTCCGGCAGTCTTGTCCTTTTTCTTGGAACGCTTGGAAAGATACTTCGGGCAGTCAACCACAACCGCCCGGAAGCTCTGTTTACATTCGTGCTGGCATTTCCGGCACAGTTCGTTGTAAGTGATACGGCTGCGGTCATTTAAGAAGAAAGACCATTCCAACCGCCGCTTGTTACTCATTCTTGCCATAACCGGCTCCTTTCTCCGTTTCTATCTGATGTACGCAGATAGGCTGTTTTGATGTAGCGTCTCGGTATCATTTTTTTTAAGTTTTTTTTTCCCTCTGTATGCCCCTTTGGAAAGTGCGGCAGTATTGCAAGTCAGGGAATGATACCTCACGCTTATTTGTCGCTTCCCGGTACGGTTTCGGAGCCTTTTGCCATCCATTCAAAGAAAGCAATTTTGCTGACCTTGATAAGTCTGCCCCTGCGGAACGCTGGAAAGCCGGGTGTGTGTACCAGCTCATAGGCGCTCGCTCTTGAAATTCCCATAATCCACTGAATGTCCGCCACATCCAGAACCAGCGGTAAATCCTCGTAGCTGTTCAATCTCTTTTTTATCGTTCATTCTGTTCCTCCCATAAATCAAATAGGTTAAAATGCTTCCTGTTGCCGTTCTCCCCCAAAAGCCGTTTTCCTGCCCCATTCCTGCGGTGTTTCCCTGCATTGGTGCGCCGAATGCGTCACTTCTCCTGCCGGTCATATCCCTTTTTTGGTCATTCACTTGTCAAGGTACTGTGCGGTACGAAATTACCAACCGCAATCATCATAGCGTACTATCCTTGACAAAACAATGATTCTGCGATACCATGAGTGTAACGAATATAACTGAATTATATAATTACCATAAACAAAGGCAGGGGATAGGGATGGAGAATCAGTTTATACGGCATGAGCCATGTTTTGAGAGGATTTTGTTTGTCCTGACGCTGGACAGGAAGAAAATGAAAGAGCGGATTTTGATTGGGGAAGAACAGCAGATCCGCTTCCGTCTGAACGGGAGCCAAAACGCAGAGGTGCTTTGTGATATGACACGCCCACTGGGAACTTTTTTGATAAACTTTGAGCGTGACACGGACAGAGACTGGAACTTATACGGGCTTTCTCCGCTGCGGCAAGCTCTCCACTCCAACCGATGGAAACAGCCGGAGCTGGAGCAGGCGGCAAGCGAATTTCTTTGGGAGAAATATCTTAGCAACGACCCTCTGAAAATGTATGTGGCGTTCCGTATCTGGAACAGCTATCTGCTTGCCAGAGAACCCCGTGACCGTAACGCTGCCTGTGACCGCTTCATGGATAAAATGAGCAGACTGACCGGGGTATTCCATAACGAAACCATGAGGCTTTGACAGGGAGACAGGAAAACCGAAACAATTTCAAGCTGGCAGCCTTTATTTCAAAGGCGCACCGTCAGAAGATACCCGGCTTGACCTCTGGTTCCCGGACAACCGGCGCACAGAAGAATGTGTGTCTGCCTATGCGTCCCTCTACCCGTTGATTACCTATTATCTGAACAGGCTGAATGACTGGGGGCTTTGCTTCCGGCGGTGCAAGGTCTGTGGGAAATATTTTCTGGCAAAGAGCCAGCGGTATGAGCTGTGCAGCGACAAGTGCCGAAAAGCACAGGCGCTTCAAAACAAGCGGGAATTTGACGAAAGGGCAAGAGAAAATAACTATGACCTGCTTTATAAAAATGAATGCCAGAACTGGCGCAACAAAATAAACCGGGTAAAAAATACCGCAGGCTTTCCGGCTGACCGTCTGGAAAAAATACAGGCTGCCTTTGCCGACTTTAAGAAAGAAGCATTGCAGAGAAAAAAAAGGCTGTAAAAACAGGAACAGCCAGCCCGAAAAAATTTTACGGACTGGCTGTATCAGCAGAGTAATGTAATTGTTGAGCTGACCGAGATATGAAAAAACTTTCTATCGTCAATTTCGCATTATTGCAATAACAGATTGCTTCTTCCATGAATGGTAATATTATCATCAAACTTTTGGAAGAACTATAAATGTCCGAGGTGCCTTCGATTTCGACAAAAAAACAGGCTGAATTGTTACAAAGCTCGGACATTTCAAAAATTTTCTTTGAGAAATGGCGAAAAAAGCGGGGCAGCACACGCCGCCCCGCCGATCCCATACGGTTATTCCATCGCCCGCATTTGTTCGATCAGGGATTGCTTTTTCTGTCTGCGGATTGTCCATACAGACAAGATCAGTTCCATTCCGAACAATACCAGAATGAACAGTCCCATTTCCAAAACCGGGAATTTGTAAGGCACTACATTTCCGGCAAAAGCTCCTATACTCATTTTTCTGCAAGCAAAGATGGAAGCCGGAAGCCCAACGATCAGCGTCGCCAATGTTGCAAAGAGCGCATAGCACAGCCCCTCACAGATGTTCATTTTACATAGCTGTTTTTGTGTTAGGCCGATAGAACGCAGAATACTGTTTTCCTGCTTTCGGGCTATCTGGTTAGAGAGTGTCGTATTGATAAGGTTGATAACGCCAAAGAGAAATACCAACCATGAAAGTATCTCCATACTGCCAAACGCAAAAGAATTTGTCATTTCTTCATATTCAATCACTGTATTGATTTCATCTAAGGCAATATTACTATGGCTGGCAACAATATTTTTCAATTCAGCTCCCACATAGTCCGTTTTTTTAGCGTCATTTACAATGCTCCATGAGTAGTCAAAAGAGGTGATTTCCGGGTGCAGTTCGTGGAACAACGCTTCTGGTGCAAAAAGAGTTGCCCCATCTAAGTGCATCCTGCCATGTCCTGAATATACCTTTGCAGGAGCGTATAACCCCGATATGGTAACAGAAACGGATGGCTGTTCTTCTCCCAAAGAAATCTCAACCGTTGAACCAACACCCATATCCTCATTCTGCTTTAGCACATTATAGTCAATTACAATACTACGGGAATCTGTTGGCATGGTTCCCTCTGTCAGAGCCGCTTCAACTGCCGCATAATTCTGGTCGGTCAGCATATCGCACATACCACCAGCTTGATGAATCTCTGTTTTATAAGTTGCATGGAGAGATTGCCTGCTTGGAATTATATCTGTAACGCCATCAATAGATAAGATTTTCTGCTTTAATTCCTCATTCAATGGATTTCCCGCTGCCATAACCTTTTCTTCTGTCATTTCAGAATCCAAATAAATTTTATAGTCGCCGTCTGGGAAAAACTGTCTTGCAAGCGCCTCTGGTGAGCGCAGCAAAACAATGGAGGATACCACAAGCAGGATAATTCCGCCCAAACTCAATGAGGCTACAATAGCAACGGTCTTTTTTCGGTCACGCCTAAAATTTGCAATTCCCATTGAAACAGGATTGAGCTTGATATTCTTTTTCCGGCTGCGGATGTCCTTTTGCGCCGGGGTAAAACGGACGGCTTCAATGGGGGGAAATCCCTGCCGCAATTTTCACCGGCTTACGGATGGAAACAGATATCATGATCCAACTGCTTATAAGCGTTAAAATAACCGTTGCCACATAGGAAACAGCGTTAAAACCCTTGGAAAACAGGAGGAAACCGCCGCATACGCCCAGCACTGTGCCAATCAGAATCCCGATACTGCCGAGTTTGCGTCCCTCGTTCTTTACAATCCGCTTGATTTGCTTTGGTGTCGCACCAATCGTCCGAAGCTGCCCGTAGCTTTGGATTTTGTCATTGATGGAGATACGGAAGATACTCTGGATCACAATATAGCCGCCAATCAGAACAAGGGCAATCACACCTGCCATCAGTGCAAAATCAAAGGATTTAGAAGCATAGGCAAAATACTTACTGTTCATTTTGGGCATAGGAAGCTGATATTCCTCCGCAATCTCCCTGCAATAAGAGGTCATCAGTTCTTCGCCCAACTGGTCGCTGTTTTTGAAATGGACATAGGCGCGATAGCCAGCCGGGTCAAACCCTTTCCATTCTGTCAGGGCAGCGTTGGAAAGAATGATAGCGCAGGTATTCGCTTCTTTTTCATTTACGCTGTCCATAATGCCGGTAACGACATAATCACCATGAAAACTCTCTGTATCTAAGGTCACAGTGTCCCCAATTTTGGCATTGTTTCCATAGGTGGAAAGAAAGTATTCGCTTACGACAACTTCATTTGCTTTTTCAGGAACCCTCCCCTCTAACAACTCCATCTGCGCCTTGGTAATCTCCATCATTTGCGCGTCGCAATACACATAAGACGCATGATAGCCCTGTTCCGAAAGTTCCTCACCCAGCATATAGTAGCCGCCTACGCGCTCAAACTCCGGCAGTCCTTTCAGGGTTTCAATGTCTTTTTCCTCCACGCCCAGCCAGACCGCCTCATAAGTATCGACAACCTGATTGCGTTGCATTTGTGTCAGGGAAGTAGACACAATTCCCGTAAAGCAGATTAGAAACGCCGCCAGTGCAACGGCAATCACCACCATCAGATTCCGGCGCTTCTCGCTTTGCAAACTTTCTTTGCCAGCTTCTTTGTAATGGCGCTGGTATCATTCTCAAAAGGCCATGTCATAGCCTGCCACCTCCTTACTCCACAATCTTGCCGTCCTCAATGCGGACAATCCGATCTGCAAGGCGGGCAATGTCGTTGTTGTGGGTAATCATCACAACAGTTTGCCGGAACTCTGCACTGGTGCGCTTGATAAGCCCCAGCACCTCGGCGCTGGTCTTGCTATCAAGGTTGCCGGTTGGCTCGTCGGCCAGAACAATAGCCGGTTTGGTAATCAAGGCGCGGGCGATAGCCACACGCTGCTGCTGGCCACCGGAAAGATTGTTCGGCATATTTTTCAGTTTATCTTCCAGCCCCAGCAGGTGAACGATCTCGTCCAAAAACTTCTGATCCACCGTGTCCCGTCCAGCTCCACCGGCAGGACGATGTTCTCATACACATTCAGGATAGGAACAAGGTTATAGTTCTGGAAGATAAAGCCGATGTTGCGGCGGCGGAAGATGGTAAGCTGTTCGTCGTTCATTTTCGACAGCTCTTTGTCCCGGACAATCACATTGCCGGAAGTAGGGGTGTCCAGCCCGCCCATCATGTGAAGCAGGGTGGACTTGCCGCTGCCGGAGGTTCCCACAACGGCCACAAATTCGCCGTCATTTACAGAGAAGTTCACGCCGTCAAGGGCGCGGGTGATATTCGGCTCTGTACCGTAATACTTTTTCAGGTCGATAGTCTGTAAAATTCTCATAAAATTCAATCCTTTCTTTGTTTGTTTGTTGTAAATGCGGAACGCTGCTGCGCCGGTGGCCGCCAACTGTACCAGAATCAGCACAGCGAACAGTCCGAAGCTCTCATAGTAGAACAGTTCATCCCAAAACAGGAGAACATCACAGAGGGCAGTCAAGGCAACCGTCCAGCGGATGTGCTGGGCCAGCCTTTGCCAGAACGCCAGCACAAGGGCAACGGGCGGGACGATCAGCAGCGCCAGATTCAAAATCATGGTCGGGGTCAGTTCCATTGCAACGCCTCCTCACTTTTGTTGATAAGGTCATTGCAAAACCCAAATGTCCGCGAAATGTTACAGCGGCCAAAAAATTTCATCGAAAATCGGGGTGAAATGTTACAACGCTCGGACATTTCAAAAAAATTCACGGCGGACAGCTGGAAATGGTCGTCCGCCGAATCATACTACACAATCTTTTAGATAGATTGATTGTGAAATAATTTCAATCCAATCACCACATCTATCATAAGTTCCACAATGAGAATTATACCAATGGCAACATTAAAATTACATAGGTTATATAATCCGATATAGATTTCACAAGTAAGAAATACAACTTGCAGACACAAATTTAAGTATGTCACTAAATGCTCGTTAGTTCTATTCCACAATCTAAACAGGAACATTGTAAAAATAGGTTTTCCCGTAAAAGCAAAAAGCACTGACAATACCGGCACCAAAAATACATAGTAAGAATCTACTGCATTGCTGGGGGATGTACCTACCCATTGAATTGCTATTTTATCAGGAACAACGAAAAATAAAACAATAGATAAAATAACATTGATTATTAAGATGATTGTTGTTGCTTTGCAAAAATTGATTTTTTTCATGGTGTTTTCTCCTGTTATAAGTGTGCTTTATTTAGTCGGCAACATAATGGAAAATTCCGAACCCTTGCCCGGCTCCGAAACCACTTTGATATAGCCGCCCTGCCGTGTTACGATCTCGCGGGCCAGATACAGGCCAATGCCCACGCCCTGCTGTTCGTGTACTTCTTCCTCACGATAGAAGCGCCGGAAGATGGCGGCCTGATTGCTTTCGGAAATGCCCTTGCCGGTGTCGGCTACTTTGATTTCCACATACATTTCCCACAGCACCACCGACACAGCGATTTTCCCGCCTGCCGGGGTGTACTTCACCGCATTGTCCAGCAGGTTAAAAAGGGCTTCGGATGTCCACTTGCTGTCATGGAAAACGGTCAAATCCTCCGGGCAGTCCACGGACACGACGATTTCCTTTTTCTCTGCTGCATACACAATTCCACTCATGGCCTGTGCCACGGTATCAAAGAGGCGGCCCGGTTTCTTATCCAACTGGATCACGCCCGTTTCCAGCCGGGAAGTTTTCACAAGGGCCTGAAAGAGAAAGTCCAGCTTATCCGTCTGGCTGCGGATTCCCCGGATAAAGTCGGTGCGCTCCGCCTTGGTCATAGGCTTTTCCAGCAGCGTGTCCGTCGCCATTTTCAGATTGCTTACCGGCGTTTTCACTTGATGGGAAATATCCGATACAAGGGTCTGTAACTCCTGCCGTTCCTCGTCCACCCGGCGGCGGTTCTCCTGCATGATCTGGTAGAGCCTTGCCAGACGGTGCCCAATTCTGGCAAGCTGGGTTTCGCTGTCCTCTGGCCGCTGGGGCGCTTCATTCCCGGCGATCATGTGGTCTAAGGTCTGGCACAGGTCAGCGGTAAACTGCGACAGCCGCTTTCCAAACGCCTGCGTCAGTACAAAATCCCCACAAGGGCACACAGCAGCAGCGCCCCGCCTGTCAGCAGCACCGCCGTCTGTTTTGTCACAAGAAACAGGGCTATGGTGATCCCGGACATGGAAAGGACAAGCCCCATTGCTACCCGGCCAAATAGCCGCTTTACCGAGAGGTTTTGCAACTTCATTTTGCCTCGCCTCCCGTCCATTGATAGCCCATGCCGTAAACAGTTTTGATGTAGGGCGCGCCGCCGTCGGATTCGATCTTACTCCGAATCCGGCTGATGGAGGTTGTCAGGGTGTGTTCGTCCACAAACTTCTCGTCTATATCCCACAGCTTTTCCAAAAGCTGCCCACGGGTCAGCACTTGCCGGGGATTTTTACGGAACAGGTTCAGCATTTTGTACTCCATCGGGGATAGGGTCAGGGGCTTGCCGTTTAGGGAAGCCGTCTGCTCCGAGAAGTCCAGAAACAGCCGCCCGTCATCGTAAATGTCCTTAGCCGGTTTGTGGTGTTCCAGCATGGCGAACATGGCTTTGATCTTCCGCTGCAAGGCCCCGATTACAAAGGGCTTTGTGATGTAGTCCACCGCGCCCACTTCATAGCCCCGTATCTGGTCGCTCTCCTGATCGTTGGCGGTCAGGAAAATTACAATGGTGTCCGGGTGCTGGGGCTTTATCAGCTTGCACAGCTCAAAACCGTTGCCGTCCGGCAGGTTGATGTCCAGCAGCACTAAATCAAATTCCCGCTGGCGGATGGCGTCGGCTGCGGTTCTGGCATTTAGGGCAGAAGTCACGCCGTAGCCGTCTGCGGTCAGGTTATAGTCTAACATCTTATTCAAAAAACTGTCGTCCTCGACAATTAAAATCTGCTTCATATTCTCACTTCCTTTGCTTTTTGCAGATAGTATAACAGGCAAATGTCCGAGAATTGTTACAAGGACAAATATATTTATCATTTTACAGCTTTTTTATGTGTACTGCAATTTTATAAAAGAAAGGACAGCAGTATCATCAAATTGCTGTCCTTGCGGTTTATTATAGCTGGTAGTGTATAAGCGTGGGTTCATCATATTTGGTGTGGTATCTTTAACTATGGGAAACTCCGGTTTCCCATTTGGATACCGCGCGGTCTGTGATACCTAACTTTTCTGCAAGAACAGTTTGGGTGAAGCCCTGCTCTTTTCGGCAGGACGCAATGAACTTCCCGATTTTCTCCTGATTCATGTGGAAGCACCTCCCTTCTGGCAGTCATTCTATCACGGAAAAGAGGCTTTGCACACGAACCAGCGGTTGATATGCCCGAAATCGCGATTTCACGGAACTCTACCGCGGGTTGAGCGGCTTTATTCCGCTTCCGCCGGCAAGAACGGGAGCGTCAGCGCCTCCATGCCTTCGGAGGAATCCATCGCCGCAAGCTCCTCTTCGCGCGCCATCACCAGCGCCCGAAGCGTCTTGTTGATGGACTCGGCATTGCTGTACTTCGGCGTTTTGCTGGCATCGTAGTTCATGTCAATCTGCATCAGGTGCAGCACATGCGCCGCCAAAGGCCCGGTGATGAACTTCGGCTGATAGTTGTTCACCTGCACGGTTTCACCCGCCGCGCGGTCAATGCCGGTGGTCTGTACGGGATAGAGGGTGATTTGCTGCCCCTTGTAAGTGCCGTCATCATCAAATGTCAGCACGGCGCGGAGCATCAGCGCGGGCGCGGCGTCCTGCACGGCGGGGGTGCGGTTCTTGTTCTCCTGATACGCCTTGCGGTTGCCGCCAAAGCAGAAATTGCCCAGCGAGTAGAATGCGCTGCGGTTGTTGATGACATCCATGCCCATGACGACGTGCGCGTGGTGGCAGATGACCAGATCTGCCCCAGCGGAAATCGCCATTTTGGTGAAGATGGTCTGCGGTTTAGTGCGGTGGCGGCCGTACTCCTGCCCGCCGTGAAGGATGGCAATGACCGCGTCCGCCTGACCGGACTGCTTGATTTCCGTAATCTGCTGGCGGAGATACGCGCCGTTGCCATTGGGGTCTTGCGGGTTGTAGTCGTCCCAGAGCAGGCTCATCAGGCAGATGGTCACGCCGTCCTTGGTGTAGAAGTAGAACTTTTCCGTTTCGGGGTTGCGGTTCTTGTTGTATGTGCCAAACCAGCCGAGACCTTCTGCTTCGACAGCGGCAATTGTATCGCGGAAGCCCTGTGCGCCGTAGTCAAACGCATGGTTATTCGCCAATGACGCGACTTCCACGCTCGCGGCGGAAAGCACCTTGGCGTACGCCGCCGGCCCACGGAACCAGTAGCCATCGTCGCCTTTGCCCTTGTCGCGCGGGTAAAGGGCGTTGTTGTTGGTCAGCACGCCCTCCAAATTGACGACGGTCAGATCATCCTCGGCGAAGAAATCCGCGAAGTTTTTGAGAAAGTACCCCGCGCCTTCGCGCTCATAGACGGCAAAGAAGCTGTCCTCGGCGGTGCGCAGGTAATCCTCGCCGCCAAGGGTGATGTCGCCAGTGAAGGTGAGGGTGATGGTCTTCTCCGCCAGCGCGAAAGAGGGGAGAAGACAGAGAAGCAGCAGCAGGCAGGTTATCTTCCGCATGTTAATCCTCCATCACCGTCGGCGGGATAAGGGTGAAAGTGTAGGGATCATCCAGCGTGCCCGTGCCGCCGGAAATCTCGCTCGCGCTCAAAGACAGATAGCACGCGGGCCGCATTCCCTCGTCCAGCGTGATGACGTTGATGCGCCCCAACTCGCCCTTGGACTTGATGCACCGCGCGTGGCGGGCGTCGGAGGAGGACTGGGAGCGCGTCCAGTAGGGGGAATGGCCGCCGCGCTGGCTGCCGTACTTGAACAGCCCGTTCGCCAGCGCGTAGGGTGTGCCCCACGCCTTACGGCTTTCATTGCTGGTGAAGCCGTACGCCTTGTTCTTCAAATCCGCATCGCTGGCGAGGAAAAACAACCCGAACGTGTCATCCGGGGTCAGCATGGCACGCTCGTCGTCCGTGAAGCAGTTCTGGGCGAAATCACCGCAGAGGTAGCGGCTCATTTCGGTTTGGGTGAAGTCACCGTTGAAGCCGGGCTTCTTCTTGTTGGTGGGCTTGTTGGCGTACTCCTGATAATCGCTGTGGATGGGGCGCGCCTCCAGCACATATTCGCTCAGCAGATACGCTCTGCCGTCCTCAACGTTCAGCACGCGCCAGACAATCGGCTCGACGCCGCCGTCCGCATCCTGCGGGCACTGCCCCAGCGTGATATAGACATAGCCGGATTTGGCGTCGTAGCCGCGCAGGGCCACATCTGCCAGCGCGCAGGAGACCATCAGCAGCGCGGCAAGAAGCAGCGCAATGATTCGCTTCATTGTAATAACCTCCTTCAGGTTTGCACTTCCTATCATACCATACCCACGCGCGAAAGTCCACGAAAAACAGCGGAATTTACATTTTGACTGCGGAGGCGGCGTTTCGCTTGCGAAAAACCCAAATTTTTTGCATTTTCCCTCTTGACAGCGCCGCCAAAGGATGATATAATAATCCATGTCGCCGCGGTTCGACCGAAGAACCCCGCGCAGACACCACTTGGCTGTGGTGCAAAGGTCACTGAGCTGGCGAAAGGCTCTGTGCATCGGGAGCAGTACAGGACTTGGGAGCATAGCTCAGCTGGGAGAGCATCTGCCTTACAAGCAGAGGGTCACAGGTTCGAGCCCTGTTGTTCCCACCATCATTCAAGTGGCCCGGTAGCTCAGTTGGTTAGAGCGCCAGCCTGTCACGTTGGAGGTCGAGGGTTCGAGCCCCTTCCGGGTCGCCATCTTTCGCCTTGGTAGCTCAGTCGGTAGAGCAGCAGACTGAAAATCTGCGTGTCGGTGGTTCGATTCCGCCCCAAGGCACACATATTATGCGGTAGTAGCTCAGTTGGTAGAGCGCCACCTTGCCAAGGTGGAGGTCGCGGGTCCGAGCCCCGTCTACCGCTCCATTTCTTATTATGGTGCCATAGCCAAGTGGTAAGGCAAAGGTCTGCAAAACCTTCATTCTCCAGTTCAAATCTGGATGGCACCTCGCAAAGAGCTGATTGAAAAATCGGCTCTTTTTCTTATGTCCGAAACGAATCGACGAATGCCGCAAGAGACATTCGCCGATTCGGGGCTTTACCGCGCAAGAGAAAGGAGCCATTCGACCTGCTTCTGCAGCCCTGCGCGCAGGGGGGTGCCGGGCAAAGCAATCCCCGTGCGGCGCAGCTTTTCCAGCGAATACGCGCGATGGCACAAATGCCCGCTGAATTGGGGATGCGCTTCCAGATAGCCGGCTAACGGAATTTCTTCAATACTCACCGGAACGTTCAAAATTTCTCCGAGCAAAAGGTAATAGGCAGCATTGGAAACAATATCCGGTCCGCCGATGCAGAAAATCTCGTTGAAGGATGTGGAGACGGGGATGCTTTCCAGCAGGACGCGGCACAGGTCATCCACATAAATGGGGTGAATCAGGAATTTGCCGCCGCCAACAAGCCGCAGCGGTTCGCCGCGCTTCATACGGGCGATCAGATCCGGCTGCCGGGAATGCTCCGGGAAACAGCCGACCTGTGAACCCGCGCCGAAAATATGCCCCGGACGAAAAATTGTCCACGCGAAAGGTGATTCCGAATGCGCCGCTGCGTCCAGAAAAACCTCCTCCATCTGCCGCTTGCTGCTCCCGTAGCCGCCGTCGTGCAGATAAACGCCGATTTCGTCCTGCGGAACGCGCTTGTAGGCGGGGTGGTACACGGAATCGGTGGAAATCACCAGCAGGCGATTCGTGAAGGCGGGCAGCACCGACAAATCGACCGATGCGGAGGCCGCATCGCGGCAGATGCAGTCCAGCGCGGCGTCCCATTGCAGCTGCGCGCTGGCGAGCGCGGCGCAAAGGGCAGCCGGGTCGTGCGCGTCGCACGTCAGCGCGTGAACGCCTTCGGGAATTGGGCGATTGCCGCGTGTAACGCACCAGACCTCGTGCCCCTGCGCTGTCGCTATCTGCGCCAGCCGTCCGCTGACGAACCCGCTGCCGCCTAAAATCAACAACTTCATGTTCCTTGCCTCCTGACGGGAAAAGCAGCGCGGCTTCTCCTGCGAATTTGTCTGTATCATACCAGAATCCGGCGAAAAAAGCAATCCGGAGCGTATGGAGAAGGAAGCCTGCGCAGGGTGAACTGCTTTCATATAAATAGCTTGCAATAATGCGCTGTTCAAATACTGTTTCAACCTTTACAAGCGGCGTTTTTTTCGGTATAATGAGAGCATCCGCGCCAATGATGCCGCTGAGAGCGAAAGTATCAGACGAAAATGCAGCTGGTGCGGAAATAATTATCGTAGGGTACTCGAAAAGAGACTCGAACGGAGGAAAAAATGAATACTCGCAATGGCAATCTGGTCAATCTCGTGACGCTGGCGCTGCTGATGGCGCTGATTTTCCTGATGGGACAGACACCGCTGGGGCTGATTCCGCTGGGATTTTGCAACGTGACGCTGCTGGTGATTCCGGTCGCGGTCGGGACGCTGTTCATGGGGCTGAAATACGGCGTGCTGCTGGGCTTGACCTTCGGTGCAACAAGCTTTGTGTCGGCGCTGCTTCGTCCATCTACGCTGGTCGGCACGCTGATGGGGGCGTCGCTGCCGATGGTGATTGTGATGACCTTCCTGCCGCGTTTGATGGTGCCGGTGGTGATTCACTTCGTCCACAAGGCAATGGCGCATAAGCTGGAAAAGACGGGGCTGGCGGTTGCGGCGGCCTGTGGCAGCCTGACGAACACGATTTTGTATCTCGGCTTGATGCTGATTTTCTACATGATCTGCGGCATTGACAATACGGCGGTGCTGACGGCGATTGGCGCAACCGCTGGCGGCGCTGGCCCGCTGGAAGCCGTTGCTGCGGCGCTGATTACACCCCCGATTGTGCTGGCGCTGCGCAAGGCAATGCACAAGAAGACGGCGTAACAAGGGAGTTCCTCCCTTGACCCTTTCGCGCGATGGGACTGGTCACATCTTCATGCAGTGTCCGCGTGCGGCGTGCTGAATGGCACGATAAGTGAACGATTCCCGCTGATGGCTGAAACGTCGGCCATCAGCGATTCTATAAGGAGGCATGGAGGATGATCCTCACCCTCGACATTGGCAATACCAACATCAAAACTGCCCTCTTTGACGGCAAGGAAATGCGCTATTACTGGCGGATGTCCACGAACATCCAGAAGTCGTCCGACGAATACGGCATCGTGCTGGTGAACCTCTTTCAGCATGTCGGCGTTCGCCCGGAAGAAGTCGAGGGTATCATGATTTCCTCCGTCGTGCCGACTATCAATTTTACCATTGAGCACATGTGCCAGAACTACTTCGGGCAGACGCCGCTGTTCGTGGTTCCGGGCATCAAAACGGGCATCAACATCCGCTACGAGAACCCGCGCGAACTGGGCAGCGACCGAATCGCGAACGCAGTGGCGGCGTATGAGGAGTACGGCGCGCCGACGATTTTCATCGATTTCGGTACGGCAACGACGTTCGGCGTGGTCGGAGAGGGCGGCGTGTTCCTTGGCGGATGCATCTGCCCCGGCGTGAAGCTCGCCAGCGAAGCCCTTGTCACCGGGACGGCAAAACTGCCGCGCTTTGAGCTGACGAAGCCGGAGCACGTCATCGGGCGGACGACGCTGACGAACCTGCAATCCGGCATGTATTACGGGTATGTCGGCTTGGTGAAGAACATCGTCCGCAAAATTAAGCAGGAATTGGGGCAGGAAGCCACCGTCGTCGCGACGGGCGGCATGGCGGTGATGATTGCCGAGGAAAGCAAGGTCATTGACAAGCTGGATGGGCTGCTGACGCTGAAAGGGCTGCGGCTTATCTACGAGCGGAACAAGGGCTGATTAAGCGAGAAAAGAAGGCATTTGAAAGCAGGAGGAAGCAGACAAAATGAAGGAAGTTGTAATCGGATTTCTGGGCTGCGGCAATGTTGGCGGGGGCGTGTGGTCGCTGCTGACAGGCTTTTCCCGCGAGATTGCTCACCGCGACAGTCTCTCCATCCGCATCAAGCGAGTGCTGGTGCGCGATGTGAACAAAACCCGCGCCTGCGGTGTGCCGCATGAACTGCTGACAACGAACGCCGACGACGTGGTGAGCGACCCGGAAATCAGCATCGTTGTCGAATTCATGGGCGGCGAACAGCCTGCGACGGACTACATGCTCCGCGCGCTGGAAAACGGCAAGACCGTTGTCACGGCGAACAAAGTCGCCATTGCCCTGAATTGGCACCGCCTGCAAGCCGCTGCACAGCGCAACCACGTCGGTCTGTACTACGAGGCGAGCGTCTGCGGCGCAATTCCGATTATCAACACCCTCATGCAGCCCCTGCAAGCGAACCGCATTGATTCTCTGATGGGCATCATCAACGGCACGACGAACTACATCCTTTCCCGTATGTACGAAAACGGCGAGGACTACGAAGCCGTGCTGCACGATGCACAGCAGCTGGGGCTGGCTGAACCGAACCCATCCGCCGATGTCGAGGGACTGGACGCGGCCTATAAGCTCTCTATTATGGCGAGCCTTGCCTTCCACGCGCGCGTACCGTTCAGCAAGGTCTATCGTGAAGGCATCACGAAAATTACGGCGGTGGATATTGCCTATGCGCGAGAGATGGGCTATGTGCTGAAACTGCTGGCAATTGCCAAGCGCAGCGGGAGCACCATCGAGGTTCGCGTGCATCCGACGCTGATTGCGAACGACCATCCGCTATCGCAGGTCAACGGCAGCTTCAATGCCGTCTATCTGCACGGCCACGCTTGCAAGGAAATGATGCTGCAGGGTCGCGGCGCGGGCGATTTGCCGACGGCGAGCGCGGTGGTGGGCGACATTCTCCATGCCGCGACGGTGGATGTGCATGTGCATCCGACGTTTGTGAACAGCGCAAATGCGGATGCGTCGCTGGTGTTTACGAACGACTGGAAAACGCGGTATTTCCTGCGTTTGTCGATTCAGGACGAGCCGGGTTCGCTGGCGAAGATTGCGACGTGGCTGTCGAGCGAGCAGGTGTCGATTGCAACGATGATGCAGAAGGCGGAGCTGGCGGGAAGCCGCGTGCCGCTGATTATCATTACGCATGAGGCGAATGAACAGGCGATTCGGGCGGCATTGGCGAAGTTTGACCCGGAGGTCTGTACGGTGGAAAATATGATTCGGGTGGAATAATCAGGGAATCATATTTGGTGACATGATGGATGCTTTAAGATAAGGAAGGCGATTTTCATGCAGACCATTACCGTACCGCTGGGCGAAAGAAGCTATCCGATTCATATCGAACGCGGCCTGCTGGCGAAAACGGGCGCAATGATTCGCGAGAAGCTCGGCGACATTGCGGTCGCGGTTATCAGCGATGACCATGTTGCGCCGCTGTATATGGAAGAAGTCGTGTCGTCGATGGAAAAGGTCGGATTGCGCGTGTGCAGCATTGTTCTGCCGCACGGCGAGCAGACGAAGTGCCTGAAATCGCTGGAAACGCTGTATGCCTTCCTTTGCGAACATCATCTGACGCGCAAGGATGCCATCGTCGCGCTGGGCGGCGGGGTGATTGGCGATTTGGCGGGGCTGGCGGCGGCGACGTACCTGCGCGGCGTGCATTTTGTGCAGCTGCCGACGACGCTGCTGGCGCAGGTTGATTCCTCTGTCGGCGGGAAGGTCGCGGTCGATTTGCCGCAGGGGAAGAACCTCGTTGGCGCATTCTATCAGCCGGAACTGGTGCTGGTGGACCCGGATTCGCTGCGGACGCTGACGGATGATTTCTGGCGCGACGGGCTGGGCGAAGTCGTTAAATACGGGTGCATCGGGGACGAGGCGCTGTTCCGGCTGCTGGAAGAGAACGCGGGCGGCGGGCGGATTGCACTCATGGGCGTTATCGGGGAAATCCTGACGCACTGCATCCAGTATAAGGCGAACATTGTGGCGCAGGACGAGCACGACACCGGGCTGCGCATGACGCTCAACTTTGGGCATACCATCGCCCACGCGGTTGAAACCTGCCAGCATTATACCGGGATGCGCCACGGCGAGGCGGTTGCGCTGGGGATGCGCGTCATTACCGCGATGACGGAAGAGAAGGGCATGACGGAGCAGGGGACGAGCGCGAGGCTGAATCGCCTGCTGGATGCGCTGGAAATGCCCCGTCAGCTTCCGGCGATTCCCGAAAAGGACTTGCTGAACGCCATGACACTGGACAAGAAGTCCGCCGGGAAACAGCTGCGCGTGATTACGCTGGACAAAATCGGCGTGTGCCGCATTGTACCGACGGATGTTGATTTCTTTCAGGGCATGACGACACAGAAATTCGTACAAAACTGACAAGGGACAACAATTTTTTGCTGACCCCTTCCCAAATCACGAAAAATGGCGTACAATAGAGAATGCGGAAATAGGAGCGTTCCGTGCGGGCTGAAGGATTCACCCGCGGGGACGCTTTTTTGCAATTAAATTTCCACCCAAGAAAGCAGGTGAACCCTCTCATGACGCAGGAACAGGAGCAGCAGCTGTCGCAGACGATGATCGCGATGATGCAGAGCGGCGGCGATGCACCGAAAAGCACAGTGGAGGTTCCGGTGTACGCGTGGCGGCTGATTCGCTGGGAAGCGGATGTTCCGCTGACGGAAGAGCAGCGGCAGGAGGCGCTGGCGATTGTACCGGAGGCGATGGCGCTGTGCGGCGTGAGCGCGGCTTGCTTCGCGGCGGATGGCGACGTGATGACGGTGCTGCTGGCGCTGACGCGATTCCCCGCGCGGGCGCATCGCGACCCGGTGCTGTGGCTGTGCGCCCATGCGCTGATGGAACAGGCGTCCGTCGCGCTGGAACAGGACGGCACAATGTTCATCGGGGAGGAATTTGACCTCGCGGCGACGTGGGCGGAACACTTGAAGCCCATGCGGGAAATCAGCGACTGGTGGACGCGCGTCTCGCCGCTGGACGGCGCGGCGGCGCATCGGCATCGGAAGGAATTGCAGACATGCATCAAGCGGCGGCAGTACGCGGTGTTGGGCGGGTATGTATCGCGCGCGCTGCGGGAGGATCAGAACCTGTCGGTGACGTGCTTTGCGTTCGTGCCGCTGGTGATTGAGGCGATTTGGAGCCAGCACGCGGAATTGTCCCTGCGGACGCTGACGGAGGGGCTGAATCTCAACGAGATGACGCGCCGCCCGCGTCAGGCGCTATTGGCGTGGCTGAATGCATTGCAGCCGTCTCTGCGCGCGTGTCCGCAGCCGGGGAACGCCAAGCCGATTGAGAAGGTGATTGACTCGATTCGGGCGGACTGCTCACTGCCGTACTCACAGGCGAATTTGAGCCGTTCGCTGGGGCTGACGCCGGCGTACTTCTGCCGGCTGTTCCACGAAAAAACGGGGCAGCACTTTTCGACCTTCCTGACCCGGACGCGGATGGAGAAGGCGCAGATGATGCTCTCCAGCAAAGAACCGCAGACGCTGGGCGAAATCAGCGCGGCGTGCGGGTATCCGAACAAGAGCTATTTCTGTCAGGTATTCAAGAAGTACACCGGGATGACGCCGGGGGAATATCAGGCGATGGCGAAGGAAAAGTAATTCCTTATATTTGAGTATTATGCGCGGAAGGAGGGGCAAAGCCCATGAATCAGGCGGATACGATTCGCCGGAAGCTGCGCGAAATCGAAGCGGCGAATCAAGTGAAAATTCTGTATGCGGTGGAATCGGGAAGCCGAGCATGGGGCTTTGCCTCGCCGGACAGCGACTATGACGTGCGATATGTGTTTATTCGCCCAATAAAGGATTATCTGCGCATTGACCCGCTGCCTGACCATATCGACGGTCCGCTGGACGAAGTGCAGGACTATTCCGGGTGGGACATCAAGAAGGCGCTGGGGCTGCTGGGCAAGTCGAATCCGTCGCTGCTGGAATGGTTGCATTCCCCGGTTGTGTATGCGCAGACGGCGGCATGGCGGCACTTCGCGGACTGTGCCGATGCGTATTTTTCGGTGGAGCGGAATCTGCATCATCAGTATGCGTCGGCGCATAGCACATGGCGAAATTTCTTGCAGGGCGAACAGGTACGGTTGAAAAAGTACCTGTATGCGCTGCGCCCGTTGCTGTGCTTCCGCTATGTGGAGCAGTACGGGAACGTTGCGCCTGTGCCGTTTGACAAACTGTGCGCGGCGGTGCTGCCGGATTCGATGCGCGGCGCGGTGGACGACCTGCTGGCGCAGAAGAAACAGGCGCGAGAAAAGGAAACAGCGCCGCGGATTCCGGAACTGGATGCGTATCTGCTGGCGGAATTTGCCCATGCGGAGCAGGTGCTGGAAGCGCTGCCGAATCCCGCTGCACCGGATCTGGGGCGGCTGAATGTGGTTTTCCAGACGATGCTGGTGGAAACTTCGGGCGACTTCCAAAACTTTCCCAATTCCGACGAATAAATATTTTCCAGACGGATGAACATATGCGTGTCATCCGTTTTTTAATAAGGCAAGGTCTGAAAAAACTCGGATTCTGCTGCAAACAGGAGGTATGTGCATGAAACGACTGCTTCGGGCGGTGTGTCTGGTGCTGTGCTGGACGCTGCTGATGGCGGGGATGCCGGGGAAGGCGTCGGCGGAAGAGGCCGCCCCTATGGTGCGCGTCCTGCTGCGCCGTTTGCAGCTGACTGACCGCGCGGATTTGACCCTCGCGGGGGCGTACACGGTGCGCGTGGGCGGCGAGGACTTGATGGCGCTGCCGGAAAACGCGCAGGTGACGGTGCAGATTCGCTCCGGTGCGCTGTATCTGTTCTATGATGGCATGAGTATGCGGCTGGGCAAGAGTGCGGAATTCCGGCGGAATCAGTCCGGCAGCGCAATGCCGGGGCTGCGCTTCGAGAAAAACGGCAATCTCTATCCCGGCTCGCTGACGCTGACGGTGGAGAACGGGACGCTCGTGCCGATTCTGTCGCTGTCGGTGGAGGATTACCTGCTGGGCGTCGTGCCGTATGAGATGAGCGACTCATTCCCGCTCGAAGCGCTCAAGGCGCAGGCTGTCTGTGCGCGCACTTATGCGCTGTCCCACCTGAACGCCTCCCGCGCCTATGACGTGGTGGACACGACGAACGACCAAGTGTTCAAGGGCGTTGATTCATCCACCAAAAACGCCGCCCGCGCCGTGCAGGAGACGGCGGGGATTGTCGGCATGTACAACGGCAAGCTGGCGGAATGCTTTTACAGCGCCAGCAACGGCGGACAGACGGAGCTGGTTGAAAATGTGTGGTCGGGCAGCGGCGACTACGGCTACTACGCAATGGTTGATGACCCGTATGATTTGGAGAACCCGCAGAGCATCGTCCGCACGATGAAAATCAGCAAAAACGGCACGGTGAAGGAAACGCTTCGGACACTGATTTACGAGCAGATGCTGCCGGTGCTGACGCGGGAGGGGTATTCCACGGACGAGGAGAATTTCCGCATTGACGAAATCACCGCCGTCACGCTGGCATCTCCCGCATTCGCCGCGCCGAGCCGCCGGATGACGGAGCTTGTGGTGGCGCTGAAATGGTCGGGCAAGAAGCCGTTCGCGTCCATCCTGCCGGAGGAAACGGCGATTCCGCTGCCCGCGGGAGATGCGACCTACGATGTTGCGCCCGCGGAAGGCGACGAATGGGAATTAGGTGAAGCCACGGCAACGCCCAGCCCCGTGCCGACCGCGACGGCGACGTCCGTGCCGACGCCCTCCCCGACGCCGGACAATCGGCTGACGGACTTCCTGTCGGCGGGGGAAGCGACGGTGACGATTTCGCTGAATCGGCAGAACACCGCCGCGCTGTCGCTGGACATTTCCGGCAGCGAGATTTTTTCGGTGACGGAGGAGAATGGGCAGTTCCTGCTGCAATCACGGCGTTACGGGCACGGCGTGGGCATGAGCCAGCGCGGGGCGCAGTGGATGGCGGGACAGTACAGCAAGACATTCGATGAAATCCTTGCGTTCTACTACCCCGGCATGGTGCTGATGCAGGGCGGCACGGGTGCGCCGGTGCTGCCGACCGTTCCGCCGGAGCTCGCCGCAACGCCTGCCCCGCCCGCGACACCAACCCCAAAGCCGACATTGATGCCCGTGACGACGAACAGCTTGCCGGAAGGCGCGAAGGTGATGTACGTCAACGCATCGAGCCTGAATCTGCGCGCCGAGCCGAGTATGGTGGGCGAACTGCTGATGCGCTTGCAGGCAAATCAGCGGGTGATTGTGCTGGAGGTGTGCGACGACCCAGAGTGGGTGCATGTGAAAACGGACGTGGTGGAGGGCTACTGCATGGTCAGCTACCTCGCCGAGGAAGGAGTGAAGCCGACACCGACGGCGCAATAACCGAATAAACAATGCCGGTCAACCATCAAGCCGACTTTTAGGTTGACCGACTTTCCTGTTCGTTGATTTTCGCCTGCCGCAATCGGAAAAAGGAAAAGCAGTTTTCGCCAATCGTTTCATTTCCGGCATCAGCATGGTAGGATAAACCTACGGATACTGTCTGATTTGGACAGCGCCGTCATTTTTGCGCGAGAAAGCGGCTCTGCCGCTGCCCACGGTTGGGTATGGAAGGAACTTTAAGCAAACCATGAGTGAACGCATTGTCAAACTGCTGATAGAATCTTTCCCGAAGATTCTGCTGCCCGGTCTAAAAATGACCATTCCGCTGACCATCATCGCCTTTTCCATTGCGATGGTGATTGCCGTCATTGCCGCCATGATTCAATATGCCCGCGTGCCGGTTCTGCGGCAGATTATGCGGTTTTATGTGTGGGTCGTGCGCGGTACGCCGCTGCTGGTGCAGCTGTTCGTGGTGTTCTACGGGCTGCCGTCGCTGGGCATCATCCTCGACCCGTTTCCGGCGGCGGTGATTGTCTTCTCCATCAACGAGGGCGCGTACTGCGCGGAGACGATGCGCGCGGCGCTGGAATCCGTACCGGTGGGGCAGATGGAAGCGGGCTACTGCGTGGGGATGAGCTACTTGCAGGTGATGCGCCGCATTGTGCTGCCGCAGGCGCTGCGCACGGCGTTCCCGCCGCTGTCGAACAGCCTGATTGCTATGGTGAAGGACACGTCGCTGGCGGCGAACATCACCGTGACGGAAATGTTCATGGCGACGCAGAAACTCGTGGCGTACTACTACGAGCCGATGGCGCTCTATATCGAAGTCGGCGTGATTTACCTGATTTTCTCCACGGTGCTGACGTGGGTGCAGCGCTGGGGCGAGAAGAAGCTCAGCGCGTATGGCGCACAGAAGGAGTGATGCGCGATGGCGATGCTGGAAATCAATCACCTGCAAAAGAAATTCGGGACGACCGAGGTGCTGCGGGACGTCAGCCTGTCCGTCAGCAAGGGCGACGTCGTGGCGATTCTGGGGCCGAGCGGGTCAGGCAAGACGACGCTGCTGCGCTGCGTGAACCTTCTGGAACGCGCAGACGCGGGCGAATTGCTCTTTGATGACGAGAAATTCGACCTGAACCGCGCGTCGCACCGGGATATTGCGCGTATCCGCCAAAAGACGGCGTTCGTGTTCCAGAACTACAACCTGTTCCGCAACAAAACGGCGCTGCAAAACGTGACCGAAGGGCTGATTGTGGCACGGAAGATGAAGAAAGCGGAAGCAGAGGCGATTGGGCGGAAGCTGCTGGACAAGGTGGGCTTGTCTGACCGCTGCGACCATTATCCTGCGCAATTGTCCGGCGGGCAGCAGCAGCGCGTCGCGATTGCCCGCGCGCTGGCGACGAATCCGGAAATCATTTACTTCGATGAGCCGACATCCGCGCTGGACCCGGAGTTAATCGGGGAGGTGCTGAACGTGATGCGCCAGTTAGCTGAAGAGGGCATGACGATGCTGGTCGTGACGCACGAGATGAACTTCGCGCGGCATGTGTCGAACCGCGTTGTGTTCATGGAGGGCGGCAGAATCATCGAGCAGAACGGCGCACAGGAATTTTTCGCGCACCCGAAAGAAGCGCGGACGCAGGAGTTCCTCGCGAAAATCAACCAACGCTGAAAATCCGGCATTGCTGGTTTTCATAAATGCAAGTGAAAGGGGCATTCAAAATGAAGAAGTTTGTCAGTCTCCTGCTGGCGCTGATGATGGCGCTGGGCATGACCGCTCTGGCGGAGGAAAGCAAGGATCAGCTGGCGCGCATTCAGGAAAAGGGCGAAATTGTCATTGCGACGGAGGGTACTTGGGCACCTTGGACGTACACGGATGAAAACGGCACGCTGGTCGGCTTTGACGTGGAAATCGCGACGGCGATTGCGGAGAAGCTGGGCGTGAAGGCGACGTTCGTGACCGTGGAGTGGGATGGCATCCTCGCCGGCATTGACTCCGGCCGCTACGACATTGCCGCCAACGGCATTGATGTGACCGAACAGCGCTCGGAAAAGTACAACTTCAGCACCCCCTATGCCTTCAACCGCACGGCGCTGGTCGTCCGGGGCGACAACGAGGACATCAAGTCCTTTGAGGATTTGAAGGGCAAAAAGACCACGAACTCCATCGCCAGCACCTACATGATTCTGGCGGAAGAGTTCGGCGCAGAGGTGGTTGGCGTGGATACGCTTGACCAGACGATTATGCAGGTGCTGACGGGCCGCGCGGACGCGACGCTGAACAGCGAAGTGTCCATTGCGGACTATATGCAGAAGCGCCCGGACGCGAACATCAAGATTGTCGCCCTGACGGAGGAAGCAAACCTTGTGGCGATTCCGACTCGCAAGACGGACGACAGCGCGAGCCTGCTGGAAGCCATCAATCAGGCGATTGCTGAGCTGCGTGAAGAGGGCAAGCTGAGCGAGATTTCCATGAAGTACTTCGGGCGAGACATCACGGCGGAAACCGTGGGAGAAGCGGCGGAGTAATACGATTTCCCGATTCACCTGCGCCGTCTGCTTGCGCCTTTTCCCTTCTGGCGCATTCTTATCTGGAAATAGTATAAGCGAAAAATCCCATGTAAACGGAGGTCGTCCCGGTGGGGCGGCCTCCTTGCATTTTCAGGGGATGATTCTTTTTCAATTAGGGCAATCCCGCACAAAGAAAGAACAGCCAAAATGTCGGGAAAGAGGTATAATAAAGAGGTGAAGAAGCAATTGACGATGAGCCTGATTAGCGACGAGCTGGGGGCAGGCATCAACGAAGAAAAAGCAGCGTGATCCGGAAGCTCATTCCGTCAAAAAGGGCAACCAGTGGTACTTCGGCTACAAGGAGCACATCGGCGTGGATGCGGACAGCGGAATGGTTCACACGGTGGAAACGACAGCCGCCAATGTGCACGACAGCAACAAAGTCGTCGATCTTCTTCAAGGAACGGAGGAGGAAGTTTATGGAGACAGCGGGTATCTGGGCGCAGAGAAAAAGGAGGATGCCATCCTTGTTAACGACAAAAGGATCATTTGTGGCAACACTTTGGAAACTGGAAAACAGTAACTCATGAACTTCGAGTGCATTAAGGAGTGATATCATGCAGCGCATTGCAGAGTTGGTCCAGCAGGTAGTGAATATGCCTGGTACAAGCATCGAAAACAATGGCCAGGTGATTCTAGCAGGAACTATACCTGGAACCAAGCCAGTTCAATATCGCTATGAATTCTTTAAGCCATTGACGGATGAAGAAATCAAAAGTGTAAGTGACAGTTCGCGCAGACCTTTTCCCAAACAGCTTGCGCAACTTTACAAGATCACAAATGGTGCAAATCTCTTTGGTCGTTTTATTCGTATTAACGGTATACCAGCATGGGGAGCGGACTACAAGCAACCTTGTTCTCTTATCTTTGAAGATGGTCATCGGACAGTGCTTTGTCCAAAATCCAGGCTTTTCTTTGCCTCCTACTATACTCAGCCACAGATTCAGGTTTTTTTTGATACAAAAGAACCTGAAGATGCAATGCGTGTGTATGCAGCAAGATATGGCAGCAACAAAATCATTGCAGAGTGGCCATCTCTCGAAGAGTGGCTGTACAGCGAACATCAAAAATACTTGGACAAACTTCAAAATGGAGACTATCAATTAGTCGATGTAGTAGAGGGGGTCCTCACAGACATTACGTTCAATGTCGATTGAGTAACCGCTCAATTGATTGGAGGTTATTTCATGAGTGCCATTTTTCTTTCAACAGAGTCGCAGTCTCCTGCGGCTCAAATGATAATTGATTGCTTTATAGAAATCCAGCAGAACATGGATATAGTATCGTTGGATAAATATACCGATGCCATATCGACAATCAGTATTATTCCCTTCTGTGTTGATGAAGAGTTCAAAAACACATTTGCTTGTAAGGAAAGAAAGTATATTGGCTGGAAGCGAAAAGAAGCAGATATCAGACTATTTATTCCATTTATCCCTTTTGTCCAAGCATCAAAAGAAGAAAATTGTCAATCTGTAAGGAAATCATAAAGAAGTCCCTTACAGAAATTCACGCCAGATGCATGGTTAAAAAAGTGCGATTCGATCTTGAAACATTGCTGTGCGATATTTTTCCTAGTAAATGATCTCTATCAAATGGACGTTCTCGAATTCCAGACTACACCAATACCCAGCTTAAGTTTATTGTAGAGGTCAAAAATGTTAAGCGGCTGAGCAATACCCGGCAACTTCGAGACTTTGCAAGAATTGCAAGTGAGAACCAATACCGGAAAATTCTCATTACTCGAACAAATACTGTACTGTCAAATCTGCTAAAAGAAGCTGGGTGGGAGCTTATTAAAATTTTGTAACAGGAGGATAGTATGGACAAGCATTTTGTTCTCTCCAAGATCAAGGATTACGAGGCTCATTTGGATAATGTTGCTCCCCTGATGGAATCCGATGATCAGTTGATTATGAATGAGTTAATTCGCGAAATTAACAATACCTGTCATGTAAAGATTCGTGGGTTCTCAGATTTGTGTGATTCATACATCAAGGGTGCTGGCTCGATTATTGCAAAGCACATCAATTGCTTTCATTCGCATCTCATACGTTCTGCCTTGGTTTTCCATTTGGTCGGAAGCAAAAAGCATGAATGCGGGCGAGTAAATGGTTGTGAACAAATCATCTGGAATTTGTATAATGAGTACCGTAATTCAGTGCCTTTTGTGGACAATTCCATCATGATGGAGTTTGACTCTGCATTTGCTCAGTTGAAATCTAAGAAGTTGCTTGATCAGTTAGTTTCATTAGCACAAGATCCATACCTTTTTTCATTTTTTCCTCAGACGATGAAAATGCTTGCTCGCTGGAGAGATCCATCAATGGAAAAGGTTATCATGGGTTATTTCGCAAATCCAGGGCTTGTCAAAACTCAAATTGCTATGTCTCTTGGCCGCAGTGCTGATGATGCTTCTATCCTGCAACGTGAATATAGCAGGTGGGATTCACACGGACAATACACAGTCATTATATGTCTTCGCTACTATCCTTCAATACAAGTTCTTGATAAGCTAACGCAATTTGAAGCACTTACTGTTGAAGATATGGAAAAGAGTCTTTCAAAATGTTGCACACGCAACGATCGAATATGGATTAAAGATGTATATTCGGATCGGCTATTTACCATTCGCAAGAGTATCGCCGAAATAAAAAAGCAACTTAATATTCTCTAATTACTCAAAATTGGCGGGACTTCTTTTCGAAGCTCCGCCTTTTCTATGCCCCAAAAACAAGAAAGGACGTGACAAAATGCTCACTCGCATTTTCGGCGCCGTCACTGGCGGTCGCCTCAATCTTCGCGCGGGGGCAATGTGATTGGACACTGACTGCATTTCTCACGACTTCACAACCGCAGTGCCCGTGCTGCATTCATAGGGTTTGGGAAATGTGTTTCCAACAAGCTAATCGTCATTTTTAGCAAAATGACCCTGCTTGCTGCTTTACTTATCAATACAAAAATGGAGACCGTCCTGATGAGGGGCGGCCTCCTTGCATTTTCAGGGGATGATTCTTCAATTAGTCGGCATAGGTGTAGGGAATATGATTTCGCTGCGCGTACCGTTCGGCGTAGGAATTGCGGAAAACGGTCAGCGTGAGGTTGGGGCATTTGTCGAAAGCGCCAACGCCAATTTCCGTTACGGAAGCGGGGAGAAGGACGGAACGCAGGGCACTGCACTCGGAAAAAGCAATGTCCTCGATTTCTGTGACGGAATCGGGAATGACAATGGAGACAAGCGACGTGCAGCGCTGAAATGCGCCTGTTTCAATTTCCGTCACAGAATCAGGAATGAGAATGCTGGAAAGGGAAGCGCAGCAGGAAAACAGATAGTCGCTGATTTCTGTAAGGGAATTTGGAAGCACAACCGTAGTCAGAGCGCGGCACTCGGCGAAGGCTCCCTCCTCGATTTCTGTGACGGAATCGGGAATGACGATGGAAGACAGCGCGGTGCAGTAGTTGAAAGCGCATGAACCAATTTCGTCAACAGAGGAGGGAATGGAAACCTCGACGAGGGCGGAGCAATCGCTGAAAGCATAATCGTCAATCTCTGTAACGGAAGCGGGCAGAGAAATACTTGTCAAAAAGGAGCAGCTGTCAAAGGCGCGCTCGTCAACAGCCGATGTTCCCTGCGGAACGGTATAGCTGGAAGCAGCCTTTCCCCGCGGATAGGCAACAAGCGCATCGTCCTTTTTACGGAACAAAACGCCGTCCAATGTATAAAAAGACGGATGCTCCGGGGTGACGGAAATGGTTTGCAGCAGCGGACAGCAGCCGAAGGGGTTATGGTCGAGGTCGACAACAGAATTGGGAATGGTTACGGCTGTCAGAGAGAGGGAAAAAGAGATGGTGTCAATGCTTGTGACGCGATGACCGTCCAGCGTGTCCGGAATCACGATTTCCGCGTCGTCGCTTAGGCAGTAGAGAAGCTCTGCGGAACCGTCCTTGTGCAGGACGTACTGATAATCCCCGGAGGTGAGGATGGTCTGCTTTTTCTTGCCGCCATCTGCAAAAACGACGTTTGTCAGAAAGACGAGGAGAAGCGCGGATGCCAGTAAAAACGCAGAGAAACGTTTGCGTGTCATAAAATCGACCTCCTTTTCTTTATTCATTATACACGAAATGGCGCTTCGTGTCAATGAAAAATCCCCCTCACCAGTTGCGCAAAGGCAGAAAAAATGGTATAATCAGCTTGAATATCTGGCAAAAAGATGGACGGAAATGGCGAAAGGGTGGACATGATGAAGGTATTGGTGACGGGCGCGGACGGAATGCTGGGGCGCGACGTGATGCGTGCACTGCGCGAGAAGCATGTGAATGCGCGCGGCGTGGATGTGGCGGATTTCGATGTGACGGACGGCGCGGCAGTGCGCGAATGGGTGACGGCGGAGCAGCCGGATGCCATCATCCACTTGGCGGCGTATACTGACCTGCTCAAAGCGGAAACAGAACCCGCAAAGTGCATCGACGTGAACGCGATGGGCACGCTGAACATGGTTCGCGCGGCACTGGCGATCGGGGCGAAGCTGATGCTGATGTCCTCGTCGGAGGTGTTTGGCGCTGCGCCGGACGTTATCCACGGAACGAGAGACAAGACGTGCGCCGCGAACGTTTACGGATTGTCGAAGGTGCAGGCGGAAGAAGCTGTGCGCGCGCTGATGACGCGGTCCTTCATCGTCCGCACGGGCTGCTTATTCTCCGCCGCGCCGAAGGGGGAAATCTGCGGCATTCTGGCGACAGCGCAGGATCATCAGAAGCTGACGATTTCCGACGACCTGATGGCTTGCCCGACGTACACGCTTGACCTTGCCCGCGCGATGGTCAGCCTGATTCAGACGGAGAAATTCGGTATTTACCACCTCATCAACGAGGGCGAATGCAACCTTGCGACGCTGGCGATGGCGACGCTGGGGATGGTGGGCAGCCGCTGCCGGGTACAGCCGGTGAGCGGCTACCGCGGCTCGGTGGGCATTCACCATCCGTCGAGCGTGCGGCTGCTGAGCGACGCCGAACCGCACCTGCCGAGGTGGGAGGACGCGCTGAATCGGTGCCTGGATGAGATTCGAAGCGAGATTCGGTAAAGGAAGAGTATAAAAATAGGGAGGTCGTCCGTGAGGGGGCGACCTCCTTTTTGCGTGGGGTGGATTAGTTGTTCAGCCAGTCGTTGGCGTTGGGGTAGGTGTAGGGGATGTTGTTGGCTTTCGCGTACTCGGCGGCGTAGGAGTTGCGGAGGACGGTGAGGGTGAGGTTAGGGCAGTAGGCAAAGGCGTTTTCACCGATTTCTGTGACGGAATCAGGGATGATGATGGAAATCAAGGAAGAAGAACCGGAAAACGCCGAAGCATCAATTGTAGTAACAGAATCAGGGACAGAAACAAAAGATAGCGACTTACATATTGAAAAAGACCAATCGCTGATAACTGTTATAGAATTAGGGAGTGATATAGTGGATAAAGAATCGCAGAATTGAAAGGCGTGACTGCCAATGGAGACAACAGAATCGGGGAGGGAAATGGAACTTAGAGATGAACAAGATATAAAAGCACATTCGCCAATGGTGGTAACAGAATTAGGAATAAAGATGGAACTTAGCGATGAGCAGGAAGCAAAGGCATAATCGCCAATGAAGGAGAGAGAATCAGGAAGAATAACGGAAGTTAGAAAATTACAGTCAAAAAAAGCATAATCATCAATGGAAAGGACACCTTGTGGAACGTTGTAAGTTGATGATTCTTTGGAAGAAGGATGGGAAATTAAGGACTTGTTAGACTTGCAGAATAGCACACCGTCGATAGCGGCAAAATATGGATTGTCTGGAGAAACGGCAAAACTTTTTAAGAAACGACAACCAAAGAATGCGAGTTTATCAAGTTGACTAACAGAATCCGAAATAAAAATGGAAGTAAGTGAACGGCAAGCAGAGAAAGCACGATTGCCAATGGAAGTGACCTTCTTTCCGTCAAGCGTATACGGAATAGCAAGCTCTTGTGCAGAACCGTTGTATTTGTGATTTTTACAGTTCCGTCATCCAGTATAATATATTCGTAGTCGCCAGAAGTGAAGGCATCACTCATCTCCTCTGCGACCGAGTACGTCCAGCAGGTAGATAGCATCGTGAGGATCAACAGAATTGAGCAAAGACATTTGTGCTTCATATGAAAACCTCCTTTTCTTCCATTGTACCATACCATTTTCCTTTGTCAACACACTTTTTCAAATTTCCACCAAAAACAAATTCCCCGCCCGGCTGCCTTCCGACATCCGAACGGGGAAAAAATCACCCTGCTTATTCTCACACCGCCGCCGGCATTCCGTGCTTCACGCGGTCGTGTTCCTCGGCGCGCTTGGCGTTGTTGAAGCGGTCGAGCGTGCCCACAAGATAGCCCGTGATGCGGCGAATCCGCTGGAACGGCACGTTGCCGAAATCGTAGGACAGTTCCACTTCGTCGCCATCCACCGCAATGTCCATCGAAAGCGGCTCGCGGTTGTACTTCTGGCGCGCATGATCCACATAGGCGTCAATTTCCGCCTGAGACAGGGTTCCCTTCGTCACGTTCACTTGGCAGCACATAGGTATTTCTCCTCTCTATGGTACTCGCTGGAAAATCAGCAAGCCCTAAATCTTGTGGTTGCACGGCGCTATCGCGCCATATAGAGCACAAGATATTGTTTCGACGTCTGTTATTATAGCACGAAATGTGGGATTTGCAAGGGGAACACGCAACAAAATTTCAGATGCGGATTCTGCCCGAAGACAGGCATTTTCTCCGCCCCTTGACGAAAGGCAATGCGAACACCATTGCCACACGCGGCGTTTTCTGCTATACTGGGGGAGGCAGAAAGACGGAGGGGGAGATGGCGGACATGCGCCCGGTATACGACATGCTGACGGCGGTCTCGGCGCGCAGGAGCGGGCATATGCCGGGGCATAAGGGCTGTTCGCCGTTTGGCGCGGCGGATTTATACGCGCTGGACACGACGGAACTGCCGAACACGGATGACCTATACGCGGCAGAGGGCGGACTGCGTGAAGCCATGCGCCTGTATGCGCAGGCGGCGGGCGCGGCAAAGACGATTTTCCTCCATAACGGATCGACGGCGGGCAATCATGTGATGCTGCAGCTGTACGCGCGGGATGGCGAAACGGTGCTGCTGCCGCGCAATGCGCACTTATCGGCGGTGAACGCCTGCGTGCTGGGCGGAATGCGGGTGAAGTGGATGCCGGTTCGCTGCACGCCGGACGGGTACTGCTATCTGGCGGAGGAGAATGTGCTGGCGGCGCTGCGGGCGAATCCGGACGCGCGGGCGATGCTGCTTGTCCGCCCGGATTATTACGGCGGCGCGATGCGGGAAGATGTTTTCCGGCGGATTACGGCGGCGGCGCATCGTCAAGGGACGAAAGTCGTTGTGGACGAGGCACACGGGGCGCATTTCCCGTGGTGCGACGGGATGACATCCGCCGGAGCGCTTGGCGCGGATGCGTGGGTGCAGTCGGTGCATAAGACGCTGATGGGGCTGACGGGCAGCGCGGTGCTGCACTTGGCGGATTCAACGGATGAAAAGCGCGCGTGGACGCTGCTGCGGCGGGAACAGACCTCGTCGCCATCGTTCCTGCTGATGCTGTCCATCGATGACAGCCGCGCGTGGATGGAAGAGAATGGTCGGGCACGCTTGCGGGCGTTATCCGAAACGGTCAACGATGTGCGCAGGCGGCTTGTTGGCACGCCGTATCACGATGCATACGCGGATTGGGCGAATTTGCCCGTGTGCTTTGACCCGACGCGGCTGGTCATTTCCGCGCCGCAGGGAGGAAAATGCTTGGCGGAACAGCTGCGCGAAGCCGGACTGGACGTGGAAATGGCGGACGAGCGGCGCGTGGTGCTGATTCTATCGGTGATGGACGACACCGCGGAAATCCGCCGACTGCCAGAGCTGCTGGCGAGCATCCCGGCGGCAGAAAAAAAGCAGTTTGCGCCGCTGACCTTGATGCTGGACATGCCGGAAGCTGTCCTGACCCCGCGTCAGGCGGCGATGGCGGAGGAAATCCTCGTGCCGCTGGACAGAGCGGAGGGGAAAATCGCGGCGGCGGCGGTCGGGCTGTATCCGCCGGGAATCCCGCTGCTTGCGCCCGGCGAACGGGTGACGCGGGAAATCATCAGGCAATTGCAGGAAGCCGGGACGCGGGAGCGCTTCGGCGTAGAAGGAGACGATTTGCGGTGCGCAAATGTGTAATTTTTGATTTGGACGGTACGCTGACCCGCTCGGAGGAAGGCATTTGGAACTGCGTACGCTATGCGGCGGAGAAGCTCGGCTTTCCCGTGCCGGATGCGGCGACGCTGCGCAAATTTATCGGTCCGCCGCTGGGCTGGTCGTTCATGGAATACATGGGCATGAGCGAAGAAATGGCGAATAAGGCGGTGAGCACCTATCGCGAGCGCTACGAAGCCGTCGGGCTGTTTGAGAACCGGGTGTATCCGGGCATCCGCCGTCTGCTGCGAATGCTGCACCGCGACGGCTGGTACATCGGTATCGCGACGGGCAAGCCGCAGCGCTCCTCGGAGCGGATTATCGAGCATTTCGGGCTGAACCGCTACATCACGAAAATCGTAGGCCCAAAGGATGGGCACGGTGCGGACAAAGAACTGCTGATTCGGCAGGCGCTGCCGGAGGATGCGGGCGAAGCGTGGATGGTGGGCGACCGCCGATTTGACATGGAGGGCGCGAAGAAGGTTGGCATCGGCGCAATCGGCGCGGGCTACGGTTACGGCAGCCGTGAAGAGCTGATGAACAGCGGGTGCGATGTGTACTGTGAGACGGTGGAGGACATCATCCGCCATCTCTGCCCCGGCGAAGAAGCGGTTCCGGGCGCATTTCTGTCAATAGAAGGCATGGACGGCAGCGGCAAAACGACGCAGATGGCGGCAATGGAGGATGCGCTCGACCGCTGGGGCTTCGAGGTCATCCGCAGCCGTGAACCCGGCGGATGCCCCATCAGCGAGAAGATTCGCGCGCTGCTGCTTGATCCGGAAAACAAGGCAATGGACGAGACGACCGAGGCGATTCTCTACGCCGCGGCGCGCGCACAGCATGTGCGGCAGGTCATCCGCCCAGCCTTGAAAGCGGGTAAAACGGTGCTGTGCGACCGCTTTGTAGATTCGTCCGTGGCATATCAGGGCGGCGGGCGTCAGCTTGGCGTGGACACGGTGCTGAATATCAACCGCCCGGCGGTGGACGGCACGATGCCGATGCTGACGGTCTATCTGGACATTGACCGGGAAGCCGCCCTCCGCCGCCGCGCCGCCAGCAGTCAGCTTGACCGCATTGAGCAGGCGGACGACGCCTTCCGTACACGGACGGAAGCGGCATATCACGAACTCATCCGCCGCGAGCCGGAGCGGTTCATCGTGGTGGATGCGGCAAAACCGGCAGAGGAAGTCAGCCGGGACATGACGGAGAAGGTCATCCAGCGGCTTATGGAGGCAGAAGCGTGAGCGAGCGAATTGTGGTGGGCATGTCCGGCGGCGTGGATTCGTCTGTCGCGGCGCTGCTGCTTAAACAGCAGGGGTACGACGTGGTCGGCGTGTTCATGAAGAACTGGGAAGAGACGGACGAATCCGGCGTATGTACGGCGGAAAACGATTGGAACGACGTGCGCGAGGTGTGCGAAATCATCGGCATTCCCTACTACGCGGTCAATTTTTCCCGCGAATACTGGGATCGCGTGTTCAGCTACTTCCTCAAAGAATACCGCGCGGGGCGCACGCCGAACCCGGATGTACTGTGCAATCGCGAAATCAAGTTCAAGGCATTTCTGGATTTTGCCATGCAGCTTGGCGCATCGAAAATGGCGACGGGGCATTTTGTGCGGACGAACGAAAATGGCGACCTTCTGCGCGGCATTGACCCGAACAAAGATCAGAGTTATTTCCTCTATATGCTCCATCAGGAACAGCTGCGGAAGGCAATTTTTCCCGTCGGCGGCATGACAAAGACCGAAGTGCGCCGCATTGCGGAGGAAAATGGGCTGCCCGTGTGCAAGAAGAAGGATTCGACCGGCGTGTGCTTCATCGGTGAGCGCAACTTCCGGCAGTTTTTGTCGACCTATTTGCCTGCGCAGCCCGGCGATATGGTGGCGCCGGATGGGAGCGTCGTCGGGCATCACGATGGGCTGATGTACTACACGCTTGGCCAGCGGCGCGGGCTGGGCATCGGCGGATGCGGTGACGGGCGGAGCTGGTTCGTCATTGGCAAGGACTTGGAGAGCAATCGCCTGCTGGTGGCGCAGGGCGAGGATCACCCGATGCTGTATTCGACGATGAGCATCGGCGCGGAGGCGACGTGGATTGGCGCTGACCCGCTGGCGGGCGGCGAACCACTGCACTGCACCTGCAAGTTCCGCTATCGGCAGGGCGACCAGCCGGTGGAGGTGCGCCGCGACGGGGAAAAACTACTGATTCATGCCCTCACGCCCCAGCGCGCGGTCACGCCTGGACAGAGCGCCGTGTTCTATCAGGGGGAAAAGTGCCTCGGCGGGGCGATTGTGGAGCAGATTCTCGACGCGGGACAGGGGAAAATGGACGTATGATTTTCGTTCCGGCGTTTCCAAATCGGATGAAACGCCGGAACATTTTCTTTGATGCTTGCAATAACGTTCGTGATTCCAAAAAGAACGCAAAAAACCGCAAAAACTTTGAAAAAACCGCTTGACGAATCCGTGAATTCATGATATTATGAACAGGCTTCCTCGTTGCGCCGCTTGAGCGGTCGAGAGAAAGCACCGAACCTTGAAAACGATACAGAACAATAACAACGCAAACAAGACAGTAATTCCGAATGAGTGAAACTTGGTCGGGGAAACCTGATTGAGGAATAAAGGATTAAACGAAAGAGTTTGATCCTGGCTCAGGACGAACGCTGGCGGCGTGCCTAACACATGCAAGTCGAGCGGAGACAGTGAGTAGCTTGCTATGAGCTGTTTTAGCGGCGGACGGGTGAGTAACGCGTGAGCAACCTTTCCCAGACAGGGGAATAACACACCGAAAGGTGTACTAATACCGCATAAGACCACGGGATCACATGGTTCTGGGGTAAAAAAGAATTATCGGTTTGGGGTGGGCTCGCGTCCGATTAGGTAGTTGGTGAGGTAACGGCCCACCAAGCCGACGATCGGTAGCCGACCTGAGAGGGTGATCGGCCACATTGGGACTGAGACACGGCCCAAACTCCTACGGGAGGCAGCAGTGGGGGAATATTGGGCAATGGAGGAAACTCTGACCCAGCAACGCCGCGTGGAGGAAGAAGGTTTTCGGATTGTAAACCTCTGTCCTGGGGGACGAGTAGAAGTGACGGTACCCCGGGAGGAAGCCCCGGCTAACTACGTGCCAGCAGCCGCGGTAATACGTAGGGGGCAAGCGTTGTCCGGAATAATTGGGCGTAAAGGGCGCGTAGGCGGCTCGGTAAGTCTGGAGTGAAAGTCCTGCTTTTAAGGTGGGAATTGCTTTGGATACTGTCGGGCTTGAGTGCAGGAGAGGTTAGTGGAATTCCCAGTGTAGCGGTGAAATGCGTAGAGATTGGGAGGAACACCAGTGGCGAAGGCGACTAACTGGACTGTAACTGACGCTGAGGCGCGAAAGTGTGGGGAGCAAACAGGATTAGATACCCTGGTAGTCCACACTGTAAACGATGAATGCTAGGTGTAGGGGGTATCGACCCCTTCTGTGCCGCAGTAAACACAATAAGCATTCCGCCTGGGGAGTACGGCCGCAAGGTTGAAACTCAAAGGAATTGACGGGGGGCCCGCACAAGCAGCGGAGCATGTGGTTTAATTCGACGCAACGCGAAGAACCTTACCAGGTCTTGACATCCACTTAAACTTACAGAGATGTAAGGTGTGCTTGCACAAAAGTGAGACAGGTGGTGCATGGTTGTCGTCAGCTCGTGTCGTGAGATGTTGGGTTAAGTCCCGCAACGAGCGCAACCCTTATCGTCAGTTACTAACAGGTAACGCTGAGGACTCTGACGAGACCGCCGGGGACAACTCGGAGGAAGGTGGGGACGACGTCAAATCATCATGCCCCTTATGACCTGGGCTACACACGTGCTACAATGGCCACGACAGAGAGAAGCGAAATCGTAAGGTAGAGCGGATCTCAAAAAAGTCATCTCAGTTCGGATTGTGGGCTGCAACCCGCCCACATGAAGTCGGAGTTGCTAGTAATCGCGGATCAGCATGCCGCGGTGAATACGTTCCCGGCCTTGTACACACCGCCCGTCACACCATGGGAGTTGGGAGTGCCCAAAGCCGGTGAGGCAACCGCAAGGAGCCAGCCGTCTAAGGCAAGCAAGACCAATGACTGGGGTGAAGTCGTAACAAGGTAGCCGTATCGGAAGGTGCGGCTGGATCACCTCCTTTCTAAGGAGCAAGCGAAGATGGAAACATCGGCGCTTCATCCTAAAGGTCGATCTGAGAGAAGAGCAATCGTCTTTCAGTAAGGAGCTGTCACAGGACAGCAAAAGCTGAGAAATCAGCAAAAAGGACGCACAGCGTCAAAGAGGAAATCTGTTGCGTTTGCGAAGAGAAGTTCTGTATCGTTTTCAGGGTTCGGATGACAAATGCGAACTATGGGGGGGTTTAGCTTTCAAAGAGCGAACCGTTGAGATGAAACCGAAAGGAAGAAATCAAAACGAAACGCAGGGTCGAAGCTCAGCCTGCCCTGACAACTGCACAAAGAATGATTCTAAAAAAAAGACCAGTTGCAACGGAGTAATGAGGACTTTCTTAGAAATAAGGAAAAAAAAAAACACATACAAAGATTTGACCAGTTGGTCTCAGGATCCAGCGACGAAAAAATCAAGCTAATAAGAGCACAGGGTGGATGCCCAGGCACCAAACGCCGATGAAAGACGTGGCAAGCTGCGAAAAGTCACGGGGAACCGCAAGCAGGTATTGATCCGTGAACGTCTGAATGGGGAAACCCGGCGGGTTAACAGCCCGTCACTATTAACTGAATCAATAGGTTAATAGAGGGAACGCGGGGAACTGAAACATCTCAGTACCCGTAGGAAGAGAAAATAAAGAATGATTTCCTAAGTAGCGGCGAGCGAACGGGAAAGAGGCCAAACCGAAGGGCTTGCTCTTCGGGGTTGTGGATCAGCGATAAGGACGGAAGACCTTAGCAGAAGAGGATTGGAAAGTCCCGCCAGAGAGGGTAAAAGCCCCTTACGCGAAAAGGTCAAACGACGAGCTGACACCAGAGTACCGCAGGACACGAGAAATCCGGTGGGAAGCCGGGAGGACCACCTCCCAAGCCTAAATACGAATTGGTGACCGATAGCGCATAGTACCGTGAGGGAAAGGTGAAAAAGAACCCCGGGAGGGAGTGAAAAAAGAACCTGAAACCCTGTGTTTACAAGCAGTGAAAGTGCAAGTAAGGCACGATCACGTACTTTTTGTAGAACGGACCGGCGAGTTACGTTATGCAGCAAGGTTAAGAACTGAAGGTTCGGAGCCGAAGCGAAAGCGAGTCTGAACAGGGCGATAGTTGCATGACGTAGACCCGAAACCGGGTGACCTATCCATGAGCAGGTTGAAGTGGAGGTAAAGCTCCATGGAGGACCGAACCAGACGTCTGTTGAAAAAGGCGGGGATGACTTGTGGATAGGGGAGAAATTCCAATCGAACCCGGAGATAGCTGGTTCTCCTCGAAATAGCTTTAGGGCTAGCCTCATGGATCATTGGTGGGGGTAGAGCACTGAATGTGTGCGCGGGGGCCACAAAGCCTACCAAACGCTATCAAACTTCGAATACCATACCAATGCAGACCATGGGAGTCAGGCCGCGAGAGATAAGTTCCGCGGGCAAAAGGGGAACACCCCAGATCAACCTCTAAGGTCCCCAAGTTCACGTTAAGTGGAGAAGGATGTGGAATTGCACAGACAACCAGGATGTTGGCTCAGAAGCAGCCACACATTTAAAGAGTGCGTAATAGCTCACTGGTCGAGTGATTGTGCGCCGAAGATGTCCGGGGCTAAACGTGACACCGAAGCGATGGGTGCATCTGAGAAGATGCGCGGTAGAGGAGCAATGTGCAGAGGCAGAAGCCGTATCGAGAGGCACGGTGGACACTGCACAAGAGAGAATGCCGGTATGAGTAGCGAGAGGCATGCGAGAAACATGCCCGTCGAAAGCCCAAGGTTTCCTGGGGAAGGTTCATCCGCCCAGGGTAAGTCGGGGCCTAAGCCGAGGACGGAAGTCGTAGGCGATGGACAGCAGGTGGAGATTCCTGCACTACCGATGGAATGAAGCAGTGACACAGAAGGATAACTCGAGCAGGGTGATGGTCAACCCTGTGCAAGCATCAAGGTTGGGTTGTAGTGAAGTACGCAATCCTATAAGCTGAGGTGTGATGCGGACCGAAATTTCAGTAGGGAAGCGAGTGAGTTCACGCTGGCGAGAAAAGCTGCTAGTACATCCAAAGGTACCCGTACCGGAAACCGACGCAGGTGGGCGAGGAGAGAATCCTGAGACGAACGGGAGAACCCTTGTTAAGGAACTCGGCAAAATGACCCCGTAACTTCGGGATAAGGGGTGCCTGCGAGAGCAGGCCGCAGAGAATAGTCACAAGCGACTGTTTAGCAAAAACACAGGTATCTGCGAAAGCGAGAGCTGACGTATAGGTGCTGACACCTGCCCGGTGCTGGAAGGTTAAGGGAACATGTTAGAGCAATCGAAGCATCGAACCGAAGCCCCAGTAAACGGCGGCCGTAACTATAACGGTCCTAAGGTAGCGAAATTCCTTGTCGGGTAAGTTCCGACCCGCACGAATGGTGTAACGACTTGTGAGCTGTCTCAACAGGGGGCCCGGTGAAATTGAAGTATGGGTGAAGATGCCCATTACCCGCGACTGGACGGAAAGACCCCGTAGAGCTTTACTGCAGCCTGATATTGAGTTTCGGTAACTGATGCACAGGATAGGTGGGAGTCTGAGAGACACGGGTTTCGGCTCGTGTGGAGACGCTGTTGGGATACCACTCTTCGGTTACTGAAATTCTAACATAGCTCTGTGAAACCAGAGGATGGACAGTGTCAGGTGGACAGTTTGACTGGGGCGGTCGCCTCCGAAAGAGTAACGGAGGCGCCCAAAGGTACCCTCAGAATGGATGGAAACCATTCGAAGAGCGCAAAGGCAGAAGGGTGCCTGACTGCGAGATTGACAAATCGAGCAGAGACGAAAGTCGGGCTTAGTGATCCGGCGGTATTGAGTGGAAAAGCCGTCGCTTAACGGATAAAAAGCTACCTCGGGGATAACAGGCTGATCTCCCCCAAGAGTCCACATCGACGGGGAGGTTTGGCACCTCGATGTCGGCTCGTCGCATCCTGGGGCTGAAGCAGGTCCCAAGGGTTTGGCTGTTCGCCAATTAAAGCGGCACGCGAGCTGGGTTCAGAACGTCGTGAGACAGTTCGGTCCCTATCCATCGTGGGCGTAGGAGTCATGAGAGGAGCTGTTCCTAGTACGAGAGGACCGGAATGGACGCACCACTGGTGCAACTGTTGTCGTGCCAACGGCATAGCAGGGAAGCGAAGTGCGGATGGGATAAACGCTGAAGGCATCTAAGCGTGAAGCCCACCTCAAGAATAAGACTCCACAATAGACCCCTGGAGGACTACCAGGTAGATAGGTCATCGGTGGAAGCGTTGTAAGGCGTGTAGCTTGATGATACTAATCGGTCGAAAGCTTCATTTAACGCTTGAAAGCTGAAAATGAGGATGGCTGAGCGGAGCGTAAGCAATGCGAAGTCAAGCGAAAGCAAATCTGAAACAGAAAACTGAGAACTAATTGGAACGGTCTGAAGAATCATTCGATGTGCAGTTGTCAGGGTGCAGAGGGGTTTCACCCCCTTTCAACTTCGACCCTTCTCTTTCAAACGCAAGTAAGTAAAATGAAAGCAAGAAGAGAAAGGTGAAGCAATAAAATAGCTACCATTTCCGGTGGCAATGACGGAGAGGTTCCACCTGTTCCCATCCCGAACACAGAAGTTAAGCTCTCCAGTGCTGAAAGTACTTGGCTGGACACGGCCCGGGAGGATAAGTCGCTGCCGGATTCCATAATCCTCAGTAGCTCAATGGCAGAGCACTCGGCTGTTAACCGAGTTGTTGTAGGTTCGAGCCCTACCTGGGGAGCGATAAGATCAGTCATTTATGGCTGGTCTTTTTGTTTGTCTGTTTTTGCTTTTGATTGCCCATCCGCACCCGTGGCAGCATTTGACTTTTCTGGCTTCCTGTGTTATAATCAGCATAACATCATATAAAAGAACCGTCGATGCACTGCGCATAGAAGGGCTTTTAAGTATTTTACTGTGAGGTAAGCGAAATGAAAAAAGCCGCTTCTGCTTTTTTGCGTATGGAAATTTGTCATGCGGACATTACGCGCATGATTCGCTGGATGAGAAATCCGAATGGGACCAAGTACCTGAACGAAGCGCCCGACGTGGCGCAGTCCCTGGAACAGCTTGTGCGGTCTGTGCCTGAACCGATGTATCAGTACCATTTGTGCCGGACGGGGCATTTCTTCATGGTCTGTCATCAGGAAAACGAGAGCGTGGGCTTCGTGAAACTGTTGCCGACGGCGATGGAGGGGGCGTATGAAATCGTGTATGTGATTGGCGAGGACGCGCTCTGGGGTCATGGGCTTGGTCAGCAGGCGGTGCGTTCGGCGATGTCGAAGGCGTTTCTGCACCTGCGCGCCGACCGGGTTGTTGCGAAAGTGATGCCGCAGAATCTCCGCTCGATTCGCTGCGTCCGTGCCTGCGGATTTCAGCAGATGGCGGAAATGCCGCGCCTGATTCGGTTTGAAATCACGTTTGATGCGTACTGCCAAGCGCTGCGAGAAAAGTGAGCGTGAAACGAAATGCCCAATTGTAAATTCTTCCGCCAGAAACAGAAAAAAGCAGGAAATGGGGGGGACGTCGAATAGCACAGTGACGAACAGTAGCCAATCTGGTCGAAATTCAGCATGTTTCGGGCGGAGGAGGACTGCGCGTCGGAAAACAAGGAGGTACATCCCATGCTGAAAGACATCCTAACCCTGATGTTAGCCATCGTCCTCTCGTTCACGACCGGCGGATCGGTGCAGGACGAAAAAATGAACGACAGCGTGTTCCAGATGGAGACGATTCACAGCTTCGACGGGCGCCTGCGCGTGGACATCGACGCGACGGAAATGATGGTTCGGCTGGACATTACGGACGAGGAACGTGGCGAGCTGCTGTATTCCTTTTCGCCTGTCCGCCGTTTGGACTTCTGGGGAATCTGCTTTGAAGCGGATAATTACAATCTGTGGGTGAAATCCGGCGACGTGGGCATTCTGTGCTACGAATACGATGGCGAAACGTGGCAGTACAATCCGGATGCAGTGATGCCGGACTATATTGAGCAGGAGAGCTGGCACGAAAAAACCACTTCCGCCCCGGAAGCGCAGCGAAGATAACACAATACGCCCCAGCCCGCCGACACCTAAGCTGCCGACGGGCTGGTTCTTAGTCAATTTTGACTTTCCTGTGCCTGAAAATCTTGAATTTCCGCGCTTGTGGCGAAATCGCTGTCGGGCAGAATCCCGATGACACGCCCGATGGTCTTGATTTCGTCGTAGGACTTGCGGCGCATGATTTTGAAGTGCTTGTTCAGCGAATGCAGACCGTCGGACTGGTACTGCTTGATGTACAGCGCGCCGTCCACCTGAAAGATGCCGATGTCGCCCGAACCAAGCGGCTCGTCGGTGAATTTCACCAGCACGTTGCAGTGGTCGGGATATTTCGGTTCCATGCTGTCGCCGTTGACGCGGAATACCATGTCTGCGCCGCGCGTGGCGGGGGTCGCGTGCAGGAACGTCGTGTGCCCGCTGGCGGCAAATCCGCTGTCGCCCGTGCCTGCCGCGACTGGGTCATCCGCATATGGCAGTTCCAGCAGCTCTAAGCGCGCGGGTTCGGGCGGCAGCTTCGGCGCGGCGGGACGCTTCGGCAGCCCTGGATACTGCTCTTCCAGCGCGACCATCGTCTGCGCGGTCGCGGAAAGCAGCTCCTGATTGATCGCGCTCAATTTTCGATAGTTTCGCATGAGGGTGCGCTCTGCATCGTTCCAGCCCGCTTCCTCCGGCGTGTCAGAGAAGAACGCCGCAACGGTGATGCCCAGCACGTTGCATAGGCGTGGGATGTTGGCGATGTCCGGGCGCGTCCGTCCCGTCTCCCAGTTGGAAATCGCCGCGCGCCCCAGATTCATGGCTTCCGCCAGCTCGCCCTGCGATAGGTTCGCCGCTGCTCGCAGGGTGCGAATCCGCTCGGCATAGACCAGCTTGTTCTCGCAAATGCTCGTGGCGATAGGCGCATCAGTGTGCGTGTCGGATATTCCCCGCTGGGTGGTGTCAAACTTTCTGCGCGGCATGGCGTTTCCCTCCATTGTCGATTTACTGTGTACAGTATAGTACACAAAGCGGCGGATGTCAATGCGGGGGCGCAAAGGAGAAGGATGAATGGAACGAAAAATCTACCTCTATGACCGTGGATTCTGGGTGCTTTTTCGGATGCTCGGCATTTTCGCGGCGGCGATTGCACGCCTGATGCGCAGCCGATGCACGAGGAGGCGCTCGGACAGGCGGAAAAGACGTTTCCGCTGTCTGCGGGGCGAATCCGCGGGCTGTTCCAGCTGAATCTGGCGAACAGGCGGAATGATATTGTGCGTATTCCCTGTTCCTTCACCAAGCAGGGCGGGGAGATTCGGGCGTACTTTGCGGGGGTGTATGCGCTGGAAGAGGTGCGGTAATCCGCCGCAAGCAGGAAAAGCGGACGTGGGTGGCGAATACAGAAGATGGAGGATCCAAGGCGCAGAAACGAGGAATGCACGAATGTTTCGAGAGGCAATTATCGCGGTTACAAAGGCTGCGGACTGGTACGCGCTTCATCCGCTGACGGTGGAGGAGCTGCGGGAAAAGAACATCGGTAGTAGCGTCAGCATCCGCTATTCGACGCTGGGGAAAAACATGACCCCGATGGGCAACTATGAGCCGTCGCCCATCAACGAGGGCGTGGACAATGTGCGGAAAGGGCAGTTCCGCCGGGAAATTCCCGAAAAAGCCGCAGAATACTTTGCGTATTATCTGGATGAAGAGGGAGAACTGCTTTGCGTGGAAATGAGGGAAAAATCCTGCCTTCGGGAAAAGGAACTGGTGACCGTAGAAGCGCACCGCATGCTGGACTGGACGGATAACATCAGCATTTATAGCTATTCCGCCAACGGCGGATCTATCAGCGAGCTGATGGTTTATGTTCGCGACGACCGCAAGCGTGTGACGGCGCGGGGGGTTTGGTGTTTCAGTCGCGGCGAGAAAATGTGCTTTTATGGCTTGCTGCTGACCTGCTTTGAATATCACGAGAACAGCAAACCCGCCGCCAGCATCTCGTATAGATTCATTCTGAATGATAAGCAGTGGGACAAGATGCGGGACGGTACAATAGAAGAACCATTTGGGTACAAGGTGCGGATTGAGTAGAAGGGGAGCATCGCAGATGCCAAAAAGCAAAAAATCGGACTTGACGGGTGTAGTCATGTGGGCAGTCATCATCCCCCGCGGTTCTCGGCGTTTCTGCCGGGAATCGCTTTTTCTTGCGAAAAAATCCGCGCGAATTGTAAAAACTGCCCCCGACGCTGGGAAAAAGCAGGAGAACAAACACGCCGCCGCGAATAAATCAGAAGAAAGGAAAATCAGGTGAAAGGAAAGGATGCACGTTGGCGACGACACGCGCGAAGCGGTATGTGCCAGATGTGGTGGGCAAGGTGGCGATGGTGACGCTGCTGGTTTTGCAGGAGTATTTTTATTGAGGGAAGGGGCATCGGGATGCTGGATATTCTCGCAATTAAAGCGGACGTGTATCAGCTGGAGCGGCAGGGGAAGCGCCTCCCGGTTTACCGCTATCTGCGGGAGGTGTGGCAGAAAGAGCCGCCGTCCGAAGGGCTGACTGTGCTGGCGTTGCAGCAGATGGTAGACTATGTGGATGACTTGACGGTGCTGGGTGAACCGTGGGAAGCAGAAAACGAGTATGACCTATATCAGGATTTCCTGCTGGATGTGATTTCGTGGGGGCTGCAAAAGTATCGCGCGAAAAAGCGGTTTTTGTGGCAGATTTGCTATTATGTTAATGCGTGGGCGACATTCTACTATATCTTTGGAAGAGAAATCACACAGGACAATGTGGAACAGTGGAAGAAAACGCTTTTTGAGGAAGCAAAGGAGCGCTATCCGGACAGTATGATGTTTGAATTTATCCCCCACGCGGCGCAGCTTGATTATGTCTGGTTTTACCGCCTGACCGATGAACAGCGGCTGCAAATTCGCTTGGAGGTGGGGGAATGGAACTTGCAGAAGAATAATATGGATCAGGCTGTGCAGTCGTATTTTGATGATGCGATGACATGGTATCGGGATAACGGAAGAAAACTACTGGAAGCAAAAAAACAAGACGAATAATTGAAGGAGGACACCCCATGAGCAAGCAGACCCCCAAACAACAAAGCCTCTGCAACAACAAGTTCGACGGCCTGATGAACGCCGCCCCGCACAAGCGCTACAAGAGTTTCGCTGCGACTGTGGCGGATTGGGAATCGGTCTGGCTGGACTGCGACCCGAATCAGCCGCTGCCGGAGGAGGGCGTGATTTCCGTATGGCCGGAGGAAATGTTCGCCGCCGCCGTCTGCACGGACAAGCCGTTCTTCAAGATGGACGTGCATGACTTCTGCGACCTGCTGGGAGCGCACCCGGACGCCACGATTCGCGTCTTCCCGAACGGCAAGAACTGGACGGATACGGCGGCGGAAGATTTGCTGGAGGACGTGCTGGAAGAGCTCGACCGGGTGGAGTGAGGGTATTTTCCGGCGGATTCGCGGGATTCTGCCGCGACGGGCGCGTGTTCTTTGCGGACATGGAAGGGCACGAGCTGGCAACCGACTTCGTGCGCGTGGAGAAATCCGACGCGGCGGACGGCTGGTTCGCCGTGCAGACGAAAGACGGGCAGAAGGGCTGGTATATGCCGGAGCGCGGGGAGTTTGCGGAGAAGATGCCGGAAGGAATAGGATAAATACACAAAATGAGTGTATAAGAAGGAGGAAACACTATGAAACGCATTCGTATGCTCTTGGCGGCATTCACAGCGCTTTTCCTGCTGATGTCCGCCCTGCCCGCACAGGCGGGATCGCCGGAAATATCGGACTTGCTCACGGAATATTACAAAGAGTGGCAGGACCTTCCGTTCGGGCTGACGGAGGACGAGCTGACCTGCGTGGACGGCGTGCTGTATGGGCGGGACATTCTGCTGCTGTATCCAAAGACGCGCACCGATGCCTGCTTCGTGATTCCGGACGGCATCGGCTATGTCTGGGACTTTGCCTTTGTGGGCAATGATTTGCTGGAAAAGGTCGTTGTGCCGGATTCTTGCAAGATACTGGGCGCGTTTGCGTTCTGGGAATGCGCGAACCTTGCGGAAGTAGAATTTGGCGCGAACAGCGAACTGCTCATTGTGGATGACTTCTGCTTCAGCGAATGCTATGCCTTGCAGCAGATCCGGCTGCCGGATTCGGTGTATCTCATCGGTGAAGCGGCGTTTTCCTACACGCAGATTCAGCGGTTCGTTTTCCCGGAACAGATTGTGTTCATTGGTGACCAACTCTTCTGGGGAACGCCAGTGACGGAGCTGACGTTCCATGCGTGGAGTTTGCCCCAATACATTGGAAGCGAATATTTCAGCATAGATGATGATGATGCAGAATACCGCATTACACTGCCCTTTGATGCGGACGCTGACCGCTATTTGGGCAACGCAGAATATGTGATGCAGAAGGAGAATGTGACGGTTCTTTTCTGCGAAGATACGGATATGCCGGAGGATGAATAAGCAACATCACACCCCGACGGCGCACATCCCCCAAAACGGACGCGCGCCGCTTTTTGTGCCTTCCTCTGCGAATCGGGTGACATGAAATCCCTGCATTCGTCCATCGCCTTGTTGAAACCCGCCTTGATTTAGGCAAAAAATCTGGTATAATAGTACCAAATCACGAGGAATTATCCTCCGGCGAAAAGGGGCGAGCAGATGCTGAGAATTGCCATTGTGGAAGATCACGAAAGCGACGCGAAGCGGCTGACTGCCCTGCTGGAAGCGTATGCGCAGAAGAACGGCAAACGGTTTGCCATTACATGGATTGCGAATGCCAATACGTTTCTGGATTCGTATCAGCACCAGTATGAGCTGGTGTTTATGGATATTCGGATGCCGGGGCTGAACGGGATGATGGCGGCGCACGAGCTGCGGGAGATGGATCACACGGTGGTGCTGGTGTTCCTGACGAGCTTGGCGCAGTATGCGGTGGAAAGCTACGAGGTCGAGGCGACGGATTATATCCTGAAGCCCATTACCGCCGCTGCGCTGGACTTGAAGCTTCCGCGCATCCTGAACCGCTGCATGGTAGAATCGGAAGAGGAAGTCGTCATCCAAAGCGGCGGCACAACGACGCGCCTGCGCCCGAATGAGCTGCACTATGTTGAAATCTATGACCATCATATTCAATTTGTCACCGCGTCGGGGATTATGCGGTCGTATGGAACGCTGAAAGCGGTGGAGGATGCCCTGCCGGATGTGTTCTTCCGCGTCAACAATCAGACGATTGTCAATCTGCGCTTCGTGACGCATGTGGGCAGCAATGACGCGACCGTGGCGGGGCACACGTTCCCCATCAGCCGCGGCCGGCGCAAGGAGTTTCTGTCCGCGCTGCACCTTGCGGGCATGGCGGAGTAAGGAGGGAAAATCATATGCTGACATGGGAATGCCTCGTAGACACCGTGCGTGACGATTTGCCGTTTATCCTCTCCGTCAGTACGGGTTGCGCAATTTCGGCATCTTGCCTGGAAAAACGGAAGCACTTCTACCTGCGCGTCGCGCTGACGATTCTGCTGACGTTCTGCTGGATGTATGGCACCCGCCCGTATGTGGGGCTGAACATAGAAAAAGTGATAATCAAAGGAAATCGGTGAGAAAAGTACTTAATAGTATATCATGCATCATTTGTAGATGATGAAGAATAAGCGTTGTAGCTTGGCATGAGCAGATACTATGCCCATTTGTGCTTTTCGGAAACGATTTGCGAGGATCATGGCTCTCAAACGACTGTTTTCGTGGCATCAATATCCATCGTGATGAATCGTCGGCAGTTAACTAACTTTTCCATGGCATCCCATCTAAAATTTTTATTTTTTTTGCAATAAAAATGAAGTATCAATCGTTGAATTAATAGCAGGAGCTTCCTGCATTATTATAGAAAAAGGGATGGGCAGTATTAGACTAACAAATTAGAAGGAGGAGTCAATAATGAGAACTCGTATTCTACCACTCTTGATAACTATGCTGTTTGCGCTGTCGCTTGCATCAAATGCAGCGGCTAACGAAAATTCTAAGATGACGCCTGGAACAATCGCCGTAGTAAACAATCCCGATTCTAATGATCGGCTTAACCTTAGAACAAATCCAAGCCCAGATGCTCCGACGCTTGGGAAATACTATAACGGCACCTATCTTGAGGTGTTAAGCAATGAGAAGAACGGCTGGGTGAAAGTTAGTATTTTTGATCTTGAGGGATACATGATGGCGAAATTCCTAGTGTATCCAGAGCAGCTTGAAGTTGGATCTTCGACAGTCCCATCTGTAAAAATTAACAACATAGGGGGAACTGGCCTGAACTTACGCAAAGCACAATCGACAGATTCATCTTCTCTTGGCCTATACTCGAATGAATCGACGGTTCGGGTATTTGGCGTAAGCGAGACTTGGTGTCATGTGCAAACCGAAGATGGCAACGTTGGCTTTATGCTAAGAGAACAGCTCTCACCTGTTCTTGAGTATCAAAAAAGCAGCAATAGCGCCGTCGTAAACAATCCCAATTCTATCGGTCGCCTCAACCTTAGGACAAAGCCGAGTCAAGAAGCTCCATCGCTTGGTAAATACTATAGCGGTACTTCCGTTGAAGTTTTAAGTGGCGATGAAAACGGCTGGACAAAGGTTCGATTCCATACGTTAGAAGGTTATATGATGACCAAATATTTAGTATTTGGTCAAGAACAATTTAAGGTCGGTTATGCTATGCCTTCTGTAAAAATCAACAATACGAAAGGTGTGGGGTTGAATTTACGCCAAGATCAATCAACAAATTCTCCCTCTCTTGGTCTATATAAGAATGGATCAGTAGTTTGTGTATTTGGAGTGAGCCAAACATGGTGTCATGTAAGAACAGAGGATGGAAATGTTGGATTTATGCTGCGAGAGAACTTATCGCCACTCCTTGAGTATAACAGAGTTTCTGCCCCCACTGGCGATGAACTTGAAGGCTCATGGTTTGGAGTGCCAGGAGATCCTATCACAGATGACTTTATGCCCGGAGGAAATGGCTAATTCGTGCATAATATGCAGTAACCGTGATTCACCAAACTGAACGTCCTAGCCTGTCGAAAATAGAGAAAAAACAGGATGGAGAAGCAAAGAGGGGACTGTCTCAAAATGACCAAACAAGGTCACAAGAGGCAGCCCCATTAGCATTTTTTTAGCCAAGAGCGCATTCGCACTTCGCTTTATTTTACTGCTCGCCAAATGTAGAGACAATCGCCTCTGAATCTTTTGCATTACATGTAGTAGTCAGCGAACAGACGGTCATACAGGGGACAAGAATGGGCATGATTCGCTATACAACAGCGTTTGTGCTGTTCATGCTGTCCGTTCCCTTTTGCAGCCGGGCAAATTTCTGTCAATCGCTGTATGCGGTCACAGTGGCATATTCGATTCAGAATATGGCGGCTCCGGTTCGGGCGGCTTCGATACGAGCAATAACAAGAACTTGTATGAGAGCCTGAACGACGCGGGCTTCGTCACCAATCCGACGCTGAAGAACTTCTATGAAAGCAGCCAGTCCGGCCCGGTGCGCACCGCGAACTCCAGCGACCTTGACAACGGCGACAATCAGAAGATTGCAACCGCTGAAACGCCCCAGAGCAAGTACACCGACGCGGTGAAGAACAGCTATGCGGATTATTCCGACGCGGCGCTGGTCGTTATCACCCGCATTGGCGGCGAGGGCTTTGACCTGCCCCGCTATCAGGGCGACAGTGAAGGCGCTGTGTCTCCGGACAGCCACTATCTGGAGCTTGACCAGAACGAAATTGATCTGCTGACCGCTGTCACCGACGGCACGTTCAAGCGCGTTGTCGTCGTGTTCAACACGCCCTCCAGCTTTGAAGCGACATTCCTCAAAGACAGCGCCTATGCCGCCTTTGCGGATAAGATTGATGCGGCGGTGTGGATTGGCTTCACCGGCTCGAACGGCATCACCGCGCTGGGCGAAATCCTGAACGGCGACGTGAACCCCTCCGGCCGTCTGGTGGACACATGGGCGGCGGACTTCACCAAGAACCCGTCTTTCGCTAACTTCGGTACGGGCTGCCTGCCGGACACGACCGACAAGTATGACGGCGGCATGTACTACTCCGTGGACTACGAAGAAGGCATTTACGTCGGCTATCGCTACTATGAGACGCGCGGCGAAACGGATGGCGAGGACTGGTACAATGCCAACGTCGTCTATCCCTTCGGCTACGGCTTGAGCTACACGACGTTCGACTGGACGGTGGGCGATGCCTCCGCAAGCGAAATCGAACTTGGCACGACTATCACCGTGCCGGTGACGGTGAAGAACACGGGCAGCGTCGCAGGCAAGGAAGTGGTGCAGCTGTACGCCTCCGCGCCCTACACGCTGGGCGGCATCGAAAAGGCGCACAAGGTGCTTGTCGGCTTTGCAAAGACGAAGCTCCTTCAGCCCGGCGAGAGCGAGACGGTGACGGTCAGCTTTGACCCGTATTCCGCGGCGAGCTACGATTACCGCGACGCAAACAGCAACGGTTTCAGCGGCTATGAACTGGAAGCGGGCGAGTACACGCTGTATGTCTCCCGCAACGCGCATGAATCCGAAAAGGCGATTGCGCTGAATCTGGCGGCGGATGTGCAGATTGGCACCGATCCGACGACGGACAGTGAAGTTGTCAACCGCTATACCGATTCCGAGGACTTCCTCGACAGCGACTGGCAGCTGGACACCATGCTCAGCCGCGCGGACTGGGAGGGCACTTGGCCCACGCCGCAGACCGCGCAGCAGCACGCGGGCACGGATCGCCTGTATGAGGAAATTCGCAGCGAAGAACACAATAATCCGACTGATTTTGATTCGGAAGAATACCCGTGGTTCGGCGAAGAACCCACACTGACCCTGCGCGACCTGCTGCCCTCTGCGGAAGCGGAAGGCTATGAGCCGGTTGTTTCCTATGACGACGAACGCTGGGAAGAGCTGATGATGGGCTGCGACGAGGAAGAGATGATTGCCCTCATCAACAACGGCGCATACCACACCTTGGCGATGGAGGGCGTCGGTCTGCCGGCAACCATTCACGGCGACGGCCCGTCGGGCTTCACCTGCTTCATGAGCAAAGAGCAGGTCAACGGCACTTGCCAGTATGTCTCCGAACCCGTGATGGCGTCCACTTGGAACATCAACCTGATGAACGAACTGGGCGAAGCAATCGGCGAAGAAGGCACCATTGGCGATAAGGCGACGGGTCAGCCATATTCCAGCATTTACGCGCCCGGCGTCAATATCCACCGCAGCCCCTTCGGCGGTCGCTGCTCGGAGTATTTCTCCGAAGACCCGTTCATTTCCGGCATGATGGGCGCGGCGGAAGTGCAGGGTATCCAGAGCCGCGGCGTGCTGCCGACGGTCAAGCACTTCGTCGCGAATGAGCAGGAAACGCACCGCTCCATCGGCGGAGACCTGAGCTGGCTGAGCGAGCAGGCGCTGCGCGAAATCTACCTGAAGCCGTTTGAGTATACCGTCAAGCTGGGCGAAACCCGCGGTATCATGACCTCCTTCAACCGCATCGGAACGCGCTGGACGGGCGGCGACTACCGTCTGCTGACCGAAATCCTGCGCAACGAATGGGGCTTCAACGGGCTGGTTATCTGCGACTTCAATACCATTCCGCAGTACATGATTCCGCGCATGATGTTCTACGCCGGCGGCAGCCTTGACCTTGCGACGCAGCAGAGCGCCATGTGGACGGACTGTGACACCTCCGAGGCGGGCGACGCGATTGTGCTGATGCGCGCGGTGAAGGACGTGATGTACGCGCTGGTGAACTCCAACGCCATGAATGCGGAGGTCATCGGCTACAATCCCCCGATTTGGCAGGAATACCTGCACTGGATTAACATCGGCGCATTCACCCTCGTGGGTGTCTGGCTGGTGCTGGCGATTGTGCGCACGGTGCGCTGCAACAAGCGGCAGAAGGCGAAAATCGCGGCGGCAAACGCGGCGAAGTAAGCTGATAAAATGGGCAGCCCTCTTGGATGAAAATCCGGAGGGCTGCTTATTTATATGCAGGGGAAATTTGCGTGGAGGCTTGAAAAGAAAAAGGAAATGTGATATAATCAATCTGCAAACAGAATAGTGGTTAATATTGGAAACGCACACTCCTATGGGATGATAACGAACAACACATCGTCTGCTGATTTGCTATCATTTTAGGGAGGTCTTTTTTTTATGCCCAAGAACAAGTTTCAGGATGTTGTGCTGACTGCTATCATGGCGACCATCATGGTCTATGGCATGGTGGTTTACAATGCGCTGGCGACAGGCGGACTAACTGCTGAAAGTTTCCTGCTTGCGCTCTATGAACTGCCCATTATGGTGCCCATTGCCTTTGTGCTGGAGTTTTTTGCCGTCGGGAAAATTGCAAGGAGGCTGGCATTTACGGTCATGCGGCCGACGGATAGACCGCAGTTCATCACCTATGCCATTTCTATCTGCATCTGCTGCATCATGTGCCCGCTGATGAGCTTGGTCGCGACCATTCTGTTTAAGGATACAAAGACATTTGCAACATGGGTGCAGACATGGGCGATGAATTTCCCGATGGCAATCTGCTACCAGATGTTTTATTGCGGCCCGCTTGTGCGCCTGATTTTCCGAGCAATTTTCCGCGAAAAGCAGCAGGAAGCCTGATGCATTGCGCATTGGCAGCCCTCTTGGATGAAGATCCGGAGGGCTGCTTTTTGTGTGGCGGAAGGGTCTCAAGGGCAAGAAGGTCATTTACATCCACGCGCTGAAGAACGCGCTGCTGCCGGTCATCACGCTGATGGGTCTTCGCATGGGCGGTATGCTGGGCGGATCGGTGTTCGTGATTCCAGGCATGGGGTCGCTGCTGGTGAATGCCATTTCCATGCAGGACATTCCGCTGATTCAAGGGTGCGTGCTGCTGATTGCACTGTTCACCAGCGTCGTCAAGTACGCTGGACACGCTGGCGATTCAGCGGGCGCTGGATGCGGCGAAAGGCAAAGGCGGCGTGGTCGTCGTGCCGGAAGGAACGTACCTGACCAAACAGGTGCAGCTCCGCTCGGACACGATGCTCTGGCTGGACAAAAACGCGGTGCTGCTGGCATCGCAGAATTACGCAACTTATCCGCATGTCCTGCCGTGCGAAAGTCTGGTGGCTGTGCGCAACACCGGGCGGGCGCTGGTCTATGCCGAGCGTGCGCGGAACATCAGCATTTCCGGCGGAGGCGAATTGAACGCGAACGGCCGCTGCCGCTTCAAGGTCAACGACCCGAAGGGCATCAACAAGCTGTACACGTCGCGCCCGGACAACCTTTATACGGCTTGCTGCGAGGATATCCGCGTATCCGACGTGCGATTCACCAGCGCCGCCTACTGGACGCTTGTTCCGCTCTCCAGCCGCTTTGTGACGCTGGAGCACCTGATGCTGGACTGCATGAACACCCCCAACCGCGACGGCATTGACCCCGTGGACTGCCACGACCTGAGCGTGCGGCACTGCTGCATTATGGCGGGCGACGACGGCTTCTGCCTGAAAACGGCGGACAGAATGGGCTGCCGGAACATCCTTGCGGAGGACTTGGTCATCCAGTCGCTGGCGAGCGCCATCAAAATTGGCACGGATTCTTACGCGAAGGTGGAGAACGTCACGGTGCGGCGCTGTATCCTCAAAAATGTCAACCGATGCGGCATTGCGGTGGAAACCGTCGACGGTGCGGCAATTCGCAATTGCATCTTCGAGGACATTGACATGACGGACTGCGGCGGCCCGATGTATATGACTATCGGACACAGAAACCGCAAAGCGCCGCAGTTTCCGGTGCGAATGGGGTCGATGGCGCACATCGTATTCCGGCGCATCGGCTATCGCGCGCCGTATCTGTTCAGCCGCTGCAAAACGGTCTATGAGAGCCTGTTCATCGGCGACAGCGCGGAGAACAAAATTCGCGATGTGCTGGTGGCGGACTGCGATTTGCTGCTGCCGGGCGGATGCAGGCACGGCGTGGATGCGCCGCAGCCCATCGGGGAGAAGTACCCGGAGTACGACCGGCATGGGCTGTCCTCCGGGGCGGCGTTCACACTTCGCTTCTGCGAGGATGTGCGCTTTGAGAACAATGTCATTCAGACGGAAAGACCGGATGTGCGTCCGCTGGTGATGATTCACGATTGCTGAAAGGAGCGGTTTTATGGCATTCAAGCCTCATGGCATCGTTGTGCCGATTGTAACGCCTGTCACGCAGGATGGCAAGTTCAACGAGAAGGCGTATCGCGATTTGATTGAGTATCTGGCAAGCAGCGGGATTCACGGCGTGTTTCCCTTCGGTACGACGGGCGAGTTCTATGCGCATGATATGGGCTTCTACCGCGAAGTGCTGGCGGTGACGAAGGACGCGGTGCGCGGGCGCATGGACATCTACGCCGGGGCGAACAATATCACCACGCGCGGCGCGGTGGAAATCGCCAAGGCGGTGGAGCAGGTTGGCGGCATTGATGCGCTGAGCGTCTTGACCCCCATGTTCGTCAGCCAGACGCAGTACGAGGTGTCCGAATACTACCGCGAAATCGCCTCCGAGACGAATCTGCCGATTATCATCTATAATAACCGCCCCAAGACAAACGTCACCGTTGAACCGGCAACCGTTGCCAAGCTGGCGGAAATCGATAACATCATCGGCGTGAAGGATTCCACGGGCGACATGACGAATACGGAAGAGTATCTCCGCCTGACGCGCGGAATGGACAACTTCCACGTCATGATGGGACGCGACACGCTGATTTACGCCGCGCTGTGCTACGGGGCATCGGGTGCGATTGCATCCTGCGCCAACGTTGCGCCGAAGATTGCGGTGGATATCTACGAGAAGTTCCGCGCGGGTGATGCGGCGGGCGCGCTGGATGCGCAGTTCCGCTTCTCCGCCCTGCGAATCGCAACCAACATGGGCACGTTCCCCGTTGTGCTGAAGGAAGCGCTCAAGCTCATCGGACACGACTGCGGCGACTGCGTGAAGCCCATTCAGCCGCTGAACGACGAACAGCGCGCGCGGCTGAAAACTGTCCTCACGGACATGGGGCTGCTGTAAATTGCTTTCCCGCCTGATTCAAACAGGCTGAAAGATAGAATTGCGTAATTAAGGAGGATTTTTGATATGAAGATTGCATTCATTGGTCTGGGCATCATGGGCAAGCCGATGGCGAAGAACCTCATCAAGGCGGGTCATGAGCTGTTTGTGTTTGACCGCAATCCGGCGGCGAACGAGGAAATGAAGGCGGCGGGCGCGAATATCTGCGCTTCTTCTGCTGACACGGTGAAGAACGTTGATTTGGTCATCACCATGCTGCCGAACAGCCCGCAGGTGAAGTCCGTCATGCTGGAAGAGGACAAGCTGGCGGATGCAATGCCCAAGACGGCTGTGTTCATTGACTGCTCGTCCATCAACCCGGTTGCGTCCCGCGAAATCGCGGCGGAGCTGGAAAAGCGCGGCATTGACATGCTGGATGCGCCTGTGTCCGGCGGTCAGCCCAAGGCGATTGACGGCACGCTGTCCTTCATGGTCGGCGGCAAGGAAGAAGTGTTCAACCGCTTCAAGCCCGTTCTGGCAAGCATGGGCTCGTCCGTGGTGTTGTGCGGCGGCATCGGCGCGGGCAATGTGACCAAGCTGTGCAACCAGACCATCGTGGCGGTCAACATCGCAGTGCTGGCGGAAGCAATGCAGATGGGTCAGATGTGCGGCGTTGAGCCCCAGAAGATTTTCGAGGCGATTCGCGGCGGCCTGGCAGGTTCTACCGTCATGAACGCGAAAGCGCCGATGATGATGGATCAGAACTTTGAGCCCGGCTTCCGCATTGACCTGCACATCAAGGACTTGAAGAACGTCGTTGATGCGGCGAGCGCGGTGGATGCCCCGATTCCGCTGACGCAGGCGGTGCTGGAGATGATGAAGGTGCTGCACAAGGACGGCTGCGGCGCCTGCGACCATAGCGCGCTGCTGAAGTATTACCAGAAGCTGACCGGCGAAGTGCTGCATCACTGATTCGCTGATAGATTCATTCTCGGCAGGCAGGAAAGATTGCTCCTGCCTGCCGTTTGTGGTATGATGAACCCGATGGAAGAAAGGAGAATCCGCTGATGAAAATACTCTTTGCGTCCGATTCGTTCAAGGGGTCGCTGACGGCGGTGGAAATCTGCGATTTGCTGCAAGAAGCCGCGGCTGACATTTTCCCGGATGCGGAAACGGTGTCGCTGCCCATTGCCGACGGCGGCGAAGGCACGGTGGATGCGCTGCTTTGCGCAATGGGCGGAAAACGGATGACGACGCGTGTGACTGGCCCGCTGCTCATGCCCGTGGATGCGCAGTGGGGCTTGCTGGGCGAAGGACAGACGGCGGTGCTTGAAATGGCACAGGCGAGCGGCTTGCCGTATGTGCCGGCGGCGCAGCGCGACCCGCGAAAAACGACCAGTTACGGCACGGGTGAACTGATTGCAGAAGCAGTTCGGTGCGGCGCAAAGTCGCTGCTGATTGGCATTGGCGGAAGCGCAACGAATGACGGCGGGCTGGGGATGCTCAGCGCCTTGGGCGCGGTGTTCACAGATCGGCAGGGAAAGCCGGTTTCCCCAACAGGCGGGGCGCTGGCGGATGTCTGCCATGCTGATTTTTCCGGGCTGATGCCGGAACTTGCGGCTTGCCGCATCACCGTGCTGTGCGACGTGACGAACCCGCTGCTGGGTGCGACGGGCGCGACATACACCTACGGCCCGCAGAAGGGCGCAACGCCGGAAATCTGCGCGGAACTGGAAGCGGGCATGAAACACTATGCGCAGGTCGTCGAAAACACCATTGGACACGGTATCGCGGATTTCCCCGGCGCGGGTGCGGCGGGTGGATTGGGCGCGGCGCTGGGCGGCGTGCTGAAGGCGACGCTGAAAAGCGGCATTGACGCGGTGCTGGAGACGGTTCGCTTTGACGAGCAGCTCAAACAGGCGGATTTGGTTGTGACGGGCGAGGGCAGAATAGACGGACAGAGCGTGCAGTTTGGCAAAGTGCCGATTGGCGTGGCACGGCGGTGCGCGAAGGCGAATGTGCCGGTGCTGTGCATTTGCGGCGGTATCGGCGCGGGCGCGGAAGGGCTGTTCGACGTTTGCGAAAGCACGATTCAGACGACGGTATCAAAACCCATGGCGCTGTCAGAAGCGATTGAAAACGCGCGGACGCTGTATCTGGATGCCGCCAAGCGCCTTTTCCGCGCTGTGCGCATCGGGCAGAAGCTGCACGTTTGACAGGTATCGACGCGCGTGATACAATAACAGCATCAAGCTCGATCAAGGGGAGAAAACGCCATGTTGAAGCTGCTGGTTGTCACGCCGAATCCTACGGTGTATGACGCAACCGTCCGCATTGTGCAGACGACGAAGTTCGATGCCGAGGTCATCCAGACCACGTCGCGGCAGGTGGTGGAGGACGTATCCAAAGCCATGGAGGGCTGCACAGGCATTGTCGTTGCGCGCGGCAATCAGGCGCAGCTGCTCAAAAAGCATGTGGAGTACCCTGTGTCGGAGATCACCTTTTCCGGGCAGGAAATGGCGGGTTTTGTCAAACAGGCGTGCGATTTGATACCGCATAAGCATCCGAAAATCGCCTTCGTCGGCTTCCGGCATATGTATTCCGACGTGGAGAACATCGGTGCGCTGGCGAACGCGGATGTGAGGGTGTATTATGCGGGCAGCTCGGACATGGTCGCGCAGGTGACGCGGAATGCCATCCAGGACGGCGCGGAAGCCATCATCGGCAGCGAAAACGCCTGCAACTATGCCGCGGCGCAGGGGATTACGACGGTGTTCGTTGACAGCTCGGACGAGTGCATCCGCGATGCGCTCCGCCGGGCACGGCTGGCAATGGATGCCATCAAAGTGGAGCAGCGCAGGACGGCGGAGTTCTCCTCCCTGCTGAACTACTCCTTTGATGCCATTTTGAAACTGAATCCCGACGGCGTGATTGAAATTGCAAACACGGTGGCGGAAAACGCGTTCCACTGCACACAGGCACAGCTGGTCGGCAAGCGCTTCACGGAACTGCCGGGTCTGACGCTGACCAGTGCTGTGTTCGAGTCGCTCAAGGAGCGGAAAAACCTGTATTCGCACGTCGTGATGATACAGAAGGAGCGGTATCTGCTCAATATCGCCTGCATTGATGTCAGCGGGCAGAACTTCGGCACAATTCTGTCGCTGTATGCGTTCGGCTCGGTGGATGACATGCAGGAGAGCATCCGCAAAGACCATGTGCAGCAGGGCGACGCCGCAACGCGAAAATTCGGCAAGTTCATCTCCCACGCGCCGAAAATGCGCCTTGCGCTGGAAAACGCCGCGATGTACGCGCAGTACGAGCTGCCGCTGCTGATTTGCGGTGAGCCCGGCACGGAGAAAACGCGTCTGGCAGAGTGCATCCACAACGAGAGCCTGCGGCGCGACAAGCAGTTCATTCAGGCGGATGTGAGCACCCTGCCGATTGCGAATCAAACCGAGCTGCTCTTTGGGCGCGCGACGAGCAACGGGCTTGTATACAATGCGCACAAGGGAACGCTGTACCTGCGGCATGTGGATTTGCTTACGCCCGAAAGCCAGCATCAGCTGCTGAACGTTATTCGCTATGAGCAGTACTACGCGCCGGGGCAGTCCAAGCCGATTTGGGCGTCTATTCGTGTGATTTGCTCAACGAACCGGGATTTGCTGGCCATGGCGAAGGCAGGCGAATTTCTGCTGCCGCTGGCGGACAAACTGAACGACTACCGCATTGATTTGCCGCCCCTGCGCGAATGTCAGCAGGATTTTGCCCAGCTGGTGGAGGAAAACATTGTCTTTGCGCGTGTGCACACGCGGAAACAGGCGACCTTCACGCCCGATGCGCTGAAGCTGCTGATGAGCTACTCGTGGCCGAGCAATCAACGGGAAATGTCGATTTTCTTCGAGAAGGCGTTTCTGCTGACGCGCACCAACCGCATGGACGCGGATTTTGTGCAGCAGCTGTACCCGGAGCGCACGGGCAGCGCACCGCAGCAGCAAGTATTGGTCATCAGCAGCGACGAGGAGCGGGAACTGCGCTGTGCCCTCAGTGAGCATCCGAGCGACCGGGACGCGGTGCTGAAGCAGCTGGGCATCAGCCGTGCGACGCTGTATCGGCGGATGAAGAAGTACGGGCTGCAGCAGGAAAAATAAAGCTGTTTTGGATTCTCCTGCGCCGTCTGCCTGCACCGCTTCCGCACAGGCGTCTGGTCGTTCCGCTTGGTGCAGCACTTTTGCCGCTGACGAACTTCACGTCAGTGGCAGTTTTTTATTCAGCAAGGCGGCTTTACATCCGCTGCACAGTTTGTTATAATAGAATAACAAAACAATCGGAGGGCAGCCTATGACCATCGCCATTGTGGATGATGAATTGGAGACGCGCCAGTATATGCAGGGCTTGGTGACGCAGTATCTGGCGGAAACGGGACGCATGGCGCAGCTGGTGTTCTACCCGGACGGGGCGTCGTTTCTCGTCGGGTGCGAGCATCCGGACATTGTGCTGATGGACATTGACATGCCGGGCATGGACGGCTTTTCGACGGCGGAGCAGCTGCGGCGGAGTCACCCGGACGCTATCCTGATTTTCACCACGCGCCTCAGCCAGTGCGCCATCCGCGGCTATGAGGTGGACGCCATCGGCTTTCTGGTCAAGCCGGTGACGCTGCCGGGGCTGACTGTGAAGCTGAACAAGGCGTTCAAGCGGGTGGAGTACCGGCAGTCGAAAATCTGCCTGAAAACAAAAGATAGCATCCTGTTTTTGGAGAAACGAGATTTACTATGCCGAGGGCAGCAATCACCATGTCATTTATCATACGGCGCAGGGCGAATTCCCCGTCCGCTCGTCCCTGCAGGAGGCGGAGGAACAGTTGGGCGCGGAATTCAGCCGAAGCTCGCATTCCTATATCGCCAATCTGGGCTTCGTGACGATGGTCGGAAAAAACGATGTGACGGTTCACGGCGAGGCGATTCCGCTGTCGCGCGCGATGCGCAGGGACTTTCTGAATGCGGTCAACCGCTATTACGGCGTGAGGTGACGAAGATGCTGACGAACTTGGCGAATTATCTGAACAATGATTTTCCATTCCATATGTTCTTCGCGGTGCAGATTCTGCTGGCGGAGGGGCTGTTCGTTGTGCGGATGAAGTCGCGGCTGCGCCCGCTGAAAATTGTGCTGCCGGTGGTGCTGTGCTACTTGGTGCTGGCATGGTTTCATCCGCTGCTGGGGCATCGTTTTGCACGCGTGGCAGCGATTTTTGCCGAATCGCTGCTGGTGCTGTGCCTGACGATGGACATTCCGACGACGAATGCACTTTGTATCGGCATTTCCTCCTATGCGATTCAGAATCTGGCGTTCAAGGTCGGTGGACTGGCGACATGCTGGATGGCCAAGCCGCGTGATCCGCTGTTCTATCTGCTCTCCGGCGCATCGTTTGTGGTGGTGTACGCCGTGTGCTACCTGATGTTCGTGCGGCGCTTTCCGGAGAACGGCGATTTGAAGCTCGGCAACTGGAAGGTGCTGTTCCTGACGCTGGTGACGCTGCTGACGGTGTTCGTGCGTTCTGTGTCGCTGCCGACGGATATTTCGCTGCTTGACCGCCTGTTCTCGATTCTCTCGGTCATTATGGTGATGGTGCTGATTTACCAGTGCATGTACGCCGACGAGATGCGCCGCGAGAAGGAAATCATCGAGAGTCTGCTGGCACGGGAGGAATCCAGGCATCAGCTGCTGGGCAAGACGATTGACAGCATCAACATGAAGTGCCACGACCTGCGCTATCACATTGACACCTACCGCCGGGCACAGCAGCTGGATGAACACGCGGCGTTTTTTGACGAGGTGGAGCAGGAGATTCAGCGCTATGAGTACACGTTCCACACGGGCAATGCGGCGCTGGATTCGGTGCTGTCTGAAAAGAGCCTGTATTGCAGCGCAAATCACATTCTGCTGACGACGATGCTGGATGTATCGCTGCTCGCGCCCATTGAAAAGTCCGATATCTATTCCATCTTCGGCAATGCGCTGGACAACGCGATTCAGGCGGTGATGGCGGAAGCGCCCGAAAACCGCAGCGTCAATATCCGCGTCAGCGACGTGGTGGGCATGACGCAGATTGTCTTCGAGAATTTTTGCAGCAAGCCGCCGGAAATGCACGAGGGACTGCCGAAGACGGAGAAGGACACACAGTACCACGGCTTCGGACTGCGCTCCATCCGCTATATCATCGAGAAGTACGACGGGCATATGAGCATCGATACGAAAGACCAGATGTTCATCCTCTCACTTCTGCTGCCGCGTCCGCAGCAGTCCGCATGACGATTTACGCACAAAAAGAAACCAGTTTCGACACGAATGCGTTTCGTGTCGTTTTTTGTGATAGAATCAGTACATCAAAGGGGGCGCTGCGCCCTCATAGAAAGGGAAAGGTGTCCATGAAACGCACAAAACTCTTGGCACTCTTGACATCCATCTCCTGTATTCTCCTGACGATTGTTCTGGTGGGCAGTTACTTCACGGCTGCTTACGCCATGATGATCAACAAGGAACTGGGCATCGTGACCACGAGCGTGGTGACGGATGACCCCAGCAAAAACGCTACCTATTACGCCTCCAGTTTCCTGAAGGAAGACGGCACGCGTGATGATGATGCGCTGACCGCGTGGCAGAAGGCGCTGTGTGAGCAGATTCAGGGCGAAGGCTCTGTGCTGCTGACGAACAACGGCGCGCTGCCGATGGAAAAAGGACTGGGCGTGACCGTTTTCGGCCGCGGCGCAGTTGATACCATCTATGGCGGCACGGGTTCCGGTCAGGTTGATACCAGCAAGGCGGCGACAATGACCAGCGCGCTCACGGCGGCGGGTCTGAACGTCAACACCGCGATGATGGACTGGTACAGCGCGCAGATTGCGCAGATGAAGGAAGACAAGACCAACCGCTCCACGCCCGGCATGTTCACCGAATATGCGGACGTCCCGGCGGCGACCCGCATTGCCGAGGTTTCGGCAGACGCGGTGGCATCTTCCGGCGTGAATCTGGACGGCTACAAGGATGCGGCGATTGTCGTTATCGGACGCTCCGGCGGCGAAGGCGCTGACCTGTACACCGGCGAATTCACCGACGGTACGTCGTACTTTGAATTGCAGGATTCCGAGCGCGAGCTGCTCAAGTATGTGGCTTCGCAGGGCTTCAGCAAGACGATTGTGCTGATTAACTCCTCCAACGCCATGGCGATGGACTGGGTGAACAATCCGGAATACGGCGTGGATGCCTGCCTGTGGATCGGCGGCCCCGGTCAGTACGGTCTGAACGCGGTGGCGCAGATTCTGGTGGGCGACGTGAACCCCTCTGGCCGACTGGTGGACACCTACTCCGTGTCCTCCCTGTCCTCCGCGGCGATTCAGAACTTCGGCTCCTATGTCTACACCAATGCGGATGAAGAGACGGGCACGGTCGGCGGCGTGACGATTGACGGCGTGCCGGGCGACAAGACGAAGGTGCGCTATGCGATTCACTATCTGGTGGAATCCGAAGGCATCTATGTCGGCTACAAGTACTACGAAACGCGCTATGAAGATGCGGTCATGGAGCAGGGCAACGCGTCCGGCAATGCGGGCATCTTCGCGTCCAAGGGCGACAGCTGGGTGTACGGCGAGGAAGTCGCGTATCCCTTCGGCTATGGCATGTCTTACACCACGTTTGAACAGGCGCTGGAAAGCGTGACCTACGACGCGGCAACCGACAGCTTCACCGTGCTGGTGAAGGTGACGAACACGGGCAACGTCGCAGGCAAGGAAGTCGTGCAGGTCTACGGTCAGCAGCCGTACACCGAATTCGACCGCGCGAACGCGATTGAGAAGGCGTCTGTGCAGCTTGTCGGCTTCGGCAAGACGAATGTCCTCCAGCCCGGCGAATCTGAGACCGTCTCCGTGACGGTTGACCGCAAAGAATTGACGGTTTACGACGAACATGTCAACAAAACCTACATTCTCGAAGCGGGTGACTACTACCTGAGCGTTGGTCTGGATGCACACGACGCGGTGAACAACATCCTCGCGGCGAAGGGCTATGCCCCCATCGCACAGGAAACGCCGGCTGCGGAAGGCGCAGAAGAGGCGGAAACCGCAACGCTGACCGCGAACGGCGCGGCGGCGATGGATGCCCCTGGCGACGCGGCAAAGGTCTATAAGTTCACGGTCGACAGCGACGACAATGCGACGTACAGCGTGTCCGGCACGGGCTACAAGATTACCAACCAGTTCGGTGATGCGGATCTGAACAGCTACGGCGAGAAACTCGTGACGTACCTGTCCCGCAGCGACTGGCAGGGCACTTGGCCGGTTTCTTATGCCAGCCTGACGGCGAACGATGCCATCATCAACGGTCTGCAATTCAACTACACGGCGGAAGCGCCCGACGAGACGGTCATTACGGGTTCAACCGCGACGAACTACACCTTGGCGAACCTGATTGGCAAGGACTACGACGACCCGATGTGGGTGGATCTGCTCAATCAGCTGACGCTGACGGATTTGGCGGAACTGGTTGGCCACTCCGGCTACGGCACGCGGGCAATTGACTCCATCGGTCTGCCCGCGACGGTGGCAGCGGACGGCCCGCAGGGCATCAAGGCGACGTATGCCGGCAACAACTCCACGGTGGCGTATACCTCCGAACCAGTCATGGCGGCGACGTTCAACACGGAAATCCTCTACAATGTCGGTCTGTCGATGGGCGAAGACGCGCTGCGCTCCGACAACCGCGTGGTTGGCTGGTACGGCCCGGCGATGAACATCCACCGTACGCCTTACTCCGGCCGCAACTTCGAGTATTACTCCGAGGACGGCTTCCTGTCCGGCAAGATGGCGGCGCAGGAAGTGGCAGCGGCTCGCTCGAAGGGTCTGGTCGTCTACATCAAGCACTTCGCTCTCAATGACTTTGAGACGTACCGCCAGTCGGTTGCAACCTTCGCGACGGAACAGGCGATTCGTGAAATCTACCTGAAGGGCTTCCAGTACGCGGTGGAAGAGGGCGGTGCGAACGCCGCTATGACCTCCTTCAACCGCATTGGCACGCGCTGGGCAGGCGCGCACAGCGGACTTTGCAACGAAGTTCTGCGCAAGGAATGGGGCTTCGTCGGCGTGACGCTGACGGACGCTGTGATGGCGAACCGCAACTGGATGGACGTTTCCATCGGTCTGGAAGCGGGCAATGACACTTGGCTGTCCTCCGGCGACTGGCTGGTGTCGAAGATTGAAGGCTGGGCGGCGGAAGACGGCAAGCTGCTGAACAACCTCCGCACTTCGGCGAAGAACTTCCTCTATACCTACGCGAACTCCGCCGCTATGAACGGCATGAACGAAACCAGCCACGTTGTCCACACGACGTCTTGGGTCGAGACGGACATGCTGATTGCGCGCATTGTGCTGATTGTGCTGACCGCGCTCTTCGGTCTCGCGATGCTGGTGTCCTACTTCATGGACGTCAAAAAGAAGGCGGCGTCCGCTGACCGCAAGACGGTTTCGATTGTCGCAGCGGTGATTGCGGTGCTGGCGGCTATCTTCTACATCATCATTGACACGGCTGCGACCACGAAGATGAACTTCGACGCGGTTGTGCTGGTGCTGCTCCTCGTGTCGGCAGTGTGCTACCTCGTCGCGGGCGTGAAGAAGATTGGTCTGCTGGCGGCGGCTGGTCTGGTATGCACACTGGTTGCATGGTTCCGTTATCTGGTGACGGAAATCAACTTCCGCATGGATGACCTCGTGCTGATTTTCGGCGGCACGTCCACCATCGGCGCGCTGGGCGTTCCGTTCATCCTCTCCTTCATCCTGATGCTGCTCGCCGCGATTTCGGGTGCTGTCCTGATGACGGGCGCGATGGGGTCGGAAAAGAAGTAATACTATTTCCGAATTCACCTGCGCCATCTGCTTGCGCCGCGAATTCTCATTTGGGAATAGTATAAGCCAGTCAAAAAACGTCCGCGCAGGGGAGTGAACGCTTCCCTGCGCGGACATGAAGACACTGCTGGGGAATGTGATATGCTCCCTCTATGAGAGACAGTAAAAAACCAAACTGTCAATCATGGAGGGAGCATTTTATGGGATATCAGCAAAAGGCAAATTCGGAAAGAAAAGCATGCGTGACGCAGCAGCAGAGGCAGGCGTAAGTCAGGAAACATTTCGGCGGTGGATCGTGCAGTATGAAGCAGATGGGGCAGCGGCGAGAGTCTCTGCATGATGGGGCAATTTCATACGGGATAATAAAACAGGGGGACAAGCCGCATTTCAGGCTTGCCCCCATTGCTTTGCTTACAGCAGCTGAATATTTGCCTTCCTGCACGCCTCCTGCACGTCCAGCGGCCACAGGCTCGCCTGCACCTCGCCCACATGCGCCTTGCGCAGCAGGTAGACGCACATGCGGCTCTGCCCGATGCCGCCGCCCATCGTCTGGGGCAGCTCGCCATTCAGCAGTGCCTTCTGGAATGGCAGCTCCGCGCGCTCCTCGCAGCCGCGAATCGCCAGCTGACGGCGCAGCGCGTCCGGGTCAACACGGATGCCCATGCTCGACACTTCCAGCGCAATGTCCAGCAGCGGGTCGTAGAGCAGAATGTCACCGTTGAGTGACCAGTCGTCGTAGTCTGGGGCGCGGCCGTCGTGCATCTGTCCGGAACGCAGCGCGCCGCCGATGCCCGTCAGGAACACCGCGCCGTATTCGCGTACCGCCCGGTATTCGCGTTCCTTCGGCGGCAGGTCGGGATACAAATCCTCCAATTCCTGCGACGAGACGAACGTGATGTCGTCGGGCAGTTCGGGCTTGATGTGCGGATAGTGCGCGCAGACGAAGCCCTCCGTCTTGCGCAGGGTGAGGTAAATCGCGCGGACGGTCGCTTGCAGCGTCTCCATCGTGCGCTGCTGGGGGGTGATGATTTTCTCCCAGTCCCACTGGTCGACGAAAATCGAGTGGATGTTGTCGGTCGTTTCGTCGCGGCGGATGGCGTTCATGTCCGTGTACAGCCCTTCACCGGGCTGGAAGCCGTACGTTTTGAGCGCCTGACGCTTCCATTTCGCCAGCGAATGGACGATTTCCGCCGTTTCACCGGTTTCAAGAACGTCAAAGGATACCGGTCGTTCGACGCCGTTCAGGTTGTCGTTCAGACCGCTGCCGGGCGTGACCATAATCGGCGCGGACACACGGGTCAGGTTCAGCGCGCGGGCTAACTCCGTCTCGAAAAAATCCTTGACCAGTTTGATGGCGATTTCCGTATCCCGCAGGTTCAGCACGGGATTGTAATTCTTGGGGATAATCAGGTGCATAACGCCTTTCCTCCTTGCCGCAGCATAATTGCTAACAGTATAGCACAAAATTCGGCTGAAGCGAACCATTCTGCGTGTAAAAACACCGAAAAAGCAAAGACCGAAACCCTTGACAACGCCCGCCAAAAGCATTATACTGACCTTGTCCCGCAATGAAGGGGAACGCTGGAAGTTCCGTCTGTTCCAGAGAGCCGCGTGCTGGTGGAAGCGCGGTCAGACGCCTGTCAGCCGCTCGCCCCGGAGCGCAAACCGGACGAAGGGTTCGGCGAATGGCGCACGTTACGCGCAAGAGAGGTTCGGCACGTCCGGACAAGCAGAGTGGTACCGCGAAACATCCGTTTCGTCTTTGCAGAATTTGCAGGGGCGGAACGTTTTTTTGTTCCGTCCGAGAAAAGCAGGGAGGAAGCATCATGGAATTCAAACCCTATGACCCCAAAGCCATCGAACCGAAGTGGCAGAAGCGCTGGGCGGACAGTCACGTTTTCGAGGCGAAGAACGACTACACCATGCCGAAATTCTACGGCCTGATTGAGTTCCCGTATCCGTCGGGACAGGGGCTGCACGTCGGCCATCCGCGCTCCAATACCGCGATGGACATCATCGCCCGCAAGCGCCGCATGGAGGGCTGCAATGTCCTTTTCCCCATCGGCTGGGACGCCTTCGGTCTGCCGACGGAGAACTACGCCATCAAGAACAAGGTTCACCCCGCCATCGTGACGAAGAAGAACATCGACCACTTCCGTGAGCAATTGCAGAAAATCGGCTTCTCCTTCGACTATTCCCGCGAGGTCAACACCACCGATCCGTCCTACTACCGCTGGACGCAGTGGATTTTCCTTCAGCTGTTCAAGCACGGGCTGGCATACAAGTCCGAAATGCCGATTAACTGGTGCCCCAGCTGCAAGTGCGGTCTGGCGAATGAGGAAGTTGTGGGCGGCGTGTGCGAGCGCTGCGGCACGCAGGTCATCCGCAAGGTCAAGAAACAGTGGATGCTGAAGATTACCGCCTATGCCCAGAAGCTGCTCGATGGTTTGGACACGGTGGACTTCATCGACAAGGTGAAGGTGCAGCAGCGCAACTGGATTGGCCGCAGTGTCGGCGCGGAAGTGGATTTTTCCCTGACCGTGCCGGGCGAGAAAGTGCGCGTTTTCACCACGCGCCCGGATACGCTCTTCGGCGCGACGTACATGGTCTTGTCCCCTGAGCATCCGCTGATTGACAAGCTGAAAGACCAAATCACCAACTACGACGCGTGCATGGCGTACCGCGCGGAAGCCGCGAAGAAGAGCGACTTTGAGCGCGCCGAGCTGGCGAAGGACAAGACGGGTGTGCAGATTGAGGGTGTCCGCGCGGTCAACCCCGTCAACGGCAAGGAAATCCCGATTTGGTTGAGCGACTATGTGCTGATGACCTACGGCACGGGCGCAATCATGGCTGTTCCGGCGCACGACACTCGTGACTGGGAGTTCGCGCATAAGTTCGGCATCCCGATGATTGAAGTCGTCGCGGGCGGCAATATTGAGGAAGCTGCATATACCGACATTCAGGACGGCGTGATGGTCAATTCCGGCTTCCTTGATGGCATGAAGGTCGCGCAGGCGAAGGAAGCGATCATCGAGTATCTGGAGAAGAACGGGCTGGGCGAGAAGAAGGTCAACTACAAGCTCCGCGACTGGGTGTTCAGCCGCCAGCGCTACTGGGGCGAACCCATCCCGATTGTGCACTGCGACAAGTGCGGCATGGTGGCTGTGCCGGAAGATCAGCTGCCTGTGACGCTGCCGATGGTGGACAACTACGAGCCGACCGATTCCGGCGAATCCCCCCTGTCCGTCATGCATGACTGGGTGAACACCACCTGCCCGTGCTGCGGCGGCCCGGCGACGCGCGAAACCGACACCATGCCCCAGTGGGCAGGGTCAAGCTGGTACTTCATGCGCTATTGCGACCCGCACTGCGAAACAGCCATTGCCTCGCCCGAAGCGCTTCGCTATTGGCTGCCCGTGGACTGGTACAACGGCGGCATGGAGCACACGACCCTGCATCTGCTGTACAGCCGTTTCTGGCACCTGTTCCTGCATGACATTGGCGTGATTCCTGCGCCTGAACCCTACCAGAAGCGCACCAGCCACGGCATGATTCTGGGCGAGAACGGCGAGAAGATGTCCAAGTCGCGCGGCAACGTCGTCAATCCGGATGACATTATTGATGAAATCGGCGCGGACGCTTTCCGCGTGTACGAGATGTTCATGGGCGCGTTCGATCAGGCGATTCCGTGGAGCACGCAGAGCGCGAAGGGCTGCCGCCGCTTCCTTGACCGTGTGTGGCGCTTGCAGGAGAACGTGACGCCGGATGAAGGGTACAGCGAGAAGCTGAACGCGCTCATGCATGAGACGATTAAGAAGGTTTCGCTGGATTACGAAGCCATGAAGTACAACACCGCCATCGCGCAGATGATGACGCTGGTGAATGAGATGGTTTCCGCCGGCAGCGTGACGCGTGGGGAACTCAAAACCCTGCTCCTGCTGCTCAACCCCGTTGCGCCGCACATCACGGAAGAAATGTGGGAGAATCAGGGCTTCGGCGGCACGATGACGTATCAGAAGTGGCCGACGTGGGATGAAGACGCGCTGGTGAAGTCGGAAATCGAAATCGCCGTGCAGGTTTGCGGCAAGGTTCGCGGCCGCGTGATGATTCCTGCCGACATGACGAAGGAACGTGCGGAGACGGAATTCCAGCAGCTGCCGGAAATCCAGAAGATCCTCGCGGGCAAGACTGTGACGAAGGTCATCTTCGTGCCGGGTCGTCTGGTGAACTTCATCGCGAAGTAACCTGTACAATGTAATCTAATTGCATACAATATTCGCCGCAGAGAAAGAAATTTCCCTGCGGCGAAATTTTTTGGTTCTTCACGGAATCTTGGGGCAAGAGCAGCTTGGGGGCGCGTCTGCGGACGCGCAAAGTTACTGGCAGGGACGCTTCGCTGCCTGCGCCTTGTTGACTTCTTCCTTTGAGTAGGTTTGACGCGGAACAGTTGGGGCGTTGCCCCAAACCCCACAAGGGACGCTGTCCCTTGACCCTGCAAGGGGCAATTGCCCCTTTGACCCCTCCGCGCGATTGAGTTGGTCGCACTTTCATGCTCCTTCCGCGTGCAGCTTTTTGTTGCTTCGCCTAAGCCCTTATTTGCTCCCCCAACTTTCCGTGAAGAACCAATTTTTTTGCGGACTGGTTGTATACAAGGCGCTTTTCTCACTCCCGCCACCCTCTAACTGCGCCGCGCACGCACACCAACCAGCGGCAGCGCCGCCATCATTCCGACCACGCCGCCCGCCATGCCGCCGAAGGCAATCGCCAGCAGCACCGCCAATGGATGCAGCCGCGTCGCGCCGGAGAGCAGACGCGGGGAGAGCAGGTTCGCTTCCACCTGCTGCACAAGGCAGATTGCCAGCAGTGTCCATAGCGCTGCCGTCCAGCCGCTTTGCAGCGCCAGCAGCACCGCCGGAACGCCCGCAATGAACGGCCCGATGTACGGAGCTCCATCACGCCCATGAACAGCCCCAGCAGCAGTGCGCCGGGTGTGCGCGTGAGCAGCAGCGCAAGGGCGGTCATGGCGGCGACGAACAGCGAGAGAATCAGCTGTCCGCGCAGGTACAGGGCGGATTCGCGGCGCATTTCGCGGGCGGCACGGATGCCGCGCGCACGGTACTTGACGGGCAGAACAAGCGACAGCAGGAGGCAAAGGCGCTTGCGGTCGCGCAAAAAGTAAAACGACAGCAGCGGCGCAAGCAGCCATTGGCTGACGCTCCCGGTCAGGCGGCGAATCCCGCTGACGAGCGTTGCGGCAAGCTGCCCCGCGGCAGCGCTGATGCGCGAGAACAGCTCCGCCTGCATGTCGCCGAGGGGGATACCGCGCGCTTCGAGCGCAGCACTCCATCGGGCGAGCAGCTCCCGCAGGCTGTCCAGCAGCGCGGGCAGGCGCGACATGAGCTGCGCACTCTGCCGCAAGAGGGGCGGAATCAGCCCCCAGAGCATTCCCAGCACTGCGCCGAGCAGTGTCAGCAGGGCAATCGCCGCCGCCGCGCCGCCGGGCAGCCGCTTTTCCAGTACTTTGCACAGCGGCAGGGACAGCAGCGTCAAAACGCCCGCGACTGCCAGCAGCGACAGCATCGACATGATCAACGACCAGAATGCGACCACCAGCACGACCGTGCCCGCGATCAGCAGCCCCGCTGTCCATTTGCGCCGCGTGACGGCTTTCTCCATGCGCTTTTCCTCCTTTCGCAGCGGATGGGAAAACGGGCAGGACGCATGATGGTGCAATCCTGCCCGCCTCCATTATTGCTGTCCTTCGCTCATGTCCTGCACGGCTTTCTTGACTTTGTTTGCGCCTTTCTGGACATCCTGACGAATGCCGGGCAGCATCATCAGCCCGATACCCATTGCCAGACCGACTGCTGAGCCAATCAGCATCTTGTTCACTGCGTTTCCCTCCCTTCCAAGAGAATTTCGCCTTCCGGAACGAGAACATCGCCGTCGGGTGAAGCGGAAAAGTGGCGGATGCGCCGCCGTCCGTCGCGGAAATCGTCAATCAAACCGAGGGAGACCTCCAGCTCACTGACGAGCAGATTGTCCGCGCTGATGAGCACATCCGTCACGCAGCCGAGGGTCAAGCCGCGTGTGTCCTTGACGGTGCGCAGGCGGAAATCCGTTTTGCGGGGTAGGTGTGTTGGGCAGGCGCGGAGGATGACGGACACGTCGCCAAGCAAGGCAATGCTGTCCCGTGCGACCCACTTTGCGCCGCCGAACCCGCGCCGGACAATCAGCCCACGCAGCGCGTGACCGTCGTTTTCGAGCACGGCGTTCCACATGCCCCTGTGAGCGCCCGCGCAGCACGGCGGGAAGCCCCAGCACGCGCGTCAAATGCACGTCACAGGTCATCAGCGTCCTGCACGGGTTCTTCGTCCGCGTCCTCCCACGGCACGCCTGTCCACGAGCCAAGCACGTCGGTGTGGCTCATGCGGCGCTGAGCGTCCGCAAGCGTTTTCACCAGCGGACTGGGGTGCAAAGGTCGTTTTCTGTCCATGCGGCATTCCTCCTTCCGAGATGCAGTCTGCCCGGCTTTGGAGGAGCGCATGATGGGAATCCCTGCTTGTCCGGGAAAAATGGACGTAATACGATTTCCAGATTCAACTGCGCCATCTGCTTGCGCCTTTTTCATTCTGGCGTCCGCTCATTCCACTTAGCGTAGCGCTGCTACGCTGCGTTTCATTCAAGTTAGCCAGAATGAAAAATTCGCGGCGCATCTTGGCGCATTCTTATCTGGAAATAGTATAAAGCAGGATTTTTCGCGGAAAAAGGCGAATTAGATGGATGGACGGCGGCGGTCAGGCTATTGGCACCACCGTACAACTCGGCGGCGCGTGCATGGACAAGCTGCGGAAAATGGTGTATGACAGCAGAAAGAGAGGATAAACATGGCTGACTGGCGATTCCAACTCGTTGACCGCTGCCTCCTCGATTGGGATGTGATGCAGCTTTTTCCCGGCGCACCGCAGGACGAGTACGAGGCGGAAGCCTACGCTATTGCCGCGCGGCTGCCAGGTTGCCGATGCGAATCCGACGTGCAGCAATGCCTGTACGAAGTGTTTGCTGCTGCATTTGGAGAACTTGCGCCGGAGCGGGATGCGTGCAAGGAAACGGCGGAGCGGATTTGGGCAGAAATCAAGGCATGAGAGAAAAGCATCCCGGAGAGGCGAAAAGTGCGTGCTCCGGGGGGAGTTAGATTCTCCTTCTCTGCTTTGCGCATCCGCAAAATCCCCTTGCAATCCTGCCACACCCTGCTATATAATAGGAACCGAAACAAACCACCGAGGTACACACCCATGAAAATCACCATTCTGGACGGCGCTGTGGAGAATCCCGGCGACCTGAGCTGGGAAGCCCTCGCCGCCTTGGGCGACTTGACTGTCTACGATTATACCGCGCCGGAGGAGATTCTCCCCCGCATCGGCGACGCGCCGATCATCCTCACCAATAAGACGCCCATTACCCGCCAAACGATGGATGAATGCCCGAATCTGCGCTACATCGGTGTGCTGGCGACGGGATTTAACGTCATCGACGTTGCGGCGGCGAAGGAAAAGGGCATCGTTGTCGCAAATGTTCCGTCCTATGGCACGCAGGCGGTTGCGCAGTTCGTGATGGCGCAGCTGCTGGAAATCTGCCACCGCATCGGCCATCATAACGACGCGGTGCAGCAGGGACGCTGGACGGCTTGCCGGGACTTCTCCTTCTGGGATTATCCGCTGATGGAGCTGGCGGGCAAGACGTTCGGCATCGTCGGCTATGGGCGCATCGGTCAGGCGACGGCGGAACTCGCCCGCGCGTTCGGCATGAATGTCATTTATTACAGCCGCCACGGATCGGGCGAAGGCTATGTGCCGCTGGATGAACTGTACGCCCGCAGCGACATTGTGTCCCTGCACTGCCCGCAGACCCCGGAGAACGTCGGCATGATTGACAAAACCGCGCTGGCGAAGATGAAAGACGGCGTGATTTTGCTCAACACCGCGCGCGGCGGGCTCATCAACGAAGCGGATTTGCGGGATGCTTTGCTGTCCGGCAAGGTGTACGCCGCCGCGTCGGACGTGGTGTCCACCGAGCCGATTCGGGCGGACAACCCGCTGCTGGGGCTGGACAACATGATTATCACGCCGCACATCGCGTGGGCAAGCCACGAGGCGCGCCAGCGGCTGATGGATACGGCGGTGGAGAATGTAAGAAACTTCTTGAATGGGACGCCGAGCAACAACGTGGCGAAGTAAATAGAATCCCCCGGAACGCTGAAAAATCGCCGTTCCGGGGGCATCTTTTTCCATTTCCATCCCGCAAGGAAACAAACGCCAGCCCGGATTGTAAACCTGCGCGGAATTTTCGGCGAATGTGTGTCTTTTTGCGCCGAAATGTGCTACAATGAATCGTTACGAAGCATAAGGAGGCAGCAATGAAGGAGCTGAAGCTGGCGTGGCGATATGTCCGCCGTCACTGGTGGCAGTACATTCTGGGCATTCTGGCGCTGTTCATTGTGGACGAGGTGAATACCTATGTGCCGCGGTTCACAGGCGAAATTACCAACGGGCTGGATCAGCACACGCTGGATATGGGCGGCGTGATGGGGCTGGTCTGGAAGATTGTGCTGATTGGCGTAATTATCGCGGTGGGGCGTTTTGCGTGGCGCTTTTTCCTGTTCGGGTCGGCGCGGTCGATTGAGAAGGAATTGCGCAGCGATTTGTTCGCGCACCTGTCCACGCTCTCGCCGCACTATTACAATGAGCACAAGACCGGCGACCTGATGGCGCGCTTCATCAACGACCTGCAGGCGGTTCGCACGCTGGTGGGCATGAACGTCATCAGCACATTCGACGCGACGGTGATGCTGCTGCTGGTGCTGTGGCAGATGATGACGTATGTCAGCCCGAAATTGACGGGTGTGGCGGTGCTGCCGCTGATTCTCATCATCTTCGGCGATTACTTCTACGGCAAGGTGATGCACAAGCGCTTTCTGGCCAAGCAGCAGGCGTTCTCGACGCTGACGGACCAAGTGCAGGAAACGGTGTCGGGCATCCGCGTGATTAAATCCTTCGTGCAGGAACGCAAGGAGCTGTACGCTTTTGCGAAGACGACGCTGTTCACGAAGGAAAAGAACCTCGGCGTTGTGCGCCTGCAGGCGCTGGTGATGCCGCTGCTGGATTTGATTGTCGGTATAGCGAGTCTGCTGACGCTGGCTTACGGCGGCTATCTGGCGATTTACGGCGAAATCAACATCGGGCAGTTTATCAGCTTCAACTCGTATGTGACGATGCTGGTGTGGCCGATGATGGCGGTGGGCGAGTGCATCACGAGCGTCAGCCAGGGGCTGGCGAGCCTGCGTCGCATTCAGGAGATTTTTGACGCGAAGCCGGAAATCGTGGACGGCGACATGGTGGACCCTTCGATTCAGACGCTCAAGGGCGATATCGACATTGAACACCTGTCCTTTGCCTATCCCGACCAGCCGACCGTGCCGGTGCTGGAAGATGTGTCGGTGCATGTGAAGGCGGGCGAGACGCTGGCGGTACTGGGGCGCACCGGTTCGGGCAAAAGCACGCTGCCGAGCCTGCTCATGCGCCTGTACGACGTACCGGACGGCATGATTACCATCGACGGGCACAACCTGCGCGAAATCCCGCTGGCGGCGCTGCGCAGGAATATCGCCTGTGTGCCGCAGGACAACTTCCTCTTTTCTGACACGCTGCAGAACAACATCGCGTTCGGCTCAGACAACAAGTCGCTGGACGCGGTGCAGGAGGCAGCGAAAAACGCCTGCATCCACGATAACATCATGGAGTTCCCCAAGCAGTACCAGACGCTGGTGGGCGAACGCGGCGTGACGATTTCCGGCGGCCAGAAGCAGCGTTCCTCCATTGCACGCGCGCTGATGAAGGATGCGCCGATTCTGCTGCTGGACGATGCGCTCTCTGCTGTTGATACGGACACGGAACGGCAAATACTGGATAATCTGCGCCGCCTGCGCAAGGGTCGCACGACCATCATCGTAGCGCACCGCATTTCCACCATTCAGGATGCCGACCACATTCTTGTGCTGGACGAAGGCAAGGTGGAGGAGTACGGCACGCACGAGGAGCTGCTGAACAACGGCAAGCTGTACGCAAGCCTGTACCGCAAGCAGCAGCTGGAAAAGGAACTTCACGAGGAAGGAGGCGCTGCACATGCGGAGTAAGTTCGGAGATAACGAGCCGCAGGACGTTTCGTATCACGGCAACGCCTTCCTGCGTCTGATGGGCTACATCAAGCCCTACTGGAAAACGGTTGCGCTGTGCTGCGTGCTGGTGGGGCTGCTGACGGTGTTCGACATTGCCCGCCCGCGCATCATCGGCGACGCGATTGACAAGTACATCACCCAGCAGAGCGCGCAGGATCTGCTGCCGGAAACGCGCTTTCAGGGCATCCTGATTGCGGCGGGGCTGTATGTGGCGATTCTGCTGCTGCAATTTATCTGCAACCGCCTGCAGTACCTGAAGATTCAGGAAACCGGGCAGAACATCGTTTATACCCTGCGCAATGAGCTGATGGCGCATGTCGAAAGCCTCTCCATGCGCTTCTTCGACTTGACGCCTGTGGGCAGAATCGTTACGCGCATCACCAACGACACCGAGGCGGTCAATGACCTGTATGCCAACACGATTGTCCGCCTGTTCCGCAACGTCGTCAAAATCATCGGACTTGCCATTATTATGATGGTGATGAACTTCCGCATGGCAATGCTGTCGTTCGTGCTGGTACCGGTGATGGCGGTGCTGACGGCGGTGTTCCGTAAATTGAGCCGCAAGACGTACCAAATCGTCAAGACGCGCATCACGACGCTGAATACCTTTTTGAGCGAGCATCTGTCGGGAATGCGGGTCATCCAGATTTTCGCGCGTGAGAAGGAAAAATGCGCCGAGTTTGAGGAAGAACGAATCCCTCTACCGCGCGGGCGTACGCGAAATGATGGTGTTCGCCATTTTCCGCCCGTCGATTTACTTCCTGTCCGTTATCGCAATGGCGATTATTTTGGGCGGCGGCAGCGCGCTGGTGCTGGATGGCGTGATTTCCATCGGTATGCTGTACACATTCACGGAGTACATTTCCCAGCTGTTCACGCCCGTGCAGGAGCTGGCGGAGCAGTTCACGACGCTGCAAAGCGCCATTGCGTCCGCCGAAAAAATCTTCACCCTGCTGGACGAAAAGCCCATGCTGTCCGACAAGGAAGACGCGAAGAAGCTGCCCGCTGTGCGCGGCAAAATCGAGTTCGACCACGTCTGGTTCGCATATGATAACGTGAACTGGGTGCTGAAGGACGTGTCCTTCACCATCGAGCCGGGGCAGAAGGTGGCGTTCGTCGGCGCGACGGGCGCGGGTAAATCCTCCATCCTGAACCTGATAGGGCGCTATTATGACGTGCAGAAGGGCAGCATCCGCGTCGATGGCGTGGATGTGCGCGACCTGACCCGCGACCAGCTTCGTGCCGCCATCGGGCAGGTGCAGCAGGATGTGTTCATCTTCACGGGCGACATCAAGAGCAACATCCGCCTGCGCGACGAGGAAATCACTGATGAGCAGGTACGTCAGGCGGCGGAATACACCAATGCGTCGCGGTTCATTGAGCGGCTGCCGAACGGCTACGATGAGCATGTGACGGAGCGCGGCGCGACGTTCTCTGCGGGGCAGCGGCAATTGCTGTCGTTTGCCCGGACGCTGGCGCATGACCCGAAAATTCTGATATTGGACGAAGCGACGGCGAATATCGACACGGAGACGGAGCAGTGGATTCAGGAAGCGCTGGAGCGGCTGATGCAGGGCCGCACGTCGATTATGGTCGCGCACCGCCTTTCGACCATTCAGCACGCTGACCGCATTATCGTGATGCACCACGGGCAAATTCGCGAATCCGGCACGCATCAGGAACTGCTGAAGCAGGACGGCATTTACAAGAAGCTGTATGAGCTTCAGCTGGCATAAAAAGAACAGGAAGCGGCAGAGCCTAATCTGGATGTTGATGATGCGGATAGCTCCGCCGACGAAGGTGATAATGAACCTGTGGAAAAAGGAGCAGCTTGACGTGTGGGGCAGCCTTCGGGCTTCCGTTGCATAAAGAGGAAACCAATATGATAGAATCTGCATCATAAACAAAGCGACAAATCGGATTTGGTGAGGTGATTTTATGGCGAGTGACCAAGAGAGAATAGCAATTTTATTTATACATGGCATTCTTGGAACTACAAGTCATTTTGAACCTTTTTTATCGCTTGTTCCTCCAAATTGGTCAATATGCAATCTATCGTTAAAAGGTCATGGAGGAAGTGTAAAGGACTTTTCGCAAGCCTCTATGACTGAATGGAAGCAGCAAGTAAAGAATGCTCTTGAAGAACTATCAGAAACCAACAATAAAATCATTATTGTCGCTCATTCCATGGGGACACTGTTTGCTATACAAGAAGCGATAGAAAAACCGGTAGAAGAATTATTTCTTCTAAATGTTCCGTTAAAAGTGAGAGTTACCCTTCGTTTATTTAGAACATCATGGCGAGTTTTTACAGGAAATATTAAACCTGATGATAAATGGTCTCTCGCAGCACAAAATGCGTATAGCATAGAAAGAGATAATCATATTTTAAGATACTTTGGTTGGATTCCAAGATACCTTGAGTTGTTTTCTGAAATACGAAAGACAAGAAAAATCATAGGGAAATTACAAACACCGTCGCATATATATCTGTCTATGTTGGATGAAATGGTTTCCCCTAAATGTAGTAAAATATTTAAGGATACCCCTTGTATATGTGTCAAGTCTTTGCAAACTTCTGGACATTTTTATTATTCACCGGAGGATCAGTGTTTAATGAAGGAAGATTTTAATAAAATGATTCAGAATGTTCAAAAAGAGATTCCAAATTAAGGAGGTCTATATGAAGAAAGCGCTAAATTCCAGTTTGTCGAACTGAATCAATATCCATAGCAGCCATGCGCTACGGTGTGTGGCTGCTTATGTTTGCAGAAGGAACAGACGCAAACCGGCAGTCGATGAAGTGCCATCAGCTGCCGGTTTTGCATGGGCAATACCGCACAACTCGGCGGCGCGTCGGGTGATGTCTTTTCCGCCATCAGCCAATCGCGAAATGGGTGCAGGGACAAATGAAACGGGACGAAGTCCCCTGCTGTTCTTTTGCTGCACAGACGTTGACGAAGGGACGGACTTCGTGCTATCATAAACGCTGTGTTCCGACTTTTTTCGACAAGAAGGCATCAATGACGATGAATCGTAAACTCTTTGCGAAGGGCTTCCGGCATGGAATCCCGATTGGGCTGGGCTACCTATCCGTTGCGTTCACGTTCGGCATGAAGGCAGTGGCGGATGGCTTGTCGCCGCTCGAAGCGCTGCTGATTTCCATGACGAACGTCACCAGTGCGGGGCAGTTCGCCGGGCTGCCGCTGATTCTCGCACAGGCGTCGTACCTCGAAGTCGCGCTGACGCAGCTGATTATCAACCTCCGTTATGCGCTGATGAGCCTGTCCATCTCCCAGAAGATGGATTCGGATATGAACACACCGCGCCGCCTGTTCTTCTCTTTCATGAATACGGACGAGATATTCGCTGTCGCATCCAGTCAGCCGGGGAAGGTCAGTCACTGGTATTTGTATGGGTTGATGACCGCGCCGTACCTCGGCTGGTCGGTCGGCACGATTCTGGGCGCGGTCGCGGGTACGCTGCTGCCGGTTTTCCTCCGCAATGCGCTCGGTATCGCGATTTTCGGCATGTTCCTCGCCATCATCCTGCCGCCCGCGCGCAAGGAGAAGCCCGTGCGCATTGTCGTGCTGATGGCTATCGCGATGAGCCTGTGCTTCCGTTATGTGCCGATGCTCTCGCAGGTGTCCAGCGGGTTTGTCATCATCATCTGTGCTATTGCCGCCTCGGCGCTGGGCGCGTGGCTCTTCCCCGTGCGGGAGGAAGAAACGAAAGCGGGTGATGCGCAATGACGGCAAATTTTCCGATTTACCTGCTTGTGATGGCGGGTGTGACGTACCTGATTCGGATGCTGCCGCTGACGATTTTCCGCAAGGAAATCAAATCAACGTTCGTCGAGTCATTCCTGCACTATGTGCCGTTCGCGGTGCTGGGGGCAATGACGATTCCCGACGTATTGTATTCCACGGGGGATATGCGCACGGCGGCGGTTGGTTTGGTGGCAGCGGTGTTCCTCGCGTGGAAGGGGAAGAGCCTGCTGACGGTGGCGCTTGCGGCGTGTGCAGCGGTGCTGGCGGCGCAGGGAATTCTGCTGCTGTTCTGATGATTATTGCAACGAAAAAGGGGATTGTGTCCGAAATCATGGACGCAATCCCCTTGCGTTTTAATTTTTATAGGGTATGTAATTATTGCTTTTATGATAGATATTGCCCCGAACGAGCGGCAAAATTCGTGGAGAGGGAAAAGGGTTGTAGAAGCAACGTAATCTCACATTATTTGTAGTCGGTGATGGATTTTAACTGCGCCATGTCTATGAAATACGGATTGTTTTCATGTCCCAGAATTTCAATCATCACAGCAGTTCCATCAACTGCATAAACCCTTATTTTATCACCTGTTTTTACATCGACATTTGCTTCGATATGCGCATTTGTGGTGACATTACAGACAGTGGCTTTTTCCTTTAGCTTCTGCCTATGGTGTGCCTTCACAATCTTGACTATTTTTTTACCACCTATTTCGAGAAGTCGTAGGGAACTATATCCGGCCACAGCCGTTATTGCCAAGAGGTTCCACGGACCGCCAACCTTTTTTGCCTTTGTTGTGAACCATTGATAGCCGCCTAAGTTATTCACAGCATTCACTCCGTTTCAGAATTTGCTTTTGCGAGTGGTAAACCAACCTTATAAAAACAAACTATTACTTCAGACTGCCCAGCAGCGGCGGCAGAATCGCCGTGACGGTCTGTGCGGTCTGCTCCGCCGCGGCACAGCTTGTCAGGTAAACCATGCACCCTGCGACAAGCGCCGCCACGACGGTCAGGGCAATCAGCAGCGCAGGCCGGATGTGGTGCGGCTTCGTCATGACTGGCCGCTGCCCTGCGCGTTCGGGTCGAAGAGGCTCATCAGGTGGGCACTGCTGCTTTCGAGGGTTGCCATGGCGCTCTTGATGGCGGACAGGTCATCCGCCGTCATTTTGTCGGGCTTGGCGCGCCCAATCAGATGGCGAAGGGCAGCTTCATCGTCCTTGACGCGCTTCTTCTCGTCCTTGTCCAGCTGCTTGCTGCACTGGTTCAAGGCAGCACTTACCTGCGCCAAAAGGTGCTGCGCCTGATTGATGGTGTCCATCAGGTCGCGGCGGAAAGCGTCCTGCGCGGCGTACTGCTCCGCATCGCGAATCGCCTGCTGAATTTCATCCTCGCTCATTTTGTTGTCGGCGGTGATGGTGATGGATTGGGCGCGTCCAGTGTCCTGGTCGCGCGCGGAGACGGTCAGGATGCCGTTGGTGTCAATATCGAACGTGACCTCGATTTTCGGTACGCCTGCCATTGCGCGGCGGATGCCCTTCAGACGGAACTTGCCGATGCTCTTGTTGTCCCGCGCCATCGGGCGCTCACCCTGCAGGACGTTGATTTCTACTGATGACTGGAACATGCCCGCCGTGGTGAACACTTGCTGATAGTGCACAGGCAGGGTGGAGTTGCGCTCGATGACGCGGGTCGCGACGCCGCCGACCGTCTCAATTGCCAGCGAAAGCGGGGTTACGTCCAGCAGCAGCAAGCCCGTGGAGTTTGTCAGCGTTGTGTGTTCATTCAGCGTATCGCCCTGAATCGCCGCGCCCTGCGCCACGCATTCGTCGGGGTTGATGCTCTTGCTCGGCATGATGCCGGTCAGCTGGCGCACCTTCTCCTGCACGGCGGGGATACGCGTCGAACCGCCGACCAGCAGCACCTTGCCCAGCTCGCTGGCGGCAATGCCCGCGTCGCTGAGGGCGCTGCGGACAGGACCTTCCGTCCGCGCAACCAAATCCGCCGTCAATTCATTGAACTTCGCGCGGGTCAGCGTCTGCTCCAAATGCACCGCCTGACCGCCGACTGTGCTGATGAACGGCAGGCTGATGGTGGTCATCTCGGTGACGGACAGCTCCTTTTTCGCCTGCTCTGCGGCTTCCTTCACGCGCACCATGGCCGCCAAATCGCGGTGAAGGTCGGCATGATGTTCCCGCTGGAAAGCATCGCAGACGAAATTCACGATGCGCTCGTCGAAGTCATCGCCGCCGAGGTGGTTGTCGCCGCACGTCGCCAGCACTTCGATAACACCCTCGCCAATTTCGATGATGGATACGTCAAACGTGCCGCCGCCAAGGTCGTAGACCATGATTTTCTGCGGTGCGCCGTTGTTCAGCCCGTAGGCAAGGGCGGCGCTGGTCGGCTCGTTGATGATGCGGCGGACGTTCAAGCCCGCAATGCGCCCCGCGTCCTTCGTCGCTTGACGCTGGATGTCCCCGAAATACGCAGGGACGGTAATCACCGCGTCGGTGACGGGTTCGCCGAGATAACTTTCCGCGTCCTGCTTCAGCTTGCGGAGAATCATGGCGCTGATTTCCTGCGGCGTATAGCTTTTCCCGGCGATGGTCTTGCGCCAGTCCGTGCCCATATGGCGCTTGACGGACGCAATCGTGCGGTCGGCGTTGACTGCTGCCTGACGCTTCGCCGCGCTGCCGATGAGCCGTTCGCCGCTGTCGGTGAACGCCACGACGGACGGCGTTGTGCGCTCGCCCTTATCGTTCGGAATGATGGTTGCGCTGCCGCCCTCAACCACGGCGACGCAGCTGTTGGTGGTACCCAAGTCGATACCGATGATTTTGCCCATAAAGTTACACTTTCTCAAGGAAACTGATTCCTTGACCTTTTGCGCGATTCAGTTGCGCGCATTGCATACAGTTTTTTTGTGTTGCGCAGGGGATTTCACTCCGCAGAGGCGACCCCCCCTGCAACAAAACAAATCAAGCAGCATGGGAAAATTCTGCTAAATCAAGGGGCTTGCCACAGCTTCTTAATAGCACCGGCAGCAAAGCGGACAGAACATCTGCAAAAAGCACAAACTCATGCACAGCTTCGACGGATCCATCGCCCAAGTGTTGTACCCGGATGCATTCGTTTGATACGTCTGCCCTGCCTGCTGATACTGCCGCAAAAGCGCCTGATAGGTCGCATTGTTCGGGCTGAGCTGCACCGCGCGCTTCATGTGTTCCAGCGCCTGAATCTGATTCCCCGCGCCGTGGTTCGCCACGCCGGACAGGTAGTACCAGCGCGCATTCCGCCCCGTGCTGGGGATGTTCTGCAAAATGGAACACGCCGACGCGTACCGTCCGGCGAGAATATCGCGGATGGCAGCGCGAACCGGCTCGGAATCGCCCGCCTGCTCCTGCGGCGGGTTGACCTGCGTCTGATAGCCGCCGTAGCTGCCGTAGCCGAATCCGCCGAAGAAGTCGCTGAACGGGTCATAGCCGCCCTGCTGACCATACGGATTGCCTTGCTGCTGTCCGCCGTAGGAATTGCCGCCGTAAGAGCCGTATGGATTTCCGCCGTAGCTGTTCCCGCCATACGGATTCCCGCTATACGGATTCCCGCCATACGGATTCTGCTGCTGCTGGCGGTTGGCGTACTTCTCCGGGTTCATCAGCATGTCGTAGGCTTCGTTGAGTTCGTTCATCTTTTTTTTCGCCGCGTCGGGGTCGTTCGGATGCAAATCCGGATGACACTCCTTGGCTTTGCGGCGATACGCGCGCTTGATTTCATCTTGGCTGGCGGTTTCGGATACACCCAGCACTTTCCGCGGGTCTGTGACCATGCTCGTCAGCCTCCTTTCACCGGGGAATCGTCCCCGCTCTCTTTGGTTGTGCGGTCGCGGTGCTTCTTCTGCTTTTCGGCGCGGCGGTGGAGGAACTCGTTGTAGCTCTGCCAGACACCCTCATAGAGGATGTTGCGCAGAATATCCGCATCGGAGACGATAGGCAGCGACTCAAACGCCGCTGAAGCGTCGCCAAGCAGCAGCGTCAGCACGTCGCGCATATCCTCTGGCTGACGCCCCATCAGCAGCACGGGATTGTAGCTGTGCTTGCGCGTGTCGGCATCGTAATCACAGGCGGCATCCACCATGTAGATGAACCGCCCCAGCGACGCGCCGAACAGCCGCAGTGTGCGCGACCAGTAATCCTCCTCGCGCACGAACAGCGACGCCATCAGCGCCCCGAAGCAGTTTGCCGCCGCATCGGGGGAATCGCTGTGCGCCGCTTCCACCTCGCTCAGCGCCCGCAGGTTCTTCTCCAAATCGGCGCACTGGCGGGGATAATCCGCGCTGACCGCCTCGTAACGCTTTTTCAGCAGCTGCGCGGTCAGCCCGCCCGGCAGGGAGCGGTCGTCCTGCCAGTCGTCCAGCGCCTTGAAATACGCCAGCGCGATGGTCATATCGGCAGCGTAATCCGTCATCGACGTGCGGACGAAATCGTGCGCTTCCTTCGGGTGCGGCAGACAGCGCATCTGCCCGTGCGCTTCCGCCGGCTCATAGAGCGCGGAGAGGAAAATCGCCAGAAACGTCATGTCGTAGGTGAGCGTCATGCGGCCGCGGAAGCCGTGGCGGTCGCCCAGTGATTGGCATAATCCGCAGTACCATGCCCGATAGCGCTTTTTCTGCGCCTCATCGAGCGATTCCAGACCGGGTCTGACATAGCCGAACATTGTTTACGCCCTTTCGTCGAACTTGTGCTGGCACTTGGGGCAGGTGACGTGCTTTTCGCCGCAGCCGCGCTTGAGGCGCAGGCGTGTTTTGCACTGCGGGCAGCGGAAATACTTGTAGGTCTTTATGCCCCTGAGCCGCAGGAAAAACTGCCGGATTTCCGTCTGCGCGTGTCCCGTCTTGTCCATGAACTGGCGATTTTCCTCCTGCCGCTTGGCGACGTTGCGGCTCAGCATCCGCCACAGAGCATACACATAGCACAGCATGGACAGGAAACTCGCCAGCGGCAGGCGGAACAGCGAAAGCAAACTGAAAACGATAGCGGCGATGAGCGCTGTGAAGCCGAGATTATCCGGGCCGTTGCGCCCCTGCATCCAGTTCGCGAGGGCGTTCTGCATCTTCGAGAAAAAGGACATCGGTGATTTCCTCCTTTGCTTTCGGAGCATAGTATACACCCCGAATTTGAGCCTAATGTGAACAAATGAAGAAGAAACCGCAACAAATTCGGCGGATACCCGCATTTTTGCAATTTTCGGATTCACCTGCGCCCGCTGCCTGCGTCTTGGCGCATTTTCATCCGAAAATCGCATGGTTTCAACCTATAAGAAATTCTGCGCCGATTGAAAAAAACCCTTCTTTGTGGTATGATAATTGCATGAGAGTTTCATGAGAAAATGAATGCGAGGTGCGTTGACGGTGCTGCTGCGGAATGGGCTGTTCTTTGCGGATGGCCATTTGGGGGAAAATCTGTGCGTCCGGCTGGAAACCGGGCGCGTGACAGCGATGGGCGAGAGCTTAGCGCCGTTGGCTGGCGAGGCTGTGATAGACCTGCAGGGGGATTTTGTCCTGCCGGGGTTTGTCGATGCGCACATCCACGCCTTCCGCGGGCATGACACGATGCAGGGCGAGGACGCGATTCGCCAGATGGCACGGGAGTTGTATCGGGAGGGCGTTGCGGCGTTCCTGCCGACGACCATGTCCGCCAGCGTGGAGGATACGCGCCGGGTGATTGCCGCCGTCCGCCGCGTGATGGATACGCCGGAGCAGCGCGCGGCACGGGTGCTGGGGGCGCATATGGAAGCGCCGTTCCTATCGCCGGAGAGGGCAGGGGCGCAGCGGAAGGAGTTCTTTCTGCATCCGAACTGGGAGGCGTTCCTTGATCTGACAGGCGGCGACATTCAGGCAGTGCGCGTCATCACGATGGCGTCGGAACTGCCCGGCGCGGAAGATTTCATCCGCAAGGCGGCGGAGAACGGCATCCACGTTTCCATCGGTCACACGGCAGCGACCGACGAACAGGTGCATCAGGCGGCGGACTGGGGCGCGACCCGCGTCACCCACACCTACAACGCACAGACGCCGTTCACGCACCGCGCACCCGGCGTTCCCGGCGCAGCATTGACGGATGACCGCCTGTTTGCGGAGTTCATCGGCGACGGCGTTCACCTGCACGACGACGCGGTGAAGGTGCTCCTGCGCTGCAAGGGGGCGGACAAAGCCGTTGCGATTACGGACAGCATGGAAGCAGCGGGCTTGCCGGACGGCGAATACGCCTTAGGCGGGCAAGCGGTCACGGTGCGCGGACACGAGGCACGTTTGCACGACGGCACGCTGGCAGGCTCGGTGCTGTTGATGCGGCAGGCGTTCCAGAACCTGATGGCGCGCTACGGGCAGACGCCGGAGAATGCCGCTCGCATCTGCACGGAGAATCCCGCGCGTTCGATTGGCGCGTCAGGCTTCGGGACGATTTGCGTTGGGGCAGACGCGCCCCTCACAAGGTGGGGGAAGGATTTCGCTTGGAAGGGAATCCTTGGGTGAAGGAACTTTTGGGTTTTGGCATACTTGTCTTTCTTTTCCTGGCTGAATTTGATTGGAACAGGGGGAATCGCCTCTGCGGAGACGAAATCCCAGCGAAACACGCGGAAATTGCATGAAGAAGTCACCAACTCAATCGCGCGAAAGGGTCAAGGGGCAATGCCCCTTGCGGAGTCCAGAGGCAGAGCCTCTGGCTTGAAAGGAGGCTGCAACACCCATGATGAAAATCGACTTGAGCGGACAGTGGCAGGTGAAGCTGGACGCGGAAAAACAGGAGACCATGCCGCAAGCGTACCCGGAGACGATGATGCTGCCGGGGACGACATCGGCGGCGGGGCTTGGAATGCCGAATCCCGCCAAGGAAACGGGCTGCCTGACCGACGCGTATCGCTTTGAAGGCGCGGCGTGGTTTATGCGCACGTTCACCGCGGGAGACTGGACGGGCGAGCAGACGATGCTCACGCTGGAACGCACCCGCAAAACCACCGTCTACCTCGATGGTCGCCCCATCGGGCATCAGGAGAGCCTATGCACGCCGCACCGCTACTTCCTGCCGCCTGTGCACGCTGGCGAGCATACCCTTGTCATCCGCGTGGATAATACCGATTATCCCACGCGCGGCGGGCATTTGACCAGCCCCGATACGCAGAGCAACTGGAATGGCATCACCGGCGAAATCAGCCTGACCGTCGCCCATACACTGCTGACGGATTTGACCGTGCGCCCGGACTTGCGGCGCGGCTGCCTGCGTGTGCATGGGCATATCATCGGCGCGCCCGACGGTGTGGCGGGCATCGTGCTGCCGGGGCAGATGGAGCATCTGCTGCCGTACCGCCGGGGCGTGCTGGACGGGGAATGCCCGCTCAAGGGCAATGAAGCCTTCTGGGACGAAGCGCACCCCGAAATCCACACCATCTCCATTGACCTCGACGGCGATGTGTATGAAACGACATTCGGCTTGCGCGATGTGCGGACGCTCGGTCGGCGGCTGCTCATCAACGGGCGCGAAACCTTCCTGCGCGGCAAGGTTGATAATCTGCTGTACCCCAAAACCGGGTACACGCCAACTGACGTCGCGTCGTGGATGACGATTTTGGGCATTGCCAAGGAATATGGCATCAACCATTACCGCTACCATACCGCCTGTCCGCCGGATGCGGCGTTCACGGCGGCGGATCTGCTTGGCGTGTATATGGCGCCGGAGCTGCCGTTCTGGGGGACGGTCGCGGAAGAAGGCGAAGAAGGCTACGACGAGCGCGAACGCGACTTCCTCTTCCAAGAGGGCTTCCGTATCCTGCGCGAATACGGGCATCATCCGTCGTTCCTGTGGCTTTCGCTGGGCAATGAGCTGTGGGGCAGCAAGGACGTGCTGAACCGCATGATGCGCGCCTACCGCGAGGCGGACGACACCAAGCTGTACAGCAGCGGCGCGAACAACTACCAGTTTGTGCCGGACGTGCTGGACGAGGAAAATGTGTTCGTCGGCGTCAGGCTGGGGCGCGAACGGCTGATTCGCGGCAGCTACGCCATGTGTGATGCACCGCAGGGCATCGTGCAGACGACCGCGCCGGAGTCCGTCAGCAATTATGATGCCAGCATCGTTCCGGAAACGCTGGGGCAGTCGGGTGAAGCCGGCAAGGTGCAGATTCAGTATGGCACGGGCGTGAAGGAAGTGGACGCGCAGTCCGCGGACGCCCTCATCCCGGATGTGCCCGTCATCAGCCACGAGGTCGGGCAGTATGTGTTCTATCCTGATTTCTCGGAGATTTCGCATTACACCGGGCCACTGAAGCCGCGCAACATCGAAGCCATGCGCGAGAATTTGGAACGGGCGGGGCTGTACGGCGAGCATGAAGCCTTCTTCCGGCAGACGGGGCATCTGGCAGTGGAATGCTACAAGCGGGAAATTGAAACACTGCTGCGGTCGCGGGAGGTATCGGGCTTTCAGCTGCTGGACTTGCAGGATTACACCGGGCAGGGGACGGCGCTTGTCGGCGTGCTGAACGCAATGATGGAGAACAAGGGGCTGATTTCCGCCGAGGAGTGGCGCGAGTTCTGCGCCGGAACGGTTGTGCTGGGCGAATTTGCGTCGTTCACGGGCATGATGGGCGAGGACATCCGTTTTGATGTGCAAATCAGCGAATGCGACCCGGAGAAGCAGCATACCTGCATCCACTGTACCCTTATGGACGGTGAGCGCGAATTGTACGCTTGCGACGTGACGCCGGGTGCACGGCAGGGGCGGCTGACGGACGCAGTGTCCGTCACGTTCCCGGCGGAGTGCTATCGGGACGCCATGCAGGAGCGCATCACGGGCTTGACCGTCGCGCTGACACTGGCGGACGGCACGCGCAATCATTACCCGATTTGGCTGATTCCGCAGGTTGACATCCGCATCACCCGCGAGGGCATCGAGAAGGACGGGCGGATGGTGGCGTTTGTATCCGCAGAAGAAAAGGCGGACGGCGCGGCGATTGTTGTGCCGAGCGCGGAAGGGCAGCTTCCGGCGGAATACTGCACGGATTTCTGGTGCTACCCGATGTTCCGTTCAATCAGCGAGAGCATGGGCAAGCCTGTGCCGGTCGGGACGATGGGGCTGTCCATCGACACCGCGTCGCCGCTGCTGAAGCGGTTCGCGCAGGAGGATTACACCACCCCTGCGTGGTACGCTATCCTGCAAACGGCGCATGTGCAGCGCCTTCCGGCGGACATTCACCCCGCGGTGCAGATGATTGACAATACGGAACGCTGTGCGCGGCTGGGCATCCTCTATCAGCAGGACGGCGTGTGGCACTTGGCGCGCTTGTGGGAAAAGCCAGATGCCCCGACGGTGCGCGCGCTGGCGTGGTCGTTGTGGGAGGCGCTGAAATGACGCTGATTTACCCCGCGACGGCGGATGCGTTCCGCTGTATTGCGGACGCTTGCCGCCACACCTGCTGCAAGGGCTGGGAAATCGACATTGACCCGAACACGCGGGCGAAGTATGCTGCCATGACGGGTGAAATCGGGCAGCGGCTGCGCGACGCGATTGCGGACACGCCGGACGGTGCTTCTTTCCGCCTGCGGGAGGATGAACGCTGCCCGATGCTGAATGACAGCGGCTTATGCGACATCATCACCGCTTGCGGCGAAGGGGCGCTGTGCCAAATCTGCGCCGACCATCCGCGCTACCGCAACGAGTTTTCGACATTCACCGAAGTCGGCTTCGGGCTCTGCTGCGAAGCGGCGGCGGATTTGACCCTGCACTGGTCACAGCCGATGACGTGGCATACGCAGGGCGGCGGCACACGTCCGCAGGGGTCGCCGGAGGAAGAAGCGCTGCTGCAGGCGCGGGCGGCACTCATCCGCATCATGCAGGACAGAACACGCGGCATTCCTGCCCGGCTGAATGCCTTGTGTGAAGCGGCAGGCACGGTAATGCCAACGCGTACGGCAGCGGAATGGGCGGACTTCCTGCGGACGCTGGAGCGCCTTGATCCGACGTGGGACGCGGTGCTGACGCGGCTGACGAATGTGCCGGACGATTTGCCGGATTTTTCCCCGCTGGCGGTGGAGCAGTTCACGGTGTACCTGCTGCATCGGCATGTGCCGGGGGCGCTGCTGGATGGCGATTTGCCGGGGCGGGTGCTGTTTTGTGCGGTATCGGGGATGCTGTTCCTGCGCCTGTCGGCGCTGCTGGGCGAAAACGAAGCGGCGCGGATGTACTCATCAGAAATCGAATACTCGGAGGAAAACCTCTGCTCGTTTCTGGATGAGCTGGATGCATAAGTTTTCATCAAGCAAAAACAGGCATCTGAAGCATGTGCTTTCGCTTCGGATGCCTGTTTATACTATTTCCAGATTCACCTGTGCCATCTGCTTGCGCCTTTTCCCTTCTGGCGTCCGTTCATTCTACTTAGCGTAGCGCTGCTACGCTGCGTTTCATTCACGTTAGCCAGAATGAAAAATTCGCGGCGCATCTTGGCGCATTTTCATCTGGAAATAGTATTACATGTCAGCTTGCGCTGTATTTGTGCAGCGCACGGGTGATATCGCCGTGAATCAGCACGCTGAGCCGGTCAATAATCGCCGTTGGGTCTTCCTTCATGCCCTCGCGAATCCAGTTCAGCATCAAGCCGACAAACGCGTATTTGTAGAAGTTGGCAATGAACGCCTTGTCACGGTCACTGACGGACAGCCCGACGGCTTTTTCCTCAACCACGCCAATCAGCAGGTCATACGTCAGCTGATAGAGATAGCGCTCCAAATGCTCGCGGCTGATAGAGTGGTAGACGTTCAGGACGAACGTTTTGTTTTCCAAGACAAGATGGAAGATGTTCAGGAAGCCTTGCTGCCATGTGCTGTACGTCTTGTTGCCGGCAAGCGCGACGCTCGCATCCTCTTGACACGTCCACTCTACCAAGTCGTATATATCTGCAAAATGGTAGTAGAACGTCATCCGGCTGACACCGCAGTCCTCAGCAATATCGTTGATGGTGATTTTGCTCAGCGGCTTCGTTTGCAGGAGCTTTTTCAGGCTTTGCGCTAAGGCGCGTTTTGTGGTCTGCGACATGCTTCACCTCATTGTTGCGGCGGGAGACGGCGGCGCTTTATTTCTTCGTCCAGTGCGCGCAAGGCGTCCCGCGAGTTAGGGAGTGCGGCAATTGCGGCGTATCTCGGTCAGCATGTAATCCGGTATGGCGCGGAGTGTTTCCGGCGCGTCGGCAATGTGGGCGGCAAGAAGCCGAAGCACCTCGGCATCATCCGGCGCATTGCCCATTTCATCTGCACCTTCAAATGAAGCATCGTTCAGATGGTCGTAAAGTTCGTCCAGCAGTTCATCCATCGGCGTCATGTCCGCCTGCACATTGACGGGAATGCCCAATTGCTTGGCAATCGGCGTAATGAATGCCGTTGTGCGGTCATCCGCTGACCAAAACTCACGGGGAAGACCGTGCTGCTGGAGCAGGGGAAGGAAATCAGCGGAGAAGTGGGGAGCGTATTCGTCGATTTTGCGCGGCGGCGTGAGCGTCAGCATTTTGCCGCTGCCGGTATCGACAACACAGAGCAAATAAGGAAAATATGGCACTTGGGCTGGTTTGGCCTGAACAGGGGTGGGGGACATAAACACCGCCAGCGCCCACGGTGCACAGGGCTTCTTGCGCTTCTTCAGCCGCGCCAGCGCCAGTTCATCCTCAATTTTGCCCGTCGGGAGTGCCGGCGCGTCGGGCTTTTGCAGCGTGTAGGAATCCCAGCGATAGCCGTCGGGGGTCGCGGTCAGCAGGGGAATCGGGTGCGTGAATGGGTCGCCCTCAATCAGCCCCAAGGCAAGAGGCTCTTCTGTGTTGAGCCGACGCGATATTTCCAGCAGGGCATCCATTGCTTCCAATAGATGCTGCTGCTCGGTTTCGTCAGTCAGCGCCCACGGCATGCGCGATGGACGATAGCGATGGAAAACCGGAAAATTGTGCTGTCCGCGCAGGGAAATGCCGTGTGCTTTGGCGTAGGCGCGGACGGCCTTTGCCTCCTTCGCGAGGATTTCCTGCGCATTCTCGAAGGATACCTGAATGCAGTCCTGCCCGAGCATACATTCCTCCGCTCGATGGCGCGGCAGAACGCGCATGTCTGTGGTCATGAGTTTGTCAAGCGCGTACAGACCGTCCGTGAGGGAATAAAGCGCCAGCGCCAGATGCGTGCCGTTGCGCCCCATGACGGAGCAGCACGCAATTTCACCATCAGAAAAGCGAACTGCAAAAATATGCGTATCAAACAAATGCTGCCACGGCTTTGCGGCACGGATGGCAAATGCGCGGTCAAACAGCACGTCTGTGTTCATCGTCGGGTGCCCTCCTACGTCATTTTCTTCAGTATACCATAAAAGCAGGGAACAGGCAAGAAGACGACGAAAAATGCAATACGATTTCCGGATATGAATGCGTCAAGATGCGCCGAAAATCTGGAAATCGTATAAAGAAACACAAAAAAATCCTCCGCTGTAAGAGCGAAGGATGATGCACCTCCGACGGGATTCGAACCCGTGTTTTCGCCTTGAGAGGGCGGCGTCCTAGGCCACTAGACAACGGAGGCAAACGCTGGGGAACTAGGATTTGAACCTAGACAATACGAGTCAGAGTCGTAGGTGCTGCCATTACACCATTCCCCATTGGCACTTCAACGATTGACTTGCGCCACTCGCTGACTGCGAAAATGATTATACCACGCTTTAACCCGCCTGTCAAGAGGGAAATTCACTTTTTTTTCGCAATTTCTGCGTGCTTTTGCATGGAAACGCATCCGCGCGGATACAATACGCGGAAACAGGCACATGGAGGTGCAAAAAGCGGATGAAAACGATGGTGGGCGACGGCAATTTGGCAGCGGCACAGGTGGCATACGCACTCAGCGAAACGGCAGCGGTTTACCCGATTACGCCGTCTACGCCGATGGCAGAGAACTGTGACGAGTGGGCACGCATGGGCAAACGCAACGTGTTCGGGCAGAAAATGCGGCTGACGGAGATGCAGAGCGAGGGCGGCGCGGCGGGCGCGCTGCACGGGATGCTCTCGGCGGGAGCGTTGGCGACGACCTTCACCGCGTCGCAGGGGTTACTGCTGATGCTGCCGGATATGTGCAAAATTTCGGGCGAGCTGCTGCCGGGGGTGATGCGTCGCGGCGCGGGCGCTGGCGTACCACGCGCTGTCCATCTTCGGCGACCACAGCGATGTGATGGCAGTGCGCAGTGCAGGCTGGGGAATGCTCTGCGCGGCATCGGTGCAGGAAGCGGCGGATTTGGCGGCTGTGGCGCATTTGAGCGCGATGGCGGGCAGTGTGCCAATGCTGCATTTCTTTGACGGCTTCCGCACGAGCCATGAAATCCAGCGGTTCGAGGCGCTTGACGAGGATGAATTACGCGGACTGCTGCCGCAGACGCAAATCCGGCAGTTCCGGGCGCGCGCCATGAACCCGGAGCATCCGCATCAGCAGGGGACGAGCCAGAATCCGGACGTGTATTTTCAGGGGCGGGAAGCGGCGAACCCATACTATTTCGCCCTGCCGGAAATCGTGCAGGACACGATGAACCGCGTCGCGGCACTGACGGGGCGCCCGCTGCGGCTGTTCTCCTACACGGGTGTGCCGGACGCGAAGAAGGTGCTGGTGCTGATGGGGTCGGGCGCGGAGACGGCGGAGGAAACCGCGCGGGCACTCATGCGGACGGGGGAGAAAGTCGGCGTGGTGCGGGTTCGGCTGTTCCGTCCGTTCTCGGCAGAAGCGCTGCTGACGGCTATACCGGAGAGCGCGGAGCGGATCGCTGTGCTTGACCGCACGAAGGAGTCCGGCGCACTCGGTGAACCGTTGTATTTGGACGTGAGCGCGGCGCTGTTTGCCGCTGGGCGGACGGCAAAGGTCTGCGGCGGACGGTACGGGCTGGGCAGCAAGGAGTTCACACCCGCAATGGTCAAGGCCGTGTTTGATGCGCTGGACACGATGGAAGCCGGGCAGCACTTCACCGTCGGCATCGACGACGACGTGACGCACCTGTCCTTGCCGATAGACGCGCATTTTGCCTTGCCGAACGAGGGCGTTATCAGCTGCAAGTTCTTTGGGCTGGGCGCGGATGGCACGGTTGGAGCAAACAAGAGCGCCATAAAAATGATTAGCGCGCAGACAGATCGGCAGGTACAAGCATATTTTGCGTATGACTCCAAGAAATCCGGCGGGTACACGGTTAGCCATCTGCGGATAGGGGCAGCGCCGATTCGTGCGCCGTACCTGATTGGGCAGGCGGATTTTCTCGCGTGCCATCAGCCGACGCTGATGAATCTGGACGTGGTGGCGCAGAGCGTCAAGCCGGGCGGCACGGTGCTGCTGAATCTCCCGGACGGCATGGAGATTCCCGCGAAGCTGCGCCGGAGCATTGCGAAGCGCCATGCGCTGCTGTACGCCATCGACGCGGACGCAATCGCGGCGCAGTGCGGCTTAGGCGGGCGCATCAACACGGTCATGCAGACGGCTTTCTTCCAATTAAATGCCTTTTTGCCAGAAAAGCAGCGGCAGCAGCTGCTGACCGAATCGGTTCAGGCGGCATATGCGAAGAAGGGCGAGAGGGTCGTCGCGGCAAATCTGAATGCAATTGCGAAGACGGCGGATGCGCTGCGACGAGTGGATGTGCCGCCGGAATGGACGGAACTGCCTGATACGCCGGAGGATGCGCCGCAATCAGCAGTCGAAGCCTTCATGCGCCCGATGCTGCGCCAGCAGGGGGATATGCTGCCGGTGTCTGCCATGGACGCGCGCGGGTTTGCGCCGCTGGGCACGAGCCGGCTCGAAAAGCGCGGCATTGCGCGGCAGATTCCGCAGTGGCGGGCGGAAGCGTGCATCCAGTGCGGGCTGTGCAGCCTTGTCTGCCCGCATGGGTGCATCCGTACGTTCTACCCGTTGGCGGAAACGGCGCTCCCGGCGGATTTTCATACGGTTCGGGCGAAGGGCAAGGCGTTTTCCGGGCGGAATTTCCGCGTGCAGGTGTCGCCACTGGACTGCACGGGATGCGAAAATTGCGCGCGGACGTGCCCTGCGAAGGACAAGGCGCTGGTGATGCGCCCCTCGGCGGAAATGGCGCAGGAGCAGGCAAACTGGGCTTTCGCTGTGTCGCTGCCGGAAACAGCGATCGGGGAGGCGGACACTATCCCGCTCTCGCAGACAAAAACGCCGATGTTTGAGTTCTCCGGCGCGTGCGCGGGGGTGCGGCGAAACGCCGTATATCAAGCTGCTGACACAATTGTTCGGTTCGCACTTGATGATCGCCAATGCCACGGGCTGCTCGTCCATCTACGCCGGGAGCGCGCCCAGCTGCCCCTATACCGTCAACCAGAAAGGGCAGGGCGTGGCGTGGGGCAACAGCCTGTTTGAGGATAACGCGGAATTTGGCTTCGGGCTGTATCTGGCGATGAAGCACCGACGGGCGCATCTGGCGGAGCGGGTCGAGACGCTGGCGGCAGAGTGTCCGGAATTGACGGAAAGCTGCCGCGCGTGGCTGGGCAGTCGCGAGGATGCGGCACTTTCGGCACAGGCAGGGGAAGCGCTGCTGGCAGCGTGCGAGACGCTTTCGCATCCGCTGATGAAGGAAATTGCGGATTCGGCGGATTTGCTGGCGGCCAAGAGCGTGTGGCTCATCGGCGGCGACGGCTGGGCGTTTGATATTGGCTTCGGCGGGCTTGACCATGTGCTGGCATCGGGCGAAAAGGTGCGGGCGCTTGTGCTGAACACGCAGGTGTACTCCAACACGGGCGGACAGGCATCGAAGGCGACCCCGGCGGGTGCGGCGGCGCGGCTCATGTCCGGCGGGAAATCCGGCGCGGAGAAGGATTTGGGGCTGATGGCAATGACCTACGGGCATGTGTACGTTGCGCAGGTGGCGATGGGCGCGAATCCGAATCAGCTGCTGAAGGCCATGCGCGAGGCAGAAGCGTGGGATGGCGCGGCGCTCATCATTGCCTATGCGCCCTGCATTGCGCACGGGATTGACATGCGTGACGTGCAGGAAATCGAGAAGGACGCCGTGCAGTGCGGGTATTTCCCGCTGTACCGCTATCATCCGGCGAATGGGCTGATGCTGGACAGCAAAGCGCCGGACGGGGATTTTCAGGCGTTCCTGATGCGGCAGGGGCGGTTTGCGGCATTGCGCCGGAGCGATCCGGCGAAGAGCGAAACCCTCTGCAAAATGGCGGAAGAAGCTGCGCGGCGACGCTGGAACCTGCTGAAAATGCTGAAAAATCGGGAAATGACGTAAATCTGCATCTAAAACAGACAATATCAAAGGGAAACAACTGTTTTCATGTCGGAAAAAGAGCGGCAACAGACCGAATACACCAACGAAAACGTTGTCTGACGAAAAAAATCCGTGTAAGGAACTTGCAGATCGATTTCTGATTGATTTAGGCAGTTTCAATAAAGAAGTGCGGCAAAACTTGCACAAATCTTGTATATCATATGGTTTGAACTTGACAAATGACGCGTCGAAAGCTATAATGGATTTACAAGTGCGGAAATGTCTGCCCTTAATCCGGGCAAAGACGAAAACGCTTTCGTAAACCTCGGAGACTTACGAAAATGTTTCGCCGGCAGGCATCAGGCACAATCAGCTTCTCTAAGGAGGAATTATCATGAATTGCACCAAGAAGTTTCTTGCACTGCTGATGGTGCTGGCGATGGCGCTGGGCATGACCGCTGTGGCGGAATCTTCGGCGGCGTCTCCCGTGGCATCTCCCGTGGCATCTCCTGTGGCATCTCCTGTGGCGGGCGAAGTCGAACCGCTCTCTACAGCGTTCCTGATGTATGCCGACGCCAACTGGCAGTACCAGTGGTGGCACGACGGCTCTGAGCCGGCGGAGGGCATGAAGGTGACCGAGGCGGCGATTACCGGCGAAGGCTCCTACACCGTGGGCCTTGACTTCACCGGCACGCCCGAAGGCGCGGCGAGCGGCATTGCGTTCGCGGCCATCGGTCTGGAGAACGGCGAAAAGGTGCTGCCCGGCTGGACGATTCGCGTGGACGAAATTCGCGTGAACGGTCAGCCCATCGAAGCGAAGAAGGGCTACACCTCTTCTGACGACGGCATCATTACCCGCTCCAACATCTACAACGAATGGGTCAGCGAGCTGCCCGCCGACGCGCGTTCCTGGGACGGCGTGACTGAGGACGCGAACTGGATAACCGTGGACAAGGCTGCGTTTGAGCGCGTGGAAAACGTCGAGGTTGATTTCACGCTCTTCCGCTACGGCGCTGACATGGCGTACATCATGTTCGCCGACTCTTCTTGGACGAGCCAGTACTGGGGCACGGACGATTCCGCTGTGAAGGCGACCAACGCGACCGTGACCGGCGCGGGCGACTACACCGTGGGCCTGGACTTCACCGCGACTGAAGCGGGCGCGGCTTCCGGCGTTGCCTTTACCGCGCTGAGCATCAAGCACGGCGAAAAGCTCTTCCCCGGCATGTCCATCAAGCTCAACGATATCCGTATCAACGGCGAATCCGTTGCGTTCACCAAGGGCTACACCTCCTCTGACGATGAGGTGGAAACCCGCATGAACATCATGAACGAATGGGTTGCCGAAGTTCCCACTGACGCTTCTGTCCGCTCCTACGACAAGGATCTGACGGGCGTGTCTCCTGTCATCGTGGACAAGGCGGCGTTTGAATCCGTCAAGACCTACGAAATCGACTTCACCCTCGTGCCCAAGACGGACACGGCGTTCCTGATGTTCGCCGACAGCGATTGGGCGACCTCCGCGTGGAATCCCGGCGAATTTGCAGAGGGCAACGCTGTGACCGTGGACGGCCCCGGCACCTACACCCTGTCCCTTGATTTCTCCGGCGTTAAGGGCGGCGAAATCCCCGGTGTTGCGTTCATGGCGGTCGGCATTGCGAACGGCGAAGCGACCTTCCCCGGCTACTTCATCGACATCACCGAAGTCAAGGTCAACGGCGAAGCAATCGAACTCGGCAAGGACTTCACCACGACCGACGACGGCATCGTGACCCGCTCCAACATCTGGAATGAATGGGTGACGGACATCCCGGCGGAAGCCCGCGTGGCGGACGGCGACCTCGAAGGCGTGACCGCGAAGATCGCGACGGCGGAAGCGCTCTCCGGCATCAAGACCATCGACGTGACCTTCGACTACATCTACGGTGTGCCGCCGGTTGTGGAAACCGAACAGCCCCTGACCGAAGATGAAGTGAAGGAACTGACCTCCAAGACCTACGGCGCGTACATCGCCGTGCAGTCTGACCCGAACTACATCTTCCGCAACGACTGGGAGGAACCCTCCTACGGCCGCGACGCGGACAACGATGTGTTCACCAAGCTGGCGAAGACCAACAACGACGGCACGATTACCGATTACGGCGCGACGTTCGAGGATGCGGTCATCTCCGGCAACGGCACCTACACCTGCTCCATGACCACGGGCGACATGGGCTTCGGCGAGGATACGGCGTTCCACTTCTTCCGCGTCTCCACCGACATTCCGTCCAAGCTGGTCAAGGAAGGCTACGTCACCATTTCTGATGTGACCATCAAGATTGGCGAAGGCAAGACGCAGTCCGGCGTTGTGGTGGATACCTCCGGCGATTGGGTGAAGCTGATTGTTGAGGACAACTACAACAACATCAAGGCGGACGGCGTTGTGCTGACCGCGCCCGCCCCGAACACCACGACGGTCTTCACCTTCACGGTCTCCGGTCTGGCGGAGTAATCCTGCACTACTTTCCCCTGGCGCGCTCTTCGGCTTCGGCTGAGGAGCGCGCCAAGGGGATTCCTGCCTTTGCCATAGTCGCGCTGATGGATGAACGCTGGACGGCTGTCTGCCAACGCTCATCCATCAACGCGCGGCTGGTCAAAGCAGAAGAGCGTCACGAAGAAAGAAATGAGGGGATACCATGCAGGCGACGATTTCGGCCAAATCCGGCGGACAGGCGACTTGCGTCCGGGAAAGACGAACTGGGCGCTGATCATCATCCGCATCCTGACCGCGTTTGCCGGGCTGATGATCTTCTTCCCGGAGGTCAATCCCGGTCGACTGATGTCGGACATCAACGCGAATACTTCGCTGTTCACCGCCGCGATTTCGTACAGCACGCTGACGGACAGCTTTGCCCGCCCGCTGCGTATGGGCTGGGTGCAGCCGTGGCACTTCTACCTCATCATGGGCGGCTGTGCGCTGCTGATGCTTGGCATCATCCTGAGTGCAATCGGCGCGTGCATGTCGCTGGGCAATCACCGCATGAAGCGCGCAGCAGTCAAACTGCCGCTGATCGGCTCGGTGCTGATGCTTGGCGGCATCGGAACGCTGGTGTACCTGAACAGCATCCTGCCGGCGCTGGAAAAGGCAGACCGCCTGAAGCTGATGACGCCGACCGGCGCAATCGTCTTCTGGGCGGTGCTGGGGGGGCTGCTGCTCGTATTCAGCATTGTGAGCATGGTCACTATTCCCAAGGACATGGAAGAAAAGATGGAGATGGAGGAGAAATACCGCCTGTTCCTGATGTTCCTGCCTGTTCTGATTCTGACGGTCATCTTCTGCTACCTGCCGCTGTACGGCTGGCGCTATGCGTTCTTTGATTATAAGGTCGGCGACGCACTGAGCAGCGACTTTGTGGGCCTCAAGTGGTTCAGCTACCTGTTCTCCAACGGCGCGACGCGCAGCGACCTTGTGCGCGTGCTGCGCAACACGCTGATTATGTCTGGCTTGGGCATTGCAACGAGCTGGCTGCCGATTGCCTTCGCCGTTTTGCTGGCGGAACTGCGTTCGACGAAGTTCCAGCGCGTTGTGCAGACCCTGACGACGATTCCGAACTTCATCTCATGGGTTCTGGTGTACGCCATTGCGTTTGCTATCTTCTCCACCGACGGCTTCATCAACTCCTTCCTGCGCAACGTCATGGGACAGACCGCCACGACAGACTATCTTGCCAGCGCAGATTTCATCTGGCTCAAGATGCTGCTGTGGGGCACATGGAAGGGCTTGGGCTGGAGCGCTATTGTCTACATCGCGGGCATTGCAGGCATTGACCAGCAGCTGTACGAAGCCGCGAAGGTGGACGGCGCGAACCGCTTCCAGTGCATCCGCCACATCACGATTCCCGGCTTGATGCCCACTTACATGGTCATGCTGCTGATGGCGATTGCGGGTATGCTCTCCAACGGCATGGAGCAGTACCTCGTCTTCGAGAACCCGCAGAACAGCGCAACCATCGAGGTGCTGGACTTGTATGTCTATCACAGCGGCATTAAGAGCGGCTTGATTCCGCTTTCCACGGTCGTCGGCGTATTCAAGAGCCTGATTGGCGTGCTGCTGCTCTTCGGCGCGAACGGCATCTCCAAGGGCGTGCGCGGCGAAAGCATCATTTAAGGAGGCGGAGAAGCAATGAGCAACACCGAAGTCATGAAGCAATCCGCCGTCAAACTGGCGGGCAAGCATCCGAAAAACAAGATCCACCGCACGGCGGGCGACATCGCGTTTGATGTTTTCCTGTACATCCTCTTTGTGGCTTTCACAATTCTGTGCGTTTTCCCATTCTATTACCTGTTTATTAACACCATTTCCAGCAATGACGCGGTGGCGGGCGGCTTGGTCAACTTCTGGCCGGTCGGCATCCACTTCCAGAATTACCTTGCCCTGCGCGACGTGGCGGACTTGGGTTCGTCGGTCATCGTGACGGTGGCGCGTACGATTCTGGGCACAGCGCTGATGGTGATTGTCAGCGCGTGGGCGGGCTATCTGGTTACGAAGCAGAAGATGTGGCATCGGTCGCTGATGTACCGCGCGCTGGTCATCACCATGTACTTCAACGCGGGCCTGATTCCGTGGTACATGAACATGCTGATGCTGGGTCTGACGAACAACTTCCTCGCCTACATCCTGCCGGGCATGATTGCGCCGTACAACATCATTCTGGTGAAGACGTATATTGAGTCGATTCCGGCGTCGCTGGAGGAATCCGCGGTCATTGACGGCGCGAACACGCCGACGGTGTTCCTGAAGATTATCCTGCCGCTGTCCGTGCCGATTTTGGCGACGATTTCGATTTTCGGCGCGGTCGGCAACTGGAACTCGTTCCAAGACTCGCTGCTGCTGATGTCCTCCCGGCCGGAGCTGTACACCCTGCAGCACCGCCTGTATGTGTACCTGAACCAGTCCTCGAACCTGTCGGCACTGGTCAACGGTTCGGGCGGCATGTCCACGCAGGCGGCGGCGAACATGCTCAACACGCGCGTTATCAAGTACACGGTCGCCATGGTGTCGATTATCCCGATTCTGCTGGTGTACCCGTTCATGCAGCGCTTCTTTGTTAAGGGAATCATGCTGGGTGCCGTGAAGGGCTAACCCGGCTGGTGATAGTTACTTCAAATACGGAAAGGAGAATCTTGCAAATGCGCAAATTGACCCGACTCTTCGCCCTGATGCTGGCGCTGACCATGCTTCTGGGCACTCTGCCTGCGCTGGCAGAAGAACCCGACAATCCCTCTGGCATCCCGTACTACAAGGTGACCAGCGACCTGTACGATTTCATCGACATGGACGGCGCGCCCATCCAGATTGAAATTTACAGCCAGCTGGCGAACTACTCCGGCCGTCAGACCGGCTGGGGCGCTGCGCTGATGAAGGATCTGTTCAACGTTGAACTGGTCATCATCCCCGATCAGGATGGCACATACCAGACCCGCACGCAGTCCGGCAACCTCGGCGACATCGTCGTCTGGGGCGCGAATGGCGAGGACTATAAGCAGGCAATCAAGAACGGTCTGCTGCTGGAGTGGGACGAGGACGACCTTGCGGAGACGTATGCGCCCTACGTTTGGGCGAACTATCAGGATGCGCTGGCGTCCAACCGTCTGGTGTCCGAAGACGGCGACAATCTGTACGGCTTCGGCATGGACGTGGCGACCTCCCGTCAGGGTCATAAGTCCTTCATGTACTCTTGGGATCTGCGCTGGGATCTGTATTCTCAGCTCGGCTATCCGGAAATCAAGAATTTGGATGACCTGCTTGAGGTCTTCAAAAAGATGAAGGAAATCTGCCCCACGGACGAGCTGGGCAACGAGACGTATGCGGCGTCCCTCTGGCCTGACTGGGACGGCAACATGGTCATGTACGTCAAGGCGATGGCGACGGCGTACTACGGCTATGACGAGCTCGGCTTCGGTCTGTACAACCCCACGAATGGCGAATTCTACGATGCGCTGGATGAAAACGGCCCGTACATCGAGATGCTGCGCTTCTTCAACCAGCTCTATCGCGCCGGTCTGCTGGATCCGAACTCCATGACGCAGACCTACGACGAAATGAGCCAGAAAGTCAAGAACGGCGGCGTGTTCTGGGGCATCTTCAACTATGCCTCCTCCATGGTCTACAACACGGACAAGCATCTGGGCGAAGGCAAGATGATGTATGCGCGTGTGCCGGACGAAGCGAACCCCATCGTCTACGGTCTGTCCACGCTGGGCGGCAACCGCATCTGGTCTGTCGGCTCGAAGGCGGCGTATCCGGAACTGTGCCTTGCGATTCTGGACTTCTTCGCGACCCCCGAAGGCTCGATGACCATGTGGTATGGCCCGCGCGGTCTGATGTGGGACTATGACGAAAACGGCGGCATGTACTTCACCGAACTGGGCGACATCTGCAACAAGGACACCAAGCATGACCTGAACGGCGTTGTGTGGACGTCCCCCTACACGGGCAAGCAGTACACCCTGTCCGGCAACTTCAACGACGGCTGCATTCAGGCGAACAACACCACTTACTGCAAGGACGCCATCAATCCTGACGGCAAGCTGGGCGAAACGTTCAACAGGGACACTTGGGTTTCCATCTTGAACGCGGTTTCCTACCCGATTCAGGAGGACTGGCGCAACTGGTCCGGCGCGGTGCTGGCTGACCCGTACTTCGAGTCCATCGGCAAGTACACCATCATGCCCGACCTGCCTTACTCCGAGTCCGTGAAGGATGACGAACTGAAGGTGAAGTGGGAGCAGTGCGCCAAGAGCATCAAGAACAACAGCTGGCTGGCGATTTATGCGAAGGCGGACGGCGAGTTCAACATGCACATCCGCAACATGATTACGCAGTGCAACAACTACGGCTATGCTGACTGCCTCGAATGGAGCAAGGGCGAAGCGGCGACCAAGTGGCGCCTGACGCAGGAACTCAACGCGGTTGGGCAGGAGTAAGCCAACACAAGCAATAAAAAGCAGGGGTGCGTGAGAAGCGCATCCCTGTTTTTTAGGTGGATGTTTTGTTGGTTTGTGTTGTTGACAGTTTATGATTCGCAATTTGTTTTTTGCGATGCAGGGGTTTCGCCTCTGCGGAGGCGAGGAGGGGGCAATGAAAACAGACGAAGTCTGCGGTCGCCCCCTTGACCCCTTCGCAGTGCACACCCGTGTTTCTTGGTTTTGCATGTTGCATGGGGACGAAAGGTACACTAACTAAAAACTTTCAATAAAAACCAATTAACTTGGGTGGCGCCGAAGGTTTCCAAAGGGCGGTCGGAAAGCCCTTTGGTCGCGTCCGCAGACGCGAAACCCTGCATAAACACGCGGACACAGTATGCAGAAGTCACCAACTGAATCGAAAAGGGTGTCGAGAGGGTCGAAGACCCTTCGCGGGTGCAGGGCAGCGCCCTGCTGGGGTCAAGGGGCAAAGCCCCTTGGGTCTCCCTCACAGCTCCTCCCCGTTCTCAATCGCTGTAATCATGTCGATGCGGCGCTGGTGACGGCCGCCCTCGAACTCGGCGGTCAGCCAGTGGGTCGCAATCATCTTCGCTAAGTCAATGCCGACGACGCGCGCACCCATCGTCAGGATGTTGCTGTTGTTGTGGCGCTTGCTCAATTCGGCGCTGTATACATCCGAACAGGTGCAGACGCGCGTGCCCTTCACCTTGCTTGCCGCAATGCCGATGCCGATGCCCGTGCCGCAAATCAGGATGCCGCGGTCGCACTCGCCGGACGCAACCGCCTTCGCCGCGCGGTAGCCGTACACGGGGTAATCGCAGGAAACCGCCGTGTCCGTGCCGAAATCCTTCCATTCCAGCCCCATCGAGTCCAGCAGCTTCATCATTTCCTTTTTGAGTTCAATGCCGGTGTGGTCGCAAGCCAAAGCAATCATGAGAAAATCCTCCTTTATCCTCCGAAACCGTCCAAGCGGACGATTCGCTCTTCTTTATGTTAATACGCGAAAAAATGCGAAACTCCTGCCGATGGAAAAAGAAAAGGGTAGAATCCGCGCGGAAAGCATGGTATACTAACATGGTGCAAGAATCGCACGAATCTCCCAAGGAGGGGAATAAAATGGCAGATAATTGCAAGCTGTGCCGCATTGCGCTGGAGAATGTCTCCGTGGTGCGCGGCGGACAGACGCTTTTGCAGGATGTGTCGATGCACATCCACTGCGGTCAGCTGACGGTGCTGATCGGCCAGAACGGCGCGGGCAAAACGACGCTCATCCGCGCCCTGCTGGGGGAATACGCTCACGGCGGTACGATTCGCCATGTGGACGGCGAAGGGCGCGACGTGGCGCACATGCGCACGGGCTATGTGCCGCAGCATCTGGAATTTGACAAGGAGATGCCTGTGACGGTGGAGGACTTCCTCGCCGCCAGCCTGACGCGCCGCCCGGTGTGGACGGGGGTCGGCAAAAAGACCCGCGCGCAGGTGATGGAGGCGCTGAAAATGGTGGAGGGCGAAAAGCTGCTGCACCGTCCGCTCGGCCGCTGCTCCGGCGGTGAACTGCAGCGCGTGCTGCTCGCGCTGGCACTGCATCCCGCCCCTGACCTGCTTGTGCTGGACGAGCCTGTCTCCGGCGTTGACCAGAACGGCTTGCAGATGTTCCTGGATACCGTCGTGCGCCTGAAGGAGCATCACCATATGGCGATTCTGCTCGTCAGCCACGACCTGAACGTCGTCCGCCAGTATGCTGACCATGTGGTGCTGCTGGACAAGACGGTGCTGAAGCAGGGCAAGCCGGATGACGTGTTCGCATCGCCGGAATTCCAGAAGGTGTTCGGGCTGGGCGCAAAGACGCTCAATGCCCAGCGGCTGCATGGCGCGGAACGCTGGATGGGGCGCAAGGCGGAAACGCCCGAGGAGGAAATCGCCCGCGCCGCCTCCGTGGTGGATGACGAGACGAAAGGAGGTCAGGCGTGATGGATGCGATTCGCGCGTTCGTGCAAACGCTGCTGCCCTTTGAATTTCTGCAATTTGACTTCATGGTCAATGCGCTGCTGGCGATTCTGCTGCTGACGCCGCTGCTGGGGCTGCTCGGCACGATGGCGGTCAACCAGCAGATGGCGTTCTTCTCCGATGCGCTGGGTCACAGCGCACTGACGGGCATCGGGCTGGGCATCCTGCTCGGCGTGTCGAGCGACCTGCTGGCGATGCTGGTGTTCGGTATCGTCTGGGCGCTGCTGATTTGCCGCATCAAGCAGACCGGGGCGGCATCCACCGATACAATCATCAGCGTCTTTTCGTCCACGTCAGTGGCGGCAGGCGTGCTGGTGCTGTCCATGGGCGGCGGATTCGCGAAGTATTCGTCCCTGCTTGTCGGCGACGTGCTGGCAGTACAGGACAGCGACCTGCTCTATCTGTTGATTGCGCTTGTGGCGGGCATTGCGCTGTGGGCGGTGATGTACAATTCGCTGCTGCTGTCGGGCATCAGCTCGTCCCTGGCGCGCAGCCGAGGCATCCATAATCGGCTGGTGGAGTGCGCATTCGTAGTGCTGGTGGCAGTCGCGGTTATGCTGGCGATTCGCTGGGTTGGCGTGATGCTGATTAACGCATTGCTGATTCTGCCCGCGGCGGCGGGGCGCAATCTGGCGCGGTCGAGCCGTCAGCACGCGGTGTACAGCGTGGTGATTGCGCTGGTGTGCGGCGTGGCGGGGCTGATTTGCGCGTATTATCTGGATACGACGGCGGGTGCGGCGATTGTGCTGTTCGCGGCGGTGTGCTACGCCATCTCGCTGGGCATTCGGGCGCTGAGAAAATAATACTATTTTCAGATCCACCTGCGTCATCTTGGCACATGTTCATCTAAAAATAGGATAACGGAGGAACGATATGGAGCGAATCCTGATACTGATGCAGGCGGCGAACTGGGCGGAAGCGACCGAGGCAATGACTTCCGCGCGGGAGAACGCCCTGCACCGCAATGCGCTGTCATACGCGCTGGTGCTGCCGGAAGCCCCGACATCCCCCGAAGAATGCAATATGGCGGCGTTCGGGGCGCTGCGATACCTTGTCAGCCCGGAAATGACTTTTGCTGCGATGGAAACGCTCTGGCACGGCGAACGCTATGCGCTGCTGGCGCATCCGGCGATGCGCTTTGAGCGCGACTGGGAGAAGAAGCTCCTGCGCGCGCTGAACGACTGCCCGGTGGAAAACGCTCAGGCGGTGCTGACGGGCTATCTGCCGGCGCAGGATGACCCGATTGGCGCGGTCTGTCCGGTTGCGGCGGAGCGCATTGACCCGGACGGCACGCTGTGCTTTGCGCACGGAATGCCCCTGACGCTCGCGGCGCACCCGATGCCGGGCGCATTTCTGCATCCGGACTTCTTCTTTGCGCGCGCGGGCTTCATCCGGGCAATGGCGCAGGGGAGCGGTACAGCGTTCCTGCGCGCGATGGTGCAGGGCTGGCAGTGCTGCACGCTGAATCAGCCTGTCATCACCCTGATGCACGATTTGCCCGTGCCGCCTGCGCGGATAGCGCCGCAGGAGGATGGCTTGGCGCAGCTGAAGGAAGAATACGGCGTTGATTTCGCGGCGGGTACGCTGTCCGCGGCGGCGAAGCGAGGCTTGAAGTCAAACAGCTTCGACATGACGCTGGCGGTGACGCCGCTGATGCGCATTAAGTCGGCGGTGCAGCGGTGGCGCAGGAAGCGCACCGACCCGATGCCGCTGTGCGTGACGGTCTGCCCGGCATCGCTGGACGAAGAAGGGATGCACTGGCTGCGCCAGCTGACACAAATGCAGGATTTGGCGCTGCTGTGCTATGCCGAAGGGCTGAAGCTGCGCGAAGTGGCGGAATTCCACCCGAACGTGCTGGAATACAAGCCGCGCTATGCTCTGCCGATGCCGACGGGCAAACCGCCGCTGTTCAGCCGCGCGGCGATGCTCAGCGCGGCGCGCGACCGGGTGCTCTCCAGCACGCACTATATCTGGATGGCGCCGGACTGTGTGCGCTATCCGCTCTATACCGGCATGGCGCTGCCGTGGAAGCGGCTGTGCGGCGAGAAAATCGTGCTGGCAAGCGTCAGAAACCGTCTCGACCTGTCCATGGTTGTTGTGCCGGACAAGCAGATAAAGCCGCTGATGAGCGCCATTGGGGAGCAATTACGGGCATTGCTGGCGGCAGGGACGATTCCGGAGACGGAAGAGGCACTCTGGGCAGGCATTGTGAAGGAACATCCGGATTGGTTTGAATTTCGGGCGCTGCCGGTGGAAAAACAGCTGTTCACATTCTTGCTCTGAGGAAAAATCATGCAGACGATTGCGTCTCGGCTCATCAAGGGGATTATGCTGCTTCCGGCTGATGGCGGTGCTGCCACCGCAGCGGTCGCTGCTGGATTTCCGGGGTCAGCGGCTGCTGCTGGAGGAGTAATCCGATTTTCAAATTCATATGCGCACTCCCCGCAGACAAGCGCATAATACGGACGAATCTGCCGTATCAAGCGGGGAAAGTTCGGGAACGCAGAAAAAACGTTTTTTCGCCCGATTTTCGCCGCCAGTGGAAGCTGTTCTGTTTACCGGGCTTGCGGCGCTTCGGGCGGTTTTCGGCTGCCCATTTCGACCAGATTCAGCATTGACAAGAGCGGCTCCAGTGGTGTATGATGGCTTTCGTTCCTGCTTTGCAGACACTATATGTAGCATGGGCAGGAGAAAACATCCACAACTTATGCCGAATGAACGGCTGGTTATCAATTGGTTCTCAAATGGGAAATAATACGGATAGAATAGAGAATGATGGAGGCACCGACCATGGGCATTGATATGATTCGCAAACGCGACGGACGCGAAGTTCCTTTTGATCAGGACAAGATTGAGCAGGCCATTTTCGCGTCTTTTCAGGCATCGGGCAGTGCGCGCGGGCATGAGACGAGCCGCAAGCTGACGGAGGAAGTCGTCCGCTTGCTGGAGAACAACGAGAACATCAGCGCCATCCCCAGCGTGGAGCAGGTGCAGGACACGGTGGAGCAGGTGCTGATGCGCAACGGCTTCACCCGCACGGCGAAGTCCTACATCCTCTATCGCGCCGAGCGCAGCCGCGTCCGCGAGATGAACTCCCGCCTGATGCGCACGTTTGGGGACATTGTGTTCAAAGATGCCAGCGAATCCGACATCAAGCGCGAGAACGCCAACATCAATGGCGATACTGCCATGGGCGCAATGCTCAAGTTCGGCAGCGAAGGCGCAAAGCAGTATTACGAGAAGTACGTCATGGATCCGCGATTTGGTCAGGCGCACATGGACGGCGATATCCACATTCATGACATGGACTTCTACACGCTGACGACGACGTGCTGCCAGATTGAGCTGAAGAGCCTGTTCAAGGGCGGCTTCTCCACGGGGCACGGCTATTTGCGTGAGCCGCAGGACATCACGTCCTACGCGGCGCTGGCGTGCATTGCGATTCAGGCAAACCAGAACGATCAGCACGGCGGTCAGGCGATTGTGGACTTCGACTACGGCATGGCGCCCGGCGTGAAAAAGACGTTCATCAAGCGCTACCGCATGAACCTCTCCCGTGCGCTGGAGCTGCTGCTGAACGACGCGGAGTGCGATGCGCACGCCAATGAACTGGTGGCGCAGACCAAGGCGGAGAACCTCGAACCCACGCTGGAAGAGAACGCTGACCACCGCGCACGCATGGCAGAACTGCTGACGAAGTATGTGGCGGACGAGCAGATGATTGCCCGCATTCTCGACTTCACGCAGCGCCGCTCCGAGCAGGAGACAGACAAGGCGACCTATCAGGCAATGGAGGCGCTCATCCACAACCTGAACACCATGAACAGCCGCGCGGGCGCGCAGGTGCCGTTCTCGTCCATCAACTACGGCATGGACGTGTCGCCTGAAGGCCGTTTGGTGATGAAGAATGTGCTGCTGGCGACGGAAGCAGGTCTGGGCGGCGGCGAAACGCCGATTTTCCCGATTCAGATTTTCCGCGTCAAGGAAGGCGTCAACTTCAACCCCGGCGACCCGAACTACGACATCTACCGCCTCGCCATCCGCACGAGCGCAAAGCGCCTGTTCCCGAACTTCTCCTTCGTGGACGCGCCGTTCAACCTCCAGTACTACAAGCCCGGCCATCCGGAGACCGAAATCGCCTACATGGGCTGCCGCACCCGCGTGATGGGCAATGTCTACGACCCTGATCGCGAAATCGCCCCGCGCCGCGGCAATCTGTCCTTCACGTCCATCAACCTGCCGCGCATCGCCATTGAGGCGAACGGCAACGTCGATGTGTTCTTCAAGGTGCTGCAGGAGCGCATGGAACTGGTGATTGACCAGCTGAACGAACGCTTCCGCATCATCAGCAACAAGCGCGTGAAGAACTTCCCGTTCCTGATGGGCGAGGGCGTGTGGATTGACTCCGAAAAGCTGAGCTGGAACGACAAGGTAGGCGAAGTGCTCAAGCACGGCACGATGACCATCGGATTCATCGGCTTGGCGGAAGCGCTGGTTGCCTTGCGCGGCAAGCATCACGGCGAGGACGAGGAAAGCCAGAAGCTGGGCCTGAAAATCATCCGCACGATGCGCGAATACACCGACAAGGTGTCCGCGGAGACGGGGCTGAACTACTCCGTCATTGCCACGCCTGCGGAAGGTCTGTCCGGCCGCTTCGTTCGCCTCGACAAGCAGCGCTTCGGCATCATCCCCGGCGTGACCGACCGCGAATACTACACGAACTCCTTCCATGTGCCGGTTTACTACCACTGCACGGCGTTCCATAAGCTGAGCGTGGAAGCGCCGTATCATGCGCTGACCAACGGCGGCCATATCTCCTATGTGGAGATGGACGGCGACCCGCTGAAGAACCTCGACGCGTTCGAGAAGATTGTGCGCTATATGCACGACATCGGCATCGGCTACGGTTCGATTAACCACCCGGTTGACCGTGACCCGCTGTGCGGCTATAATGGCATTATCGACGATACTTGCCCGTGCTGCCACCGTGGGGAAACCACCCGCGTGACGGAACGCATCAAGCGCATCAAGGTGGAGGGCTAAAAGCCACTTTCCCCCAAAATGCCGGGGAACGCGCTCAAGCCGGGCGCCGAAAAAAGGGTCAAGGGGCAATGCCCCTTGCGGAGTCCAGAGGCAGCGCCTCTGGTAGGGTCTGGGGCAACGCCCCAGCGTCCCTCCCCATAAAACGCCTTCTCCTTCGGGGAGGGCGTTTCCGTCATTCATTCATCCACCGCGAAAGAGGGTCAATTACCATGGAAATCCGCATCTTTGGTTTGGCAGACGACAGCATCGTCGATGGGCCGGGCGTCCGCTATACCGTGTTCGTGCAGGGATGTCCGCACCACTGCCTCGGCTGCCATAATCCCGCGTCGCATGACTTCGCCGGCGGCACGCTGATGGACACCGACGGCATCATCCGAAAAATCGGCGAGAATCCGCTGCTGGACGGCGTGACGCTCTCCGGCGGCGAACCCATGTGCCAGCCCGAAGCCTGCCGCACGATTGCGGACGCGGCGCACGCAAAGCACCTTAACGTTTGGTGCTACACGGGCTTCACGCTCGATGCGCTGCTGAAGGAGAACAACCCGGCGCGCATGGCGTTGCTGCACGGCATCGACGTGCTGGTGGACGGACGCTTCGTGCAGGAGCAGAAGTCGCTGTCGCTGCTCTACCGCGGCAGCAGCAATCAGCGGCTGATTGACGTGCCGAAAACGCTTGCGGCAGGCGAAATCACCCTCTGGACACCGCCTGTGTGGTGATTGCTCTGCGAATTTTACAAACAATTCACAGAATCACAAGCGAAAACTGGGAAATAATAGTTGAATTTCCTGCACAAGTGTGCTATACTGATAGCAGGGAGGCGAATGCGGGTGAAAATCTTATTTGTGTGTCACGGCAATATTTGCCGCAGCCCTATGGCAGCAATGGTGTTCCGGTACTTGGCACAGCAGCGGCATGTGTCTGGCGAGTTTGAAGTGGATTCCGCCGCACTGAGCAACGAGGAGATTGGCAACGGGATCTATCCGCCTGCGCGCCGAATTCTGGTCAAGCACGGGGTGCCCTGCACGGAGCATCGTGCGCGGCAGATTACGCCGGAGGATTTTGAAACGGCGGATCTGATTATCGGCATGGAGTGGGGGCACTTGAAGAAGCTGCGTGCTCTGTGTCCCGAAGGAGCAGCAGGCGAAGCTGCATCTGCTGCTGGACTTTGCCGAGCGGCAGGGGGCGACATTGAAGATCCGTGGTATACGGATGACTTTGACCGGGCATACCGCGATATTCTGCGCGGCTGCGAGGGCCTGCTGCGGAACCTGACGGAAAACAAGACGGCATAACAAAAGGATGTCAAGGAGCGAAATCATCCTGACATCCTTTTTGATTTCAGCGATTATTCTTCCGTTTTCGGCGCTTCCTCCGGCGCGCTTTCCGTCTCATCCCAGCGGCGGACCATGCGCTGCGCCAAACTTACGAAGTCCAGCATGAACGAACGCTCGCGGTTATCGTTGGTATAGGGAAAATCCACCGCGTTCTCGGACAGGCTCGCGCCCAGCAGCAGACATGGCGACACTGACAGCACGTTGCAGACGGAAACCAGCGTATCAATGCTGGCAATGCGCGTGCCGCGCTCGATGTGCCCCATGAAAGACGAGGAAATGCCGACCTTCTCCGCCAGCTGCTCCTGCGTTAGATGCTTCGCTTTGCGGGCATCGCGCACTCGAAGTCCCAAATCCTGATAATTTACGGTCATGTTCATATTCCTTCTTTCTTATTGCCCCAATTGTTCGGGTTTTATCTATTATAATGGATGAAAGAAAATCGAAGAAGAGACGATAAGCAATATTATGATTCTTTTGGTGCGGATTATGCGAAAAGATGGACACTACAAGAATCTTTTTTCGACCATGATTCCCCTTAAAAACGGGACGAAAATAATTTTCCAGAAGGTCTGTACATTTTCCGCAAACCGTGTTATAATATTCCCTGCAGCCCAACCAGGAATCCAAGGTTCTAATCTCCCTTTGGTTGTCACATGACCTGCGCCGGGAAACTGGAGCAAAACCATGGAAGCAGATGACCTCAAGGCAACGGTATGGGTGACAATTTGAAGGAGGTTTCCCAACCATGTACGAAGATGAAACGCTTGTCTGCCGCGACTGCGGCCAGGAATTCGTGTTCTCCGCGTCCGAGCAGGCTTTCTTCGCCGAGAAGGGCTTCATGAACAAGCCCTCTCGCTGCCCGAAGTGCCGCGCGGCTCGTCGCGCCCAGAACGGCAACGGTTCTTCCGCTCCCCGTCAGATGTATGACGTGGTGTGCGCGAACTGCGGCAAGGCCACCCAGGTGCCCTTCCAGCCCCGTGGCGACCGTCCCGTGCTCTGCCGTGAGTGCTTCGACGCTCAGCGCGCTTCCCGCTATTAATTGACGGCTCCTCCGGGAGCAATCAATCAGCGGTGCAATAGCACACGAAAAACCCCATCGGTGTTTCCGAGCAATCGGAGTGCCGACGGGGCTTTTTGCTGCTTCAGAGGAAATCAAGCTGCAATTGGGCAGGTGCTTGGGAGAACGAAAAGCACCGAGGATTCCCCAAGGGCGAACGGAAAGCCCTTGGGTCGTCTCCGCAGAAGCGAAACCCTCTGTGATAGAAATATCATCCGTATAATGTGCTATGCACACTGGCTATGGCGATGCTTCCAAGTAAGCAGGCAAGGCAGATAAAACAAAAAAACCGCCCCTTCGGACGGTTTCTTGAGGTGAACTCATGAAGAGCACCCTCTGTGCTGGAGCGGGTGATGGGAATCGAACCCACGTGACCAGCTTGGAAGGCTGGAGCTCTACCATTGAGCTACACCCGCATGTGGAGCGGTAGACGAGGCTCGGACTCGCGACCTCCACCTTGGCAAGGTGGCGCTCTACCAACTGAGCTACTACCGCATAACCACGCGACTGCATGGTGCGAAGGAAATTTGTGCGGGCGAAGAGACTCGAACTCTTACGCCATAGGCACCAGATCCTAAGTCTGGCGCGTCTGCCATTCCGCCACGCCCGCACGAGAGGCGAAATCAGAAGGCAGATGGGAATGACCCATTGGAGATTCGAACTCCAGACACCTTGATTAAAAGTCAAGTGCTCTGCCAACTGAGCTAATGGGTCAAAAAGCTGGGGTGGCAGGGCTCGAACCTGCGAATGCGGGAGTCAAAGTCCCGTGCCTTACCACTTGGCTACACCCCATCGCAGCAGGCTTTCGCCGCATCCGCAGCAACCTTGAGTAGGGAAGAAAGGGAGAATAGTGGGACTCGAACCCACGACATCCAGAGCCACAATCTGGCGCTCTACCAACTGAACTATATCCTCCATATGCGCGCCTGGAGGGTCTCGAACCCCCGACCCACGGCTTAGAAGGCCGTTGCTCTATCCAACTGAGCTACAGGCGCAGAGCCGCAAAATCAGAAGCCTGATTCTTTCCTTCCAGACTGCCAGCGAAGGAAACACCCTTGCTGACAGGTACAAATTATATCATCAGCAAGGGCGTTTGTCAAGCACTTTTTGCGTTTGACGGAAATTTTTCGCTGTTTTCGGCAGAAAACTCCGGGAAGCCTGCTGCCCAGGCGGATTTAGCGCATTATCAATAGAATGGATTTTGTCCGTCGCCTTGAGCGCACGCCTTACAGGACAATATCCCCCGGCCGATAGCCCTTGGGCAAGGGCTCTTCCTCCAGAAACCGGAAATTTGAATCCTCCAGTGTCGGCAAAAAAGCCTCGAATGGAATCTGGTCAAACTCGCTGTGGTAGCTGCTTGCGCCGAACCAGCCGCCTTCCTTCGCCCGCAGGTTCAAATCACGCGCGAATTTGGTGTGGTTCGAGCAGTCATGCACGACAATCCCCCAATGTTCCACGGCGCATTGGCGCATCAGCCGGAACGTTATCTCCCGGCTCCAAATCGGCGATACATAGCCGCGGCGCGTCATGTACATGGGCGTGCCGATGTAGTTCGGCAGATTGTTGGGGTTCAGGTGCAGCTCGGCGCAGTTGATAAAATCAAGACCAGTGGCCAGAATTGCATCCTTTTTCTGCTGGAAATGCTCGTAAAAATCGGGCGTCATGGGCGTTTCAATCGCGACGGTGGGGATATACTTCTTCGCCGTAGCGATGCTCTGGATGACGTTGTCCGCGCACGACGTTGCGCCAAGGTTGAAGCGCAGTTCGTCCAGCCCGGCCTCACCCAGCGCACGCAGATTTTCCTCCGTGCAGAGCGTGCCGTTGGTGTACATGTGCTGATGAATCCCGGCGGCGCGGAACTTGCGGATGATAGCGGGATACAGTTCGATTTCCATGAACGGCTCCAGATAGACGTAGCTGACGCCGGTCGGTCGGTTCGACGTGCTGAGCAGCAGGTCGATATCCTCCACGCGGAAGTACGTCCCGCCGATTTCCCACAACCCTTCGCCGATGGTCTCTTGGCAATCCAACTCGCCGTAATTGTAGCAGAACGGGCAGCGGATGTTGCACTTGTTCGTCCGGCGGATGGCGCTCAGCCCCGTGCCGGTCAGGCAGGATGCGCATCCCTTGGAAAATTTCGCTGGGTCGCCGACGAAGTACGTCCGCCCGCCGAGCGTGTGCAAATCGGGAATCTGCGCCATCAGTTCCTTGTGGCGCGCGTCCACCGCGGCTTCAATCTGGCTGATGACGGCCCACGCCAACTCCTGCTGATGCGGCATCAGCGGCTCATCTTCCGGCAGTTCCGCGAAGAAACGAAACCACATTAGCGCGTCTTTCTTGCTGATTTTCATGCGTTCATCATTCCTCCTGTGAATTTCGCTTCCATCATAGCACAATTTTATACCGCGCGCAACCATTCAGCGCATCGGCTTGCGCCGTGAAAGCATCATTCTGCGTCCATTTCGTGAAAAAATTTCATTTCCCCCTTGACAACCCATCCACACCGTGCTATACTATTTTGTGTTGCGGGGCATTAGCGCAGCTGGTAGCGCACAACACTGGCAGTGTTGGGGTCAGCGGTTCGAATCCGCTATGCTCCACCATTTTTATCAGCGGTCGAACATTCGACCGCTGTTTTTTTATTGTCTGGAACAGGTCGAAGGTTTTCAATTTCGCTGCTTGCGCCGATAGCTTCAATATAGGACACTTGACGGCTATCACGGAGGTTGTAATAAATAATCAGCTTATCGTCGTACAGATACACGGTATTGATGAACACGTCGATGATACGACGGCGGAAAGCAGGGTTAAAGGAATCACCCGCGCAGAATTGGCGCAGCCACGCGCGCACTTCTTCCTTCGTGTAGGTGATGGACGCGGCGACGCGCAGCTTGGAAAGGTCTATTTCCATGTCAGCCTTTTTCGCGTCAAGTTCTTCGCAGCGTTTCATAAAACGCTTGCGCATTGCGTCGGTTGTCGCCTGAATACACAAATCCATCGTCTTCTGAATTTCGCCTTCAGTCAAGGCGATCTTCTGTTCAAGGGCTTTAATGCCTGACTTGTCGAATTGCCGTTCATATTCGGCAACGATGGCTTCTGCGATATAGTCCGTTCTGTCAGGTGTCAGCACATAGTCAAGCGTTTGCTCGACGACGTACCATTCAAGAAAGTCTTTCCTTTCGTTTGCTTTCTTGCATTGGCGCTTTTTCTTTTTCAGGGAACAGGCGTAGTAATTATAAACGACGCCTTTGCGATTCTGCCCGCATTCAGCCGTTATTGGGCTTCCGCACAGACCGCAAAACAGCTTGCCTTGCAGCAGGTATTCCGTCTTTGACGTGGCTTCGCCGCCCCCTTGCGCCGCTTGCGGGCGATGCGCTCCCTGCACACGGTCGAACAGCGGTTTATCTACGACGGCAGGAAGCCCGCCCGGAATTTCAATGCCGTTATAAGTGTATTCGCCGATTGTCTTGCGGTTCTTCAGAATGGACAGAAGCCAGCTTAACGTGACGGGCATTCCGCGATTGCTGCGCAAACCGCGCTTTGCAAAATCGTCAACGATGGACTTTGAGCCTTCGCCGCTGTCATAGCGTGCAAAGGCTTCTTTGACGATAGCAGCACGTTCTTCATTGACAACCAGTTTCCGATCTGTTCCGACGCTGCACCACCACGGCACAGCACCGCCGACGAATTTACCGTTCAAAGCACTTTCACGCATCCCGCGTTCAATCTTCTTTTTCAAGTCAAGCGAGTAATATTCAGCCGACGCTTCAAGCAACGCTTCGAGTAAAACGCTTTCGTCGCCTTCACCGACGTTCTCCATTGCAGAAATGACCTTGACGCCGAATTGCTTCAGCTTGTGCTTGTATGTTGCGCTGTCATAACGATTTCGGGCAAAACGGTCGAGTTTCCAAACGATGACACGTTCAAATTGATGCTTCGATGCGTCTTTTATCATGCGCTGAAAATCTGGGCGTTCGTCCGTCTTGCCAGAAATGGCGCGGTCGATGTATTCGCCAATTACAGTCAGGTCGTTGCGCTTCGCATAGTCATAGCAATCGCGCAGTTGCCCTTCAATCGACTGTTCGGTTTGGTTGTGACTTGAATAGCGGGCATAGATGACAGCGTTCATTGACATAATCAATCACCCTTTTTTCGGGAAAATATAAACATCCGCAAAATCAATTCCTTCATCGTCTGAATTGATTCCTGCGATATAGACAGAAACATTTTCTTCGCCTTGCGCTTCGACAATCTTAGCAGCGGCAGCGGGCAAGTAGCCGATTTCCAAAGTAGAAGAAACGACGTACTTTTCTTTATCGAAGTCATATTCAACAGAGCATTCTTCGCCGCGTTCACACTGGGAAATATTATCCTGCATTTCGCCGCGTTTGTTACCCGTCAGTCTGTACGCTTTGGCATCAGGAAATCTGCGCAGCAGATATTTCAATTCATCCCTATAAAAGAACAAATCAAGCACAGCTTCGTTCCGTTCGTCGTCAACATGTGTAATGATGGCAAAAATAGGTTCGCCACGCCTGTTCCAGTCATAGACCATTTCAGACAATTTGTCATTGTTCAGGCTTCCGATTGCTTGACCGTTGACAAGAACAGCAACCGGGCTATATGAACTGTCGAATGTTGCGCGCTGCGCGAAAATGCTATCAAGGTTGACGCCGTGCATGAGCGAGATTCCAACGCCGTCATACTTGTACTTGCAATTCGCATTCCCGATTCGCCCCGGAACATTGACTGTTTCGCGCTTCTTCAGCGCAGGTTCCGCCGAACGCTGCGGCTTTGCCGCTTCTTTCTTCTTCAGGAAAGAAAAAATGCCCATGATTCAAAACCCCTTTCAAAATCGCATCTGATACGAATTTCATCGTGAACTGCTTCCATATATTACAGCTTGATATTCGCAAAAAATTGATACAGAATAAGACGTTCATGCGCATGGACTGTCAGCAGATAGGCGAACCGACAAGAAAGGGTGTCGTCCATGCGGAAGAAAGTCTATGTAGAAGTACCCGAACGACCTGACGTTGAGGCATTTGTTTTCATCGACCGACCGGGAATCATTTACATGAACCGTTCCTGCAAGAAAGAAGGCGTCGTGAAAATCATTCCCGAACGACCCCTGACCCCTGACAACGACCAACAAGGCAAGAACGCCTGACGCTGACAGCAGAAGCCCGTGCATTACGCACGGGCTTCTGTGTTATCGCCCGTTTCTGCCACTGGTTCGGAGAAGACCGGGTTGTTGCGCAGCGCTTCGTTTTCCTGTTCTGCTGCGTTGCGGTTCGTTGCTTCGGCTACACGCCGCGCGAAGTTCATAACGGCATCGCGCTCATTCTGCGGCATTGAAATGAAGGTTTCCAGCAGAACGCGCGCCATATCGTCGAGCTTGTACTTTTCACATAGCTGCGAAATCAACGAATCGGAGGATTCCTCAAACATGTTTCCTTCGCCTGTTCGCAGCCAGCGTTCCGACACGTTGAAAGCCTGACATATCTGCGAAATGTGAATGTCACGCAGTTCGCGTCGCCCCGTTTCAAAATGTGCATAAGTGGATTGCGCAACATTGATTCTTTCGCTGAACTCTTGCTGACTTAAATTCAGCGCACTACGCAATGCCTTTAGACGTTCTTTCGTGCATACCACCCCTTTCACATTTAGTATAGCACAAAATCTAATACAATGCAATATTTTTCACAACAAAACCCTTGACAATATAAATTCATTGTATTATACTATTATTGCAACGGATTAAAAGAAAGAAGGTAACGCAATGAGCAAGCAAGAGATTCAGCAGGTCAAGCCCGAAGCTGACAAGTTGGCGGCGATCATTGCCAGCTTGACGACGACCGAACAGGCGTTGCTTTGTGGATTCGCGCAGGGCATCGCCCTTGCGTCTACGCTGGATAAGAAAAGCGCGTGAGCGCGGAAAGGCGGCACATTATGGCAAGAGAACTAAAGCCAAACGAACGGCTTGTGCAAATCGGGCAGACGGCGCTGCGTGCGCCTGACGGCTCTTTCCTGCCTGCGCAACCGCTCTATATCATCGTCGAAGCAGCGCCAGACGAACCGAAAAACAAGCCGTTCAGCGCCGCCGAAGAACAAACCCTGACCGATGTTGCGGGCATCTTCGCACAGAAGTTTGCGCAGTACGTCAAAGGCGGCGGCTTGGCGACAGGCTGACCGCTTACTCCGGCTTCATGCCGGGCTTCTGCGGGGACTGGTGACGCCCCTTCCCGTTCGTTCGGATGTGGGCAGCGCGGTTCAATTCCGCGCCCCTGCGCTATTTCAAATACTTTTGAAAGGTGGTTTTCCTATGACAAGAGAGGAACTGTTGGAACGAATCAACGACATTCGGGATGAACTCGAAGAACTTGCCGACGACGCTGAAAGCATCGACGCGAAGGGAAAGACCGCACAGCACAGCGTTTTCAAAATGTCCTTCGCGGACGTGAAGCGGATGCTTTCCGCAGGCATGCTTGACCTGTTTCACATCGGCGATCAGGTCGTAAATCAGCATGAGCTTTTCGGCGCGGTTGTCTGGGATGTTATCGGCATCAATGCCGACATGCCTGCCAGCGGCGCAGATGTGCCGACGCTGACCCTGCTGATGCACGATGTCATTGACGGCAGGTTCGTCTATGACAAGGAAAGCGAAGGCTTCCCGTATGGACACGCGCATTATCCTTCTTCGTCAATCCGCAACGTGTTGAACACGGATGTTCTGAACGGCTTTTCCGAAGCAGACCGTGCGGCAATGCTGGAAGTCGAAAAGACAACATACACAGTCGATTCGGAAGGCAGCAAGCCTGAAACCACGGCTGACAAGCTGTTCCTGCTGTCCTGTACGGAAGTCGGCTTCCCTGCTGGTGAATATGTGCGCTTTGAAGGCGCAGCATATTCGTTCTTCACGGATGACAAAGCAGGAAAAAGCAGGACGCGACAGGCAGTCCCCGTTACTGGTGGTTGCGTTCGCCGTACCCCGGCTTCGCGGGCCCTGCGCGTGTCGTAGACACTACGGGCGCGCGGAACAGCGTTAGCGCCTACCTTGGTCTCGGCGCGGCGGCGGCTTGTGTAATCGGATAATCCTTCAATCAGCGCCCGTCACAGGGCGCTGATACCTTCAAGAAAGGCGGCGTTTTTATGTATGTTCTTGTGCTTGAACATGACAAATGGTGCAATGTGCGCGGCTATACGCGCGGCGCATGGATGGTTTACAGCTGCGCGACAAGCAAAAACTTCGGCGCAGTTCGCGGACGGCGTCACACCTTCCGGCTTTTGAGTAAAAACGGAAAGATTCGTTATCGCGGCTACTGCGTGTTTCCCGATCATGCTGATTATGGTGCGCTGCTGCGCCCGCTGATTGACTTCGGCTGCAAACACGGTTGCTATCAGATTGCCTACAAAGTCGGCAAGCGCTATAACAAGATTCCTCTTGAACTTGCTTTCCGCTTTTCCCGCCTGTGTTGCGTATCAGCGAGTACGCGCGAATTTCTTGACTTCTATGACCTGCACGATTTGAGCGAAGCGGATGCAGGGCAGCTTGAAAACTACATCGACTATGTCACGGAGGTCTGAAAATTGCCGAAGCTGGAATATGAACCGCCTTTGAAGCCGAACACTTCAAACCCGAACAAGGGAAAGGCTGAACACGAAAAAAGCAAATCAGACGGAACGGCGGCGTTTGGCTGTCTGATTATGATTTTCGGCGGGTGCGCCAGTATTGGCGGCTTGCTGTACTTCATTCAGGTTGTTATCAACTTGATTAAAACAATGTAATTGCATGAGGTGGCACAAATGCAAAATGAAATCATGACCAGCGCGCAAAACGTCGTGCTATCCGGGCGCAGCGTGGATGAAATCACGGCTGACATTCGGGTGAACTATCGGAACGCGAAAGCGTCAATCGTCGCCATTGGGCGCGATCTTGCCGAAGTGAAGCAAATGCTGAACCACGGCGAATGGTTGCCCTATCTTCAAGGGCTGAACATTTCTGTTTCCAGCGCTGAAAACTATATGCGCTATGCAGCAGAAGTGCCGGGCAACGATCAGCTTGCCGCCCTGCCCTACTCGGCAGCAATCGCCTTGATTGCCCTGCCGGAAGACGAACGCGAACAATTCATGCAGGACAACGACATTGAAGATAAATCGGCGGCTGAAATCAAACGGCTTATTGCCGCGACAAAGCAGGAAGCGGAAAAACGCAAGAAAGCAGAAGAAGCGCTTTCGCAAGCGCAGCTTGATTTGCATCAAGCGCAAACTGTCCTGTCCGTTGCGGAACGCGGGCGCGATGCTTACAAAGAACAGCTTGACAAGGCGCAGGAAAAAATGGAGTACCTCGAAGCGCAACTTGACCGGGAGCAGAACAAGCCGCAAGAAACGGAAATCGTCGAAAAGGTGGTTGCGCCCGCTGGTTATGAACAAATGCAACGCGACCTCGATTCCTTGCGCCAACGCTGCGAAGAAGCTGAAGAAGCTGCTGCTGAAGCTGAAAAACGGGCTGCTGCTGCGGTTGCTGATGCGCAACGGGCGCAGATTCAGCAGCTTGACGCCGCCGATCAGGATGAAGAAGCCGGGGACGGATTGAACGTCTTTGATTTCGTCACGGTCTGCAACGAGTTCAGCGGAAAGGTATGGGCCGTTCCGTTCATGGATTTTAGGGCGATTAACGAAGACGCGCTGCGCAGCTATCGCCTTATGACAAACGGCGTCAAATGTTGGGCTGAACGGGTTCTTTCGGCAATCGACGCGGCAAAAGCGCCGATTCCAGCGGAAGGGGTGATTATCCTTGACGCAGACGCCGAATAACGAGATTGCGCCGCTTCAACAACTAACGCAGCTCCAAACAGATAATCTTCGGCAAATGGGGCTTTTCATTCAGCAAATGGGCGCGGTCGTTACCGCGCTCGATCAGCGCATGAAGAAACTTGAAAAGTTGACCGAACAGCGCGTCACAATCAACAGCAAGCAGGCAAAAGCCCTTCAGAAGCGCGTTCAGGCGCGTTCTGCGGTGCTTTGCGAGAAACACGGGTTTTCATACGCCGAAGACGGAGAAGCGTTCAGACGGGCAATATGGCGCGATCTGAAAGCGCAATACGCAATCGACGACATTCACGACCTGCCTGCTGCATATTTCGCGCTTGCTGGAACCTTCATTGATGGCTGGAGTTCATTTCAAACTGTGCGCAAGGTGCGTGCCCGGCGCGGCGGGTAATCCGCGCTTTTTATGGGCGGGATGGCTGACCATTTCTTCGGACTGTGCCACCCCGAAGAACGACGCTCGACGCATCGCCCGCCCGCCACAAACCCGGAAAATGCACAAGAAAGGACGGTGCGAACATGCTTCATGCACGCGACGGCTGAAACGATAACCCTGATAGTTGGCGACGACGATCTTCAAGACCGCTATATTGCCGATCTGGTGAAAGTTGACCATTGTTTCAGGGGGAAAGAAACAAACCCTATTGTCAAGATACGCTTCATCCTTCGATACCCTATTCAGCACGCCATAATATGGCCTGACGTGCCGAAAGACAACGCGCCTGTTGGCGAAGGCGTAATATGCCGTATGAAGGCATACGGACGCGCTACGCCGCCGCAAATCAACCAATTCAGCAGCTATGCAGACAGCTTGAACGCTGCTCAGAACGCCGCGCTGAAGCAAGCCAGAGCGCAGAGGGACAGCGCGACGGTCGAGATTATACAAAGGCACATGCGCGGCGAAATGCCGCTGCGGGTGCTGCTGGAATATAAGGAGTGGGAATTGTAATGCCGTGCGTTAATTACGTCAAGGAGCATATCACGTTTATTGAGTATGCGTCAGATAATGGGCTTTCCAGCAATGAGCGGCTTTTATGGTACGCCTTGATTCACGAAATGAATCGGCGCGCCATAGGCACGAATTGGCCTGATGGCTATATCCGCATTGCCAATAAACGGATTCTCCCTTCTGCCTATCGGCTTTGATGCGATGGCAAAGGCGCGCAATTCTCTTGCGCAGCGCGGGCTTCTTTCCTTCCAGCATGGGCGCAAAAATGCTGAATTGCCTATGTATCAGATGCACTACTTGACCGTCGCAGATAATCCACAAGTTTCTGATGAATCTGTGGATAACCCCGGCGAAACATGTTCAAAACCTTGTTACACTGCATCTTATCCGACAAAAACGGATAAAGTAGCGGGTAACATGCAGTGTAAAACCGTGGGTAAAACACAGGGTAACGTCAAGGGTAAAGCCACGGACATTTATAATAAACATAAACCTGACGGAACTGAACGTAACCAAAACGTGTTTATTGATGACGATGATGATGCGGAGGCGGAAATAGCGTGCGTGCGTGCGCGTATGGTGCAAGAAGATCGAGAACTTGACGGCAAGAGCAACAAATACTTCGACCTCGTTGATGTAAACACAAAAGCAGCAGAAGAAGGAATTCAGGCATCCTTTGGACGTGAAGCAACGCCTGTTGAAGCACGAAGATTCGGTCTGCTTGCGGCTGCGAAGGGGTTCTCACCCGAAATGGTTAAACTTGCATTGAACAACGCAGCACTTGCCGCTGCTAAAAATCCGTTTGCATACTGTTCGCGCATTTTCAGCACATGGGAATATGAGTGCATAACAAACCCTGAAGAATATGCCGAATATGCGTATATTGACGACTGCATCAATGGTCGCATCGGTTTTCGCAGATATGGGGATGAATACGAGCGTGCGCAACAGATGCGCGAAGAACGGCGCAAAAAGCACGAAGCGGAAAGGGGCGGCAGCAATGGCGACGATACCGCGCAGGATTTATGACACATGCGAAGATATGCTGTATCAGCGTGAAAGTTTGGTCAAAGCGGCATCAGAACGCCTTATGTCTGCCCGTGAACGTGCGTATGCCGCGCACGGTCAAAACCTCGACACAAGCTGCGTTGCATCTTCGGGCGACAAATCAGGCCCGGTCGAACGTGCTGTATTCGCAATTCTTCAGGCTGAAGCCGATCTGTGTGCCGCACTGAAATGGGCAGAAGTTTTTTCACACCTTGACGACATTTTTGCAGGAAAGCCAGAAGCGCAAATTGCCAATGCAATCTATGTGCGGCACGTCAAGCAAAAAGACGTTGCCGAAGTAATGCACTATGACCGCCAGTCTGTGCGCAGATACCGCGACAATTATGTTTGCTACTGTGCATTGTTGGCAGCAGAAAAGAATTTAATCAAAGTTCAGGAGGACGAAGACGATGCTTCACACATCGAAGACGGTTAAGACGATTGATAATTTCTTCATGTTCGACGAATATCAGAGAAAAGCAATGCGGACAGCAAACAAAGAATTGCCCGCTGACGAAATGCTGCTGAACGCTGTCATGGGCATGTGTGGTGAAGCGGGTGAAGCGATTGACCTGCTGAAGAAGCACCGGGCGCAAGGCGCGCCGCTGGACATTGACCGCCTTGCAGGTGAAGTCGGTGATTGTCTATGGTATATTGCGGAGTTTGCAGAAGCATCAGGCATTTCACTTGCGGAAATCGCGCAGCGGAATATCTCGAAGCTGAAGAACCGCTATCCGAAAGGATTTGACGCTGAATGCAGCAACAACCGTGCTGAAGGGGATGTTTAACCGTGACGAAGTGCAAAGGCTGCGGCGCTGAAATCGGCTTTATCAAGCTGAAAGCCGGGAAGGTTATTCCTGTGAATCCTTGGCCTGTATACATCGAAGATAAGACAGCGAAGGATATAATCATAACCGTTGACGGGCGCGTTTCAAACGGACGCCGGGAAAATGTGAAAAGCACAAATGCCGATTTGATGCGCGGATATGTCAGCCATTTCGCAACTTGTCCAATGGCAGGAGCTTTCAGGAAACGATGACCAACAGACGAAATTCGTATCAGGTACGATTTTCATTTTAGGCGCATTGTCACGTTATTTTGCATGATGGGACAAGCAGAAAAAGCACTGTGATTGCAAAGCTGTTTCTTCATTATATAGACAGCGAAAAGTGCGTTATCAAGGAAAACGTCACAATATTTGCAATACGGGACAAAATAAACGCAAAAAGGGGGCTTCGCGGTGCGGGTTGAGCCAATACGCGACAAGGCAGTAATCAACAGGATTGCGGAAGCCTTGAAGAATGACCAGACGGAAGCGGGAAAGCGCCGATACCTGCTGTATCTGTCAGGGCTGTATCTTGGGCGCAGAATTTCAGATTTGCTGTTGCTGAAAGTCGGCGACGTATACGGCAAGGACAAATTTGTTATCAGAGAAAAAAAGACGGGAAAGCAAATAGAACTGTTCATCACGAAGAACTTAAAGCGCGCATACAAAGAACGCCTTGCCGGGCGCGCGCCCGATGAATATGTGTTTGCGTCTGATAGACCTGATAGAATCACAAAGCAGCAAAAGCCCATTGACAGACGCACGGCATACCGCGACATTCAGGAAATCAAAAAAATCGGCAATTTCCCTGCTGACTATAATCTTGGGACGCACACCCTGCGCAAGACTTTCGGCTATCACTACTATCAGGGAACGCACGACATAGCCGGGCTGATGAAGCTGTTCAATCACGCGAAGGAAGAAACGACGCTGATTTATATCGGCATTGCGTCTGACGAAACAAAACAGACTTTCAGGAAGATTGATTCCATGTATGATACTTGACATACGCTTTAAGGCGTGTTAGTATTAGACTGTGATTTTGTAGAAGGGCGCACCGCTTAAACGGTTGCGCCTTTTCTATTGCCGGAAGGAGTGCTGCAACGTGGCTGCACCTTTTGCAAAAAAGCTGTATGCGTCGAAAGCGTGGAAACAATGCCGCGATGCGTATGCAGCATATCGTCACGGTATTTGTGAACGCTGCGGCGCGCCGGGCGACGAAGTGCATCACAAAACATACCTTACGCCTGCGAATGTCAACGACCCTGAAATTGCTTTCGGATGGAACAACCTTGAACTACTGTGCAGGTCGTGTCACATCGAAGAACATGACAAGCATAAGACGCTGAACCACGGGCGACCAGCGCGCGAAGCCGACTTACGCATTATGTTTGATGCAGACGGTCAGCCGATACCGCGCGGTCAGGTGCGCGTCGTTTGGGGCTGTCCGGCATCAGGCAAGACAACCTATGTGCATGAACACATGAAGCACATGGACATTGTTGTTGATCTGGATGCAATCATGTATTGCTTCACGGGGCTGACGAACAAGGCTGACGATCAGTCTGATATTTCAGACTATCTGCCCGCGATGCTGCTGATACGGTCGGCGGTATACAAGGCAGTCAAGGACGGGTTGCCGGGCGTCCGCACAGCGTGGATTGTTGCAGGTCTGCCGAAGAAGTCAGACCGTCAACAAATGTCTATGACGTTTCCTGATGCTGACTTCGTTTTCACAGAAAGCACGTTTGAAAAATGTGTTGCGAACATGGAAGCCGACGATATGCGCACAAACAAAGAACGGCAGCGCAGAATCATAACGGAATGGTTCCGAAATTATGAAGCGGACTAATCCCCCCTATCAAAAAATGTTAAGAAGGGGGACGAAGACCGCGGGGGGTGGAACCTAAATTTTAGCGCAGACAGCGCGGGCGGGGGGTGTAGAATGAGCAAGAGCAAAGCCAGCATGACGAAAGACGACTACATTAAAGCGGAGATAAAGCGACTTAAAAAAATCTTCGCGAATTTGACGCAAGATGCGTCAGCCGTTGCCGAAAAACTGATTGAAAACGCCGCGTTCATGGCAGTTTCCCTGACCGATCTTCAGCGGATTATCAACGAAAAGGGATATACCGAAGAATACCAGAACGGCGAAAACCAGTTTGGTACAAAAAAGTCGTCGGAAGTCGATATTTATAACACGATGGTCAAGAACTTCAATGCAACCATGAAACAGCTTATTGACATGCTTCCCGAATCACCTTCCGGGAGCAACAGCAAGAATGCGGCGCTTGATTATATTACGCGCCGCGCTGGGCCGTGAGTGCGCTTGAACAATATGCCGTCGCCATTCTTGACGGGAAAATCAAAGCCTGCCGCCGAATCAAGCAGATGTATGAAAAACTGCTTTATCGGTATTATAACCCCGGTCAATGGCACTTCGATCAGGAAATTGCAGACAGGCATATTGTTTTCATGGAACGCTTTTGCCGCCAGCCTGAAAGCGGTCAACCGCTTCGCTTTGAGCTATTCCAACGCGCGAAACTTGAAGCAATCTTCGGCTTCGTAGATGATTGCAACCTTCGCCAGTATCAGGAATGCTTGACAATCGAAGGTCGAAAGAATGGCAAAACAACTGAAATGGCAGCTGTTGAAATTGACTTGCTTGCAAACGATGGCGAAGGTTCCCCGCAGGTGTACAACGTGGCTACAAAGCACGATCAGGCAATGTTGGGCTTCAATGCCGTACATAGCATGATTAAACGCAGCAGTGACCTATCAGGGATTCTGCGAAAGCGCGTCAGCGATATATATTTTCCGTACAATCTGGGATTCATCAGAGCACTTGCGGCAAACAGCAACGGTCTTGACGGTCTAAATGCCCACGGCGTAATCATAGACGAATTGGCAGCGATTAAGAACCGCGACTTATACGACTTGATGAAACAATCAATGTCGGCGCGGTCACAACCGCTGCTTTTTGCTATTACGACAAACGGATTTGTCAGAGACAATATCTTTGATGCACAATACGAATACGCCTGCGGCGTTCTCGACGGAACGATTGAAGACGAACGCTTTGCCGCGTTTATCTATGAGCTTGACGACCCTGACGAATGGCTTGATGAATCTTGCTGGATAAAAGCAAATCCGGGACTTGGCACGATAAAAAAATACGACTTTCTAAAGCGATGCGTTCAGAAAGCGAAAGATGACCCTTCCTTCATGCCTACGGTAAAGACGAAAGATTTCAACCTGAAAGAAACAGGCGCTTCGTCGTGGCTGCGCTGGGAGGAATTAAACAATGACGCAACATTTGACATGAAGTTTGATTATTGTGTTGGCGGTTTTGACGCCGCCGACACAACAGACCTTAATGCGGCAAAAGCCTTGATGATGCGTCCTGATGACCCGAATATATATGTCAAGTCTATGTATTGGATTCCTGAAACGGTACTTGAACAGGTATCAAAAACGGGAAGCAGGCGCGAACGCGATAACATGCCCTATGATCTGTGGGTAAAGCAAGGTCTGATGCGCGTTTGGGAAGGAAATAAAGTTGATAAAGCCTGTTTTCTTCAATGGTTCATGGAACTTCGGGAGAAAGAAGACCTGTATACAATGTTTATCGGCTTCGACCCTTGGCACATTGATGACACGCTACTTGCCGCGTTCAAGTCAGAGTTTGGCCCGAACGCAATGATTCCCGTGCGTCAAGGCATTTATACCCTATCAGACCCCATGAAGCAGCTTCGGGCAGACCTTCAGGCAAAGCGCGTTATTTACGGCGGAAATCCGATTGATAAAATGTGCCTTGCGAACACGGAAATCAAAGCGGACATTAACGGCAACATTCAGCCGATAAAGGGGCTTGACCCACGCAAGCGCATTGATGGAACTGTTGCCCTGATAAATGGGTATAAGGTACTAAAAGATAAATATGACCAGTTTGTAAATCTGAATTGAGGGGGTATAACGTGGGGCTGCTCGAAAAGATATTTCCGCGTCGCGGAGAAGCCGAAAAGGTTGAAGGCTACTTCAAAACGCTGACCGCATACACGCCTGTTTTTACAACATTTGAAGGCGGCGTTTACGAAGTCATGCAGACACGCGCGGCGATTCATGCTTTTGCGAATCACATTTCAAAGCTGAAGCCCGAAATCGTCGGTTCACGCAATGAAAAACTTGCGCGCATTTTATCGCACAGACCAAACCCGTATATGAATACGTCACAGTTTCTTTATCGTGTGGCGACGATTTACGCGGCGACAAATAACGCATTTATTGTTCCACTATATGGCGCGGATTACCAGACGATCACAGGGTACTACCCCCTATGTCCCGACCGCGTTGAAATTGTAACTGTCAAAGGAAATCCGTATTTGCGCTATACGTTCACCAGCGGTCAACGCGCCGCCGTTGAACTGGAACGCGCGGGCATCCTGACACAGATGCAATATCGGAATGACTTCTTCGGCGACAGCAATGCGGGCATTATCGACCCAACATTGCAGATGATTGACATTCAAAATCAAGGCATTATTCAAGCCGTGAAGAACGGCGCGTCTGTTCGCTTTATCGCCAAACTTGCGCAGACGTTAAAAGATGCAACCATCAGGGAAGAACGAAAGCGCCTGCGCGAAGAAAACCTTGCCGCTGAAAATTCAGGCGGCATCTTCCTTGTTGATGCAAAATATTCGGATGTGCGCCAAATTGATAGCAAGTCTTTTGTTGTCGATGCGGAGCAAATGCGACTTATCAACGAAAATGTCTATAACTACTTCGGCGTAAATGAAGCAATATTGCAAAATAAGTTCAACGAAGAACAGTTCAACGCATGGTATGAAGGCAAGTTAGAGCCGTTCATTGTGCAACTTGGTCTTGCGCTTACAAACATGACATTTACCGACCATGAAATAGCGTTCGGCAATGAAATCATGTTCAGCGCAAACAGACTTCAATACGCTTCGACAAATAGTAAGCTGCTTGTTTCGCAACAACTTTTTGACAGAGGGATTCTATCACAAAACGACGTCTGTGACATTTGGCAGTTGCCTCACATCGAAGGCGGCGATAAGCGATATATTCGCGGCGAGTATAAGCCAAACGGCGCAAAAGACGATACGCCTGCGTCAATGCAAGAGCCGCCAGCCGATCAAGACAACAGCGACAAAAACTAAAATCGTATCTGATACGAATTTGAAAGGGGAAACGATATGCCGAAGATTATCGCCAGCCGGGAATACAGAAGCATGAACCCGCTTGCTGTGCTGCAACGATCACAGGATGATGAAGCAGCATATCGCGCCGAAGGATATGCGACTACTTTCGATGTTCCATATATTCTTTTTGAGATGGACGGCGTTAAATACTATGAACAAATCAGCTCAAATGCCCTTGATAGCGCTGATGTGTCTGACGTGGTTTTCAGATTTGACCATACCGGGCATGTGTACGCGCGCACGAAAAACGGAACGCTGACGCTTGCCCCTGATGGACACGGTTTGAAATGTTCTGTTGATTTATCTACAACCGAAGCGGCGCGCCAGATGCACGACGAAATCAGAACAGGTCTGATTGATAAAATGTCGTGGGCTTTTACGGTTGCGGAAGATTCTTATAATTCGGAAACCAGAACAAGAACAATTCTAAAAATCAAGAAGGTTTACGACGTTAGCGCAGTCACATTTCCCGCCGACGCCGATACCGATATTTCTGCCCGCTCTTTCGTTGACGGAGTGATTGCGAAGGAAACAGCGGAGCGACTGGAAAGGCGCAGAAAAGCAATGTCTATGCTGATTGATTCCTACATTGGAACCGAAAAAGAAAAGGAGTAACGAACATGAGAACGCTTGCACAGATTGATGCGCGTCTTGCTGAAATTCGCACCGCGCTTCAGAACCCCGAAACGACCGATCTTGATACCCTTCAGAACGAAATGAATCAGCTGCTTCAGGAACGCGCGCAGCGCGTCGCTGAAGCCGAACAGCGCCGTTCCATGCTGGAAGCAATCGCAAACGGCACGGCACAAGGCATCACACCGCCTGCAAATCTTCTTGCCCCGCCTAACGGACAGAATGAAACGCACGAAGAACGCGACGTTCTTGCGACCCCTGAATACCGAACCGCCTTCCTGCGTTCCCTGATGGGTCTGCCGCTGTCCGCTATTGAACGTGCGGCAATGGATGAAGCAGAACAGCGCGCCGCCCTGACTTCTGCCAGCAGCAGCGCAGGCGCCGCTATTCCGACACAGACGCAGAATGAAATTATTCGACGTCTTCAGTCGGTTGCGCCTATTATTGGCGAAATTACCCTGTTCAATATTCCGGGCAATGTCACGATTGCGGTCGAAAACGCAACCACTACTGATGGCGCATATCACGCCGAAGGCGCTGACACTTCCGAAAGCGCCGACAAGCTCGTTGAAGTCAACCTGACCGGCTTTGAAGCAATCAAGGTGCTGTCCATCAGCGCAAAGGTCAAGTATATGTCTATCAATGCGTTTGAAGCGTGGCTGATTGACAACCTGACCGACGGCATTGCATACACGATTGAAAACTGGATTGTCAACGGAACAGGAAGCAATCAGGCAACGGGTATTGGAAAGGCGGCAACGTGGACGGCGGAAACGAACAAGGTCAAGTGTGCCGCCGCAACGCCGACGTATGCTGAAGTATGCAGCTTGATTTCCCTTCTTCCGGGAACTTACGACCGCAATGCGAAGTTCATCATGAGCAAGAAAACGCTGTGGCAGAAGTTTATGCCCATCCGCGACGACGCAAAAGCGCCGATTGTTAAGGGTGAAGGCGCTGGACAGTATTTCATCATGGGCTATCCGGTCATGCTTACCGATAAGGCGGCGACGCTGGGCGATGCGTACTTCGGCGATCTGAAGACCTACTACGGAAACTTCGCCGAAAGCATCACGGTTGATAAGTCTGAACACAGCAGCTTCCGCAAGAATCTGACGGACTATCGCGGCAGCGCGATCTTCGACGGCAAGCCGACTGTGCCTGATGCTTTCGTAAAGATGTCGCTGACCTGATGGAGTAAACGCGCATGAACATCATTGAACGTGTACGCAAATCACTGAACATCACGTCGGCGGCGTTCGACGATGAGTTGCGCGACGTTGTTGAAGCCGCACGTCGGGATATGGAAATGTCAGGTGTTCCCCGTCGCGTCGCCCGCGACGAAGCGAACGCTGACGTAATACAGGCGATCAAGTGCTTTGTCAAAGCCGATCAATCTTGGGAAGAACCGAACATTGCAGCGCGACAAATGGAAAGCTACAACGCTATCGTCAACAAACTGTCCTTGACCCATGATGACAGAAATAACGACGAAAGGGGCTGCTATTCGTGAACAGGCGCACTGTGATTAAACTGCTTGAAAAGACGGTCAGCAAGAGCGGCACAGGTTTTGAAACGAGAAACACAACGGCAGGACGTGAGATAATCGCCGAACAGGGCGGCGTCGGGCGTTCGGAATTTTATAAAGCAGCGGCGGCGGGTATGGCCCCCGCCGTTACTTTTACCGTTTCCGAAGCTGATTATCAGCAAGAACGCCTGATAGAGTATAACGGAAAAACATACAAAGTTCTGCGTTCATACCCTACGCCGAATCGCAAAGTCGAACTTGTCTGTCAGGGGGTTGAACCGAATGACGATTGAAGCATTCGTCAACATTCTGAAGAAAATTGACCCGGATATTTCGCGGTATCAACGTATTCGGAAAAAGAGCGATGACGCCTATTCCGTTTGGAGCGACTACGGCACACGAACGCTGTACGCAAATGGAGTTCCTGCCGGAAGCGTAAAAAAAGTTCAGGTCGATTATTTCACCTTCAAAGAAGATGACCCTGTTGCTTCACGTTACTTTCACGCACTTTCCCTGAATGATGAAATTGCAGTTGAGCATACAACAGACTTTGAAACAGATACGCGATATATTCATCACATTTTTGATTGCGAAGTGGTGACTGACGATGGCGTTATTTAATGGCGAAGGATTTAACGAACTGCTTTCCGATCTAAAAACAAACGGGGATATGCTCGATGTAGCTGCGCCCGAAATTCTTGAAGCAGGCGCGGCAGTTGTCGCTGATGCGTGGCGCGATGCGATTAAAGCGCATGACTTGATTGATTCAGGCGACATGCTCGAAAGCGTCGGTCATTCTGAAATCGTGAACACTGAAACTGAAAAAAAGGTTGCCATTTATCCGCAAGGACGCGATCACAAAGGCGTTCGCAATGCGGAAAAGGCTTTTGTCAATCATTACGGAGCGTCACACCGAAAAGCAACGCATTTCGTTGATGATGCTGAAAAACAATCAGAAGAACCAGCCGTCGAAGCTATGGCTGCGGCATGGTATCAGAAACTTGAATCGGAGGGTTAAACAGTGGCAAATATTGGCTTGCGATACGCCGTATTTTCCCGTGTGCAGTCGCACACCGAAGGAAACGCCATTACCTATGGCACAGGGCGCGAAGTTGGTATGATGATTAGCGCAAACGTCGCTATTACGCGCAACAGCAGCAAACTTTACGCAAACGATGTCGTTGCCGAAGAAGACAACTCCATCAGCGAAGCGCAGATTACGATTAACACCGACGATCTGACGCTTGACAATGAACAGTATATGCTTGGAACGCTGAAGACGGGCGAAGGCGATTCCGCGCACTACGAAGATACAGACGACGCTTCCCCACTCGGCGGTTTCGGTTATGTGCGCGTCAGGTCGAAGACGAATCAGGAAACGGGCGTAACCACAAAGAGTTATATTGCGACGTGGTGGTACAAGGTGCGCGCCCGAATTGAAGCCGAAAGTGCGCAGACGAAGGGGCAGAATCTCGAATGGGGTACGCCGACGATGATTCTGCGCGCTATGGGCGCGTATATCGACAACAGCGACAAACTGAAGTTCCGTGACCGCAAGAATTTTTCAAGCTATGCAGACGCTAAAAAGTTCATCGACGATTACGCAAACATCACGGCTGTCGGCGAGCAATAAGGCGGGTGAACAGAAATGATGACAGATGGAGCAAAAATCACATTGCTTGATGACAAGGAACTCGACCTTGTTTTGAATACCGAAGCAATGGCTGAACTTTGCGATGAGTTCGGCGATCTTGAAAAAATCGGAGATATGCTGAACAATGCCAGCTATTCTGAAAAAATTCGCCTTGTTCCCCGGCTGATTTCTATTCTTGCAACGCAAGGAGAAGCAATCAAAGGGAACGATACGAACATTTCCCCCGACTACATCCTGCGCCAAACATTACCGAAGGATATTCCGGCAATGACAGGCGCGTTTCTTCGCGCTATCGAAATCGGCATGAATATCAAATACACGATGGAAGATAACGAAACTGATGAAGTGCTTGCTGAAATCGAAAAAAACGTGCAGGGCGCAGCGGGGACTTGACCCCCGCTGCGCGTTGTACATTGCGGGCTTACTGCTGGACTTGATTTTCATACCATCATGAAATCAAACCCCGGCGCAGTTCTTACGCTTTATCTATATCGGCGCGATTACGACGACCAGCAACACGGTATAACGCGAGAAAAGGGGGCTGCTTTCTATGCCGATGCGTGACATTCGGACAAATATTGTCCTTGAAGGTGAACAGCAGTATAAAAGTCAGCTCAACGACGCAATGAATGCCGTCAAGCTGCTGGGGCTGCAAGTCAAAGAAAATACCACGGTCTACAAGTTGAACAGCGATTCAGCAAACGGGAACCGCGAACGAATGGCGCTGCTGTCAAAAGAAATGGAACAACAGCAAAAAATCATTGACTTATATACCGAAAAAATTGAAAGGAACCGTCAAGCGGGAGAAGGAAACAGCAAGGAAACGCAGCGGCTTGAAGAAAATTTGATAAAAGCCCGCACTGCCCTTGCTGCAATGAACAATGAATACCAGCAAGCAAACGACAACATTCCGTCGCTAAAGGATAAAATCAAAGAGCTTACCGGGCATATTGGCGAAGGACTTGTAAAAGCTGCTGAAGTTGCTGGAAAAGCCGTTGTTGCTTCTTTTTCCGCTATTAGTTCAGCCTGCGTCGCTGCTGGTAAAGCGATATATGATTTAACCGGGCAAGCCGGAACGTATGCTGATACTATCCTGACTATGTCGGATGTCACAGGCATTGCGACGCAAGACCTGATGAAATGGGAATACGCTTCGCAGTTTATCGACACATCAGTTGATACGATAACGGGCAGCTTGACAAAACTTGAAAAGAACATGGCCAGTTCTTCGGCAGATACGGCAGCAGCCTTTGAAACGCTGGGTGTGAAGATAACCGATTCAACCGGGCAAATGCGCGACGACGAACAAGTTTTCTGGGAAATTATCGACGCATTAGGCAAGGTTGAGAACAGCACAGAGCGCGATCAACTTGCAATGACGCTGCTTGGCAAGTCTGCCAAAGACCTAAACCCACTTATCAACGCCGGAAGTCAGGCGTTCAAAGACTTGGGCGAAGAAGCCGCTGCAACAGGCTTGATTATGTCTGATGACAGCTTAAAAGCATTCGGGGCATACGACGACGCAGTAAATGTCATGAAATCGACCCTGACAGCGGCAGGACGTTCGGTTGCTGAAGTATTCTTGCCAGCCACAAAGGGCGTCATTGAGGGTGTCACAGAGGTTGTGCAGGCATTTATCGACATGGTTCAGGGTGCGGATGGCGCTTCTGAAAAATTCCAGAAGACGATAAATAATCTAATTGACAAGGTAACAGGCATGTTCAATGACTGGTTGCCGAAAATTCTTGAAACAGGTATCAACATTCTAATTTCGCTGACTGATGGCATTATCAAAGCGATTCCGAAGCTATCCGCAGCGCTTCCGAAAGTTTTGAACACGCTGCTGACGTTTATCATTGAAAATCTGCCGAAAATCATTGATGCGGGCATTTCTCTTTTGTCCGCCCTGTGCGAAGGTATTATTTCAGCAATTCCGTCCCTTGTTGCGAATCTGCCTGCGATTATAACCGCAATCGTTCAAGGACTTGCAAGAGGCGTTGCGGCAATGGCGAATGTCGGCGTTGAGCTTGTAAAAGGACTTTGGGAAGGCCTGAAAGGTGCTGTCGGGTGGCTCAAAGACAAAATTGTCGGGTGGGTTGGCGACGTGCTTGATTTCATTAAAGGCTTGTTCGGCATTCATTCCCCTTCGACCGTCATGCGCGATCAAGTCGGCAAAATGCTTGCCGAAGGTGTTGCTGTCGGTCTTGAAAACGAAAAAGGAACGGTACAGCGCGCCTTTAATGACATGTTGCCGGATACGGATGTAAACTTTAGCATCAAAGGCGTTACCAGCGCGGCGCGCACGGCGCTTTCCGCCCCGGCTTCTGTTCCTTATTATTCAGGCACAGCAATCAGTTATGACTTGTCTGATTCCGCGCTTCAAAAGTTATCCAATAATCTTGTTGGAGCGCTTCAACGCGCGGGCGTTGGAGAAGCTGTCATTCAGTTGAACGGGCGCGAGTTTGGGCGCACAATGCGGCGCGGCTTGGAAGTGGGGTTTGTATGATTCAGTACGAAAACAGCGCAGGTGAAACGATCAGGCTTGACCGTGCTGGATTTTATGCAGACGAAGGAACGCTTCGCAATTTTGAATGGAGCTATAATTATTCTGCTTATCCTGATGGTACGGGCGGAAGCGTTTCGCAGTTTTCAAGGAACGACAAAACGAAAAACTTTAACGTTTCCGCACACGCCTATTCACGCACCGAAATTGACGCCCTTCTGAATCGACTGCACAATGTTACAGAATATGATGTTCGCAGCAGAATGCCGGGCAAGCTGTGGCTAAATCAGCAATACCTTTCGTGTTATCTGATAGGTAGCGAAATCACAGAAAAGTCACGGCACATGCTGTTTGTTACAAAAAAAATGACGGTTCTTCCTGTTGTCCCGTACTGGTGCATTGAAGAAACAAAAAACTTTATCGCTGGTGGCGCGTCTGTTTCGTCAGCGAACGGGAAGCGTTACAATGGGCGCTATCCGTATAAGTATGGCACAGGATATGCGCAGACAACGCTTGACAACACGGTTGGTTCGTGGGAAACGCCGATGATACTGACAATATACGGCCCCGCAGTCAATCCGTCATTATCAATCGGCGGGCATAGTTACACGCTGAACACAACTATTGCCGCGCGAGAACGCGCCGTTATCGACCAACTGCACAAGAAAATTTACAAAATAGGCACAACAGGCGGTAAAAGCAACCTGTTCAATACGCGCGACAAAAAGAACGATATTTTTCAATATGCGCCCATTGGCATGGTTCCTGTTTTGTACAACGGTGATTATTCGTTTGATATTACGTTGATTCATCAGCGGAGTGAACCTTTATGGAACGATTGATTCACGCAGATTCAAGCCGCATAGAAGTCGGCATGATAACCGACTTCATTTCCTTCGATGCACAGATTCACAATAATTGCGAAATCGCAGATAACACGTTTTCACTTGAAATGTCCATCAGCGCATGGAAAGCGGAACAGATTATGCGCGGCGATTATATCTATATTGACGGAAGCGAGTTCGGCGGCCTTGTTGGAAGCGTAAACAAGAACACAGGAGCAGACACGGTCACGATCAAGGGTATACTGTGGCGCGCGCTGCTTGCTATGCGGATAATATCGCCGCCTTCTGGACAGGCGTACAGAGCGTTTACAAACACGGAACTGAATAGTATCGTCGCCAATATTGTCGAAAACGACTATGTGAACCTTTTCCATGTTTCCGAAGAAAACACGGGCGTTTCAATATCGTGTCAATTTCGCTATCAGACGAAACTTTCGGGGTTGTCTAAGCACTGCTTCAAGCTGGGTATACATTATCTTGCGTGTACAATGCAGCAGAGCAGCGCGTTATTACCAGCGCCCGCCGTTGCGCGGACTATTCCGAATATGCAGATATTTCGCCCGACTTGGGGATTGGAATGTCAATCACGGCAGGGCGCGTTGATGACTATAACCATTGCATTGCGCTTGGTACAGGCGAACTTGCTGAACGCATGGTACGCGAAATCTGGATGCTTGACGGAAAGATTTATAAAACGCGCCCTGCTGCGCTTACTGAATCTGCGTTGCGGTCAATGACATTCGATTATCCAAACGCAGAAAGCGAAGACGAGCTGCTTTCCTCGGCAGGCGATGCGCTTCTTCAATATGCTGCTATGTCTTCAGCAGAAATAGATCTGTCACAGCTTCAGCTTGACTTGCAACTCGATGACAAAATACTGACCGTTGACCGCGATCTTGGCATATCGGCAATAAAGAGCGTATCACAGCGCGTCATAACAATCAACCAGAACGGCACAACAATCAGAACGGAGGTTGAATAATGGCACAGAAAGCAATAACGGTCTTTACCCCGGACGGCGAAGCTCCTCACATCTACGCAGAAGACGATGCGCAGGTTCACAGGGCAATCTTTGGAGGAAGCGGCATCACGGATGCAGACGAACGGCTTGCCGCAACCATTGTTGACAACAACACAATTCGCCTTGCTTCCGGCTTATACTGCAATCAAGGCTACTTGCACGTCGTCCCTGCTGGTGAAACACTTGCTTTGACCATTGGAAGCGGAACGGCAGGTGTATTCAGGCGCGATCTGATTGCGTCGGAGTTTATACGCGGCGGCGGGAGCGTTGCTGACACCTTGCAATTCAAGGTTATTGCGGGCGAAGAAGCGTCAAGCCTTGCCGAAGCACAACGCCCTTCGCTGACACAAGACAGCATTGCAGCAGGCGGTTCTACTCGGCAAGAAGCGCTGTATGAAGTGATTATTAGCGGAACGACAATCACGGCGGTCAACAGGGTTGCTGATTATGTTGGTTCCTTCTATGCTTAACGCGGAAAGGCTGCACAATGGCAACGACTTCTTACAATGGCAGTTGGGGAGATTCGTATTCACTTAATACGACGCGGACTTGCTATCTTTCGGGCGGTGGCGGCGCTTCTGGAATCATCAACAGCGTAACAGTTGACTTGATCTTTTCGACGAATGCGTATTCGCCGCATTACTATCTAACGATTACGCTATTGACAAACAGCGGAAACATTGAAATTGAAGATGAAGTAAAGATGACCTCGGATGACTATTCATTTGCTTCGCGTAGTTTCACATTCAGCAATGTTTCACTTAGTCAGGCGAACAGCATAACAGGAATTTCTATCAAATGCACAGGAGCTTCTTCTTCGTCTGGTAGCGCTTCAAAGGTTTTTGTAAAATCCTCGGTGTCCGTGGTTGTTGACTATACCATTCCGTCGAAACTTGCTACACCAACTATCAGCACAGGAACGACAATGACAACCGATTCAACGGTTGCTATATCTTGGGCTGCGTCTTGGAATACAACGGCAAACACGCTGACGGCGTATGAACTTCAGTACGCAGACAGCAGCAACGGTTCATCTTTCAGCGCGTGGACTACATACTACACATACGGCACAGGTACACGCAGCGTTTCGGCCTCCTTGCCAGCGGCTAAAGGTTGGCGCAAATTCCGCGTCCGTGCGCTTGGCAGCGCCGGAAGCGACTACTATTCCGATTGGAGCGAATCAAGTGCAGTTTGTCGAGTTGCTATGCCGACAACGCCGGGCAGCTTTGCCGTTTCGCCGACGATATGGGACAGCGGAAACGTCGCGCTTTCGTGGTCTGCTTCGGCTGTAACAGGCGCGTCAATCAGCAGGTACTATGTCGAATACCGATTGAAAAAGTACGGAAGCAGCTTCGGAAGCTGGACTGCACTGACAAATACGACTGCGCTAAAGTATTCATATAATCCGGGACTGTCAAAAGGCGATGTCATAGCTTTCCGCGTTCGCTCACTTTCTTCAGATGGCATCCATTCGGCATATACGTCTGAAGCTACTGTATCGCGTCAAACAGATGTTCCGATCAATCTGACGCCCGCTGCTGGATGGTATACGTTGCTTGATCTTTGCGCGTGGGAATTGCCGACCACAATCAATCTTGCAGGAACGATTTGTCAGTACGCCTATACGATAAATAGCGGCGTAACTTGGTCTGCATGGAACAACGCCAGCGGAAACAGCTTTAATGCTGCGGCGCTGTTTGATTCCGTGTCTTCCGGGAACTATTTCTGCTATAAGGTGCGTGCCGTTCAAACGAACGGCGACATTACCGATGCAGCTATATCAGGTATTCTTTATAAAAATACTGCGCCCGCTGCACCTGTCATACTTTCCCCTGTGCCTTCATCCCCGATTTCACCGGGCGCATTCTGGGCAATTCTGCGCATCACAAGGGATATAAACGGGCATAGCATGACAGTTACATACAGCAAGGATTCAGGCGAGTTTGCAATCATTGCAAACGATATAACAGATAGCTGCATTGTCGCTGCCAAGCTAACAGCAGGCGGCGCGTATCGCTTCAGGGTAACGGATGAATACGGCGCATATTCCGAAGTTGCGCGAACAATTACTGTAACCGCTGAAACGTACACAGATAGCCCTGTAACAGCCGGAACGACCCGCATAAAAGCTGCGCACATCAATGAGATACGCAGCAGGGTCGAGCAGCTTTGCGCGTTCTACGGTCTATCTGCGCCGTCGTGGAACGAATCTATCATTGCAGGCACAACTTCTATAAAGCACTATCCTGCACACGTTGCGGAAATCCGAAGCACATTGACCGCAATATATCAGAAAATTAACGGACTTGGAGCAGGCGTTATCATTCCCACGCCTGCGTGGAGTACAACGCTTGACGACACAAAGCCGAAAGCCGCTGCAATCGAAGAATTACGCGCTGCGGCAAAGGCGATTTGAAAGGAGGTGGAAAAATGGCATTACCGCGTGAAGTGCATACCAGAATTTTAGGATCTTGCTTCGATACACCGATTTTATTGCTTGGCAAAGTCGGCGAAAATCTTGCAACGAAGGTCGTCTTTGATGCTTCAGAATGGTACGACGGCAGCGGAATATTTCAACTTCTTGTCAAACGTGCCGATGAAGAAATGCTTACGGCAACTATCGAGCAAAACGAAGGCGTTATTTCTTGGCTTATTCCTGCCGCCGAAATCGGGGCTGCTGGATATGGCGAAATCGAGCTAAATTATATTGTCAGTGAAGCAAGAATGAAATCCGCCCGTGTTGATACGCGGGTTTTCAGTTCAATCGAAATCGACAGCTTGCCGCCGAACGGCCTGACTTGGTCACAACTGGTACTTGCGGCGATTCAGGACGCCCGCGACGCCGCCGAAGAAGCGCAGGGCGCAGAAGGCGAAATTGCCGACCTGATTGCCGACGCCGTTGCCGAAGCGACCGCACAGGCCGAAGCATCTGCACAGGCGGCAGCGGAAAGCAAACAAGCGTCAGAAGAAAGCGCCGACGATTCGGCAGCAAGCGCAACCCTTGCCGAAAGCTACGCGAAGGGCGGCACTTCGACCCGCACGGGCGAAGACACCGATAACGCGAAGTATTACAAGGAACAGGCTGCTCAAAGCGCTAAAACCGCAAGCGACAAGGCAACTGAAGCGAATCAGGCCAAAGACGCAGCAGTTGAAGCGAAAAACAAGTCAATCGCTGCGCGCGACGAAATCTTTGATATTCTCTATAACGCGACAATCCTGAACACGACCGAAACCGTCACGTTTAACAGCGACAACCTTGTTGACACGATTGTTCATACTGACAACGCTTCGGGCAGCGTCGTCAGGACTGACGTATTCACCTATAACGGCAATATTGTCACAGAAGTCAGAACGGCAGCGGACGGCAGAACGCAAACGAACGTTTACGACCTTGACACGCTGACACAGCAATTCAACGTATAAAGGGGGCTTTATGATGGACTACATCAAGCACAGTTCAATCAATCAGACGTCAAGCGGCTTGCCCGTCTATGAATTCATCATTGACAGCGCCGCAGACGTCGAAACGCTGCCGACGATGGAAGACAAGAAAGAATTCATCGAATGCGTCGCGGCTGGATCTATCGCAACCGTCAAAGATATGTCAGCGCTTTATTTCCTGTCGGCTGACGGCTGGATTGAAGTTTAACAAGAAAGGATGAATTGAAAATGGCTGAACGTGACCTGTTCCTTGCGGCCCTGATTAAAAAGGGCCTTGACGGCCTGAACAAGAAGGTTGATACCCTTGCCGCTGTCGCGGGTGAAGAAGCTTCTTGGGCGTCGATCAAAAAGGTTGTCGCTGCGGGCATGGCCCCGAACGCGTACCCTATCGGAACGCAGTTTTCCGTATCTCATACAAAATACGGCAATCTGCTTTTCGACGTCGTCGCCCATAATCACCATAAAAACCCGAACAACGCCGCCGCGCCGACAATGACGCTGCTGCTGCACAACATTATTTATTCAAGACCCTTTGACGGCGCTGAAGCGGTTTACTGCGTGACTGAAGAAAACTATCCTGAAGGATTGCCCGCCGGAACGTATCATTTCCTGCCGCCTTCTGATTATCTGACGAACGCAGAACTTGAAGGTTGGACGGGTATTCAATTCACGACGACGCAGGTTGTTCCTGCCGGCGGGCAGATTGTTATTGTCGGATGGGAAAGCGGCAACATTTCCGCAAAGAAAATCAGCACGTTCGAAAGCAACGCGGCAATGACAGCGATTGAAAGCGGGCTGACGCTTTCTGACGGCAAGGGCGGCACTTCCATTGGAACCATTCATAAATACAATGAAGACGCCGACGGATACATGAACGTTCTTCAGCGGCTGCGTTACGGTAACAGCAACTGGAACGAAAGCAATATTCGGCAATGGCTGAATTCTGACGCTGCTTCGGGTTGGTGGACACCGACGCACAGTCTTGATAGACTGTCTTCAACATATGCAAACCTTGAAGGGTTCCTGAACGGCATTAACCCTGAATTCGCTGCCGTTCTTGGTGAAGTTGATGTTGCTACCCAAAAGAACAATGCCTTTGAAAATGACAACCAGCGCGGCGACATTGTCTATACAACCCGCGACAAAGTCTTCTTGCTGTCGAACAACGAAGTCGGCTATAACGTCGAAGGTATCGCGCAGGGCAGCGTTGTTGACTTCTATGACGGCGCTGCGAATGCAGACCGTATCAAGTATGATTATGCTTCGACCGCTACGGCCCATGGCTGGTGGTTGCGTTCGCCGGTCCCCGGCATCGCGGGCAATGCGCGTGTCGTTGACACTACGGGCGCGCGGAGCAACAGTTACGCCTACTTTGGTTACGGCGCGGCGGCGGCTTGCGTAATCTACTAATCCCCGTTCAATCTGCCGCCGTCAAGGCGGCAGATACCCCTTTTTGAAGGTGTGAAGATATGTCAGTTATCAAGGCAAAGCGTTCGGAAGGAAAACTTCAGGTTCTAATTCAGGCGAATAACCTTTGTGTTTATACTGTTCAGATTTGCAAGAATGAAAAGTATTTTCCGAAGCGCGACCGCTGGATTATGACACAACATATTGTACATGAAGCGCTTGACGTATTGTGCTGCATCAAGCGCGCGAACGCTGTTAATGTGGCTACATGGGAGGATTACAAATACCGAAGGGCGCAGCAGGTAGAAGCCTATTCACATGCAGAAGCGCTGCTGACCTTACTTGACGTTGCGTATATCACGCTTTGCATCGAATCGCAACGCATAGAGTTCTGGACAGGTCAAATTATCAGTGTTGAAAATCTGCTGAAGAAATGGCGCGAAAGCGACAGAAAGCGCTATAAGTCTATCTTGCGCCCCGATCAGAGCTGTTCAACGTCTTCGGACGATGGATAAAGGGCGAATCGTTATAGCTACGGCCCGTAACTGGTGGTTGCGTTCGCCGAACCCCGGCAACGCGAACAATGCGCGTAACGTAGACACTACGGGCGCGCGGAACAACAATAACGCCTACAATGGTAACGGCGCGGCGGCGGATTGTGAGATAATGCCCGCTTAAAGTAGGCCATGCGGCTGAAATCTGTGCTACTCACACAAGGAACGATTCACCCGCCCCGAAAGGGGGAACACAAAGCGGCGACGCCGCCAGAGTTTGCGCTGGTGCGGCTATAAGCGCCGTTCTTTTTATGCAAAATAAAACAGTAAAAGATGCTACTTCCTTCCGCGAACTATATAAAGGCTTAAAAAAAATCATGCTGCAATGTTCGATGGAAGGATAGCGTCATAGGTTACGAAGCGAACAGTCTGAAGAACACTTATCTTCTGCGTCGAAGTCTTTTGAATGGAACGTATAAAATAAGCGACTATCAGAAATTTCGCGTATATGAACCTAAAGAACGTGAAATTGCGGCAACAAGGATAAAAGACCGCCAATTTCAGCGAAGTCTTTGCGATAATGTGCTTTATCCTCAAATCACACGTTCGTTTATTCGTGACAACTGTGCTTGCCAGCGCGGGAAAGGTGTTGATGATGCACTTAATCGCATGAATGTTCATCTTCGGCGTTACTTTCTTAAAAATGGTTCTGACGGCTGGGTGCTGAAATGCGATATACGCCACTACTTCGCGGAAACGCCGCACACAGTAGCGAAAGCTGCAATCAGAAAGCGGCTAACCGATCAGGATGCGGCAGCATACACAGACATGATTATTGATAGCTTCGGCGGCGAAGTCGGCATAGGTTTAGGCAGTCAAGTATCACAAATAACTGAACTTGCGGTGCTTGATGACCTCGACCATTTCATAAAAGAACGCTTGCGAATCAAGCACTATATTCGCTATATGGATGACTTTGTTTTGATTCACAACGACAAGGACGTTCTTCAAACAGCCTTGAAAGAAATCAAATTACGACTTGCCGCAATCGGTCTGACGCTTAATCAGAAGACGCAGGTTTTCCCCTTGAAGCAGGGGCTTTTGTGGCTGAAATGGCGGTTCTTGCTGACCGATACAGGAAAGGTTATCAGGCTTATTTGCAAACAATCTGTTGTTAGAGAAAGACGCAAATTGCGAAGGATGGCACGACTTGCAAAGGCAGGTAAAATTCCTATTAAGTCGCTAACGGAATCCTTTTCCACATGAAAGGCAAATGCACAACGTGGCAACTGCCGAAAAATCATTTTGAATATGGAATCCCTATATAATCAACTAATTTCGGAGGTCAGACAAAATGAAAGTCAAAAATGAAGAAAGAATTGCCCGAATCGAAGCTATCTGCGAAAAAATCAGAAACGCTGAAATTGACGTACAGGAATCTGTACTTCGTGACGCCATTGCCGCCGAAGACGAAGAACTTGCTGCGTCGATTACGCGCACGATCAGAAACAAGCTGCTTGAACGAAGCGACGGTATGCTTGCTTTCGACCGCTGCGGGATTGAGCTTCCCGACACGGTTACAGCGTCGTCGATGCTTCAAACCTTCAAAGCGTTGATTGACGGACTGAAGACTTTGCTGAATGGCGAATGGGCAGAATACCGTCAAGCACTGCGCGATCTGCCAGCGCAGCCGGGTTTCCCCTTCAATGTCGTTTGGCCGGAAATGCCAGAAAATACGGTGAAGAATGACAATGAATGATTCATATAAAATCCATGTAGCATCGACAAAAAGAACGTGCGAAATCACGTTCTTTTTTGATGATGGTGCAACTTACACCTTGCCAACAAGGTATTACCCCGGCATCGAAGATGATATTCGACGCAACTATTATGCTTGGCGCGCTCATGCTGTCGCTTACTGTGCCGAACGTGCCAAACTCGACAATATCTTAGATGTATTGACTGTTAATTGCTTGGAGGACGAAAGCAATGCGGAAAATTGATCTTGCCGCACAAATTGCGCGCAGCTTCGTCGGCTGTCCTTACGTTTTTGCGTCTACCGGGCAGGAATGCACGGTAACACTTCGGAAGAATCGCGCAGCGGCGCGCCCGGCTTATGCCGATGCAATTTATAAATACTGCCCCGTGCTTTCCGGGAAGCAGGAAAACTGTTCGTCATGCAAGTACAACGGAAAACGGGCGTTTGATTGTCGAGGACTGACGTACATTGCTTGCAAAGAAGCCGGACTAAAAATCAGTTCCATCGGTGCATCTTCGCAATACAGGGCTGATGACTGGATTGAAAAAGGCACAATCGACAAAATGCCAGCAGACACGCCCTGCATTCTGTTCAAGCAAGACAAATCCAATGCAACCGTCATGCAGCACACGGGTTTTGCCCTTGGTGACGGTTACGCGGTTGATTGTCGCGGTCATTCTGCCGGAACCGTTCTGAAGGCTGTTTCTTCTTACCCTTGGACGCATTACGCGATTCCAAAGGGTGCATTCGATGAAGTCGAACAAACGACCATTTCCAAAGAAGAAACGACCACAACGCGCGCAACCATCCGAAAAGGCAGCAAAGGTGACGATGTAAAGTTACTTCAAAACGCCCTGCTGAAGCTGGGTTATGTTCTTCCGAAATATGGCGCAGATGGAAGTTTTGGAAACGAAACTTCCGCAGCCCTGAAGCAATTTCAACAGAACAACAGCCTGACGGCTGACGGTATCTGCGGGCCTGCTACATGGGCAAGACTTGACGCATTGCTGAATGATACTTCTGTTGAACCTGTTACGCTGTACAATGTGAGCATTTACGGACTTGACGCGGCAACAACTGCGTATTTGCTGGAATGCTATCCCGGCGCAGTTGCAACAGAAGCAAACAGTTAAATGGCTACATTGAAAGGGGCTGATAATATGCGCGCCGAACGCGCTATTATATGCAAGCGCTGCGATCTATCCCGATGACAACATGAAAGGAAAAACAACCATGAAGGAAAAAATTTTTCAGACGATTGCAGCGGCGGCGGGCGCTGTCGCTTCCTTTTTTTTCTGCGGTCTGCCGCCTATCTTGTGGGTGCTGCTTGCTGTCATGTCCCTTGACTACATCACAGGGCTTATCTGCGGCGCAGTCGGGAAAAGCCCTAAATCCACGAACGGCGGTTTATCCAGCAGCACGGCGTTTGCAGGTCTTATGAAAAAGCTACTGATTATCGTCATTGTTGCGCTTGCGTATCTGCTTGACGCGGTCGTTTCGATGAATGCAGGCGTATCTTTTGCTGCGGTTTCTGGTGCGTCTTGCTTGTGGTTCATCAGTTCCGAAGGTGTCAGCGTACTTGAAAATGCGTCGCTGATTGGCGTTCCGATTCCGAAGGTAATCAGGCAGGCACTTGAGGTCATGCGTGGCAATGACGAATCAAAAGACGATTCAGCCAATACTTAAAGCAACAGCAGGGCGGTTTCCCGTCCTGCTGTTATTTGTCTGCAATCACAAATAGAAATTTGATTCCTTGGCGCGATCTATCGAAACAACCAGCCCGAAAAGATGACCTGCGATAATGTAAAAGTGTTCGACCGCTGAAAGGTATGCTCCACGAGCCGAAATCCTTGAAGATGCAAGGGTTTCGGCTTTCTTTTTGCCCATAAGTACCATCAAACGTACCATTGTTGCGTTTTAGACAGCTGTCGGGAGGGGAGAACAGCCTCGCCTCTTGACAGCTGTTTTTTAATACTGGCAGATGAGCTGTTCCAACTGGTCTGCGGCTTGCTGACGCATGTCGGCATTGCTATGACCGTACACGTCTAACGTGAAAGCGACGGTTGCGTGCCCCAATGCTTCGGAAAGCGTCTTGGGGTCAACATGGCTTTGCAGGGAAAGTGTGGCGTAAGTATGCCCTTACGGTATAATTACGACAAACCGGAAAAGCCCCGTATATCAAGGGTTTTCGGTTATCTGGCAAGGTTTTTCATCCTTTTCCAAACCGAAAAATCGAGCCGCGAAGTAGTTATATCGTAGGGGGTGTTATAGTAACGACAAAAACTAAATACCGTTTGGGCAGGCTGTCAGCCTGTCCAAAAAATCAGGACATTTCCTCTGCAAAGAAGAAATGTCCTTTTTTTTTGTACCCAAAATCAGATGCCGATAGGAGGAACACAATGCCTGAAAAAACCGTGCAGAAGGAACCGGGCAAAAAGCCCGCGCCATCCAAAAAGCCGAAACCGCAGCAGGAAGTAGTTGTTCAGATTTCGCTCTCTGAGCTGCATCCGTTCCCGGATCATCCCTTTCAGGTGCGGGAGGATGCGGCCATGCAGGAAACCGCCGAAAGCGTCAAGGAATACGGCGTCCTCGTCCCCGCGCTGGCGCGGCCACGGGAGGACGGCGGCTATGAGCTAATTGCTGGCCACCGCCGCAAACACGCCTGTGAGCTGGCGGGGCTGGCCACCATGCCGGTCATTGTCCGCAACATCGACCGGGACGCTGCCACCATCATCATGGTGGACAGCAACCTCCAGCGCGAGAATATTCTTCCATCCGAACGCGCCAAAGCCTACAAGATGAAGATGGAGGCCATCAAGCGGCAGGGCGCACGAACGGATCTGACTTCGCCGAAAATTTCGGCGAAGTTCCGCAGCGATGATGAAGTTGGTCAGGATGCCGGTGTGAGCGGAGATACCATCCGCAACTACATCGCCTTGACGCAGTTGGTCCCGGAGCTTCAGCAGATGGTGGACGAAAAGAAAATCGCCCTCAGTCCCGCTTATCAGATCGCGGCGCTGACACCCAAGGAGCAGGGGCTGCTTCTGGAAACCATCGACAGCGAACAAGCCACCCCCCTCGCTCTCGCAGGCGCAGCGGATGAAAAAGCTCAGTCAGAGCGGCGAGCTGAACGAGGACACCATGCTCTCCATTATGATGGAGCAGAAGAAACCGGAGAAGAACGACATCACCCTTTCCGGTGAAAAGCTCCGCAAATACTTCCCGCGTTCCTATACCCCGTTTCAGATTGAGAACACCATCTTCAAATTACTGGACGCATGGCAGAAAAAGCGCCAGCGCGATCAGAGCCGATGAGCGGACAAGCAGTTTGTTTGTCCGCTATTTTCATGCAAAAAGGAGGACGCCATGTATATCAACACATTCAAATATACCCCCAAAGATGTGAGCTGCCAGCTCTGTACCGAGTATGTGAAAAAGCTGGGCTGTACCGCCCTGCGCTGCCCGTGGCTGGCCGAGCGTATCGAGGCCGGTGTGGTCGGCTATCGCGAGGCCGTCATGGAAACATTCCCCCGCGACCGCCGCCTGTCCTCGCGCCTGAACCTGCTGATCAAGCACTATCCCGGAAGCCTTTGGAGCAACGAGCAGCATGAGCGCCGAATGCAGTATCAATGTGCCGTGCAGGGCTACCGCCGCCGCAGGGATACCAACGCCTATTATGCGGCCATGTACCTGCTGACCTCTAATGACGACATTTACCGCCGCACGGCAAATTGCTTCTGCAAGGACGGGATTGAGTTCGGCTATGCGGTGTTGAAAAACACCTCGCCGCACAACTACGCACTGTTCATGGCAGCGCGCGACCTCTGCGACAAGACGGAGGCCGTCACGATGGCGGACTTGGCGGAACCGGAGGTCATTGACCCGGAGGCGCTGCGCCTGATCGTCAACGCCACTTTGATCGCCCGCTATGGGCTTGCCGCCTTTCAGATCAGAGCGCGAGGTGCCGAATATGAACGCTGATGATTTTGTCGGCGGTCACAGCATCCTTGCGCTGGAGCGCTTTATGGACGAAACCCGCCACATGATTATTTTTGATGTCCTGTCATGGAAATCTCCTGTGGGTGAAAAGGGCGAACAGCTGAGGTTGTTCCTCTCCGACGTGGGATATGCCAAGGCGCAGGCATCCGAGAGGCGCGGAGAAATCAAAATCCGCAAACACGCCGCCGTCATTGAGGGGCATATCCTCCCTGACCGGAAAAAGCGGCGTCACTAAAATGATTGGAGGAATTACCATGAGCAGAGTAACAGAGCTGGAAAAAGCGCTGACCACGCTGTTCCGCAAGGGTACGGAGGTCGGCTACACGGAAACGGAGATCGACGAGTTTCTGGAAAACATTGACTATCACGCCCTGCTGCAAGCCGTTTGGAACAAGGCCGAAACGGTCTATGCCTACCGCGCAGACGGCAAGAATGCGCTGAGCTTGGACTATCGCAGCTCGGAGCTGTTCAAGCAGCGAGCGACGCTTCTCTATGAGGACGTAGGCGACAGCTATATCGGTGCGGTGTTTGCTGCCCGCTCGATGGAGCTGTGGCTGCTGGAGGATATGGGCTTTGCCGTCGTTGCCAAATTCAGCGTGAACGCTGGAGAAGGCGAATACGTCACCGAGTACCGTGTCTACAAGGGCAGCGATTGGGCGGACAGCGAGATTTCTCTGGATTTGGAGGACTTGGTGGCCGAGCTTGCCGCCCTGTGCGATCCCTATTACGAGCATGAGCAGCCCATCTATGAGCTGTGATGTGGGAAAGGAGTGAAAACGGAGCGGCTTCCCCATGCGGGAAACCATTCAGAACGCGAACGGCAAGCAGTTTCACGCCGTCAGCCTGTCCGGTGGCAAGGACAGTACCGCCATGCTGCTTTTGATGATCGAACGGGATATGCCCATCAATATGGTGCTGTCAGCGGACACCGGCATGGAGTTCCCGGAAATGTATGAACACCTTGCCAAACTGGACGAGCACCTTTTCCGGGAGCGCGGCATCCATATCACCACGCTGCGGCATCCCAAGGGCTTTGAATACCTGATGTTCGACGAACCCAAGCAGAAGCCCCGCAGTCTGGAAAACCGTGCAAAGCTGGGCATCCCGCCCTACGGCAACGGCTGGCCGGGAATCCGCGTCCGCTGGTGTACCGGGCAGCTCAAAACGCACCTCATCACCAAGGAGGTCAACCGGCTCAAAGGCGAGCTGGGCGCGATCCACTATGTCGGCATCGCCGCCGATGAAGCGTGGCGCTGCAAGGATGAGCGGTATCCCCTCGTGGAATGGGGCATCACAGAGGCGCAGGCGCTCCAAGCCTGTTACGACCGTGGCTTTAACTTCGGCGGGCTGTATGAGATTTACCACCGTGCGTCCTGCTGGTGCTGCCCGTTCCAGCGTATCGACGAGCTGCGGAAGCTGCGAAAGCATCACCCGGAGCTGTGGGAAAAGCTGCTGGAGCTGGATCGCCGTGCGCTGGCGCAGTTCGGCACCGGCCCGCTGGGACAGTTCAAGCAGAACTGGAGCGTAAAGCGGCTGGATACGCGGTTTGCCGAGGAGGACGGCCAAACAGGTTGACTGCCCTGCGGAAAGGATTGAAGCAATATGGCTGTATTTCGCGTTGAACGGACGCGGGATTACACGGTGATGTGCAACCATCACCTGAAAGACAGCAATCTTTCCCTGAAAGCCAAGGGGCTGCTCTCCATGATGCTCTCCCTCCCCGACGAGTGGAACTACACCACGCGGGGGCTGGCTACGATCTGCAAGGAGGGCGTGGACGCCATCGGGAAAACGCTCAAGGAGCTGGAGCTGGCGGGCTACATCATCCGCCGTCAGCTTCGCGGCAAGGACGGGCGCATTTCCGACACGGAGTACACCATCTTCGAGAAGCCCCGAAAGCCCTCTCCACCGGATACGACTACCAGATACGGAAAACCCGTATCTGGATAACCCGGATACGGAGGCACCGGATACGGATAATCCCGCGCAATTAAATACTAAGAAATCTAATACTCAAAAATCAAATACTGATCTATCAAGCACTCATTCATTCTTTCTGCCTGCGGCGGACGGAATGACGGACGGATTTGAGAAAAAAGCGGAGATCAGAGAGCAAATCGAATACGACATTCTCTGTCAGCAGTATGACCGGATGCAGCTTGATGAGCTGGTGGAGATTATGCTGGAGGTTGCTATGAACCGCAGCCCCACAGTCAAGATCGGGCGGGATGCGGAGTATCCCACCGGCTTCGTGCAACAGCGCTTTGAAAAGATCACCTCCATGCACATCGAAAAGGTCATGGACGGTATCCGCGAGAACACCACCCGCGTTTGGAATACGAAAGCCTATCTCATGGCGGCGCTGTTCAATTCCGTTTCCACCATCGACAACCACTATGCCATGCTGGTCAATCACGATTTTCACGGCGGCCCCTAAAGGCCGTCATTTTTCATGCCCGATTCCGGGAGAAAGGATTTGATACCGATGAAACGCCCCCTTGCCTACATCACCGCTCCGTGGAGCGAGAACGAGTTTGAGAACACCGAAAATGCCGCCAAGTATTGCAGGGCGGTCTATGACGCGGGCTTTTCGCCCATCTGCCCCACGCTGTTTCTGCCGCTGTTCCTGCGCGATGAGATTCCGCAGGAGCACAAGGACTGCATCGACATGGCGCGGGAGTATCTGCGCCGCGCTCGTGTGCTGGTGGTTTGCGGCAGCACCGTGGATGAAAGCGTGAAAAACGACATCGCCGTGGCCGAGCGCCTGCGGATCACCGCCACCACGCTGGACGGCATCCTGACCGTCAAGGGACAGGGGCGCAGAAATGAATAAGCATCTTCTGCACCGGCTGGTGGTTCCGCCTTAGTGTCCCGGCATTCTCCCTGCAAATCGAAGGAAAGGAGCGTGATAAGTCATGCAGGAAGAAGTTGAACAGAGAATCGTATCCCTGATGATCTCCTGCGGAAAGCTGGGTGAACAGGAATTTCGTAAGGCCGTTGCCAAGCTGCTGGAGCAGCTAAAAAACGGCCATCAGAAATATCAACACAGCAAGGCCAATCCCCATGGGAAAATGACCGTCAAGCAGCTTGCCGCCAAGGATAAGGGATTGCAGAGCATTGAAGTCACCGATCAGAATATCGGCTCATTCAACCGGATCGCCCGGAAGTATGGCATTGACTTCGCTCCATTCAAGGTCAAGGGCGAAAAGCGGTACATGGTGTTCTTCAAAGCGCCGGACGCCGACGCCATGACCACCGCGTTCAAGGAATACACTGCCAAACAGGTCAGGAAGGCGGAACGCCCCTCGGTGCTGGAAAAGCTGCAACACTTCAAGTCGCTCATTCAGGCGGCTGTGGTGGACAGGACAAAGCGGAAGGAGCTGGAACGATGAAGCAAGTCAACGTCAAAAAGCTCATCCTTCCCAATATTCCGTATGTGTTCATCGCGCTGCTGGCCACCAAGGTCAGCGAGGCGGTGCGGCTGGCTCCCGGTTCAGACGCTTCCACGAAGCTGCTGAACATTATGACCGGCCTGAACACGGCGTTCCACTCCCTTGTCCCCAGCTTTCATCCCATTGACCTGTGCGTGGGCGTTGCCGCCGCCATCGCCATTCGGCTGGCGGTCTATATCAAGGGCAAAAACGCCAAGAAATTCCGCAAAAATCTGGAGTACGGCAGCGCCCGTTGGGGAACCGCCGAGGACATCAAGCCCTACGTCGATCCCGCATTTGAGAACAACATCATTCTCACGCAGACGGAGCGGCTGACGATGAACAGCCGCCCCAAAGACCCAAAAACGGCGCGGAACAAAAATGTCCTGATCGTCGGCGGCAGCGGTTCGGGCAAGACCCGCTTTTGGTTGAAGCCCAATCTGCTCCAATGCACCTCAAAAACCTATCCCACCAGCTTCGTCGTCACCGATCCCAAAGGGGACATCGTGGTTTCCTGCGGCCATGCGCTGCAAAAGAACGGGTATCAGATCAAGATTCTCAATTCCCTGAACTTCAAGAAGTCCATGCACTACAACCCGTTCGCCTACATCCACTCGGAAAAGGACATTTTGAAGCTGGTCACGACGCTGATCGCCAACACCAAGGGCGAGGGCAAAGCCGGTGACGATTTCTGGGTGAAAGCGGAAACGCTGCTCTACACCGCCCTCATCGGCTACATCCACTATGAAGCGCCGGTGGAGGAACAGAACTTCTCCACGCTCATTGAATTTATCAATGCGATGGAGGTGCGCGAGGACGATGAGGACTTCAAAAATCCGGTGGACTTGATGTTCGACGAGCTGAAAAAGCGCAAGCCAGACCACTTCGCCGTCCGCCAATATGCCAAATTCAAGCTAAGTGCCGGCAAGACCGCTAAGAGCATCTTGATTTCCTGCGGCGCACGGCTTGCGCCCTTTGACATTCAGGAGCTTCGGGAGCTGACAGCCTATGACGAGCTGCAACTGGACACGCTGGGCGACCGGAAAACCGCCCTGTTCATCATCATGTCCGACACGGATGATACCTTTAACTTTCTCATTTCCATGTGCTATACCCAGCTTTTCAATCTGCTTTGCGAAAAGGCAGATGATGTGTACGGCGGGCGCTTGCCGGTTCACGTCCGCTGCCTGATCGACGAGGCCGCGAATATCGGCCAGATACCGAGACTTGAAAAGCTGGTAGCGACGATCCGTTCCAGAGAAATCTCCTGCTGCCTTGTCTTGCAGGCACAGAGCCAGCTTAAAGCCCTGTATAAAGACAGCGCGGATACGATTGTCGGCAACATGGACTGTTCCATCTTTTTGGGTGGAAAGGAACCCGGTACGCTGAAAGAGCTGGCGGCGGCGCTGGGCAAGGAAACCATCGACAGCTATAACACCGGCGAGAGCCGTGGCCGCGAGGTTTCCCATTCGCTGAACTATCAGAAATTGGGCAAGGAGCTGATGAGCGTGGATGAGCTTGCCGTGCTGGATGGCGGCAAGTGCATCTTGCAGCTTCGCGGCGTCCGCCCGTTTCTGTCCAACAAATATGATCTCACCAAGCATCCCCTCTACCGCTACACAGCGGATTATGACAAGAAATACGCCTTTGACATAGAGCGTTTTCTGTCCCATCGCCTCAAGCTCAAGCCGGATGATGCAGTTGAGGTGTATCAGGCAGACCTTTCCGGTGAACCTGTCGCCTGACGGCGGCAGCCTGATTTGACAACGACTCGATGAAACTTCGTGGAAGAAATGTACCCTCCAAAATCTAAAAACATATTTTTTTTTTGGTACTATTTATGGCTTTCTTTAATTCTGCTGTTGGTGTTCTTCAGACCCTCGTTGTGGCGCTGGGCGCTGGCCTCGGCATTTGGGGCGCAATCAATCTGCTGGAGGGCTACGGCAACGACAACCGTGCGATGCGTTCCTGACTGAAAAGGTCAGGCACAGGTCGAAGGACGAATGAAGTCCAAAACCTTGGAGAACTGATATTTCGATGAATGAAATGAGGGGGTAACGCCCCGAAGCGTCCACACTAATACTCCGACTGGCATAGGTGCGCAACCGCCGATTGTCAGAAGCTCGGTGAAGTCGGCAGAGAGATGCCGTAGTTTTGGCTGCAAGGCTGAAATCGAAAGCTGTCCAGAGGTGGATAGCGCATCCTATATGCCGGGTGTCAGCCGCACATGGTTAGTATGTATGGAAATACTGACGAACTTCTGAATGTACAAGTCTAAACGTTGATACCATCGAAACGGTGGTACTCCTTATACGGAGGTATTCGTGGACAAGTAAAAATGGTTGTTATGAAAGTCCATGTGCCGTTACAGGCGGCACGATTCGTAAAGAATTGAATACAGGCTTAGAGGAAGAACCTAAATGCGGCCCATGATAGAAATATCGGAACGCAGGAAGCTGAAAACATTTAGCCTGTTGCAAGGCTGCGAGATGGTGGATGGGAATACCTTCGTGAGAAGGCAATAACCATTCTTTGTTTCAGTGAAAGTAGTGGCGTAGTACCTATGAAGCCGTGAAAAAGTAAACGGTGGAGGAAAGGCCACAAGTCGAATTTGGCAAAAGAAGCACACACAAAGTGTCGCAAGCCCTGTATGACCAAATTCGATGGAACGCCGTGTGCGGTGAAAGCTGCACGCACGGTGTGGAGCCGGGGAAAAGCTGGAGATCATATCAAATGCTTACCTATGGCTATCTGGTGCTAAATCTCAGGGCATGAAGCAGCTGATGGCGGGCGGCGGCGTGGCGCTGATTGGCATTACCCTCGTGCCGCTGCTGTCCGGGCTGTTCGGCTAATCGGCAGCTCGTTTGCTTCCCATAAATCCACGGAGGGTGCCGCTTTCGGGCGGCATCCTCCCGAAAGGAGGGCAACCCTATGGATTTCTTATGGGATAAGATCACGGAATGGCTGAAAGAAATGCTCATCGGCGGTATCGTGAGCAATCTGTCCGGGATGTTCGATGCAACCAATCAAAAGGTTGCCGAGATCTCCGGTCAGGTGGGCTTATCGCCGCAGGCATGGAACGGCAGCATTTTCAGCATGATACAAAACCTGTCGGAAACCGTGATCGTCCCCATCGCAGGCGCAATTCTCGCCTTTGTGATGACGCTGGAACTGATCCAGCTCATTACCGACAAAAATAACCTCAACGACATGGACACATGGATATTCTTCAAGTGGGCGTTCAAGTCCGCTGCCGCTGTCCTGATCGTAACAAACACATGGACGATTGTGATGGGCGTGTTCGATGCCGCCCAAAGCGTCGTTGCCAGCGCCTCCGGGCTGATTATCGGCGACACCAGCATCAACATTTCAAGCGTCATGGTGGGCATTGAGGATCGGCTGATGGAGATGGAACTGGGGCCGCTCTTCGGCCTGTGGTTCCAGTCGCTGTTCGTGGGCATTACCATGTGGGCGCTGACCATCTGCATTTTCATTATCACATTCGGAAGAATGATTGAAATATATCTCGTCACCTCTGTTGCCCCCATTCCAATGGCGACCATGATGGGCAAGGAATGGGGCGGCATGGGACAGAACTACATCCGTTCCCTGCTGGCGCTGGGCTTCCAAGCGTTTTTGATTATCGTCTGCGTTGCTATTTACGCGGTTCTGGTGCAGAACATCGCACTGTGGATGACATCATCTACGCCATCTGGACTTGCATGGGCTACACGGTGCTGCTGTGCTTCTGCCTGTTCAAAACGAGCAGCCTTGCCAAGTCCGTGTTCAATGCACATTAACGGGGGTGATACTATGCTGACACTCACGCCCGTCGCGCTTGCAACAGCGAACGCTTTTGTTAATGCGCATCACCGGCACCACAAGGCAACTGCTGGGCATAAGTTTTCCATCGGCTGTGCCAAGGATGGAGAGCTTGTCGGTGTTGCAATCGTAGGCCGTCCTGTAAGCCGGTATCTGGATGATGGCTGGACATTGGAGGTCAATCGCCTTTGCACCACCGGTGAGAAGAACGCTTGCAGCATCCTTTATGCCGCATCCGCGCGGGCGGCAAAGGCAATGGGATACCGCAAGATCATCACCTATACGCTGGATAGCGAGAGCGGCAGCAGCCTCCGCGCCGCTGGTTGGAACTGCGCAGGCTTGGCAGGCGGCAAATGCTGGACAGGCAGCCGTAAGCCCGACTCCGCTTTGTACCCGGCGCAGATGAAACTTCGATATGAAAAGCTCTTATAAAGGGGATTTCTATGGCCTATGTCAACGTCCCAAAGGACTTAACCAAAGTAAAAACCAAGGTGCTGTTCAACCTCACGAAACGACAGCTCATCTGCTTCGGAAGCGGCGCGCTCATCGGCGTACCGCTTTTCTTCTTGCTCAAGGGCAGCATCGGCACCAGCCCCGCCGCCATGGTGATGATGGTGGTGATGATCCCGGCTATGCTGTTCGCCATGTATGAAAAGAACGGTCAGCCGCTGGAGGTTGTCATCCGCAACATCTACCGCGTGTGCTTCCGGAGGCCAAAGCAGCGCCCGTATAAGACCAACAATTTTTATGCCGTTTTGGAGCGGCAAAACCAGTTAGACCGGGAGGTGTATCAAATTGTCCGAAAAGAAGCTGACCCGCGCCGAACGAAAACAGATCGAAGCCGCCATCGCAAGAGCGAACCGAACGGATAAGAAAGAAAAATCGGCGCAGGACAGCATCCCGTATCAGCGTATGTGGCCGGACGGCATCTGCCGTGTGACCGACACGCGCTACACCAAAACGATCCAGTATCAGGACATCAACTACCAGCTCTCGCAGAACGAGGACAAGACCGCCATCTTTGAGGCGTGGTGCGATTTCCTGAACTACTTTGACAGCTCCGTGCAATTCCAGCTTTCCTTTGTGAACCTCTCGGCTTCGCAGGAAACCTTTGCACGGAGCATTTCCATTCCGCCCTGCGGGGACGAGTTTGACGGCATCCGCGCCGAGTACGCCGGTATGCTGCAAAATCAGCTTGCCCGCGGCAACAACGGCCTCATTAAGACCAAGTATCTCACGTTCGGCGTTGAGGCCGACAACCTCCGCGCTGCCAAGCCCCGTTTGGAGCGCATCGAAACCGACCTTCTGAACAACTTCAAGCGGCTGGGCGTTGTGGCTGCGCCGCTGAACGGCTTTGAGCGCCTGCACGTCATGCACGACATTCTGCGGATGGACGAGCAGGAACCGTTCCGCTTTTTCGTGGGACTGGCTGGCTCCCTCCGGGCTGTCCACCAAGGACTTTATCGCGCCCAGCTCCTTTGAGTTCAAGACCGGCAGGCAGTTTCGTATGGGCAAAAAGCTGGGCGCGGTCAGCTTCGTGCAGATTCTGGCACCGGAGCTGAATGACCGGATGCTGGCGGACTTTCTGGATATGGAGAGCAGCGTCCTCGTCAATCTCCATGTGCAGTCTGTGGATCAGGTCAACGCCATCAAGACCGTCAAGCGCAAGATCACCGATCTCGACAAATCCAAAATCGAGGAACAGAAAAAAGCCGTCCGTGCAGGGTACGACATGGACATCATTCCAAGCGACCTCGCCACCTACGGCGCGGAGGCCAAAAAGCTGTTGCAGGATTTGCAGTCCCGCAATGAGCGAATGTTCCTGCTGACCTTCCTCATTCTCAACACAGCGGACACGCCCCGGCAGCTCGACAACAACATCTTCCAGACCTCCAGCATCGCGCAAAAGTATAACTGTGCGCTGACCCGGCTGGACTTTCAGCAGGAGGAAGGACTGATGAGCAGTCTCCGCTGGGGCTGAATCAGATCGAGATTCAGCGGGGCTTGACCACCTCCAGCGTGGCGATTTTTGTGCCTTTCACCACGCAGGAGCTGTTCCAGAACGGTTCGGAGGCGCTGTACTACGGCATCAACGCTCTTTCCAACAACCTCATCATGGTAGACCGGAAGCTGCTGAAAAATCCCAACGGCCTGATTTTAGGCACTCCCGGCAGCGGCAAGTCATTTTCGGCAAAACGCGAGATCACCAATGCGTTTCTTATCTGCCCCAAGGATGACATCATCATCTGTGACCCGGAGGGCGAATATACACCGCTGGTGGAGCGTCTACACGGTCAGGTCATTAAGCTGTCGCCCACCGGCAAGGGCTACGACGGTTCGCCCTGCTACATCAATCCGATGGACTTGAATCTGGATTACAGCGACGATGATAACCCGCTGAGCCTGAAATCCGACTTCATTCTGTCGCTGTGTGAGTTGATCGTCGGCGGCAAGGACGGGCTTGCCCCTGTGGAAAAGACCATCATCGACCGCTGCGTGCGCATCGTCTACCGGGACTACCTCAATGACCCGAAACCGGAGAATATGCCGCTGCTGGAGGACTTGTATAACGCCCTCCGTGCGCAGGATGAAAAGGAAGCGCAGTACATCGCCACCGCCCTTGAAATCTACGTCACCGGCTCTCTGAATGTGTTCAACCATCACACGAACGTGGATGTGAATAGCCGCATCGTCTGCTACGACATCAAGGAGCTGGGCAAGCAGCTCAAAATCGGGATGCTGGTGGTGCAGGATCAGGTCTGGAACCGTGTGACCATCAACCGCGCCGCCCATAAAACGACCCGCTACTATCTTGACGAGTTCCATCTTCTCTTGAAGGAGGAACAGACGGCTTCGTACAGCGTCGAAATCTGGAAACGCTATCGCAAATGGGGCGGCATCCCCACCGGGATCACGCAAAACGTCAAAGACCTGTTGTCCAGCCGGGAGGTTGAGAACATTTTTGAGAACAGCGATTTCATCTATATGCTCAATCAGGCCGCTGGCGACCGGCAGATTCTCGCAAAGCAGCTCAACATTTCGCCGCATCAGCTTTCTTATGTGACCCACTCCGGCGAGGGCGAGGGGCTGCTGTTCTACGGCAACACGATCCTGCCCTTCATTGACCACTTCCCGAAGGACACCGAGCTGTACCGCGTCATGACCACCAAACCGCAAGAGGTGGCGTCGGCATGAAAAGAGAACCGCGTTTGCAGTTTTCCGATGCCGATCTTGTCGAGCCAAAGCTGGAAAAGCCCATCAAGCGGGTGAAAAAAGCGGAGGCCAAGGCGGATAAGGCGCAGGCGAAAATCCCCAAGAAAACCGTGGTCAAAAAGGAACGTGGCTTTGATCCTGCCACCGGCAAGGTCAAAACGCAGCTCCGTTTTGAGGAAGTGGATAAGAAAAAGCCGCCCTCAAAGCTGACCCATGCCGTGCGGGATGCCCCCGCCAACCTCGTTCTCTCTCAGGTTCACCGGGAGGTGCGGCAGAGCGAGGATGACAATGTAGGCGTAGAGGCCGCGCACAAGGTAGAGCAAGCCGTGGAGAGCGGCGGGCGGCTGGTGCAGTCTGCCCACCGCGCCCATCAGCTCAAGCCTTATCGTGCTGCCATCCGTGCAGAGAAAAAGCTGGAACGAGCCAATCTTGACGCGCTCCAGAAGAAAGCGGAGATCGACAGCCCCACCAGCAATCCCGTTTCCAAATGGCAGCAGAAGCAGGCAATTAAGAAGCAGTATGCCGCTGCCAAGCACAATCAGGCGGCGCAGACTACGGCAAAGGCGGCAGAGAATACCGCCAAGGCCGCGAAAAAAGCCGCTGAAAAGGCTGAGAAAGCGGGCAAATATGTGTGGGAACACCGGCGCGGCTTTGCCATTGCCGCCGCAATTCTGCTGATGCTGGCGTTTCTGCTCAACGGCCTGTCCTCCTGCTCGGTGATAATGGATGGCGTCGGCTCCGGGATCGCGGCCAGTACCTATCCGTCGCAGGACGCCGATATGCTGGGCGCGGAAGCGCAGTATTGCGAAATGGAGGCAGAGCTTCAGCGCTACCTCGACACCTACGAAAGCACCCATGACTACGATGAGTACCACTTTGATCTGGACACCATCGAGCATGACCCCTATGTACTCATTTCCATGATTACGGCGCTGCATCAAGGGGAATGGACGCTGGATGAGGTGCAGGGTACGCTCCAAATGCTCTTTGACCGCCAGTACATTTTGACCGAGGATGTGGTGGTGGAAACCCGCTACCGCACAGAAACCGACACATGGACGGACGCGGACGGCAACACCCATACGGACACCTATCAGGTGCCGTATGACTACTACATCTGCACGGTCACGCTGGAAAACTTCAATCTCTCCCATGTTCCCGTTTACATTATGAGCGAAGAACAGCTCGGAATGTACGCCACCTATATGGCCACCCTCGGCAACCGTCCCGACCTGTTCCCCGGTTCGGGCTACATCGGCAAGTATGTGGAGGGCAGCTATACCGACTACGACATTCCCCCGGAGGCGCTGGACGATGAGGTATTCGCCGCCATCATCAAGGAAGCGGAAAAGTATCTCGGCTACCCCTACGTTTGGGGCGGCAGCAGCCCCTCCACCTCGTTTGACTGTTCGGGCTTCGTCAGTTGGGTCATCAATCATTCCGGTTGGGATGTGGGCAGGCTGGGCGCGCAGGGACTTTGCAATATCTGTACGCCCGTATCCTCTGCTAACGTCAAACCGGGCGATCTGGTGTTTTTCACCGGAACGTATGATACCCCCGGTGTCAGCCATGTGGGTATCTACGTCGGTAACAATATGATGATCCACTGCGGAGATCCAATCTCTTACGCAAACTTAAATTCAAACTATTGGCAGTCCCATTTTTACCGCTATGGGCGCTTGCCGTAAAGGAGAGTGAACGATATGAACCCGAAAATTATGAAGCTCCGTGGAGAGCTGGAGAAGAACAAAGGCAAAATCTCTGATCTGCAAGGCCGCAACCGCGAGCTGGAAAAGCAGATTCGTGAGCTGGAGGACACCGACATCATCGGCATGGTGCGTGAGAACGGCATGACGATGGAGCAGTTTGCCGAGCTGTTCCGCCGTATGCAGGCCGCGCCTGCACCGGCCACTTCGGAAAAGGAGGCGTTGAACCATGACTAAGAACACACCACGCATTTTTATCAGCCTGCTGCTGATGCTCCTGTGCATCGGGATTCTCCCCGTTTCCGCCTTTGCCAGCGGCGGTGATTATCCTGATGATGCGCTGCCCGCCGCCGAAAGCAGCGCCGCAGACACGCAGGAAACAAAACAGATCGGCACGGTCACGACCAACGGCGGCAACCTGAACGTCCGCACCGGCGCGGGACTGGACAACACCGCGTTTACGCAGCTCCCCAACGGCACGGTGGTCGATGTGATTGGCAGGGACGGCGATTGGGTAAAAATCCTGCTACCTGCCCGTGTGGGCTATGTGTACGGCAGCTATCTGACCGTCACCGACGCCGCCGACAGCACCGTGAGCATCGGCGGCATTACGCTTCCGTTTGATGAAAAAGAGCTGGCCGACCTCTGGCAGCTCCTTGTCGGCAGCATGACGGGCGGCAGCGACGCGCTGACACCGGACGGCAATCTGACGCTGATCGACGATATTGGCTCCAGCACCAAGGCAGGGAAACAGTTCATTACGCTGGAAAGCAAGAACGGCAATGTGTTTTACATGATTATTGACCGTGACGATGAGGGCGAAGAAACCGTCCACTTCTTAAATCAGGTGGATGAGGCTGACCTGATGGCGCTGACCGACGAGGAAGAAACGCCCGCCACTTGCTCCTGCACCACCAAATGCGTGGCCGGTACGGTCAATACATCCTGCCCCGTCTGCGCGGTCAACATGACCGAGTGCGTGGGCAAGGAGGCAAAGCCAGAAGTCCCCGCTGAGCCGACAGAACCCGCCGCCGAGGAACCGGAGAAAAAGAGCGGCGTGGGCGGCATCCTTGTCGTTCTGCTGATCGTCGCGCTGGGCGGCGGTGCCGCGTTCTACATTTTCAAGCAGAAAAAGGCCAAGCCGCAGACCAAGGGCAGCGCCGATCTGGACGATTATGACTACGGCGAGGACGAATACGAGTTTGAGCCGTATGAGGGCGAACCGGAACAGGATACTACGGAGGATACGGACGCATGAGATATTTCACCAATAATCCGCTGGAACGCCTGATGATGCAGAAGCCGAAAGCAGCGCGGGAGGACAGCCCTCCCGACGCTGCCAAGGAACACTTCTGCTACGGCTGCAAGCGCTTCCGGACAGAGCTGCGTTCGCCCCTGCTACCGTGACGTAAAGA